>Ga0181520_10000029_pt1 | contig 254072 bp, 179 predicted proteins | sample PEATcosm2014_Bin_29_FD_132451 | JGI IMG/M metagenome (GOLD analysis project Ga0181520, IMG submission 132451) | Peatland microbial communities from MTU Mesocosm Facility, Houghton, MI, USA - PEATcosm2014_Bin02_30_metaG | ecosystem: Environmental > Terrestrial > Soil > Wetlands > Peat | place...
GCCCTTCATGGAAAAAACCCTCGCGCTCCGGGAAATCTCAAAAACCAAATCCCAAAAAAGCCGCTGGGTGAAGATGGATACCTTCCAGCTACGCGCCGCTATTTTTGCCATTCGCGCTAATGTGAAGCGGCATCAACGGACAGGCAGGCTTGATACTCCGGAGCAACGCGTATGGCCTGTCATCCCCTGATTCTACTGAGGAAGGCAGCAATGAGGACACAGCAACGCGCAAATGGGTCTGTTCGCTATGACAAGCGGCGCAAGAACGCGGCAGAATCCGACGTAGTCATCAACCCAAGCGCAGACCAGACGGAGGCTTAGGAATAGTGACCCAGTTCCGCATGTGCCGCGGAGGAATGACCGCCCAGTCCTGGCTGCGGTATTCGGCAGCCTAATACACGATTCTACGAGCAAGGGGCGGTTCTTCCCGCAAAGGTGTTACTTGTTGGAGATAGCATCAGATGTATAATTTTGGCCTCCCCTGATGAATGTGTTTCTAAGGACTTTTCAGTTGAAGGAATGATATGTGACCTAAGCAAGAACGCCCCGTCTCCGGGGCGTTCAAAGGTCGCTCATTGAGCGGAGCCTTACGACGAAAGCTTACTGAGAATAGTCGGGCAATCGCCGCTCAAGTACACTGATGTCTTTTTACCCCATCGTACTCGTGAAGTCAATGGAGATAGTTCATGTCGGTAAATGGTGATAGTGAACAACCCTATGTGCTGGGCCTTGACCTTGGTTCCGCTTCGCTTGGGTGGGCGTTAATTGGTATTGATGCCTTGGATGAACCGGTCTCTCTGATCCGCGCAGGAGTACGCATCTTTGAGCCCGGGGTTGACGGCTCGGCACTAGATATCCAGCAGGGCAAAGACCAGTCGAAGGCCGTTGATCGCCGCGAGGCTCGACTGCACCGCCGCCAGCTACGCAGGCGCGTGGCTCGGCAGCGCGAACTGTTTGGCGTTTTGCAGAGCGCAGGCCTTCTGCCAACCAGTGACGTCCCGGGTGCAGGTATCGGCTCAGAACAGCGGCACCGAATTCTGAACGATCTCGATGCAGCCCTCGCGAAACACTATCGAACAGGCCCGGACATAGAAGCGTTCAGTCAAATGCCGCTTTATGCTCTCCGTAAAAAGGCCCTCTACGAGCCACTTGCACTTGACGAACTGGGGCGCGTCTTCTTTCACCTGAGCCAGCGCCGTGGATTTCAATCCAACCGCAAGGATGTAAAGAAAAAGACTAAAGATGACGAAGACCTGGGGCAGGTAAACTCGGCAATTCATGAGCTTGAACAAGCCATTCAAGCCTCAGGCGCGCAAACACTGGGCGAATATCTCGCCGGACTCGATCCACGCGAGCAAAAAGTCCGCCGCCAATGGACTGGCAGAAGAATGTTCAAAGAAGAGTTCGAGAAGATTTGGACTGCGCAACAGGCATATCATCCTTCCCTTCTCACGCCGGAGTTCCATGACCGCGTCTGGGGCTTACTCTTTGACCAGCGTCCCGTTTCCACTCAGAAACACCTGGTGGGAAAATGCGAGTTGGAGCCGGATAAACGAAGAGCGCCCTGGGCCGCGCTTCCGGCGCAACAGTTTCGTGTGCTGCAAAAGGTAAATGACCTACGGATCGAGCGGGAGCGCGGATCCGAAGAACCTCTGAGTCCGAAACAACGCGCTGCCGCCTTCGACCTGCTGGAGAATCACGGAACGCAGAGCTTTGCGAAGATCAAGCAGCATCTCGGCCTGCCCAAAACAGCGCAATTCAACCTGGAACGTGACAAGGCAAAGGAGCTGAAAGGCAATGCCACCGCACAGTCCATGCGAAAGGTCTTTGGCGACCGCTGGAAGGATTTTTCCGAGGGCAAACGGAATCAGATTATTGAGAACTGGCGCAACGCTGAGAAGGATGAAGACCTGAAGCGAGAGGCAATGGAACATTGGGGACTTGATGAGGCGGGCGCAAGTGCGTTGCTTGCGGAAAAGGCACCGGCTGATTACTGTGCCTTGTCTCTGACTGCACTCAGTAAGATTCTTCCCTTGATGCGCTCAGGAAAATCCTTCAAGGAAGCCGAGACAGAAATCTATGGCAACCGCTTCTCCGGCGCGGCGGTTCATCCGCTCATCCCAGTGCTGCGTCCGCACCGCAAGCATTTTCGTAACAGCACGCCACCGCCGCAAGATCCGCTGATGGCCAGCATTGCGAATGGGCTGCGTAACCCGGCCGTCGAACGCGCCATCACGGAGATGCGAAAAGTGGTCAATGCTATTGTGCGAGAATACGGCAAGCCCTACGAGATTCGCATCGAACTTGCCCGCGATCTCAAAAAGCCCCGCTCCAAGCGTCTCGAAGACACCGTTAACAACCGCAAGCGCGAGGCGGAAAATAGGGCACTGGCTGAGAGGATGTTTCAGGAGTGCGGCATCCCACAACCGCCTTCCCGCAAAGACTTGGAAAAGGCAAAACTGTGGGTTGAACAGCAAGGCGAATGCCCATATACCGGGCACTCGCTTCCTTTCTCGCGCCTGTTTAACGATGACAACGGCTTTGATGTGGACCACATCCTTCCGCGCAGCCGTCACCCGGACGACTCATTCCAGAACAAGGTTCTCTGTTGGGGCGACACAAACCGCATTGTAAAGCGCAACCAGACGCCCTATGAGGCCTTTGCCGAGCAGGACCCGGAGAATTGGCAGCAGGTTCTGGGACGCGTGGCGCGGTGGAGAAATCCCGGAAAGTTACGGAAATTCGAGATCCGCAGCACAGATGAGCTTGCTGAGTTCAGTTCGCGCCAATTAAACGACACGCGCTACACAAGTCTGCTGGCGGCAAGACTCTTAAGTACGCTCTATGGCGGGCGCGACGTGGTCAAAGACGGCACGAGCCGGCGAGTGATCTTTGCGTCCACGGGAGCTGTGACTGCGACGCTGCGTCAAAACTGGGGATTCGAGCAAATTCTGCGCGGTATTCTGCCCGCAGAGCCGGGAGAAACTCGCGGTAAGCCGCGAACAGACCACAGGCACCATGCAATCGACGCAATCGTGATTGGGCTTACACGAGACAACATCATTCAGGCAATGGCGCGGGCGTCTGCGCTGGAACCTTGGCAGCCAGGCACGCGTTGCTGGCGGCAAGTCCCGCAGCCATGGCGTACCCCCGATTTCTATGGGGGTGTGGAACAGCGTGTCAGAGAGATGCTGACTTCGCACCGGCCTGAGCATAAGGTCAACGGAGAACTTCACAAGGGATCGAACTACGGCAGGCCGTATATGCACAACGGAACCCCTACTGTGCATACCCGCAAGCTCATCTCCGCCTTGAAAGTCGGAGACATCGAAGCCGACGATGTGATCGTGGACCGAGCCGTTCGCGATATTGTTCGCACAAAACTGGGCGAGGTAGGAGGTAATCCAAAGGCATTCGAGAAGCCAGAAAACATGCCTTACATGACCACTCCGGCCGGAAAGCGAATTCCGATTCGCAAAGTGCGCATCCGCGAAACGAGAAGTCCTCTGCGTGTCGGAGAAGGGCCACGTGAGCGTTATGTTGCTTCCGGCGGTATCCATCACGTGGAGTTGTTCGTGAGGCGGGATGAGAAGCGTCGGGAAACATGGGACAGCCGCGTTGTGCAGATCACCGAAGCATACGAGCGCCGGCGAGAGAAGACGCCTGTCGTTGCACGAATCCTTGAAGGAGACCTGGAAGCGCAGTTCCTGTTTTCCATTTCTAAAGACGACACGCTCGAAATCCAAGATGGAGATTTGAGAAGGATTGTCCGCGTCAAATTGTTCTACGACAATAAGCAGATTTTCTATGTGCCGGTAAATGATGCGCACTTGGATGCAGACCAAAAGAAGCTGGCAATTGTGAAGTCTAAGTATCCCAATTCCCTCAGACCACTTGAACCACGTAAGGTTGTCGTGGATCTCCTCGGAAGGGTGCATCCCGCCAATGATTGATCGCATTGTTGAAATCGCAACGCCGGCGCGACTCAGCGTGCGTGATGCGCAACTGGTCATCGAATGGCCGCAGGCTGAGCAACTTATGCTTCCGTTCACCACGCCGGTCAGCGAAATTGCTGTGCTGCTTCTGGCTCATCCGCAGATCAGCCTCTCTCAAGCTGTTCTTTCTCGTATTGCCGAAGCCGGCGGCTCGGTCATCACGATTGACAGCAAGTTCCTGCCCGCCTCAATGCTGCTCCCCGTGCAGAGTCACTTCATTCAGACAGAGCGATTCGCCCACCAGATGGAACTTTCGCTACCCGTACGCAAGCGCCTCTGGCAGCAGATCGTTCGCGCCAAAATTAAGTCCCAAGGTGAGTTGTTGCGCGAGTTGCACGGAAGCGACCAGGGGCTGATCGCTATGGCTGCTCGGGTTCGCTCCGGCGATGTGGGCAATCTTGAAGCGCAGGCAGCGCGGCGCTACTGGCAGCATTTATTTCCGGGCAAGCCATTTCGTCGCGGCTCCGATGATGTTGACCAAAATCGTCATCTTGACTACGGCTACACGGTTCTGCGGGCTGCGGTGGCGAGGGCTCTCTGTGCCGCCGGATTGCATCCCTCCATCGGACTGCAGCACAGCAATCGTTACGACCCCTTTTGCCTGGCGGCGGACGTCATGGAGCCATTCCGGCCGCTGATTGACCGGCGTGTGGCGCAGTGGGTCGCTCGCGAAGATGCGGCAGCGCCTCTCGACTCGCGCACAAAAAACTGGCTCATCGGAGCAGTTACTGCGCGCTACATTTACGCGGGCGAAGAGCGCACACTGTTCGACATCCTGCTTCGGGTTGCGAATTCGCTAGCCAAGTGCGTTACCGGAGAGCTGCGCGATCCGGTTTTACCGAGCTTGCTGGAAGCAATCCCGGTTGAGCCAGCGCCGAAGCGCGGAGTAAAACGCATAGAGGTGGAAGAACTCTGGGGCCTGAAAGCGAACGGATGAGTTGGGAATGCCATGAAAGGGCTGCTGCTATCAGCGTATCGATCCTTGTGGTTGATTGCCATGTTCGATCTTCCGGTGGAAACGCCGGCGAACCGGCGTGACTATACGCGCTTCCGCAAAGCCCTGCTCAAAGACGGATTTATGATGTTGCAGTTTTCCGTCTATGCTCGCTATCTGCCGAGTGAGGAAGCCGCGGACGCGCATCGAATCACCATCCGCTCGGTCATTCCGCCGCTGGGCCAGGTGCGATTGATCACCGTGACAGACCTGCAATTCGGCAAAATGGAGGTCTACTATGGGAAAAAACCGCGCGAACCGGAAGAGATTCCTGAGCAGATTCTTCTCTTTTGAAAAGAAGAATCGCGCCAACCCACTGCTTTTCAGTAGGTTCGGCGCGATCCAGTGTACTTGAGCGGTGAATCCCGGCCATCCCCAGCAACAGTTCCAGCACCCTCGGGCTCAGGTAAAGTGTACTTGAGCGGTGAATCCCGGCCATCCCCAGCGGAGGCAGGCCATGACCCAGCTGATTGCCAAGTGTACTTGAGCGGTGAATCCCGGCCATCCCCAGCAGGATCCAGATGCAGCCGTTTGTGCTTGGGAGTGTACTTGAGCGGTGAATCCCGGCCATCCCCAGCGATTGGGAGGGATAGCCCATGCCAGGCCCAGTGTACTTGAGCGGTGAATCCCGGCCATCCCCAGCGGTATATGCTTCATCCTCAAGGGGAGCTTTAGTGTACTTGAGCGGTGAATCCCGGCCATCCCCAGCTCTCCAACCGGAGACCAAACCAAAAGAGAAGTGTACTTGAGCGGTGAATCCCGGCCATCCCCAGCTAGAAGTCATCCACAACACCCTGCATCGCAAGTGTACTTGAGCGGTGAATCCCGGCCATCCCCAGCAAGTGCATCGCCGGCACGCTGCCTTGGGCGAGTGTACTTGAGCGGTGAATCCCGGCCATCCCCAGCTATTGCATTGCGCGGGTCGCCGAGCAGGAAAGTGTACTTGAGCGGTGAATCCCGGCCATCCCCAGCCGTCAGTTGCATTCCTCACCCTCAATCTCTAGTGTACTTGAGCGGTGAATCCCGGCCATCCCCAGCGGTCATGTACCCGACCTCGGCGACCGGAACAGTGTACTTGAGCGGTGAATCCCGGCCATCCCCAGCAGGAAAAACCCCACAGGCTCTGAATCCCGACCGTCAATTCACAACATAGGCTTTCTATTCACACAGAGCCTGTGGGGTTTTTCCCGCTAAGAATTCGTCCAAGAATTGGCCCTAAGTATTCAACCATCAAGATCACAGTTTAGGCCGTTCATGGTTCGCCTCTCTCGCTGCACTCATTCAGCCGAAGCCGAGGATTGATCGTACAGGTACTTCTGGAAGCCGACAAACATGTTGCTGATTTCTTCGGGCATGCCGAGATCCAAAATGGCATCCGATAAGGCTCCATACGTCAAGCTGAGAAGCGTTTCCAACTTGGACTGATCAAGCTCTTCAACACCCACCTGGACGTAATGGGACAGGACAAAGTCGAGGAACGCTTGCTGCTTACTTGTGAACTGCGCATCGATAATCGACTTTGCCTGGGTCGCACGCTCTTGCCGCGTCAGCGGCGCCGAAGCTTAAGCCACGTACGCCAGTACATCGAACAGGTCGCTCTTTTCGGCGTTGATGATCTTTTGCATCTCATGGAGCCGATCTGGACCAAATCCCTTTTCTGCCAACCCGTGCATAAGGAGCTTTCTGGTGTCCGGCAGGCTCCAAAGGATACGAAGTTCTGCTTCGTCCTTGAAGAAATCGGGCAGCTGACCGAATAGCATTTCCATAAACTGTTAGGCTGAAATTGGCATGCCATCTGGATGCCAGAATGTAGTGCTCACCATCGACTGGATGGCGCGCTCCTTAAGGTGTTTACCTGATTCTGTTGCCGCTGTCACAAGAAGACAATCGAGGTCGAAGGTAGACTCTGAAGAGCATGTTCTACACAGGCATGCAGCTTCGGTGCTGGAGTAACTTTCCGGCCGGTTAAAATATTAAACTCATGATCGGCTGACATTGCTTGCCAGGAGCACCCTTGGTGCGCGCAAGGAACAAATCTACCATTGAAGAAACGCAATCAAGAAGTACCCGGACGATCGTCGTCAGGGTCATCATCCAGCAACCGTGTAGACGCGAAGTCTGAGGCCAAGATGGCTCAGTTGGAGCGTCTCCTTTACGGACGCAAGGAAGCTGCCTACAAGCTGTCAATCTCTGTGCGGAAAGTGGACTATGCACTTGCCCTCGGAGAGTTCGAGATCAAGCGGGTAGGTTCGCGCGTTCTCATCACTGCCCCCAGTCTGAAACGCTGGGCAAGCAAAGACCACTATCGGCCGGTTTCCAAAACGCAGCCCGCAGGGCTGGATCAGGAGGACAAGGCCGCATAGTTGATTAGCAAGAACAGAGAGGCCGGGGATTTCCCCGGCTTCTTCTGTTCTGCACCTGACTTATCGATATACCCGATCAGTTGTATCCTATTTTGTTGCTGGGAAGGACAGGTACATGTGCGCAAAGAAGGTTGAACGGCTGCCGCGGGGAATCTTCGAGAAGTTCGCCGGCAGCCGGGCCTTCTGGATCCGTTACGTGGACGCAGATGGGAAGCTGCATCGCGAAAAAGCGGGCAACCTGAGTGCGGCCAAGAATCTTCTGTCCATACGCAGGGCTGAGAAGCTGAACGGCAAGTTGCCGGATATTGAGAAGGCCTCGCGGAAGGTGCTGCTTTCGACACTGATTGATGATGCGATCACGCACTGCAAATCGGAGAATGATCCCACTGTAGCTCACGACTTCGAGCTGAAAATGGCCCACGTCCGAGAGGCATTCGGCCGCCGGCCGGCCGAGTCGATCAACAAGCAGCAATGGGCCGAATGGCTTGATGAGCGAGCCAGCAAGCATGACTGGAAGGCATCCACCTCGAACCGCTGGAAGGCAGCGGTGAGCCTGGTTTATCGGGTGGGCATGGAGAACGAGAAGATCGATCGCAATCCGGTCTCGAGGATTCGCCGCAAACAGGAAGCCAACGACCGGGTGCGTTACCTGACCTTGGAGGAAGAGAACCGGCTGGTCCAAGCCATCGCGGCGAAGTTCCCTGCCTACATCCCCATCTTCCGTTTGTCGATTGCCAGCGGAATGCGTTTTTCCGAGCAGCTCAGGAGCCGGGTGGGGGACTTCGATCCCAAGACCGGGATGCTGACCGTGCATCAGAAGAAGGATCGCGACCGGCCGATGGTTCGGTACACCCCGCTTGGCAAGGTAGGCGCCGAGGCCTATTCGCAGTTGGCCGCGGGCAAGAAGAAGGGCGCACGGTTGTGCATGAACACCGAGGGTACGCCGATGACGGACTCGCGGTACTGGTTCGACCCGGCGCTGGCCGAGGCCGGAATCGGCGACTACACGTGGCACGACAACCGCCATTCTGCGTGCAGCCGGTGGGTGATGGGAGGAGTGCCGTTAGCAGCCGTGGCCAAGTACGTCGGCCACTCGACGGTGCAGATGACCATGAGATATGCTCATCTTATGCCCGGTGCGAATATGGTCGCCAACAGTGTCGTGGATGCATTCTATGAGAGCGCGAAGCAGCTCGAATCCGGAGTTCAGACTGACACCAGAACTGACACCAGCAGTTCGCGTGGTTTTGCGCAGGAGCGTAAGTTGTTGTAAAAAAAGCGGAGAGGTGGCAGAGCCTGGTTGAATGCACCTGACTCGAAATCAGACGTACTCGCAAGGGTACCGGGGGTTCAAATCCCTCCCTCTCCGCCAGGCATTACCGTAACCGGCTTAGCCTAAATCACTTTCCGATATAACTCACTTAAATGCCGCGTGCATCGCTGCGCCAATTTCGCGGCCACGCAGCATGATCGTAATGCGTCGATATCCAAAACGGCCGAACTGATAGTTCAATGCGCCGGATTTTCAGCGGGCGCCGGCATTTGCGATGCGACGCGAGCAGTGGATTCGCGCACCACGAATTTGGGATGAACAGTAACCGCGACGGAGTGAGGGCGGAGCTCTTTATCGCGGATGAGCCTGAGCAAGGTGCGCGCTGCTTCCTGCCCCATGCTTCTGAGCGGTTGATGGACGGTGGTCAGTGGCGGGTTGTTGGTGGCCGCAGCCAGAACGTCATCGAATCCGACCACGGAAACATCTTTGGGGATGCGCAGCCCCGCCTCGCGGAGGGCGAGAATCGCACCCATCGCAGTGAGGTCGTTAAAAGCAAAGACCGCGGTAAAGCGCCTGCCGGTGCGAATGAGTTCGCGGGTGACCTCGATTCCAGGCCCCGGTCCCGGTTCCAGGCTTTGCAACTGCACAACGAGTTGAGGATCGATGAGAATGCCGAGGCCCTTTGCGGTTTCAACGATGGCAAGCCAGCGCCGGTCGGTATCTGAACTCAGAGCCTGGCCTTTGATGAATGCGATCTGTTTGTGCCCCAGCGATTTCAAGTGTGTGAGGGCCAATTCGGCAGCCTTGTTGTGATCGAGTTGAATGTTGATGACGCCGTCGCGGTGGGTATGGCCGGAGACCGCGACAACGGGCAAGGGCAAATCTTCCTCGAAATTCGTATCGACAGCGATGATGCCTTCAACAGAACGGGAAATCATCATGCGGGGATACCCGCTGAGTAAGTCGTTACGATGCCGGTGGCTGACTACAAAGTAAAAGAAGCCTTCTTTAAGTAACTCGTCTTCAATACCGCTAAGTACCGCTGTGGAGTAGCCTTCGCTGATCTCGGGGACAATGACACCGATGGTATAAGTGCGCTTTTGACGGAGACTGCGGGCAACCGAGTTTGCGGTGTACCCGTAGAGAGCGGCGGCATGCAGAACACGCTGCTGAGTATCGCGGGAAATACGAAACCGATCGGCCTCGCCGTTAACGATCCGCGAGACCGTGGACTGGGATAGACCGAGAACCGCCGATAATTCCTTCAGTGAAATCGGCTTCGTTTGTTTTGGGGCCACCGTGCCGCCTCTCAGAAAAAATGTTGAAACTCAAAGCACATCTCATTCGCCCCATTTCGGTGAGCTTAACTGCAAGGTCCGAAGAGGCAATGCTTCAGTTGTCCCCGTTGTACCACGCATTCTTGGCATGAGGATCAGCAAAAAGAGCGGCCTCATGAGTGCGAATGGAATATAAAACGCGTTGTTCAACTGCGCGGTTGCACTGAAGATTCATCATCGCACACCGCTCAATCCAACCCGTTGCCATGGAATCCTGCCAGCTTCATGGCGCAAGTACTTGCAGGGTTTCGCATGAACGTCTCCCAAACCAGCCCGGAGCGCAGATTCTCGGCCATCACCACCGAAATTCCCTGGTCGATACCGAGCACATCGGGATCGTACCAGTTGGCGGCAGGGTGAAAGGCATCGACAAAGCCGTAACGTCCCCATGACTGTTTTCCCCACCGCGAGCGCAAAGCGCGCAAGACGGCAATGCACTCGGCTGGAAGAAAAGGCAGCGAGCCGGCGGCGGCGCATGGAACCACACTGCCGTCGATGTCTCCGATGGCCGGCGGTCCACCCCACCCGGTGTACCCCTTGATTGAGTCGGAGGCCGAGATACCCCAGTAATTATCGGAGTACCATTGCGGATAGGAAAGGCAGAAAGCCTTGTGGGCCCGGGTTGCCGTCACCGAATTATCGAAGTAATTGGTGTAGGCATCGTTGCGATTTCTAAAGTCGTACCAGGCATGAGAGTACTGGTGGGTGAAGAGCGGGTCGTCTCCGCTGATGTAGTCGAAGCCCTTGTAGTGGACGCGCGGTCGCGTGAAGCTGTTCCAAGTTTCGGGAGAAACGGGATGAGTTGGCGAGCCGATGGCGAGCAGATAGATCATCATCAGTTCGCAATAGTGCTTCCAGCGCTCCGAGAGAAAGCCCAGTCCGGGTTTCCAGCCCATGCTCAAGGTGGGTCCGCCGTTGAGCATCCAGGGCCAGTCGATGCGTTCGTAGAGTTGCTGAGCCAGCGAACTGATCGCGGCATCGCGGAAGTAGGCTTTCGCGGTGAGAACACCGCACATCAGAATTGAAGTATCGACAGAGGAAAGCTCCACGCCTGGCCAGCGCTCGCCGCTCTCAATGTCGGTAAAGTGGAAGAAAAAGCCGTGCTCCTCGGGCATCGTGTTCAAATGCCAATTCAGCGTGGTTTTAACGCGCTCCACCAAGTGGGCGTGCGGCAGGTATCCCCTGTGGTCGGCAATGCAAAGAGCCGTAAGCCCAAAGCCGGTGGAGGCGATGCTGGCCATGTGCCGCGAGTCGCGTTTGCCACCAAGATCGTTACGCGCGCGGTCGAGAACCTGGCCGGTAACAGGGCTGCCCTGCTCCCAGAAAAAGAGACAAGCTTTGCGCTCGAGGTCGTCGAGGAAGTCCTCATCTTTCTGCGAGGGGCGCCATGCGCGATCGGCAACCACGAGCGAAGTAGGCAAGAGCGTCGAGCCGGCGATTGCCGCCAGCGACTGAATAAGCTTGCGGCGGTTTACGGGCGGCATGGAATCGGACTCGTCATTGAATCTCCAAAGCAGTCGGGCATTGGAATGCGGATTCTGCCCTGATTACACAGCTTCACCGGCGCTGTGGGTTATGGAGGAGAGCGATGCGCAATCGATTGAGCAAATTAATTTCAGCGCACATGCCCAACTCAAGTCAAGTGTTCGCCGCAGAAATTCATTTTGGTCCGCCGATACACGCCGACTCGCAAATAGCGTGGGCCACATAGCCGGCGGCGGTTGCAAAGGCTCGTCCGGCCTGGTCCATACGCGCCGTCGCAGGATCCACACCTTCGGTAATGATTCCCCCGTCCCATTGACTGGTGAGCAACGTCTTCAGTGCGCGATCGTGACCAGCCTTCAGCAACAAATGATCTGCGATGCTCCATGAAGTCGTGAATGGCAACCGGTAGCTGCCGGGAAATCCGAATGGTTCGTCGCTATAGGAGTATTTGTATCCGCTGGAGTGCAGCCACTGGTAGGTGCGAACGAAAACGGGATCGTCCTGGGCGATAAATCCAAGCGTGGGCAGTTTCATCAATGAGCCCGGGGGAATCTCGGTGAAGACGGCTTTTTTGCCGTCAGTGGCTGACGCAAAGATCGGACCGTCGGCACCGGGCGCGCCGGCAGAAACGCAGTGAGCGATGATGGCGTCGTGAAGCTGCTGCGCCCGTCTGGTCATCCTGGCAGCTTCATCGGGCTCGTTCAACCGCTTGAATAGATCTGCCATATCGAACAGGACGCGCCACGCAAGCACATTATCCGAAGTAATGAAAGGAAGCACCTGGAACTCATCCTGCGGATCCTGCAGCGAGGAATAGAGGCCGGTGGAGGGATCGAAGCGCGCCATAAGCCGGTCGCGCAGAGTCTCAAGCGCGGCCTGGTGCGAAACCAGAAATGGGGTATCGTTGGTTTGGCTTACGTATTCTGCGAGAGCGTGAATGGGGGCCACGGCTTCATCGAGTTGGAACCCGTCCTCGAGCACGATGCCATCGATAAAGCGGCTATGCGTGCCTGCATCGGGCAACTGCGTGGTGAGCGCGTATTGCAGTGCGTCGCGAGCCATCGGCGGGTCGGTATCGAGGAGCGCAGGAAAGCTCCAAAGCATTGCATCGCGATCCCAATAGGCCGCCGAAACGTAATAACGCGGGCTGCGCGAAGTTACTCCAACCAGTTGTTCGGTGTCGATGGTCCTTCCCCAGGCGTAGAGCTCGGTGAACAGGAAATTCCGGTTCATGAGCAAATCGAGATCTGGCCTGCCCGTGGTTCTTGTGCGCGCCTTGAGCCACGCCGCGGCGCGGTCGATGATTGCGTCGGCGCCGTCGCGGTCAAGCAGTTCGCGCAGGGCGCGCACATAATGCGCAGCGCTGAATTCCTCCACGCCTGCACCCAGGACGAAGAGGGCTTCGGCCGATTCTCCAGGCGCGAGAGTCACGTCGCGGCTGGCATCAACTGCGGGAACGGGAGTATTGGGAGGCATGGTAATAAGCGCCCTTGAGCCGGGATGCAGCAGGGCCCAGGCAAAGTCAGTGTCGCTTGTGGTGAAGCTGAAGACCTCGGCAGGGTCGACCCAGGGGGCCATGGCTACCGATCGCTCACCGTGCAGTTCCACGGGCACATAGGTTACGCGCTGCAGCGAACCGAAAGCAGCCTTCAGTCCCAGCGTCACGTCCACCGGCTTGTCGCGATGATTTTTGAGGGTCATGCGGAGAAACGCCGCGCGCGACCCGGGCGGTGCGCACCAGGTCACGGTGGCTTCAAGCCCGTCCGTGGTCAAATGCGCCGTTGGAATCCAGTATTCAATCAGCTCCCATGACGGATTTTGGAATTCGAGCGGCTTTCCGGCGGCAGTGAAATAAGGCTGCAGAACGGGGGCGCCCGAATCGCCTTGCACCTGCATCAGGCCGCGACGATGCATCGACAGCACATTGAACGTGGTCAACGCCCCATCCACCGCGCGTATGTCGGGCAGAGAAATCCACTCGTTGCCAGTGGGCAGCACGTCGGTCGACGAGAGCTGCAGGGGAGTTCGCTGGACCCGATCTTGCGCCGGCATCATGGGACCTGCTACTCCCAAAAGCCAAAACGCCGGAAGAATGATCGCCAGGTTGAGCCGTGGGCTGCGGGGTTTCCCTGATTGAACGCTCTTCATGCCACGCTTCTCCTTTTGAATCGTTCGGTTACGGATGAGCCTGCCCGGTCACCCCCAACTTTGCGGAGGGTTCAAGAATAACGGGCGAAGACCCACCATTTCGATGACTCGGTGCGAATGCCAGTGCTTTCGCCTGAAGACCCCTAACCTCAGCCTGACGAATAGTTTCGGAGCGTTGGAGGGCGCTGGGAATACTCCAATTGAAAATTCCGGTTGACAGAGAATTCATTGCGGTGGTAATTGTACACCGTTGCACAATCGATTGAGCACGTCCTTCCCGAGCAGAACAATCGATTGAGCAAACCCGCCCTGAGAGAGTAGACTGCACCGTTCCTACAGGGCTACCGAAACACCGCAACCGCTTTTCAGGAGACCCGTTATGCGAACCCTCGGCCCAGAAAGCCATCCGAGTTCCGCCCCCCTCGTAAAGAACCTCTACACCGCGCTGAAGGCCTTTTGGCCCTTGGCATTCCTGCTGCTTCTCCTCCCGGCCCTGCCTGCGCGCGCCCAATACAATGCAAGTCTGCAGGGCTCCGTTCTGGATGAGAAGGGCGCCGTAATACCAGGCGCGACCCTGACGCTCACCGATCAGGAAACCAACCACAAAATTACTGCGACCAGCGATGGAGGCGGCAATTTTGTGTTTAACGCCCTCAAGCCGAGCCAGTATAAAGTCGAGGCCTCATGCAAGGGCTTCAAGACCAACGTCATTGACAATGTGCAGGTGATAGCAGAGCAGGCGAACGCGCTGAATGTGGTGCTTGAAGTCGGTGGCGCAACTGAAACGGTCACGGTAAATGCATCTGACCACCCGCTCATCGATACCGAGACCGGCAATGTGACGGCTACCATTACGCAGAACGATTTGGCCAAGATGCCTGACTTTGGCCGCGACCCACTGCAGATGATTCAACTTGCGCCGGGCGTTACGGCAGACCAATCGCAGAATGCGGGCGGCGGCACCTTCAGTTTGCCGGGCAACCAGGGCGATGGCAGCGCGGGCGCCACCAGCGGCCCATACATGACGGAAAACAAGCCACAGGCATTTGCCAATGGGCAGCGCAACGACACCAACGGCATTTCGCTTGATGGGGTGCAGGTGACGAGCGTGACCTGGGGCTCGGCAGCGGTGATCACGCCGAATCCCGACACCATTAAAGAGATCAAGGTCGACGTGAACGGCTACGACGCGGAATTTGGCCGATTCAGCGGCGCGCAGATCCAGATGATTTCAGAGAACGGCACCAACAACTTTCATGGGACGGCGCTCTTCAAGTTTGACCGGCCCGGCATGAACGCGTATCAGCGCTGGGCTCCGCATAACGCCACAGTGCGCGACGACGCCCGCTACAACGAATACGGCGGAACAGTCGGGGGACCGGTTTGGAAGAACCACCTCTTCGAGTTCTTCGGCTACGACACAATCCGCAACACGGGATCGGTGTCAGGGAGCGGTTGGTACGACACGTCCAGCTTCGATGGCGAATCGCAATCGACCAGCATTGCCAACAAGTTTCTCACCATCAAGGGAGCCGGCGCAGTTTACACCAAGATTCTTGAAGATCCTGCGGACAATAATGATTGCGCCAGTATCGGCCTGGTTCAGGGAACCAACTGCAACTACATTTCGGGGCAGGGACTGGACATCGGCAGACCGCTGACGATCGGGCTCGACAAGCCGGATCCATCTTACGCCGCGCCAAACAACGGCGTGTTTACCCCGGGACTTGGCGGTGACGGCACCGGCGATCCCGCGAATCTCGATGGCATCGCCGACATCATGTTTGTTCAAACGACAGGCCCCAACAACAACATCAACTCGCAGTACAGTTCGCGCACTGACTGGCAAGCCACGAGCAAAGATCTGATTGCTGCCACATTCTTCTACGTACCGGTACACAACACCGGCTACAACGGACCGAATCGCGCGTCGAACATCTTCTACCACAACGCGACCAACTACTCCACCGGGCTGATATACAACCATGTGTTTTCAGGCACACTGCTGAATGAGGCTCGTGCCGACATGGCAGGGTGGAAATGGAATGAGCTTGGCGATAACCCGCAGTCACCGCTGGGCCTGCCCGACGATCAGATCCAGCAGAACAACTACGGCGGCAACTCGTTCGCGAGCATTCAACCTGCCAGTTTTGGGCCGGCCATCGGCAGCGTCTTTGACCAGTGGACACTGAGTTTCAGAGACGTGCTGACCAAGGTTCATGGCAGCCACAATATGAAGTTAGGCGGCGAATACACGCGGCTTGCTTATCTTGACGAGCCCACCTGGGACAGCGAGCCCACTTACTTCTTCAACAACATGTGGGACTTCATGAACGACGCGCCGAGCGGCGAAAACGTAACGGCGGATCCGCTTACGGGTCAGCCCTCCACCTTCCGCAAAGACGACCGTCAGAATGTTGCGGCGGTATTTTTCCAGGATGATTGGAAGGTGCGTCCCAACCTGACGCTGAACCTCGGCCTTCGCTGGGATTATTTCGAAGGCATGACCGAGAAGAAGGGCCATGAGCCGAACGTCAGGCTGGGGCAGGGCGCCTATACGCTGGCAGACCTCGCCATCCAGTTAGGCGGCAAGCAGGTTGAAGCTCCAAAAACCAACTTCGGACCCCAGATCGGTGTTGCCTGGAGCCCGTCGCGCTTCGCGAACAAATTGGTGGTCCGGGGCGGCTTTGGAATCAGCTATAACGGACTCGAGGAAGCCATCACCACCAACACCCGCAATAACCCGCCCTACCTGGCCAACGGAGTGAATCTGACCGGCTCTCAGATTTTGTATGGAACGGCCAGCAATCTCTATCAGGCCGGCGCGCTGCCTGCCAACCCGAACCTGGTTACGCAGTTTAACTCAGCCAATCTGCCAACAAACGGTTCGCCTACAAGCGTGACCGGGCTCAGCCTGAGCCTGCCTACGTCAACCGTTTTTCACTATTCGGTTGAGGGTCAATACGACCTTGGACACGAATGGGTGGCAACGGTTGGGTACTCCGGCGCAGTTGGCCAGAATCTGCCGCTGCAAACCAATCTGAACAACTACTACGCACAGCAGATCCTGGCCGGACAAATGTCGTTCAACCCGATGGTGAACGGAATCGATTGGTACTATGACGGCGGCGCATCGAAGTACACCGCAGTGTTGTTCGAAGCGCGGCATCAGTTCTCGCACACCTTCGAAGCGGATGCGCAATACCGGATCGCAAAGTCGACCGATAATGGATCAGGTCCCTACACGAATTCCGATTACGAATTCGCACCGGGCGTCTATGACTACGGTCCGTCGGACTTTGATGTGCACCAGATGCTCAAGCTTTTTGCCAACTGGTCGCCGGTCATCTTCCACGGTCCGAATAACTGGATGGAGAAGATTGTGGGTGGATGGAATATCAGCCCCATCTTCAACTTCCATACCGGTTTCCCGTATACCGCGGCCTACGGGGATGGCATCGCCTGCAATACCTTCTACAACGGCAGCGGCGGCAACGGCGGCAACTGCAATCTGCTGCCCGCTTCATATAAGGGCGGAGCGAAGAGCAGCCAAAGCACCGATACGTTCAAGCTCCTCGGACCAACTTCGAACGGTAACTTCCCCGGAGGCGGGTCAGCCTATTTCACTCAGCCCGTTGCCCCGCAGGACAATACCGCCTGGAACACCGATACGGCGCCGACACCGACCGCTTTGCCTCAAACTCCGGGAATCGGACGGAACGCTTTCTACGGTCCTCGCTATTCGGATGTCGATATGGCAATGACCAAGGCCTTTGGTCTGCCGGACAACAAGATCCTGGGCGAAGATGGCAGGTTCGAAGTTCGCGTCAACGCCTTCAACCTGTTCAACAAACTGAACCTCGCCAACATCGATACCACCGTTACCGACTCCAATTTCGGAACGGCCAACTCAGTTCTCGGCTCGCGCACCATCGAGGCGGAACTTCACTTCAAGTTCTAACCAGTTCGCAACTCCTGCACTGCCCGGGCCTTTATGGTCCGGGCAGTTTTTTGTGTACGCACATGGCGAATGCGCAGTCGGCGGACGTATTCGATCCCTGTCTTCGATCTAGAATTATCATTAGAACCGGAACGCCATTCGCTGCACTGAATGGCGCCGCATCTAAAAGGAAGTTTCTCTTGTTGAACGCCGCGCGAAAACTGCGCATTACTGCCGCACTTGGGTGTGCTGCGCTATGGCTGCCATGCACGCCGGCTTCTTCCCAATCGACCACGGGGTCCTCTCACAGCGCATCGTCGCCTGCCTCATTCCAGGCGGCCGCTAACAAGGCTACAGCCGCGCGCGATGCCGGACGTCTGGACGAAGCCGTTCCTCTCTTTCACAAAGCGCTGGCCCTCAATCCCCGTTGGGCTGAGGGGTGGTGGTCGCTGGGCACCATCGATTACGACAACGACCAGTACCAGGCAGCCGCCGTCTCATTCAAGAAAGTGGTTGCGCTCAATCCGAAACACGGAACCGCACATGCCATGCTGGGTCTATGCGAGTTTGAGCTCGGGCAGGATGCAGAAGCGCTGCGGAACATCGAGGCAAGCAAGAGCCTGGGAGTAGAGACGGACCCTCAACTGCGGCAGGTCGTTCTTTATCACGAAGGAATCCTGCTACAGCGCAGCAGCCGATTTCAAGCCGCGAGCAAGGCACTGTCATCTCTCTGCCTGAGCGGAGTGAGAAGCGAGGATCTTGCGGAGATCTTCGGAATGACGATGCTGCATATGAGCGACAAAACTCTGCCGGTTACGGGTAGCCCGTCCGGCGAGGTTGTGAATCACATTGGGCGCGGGGCGTGCCTCTCCGCTGCAAAGGAATACGAAGCAGCGCGGCGCGAATATGAGTTCGTATTGCAACAGTACCCGCACTTCCCTCTCGTGCACTTTGCATACGGCAAATTCCTGCTGGAGGCGCGTGACCGTGCCGGCGCGATTGAGGCCTTCAAACAAGAGATATCGGAGGCGCCGGACAACGTGCTTGCGCAGCTCGAGATTGCGGCAACTGAGTACAAAGTGGATTCCGCTACAGGAGCGGAATACGCCGAGCAGGCCGTAAAGATTGAGCCCGGCTCGCCCCTGCCGCACTATTTGTTGGGATTGCTACTGCTTGATACGGGCGACTACCAGGGATCGATCACGCACCTTGAGATTGCGAAGAAGGCATTCCCCCAGGAGTCTAAGATTTATTGGTCGCTTGGGGTCGCTTATGCACATGCCGGCCGACAAAAGGATGCAGCCGAGGCGCGAGCAGCGTTTGCCCGCCTGAACCAGGCGAATAACGGAGCATCCCCTGGCACGGCCGCAGACGAGACCCCTGATTCAGTTCCCCAAATTGACGTGATGGATTCAGCTGGCGCAGCAGAAACGCACTAAGACGAAGCGTTTTTACTCTTTCAGCCGCGCTTTGAGCACAGCCTTGCTGACGGGCATCTCGTGAAGCAGAAGTTCAGTCGCCTGCACCTCGGGATTGCTGTGAAACCAGCGTTGCGTAACGTTATCGTGAAGCAGATTGAGAATTGCAAGCAGCGACATACCCTGGTGGTGCGCCATCCACTCGCGCACCAGGACGGGTCTTCCGGATGCAGTGGAGTAGTCCGCAGCCTCATAGAAACCGAAGGCGCCAACCCATCCTATGGAAGCCATGTGGCGCAGGTTGCCAAGAGCAGCCACGGGATCGATAGCGAGTGCGAGGAACGAAGAGTACGGCGACACGACGGGGCCGGCGGTGGCTTCAATCCAAAGCGATACCTGCGGTATGCCGTAGGCCTGGTAGTGGTAATGGCCGAGATGATCTTTGCGCGCCGCGCCCGATTCGGAAATGCCCCAGGGGATGCTGAGCGAGCGAGCGAATTCACGCTGCACGTTGACGCATGCCGCGAGGGTGCTGGAGATCATGGTTTCAGGGTAGCTGCGCATCCATAGCGCAGGCATCAGGTATTCAAACATTGTCCCCGACCAGGAGAGCAGGAGGAAGTGACCGAAGGCGCGCACGTGTTCACGGCCCAGCTTGAACCAACTCTGCTGATGAATTTCGTCGCGGGCAATTGCGAGGAATGTGGCAATGCGCGCTTCAGAGGCAATCATGTCGTAACAGGCTTCGTGGAGCGTCTGTGCGCGCACGTCGTAACCGATGGAGAGAATCTGACGGCCTGGGTCGGCGAGGAATGCGAACTCCGTTTCATTAACGAGACGCTCAGCCTGTTGAGCGATGCTTCGAAGTCCGTCAGCGATGGAACGCAGATTCTGCGCGGCAATCGGCAGGGTTGCGCGAAGCCGCTCGCCTAGCGCAAGCAGCGATGGGTCATTGGCCAATGCCGGCCACGCGCGGTTAATGCGTTCTGCCAATTCTTGAGAGAATGCGATCGACTCCTCGATTGAAAGCGTGTACTCGATCCGGTCGATTGCGAGGTCGGGCAGTTTACTTAGGGGCGCGTATTCAGGCAGCAGCCACGGCATACAGTCTTCGAGCAGAGCGAGGATCGCGCTGATACGGCGCTGAGTCTCTACGCACCACCAGCCGTCTTTGTGCTTGGCTGCAGGAGAAGGTGAATCTGCAGCGAACGCGGCCTGGGCGTCAGCCAGCCAAGCGAGCCACTCTCTTATCGGCGAGTTTGCGCCGGGCAGGGCTAAATGAGACAACGGCGCTGAAAGCTTGCAATTAATACGCATGATTTGCCAATGCACACGAAGTGAGGAAAAGAGCTGACGGGAAAGTAATGGGCGACGAAGCAGATCGAGAGCCCCGGAACGAAGTGTATAGAGCGATGCGACGAAGTTGCCGCTGTCGACTGAAGAAACGAAAGGCGCATCGCTGAGGGGCTCAAGCGTATGTGTGCCGTACCAGTTGTACAAATGGCCGCGATATTTTTTGAGCTGCGAAATTGTCGCGAGGCTGCGAATGGTAAGAGCGACAAACTCAGGCACAGTCAGGAATCCGAACTCGCAAGCAGCCTGGCGTGCATTGAGCAGAAGGCCGAGGTTGGTGGGCGAAACTCGGGCGGCTTCAAACAGGCCGGCTTCCTCGACGTTGTCGGGAATGAGGTAATTGTGACGTTCCCCGCCAAACTCGTGAAAGTAGCGCCAGATGCGCAATGCATGACCCATCAGAAACGCTTCGTCGCCGGAATTGAGGAGCTTATGTTGTTCGCTCAGCGGCGCATTGAGCCATGCCGCGACGATTGGGGCGATAGCCCATAGCAGAAGGATTGGCGAAGCAACCACGAGCGCGTGGTGATGGCGCGGGTTGACGGCGTAAACAATTCCCGCCACTGCAAGGGCGACCAGCGGGGTAAGTGCAAAATAACGGTCTATGAGAGTTTGGTGTGCGTTATTCAGCTCAGCCTGGGCTGCGGTTTCCCATTCCAGCAAACGCTCGCCTGTGATGAAGCCCCTGACCAGCGCGCGGATAATGGCGTCAAGGCAAAGAAGTGCCTGATAAGGCAGAAAGATCAAATTCAACAGCGCCATGAAGGCTGCTTTCCAGAAACCCGAAAGCACCTCACCGGCACTGCCTTTCCGGCCGCTGAAGACAGCGCGGCCAAGTCCAAATCCACATTGAACCACGGCGGGAAAGACCAGCAGGACTAGCGGGATGATGGTCCAGTAGAGCGGCCCTCCGGGAAGGCCCAGCCATCCAGCCACGAACAAGACGAAGGTAAATGGTTCGATCAGCGAGCGGCGTAGATTATCAAAGATCTTCCAGCGGGAGACCTCGGAAATTGGATTCATCTCGCGACGCCCGGACTCGTCGGGTACTTTGGAGAACATCCATTGCGCAATCTGCCAGTCGCCGCGGACCCAGCGGTGTTTGCGACGGCTGTAAGCATTCAAGTGCGAGGGATAGTCGTCGATAAGCTCCACATCCGTGGCGAGTCCGGCGCGAGCGTAGGCGCCCTCGATGAGATCGTGACTCAGCAGCGAGTTGCGCGGGAAGCGACGGTTGAGAACCGCGTGAAGCGTTGCCACTTCGTAAATCCCTTTGCCGGTAAAGATTCCTTCGTGGTAGAGGTCCTGGTAGGCATCGGAGATTGCGCGGGTGTAGATGTCGAATCCACTTTGCCCGGAGTAGATAGCAGCAAGGCGGGAGCGTGAGGCGGAGCGAACGCTTACGCCGATACGCGGTTGCAGGATTCCGTATCCATCCGTAATGATACGCAACCTGGGGTGAATAACGGCCTGATGGAGCGGATGCGCAATGGCGCCGATGAGGCGGGCCGCAGCGCCGCGGGGCAATTGCGTGTCAGAGTCGAGGGTCAGCACATAACGAATCTGGCTCAGGGGTTCAAGTCGGCCCGCTTTGATGGGGAAGGCATCGAATTCACCGGCCAGCAGCTTATTCAGGTCAAGCAGTTTGCCGCGCTTGCGCTCCCATCCCATCCAGACGCCTTGTCGCACGTTAAAGATGCGATGACGATGAAGAAGCATAAAGCTGCCGCCGCCCGAGGAATCGTACTTTACGTTGAGCTCGTCGATAAGCCGAATTGCAAGTTCGACGAGCGGGTGCGAGTCGTTGGTGTGTGGCTGGCTGACTGAGTCGGCCAGGTCGGTGAGCAGCGCAAAATGCAGATGAGCATCCCGATTTGCGAGGAAACGGACTTCAAGATCGTTCACCAGGGCGCGCACTTGTTTTTCGTTCACTAGCAAAGTGGGAACCGCGACCAAGGTGGTGCATTCGGCGGGAACGCCTTTGCTGAAATCGAGCTTGGGCAGCGGATCAGGATCAAAGATCGAAGTGACCGTGCTGTTGACCAGATCGACAGCGCACTGCATGACCGGCATGAAGAGCGCAAGAGCGGCCACGAGCCAGTCGAGCAGGCTGAAACGAGGCAATGGAATAAGAATGAGGGCTGCAATAAGGACGATGGTAATGAGTTCGATGCCGGTGATATAGAAATTGTCGGCCTGGCCGCGAATATAGGTCCGCACTCGCTCGACGAGCGGAGGGAGAAATCCGGTGCGTGCTGCAAGCTGCGGGAAACCCTTGTCGATCAGGTAATATCCCACGTGTTCATGACGCTGTTGAATCCGCCGGTCGCCTGACGGCTTAGTCTGTGCTTCACGGGCAAGATCGAGCGCTGCCTGGGCAACCTGGTATTCAGTGCAATCGGAATGGCGGGCGATGAATGCTACGCGCTTTCGAAAGAACTCGCGGCTATCGAAATCCATCGGCGAGTAAGCCTGCGCGGGATCCTGGCGCAGCGCGGCATCGAACAGGATGAGCGGCTCCATCAAATAGGCCCAGTCAGTATGTGAGACTGTGCGCAGACTCTTGAGATGAACCGAGATCTGAGAATCGGATGCGGACGCAGGCGAACGCAGCAGAAGGCGAGCATCGTCCAGCAACAATTCAAGCAGAGTGAACTTGAGGAAAGCCGACGCATTCCACAATTCATCGAGCGTGAGAGGTTCCTGGGTCTGAAGCGCGCTGATAAAATCGCGAAAGGCCGGCGCTGAGAAGCTTCCGGCGACAGCGCGAAGATACGCAATGGCAATCGTCTGGGCGCGCGGCTCGTCTTTTTGAGCAGGGAGAAGGACACGGGGCAGGCCGGCCACAACCCGAGGCCTGTCGGAAACAGCACGGACTGCGGCTCGAAGCATGCGAGCGTTCGCCCGCAGTTCGAGGAGAGCGGAGCTAGAGTCGCCTGCCGGCCTCGACGAACTCCGCATTGAACCCAATTCGCGTTGAAGGTTTTTGAGGGCACGCTCCGCGGCACGAACCCGTGCAGGAAAGGTACCTGGCGCCGCAGGACGGGGCACAACCTCCCAGGATCGGGCGGCGGCGACGCATTCGAGCAAAGCGCCGGAAAGGGATTGGCTGGCCTCGGGAATGGTATGGGTGTCGATCATTGTGGCCTCAACGGTAGCTTGCAGCTTGCATTTCAAACATGGCGGCGTATCGGCTGCCTAGCGACATGAGTTGCGCGTGGCTGCCCTCTTCCACCAGCCGGCCCTCTTCGAGCACGACAATACGATCTGCCATGCGAACGGTGGAGAATCGATGAGAGATGAGCAAAGCCATTTTGCCTTCAGTTAATTCAGCAAAGCGCTCGAAGACCTGGAATTCGCTGCGGGCATCAAGTGCCGCAGTGGGTTCGTCGAGAATGAGCAGTTGCGCGTCGCGAAGGTAAGCGCGGGCGAGAGCCAGCTTTTGCCACTCGCCGCCAGACAGATCCATTCCAGTTTCAAAGCGGCGGCCAAGCATCTGGTCGTAGCCTCCCTGCATTCGGGCGATCACATCTGCTGCGAGGCTCTTCTCGGCCGCATGCTCAATTTCCTGTATAGTGTGCGGGACTTCGATTCGCCCGACTGCGATGTTCTCCCGCGCCGTCATCTCGTACCGCATGAAGTCCTGAAAGATGACTCCAATTTCCGCGTGGAGATCGGCCAGATCGTATTCGCGCAGGTCAACGCCATCAAGCAGGATCTGGCCTTCGGTGGGATCGTAGAGGCGCGTGATCAGCTTGACAACGGTGGTTTTTCCCTGGCCGTTCTCGCCGATGAGAGCCACTCGTTCTCCGGGGCAGAGCGTGAAGTTAAAGTCGCTGAGTACGCGGCGCTCCGCGCCAGGGTAGACGAAAGAGACATTGCGAAATTCAAAACCGCGCACGATCGGGCTCGGGGCGGGAAGGCCGTTAGCTTTCGATGCGACCACCGGCTTCATCTCAAAAAACGCCAGCAGGTCAGTGAGGAACAGCGCTTGATCTGCTACGCCCGACGCAGTTGAAAATGCCTGCTGGATGTTAGCCATGGCCTGCATGATTGCAGTTGTAATCAGGGTGAGATCGCCAATGCTGTAGCGGCCCTGAATGGTGCGATAGATGCTGTAGGCATATGCGCCGTAGTATCCGAGTTGTCCAACAATAGCCAGGAGCCCGCCCCAGAAGAGGCGCCGCTTGTTGAGAGCGACATTCTCTTCATAGATCTTTTGCGAGAGTCCTGTGAATCGATCGGTGAGGTATCCACTGAGGTTGAACAGCTTGAGTTCTTTCGATGCTTCTTTGCTGCCGCCGACCTGGCGCAGGTAATCCATTTGCCTGCGCGCCGGTGTTTGCCTGAAGTTCTTGGCATAGGTAAGAAACGCGAAATGGCTCTCGCCTAGAAATGCGGGTAGAATGCCGGCTACGAGCAGCAGAAGCAGAAACGGAGAATAGCGGATGAGCACCGCGGAAAAGGCCATGGCCGTAACGGTCTGCTGAATGAGGCGGCCCATCTGCTGGATCATTGCCAGCCTGTCGGTGGCCTGTACGCGGGCGCGCTCCAGCCGATCGTAGAAGACCGGATCTTCATACACGGTGACATCGAGAGACGCGGCCTTGCGCATTACCTCGACGCTCACGTGATGTGTGTATCTATCGGCCAGCAAATTGTCAAAATAATCCACCGCGCGAGAAAGAATGCCTGCAACGACAGCGAGTGCCATCTCCGCACCAACCAGCCACCAGAAATGCTGAGGCAAAGACTGATGCAGGCGAAGTCGATTAACTCCGTCAATGATGAAGCGTCCGATAATGCCAATACCGACAGGCAGGAACGCGACGACGATGCGAATCGCGATATTCCAGAAGACGACGGAAGGACCGGACTCCCACACGAAATGGAGAACCGGGGGAATGTTTTTGAGGGCTCGAATTCGATCGGCCCATGCACCGCCGGGATTCTTCTGCGCGCCGTGTTGGCGTGGACCGGAATCGCCGGCCGTCTTGGCGTCAGTCATGGTTGAGGATGCTCCGTTCGCGGCCAGCTGCCTGGCACTGGGGTTCCGCACAGGCACAGTTAACGCGGGATTCCTTAACCAAGGCGCATGTGGACGCCCTGCTTTACGTGGCGCCTCGTTTCAGCATTCCTCTAGTCGGATGCGGACTTCGAGCGGATCGTTGTTTGCTCCACCGGCCGACGAGCTTGCCGCAATCCATCAGAATGGGGAACCACTCTGCTGTGGGTTGGCGAACCAGTTGCCAGACCGCCATTGCGGGTACTGGAAGAGGCACCTGCGCCGCCTAGGGCGCATAAGGCTTAAAGCCCGCAATCTCCATCCCACGCTGGGCTTCAGGGTTCTTCATAAATGTCTCCCACACAAAACCTGTACGCGCATTCTCAGCCATGAGCATAATAATGCCGACGTCAATGCCAATCACATCAGTGTCGTACCAGCCGGTCATTGGATTGAACGCATCTACAAAACCGTATCGGGACCAGGCGTTGGGATAGTGATCGCGGATGGTTCGAAGAACGCGCATGGTTGCCTCGGGAAGAAACGGCAATGAGCCGCCGGCCGCGCAGGGAACGATGGTTCCATCAATCGGCCCCATCGCCGGCGGCCCGCCCCACACTATGTAACCTCGTTCAGAGTCTGACGCTGTAATGCCCCACAACGCGTTGCTGTAATCGGAGAACTGCGTGTTCAGTTCAACGCAAAAGCGACGATGCACATCGGTGGCGATGACCGAATTCTGAAAGTAATCCGCATAGCGATCCCGCTTGCCGCGAAAGTCGAACCATGCCTGGGAATACTGATGCACAAAAAGAGGCGCGAATGAACCAATATAGCGCAGCCCGTCATATTCAAAGATAGTCCGCTTCCACGCGAACCATGCGCCGCTGTTGAGCGGGTGAGACGACGACCCGAGCCCCAGCAGGTACATCATCATCAATTCGCTGTAGAGGTCCCACCGGGAAGGAATAAAGCCGAGCTCCGGAGTCCAACCATGCGAGAGCAAAGTGGTATCTTCGGCGAGCCAGGTCCAGTCGACGCGATCGAAGATAGCGTGGGCAAGCTGCGAAATAGTGTCGTCGTGAAAATGCTGGCGGCAAGTCAGGATGCCGCAAAGCAGCAGAGCAGTGTCGACAGACGAAACCTCAGAATCCCACATTCTCTCGCCGGTATCGATGTTGGCAAAGTGATAGAAGAATCCGCGATGGGTGGGCAGCTTGTGCCAGAGAAACGACAGGCACTGAATGACCCGCAATCGCGCCTCGGTATAGCTGACGAAGCCGCGTTTTTCTCCAATACAGATGGCGGTCAGACCGAATCCTGTAGACGCGATGCTTGCGGCGGTAGTGGTGTCGGCGACGCGGACATTGCAGCGATCTTTAATCAATCCAGTGGGCGGATTTGCCTGCTCCCAGAAAAAGAGAAAAGAGCTATGCTCGATCTCGTCGAGGAGTTGGTCATCCTGCGGCGAAAGCGAAGTGGGCGCGGGAGGAGCCGCGGGACGCTCGTGCGGATGTGCCGCTTTTGGGTGCGGTGCAGATTGAGAAAGGACGGACAAAACCTGAGTACCGGAAAACGGGAGACCAACGGACAGGCCCGCCATTTGACGGAGCAACCTTCGGCGGGAGCTTGGAATTCTTTCCGGGAGATCGAATCTGTCTGATTTGTCAGGGTCCATGCTTTCCACTCAATCGCCGCAAGGGTTCTTGAATACAACGGCGGCTTCTGTTGAATGCGGCCTTGATGGCCAATGGGTTAGATGCAGAAAATCGAGACGCGACAAGTGCAACACGGACAGCAAATTGAGTCAAAGCTGCGTCAAATCTTTATGGGTGCAGGTGGTTTTGACGTGAAGAGGAAAAAGTTGTTGCTATCGGTGATGGCCGGAACCGCTGTTGCTGCAACGGCTACCATAGTCGTGCTTGGGCTGCACCACTGGAGACCCGGTTCATTGACCATTCAGGGCGCAGTGATCCGCAGCGACAACGATCCCCGAGAGCAACTGCCAATTTCAGGCGCGGTAGTGTCTGCGGAGGATGGAGTGACAAGCGCAAGCGCTGAGTCCGATGCCTCCGGATACTTCAAGGTCAAGCTTCCGGGAGTGGCATGGCCGGGGAAAATCGTGAATCTCAGCTTCCGTCACGCGGACTACCTTCCTCTCGATCTTCAACTTCACACCAGTCTCCGGCTCGGCGGAAGAGAGCTCCAGATCGCGTACATGACGCCGGTTGCTCCGCAGTCCGCCGTGACTTCTGCAGGCCAGCCCAAGCAGTCGGTCGTCTCCAATATCCGAATTAGATACACGGTAAATTCGCATACGGAGGACAACATCGGCAGCGCGGCTAGAACTTTTCAAGTTGTCAATGAGGGAGACCTGGCATGCAATGGGCAGAAGCCGTGCTCGCCGGATGGAAAATGGAAGGCGTCAACAGGCTCCCTGTCTCTGGACGCCGGACCTGGCAATGAGTTTCGCAATGTGCGAGCTTCATGCTTTGCAGGGCCGTGTCCATTCACACGAATCGATCCGCGGGGCTTTGTAAATGGCGGCCGGAAAATCACGGTTTCCGCTCTGGATTGGTCGGATACAGCAACGTTCCTGGTGGAGGCTGAAGTGTATCGCGTTGCAATCAGTTCCAACGTGCGCACGCTGTACCCGGTTATCTTTGGTCCCGGGCTCAACTTTACGGTTCCTCCCACTGAGGAAGGTGTCACCATCGAGGCCGAAATCGACGGGACTCCAATGGTGTTTCCATTGGGACCGGAGCTTTACCTGAGTTGGGCCACCTGTACATCCAGACCCAATTCAAAACAAGACAACTCGACAGTCTACTTATGTGAACTCAAGCCGGGATACCACTTCTAGAATTTTGATGGCGGTATTCGAGACCAGCCACGAAGCGGTAAATCAAAGGTCATGGGGGCTACGCTTCCGGTTCTTCGACGGTCAAAATCCTATCGGCTGCAACCTTGTGCAGTACCTGGCGCGTGCGGCTCGGCCAAATGATCTCGAGCTCATTGATGAGCTGGTTTTTGCCCAGTCCGAAGTGAACCCGGCAATCGCTTGCCGAGGCGTAGCCGACTGCGGTGGTGACTTCATTCCATTGCGACTGGCCGTCTTCGGTTGTAATGCGCACTTTCGCGCCAAGCCCCATCCGGTTGCTGCGCGTGCCTACAAGCTTCAACAAGATCCAGTGATGGCCGGTTGGCGAGACGTTGCGGAAGAGCTTCACCTGCCCATTGAGCGAAGTCACAACGGCGTCGATGCGCCCGTCGTTGTCGATATCGCCGAACGCCACGCCGCGGTGTGCTCCGGGGATCAGAAAATCGGGCCCCGCCTGGTCGCCAACCTCTTCAAATTTTTCGTTGCGAAGATTGCGGAAGAGCGAGTTGCGCTCAGGATAGGCCTGGCTGGGAATCGCCTGTTGAATGTTGTCCATTACGTTCGCACGCGCAACAAATAAGTCCTTCCAGCCGTCGTTATCAAAGTCATAGATGCCGTTGCCCCAGCCCGTCATGTGACTGGTGAGCCGGCCGAGGCCGCTGGACACCGTCGCATCCACAAACAATCCGCCGCCCTGGTTCACGTAAAGTGGAAAGGCTTCGTGCTCGACTGCGGTGTGCCAGATGTCTGGAAGTCCGTCGTTATTCACATCGCGGAAGTCTGCACCCATGCCTGAAAGCGCATCGCCATCAGGCGAGAATGCCACGCCCGCCGCCACTGCCACTTCTTCAAATCTCTTTCCGCCAACATTGTGAAACAGGAAATTCGATGTTGTGTCGTTGGCCACAAACGCATCGATATATCCGTCGCCATCGTAGTCGGCAAAGCTCACGCTCATGCCTTTACCCAAGGCTGCGGCGATGCCCGTCTCGCGCGAGACATCGGTAAAAGTCCCGTCGCCGTTGTTACGGTACAAAGTGTTGTAAAGCGGCGCATACTGGTTGGGATGGCAGTAAGCGCGCAGGCCCTCCTTGAGCGCGCAATATGGATCCTTGTTCACTTCCCACTGGCAATAATTCACAACAAACAAATCGAGCAGTCCGTCGTTGTTGTAATCAAACCACCCCGCTCCGACAGACCACATCTTTCGCCCGTTGTGATGGGCGCCGGCCACGCCTGCCTTCGTCGTCACGTCAGTGAATGTTCCATCGCCGTTGTTGTGGAAGAGCTGGTTGCCAGTGACATTGGCGACAAACAAATCGGGCCTGCCGTCGTTGTCGTAGTCGCCCACGGCAACGCCCATGCCATAACCCGCGCCGGCCACTCCGGCTTTTTCAGTTACATCGGTAAACGTGCCATCACGATTGTTGCGGAAGAGCCGGTTCCAATAGTCCGGCGACGTTTTCTGCAGCGAAGGAATCTGGGCGCCGTTGACGAGATAGACATCGAGAAAGCCGTCGCCGTCGTAGTCGAATAACGCCACCCCGGCCACCATTGTTTCAATCTGATTCTTGTTGGGTGTGGCGGAATTGAGCGTGGTGAAGTGCAGCCCCGATTTGGCGGCAATCTCTTCAAACCGGATCTGGGACGGGCCCAGTTCCTGGGCTGCGGCAGGTGTCGCTCCGGCAACGGCCCACAGCCTGCGCGCTGCCAGTGAGGCGGCTGTCGTGCCGAAAAGCGATGAGAGCACTGTACGGCGGCTCAGGCGTCCTGCTTGAACTTCGTGCGGCATCGAAGGTCTCTTATTCGAACTCTACTCCGGCGCAATCACAAAGTCTGCATGTTCGGTAGCCAGAGAGCTGCCGCCGACCCACACCGTGTAATGGGTTGGTTCAATCACTGCGTTTCCCGAGTTGGTGTAGAACGAAAGCTCGGGGAAGCCCAGATCGAACATAACCTGCTTCGATTCGCCGGGCCTCAACGTCACGCGCGTGAAGCCCTGCAGGCTGCGCACTGGCTGCTCCAGGCTCGCTCCCAGGTTGCGCACGTAGCATTGCACAACCTCAGTGGCCGTACGATTGCCGGTGTTCTTCACTGTGGCAGTTGCCGTAATCAGCTTGCTGCCGCTGTTGCTTTTGGCTTCGCTCAGAGGCACTGACGCACGCGAAACAGCCACGCCGGAATAATCGAATGTCGTGTAGCTCAGGCCGTAGCCGAAGGGGAACAAGGCATCGTTGGGGACGTCGATATAGCGCGAGATGAATCGCGAATCGCCGCCCGGCGGCTTACTGAGATCGGCGTCGTAGGTCGGCCGGCCGGTTGGGAATTGATTGTAATAGAGGGGCTCCTGGCCAACGGCGCGAGGAAAGCTCATGGGCAGCTTGCCGCTGGGGGACGCATCGCCATAAAGCACATCGGCGATGGCCGATCCGGCTTCAGTTCCCGGGAACCACCCTTCAATGATTGCCGGCACATTCTGCGCCGCCCAGTTCAGGATCAATGGCCGGCCTGAGAACACCAGCAACACAATCGGCTTGCCGGTTGCGGCAACCTGCTGCAGCAATTTCTGCTGGTTGCCGGGCAGATCGAGATGCGCCCGCGAACCAGCCTCTCCGCTCATTTCGCTCGATTCGCCCAGCGCCATGATGACAACATCAGATTGATTGGCTGCATTGAGCGCCTCACCAAATCCGCTTTCCGAGGTTCCAGCTATCTCAGTGCCTTTTGCATAAATCACCGAACCGCCGTTGCGCCTGGCGCGGTCATCAAGCGCATCCTTCACCGTGATTACATCGGGATTGCGGTACGGATCTCCCCATTGATTGATCATTTCATCGGCGTTGTCAGCGAGCGGGCCGATGAGAGCAATCCTGGTTGGCCGATCGGACAACGGAAGAATGGACGGCCCCTTGAATGGCTTGTTTTGAAGCAGCACCAGCGATTCCTCGGCTGCCTGTCGCACAATCGATCTGTGTTCAGGCACGGCGCGGATTACTTCAGTTCCTTGCGCGTACGGATGATCGAAGAGTCCGAGCGCGAACTTGACCCGCAGCACGCGGCGAACGGCCTCGTCGATGGCCGACATCGGGATCTGGCCAAACTTGACCATCGCTGGGAATTCGGCATCGTACAGGTGCGACATCATGTCCACGTCCACACCAGCCATAAAGGCCTTGCGCGCAGCAGTTGCCCCGTCGAGCGCAATGCCGTGATTGATGAGTTCGCGAATCGCGGTGTAGTCGCTGACCACAAAGCCGTCGAATCCCCACTGGTCGCGGAGAACATCGGTGAGCAGGAAGCGATTGGAGCTTGCAGGCACGCCATTCAGCGCGTTGAATGCCGACATGATGGTGGCCGACCCGGCTTGAATCGCGGCTTTGTAGGGCGGCAGATAGTCCTGCATCAGCCGGCTTTGAGACATGTCGGTGGTGTTGTATTCCCTTCCCGCTTCAGCCGCGCCATACGCCGCAAAGTGCTTGATGCTGGCAGCCACCGCATCGGGCTTTGAAAGATCGTCGCCCTGGTAGCCGCGAATGTAGGCTCGCGCCATGGCGGCGCCAAGGTATGCATCTTCTCCCGCGCCTTCAATGGTGCGCCCCCAACGGGGATCGCGCGAGATATCTACCATTGGCGAATAGAACCAATCCACGCCGGCTGTTCTGGCTTCCTGTGCGGAAATATGGGTCACCGAATTCACAAGAGCTGGATCCCAGGTAGCGGCAAGGCCGAGCGGAACCGGGTAAATGGTGCGATAGCCGTGGATGATGTCCGCGCCAAACATCAGCGGGATATGCAGCCGGCTCTTCTCAACCGCGGCGTGTTGATAGGAGTTGGTGGTTTCGGCGCCCACCACATTCAGCATTGATCCCAGCCGTCCCTGGATGATGAGCTGCATCGCGTCAGGACTGTCGGGGGCAGTCGGGTTTTTCCCGGGGGCCGGAGGCGCGTCTCTTGCCGCGGCTTCGTTTGCGCCGCGCACTCCGTCGCCGCTGTACTGAACCAGTTGCCCCAGTTTTTCAGCGAGAGTCATCTGCTTCAGTAAATCGTCCACACGACGCTCGATAGCGGGGTCGGCGAGTTGAGCATTCGAGGGCGACGGCGCTTTCTGCGCCAGGGTTGCCGTCGCAAATGGCATATCGTTTTGCGCGCGGGCGCAAGCCGGCAGCAACACCAGCGCGACGCCGGCAGCAATCAGAATTCCTGCTGCCGTATTGATCCCAAGCCTCGAATGTTCAAACCGATGGAACATACTTTCTCCACTTTCTGAGTTGCCGGATTTCCCGAGTGCGGCGAGAGGATGCGCCGACTATTCTTCCGAAGAGAATTCTGCAGAAAACCCTTTGCGCAATCGTTTGCGCCATGGATAAGGATGCACTCGCAATTTAGCTCTGTCAAGCATCTTATTGCTGACTTTGCAGGGAATAAACAGGCCCTTCAGGGTGGTCGCACCAATGGCTGAGAGCGCTATTAAAGGAGCAGACCCGGGGGACGGTTCGGCCCGGGTTTCAGAGGCTTTCGACGCCGCGTCCGGAGCCAAATCTATCGGTGGCCGGGGATTTCGACAATCGCCAGTCCGTTGACCGGCAGCGTGAGGTCGAGTCGATCGCCGGCCAGCGCTTTGTGCTCCGGCGGCGGGAGCGCCGACGCCTTATTCAACTCGGCAACCTGCGCCGGCGTGGGATAGCGGGGACTTCCCATCTTGCGATAGGCAATGAGAGGGCTGCCATGCGATTCATCCAGGCGCTCGATGGAGGCCTTTGATCCGGCCGCAATTCCTTTGAACAACAACCGCAACGTGACGGGCTTGCCCTCGGCAACCTTATCCATGTCCACCAGGTTCCACGCGGCCACAACCAGGGCACCGTCGGCCCGGCGCGTTACCAGCAGACGGTCGGATGAGTTGGCAAGGCGCACATCGCCCAGCTGGTGCAACAGCGAGAACGCGTAGAAGCTCGGCTTCTTGATGTTGCCTTCGGCGATAAGGCCAAACATTCCGACGAAGGGTTCCGTGGCGACGCCGCCTTCTTCAAAAACATCGTCGAATGTCCACCACGACATCATCTTCACATAGCCGTCGCACTGGCTTACGTCGTGGGCGAGCGCGGGGCCGACATACCAGTTGTCTCGCGCGTTCAGTTCACCGTAGGAGGGCACGTTCCACTCTGTCCAGAAGAGCGGGAGTGAGGGCTGTGCGGAAGCCTGAATCTGGCCGTGAACCATCTGGATTGCGCGGCACACACGGTCGCGCATGGGAACGTCTTCATCGGCGCCGAACATGTCTTTCACAGTGTCGTCGGCGTAACCATGGGTGGAAACAAAGTCGATGGGCACGTGGTTGGAGCTGACGTAATTCAGGAAATCGGGAATCCAATGGGCGGCCGCAGTCGCTGGCCCGCCCACTCGCAACCGCTGGCTCACCTGTTTGAGCGCGCGAGCGGTGTGATCGTAAAGCTCAAAGTAAGCGGCCTGCTTTGGTTCGCCGGCCCAGAAATCGATGTTGGGCTCGTTCCAAACCTCGAAGTACCATTGAGCAACTTCATCGATTCCGTAGCGGTCGATAAGGTGCTGTGCAAAGGCGCGGATCAGCGCGTCCCACTTTGCATAGTCCTTGGGCGGCGCCACATTCGGCTTGTACCAGAAGCCCTGGATGGAGTTCTTCGAGGCCAGGGCATAGGGCATAAAGCTGATCTCAACCATGGGGCGCACGGCGCGCGCCAGCAGTCCGTCGTAGATTTGGTCGACATAAGTGAAGTTGTATTCTGCATTCCCGTGATCGTCTTCTTTGTACACGCCAACATCGTCGAGGAAGATAGCATGGAAGCGCACATAGCGCATGCCCACCTGCTCGTGAACAGCCTTAAGGTCGTCGCGATAACCCTCGCGCATGGCGAGCGATGCATGCCCGGAGCCAAACATCTGCTCCCAGAAGTGCGGAAAAGCATGGGAGGGAGCATTTGCATCAATGGTTAAAGGGACGGCAGCCGTTTGTGCGAGCGAAGCTGTGCCGAAAGCGAGAGCAGCGGCGGCGAGAAACGAGAGTTTCAGATGCAGTGAACGAACCGGCATTGCTCCAGATTAGCCGATGCGCAGGTCGGATTTGAAGCGGGAGAGGAAGCCGTCCCGGTATCCCCGTTATTCTCCGGGACGGCTCGAGCGACGGCGGCCATGGCCAGTTGCACTGCTCCCTTAATCAGGTTTCCTCACATACTTGTTGGGCGCGCCGGGAGTAGGAAGATCGTCAGTAACCTGCGCTCCCTTGGCATGCACATGGGTTAACGCGGTGGTAAGAGAGATGCCGGTGCCGGAGACTTGCACACCAGCAGCGTGCGCATGAGCGAGCGGCGCGGTGAGGACGATTCTGCCAGAAAACCTCGCGACGGCGCTGACAACCGCGGTCTCAGCGTTCGCGCCCTCGTCGATCGTGATGGTCTGGCCGTCGCTGAAGCTAAACGCAGTGGCGACTCGGATAACAGTCGCGCCCGCGCTGGAAGCGAAACTCGCAGTGGTTGCGCCTGGCGAACCCACCGTCGCAATGACGGCGGTCTCAAGGTTCGCGCCCGAATCGATCATTATCGTTTGGCCTGCGTCAAAGCCTGTCACGCTGGCAACCTTGATGTTGATCCCGCCTTCCGACGCAGCGGCGGACAAGGTGGTGGCGGACTGGGTCAGAAAGTCGCCGCAGTTGCTTCCGGTATCGACGCCGTCGGGGAATCGGCCCGAGCTTCTGTTGGTTGCAGCGGCCATTCCGAAGCCTCCCGGCGCGGCGGGTGCAGGCACATAGCAGCCGGTCCTTTCCGGTCCCGATATGGCCTGATAGCCTTCAGCAGCCCATGGGTCGACGAGCCCCCCATAATTAAGGCTGTCGACAACGAGTCCCTCAGCGTCACGCAGCACCATGCTTCCCTCTCTGACAGTGATGAGCCGGCCAAAAAGATTGGCAGTCGTGGCAAGTTCGGGACCTCCGAACCACTGACTCGGTTCGGGCGTTCCCTGGTAACCCGCAGTCGTCACAGCCGCATCGCGCACAACTGCGTTGATGGCGTGCTCTTTTGTGAGAGGACTATCGAGAGTGATGCCGGTTCCAAGCCCCTGGATGGGCTCGTTACTCGAATGGGCAAACGCCGTCCCCGGCGTAAAACTGATTCCCGTTCCGCGATCGCTGAAAGGCAGGTTATCGGCGTGGTTGAATTTGAGCGGAGCAGCCAGTTCGAGTCCGGTGCCGGGATTGACGAATGTCTCGCCGCTGGCAAGCGCCTCAACAAGGGCCGGGGTAAAGTCGATACCGGTGCCGTTCGCGCCCGGCGTGCCGACAGCGGTAATGGTAACCGTTTTCCGATTCCCAGCAGCGCCTAGAATGATTTTGCCGCCCACAACAAGACCGTTCACGTCCCCTACTTTGAGGTTGGTTGAGCCGGGGCTAGCAGCAGTGGCGAGTATGATGCGGTTCGCCTGGGTTCCGACACTCTTGACGGTCACGGTCTCAATCCCATGGCCAACACTGTCGATATCCAACCTGATTTTGTCTCCCGCAGAAATGTTGGCAACCGACGTCACCTTGATGTTGGTGGCGCCGGCAGGCGCACTCGCGGCCAGGTAAGCTTGAGTTCCCTGCTTTCCCACCGCGGTGACGGTCGCCACCTCATACTTCTCCGTAGTGCGCGCGACCGAGGGATATGAGGCGCCGTAGCCTAGAGCGATTTTCTGGCCGACCACGAAGCCGGCCGCGCTTGTTACCGGCACGTTGGTTGAGCCTGCGGGAATGGTGATCACCGGGCCATCGGGCAGCGGTTGCCACAATGCCGTATGGTTGCTCGCCGCCGTCCCAATACTTGCGATCTTGCGCTTCTCCACTTTGCCGCCAGCATCGACATCGATCGAATCGCCGGCCGTCATGCCAGTCGTATTTCTGACATAGATAACTGCATCGCCTGCCTGCGTAGCCGCGGCCAGCCCGGAGTTCGAGAGCCCCAACAAGTAGAAGCCGCGCGCCTTGAGCGTTGTTCCTTCCGGGACGATCACAGACGAGACAATCGCTTGTTGAGCCGGACGCTCAGTGAGGGTCCAGTTTGAGATGTCAACGTCACGGTCGCCGGCGTTGTAGAGTTCTACAAACGAGTCGGTCGAGTTGGCGTTTGAACTTGCGATCCGGAATTCGTTGATCTTGATCGGGCTCGCGTTCCTCACTTTTTCGGCCGCTGTCTCCGACTGCATTGCGCCGATTGCCTGGTTCGTCCACGAAGCGTTGGCCACCAGGTCGCCGTTGAAAGCCGCCGGCCCCGATGTGACTTTAAAGGTCGCACTCACACTCGCACCCGGCGCCACCGGGTCAGCGAATGACTTCGCTGATTCGGCGATACCGGAAACGGACGAGCTCCATTGTTTGCCGGGCAGTGCAATACTCAGCTTGACGCCCACAGCCGGCGCACTTGTTGTGTTGGTAAACGTGACCGTCGTTTCCTGCGACGAGCCCGGCGTAAACGTTTGAAGCCCTGGCGGGGCGGCCGCTGCAGATGCCGGCGCCAGGCTCAGCCGCGCAACGTCGTAATGGGCAGCCACTACATTGGCCTGTACAAGCTGGTCTGTCGCGTCAGTGGGGAAAGTGCCTGCAGCCGTGACTGCACCCTCATAAAAAGTGCCCTGCGAGCCATTGCTGTTATCGCCGCCGTTGCCCAGCAGAATGGCGCCTTGCTTACGCATCGGATCGTAGGTCGCGTCCACGCGCGGTCCGTCGAACATCACCCTCAATGCGCCTTGCTGTGCGTCGCCGCCCATGCTGGTCCAGTGGTGCGGCTCACCCTTGGCCATCGCCGTCAGGAATCGCCAGGTTATGTTCGGTAAGCCGGTGCAAAGTTTGGAGCCGTCGGGATTGACACAACCAACCAGGTTGTTTTCCTGGTCGGTCATTACCCACGGCCCGGTGGCGTTGCCGTGAAACCAGGGAGTGGCATCGCCGTAGTAAGCGGTTTCCATGGTGCCGTTATCGTCGTCGCGGCTGTCGATCTCGGCATTGCCGTAGTCGAAGCAGCAGCCGTTGTTGAAGTGCAGGCCGTCGATGACCCAGTACTGCCCTTCCGCCTGATCGTCAACGGCGGTACCCTTCGGGTCATCGATGCGCATGCCCATGCCCGGCTCGATGAAGACGCCGTAAGCTTTGTGGCCCATGACCGTAATCGGCGCCATGCCGGCTAGCGGAACGTTGTTAAACCCGCCCATGGCTGGGCCGCTGAAACCGCCCCGCGGCGCCTGGGTTAGATCGTTGTGCTTGCCAGATTGATCGTAGATGGTTGTGATCCAGCAGTAAGTATTGGCGCAGAATCGGTCCTGCGCAGCCGCGTCGGCATAGCCACCTGCATCGGGCCCGCGCGATGAGCTGGGCTCGACTACGCCGATGTCGAGCGTCGTGCCGTCGGACTGTCGCAGAACCTGATAGAGCGGGCCGTTATAAGAGGCGTAGAGAGCGCGCGTAGTGCTGTGGGCGGCCACGCAAGGATCGCCGGCAGCGGCGTAAATGTCGCATGGGCCCTTGGGCCGGGGCGATGCAGCTTTTGTTTCCCGCGTCGCTTGTTGCGACATCGTAATCGTGACGCCGACCAGCGTGAGCGCCGCCAAAAGAATAAATGCGGAACGGAGTATCTTCTTCATGTTGAGTCGATGAGCCTCGCGAGAGCAGTATAGCGAACCAGCGCCTATTGAGAAAACGGTTTCTGGCTCACTAGACCCTGCCCCGTTCAGCAAAATGCACATAGAGCAGTACGCTCAGTTCGGATTCCTGGGAGTTATGAAGCTATAAGCTGTGTAACTGATCTCACTCCATGCCTGCTCACTTAGCGGATAGCCGGGATAAAGAGGCCGGTTCAAAGGAGTGTATTTGATTCGAATCCAAATAGCTTTTTTCCCGTGAGTGAGCTCACGCGAGATGAGGAATTCATCGTCTCGGAATCTGCGGTTCGATGTTTCAACTTGGTGTTCTGTTGCGCCCAGTTCTTCATTCGGATTCGAGTAAATCACCGAGTTCGATCCAGCCAGATACCAGATACCGGCGAACTTCCATCCCGACACTGGAGTGTCTGAGATATAGACTTCAGCACGCTGGTCCGGCTTCGAATAGTCGAGTTTGCGTCGAAGAAGTACGCCCAAATTGTCTGGGCGAATTCTCAGATGAAACTGCGAAGTACCTTTGGTGGTCCGACCCATATCCTGTTGCTCGGGATAAATCTCCTTCCCGTTCAACTTATCCACTCCCCATTCGTAACGGGAAGAGATGTTATAGGGTGGCGATGCCTGCGGTGATGAATAGTTGTGAGCGCGCTCGTCGGCTGCGTCGCCGATTTGCATTCTATCTGTTTCTATGAGTGAAGGGGATGGAAGACCATACCAATATGCCACTGTTTCGTAATGTTCATTCGATTCGTCGGTACCGCCGTGCTCAAGACGGATCACCGCGTTCTTGCCGAATGGCATCAGGTCTGCAAGCAGAAAGCGATAGGCGGATTCGATTCTGCCGTCGTCGTTGGAATCGCGCTGGATGCACGTCCCGGAGCTGGAGCAAGCCTGCGGTGGGCCGACCGGATGGCCAACGAAAGGCAATGTCATGGTCGAGCCACCCCAATAGTCGCCCCCTCCTCCCCACTCTTCTGTCCCCGTCCCCTGAGCCTGCGGGGTCAGGCTGTCATCAAAGAAGAAGCGCGGATCGCCTTCGAGAGTCGATAAATTCGCATCGTGAGAAAAGATAAACGAGGTTCCTACGAAACTTCCCGACCAATCCTCTGCATCCTCTTCGCGACGTGTGTCGAGCAGGACCAGGTCTTCGCCGAGTGCAGGGTGAGGATGGTCGCGGTAGGTCGCATGGAAATAGGCAAGTTGATTTTTGGGTTGGCTCGATGCCAGCGTACGGACTGAAAACTCGACGCCATCGATGGCCTGCCCGGCGCTGACAAGTTCAATACGTGCCGATCTGAAATACGGCATCGGGAAGTAGCAGGATAATTCGATCCGGTCATCGGTAAATCGGATGTTGACGGGGAAAGCTTTCACAAGGAATTCGCGTTCATCGCGGTTATAGAGCGTTCCGGCGCCAAAAAAGAGTGCGATAGGCGCGTCAATTGAGGGACGTGCTCTTCCATCCCACGTGGCCCGCAAATGAACATTTTCAAATGCACTCGCCTGTTCGCGCGCGATGGAGAATTTGAGCGCCCGGATGGCGGCCATCCCTTTGAGGTTTGCAACCGTAACCGACCCGCTCTTCGGAACATCCACTTTACCGCTGGTTTGATTTGTCCCTGCAGTTGGTGCAATGTCCGACCCTGATTTCGAGATCAAGTCGAGGACATCGCGATCCGGTATCACGCTTTCGTTCCAGGCATGAATCGGATGAGAAAGCGGGGTGCCTGGCACAAATTGGTCGTAAATGTAGTAGCCAGTCCCATAATGTGTCCGGGTGTACGCCATTTTGAAGCTGCGCTCAAATTCAATCGGACTCCAGATGAGGTCGGCGCCTTTTGTCTTGGCCCAGGTTTCATTGAGAGGGCTGGGGAACGGCGCTTCGGGAATAAAAGTGGCGTTGGGATGCGGATGGAGGGGGTCCTCAGTGCTGCCTTCACGGACGATGTGATCGCTGCCGTCCACAACGTAGTGCCAGGGGCTTCCATGCCAGTGGTTATAGCGGCTGAACATCAACACTCCAGCGCCTTCTACATCGAGTACGACGTTGAAGTCGTCGGCTAGCTGATAGAGAAAATGGGATGCATCGGCGCCCTCGTTTCCCCCGCTTCGGTCGTAGGTGCTGCGCATATAGGCCCGCATCCCGATTCTCTGCCTTGGCCATTGGTCCCACGCGCGATATGCATCCAGTCCTACGGGAATCGGCTCACGAACTGGTTGCTGCGCAGCGCACGAAAGAGCCAGCAAGAGCAACACCGGGATACAGAGCGCGCGACAAGGCGCCTGCAACCAGCCGATCGTCATTGCCCTTCCTCCATGAAGTTATGCAGCCGTCGAGCACTGGGCGGATCCAGGCACTTGGTGAGAAAGGCGGCGTTAGTCGCGTCATTCCGGCCCAGGGCTATTCAACTCAGCCGAATTGAAAAACTGCGCCGTTTTGAGCGCTTACCTTCTTCCGTTGAACTCGTGCACCGCATCCAGCATTGCAACGATGTTCTCCACGGGGGTTCCCGCCTGGATGTTATGAATGCTGTTGAAGACGAACCCCCCGCCCGGAGCAAATACCTCGCACCTGCGCAGAACCTGCTCGCGGACTTCGGCAGGCGTCCCGAAAGGCAGCACGCGCTGCGTGTCCACGCCGCCTCCCCAGAAAACTATGTGCTCGCCGAAATTGGCTTTAAGCTGTTCCGGCTCCATGCCTGTGGCCGAACATTGAACGGGGTTGAGGATGTCGATTCCAGCTTCAATAAAAGCCGGCAGGAATTTTGAAACCGCGCCGCAGGAATGCTTGAAGATCTTCCAGGTTGTGTGCGAGTGAATCCAGTTGCAGAGCAGCTTATAGTACGGAAGGTACAAGGAATTGAACGTCTTCACGGAACAGAAAGCGGAGGTCTGCGTGCCAAAGTCGGTGCCGCACATGAACACGGCCTGGAGACGATCGCCGGCAACCGACCAGACCAGTTCCAGGTTCCTTATGGCGACTTCGCACTCGCGCTCGAAGACTTTGTGAATATAATCCTGACGGCTGCTGGTCGAAACGTACCACTCAGTCACGTCGCGGATTCCTTTGGGATGCTTGAGAAACGGCGCAGGGACCAGCGCGATGTCGCCCAGCGCGGTGCCGCTCAGACCAGCGATCACGCCAAGGCCCGTCGCGGCCGCGGTGCTGGCCGATTGCTCGAGATGCTCGAGGTCTCCTACGGAGAGAAGTCCAAACTCCTCCATATTGTCTTCGGGGTTCAGATCTTCCTCATTGAACGGCTCCTGCCGGATGATGCAGTCGAAAAAATATCCGCCACGCGGCATCCGCCCGCTTGCGGAAACGTTGGTATCGCCCTGGGGATAGATCAGCGTGTCGCCTTTAGCATCCGTGCTTACGTTGAAATCTCCGGGAACCAGCACATCCTGCCCATTGAAGCTCCAGTTCTTCCAGTGTTCCGCGGGAAAGCCGAACATGGTCTTGCGCGGGAACACACCGACGACATCCAATCCCATTGCATCGCTGAGATCCTTCTCCACCAGCCCCAACATCTGGAACGGTTCATGAATGCGCACGGGCCTGTTTTCAAGCCCGTAATATTCACGCAGGGCTGCCACACAGCTTGCGTGGATGCCGGTAACCGAGCTTCCGCCAAAATCGATCGGTATGCGGTCTGGCTCTTTGTGGTCCAGTGTCGCAATGAGCCGTTCGCGGCTCATCGCCGTTTCCGTTGCTGTCTGCATGTCTTTACTCCTGCAAACAGCCAGTTTACGCCGATTCGCCGGCCTCAGTTCGCTCCAGCGCTGCCGTCAATTCCCGCAGCCCTTACACTCGATCGGCCTTGAGGAGTGTTTCTTAACCTTGCTTTGGCGACGATTCGATTCATCAGACACAGCCTGGCCACTGAGGAAAGCCTTCCATGGTGCAAGGGCCTTGATGTGACTGGTTCCAGCCCGTATTTCTCGGATGCGTCGCCCAGTGAGCATTTGTGTCAGCGTGCGCCGATAAACAGCTTCAGGCACCGGTGGCTTTCAAAGGCCTTTTTTGTGCGGATTCGAGCGAAATGACCGGCGCGCGGAAGTCGACATAAATATCTTCTGATTCAATTACTTAAAGCTGAAACTCCAGAACATGCAAAAACGCGCATTTTGCGCAATAAACGGCAGAATTCTGGCCATAACTTCTTTAGAATGCAAATCTCTCGAAGCAAATGTAACAGCCTTTTTGTTACATTCTGTCGGCTAACTATATTTATTTGCTTAGGCATGATGCCGACAACCCCCTATTTACTCTCTGGGCACCCGGGGTGGGGGAGGGGTATGTTTTTTTGTTTTCTGCCCCCGTTTTTTGCGCAAGTCGTCGACAGCCTGTAAAAAAAGTGGAATTCAGCGGCATGGTGTCTACTGCGGTATGCATGTTTATACACTGCGCGCATCGCGCGTAATTCAATGCAATCGGCGGGCAATAAAACTGGCTCTCCGGCAGACGTGTGAGAAATGCGCGCTAGTGCGTGACCGCTCGAACGGCGACGATTGAAGCATCGCCGGGTACCGCGTTCTCGACCGTGGTGGTGAGCAGCACCTGGAAATACGGAGGAATCGTCTTGCGATCCGGTGACAGCGCGACGAGCGCGTTACGCAGTTGGGCCATTTTTTCGGGACTGGTCAGAAATTCGATGGCTGCCTGCGAGCCCTGCGTGTAGATGCCGTAGATGAGCAGAACGCGATTCTCCTTTTTCTCATTAGGGAGCATGAGGACCAGAGCGTAATCGCGCGTGAGCTCGTTGGTCACCGGGTCGAACTCCGGCTTGTAGAGGGGCTTTTCGCCAGGCTGCGGGCTGCGATTGATAATCACGCCGTCCTGAAAGTGAAATCCCTCCACATTCAGAAACACCCGGCCGCTCCACGATTGATTGCCACCGAGCAGGATCACGTTATTGTTCTTGATCTGCTCAAAGTCAACCAGGCGTGACTGGCTTACGAGGCAAGAATCGTTGACGCGAAAAAACATCTCGCATAGATGCACCAGGCCGATGGTCTCCCCCACCGAAGTGAAATCGGTGAGCGATGGAACGAAGATGAACCGCTTGAGTTCGTGGAAGTGAATGGTGTCGCGAAACTCGGGCAGGCTGTTTTTGGGAATCTCATGTCCCGCGGCGACGGTCTGTTCACTGTCGCCCCCGTGAGCCGCGCGCAGTATCGGATGGTTGGGAATGACGATGAGGGGAGCAGCGGCAGGAGGCAGGAAGGGATGCCAGAACCAGTCAAGATTCGGCGGCAATGTGGCCGCCGCGTGCTGGGCAGGTGCTGGTCCGGTCTGGGTAGCGCCCCGCCGGGCAAGCTGAATACTCAGCGCTGTGCACAGCGCTGCGAGAATCACGACGAGCGCGACAAGAAGGCGGTTGGATCTTTGCGGAGGGGGTGGAGTTTCAGTGTTGACGGCAGCCGACGGCGCGGCAGCCGCAGCCTCAGCGCCGTCTTCAGGCTGAAGGCGCCTGAAGATTGGCACGTAATGGCCGGCCGGCAACTCAATGCGGATGAGGCTGCCCTTGCCCTCTTCGTCGTAATACCGCTTGAGCAGGCGGCGGATCTCGTGAGCCTGTACACGCACGATGGGGTCTTTTTGCTGGTCGAAATCGGCGCCCCGCTCGTAGACCTCAGTCCCGATGAGGTACTCGTTGAGTTTTTCGCTGTTGCCTTGGAATGTCTGCTCGGCAATGAACTCAATAAACCTTATCTTCTTGGGCGAACTGGCAAACAGTTTGCTTTGTACAACCCGGCGAAGTTCCTCACGTTTTTCGTAGGTGGAGAAACCGTTGACCGAGTTGGAATGTTGCACCACTTCGAGCTCCCGAGCAAGGAAGCGCAAACCAAAAGGGATGAAGCACTTCACTTAACCGAATTTCACCGTAATCCGCGGTTGCACATCGTGTCAAGGAAGTGCCCGAGGGCGCCTGCCGGGACTCGCGGTTAGAACACTAACGGTTATTTGCAGGGTTAATCTCAGTTATTCGAACTGCGATCGCGGGGTAATGAACAGTCATGCAACGCCTCAAAACCGGAGTTTTAGTTCGCCTTCCCGCCCCAGGGGGAGCTCGGGTACTGCATACCTACCAAGAGCCAGCAGCGCTATCCATAACTAAACTAAGCCCATTGCTGGCTTTCGCCGCTCGTGGCGCGGTTGCTCGGGCAGTTAACGTAACGCATAACCTCAATTACCTTGTTGATCGTATTCTCGAGCGCCTACAACCAATGGCGTCCTGGGAAAAGTGTCCTTCCGCGCGTTGTCTGCGCTTTCGCTGGCCGTCGACGGGAAGGGGCACGCGGGGCTTGAGGGGATCAGGGAAAGATGACGCCATCCGTGGCGAACTCGCTCAAATGCCTTGCGGTAATTCTTGTCGCGGTGGTAGCAGCCCGGACGGGGGCGATCGGGCAGGAGTTGGAGGTAACTCGTCAGCTCGACCGTCCAGTGTTGACCACTCAATCGGAAGGGGCGGTGGGCAACAAGTACGGATTTGAAGGCGGAAGGGTGATCAAGCAGGACGGTGTGTATCACCTTTTCACGTCAGAGATGGTTGGCGATCCGCATTGGGTGCGGATGAAGCTGGCGCATTGGACGAGCCGGGATGGCGCGCACTGGAAGCGGTTAGGCACGCTGCGCGAGTCAAGCGGAGATTTTACGGGCAAGGACCCGCGTGCGGCGCTTTGGTCGCCTATGCCGGTATTTGACGACGGCGAGCAGCGGTGGAACCTGTTTTACGTGGCGTACCAGGCAGCGCCCGATACGCCAAAGCAATGGTTAACCAATCACGAGGGGCGCATCTGGCGCGCGGTTTCGCAAACGCCGGGCAGGGCGGGTATCGGAGGGCCATACAGGGACGTGGGCATCGTGATGGAGCGCGGCAAGCAGTCAGACGCGTGGGAAGGCCTTCAGGGGACTGACTCATTCTTCCCCTACAGGGTCGGCGCGAGCTGGTATGCCTTCTATGGCAGCGCAAGAACCGAGAGCCTTCCCATTACGCTGTGGCAGGTGGGGTTGGCCCAGGCTCCTCGGATTGGCGGACCATGGAAGCGCTGCACGGAACTGAACCCGCTGACGGTTGAACCCAGGTTTATTGAGAACCCGATCGTCTCGCGCCTCGCCGATGGCAGCTATATCGCGGTCTACGACAATCACAAGGCGAATTCAATCGGATACACGTTTTCGAGCGATGGAATCCACTGGACGCCGGGATTGCAATTAACGGTGCAGACCGGCAGCGGAATCTGGGCCACGGAAGTGAGAACGCCGCTGGGACTGATCGATGAAGGCAGCGGACAATTCACATTGTTCTACTCCGCGAATGAACGCGTTGACGGCTTGCATGCCGACGCGAATGGAATTGTGCTAACGCCGGGAGCCGTGGGGATGGTGAATGTGCGGCTCAAAAACCAGAACAGCTCACCGCAGACTGCGGGCCGGCAATAACCGATATGAGGAACGAAACAATAAAAGGAATGTGTTGTTCGCATTCAGGCACCACGTCGAGAAATGGGGAGGCTCTATGAAACTGACAATGAAAACAAGAGTCGCAGCGCTGGCGGCGGCAATGGTATTCCTCGCCGGCCAGGGTGCGTGGTCGCAGGTCAATCGCGCCACCATCACTGGAACCGTAACTGACCAAAGCGGCGCAATCATACCGGGCGCCAATGTCACGGCCATCAACGCCGGTACCAATGTGCCGGCCTCAACGGTGTCGAACGACGTGGGCAACTACGTTATTCCCAACCTGTTCCCCGGCACCTACACGCTGCAGGTCAAGCGGGATGGATTCGAGACCTTTGTGCGGCCCAATGTAATCCTGAACTCCACCGAGGTGGCGCGCGTCGAAGTGGCGCTCAAGGTCGGTTCCGCGAGCGAGACGGTTACCGTAACTACCGCTGCGCCCATTCTCGACATGGATACCGCCTCAGTAGGCACCAATATGAAGGCCGACGTGGTGAACGCCCTGCCGCTCAGCATTTATGGCGGCGGCCGCTTTATTGAAGATTTCGCGGTGCAGATCACTCCAGGCTATTCGCTGGAGAGCTCGCCCTATGGCGCGGTGGTCAATGGCGGACAGTGGTTCGTAAAGGACTACACAATCGATGGAACCTCGGGCACCTCAAACATTCGCGGCGACAGCATGGATGGCGGCCCCAGTATGGAAGCAGTAGAAGAAGTGCAGGCCGAAACCAGCGGCATCGATGCCGCAGGCGCCATCACCGGTGGCGGCCTAATGCATTTCAACCTGAAATCTGGAAGCAACGTCTACCATGGCTCGGCATTCACGTATGGCTTGAACGAAATTTTGGATGCCAACACCTGGACCAACGATAACGAGGGAGTCCCAAAGGCAAAGGACCGCGGCTGGGACTACGGATTCAGCCTAGGCGGCCCCGTTCACAAGAACAAGACTTTCTTCTTCGGCACCTTCGAGCGCTTCGACCGCACCGACTGGCGTTTGAACAGCGGTGGCGCGACTGTGCCCACAACAGACTTTCTCCAGGGCAACTTCGGCGCGCTGCTTGGCGCTCCGTTGTGGACCTACCAGGGCAACGTGACGCCGTGCAGCGGAGCAAACTGCCCCGGAACGCCGATCATGGTGACAAACAACGCCGGCCAGAGTCTGCAGGCGCAGGAAGGCATGATCTACGATCCGACTACGGGGGATCAATTCACCAACAATGTGATTCCCAGCGGGCGGCTGAGCGCGGTGGCTCAGAAGGTAAACACTTTTTACGCCAATTACGCTCCCAATCTTGGTGGCATTTACAACAACGAGCGCACACTGCTTTCGAACACGCCGAGCCAGTCGCCCAACGAATTCGTCGTCAAGCTTGATCATGTGCTCACTAGCAAGGACCGCCTGACCGGCTCGTGGATCTACGATCACAAGCCGCGCCTGCTCGATGATGGCGGCGGTGTTTGGGAGTCCGGCACGACGAACGGTGGACCGCTTTCCGACTTACGCGAACAGTTCTACCATCAGCAGCAGTACCGCATCAGCGAGTCCCACACATTCTCACCGAACCTGCTGAATGTCTTCAACGTAACTGACTCGTATGACGACAACGGCAGCGTCCCGGCCGATCCTGGCAACTGGAATTCGCAGGTCGGATTTGCAGACGACGGCTCTGTCGATTTCCCTGAGATCTCATTCAGCGATAACCCGGCCTACACGAACACAGAGACCTTTATTGGCAACACCTGGCAGGGTGATGTGGCTGGAGCGATCGTGACGACCGGCGATTCGCTTACCTGGACCAAGGGACATCACAGCTTCAGCTTTGGCGGCGATTTTATTGCCCACGAAGTGAACTACCGTTCCGGATCCGGCGCATTAGGCTTCAACTTCTCTTATCAAAACACGTCGGGAGCGGGCTATCCCTATGATGGCTTCGGCTTTGCAACCTATGAACTGGGCCAGGTGAATAGCGCGACGCAGACTGTGGCCTACAACCTTTACGGCCGGCAGAAAAACATCGACCTCTTCGCCCAGGATAGCTACAAGATCACCCCGAAGCTGACCGTCGATCTAGGACTGCGCTGGATCTACAACACACGTTTCAAGGAAAAGAACGGCAACTGGGCCAACTTTGACCCGACGGTGGTTGACCCTCAACTGACCTCGATTTACGGCGCCCCTCTTCCCGGATCGCTGGTCTTCGCCAAGGGCGGAGGCGACAGCTTTGACAAGGATGAGTATCCCAACAACTACGGGCCGACAATCGGCATAGCCTATCAGCTTCTGCCCAATGTTGTGGTGCACGCATCGTACGGGCTTATCTTCAATCCCGTCGGAGTAACCTTCTTCGGCGGCGTGCCCGACAGCTTTGCTCCGCAGCTCGGTTCCAGTTCGGCGCAAAGCTTTGATTGGGACGCTGCCGGAGGTGGCGGAAACTATCCGGGCGTGGTGACCAAGGCCTCGCTGGCCACAGATCCTTCAACCATGCTGCCCTTCCCGGTTGAGACTGATCCGCGCGCGCTCAAGCTGGGTTACAGCGAGCAGTGGAACTTCGGCATACAGCAGCAGCTCACGCCCAACACCCGTCTGGAGATTGCGTATGTAGGCAATCGCGGCCACCGGCTCACCGATACAGCGCTGGCGTGGAACGAAACCACGTCAGAGAATTTCGTTAACCTGATCAACCAGAACCCCGGCTACAGCATCTGGGACTGGGGATATTGCCAGTATGGCCAGACCTCGATCAATGGCGTGGCCTGCCCGTACCCGAATTTCAATGGCCCGGCGCTGGCGGCGCTTGCGCCTCTGCCGCAAATGGCGGCGTCCGAGGTGTATTACTGGTACGGCTGCTGCGCCGACATCAACTACGTTGGCCTGCCGCTGGGGCAGACCTACTACGATTCGCTGGTAGTCGACGTTGTGAAGCGCGCTGGCCGCGGCCTGACCATGGACATGAGCTACGACTGGTCGCGCCAGGAGGGCGATACGTTTGCCTCAGAACAGGACTACAACAATGGCTACACCGGGGTTGAAAACTTGCAGAACCCGCGCGGGGCAGCCCATGCGCTCACCGGCTACGATACCCCGCAGGTAGTCAAGGGCTTTGTCACCTACAATCTTCCGCTCGGCAAGGGACAGTTGTGGTTGGGCACGCAAGGACCGGTCGTCAACGCGGTGGTTGGAGGATGGACAATCGGCGGCCTGGTGAGCTATTACACCGGCCAGCCATTCGAGATCAGTGCGTCCGATGCTTACTGGCCGCTGTGGGGGAATATCTATCCACAGTTCAACATTACCAATTTCAAGGGGCCGCAAAATCCGCGCCGCTATGTGCCGGTCGGCCCGAGCGGCCAGGTTCCTGACTCAGACTTCTATATGCCGGCGAACGTTGCCAGTCAGCCCGCAGCCGGAGTCCTACCGTATTCGCCCACGAATTCGCGCCTGCGCTGCCCCGGACAGGCAAATGAGAATTCAACCCTGATGAAGAACAACCGCGTCGGGCCAGACGGAAAGTATGACGTCTCATTCCGGCTTGACTTCTACAATTTGCTCAACCGCCATTACTACGACATCCAGGGCTGCGGCGGCGATCGCGTTGCAGTGGGCGCGGTGCAGGACAACTTGTTTGGCCAGATCCTTGGCGTACAAGACAACCCGCGGCAGGGCCAGTTCGCCATCCGGCTCGATTTCTAGTTCGTCTGTATTGATTCACTTGACTCGGGATCTCTTCCGCGTAGTATGCAGAGATCCCGAAATTCCGCCGCCACCTTGCGCGTGGTACATGAGGCGCGCGGTCTACGATAGTTGGTGGTGGAGATTCATCGCGTGATTCGTTTCTTTTCCGGCATCCGCCGGCGTGCGCCGGAGTTTGCCGTTGCCTGTTCTCTCTGCGTTGGCATGATGAAGGTTGCGGCCGCGCCTGCACAGGCGGTCGCAACCTCGCAGAGCTTCCACATCGACTGCTCCGCTTCTGTAAACGGCGACGGCTCCATTCAAAGCCCCTGGAACAGTCTGGCCGCTGCCGAGACCCATGAGTTCGCGCCCGGCGATACCATCGCCATCGCCCGCGGCACAGTTTGCAACGCGGCATTTGCGCCCAAAGGTTCCGGAGCCGCAGGCCACATCATTCGCCTCACCGCGTATGGGGTGGGCGATCGCCCCAAAATCGTCGCGCCGGCTACTGCCCGCCAGGCGCTGCTGCTGTTCAACCAGCAATACTGGCAGGTTGATTCACTCGATATCTCGGGCGGAAACAAATACGGCGTCTTCGTGACTGGCGACACGGGCATTCTGCATCATCTTTGCTTGAAGAACCTCTACGTCCACGATGTCTACGGGGGCGCGCTCAAAAACAAAGACAATGGACTGGTGATCGTCGGCCCCAGCAGCATCAATGTTTTTTTCGACGACGTGCTCATCGACGGCGTCGATGCTGCCCACACCAATCAGTGGGCCGGCATCCTGGTGGGCGGCGGCAGCTTCCCCTACAAAGACGACGCGCCCCGCAACACCAACATCCAGATTCGCAACTCGACCGCGCACGACCTCTACGGCGACGGAATTGTCCTCTTCCGCGACGCGCAAAGTTCGATTCGCTCGAGCGCAGCCTGGGAGATTGGGATGGAGCCTACGCAGGACGTGGGCACGCCCGACGCCATCTGGGTGTGGACCTGCAGTGACTGCGTGTTGGCCAACAATGAGGCCTACCTGACTGACAGCCCCGGCGTCGACGGCGGCGCTTACGACATTGACTGGAACAATCAGCACATCACCATCGAGCGCAACTATGCGCACGATACCCAGGGCTATTGCATCTCGGTCTTCGGCGCAGGCTACGTGACCAGCGACAGCGTTGTGCGCGACAACCTCTGCATCAATAACGGACTGAGCCCGCGCATGGCGGTGATGCAGGGCGCCATCTACTTGAGCACATGGAACGGCGGAACGATTCGCGGGCTCACTATCAGCGGTAACGAGATTCAGTGGAATCCGCCGGTTGCCGGCGCTGCGGCGATCGAAGGCCCTGGCGACGTGGGCGGTACGCCGATTGTCTTCGATCACAACATCGTCGAGTCCACTTCGCCGCTTATATACCGCATCAAGACTCCGTGGCAAAGCTCGGCCAACAAATACATTCTCGATGGCCAACCAATTTTTGCGATAGGCGACAAAAAGAGCCTGTCGCTCGAGGGCCTTCTTGCGCAGGGAGTAGATTCATCGAGCACAGCCGCTCCAGCAGTGAAGCCGAAACTAGAAGAAGGAGTGGAGCTGGACGCGTGGATCAATCCAGCACTCGATAAAGACGGCCTGCTTTCCGATACGGTGCGATCGCAGCTTGTGGTGATGCGCAGTCTCGGCGGGCAATATAGCCCGGACCGCCTGAAAATCATCGTTCATCTGCTTGCCGCTGGCCAGAGCGAGCCAGGCGCTAACGCGCTTGACGATTTCAATAGGATTTATCCTGACTCGCTCGACTTCGTGCACGATGCTCAGCCGGAGCACATCAACCCCGAAGCCGGGTTGATTCGCATTCAGTCTTCCGATGGCCGCGTCCTCCGCGAATGGCATGGACTTCAAAACGCAGCCACGCTTGGCGGCGCAATCCGCAAACTTCTCGGACCACCCAGCTACTCCCACATGCAACCGCTCGAACAATACGAGGGCCAACCATGATCAGCAAGTTCCAAGCATTTCTTCGCGCCGCATCCAATCGCGCCATTTTTGCAAGCGCAGCTCTTGCCTGCATCTTCGCCGGGACACCATTGTCCCGCGCGCAAACTGAGCCACCTCCTGCCGAGTTGCAGGCGCCCATCTCCGTCTATAACAACTGGTCGTCGTATGACGAACTCTCTGACAATATTCCTCTCACTGAAAAACTTGCCATGCGGGAGCTCGACGAGTTGCTGCGCCTGAAGAAGGCCGGCGTACGCTTCGACTACTACATGATGGATGCGTTCTGGTTCGCGCCCGACGGCGGCTATCGCACCTGGCGCAAGCCCGACTGGCCCAACGGCCCAGACGCGTGGATCAAGAAATGCCAGGAAAACGGCATTAAACCCGGAATGTGGTTCGAAACCAACACACTGGTCAAAATCCAAGCTGCGCCCGCATGGAAAGGCTCACTCACCGCTAACGGCGGCGCCATGTCGCTCTCTGAAGGCGGTTACCTGCCCGACTTCATTGACGTGTTGCAATACTGGTACGACCATGGCATCCGCATGTTCAAATTCGACTTTGCCTACATGGAGGCCGCCACGCCAGCCGACGATGCGGCCCGCCTGAGCAAAGCCGAAATCAAAGAACGCAATGTAGATGCATTTCGTGAGGCGCTGCGCAAGTTCCGCGTGAAGAACCCCGAAGCTGTGCTCATCGCTTTCAATGGGTTTGGGGGCTCGTTCGACGACACATTTTCGCCGCTGCCATTCAAAGACCCCGCCGATCTGCGCTGGCTTTCGGTCTTCCAGATGCAGTACACCGGCGATCCGCGGCCGGGCGACGTGCCCGAAGCCAGCTTCTGGCGCGCAATGGATATCTACAGCGACCACTCGGTGCGCCGCTTTGAGCAGGCCGGCTTCCCGCTCGAGCGCATCGACTCAACCGGTTTCATGGTGGGCAAAACAGGCACAATTTACTATCGCGCCATGCACGCGTGGAAGGGTGCATTTCTGCTCATGATGTCGCGCGGAGGCTGGGTCAACACGGTCCACGGCAACCTTGAACTTATTCAGGGCGCAGACGCGTTGTGGATGGCGCGCGCGCAAAAACTATTCTTTGAGATTCAGGGTCGCGGTCGCATCCGAACCTTCGGCGGAATTCCCGGCGACGTTCAACCTTACGGCTTTGGCGGCGTCACAACCCGTGGCGCAGTTTATGTTGTGATGAACCCCGGGCAAAACATCTCCAGCATCAAGCTGCCGATGCTCGCGCCCGATCAGCCCGCTCTCGGCATTGGCCGCATTCAATTCAGAGACGCCGGCTACGTGCCAAAACTTACCGGCAATCAGATCACGCTCGGCCCGGGCCAGATGGCAATGGTCGGCTACGGCGCCTACGCCGCGCCCGCCTACGACTTCGGCATCCAGACCGACATTGTTATTCCACGCACCATCGAGCCGGCACATATTTCGTTTGAGCCTTCCGGCACTGGGTCCATCGATGCCAGCATCGACCCGCCCTCGCATGGCGTTCTTCGCATCATTATTCAGGAGATGACACCCGACGGCCATCTGCGTCGCACCTGGGCTGGGGGTCCGCCCAACGGCGAAAACATGGGCAAAGTTTTTGCGCTGTCGGCAAGTCAGTCCGGCCGCACTGTCCCTATTCAGATCGACTACGACAAGATCGTGTGGAGCGGCTTGAGCTGGGCCGTGGGAGAAATTGACGCGCGCGATGTTACACCCGGAGTTGCTCTCAAGATTCACTTCCACTCCTCAGAAAAAGATCCGATCACGCTCAAGGGCACGGCGTACCAGGTTGAATATTAGCGCCCGCGCCGTGGTCATGCTCACGCGGCGCTTGAAGTCGCGCGCGAAAGAAGAACGGCGTGAGCCATAGGGCCCACGCCGCTGAGTGAAGCACGAGTCTCAATTAGAACTCGACTCGGCCGGAGACCTGGATGGTACGGGCCCCGCCGAAGTCACTCGAGGTGCCGTTATAGGATCCGATCGTTCCGCTGATCAAACCGAAGCTCGGAGAACTCAGATTCATATTCGGATCGCCGAGGTTGGTGTGGTTGAGGACGTTGGTAAAGGTTCCTTCAGCCTTCAGGTGAACTTTTTCAGTGAGGATGAAGCTCTTGCTGACGCCGGTTGAGAGGTTTACGAGGCCAGGGCCTTCGACGGAACCCACCTGTGCATTGCCAAAGCGGCCGATGGGGTTGGGATAGGGGCCGGAACCGCTGCCGATGGTGCATGGAGTTCCAAGCTGCCAGCCTGGATAACCGGGACAGGTGAAGGCCGCGCCGTTGACCCAGCTCAGGCGGTTTCTGCTGGCGGGAACGGCACTGACCCCAGGAACCAGGTCGGCATGCTGGTTGCGATGTCCGGGATCCCAGCCAGCGGCAGTCGAGGTCAGGCCCGAACCAGTACCGGAGGGGTCGCCCTGGCCGCTGGGGAAGTACGGCGTTTCATACGGTCCTGACTGCCACGTGAAGATGGTGGTGAATCTCCACCCTCCCACGATCAGGTCGCCGGCCTTGGACATGTTGCTGCCGAACATCTTTCCGCGGCCGATTGGCAGGTCGTACAAGCCGGTCGTGTTCCAGCGCAGGCGACGGCTTCCGAAGACGTTGCCGTAGTCTGCCTCGCGGTCGAGGATCGAGGTTGCACGGTTGCCGCCGCCTTCGCCCGCGAATCCGGTGCCGTAGGGTCCTTCATTGTCAGCCAGGTTATGGGCCCAGGTAAAGTCAGAGTGATATTCCAGGCCGTGCTGAAGGCGATGGCTCGCCTCTAACTGCATTGAGTTGTATTTGTCGTTGGCGCCAGTGGCGCGCGTGTTGATACGCCCCCAGTTAGGGAAGAGGCGCGCGGAGAATGGCTGGTTGTACGCCGAAACGGTGCTGGAATAAGGCAGTGTGTTCTCGTCGGGCGCCCAGACCAACTGGTGAGTCTCAGATCCGATGTAGGAGACGCGCGCAGCGTAACCTGAGCCCAGGTCGTGTTCCACGCTGAGCGCCCATTGCTCGGTATACGGATCTTTCCAGACGGTGCTGTTGGCAGTTCCAAAGTAGTCGGTGCCGTAGGCTCCAACACCCGCAGCCGAGCCCGAGCCTGCATCGACCTGCGGCCACTGGTATCCAATGGCTTGGCTCGCCGGGTCATAAGTGTTGTTGAACTGCTGCGTGTAAGCCTGCACGGTGCCGGTGAGGGAGTAGAAGCTGGAGCCCAGCATGGTGACCTGGTAGTCGCCGAATCCGCCACGAATGACCCACTTGTCACTGGCGAATGGGCGATAAGCAAAGCCGAGGCGAGGCAGGAAACGAAGATGGGGGACCATCTTGAGACCTGCAGGATATCCGGCTGTAGCGTTTCCGACCACGGGCATGCAGGGCGCGCCGTTTACCGTGGCTGAATTTGTGTTGTTGACGCCATCCTGATCGCAGGCATTGGCTGCGGCCAGAAATCCCTGGGCCAGCAGTTTCTGCTTGTTTTGCGGATAGATGACGCGTCCGGAGAGCGCCACGCTGGGATCGAAGTTGCCAATATCGCCGTACCGGTCGTAATAGCCGGGGTGGTACTCGTAGCGCACGCCGTAAGAAAGGGTGAGCCGCGGTGTCACTTTCCACTCATCCTGCGCGAAGAAGTGATAGTGGTTGGAGAGGCCATCATTGTCCTGCTGAACAACGTCGTAGAATGTGGCGTCGGGAATGCCGAGCAGGAAGTCGGCAAAGTCAACGCCGGTAAAGGCGCCCTGGCTTCCGTGACCGTCACTGAAGGTATAGGTTCCGTAGTTATCCGATCCATTGAAGCCAAGGGGCGTGAGTGCTTCAAGGTGCTGGATATCGGTTCCAAACTTCATGGTGTGGCCGCCCTTGGTGAAGATGAGCGTGTCGTTGTACTCGAAGGTCAGCGAGCGGGTCAGGCTGGTCAGGCGGTCCGCGTTCAGGCTCTGAATATTGTTGAAGTCCATTTCGGGGATGCCGTTGTAGAACAGGTTTTGCAATCCCTGCCAGTTCTGCGATGTGGTCCAGGCGTTGCCGTTGAAGCTGTCGCTCTGGCCTGAAGTGTAGCGAGTGAAACCAAAACCGCCTTCATTGATCAGGTTCGGTTTGAATATCCAGTTTGTATCGACCTTCAGCGCCCGGTTCTGGCTGATCTGTAAATCGGAAGGAACGAGCAGCACCTCAGGCGAGCTGGTGGGGAAATTCTTGTAGGTGAACTTGCCCCACAGCAGGAACTTCTGGTTCGATCCGAAGTATTGATCGCCGCGCACGTCGAACTGGTTCGAATGTCCGCTGGAGTCTACGTTTTGTTCCCAGTTGGCCACTCCGTTGTCGGTGTAGGTGGTTGAGGAACCGATATTGGGTCCGTTCGATGGATAGAACTGTTTGAGCGTGCTGGAGGCAATCTGGTTAATACTGCCCTGAGGAATGCTGGTTCCGAACGTGCCGCCGGTGTAAGGATCGTACAGGCCGGCAAAACTGTTTCCTCCATTGCCGTTGGGCTCGATGTAGTTTGAGAAGTCGCCCTGCATCATGGCCGTAGTGGGAACTACTTCGAAGATGGTGGACTGTGCCGGGTGGCGCCAGCCTTCGTAAGTGCCAAAGAAGAAACTCTTGTTGTGGCCGTTGTAAAGGTGCGGAATGACCACCGGGCCGCCGACGCTGCCGCCAAAGGTTGCGCCATGATAGTCGGGCTTGGTGGTGGTAATTGGATAGGTGTACGGGATCGCGTCCCACTTCGAATCCTGGTAATACCAGAAACCGGTACCGTGAATGCTATTGGTTCCGCCCTTGGTGGTGACGACGACTTGTCCGGGATCGCCATATTCAGCGTTGGCCAGCACACCGTCGGCGCGAATCTCCGAGATCGATTCGGTCGAAGGAAAAGCGTCGTTGAGGAAGTTGCCTCCGGTCGCGCTCTTCGACGTAACACCGTCCACCGTTACATCAACCTCGAATGGCAGTGCGCCCTGCAGCGAAATGCCTGACTCATCGGCCTGTACGCCTGGAAGCGCGCCAAAAATGGCGGCCGGCGTTGTGCCGCTGAAGCTGGCGCGCGTGTTCACAGGCAGGTTGTCAGCATCGTCGGTGGTGAGCGTTCCGCTGATGGTCGGTGAATCGGTCTCAATTGCGCTTACGGAATCAGCGGTGACCAGGACCTCCTGTTTCACGTTTCCCATCCCCAGGCTGGCGTCAATGCGGAGTTCCTGGCGAACCTGAAGATCAACTCCGGTGACCGACCATTCAGCAAACCCCTGTGCGTTGACGGTGACCGAATAGTGCCCTTCCTTCACATCGAGGAAACGGTAATCACCCGATCCGTTTGTGGTGGTGACGCGTGAAGTACCTTCGTCGTTGCTGGTCAGCTTAACATTCGCGCCAGCAACGACTGCGCCGCGAGGATCTTTGATTGTGCCGATCACTGAACCCTGCGTCGTCTGCGCCTGGCTTTGCAAGCAAAGCAGCGCGAAGAGCAATCCGACGGCTACAAAACTGCTCCGCACGAATGCCTGCAGGCTGAGAAATCTTGATTTCTTCATGGTTCACTGTCTCCTATATGTTGGCTGCGGGAGGTCGGCTCACAGGGGCCAGCTCAACGATTAGTGAACCGTCAACAGAGGTAACTGTTGCGGCCGGGAATTTGCCGGACGCCGCCTCTCGTAGAAGTGGGGTTATGTGTCGAGATTTCGGCTCTTGATTATCCGAATCCGAACTATCTTTCGGTTGAGAACCTGTCGCTCTCAACTCGATTGCTTGGCAATTAGGTTCAGGGTAGAGGGGGATTGTTTCAGAATTCGCTGAATTCGATTAACGGAGTTTTAAAATCACGCTGCGATGACCTGACAAATCCACAAGCAGACCAAGGCCGTCCGGGCTGGAGGAAAACCCCCATCCCAAAATCTCTCAACGATCGTGGTCAGATTTCACCAGAGTGCCGGCCGCCTTCTCCATCTCATTGCGAATTTGCTGCGCATCGTCTACATCGCGCAGCTCAGCCGCTTCCTGCTTGGATTTCGGCCTGGCAAACCGCGCCGCTGCGGGGTTGAAGATCCGCAGATCGGAGGGCAGGAACTTGAATGGATCCGGATGTAGTTTTGCATCGAACACGCCCGTCATTTCACCGGCTAAGGCATCCTCAAGATTCAAGGGTCCTAGTCCGAGTAACTCGTCAATCGTGCGCGTGATCGACCCCATGCTGGTGTGTTGATGCGAGACCGAATTGGGCGTTACCCACGGGCTGGCTACAAGCAGGACGCTGCGATGCGCATCGACGTGATCTACCCCTCCCTGCGCATCGTCTTCGGTCACGAACAGGGCTGAATCTTTCCAGATCGAGGTCCGGGACAGAAACGCGATAATCCGTCCCAGAGCCAAATCGTTGTCGGCGACATACGAGGCGCGGTAAGGATAACCGTCCCTGGGCCGCGCCTCGGTTGTGTGGTCGTCGGGCAGGCGAATCACAATGAGCGCGGGGACATTTCCCTTTGCCAGCCGGGCGCGAAAGTCCCGTTCAAACTCAGTTGCGCGAAACTGGTCTGGAATGCCGAGATTGAACGTCGGATAGCGACGGTCTGTGTGTTCAAAAACGGGCAGCGGAAGCGGTGAATTGAGGAACAGCCGCTGACCTTGCGGTTGAGAGCCTTCCATCTCATCGTTGCCCTCGAGTTCCAGTCCTTCGCCGTAATTGAGGATCCCTTTTCCGCTGGCCGTAACATGCTCCCACAAAGAACCGAACTCCGGCTCATCTTCAGGCATGGGCGCATCGGCGCCTCCAAACATGGCGCGCCGTCCGGGCTGAGCGTCCGCGGGGCCTCCATGGCGGCGGCCGCCGTATCCCGAAGTCCATGCAGTGTTGAAGAATGGCGTGGGATCGATGCCCATCACCCAGCGGTGCCCGTCGGCGGAGACGTCGGAGTCGACATAGTAGTTGTCACTTATGGCGTATTGATGCGCGAGCGCATGCAGGTTGGGAGTGACTTTCAAGTGCGTTGCTTTTGTATCCTCTTCTGCCCATCCATCCAGTCCATAGCGGGCCAGCGATGGGTCGCCATTGAGGCCTGCAATATCTCCCAGAATCTCGTCGAAAGTGCGATTTTCGCGAATCACGAGAAAACAGTGTTTGAGATGAGGCAGTTCCGATTGACTCGCGATGGCTGCAGTGTTTCCGTCGATGACTGTCTGCGTCAAGCTATCGGGTTGCGCCAGTCCTGCAAGCGTGATCGCGCTCAGGCTGCCGAGTTCGAGTGAGCCCACATAGGTTGGTGCATTGGGATCGTGATCGCTGCCGGCGTTCGGTCCCGCGCCTCTTCCTTTTGTATTGATCACATACAGCGTGGCGTCATCTGGCGATAGCGCCAGCGCGGAGGGATTCCAGCCGACCGGGATATGCTCGATTACTTTCCCGGCAGTGGTGTCAATCACGCCCACGGCATCGATTCCGGATTCGGCCACATAGAGCCGGTGATTGCTCAAAGCCAAACCGCTTGGCATAACACCGCGTAGCGGTCTTCCGGCGCGATCCTGGAATCGCGGGCCATTGAACGGCGTGAGTTGAATTTCACTCAGCACCTGACTTCCGTCGGCGCTTACCTTAACCACTTCGTCATCGTGCGACAGCGAAACGTAGACAGTGTCTTCGGCAGCGGCTACGCCGGTGGGTGCTGCTCCGCCTACAGCTCCTCCACTTTCTGAAATCCGCGCACCCAACCTGAGCTTCGCCGTGATTGCGGGGTGTTCGCGATCATGTATGTCATAGGTCCAAAGCGAACTGCCGCGTGCTGAGTTCTCGTCTCCCAGGCCGGGTACTTTCTTGCCTTCGGCGACTGTCCCTTCGCGCGCCGCCTGCGACGGATAACCAAAGGGAGGAAAATGAAGCCCCGTTCCGAGATGGTCGTTCGCGTCGACCCCCTCAATAGGCTTGTACTCAAAGAGGCCACTGTTGGTCGCGTATAGCCGGTTTCCATCGGGCGAGAGCGCCAGGCCGAAGGGATAGCTTCCGGTTGGAATTTCGGCAAGGAGTTTCAATGTTCCAGCATCCACAATCACAACGCGCCAATTCCCCTGGTCGAGAACATAAAGGGTGGACCCATCGGCTGAGATTGTCAGCGTTGCGGCGAAGCTTCCATTTCTTTGCTCGCCGCCCAGTGGAGAATCCAGCGACACCTCTCCGGCGGGCGTCCAGTCGCTGGTGCGGTAAGCGCGCACTTTGCCGGAGTCGCCGGTCGCAACGTAAAGCAAAGAGCCATCGTGGGAATAAACCAACCCCGCGTGAACTTCGATGGCGTCATCGTTCTTCTCCCCGGCCGGCATACGCTTGACCACGGGGCTTGCGCCGGCCGGATCGTCGATCACATTGAGAGCGAATGGGAAACCAATAGAGGGCGCGGCGATCTGCCCGCCGCCGGGCCGCACCGCCAGCGCAAATGGATAAGGAGCCAAAGATATCCAGTTGCCCGCAGGGTGAATTACCCGGCCATTAGGGAGTGTGGCAACGATACCTTTCTCAGCGCGGAGAACGGGGAGGCCTGCCAGAGAAAATACACAAACGGAAAAGGCGGTCCAGCTTATCTTGCTCATAGATTGAAGTATGCATGGTCTTTATGAAAATCCCGTTGCTGGCTTTCAAGCGAGGCCGACAGGAGGAGCAGGGTATGCCTTGAGAATTCGGGAGAGTGAAAGCGCCTTGCTTCCAACGGCAATGACTGCCGACCAGAATCGGGCAATCCCGCCAGCATGTATTTGAATCCATTCCAATGTGAAATTAGAAGCGGGAGGTGGCGCATTCTCTCGATTCAATTGAGAAAGTGTTGCGGATAGTCCCAACGGACCCAATTTTAAGGGTGGTTTTCAGCTCGTAGGGGCTGCTGCCTAAACCTATCAGCCTAATGGAATTAAAGAATGGTCGGGGAGAGAGGATTTGAACCTCCGACCCCCTGGTCCCGAACCAGGTGCTCTACCAGGCTGAGCCACTCCCCGAACACGGTTGACAGCGTATCGAAAGGGCGCGGCCTGGCGCGTTCGTTCCCTTGTTACGCTCAGACAAGTGTAACAGAGTTTGAGCGTTAAGAGCGCTTGTGCGCCACCGGCAAATCGACCGTGATGAAATCGCTATTCTTCGAGCGAAATTGCGGCCGAAGCGTGAGGTTCGTCGTACAAGACAGGTCCGGGGCCGCCTTTTAGCAGGAGGCTTACGGCAGCCGCGGCGAACGCGATGACAGAGAGCGCCACGAGGATTTCAAGCCGATAGGATCCAGCGCGGTCGAAGAAGTGACCGACCAAGACCGGCCCTGTACCACCACCGATGGCGTAAGCGGTCCACATAAGCCCGTACAACACCGAGAAATGCCTGCGACCGAAGTATCGCGCCAGCAGATAAGGGCCGACGTCTGCTTCGCTGCCGAGTCCGATTCCGAGCAGGGCCGCGCCAATGAGCGCAACGCCTGACGAGCCAGCGAGCGCAAGAACGAGAGACCCTGTGGCCGCAAGCGCCAAGACGCAGGTCTGGATGCGCTGAGGAGACAGGCGGTCAATAAGGAGGCCGACAAAGAGCCTGCCCACGATGCCCGCACCACCGCGAAATGAAAGTGCGACCGCAGCGCTCTGCGCGGGGATGCCGTGCTGGGTAAGGATGGCCGCAAGATTGGTCACCAGTCCGTTCTCGCTGAAAGCCGAGAGGATGGTGATAGCGGCGAGAATCCAGAACGCAGTGCTTGCCAATGCCGAGCCGACGGTTGCGCCGGAGGAAGCAGCAGCCCTTTTGTGGATGACAGCAGCAGGCCGGTTACGAACCAGCAGCGCCGTGAGCGGAAAACCGAGGAGCGCAATTCCGCCCAGCATCAGATATGCGCTGCGCCAGCCGTAGTTACCGATGGTCCATTGGGTGAGCGGTGGAATCAAGATGGATCCCACGCCGCTTCCGGTAAGGATGAGCGCGAGCGCGAAGCCGCGATGTTTTTGAAACCAGGTGAGCATTGTGCGCGTGTAGGCGAACTGCGCGCCGCCGTTGGCAACCAGTCCCATTACGAAAAAGGTGAGATAGAATCTGCCGATGCTCGGACCCAGTTTGCTGAGCGATGCGAGCGCGAACGCAAATATCAGGATGGAGGGAAGGATGATGCGCCTGGGCGGATAGCGGTCGAGAAGGATTCCGATGAGGGGCGAGACAAATGCAACGGTGATTGCCGCCAGGCCAAATGCCCCGTCAAGCGACTCGCGCCGCCAGCCCAGCGATTGATGCAACGGGTTCAGAAAAAGGCTGAATGTGTAGGGAATGATGGGCGCAAAGCTCGTCATTACGCCCACGAAAGCTGCCGCCGCCACTCCCCATCCGAGATAGTGGATCGAGCTCTCATTTGCGAGCCTTCGATCGGCGGTTTGATCCATTATTTGTCTCGTTGCCTCGGGCGCCTGCGGGCCGGCGCCAGGTGCAGCCGCTGCGGGTCATGCGCGGTCAACCAATCGATCATTGCCGAATGGTAACCCGACTCACATCGAGCATTCAATTGAGGCGCGCACCCACCCTAAGGTGGATAGTCCGTCATAGAGAAGTTGGTTATGACAACCGGTACTTAGTAAACCCAGCCGGTAACCACGCGCGCCGAAAACTCAATGCTGAACGCCCCCGAAAGCAGTGCTATGCTTGTCGATGTGTACGAGCAAATTGAACGCGTTATCGATCTTACCGACCCTGGCCTGAATCACCTCTACGGCATGAGTGTGGAAGAGGCGCGGGCGCTGGTGCTGGATGGGCCGGCGGAGAGCGTGAGCCGGATTCACGGCTCTTTTGCCTTGCTTGCCAAGCGCGGCCGGACGGTAAGAATGGCGCGCTCGCTCGACAGGCCGCTGCGGTACTTTCTGGCCAAGCGTAAAGACGGACCTGCGCTGGTCGTTTCAGATCGCATAGACGGCATTTACGAGTGGCTTAAAAGCGAAGGCCTTGACGGGCAATTCCGGCCCAATTACACGCGCATGGTGCCTGCGCATTACGTGGTTGAACTGCAACTGGTGGGCTGCCCCGATCCCGACCCTGTCTATCAGCGGTTCTTTACGCCTGTAACCGGCTCGCTGCCTGCGGATCTCGATGCGATCGGCCGGACTTACATATCCGCGCTTGCCGAAGAGATCGCGCAGTGGCTGCGCTCCATCCCGGAGGACGCACCGATCGGCGCATGTTTTTCCGGCGGCATCGATAGCGGCAGCGTTTTCCTGGTTACATATCACGTGATGCGCAAACTGGGAATGCATCCGGGCAGGCTGAAGGCGTTCGTGCTGGACTTCGGCGACGGGCCTGACCTGAGCCAGGCGCGTGCATTCCTCGATCCGCTCGGGCTATCGCTCTTTCTCGAGTCAATCGAAGGCGATGCGTCGGCGCTCGATGTGAGCGAGACGATTCGAGTGGTTGAAGACTACAAGCCACTCGATATTGAATCGGCCACGATGGCGCTTGCATTGGCAAGGGGCATACGGGCACGCTATCCCGACTGGCGCTACCTGATCGACGGGGACGGAGGCGACGAGAACCTGAAGGACTATCCGATCGAGGCCAATCCCGAGCTCACAATTCGCAGCGTCATCAACAATCCCATGCTGTACCAGGAAGGTTGGGGCGTGGGCAAGATCAAGCATTCGCTCACTTATAGCGGCGGCCTGAGCCGCTCGTATGTGCGCACCTACGCAACCGCGCGCCGCTACGGCTTCAGCGGGTTCAGCCCATACACCATGCCGGGCGTGATCGCTGTTGCCGAGGCGATCCCGTTTAAAGAATTGACCAACTACGACGTGGAGCGGCTCTACGCGCTGAAGGGCGAAGTAGTTTCGCGCGGAGTAGAGGCCGTGACGGGCATGAAGATGCCGGTGTTTACGAAGCGGCGCTTTCAACATGGCGCACTCTCTGAGGATTCGCTGCGGCAGCGGTTGCCCTATCGCGAAGCAGAGTACCGCAATCAGTTTCTTTCGCTCTACGAGTGATGCTTCCGCTACTGTCTGCCTATCCTAATGCGGCTCGCGAGCGGGACGCGTGGATTCTGGCGCGTAGAGGCGGGCGCAACGGAGTTGATCCCCACATTCCCTCCGCGTACATGGTCGAAGACGAACGAACCGGCGCGGGTGAAATTGTGCCCACAGCAACGGTGTTCCTCACGAACCGCGAGTGTCCGTGGCGGTGCCTGATGTGCGATCTGTGGCGCAATACGATTACGGAGGCAGCCCCGGCCGGCGCGATTCCGCAGCAGATTGAATACGCTCTGGGACGCATGCCCCTTGCGCGTCAGATCAAGCTGTATAACAGCGGCAGCTTTTTTGATCCGCGCGCCATTCCGCCGGAAGATTACGAAGCGATTGCGCGGCGCATCGAGGGATTCGAACGCGTGATCGTCGAGTGCCATCCGGCGCTGGTCGGCGAATCGAGTGTCCGTTTCAGAGATTTGATTCGCGGCAAACTCGAAGTGGCAATGGGACTCGAAACGGCGCACCCTGAAATTCTTGAGCGGCTCAACAAGCGAATGACGTTGGAAATGTTTGCGGATTCGGCGCGATTTCTGCGGAAGAACGAGATCGATCTGCGCGTCTTTATTCTTGTGAAGCCACCCTTTATGCGCGAGGAAGAAGCAGTAGAGTGGGCCGAACGCTCGCTGGAGTTTGCGTTTGAATGCGGCGCGACGGCCGCTACGCTGATCCCTACGCGGGGCGGTAACGGTGCGATGGAAGAGCTCGCCACCGTGGGCGATTTCTCGCCGCCGGCGCTAAAGATGTTCGAAGCGGCTTTTGAGCGAGGCATTCTGCTCAATGAGGGCCGGGTCTTTGCCGACTTATGGGACGCAGAGAATTGGCCGGGGTGCCAGGCTTGCCGCGAGCGGCGCATCGCACGCCTGCGAGCCATGAATCTTGAACAGAGAATCGTTGAAGCGATTCACTGCGACGTGTGTGGGGACGAAGCATGAACACACAGTACGACATTGCGGTGATTGGTTCAGGCTTTGCGGGCTCGCTACTCGCAATGATTGCGCGCCGGCTTGGACATTCCGTTGTTCTCATCGAGAAGGGTACGCATCCGCGGGTAGTGATCGGCGAATCGTCGACGCCGCTTGCGAACCTGCTCTTTGAAGAGTTGTGTTTGCGCTACGATCTGCCAACGCTGAAGCCGCTGGTTAAGTGGGGAAGCTGGCAGCGCGCGCATCCCGAGGTCGCATGCGGGCTCAAGCGCGGATTTACATTTCATCATCATCTGTTTGACGGCGAGCGGTCATTCGACCCTGAGCACCGGGATCAGCTTCTGGTGGCAGCAAGCCCGCATGACGAAATCTCCGACACGCATTGGTATCGCGCCGACTTCGATCATTTCATGGTGCAGGAGGCGCAGCGGCTGGGGGTCGACTATTTCGACCGCGTTGCGCTACAGAACTATGTGGATGAACTCGATGGAGTTCGATTGCGTGGCGAACGCGCTGGCCGCGGCGTGGAGTTTCGCGCCAGGTTTGTCGTCGACGCCACGGGCCCGCGCGGTTTTCTCCATCGTGCCCTGGGCCTATCTGAGTTGCCGCTTCCCGATTATCCGGCGACGCAGAGCCTATACAGTCATTTTTCCGGCGTAGGCCGGTTGGAGAGAACGGCGTTCAGCCGCACTGACGGCCAGCCCCCCTATCCGATCGACGACGCGGCTGTACACCACGTGTTTAACGGTGGATGGATCTGGGTTCTTCAATTCAACAACGGAATGACAAGCGCGGGTGTCGCGGCGACGGACGAGTTCGCGGCGCAACTGGGTTTTCAAGAAGGCGCGGTGGCGTGGCAGCGGTTGCTTGATCGACTTCCGGCGCTAAAGGCGCAGTTCGCCAATGCGCATGCCGAGCGACCCTTCACACACATGCCCCGGCTCGCTTTCCGCAGTTCAGCTATCGCCGGCGAGCACTGGGCGTTGCTTCCGTCGGCTGCCGGCTTCGTCGATCCGCTGCTGTCTACCGGCTTTCCACTTACACTGCTCGGCATCAAGCGCGTCGCGGAGATCATCGAAAGCACGTGGGACAGCGAGGATTTTGTTCCGCGGCTACGGAACTACTCGCAACATACCGACGTGGAACTACTGGCCACAGCGCGGCTCATTGGAACTCTCTACGCCAACATGAATCGATTCGATGTGTTTGTCGCACTCACGCTACTCTATTTCGCCGCGGCAAGCTACGCCGAGTCGGCGCGAAGGCTCCAAAAACCGCAGCTAGCGCCATCGTTTCTGCTCAGCACGCATCCGGAATTCGGTCCGGCTTGCGATGAAATCTATGTCCGCGCGCGGCACAGACTCACCGATGGCGAAGCAGAAGCGCTGATCGCCAAGATCCATGCAGTAATCGAGCCCATTAACGTCGCCGGCCTGGGAAGGCGCGATCGGCGTAACTGGTACCCGGTTGAAGCCGACGACATGCTGAATGCCGCCGCGAAACTCGATGCCAGCCGCGATGAAGTGGAGGCGCTGCTGAAGCGTTGCGGATTCGTGTGCGAGGCAACTTCAGACCGCGGCGCTATGGCTTAGATTTCGAAGTGAACGCGATCAGCTGCGTCGAAACAATTCCCTTCCCCTCTTCGATGACAAGAGACCGATCGGGCGCCACGTGCGAGAGCAACTCCTTGCGGCCGCTGGGCCACGCGATCTCAAGATCGACCTCGCTCACGCTGCTAGGTTTTCCGAGTCCGAAGGTCAGCGGGAGCTCACTTTGCGAGAGATAGCTTGAGCCGGATTTGACCATGGCAAGTTGTCTCATCCCGCCTGCTGCGGTGAGTGTAACTCTGGCGCCAATGGCATCGCGGTTCGACTTTGTGCCCACCAGCTTAAGCCGCAACATATCGTTACGATTGCCATTGTCGTTGCGGAAAAGATGAGCAGTGCCGTTGTTGGTGGTCACCACCACATCGAGATCTCCATCATTGTCGAAGTCGGCGTAGGCCGCGCCGCGAGCAACCATGGCGCGGCGAAGCGCAGGACCGACATCGCTTGAGACATCCTGGAACTTGCCCTGGCCCTGGTTATGAAAAAGGAGCGGCGGCTCAGCATAGTGCAGGCTCGGGCGCACAACGCTGATGTCATCGGCAACGTGGCCGTCCGCGGCAAAGATGTCAAGACGGCCGTCGAGATCGTAATCGAAGAAAAAGCATCCGAAAGTGAGCGACTGCGCCGAAGGCGAAGTAACACCCGCGTCCACCGATTGGTCGCTGAAGAGGCCCGAACCGTCGTTGTGGTAGAGCGCGATACTCTCGTCAGTAAAATTGCCGATGACCAGACTCTGGCGGCCCGAGCCGTCGTAGTCTCCGGCATCGGTGCCCATGCCTGCACGCGCGCGGCCAGCATCGCTGAAGGCGACACCCGCGGCAAAACCGGATTCAGTAAACGTGCCGTTGTGATTATTGTGGTAAAGCTTATTCGCCGCCGTGTCGTTGGAAACGAAGAGATCGATCCAGCCATCGTTGTCGTAATCCAGCAATGCCACGCCGAGCGACTTTCCATTCGGATCTTCGAGGCCGGCACGCCTGGTCACGTCTTCAAACTTCCCATTGCCGAGATTGTGAAAGAGGCGCGAGCTTTGTCCCTTGTAGACTTCCGGCGTGCAGTACGACTTGTTTTTGCCGTCGAGCGAACAGCGCTGATCGGTCTTCTGCGTCCAATCAACATAATGGGCAACGAAGAGATCGAGCTTGCCGTCATTGTCGTAGTCGAACCACACAGCGCCGGTGGGGAAGCCTGAATCTCCAAGGCCGGCTTTGGCCGTTACATCGGCAAACTTGCCATTGTGCAAATTGCGGAAGAGATGGCTGCCGCCGATGGCTGTGACATAGATGTCGTCGTAGCCGTCGTTGTCGAAATCGCCCACTGCGCAGCCCATTCCATACATTTCGACGTCGAGTCCGGCCTGGCGCGTCACATCGGTAAATGTGCCATCGTGATTGTTGTGGTAAAGCGCCGGATACGATTTGTTTTTAACGTGACCTGGCCAGTCCATGGAGTTAACGAAGAAGATGTCGGGCCATCCGTCGTTGTCGTAGTCGATGATGCATACGCCGCTGCCCATGGTTTCAGGCAGGTACTTGGCGCCGAATGCGCCGCTGTTGTGCTTGAAACTGATGCCTGCCTGCGCGGTTACATCGGTAAAGGTAATGGGACCCGATGGACGCAACGCCGCGGGTGGTTGCGGAGCGTTGACTGACGAAGATTGGACCGGAGCCGGTTGGGCAGTGCTGATTTGTTCCGGCTGTTGAACCGGTTTTGATTTGCATCCGCTCAACACTGAGAAGGCGAACACGATGAATACAGCAGAGCGCAAAATGGCCGCTCGTATATGGCGTTCGCAACCGGAAGACAACGGAGTTTGGCACATGGATGAACTACGCACGGGCCGCCTTCTGTTGGGGGAGTGTTTCGCCGTTGAGGCGAGCTCGCCGCGAGTCGATTGCCATCTCAATCAACAGCGCAGTGGGGCCGACCCAGAATAGCGCGTAGAGCGGAGCATAGATGCTGCTGTTAAGCCGGAGGAAGAACTCGACTACCGCAATTGCGACGGCGACGGCACACTGGCCAATGCGCGATCGCACCGTCGTCTTCGGATCCGTAATCATGAAAAAGATGAATAGTTGATACATGGGGCCGGTGATGGGCGCGATCTCAGCCCGCCAGGGGTCGCCGGTAATGTGAGCGCGCAGAAACGACAGTGCAATAAAGCAGACCACGTAGGTGAGCGTGATGTGGAATCGTTTGGCGCGCAAAACAATCACTGTGCCGAGCACCCAGATGACGACGAGCGACGCAAAGTTATTACCCCACTGAATGCTGAGCGAGGCCACGGCCTGCGAAGCAAGAATTAACATGGCGCAAATGCCAAAATTGGATGGATTCCAAATGTGACGCCCTCGAACCCGCAATGCATATTTCGAAGTAATGGAGAGCGCGCTGCACAGTGCGTACGGCCAGAAGGCAGGCGAGCGAAGAAGGATGCCAACGCTGATGCCACTGATGTAAGCGCTGGCCGGATGCGGCCACTTATGCAGGAATATGCGGCCTAAAACCATCTCACAGGCGATGGCGGTAGCGATGGCGAGCAGCGTCTTGGAGTAGCTTTCGAGAATGCCGAAAGATAGGTTGCCGATGAGAAGAATCAGCGTGATGAAAATGGGCGGCAGATAGGGATTGAGGCGGCTCGATATGGGCACCCATCCCCTGAATTGCGGCTTGGCCGCCACTTGCGGTTGCGGCGGTTTGGACTGCGTGGTTGGCTGGCTCATGACGGTTCCTTCACAGTGTAGAGACGGTCGGGCGTAAGGTTATCGAGGGTTTGCACGGTGCCAGAAGGCCAGTGAATCACTGCTTTTTCGATCCTCGGATTCTTGCCGAGGCCGAAGTGCGCGCGCCGGTCGTTTTGCGAGGCAAAGCCGTTGCCTCCAGAGATCTGCTGCAACTGTTGTTTGCCGTCCCAGAACACCGTGATCTCCGCGCCGATTGCGCTGTGGTTGCTCTTTGTGCCCTCAAGCGAGAACTCGATCCATCGGTTTTCCGGCGAAGGAGTGTCCTTATACACCAACAATGGCCCGCTTTGGTTGGCGACAACAATGTCGAGCGCACCGGTATTCCACAAATCCGCTAGAGCCACCGCGCGACCGTCGTAAGTGTCTCGTGCGCCCACGGCCTGCGCTACATCAACAAACTTGCCTTCGCCATCGTTGAGCCACAGGCGCTTTTGCTGATAGCCTGAAAGGCTGCGGCCGTTAAACGCAGGCCAGTTTGCGGCGTCACCAATAATGGAGCTGTTGCCGCCGGCCACCTTGGCAAAGTCGTACCAGTAGCTGCGCTGGCGATCGAGTGAAATGTATCCGTTGGCAAGGTAGAGATCGAGGTTGCCATTGTTACTAAAGTCGCCGAATTGTGCGCCGAAGCTCCACCCGCCGAGCTCAACGCCGAGGTCGCGGGCCATGTTGTCGTACTTGAGGGTCGCGCCCGCCTGCGGCACCCAAAGATTATTGCCCTGTATCAGTACGCCCTCTTCAGAGATGTTCGAAACGTAGATAGAGAATTTTCCCTGGTCAAAGATGTCGCCGAAGGAGACATTCATGCCGCTCTTGGGCGCGAAGCCGACGCCAGTTTCCTTGCCTGCCTCGTGGAAGTGCCCGTGGTCGTTGATATAGAGTTCTGAAACTCCGTAGTCATTGGCGACGAAGAGATCGGGATAGCCCGACCCGTTGAGATCGGCTGCGGCGCAGGCCAGCGCCCAACGGCGGCTGTTAATGCCAACCTTGGCGCTCACTTCTTCAAATTGCCCGTTGCCCATATTGTGGAAGAGATATTTGCGGCCGCCATTCTCCGCATACTCAAAGCTGTCGGGCATCATGCGCGTATCGCGCAGATGCCACAGGTTCACGTCTTCAGGATAGTAACCGGCGACGAAGAGATCGAGCTTTCCATCGTGGTCGTAGTCGAGCCACGCGGCGGTGTTGGCATTGATCCACGGTGGAAGCCCGGCCTGATCGCTGACGCGGGTAAAGTGTTTTCCCTGGTCGTTGTGGAACAGCTCAGGCCTACCCCACTTGATGAGGAACAGGTCCTCATAGCCATCATTGTCGTAGTCGCCCCACACGGCCCCCATTGAGACCCCGGTCCCGGGCTGATTGACGTCGGCGATTCCCAACTCATCGGCAACGTCGGTAAACGTGCCGTCGTGATTGTTGCGGTAGAGATGATTCTTGCTGCCAATGGCGCTGTTGGTCACGTAAATGTCGGGCCATCCGTCGCGGTTGTAGTCGACGATGGAGACCGCTGCTCCCATTGACGAGATTTCAGGCATGATGCCGTCGAGTTTCGAATCGAGCATGGGCGCCTGGTGAACAAAATCGATGCCCGAAGCGTGCGCTACTTCCTGAAGCGAGAAACCGTAGCGAGCGAGCGCGGCCTGGGCGCCGGGATTAGCATCGGCCTTTGCGGGAGCAGACAAATGACGCACCATCCACGGCACCGCGAGCAGCGCTGCGAAAAACAAGGCGACGAGGATTCGTGCGATTGGAGCTTTCTTCATTGTGCGATCCCGTTGCGCAATGCGCTGCGAAAAATGTCCGCGGAGACATAACGCGTTTGATAGTTCTGCCAGTCCTGGAGATGATGGCGGTAAACCCATTCGTCTTCAAGCGTGCCCGGTGGCGTGTCGTATTCGGTGCGCGCGTGGAAGGGCAACGGCTGCACGGTTCGCGAGAAAGTTGAGTTGTAGTCTCCATCCTTGACCCATCCGTCGCCGGCAATGACATAGTCGCGCACCCAGCCCTTGGGCGGAGGCGGTGGCACGGTAAAGCGCAGGGCGAGCTCGTCGCCCGCGTTCATAATCACGTAGCGATCGTCAGTCGTCTTGAGCAGTTCCCGCACATCTCCATATCGGGTATAGAAGCCTTCAAGATCGCGCCAGATCTGCGTAGTCGCGGCAAGTTGGTTGTAATCGGGAATCTCGGGCGACGAAGCATTGGCCTGATGAATGACCGAAAAACCGCGATAGTGCAGGTCGGCTGATTGCGGATCGAGATGAGTGATCCTGGTTGCGGCATCGGGAAGACCCTTTGCCCACTCGATCTGGTCCCAGTAGATTTCGAGATTTGTGCGCAGGCGCAGCCTGTGCGGCACCCCGGCATTAAACAGGCCGGTGAGGTCAATGAGGCAAGTCTTATTCCGGCCTGCCGGGAACCCGAGATTGGCGCGCGCGACTTTCCAACCGCCATGGCCATCGGGAATCTCAAGACTTAGCGGTTGCGGATGGACGCGGTTGCCCTGCGACATAGCTACGTTGATCGACGAGTCGGAAGGATGCAGCCAGCCGCGCGCGATGAGCCAGAGTGGGCCGCTCGACGGCAGATCGTTGCCCAGATCGATTTCAACGTAGTGGTCTCGCGTAATGCCCTGATACTGACCGCGACCGAAGGTGTCGAGATACTTACCATCCAGGTCACGAAGCGTGCCTGTTACATCGTCGCCAAGATCGTCGGTGGCGTGAGCAATTGCGTGCGGCTCGGCGACGGTAGTAACGGCCAGCTTGACGGGCGGCACTGCGAATCGTTCGTCAGTGAAGATCTCAGTGCCAGCCGGGTGGTCGACGGCCATCAGTGCCAGATAGTCGTAGTAGTAGGTCTCCCAAAGTTCGCCGGTAATGCTCAGATCGAGCAAGCCGTTGCGAGGAGCGAGTGCGCTGCCGGGAATTTTGTACCACTCTTCGGTTGCCGCAATTCGGGCGGGACCCAAGGAGTCAATACGCAGGCCCAGCGCGGCGCCCCACGGCACAGTATCTTTCACAAACTGCATCGAGGTACCGTTCCATGCGAAGAGGAACGGGCAGGAGCCCTTGAGGCGCTGCTCTGTCAGCACCTCCTGGTCGGCCTTGAGTGCGAACTCCGCACGTACCGTTCCGTTGGGCCACACCAGGCGAGCCACTTCCGCGCCGGACTGTACGCCAAGGCCGAAGTGAAGCTGCGGGCTGTTGATGGGCTGCATCTGCACCAGCAACCCGGAACGGATTTCGATTTCGCCGCCGATACCGAAAGAATTGATTCGCTGGTCTCCGGTAGCCTGATGCGCGCGCGGGCGAATGACCTGCCAATGATAATTTTTTGTGGTGCGATTCACGGCGTCGATGGGCTGCCCGTCGGCTGTAAGTCCAAGAAGATCGAGCCGGCCTTCAGTGCTTACCGGCGCTGCATCAAATACACGCGCAGGCCCCTGCGACGCGAAAAGCGTGAAGTGCTCGTTCTCGTCCGCAAGCCAGATTGTTGCGCCGGGAGCGTTGTGCTTTGCGTCAATGTTTACCAGCAGCAAATCGAATGCGCCGTTGTTGTCGAGATCGGCAACACGCAGCCGCACGTCACCGGCCAGTGCGTGCGCGGCATCGGGCACTTGCACAAGCTCGGAAGAATCCCAGGCGTCATTGATGCTCGAAAGCCGAGAGATCGCGCCGTTCGGCTGTACGACCAGCAGGTCGAGAACGCCATCGTGATTGGCATCGGCGGCGGCGATGGCTTTCACGCCGCTGAAACCGGCGGGCAACGACGATTCAGCAAAGTTGCCTAGACGCAGATTGATGAAGACGTGCAGGCGGCCGGCGCCGTCAATAAGCGATGCATCGGGATTACCGTCGCCGTTGAGGTCAGCCCACACAAACTGGCGGATTCCCGAGATCCCGGCGAAGGGATGGATTGCTTTAAACGTGCCGTCGCCGTTGTTTCGCAGAACCGTTGGCAGGCCGTTTGCCGTACCGAGCACAATATCGAGATCGCCGTCGGCCTCAATGTCCACGGCCCACGCACCGGTGCAGGGAGCAGCGAGAATCTCCTTCGGCAATTTAGTTTGCGCCGTCACATCGGTAAACTCCGCTGGATCGTCCTGGCGCATGAAGCGCAGGCCGCCAGCGCCGGCAAGCACAAGATCGGTCTTGAAGTCGTAGTTGAAATCGATGGGCAGAACGGACTCGGGCGACGGAGCCGCATTTGTCGCGTTACCCGGGAACGGAAACGATGCGCCAGTTGAGAGCCGCACCACATGCGAGTTTGCAGTTACAACCGCAGGCATGCCTTCACCGCTGAGCGAAACAGCGCCAACCCAGTCCCACTTGTCGCTCATAGGATTCGCGAGGGGCTGATTTTCAAAGCGCAGGGCAGTGTCTGGAGGCGCGGGCCGGCCTGGCGGCGACTCGAGGCGAAGCAGGTGGGTGAAGGGTTGTGCCTCGTCGCCGGGCGCGGGTTTGATTTGAGCCAACTGCTGACGGAATGCGGGAAGCTGCATGAGCACATTGCGCAGGAACACGCTGCGAATGGCTGCCGCCGCGGCGGGGCCCGACGTTGCCGTGGTCTGTAATTGCGCCAGTTGATCGCGCGCATCCTGCGGCCACGCGGAAGATTGCGCCGCGATGCGGTCGACTGTGGAGCGAAGCGCTGCCGTATCCCCCCGCTTGGCGGCGATGCGGCTCAACTCAAGCAACGCAGCCAGGTTGTTTGGTTGTGCGGTAAGGATCTGCGAAATGAGTTGCTGAAACTGGTCTTCGCTTCCCTGCCCACCCTGTCGTTCAACCTCCAGCGCAAGCTGGTATTCCGCCTGAAGATTTGACGGGTTGAGCTGAACAGCCTGACGCAAATTCGCAATCGCGCTCGCCGGATCGCCGCGATTGCTGCCGAGAATTCCGAGCAGATAGTAGATGTGGTCGTCTTTAGGAGCGAGCTTGCGCGCGCGTTCAAATCGTTCAGCGGCGAGATCGAAGTTGCGCTGGCGCAGCGCAAGGATGCCCCAGTCGGCCCAGGCGGCAGGCTCGCCGGGAGCAAGTTGCGCGGCGTGTGACAGCGAGCTTTCTGCCCGCACATCGTCACCCACCTGCAGAGCGGCCAGGCCAACATAAAACGACGAAACGAATTCGTGATAGTCCGCCGAAGATGGTGAAGGCAGTCCGCGGTGACATCCGGAGACCAAGGCGAGGGCAGCCGTAAAACCTGCCACTGCGAGCCGCGACGAGGAGTGGGGAAGAATGGATTTCATCTCGTTCTTGCTGAGATAGATTTTAATCATTCACGGCTACCACGGGATACCTGAACCGGTCGCGCGGCACCGGGCTGCGCAGTTTGCCTGCGCCGCCGGCGGGCACGCTTTACTGTTGCCGCCTTGAACCACAAGACGCCGATGCCCGCGAACGGAAGCAAAAAGATCAGCAGATCCCAGCGTCCCAGCAGCGTGGGCGTAACCGAGACATCGGTGTCGGCTGCGCCGTTGGCCGTCGAACTCGAGAAAGTGATGTGGACATGCCAGGTCTCTTCCTTGTCGAACGGAACCAGGGTTTTGAATTCGACGTGATCGAGAAGTTTCTCGCGCCATGCGTTGTAGACTGCCGCAGGCAGGCGCTTGCTCACCGGCTGGACGGCTACCTGCACCTTCATGTCTGCAGGAACTGCAAGCCCGCTGCCCTTGGGCGGATCAATGACCACGTAGAAACTACCCGTGCCGACGTCCGGATTGCTCCAGACTTCAACGTTGAATGGGCCAACCTTGCGATTCTGCATGATCGGATATGGAGGGCCGATGTGCGCCCTGGCCGGAACGCAAACGCAGAGCGGGAAGAACGCGAACGCAACGGCCAAGCGCGTGCCAACCGCAAGAGGAGCGCCGGCCAACGGCCGAAAGAGTTTTCCGACAAGCTTTGTATGAGAACGCATCATTTTCATCCGGCCAGCATGGTGGCGCGCATGTCCATCGGCTGAGTCATCAGCCACACGCAGCAGAGGAATAAGATCGCGCACAGCACTCCCCAGGGAGCGAAGGCGCGCAGAGGGTGATTTTCCGAGTCATCATGGGCCAGCCGCCATGCGACCAGCAAAGAGCCGATGAGGCCGAGCAGCAGGAAGCCGAACTCGAGAGGCTCGACTACTGTTTTTGGCAGTCCAACCAGGGTCCATCGTGGATCGCCCAGGATGGGCCAGCCAATTTCGGCGAAGGCATATTGCGTCACGGGAACGATTGTGTAGAGGCCGGTGAAGAAGTGGTAGCCATAGTGCGCGAGCCACATTCCGAAGCCGAGTGGCGATAAAGCGTAGGCATATCGGACGGCAATGCTGAGCCAGCCGCTTTTGACTCCTGCCCATGCATGTGTAATCCATGCGGCCAGGCCGAGGAGCAGAGCGGGCTCGATTACTACAACCGCCGTAAACAGGAGGCCGAGCACAGCAGCCTGGCTTTGGAAGTGCAGGATGCGCTTGAGCCAATCTTCGACCGTGTAGACGGGGCTGACCATACCGAAGGCGTTCATCAGGGAGCCGAAGCAGAAGACGATTGCCAGGGCCGCGATGTCGTTGCGGCGCGAGAAGCGGCCGATTCCTGAGCGCTGTGGATCGCTCATCAGTTCGCCGCCCGGCAGACGGCTCAGGATTCCGATGTTGTCGTGCGGGCAGGCATGGACGCAGTCCAGGCAAAATGTGCAGTCCATGTTGCCCACTTTGGCGGGCTGGAAGAGCGCCAGTTCGCAACCACGCTGCAACACGACTAAGGCCGATGAAGGCTCGCGGCGGCCGCGAATGCAGTCTTTTGTCTGGCATCCGTCGCACACTTCACAGTCGCGAACTGCGACCTCAAGCGGCGACACGGTGGAAGCGATGAAATTGAACTGGCCGATGGGGCAGACGTATTTGCAGAATGTGGCGTGGGTGAAGAGGGAGTCAACGATCAGCACTGCGGCAAAGTAGCCGACAATCACCCATGAAGTGAGCCACGGAGAAGACCATAGTGAGAACAGTTCGTAACAGAACAGCAAGGCTACGAAGAGCGCAATTGGAATCCACTTGTTGCGCAAGAGCCGCGGCCAGGTAAAACGTGGACGAATCCACTTGCGCATAAAATTGCGGGCCAGCATGAACGGACAAGAAAGGCAGAATAGATTCCCGGCGCAGAGAATGGCCAAGACCAGCGCTCCGCGAAAATGGACCCAGGTAAGCACTGTCGCAAGGTTCTTGGGCGCGAGGGTGGGTCCGGCAAGCCCCTCAACGATCATCACAATGCTGACAGCGAACAGTGGAATCTGCAGAAAAGTGCGTGAATGACGCCAGCGCAGCAGCGGCCCGATTACCGGGACGGTGAGCAGATCGAATGGCTGCGATTCAAGGAACTCTTCCTGCTCTCCGAGTTGCTGCTGCTCGGCGGCTGGGGAGAGCGCGCGGGGCGGTCTAGTCAATTAGATTCGACCCCCTTCACATCCATTTGCCGTTCGACCTTGCGGCCATCGCTCAAAGTAATGTGGAACAGCACCACCCAATCGCCGCCCATGGTGAAGTTCAAATTCGCTTGATAGTTGCCGGGCGTAGTTTCGTGGGCGTCCGCAAAAAGCGGCGCCATGCCGGGATGGTTCATGTCGCCTTCCACCTGCACACGCGCGCCTGCGACGGACTGATGCGACTCATTCGTGAGTCTAAACGAAATGGTTTCTGCTCGGGCGCGAACGGGTTGGGGGGTGATGGATTCAGTAATCGAGATTCCGCCTTCGTCATTTGCCGGCCTGCGGCAACCGGTGACAACAAACAATGTGAGGCCAGCCAACATCAACAATGCCCAAACACGCCGAGAGGCCACCCTCCGGCAGCCTCTCAAATCATCCCAATTCATCATGAATGTCTCAATATACAAATTGTTGCCATATGAGCTATGCGCGGCAATCCGCTTCCTGGTTTGCGTCATCTTTGTACCAAGAGCAACTGCAGGTGGCCGGCGCCTCGCCCTGGGGTGGAAACATGTGATAGTACATGGCGACCATCATGGGGATGAACACAATCGCGTTGTAGAAAAGGTGGAGCTCAACCCGTGGGAAAAAGAACTGGAGGACGCTGAATGGCACTGGCTTGCCCATCAGGTTGTGGTGAAAGGTGGCCTGGGTGAGGAGCAGGAGGTGCTCAAAGTGATGCCAGATCTGGATGCCCAACGAGATATTCCACCAGGTGCGGCTGCGGCCGACGAATCCCTTGCGCAGCACCCAGAGGCCGATGAGCATCACCAGCGCGTAGCCATAGTGCAGGGTTTCAGTCTTGATGAGCTGCGGGTACCAGAGCCCCAGAATGCCGTTTGCCCTTGAGGTGGGCCAGCCCATCACCCAGATCTGGTAGGCCTGGGCAAGGTGCTCGCCCCAGTGGGCAAGCACAACCGCCATAAACACCCACAGGGCTTTCTCATGCCATTGGCTATTCAGTTTTTCAGATAGCGTGGGGCGCGCAGATGCGGACAGAACATGACCGTGAACATTGGGAACGGATGCAGCCATTTTCGGTTGACCTCAACAGGGGAACGAGACCGGGGCTATCTCTGAATCGAAACCAAGTTTACTTGATAATAAATACAATTCGAGTCGGTTAAAAGTGCGATTTCTACGTCCACCTTTCGATGGAGGCAGCAAGCGCGGACTCTCACGCATCAGCGGCGACAGGTTGGCGAATGGAGGGTTGTGTGTAGCCCTCCTTTGCCAGGTGCTGACCCATCTGCGCGTACATATCAGGGTCGTCGGGCTGCCAGGTGCCGAGTCCGTCGACGTAACGATTGAACATGCAGAAGGCGGCCGCGATCAGCACGGTGTCATGAATCTCCATGTCGGATGCGCCTTTATTTCGCGCAGCCTCAACGTCGGCGGCTGTCACCAGTTTGCCGTCCTGCTGCACTTTGCCGGCGATAACGAGCAGCGCCTTGAGTTTTTCCGAGATTGGCGCCGAGGCAAAATCCGCCTTAACCTTTGCCACCAGTGAAGGGTCTCCCAAATGGCACGCAGCCGCGGCGGAGTGACTGGCGTAGCAGAAGTGGCATTGGTTGCGCCAGGAGACGTGAGATGCAATCAGCTCGCGTTCGCCGGGCGTGAGCGAATTGGGCAAGTGCAGAAGGATGTGGGCCAGTTCGCGCATCGGCTTCGCGGTTTCAGGACGGTATTGGAATCCGGCGCTGATGCCGGGAAAGCCGGCAGGAAGATCGATGTGAGGCATGAGTGACTCCTGAAAACGGTGAACAGTGAACGGTGGACGGTGGACGGTGGACGGTGGACGGTGGAACGTGGACCGTGAAAGGAGAAACAGGCATCGGTTAGAGGCGTGGCGCCGGAGACTATCGCGCCGGTACGTTCGAGTGCGACGCCAGGTACTCTTCGCTAACCGACACATAGCCTTCGCGGGCCACGCGCTTGCCTCGCTCGCGGTAGAAGGCTGGGTCGGCGGGCTGGTTGGTGGCCAGGCCGTCAACATAACGGTTGTACATGCAAAAAGCCGCAGCAATCAGGACCGTGTCATGGATTTCGATGTCGGTTGCGCCTTCACGCCGCGCAGCTGCAATGTCGGCCGGCGTCACCAGCTTACCGTCCTGTTGAACCTTGCCCGCAATATTCAGAAGAGCCTTGAGCTTGGGGCTGATCTCAGCCTGCGTAAAATCGACTTTCACCTGGCTGACCAGATCTTCGTTGCCACCCAAATGAGCGGCAGCAATTGCGCCGTGGATGTTGTGACAAAACTGGGTACAGTTGCGACTCGATACATAGGTGGCAATCAATTCGCGTTCGCCTGGAGTGAGGGTACTGGGGCCTTGCAGCAACACTTCCACCAGCGCGTTAAGCGGCCGCGCAGTCTCAGGCCTGAAGGCCATTGCGCCTCTGATTCCGGGAAGGTCGGGGTCCAGCGGAATGTGTGGCATAAGAATCTCCTCTAGGGATGACGGTCAAAGGCGCCTGCAGAGAGCGGGGAAGTTCAGCGCCGCCGGATTTACGTTGAGGGTATGCTACGTGGCGCCGGGCGAGCAACGCATCAACCATTCGACGGAGACAAATGTAGACGGTGGAACGACCGAAATGCTCGCCGCCCGGTGCGCCCGGCGTGACGGTCAGTCACGGCGTCCCATCCGAAAATCGAGATACAAAACGTGCGCCTTGATCTGGTCCCCGGAGTAGTAGCGGGACAACTGTGCCATCTTCAGCATGCAAACTATGCTTCCGGGATTTCCATTGCTCCACTCAACAAGCTGATGAAGGACGTGATCGAGGTTTGACGCGCAGAGTCCGTTGCGGCTCGCTTCCTTCCGCGCAAAATCCAGAGCGATGGACGGAGGAAACTCCTTCAGTTCCAACCGCTCCGATTTAGCGGCGCACATAGGTTGCAGGGTCCCAATGTCCTCCATATGTGGCGTGCGAGCAACGAAGATAATCGGGGTTCGATCGAAGTAGTTGAGATCTTTAATCAGACCAGTGACGACGCGCGATGGGCCTGCCAGATGATCGAGCGCCAGGAGAAACGGATACTGTTCGAGGGCCCGCTGCACAACGCCCTTTAGAGACGCGGAGCTGATGGCCGTGCAATCCGGAGGCAGATTGATGCCTGACTTTGCAATCCGCCGAAGCTCCTGAATGAGCGCCAGCAATAATTCGCGGGGAGACCCGACCTGCCCGGCAAACAGGGCGAGAGGCTGCGTTTGAACAAAGCTCTTCAACAAGCGAGTCTTACCGATTGCTTCCGGCCCGAAAATCAGCATGGACTTCAGCCTCTGCGCTTGCGCTTGAAGTCTCGCCAATTCGTCTGTGCGCTCGACTACGGCGTTATATTGCCGATCGTCGATGGTGCCGTTAACAGCCAGCACAGACATGATGAAACCTCAATTGATGCTAATTAGACGAGCGCACAGACATCCCGTTCAAATCGGTCGAGCCGTTCAACTTCCAACTGTATTGCGGGCGCGCCTTTTTCTTTGACTTTTCGCGCCCGGTCAAGCGCTTGTTCCGCAATACGTCTGACCTCATGCAACAACTTGCGAATCTCCACCTCCAGGCGCTCCCGGCTTTCCTGAATGCGATTGAGAACATCGTTTTGAACACGAGAGCTGTTCACCTCCAAAAGATGCTGCAGAAATTCTCGCGCCTCGTTGGTGATTAGTTTGCGTCCACCTGCAAGCGGCAAAAAGACGTCGGCGAGCCAGCGCAGAGGCGATGGAGGGGCCGCAGTTCCGATGAATTCCTCGAAGATGAACCTAGATCGCGCGCGGAGACCTTTCTCAAGGTCGAGCGCATGGGGCATCCGTGTCAGTTCGCTCAGACCCGCGTCGACCAGTTTTATCAAAAAGTTGTTTCCCATCTCCACAAACCGAAGGGCCACGGCATGAAATTGGCGCTCGCCCTCTTCCTGCTCCGGCTTGAGCCACGGCATAACCTTGCGGCGCGAGATCTCCTGGGCCAGATGCATCACGCGACGTCGATAATGGGGGCCAAATCCCAGGGATACTGAAATTAGTTCCCGGGTAAATTCCGCTTCAGATTCGGTCCACGCGTAACGCAAGAACTCCTTGTGCCGGTCAACGAATAGGTCCGAAATCCGCTGCTGCTCCGCCATGAAAAGGAAACTGAGCTCGCGCATGGAACGCTCAGCCTCGTTGATGGTTCCCTTCATCAGCTCAATGCGCCGTTCTGACTCTTCGATCGGCCGACGCAGCGCGTTGCGGTCCTCACTGATGACAGCAAGCAGTTGTTCGCTTAAACGTTGAAGACCCCTGCCTCCGGCGGCACGAGCGAGGTTTTTTCCCGAGTCCTCAACGAGGTGATGCAAACTCGCCAGCAGTCTTTCCCAATCGCGAAGCGGACCGTGGCTTGCCAAGCGATCGGTAGCGCTCACTTCAAACACTTGCCCCATCGGGCGTTGCAGCCGCTTTTCGAGAACCTGACGCGTAAATCTGGCCGCCGCCGCACGTTCTGGATCGCTGGTGCGGTCGGCCTTGTTGATTACAAGAATTAAATCCTGGACTTGCTTTCCAACCGCTTCCACCAGCGCTAACTCCTCGCCCGCGATGGGCGGATCGGCTCCGACTACAACCAATGCGGCGTCAATGTGAGGGATAAACGCCTGCGTGGTTGCTAAATTTCCAGTGAAGACCGAGCCAAGGCCCGGCGTGTCAACAAAACACATGCCCGAGGACAACAAGGGACTGGGCACAAATACCTCGGCGCCCTCCACGCACTTCTTGTTTTCGGGGTTTAACTCTTCGGTTACAAATTCCTTCAAGCCGAGCATTGCAATATCCTGCCAGCCCCCGTCTCGCATGCGAACGCGAGCATGAAGCGTTTCGCCAAACCGAATCACGGTGGGTACTGCCGTGACCGGAACAAACCCTGTTGGAACAACTTCGTAACCTACCAGAGCATTAAGCAGAGTGGATTTGCCTCGCTTGAATTGACCGACACAGGCGACATAGAAACGCCCTTCAGAGACTCGCTCCGCGAGCTCACGTGCTTCCTCGGCTTGAGGCTCGGCTCCCAGTTCCTGAGCGAGGTCAGCAAGCCGCACCAGACGGGAAGCGCCATCCAGGCACACGGATGATTCTGATGAAAGGCTTTCGCAATTCTGGACGAATTTGCCCATTTCCCGAATTGTCAAATCAGAGCTCATCCCACTCGTCCCGAGGGAGTAACCGCACTCCGAAGCGGTCGAAGATCGTCGATCCGGCCCAATATAGGGTGATGGAATCAAGTGCGCCTCCGAACGCAATAAAGAAATGCTTCTGCGACCCTACCCCTGCTCACCTTTCTCTTCACGTTCGCTGATATGTGAGCTCTTTCCCAACCCCAATTCCTCGCGGATGCTGTGCTTCATTTCGTGCACCAGAGTGCGGAGCTCATCGACGACCTGATTTAAACCCTCGATCGCGTCCTCGGGAATGGCGCCACAACCGCGCATGTAGCGTGGCCTCAGCTCTTCAACGGCGATATCGACAAAACCAAGGTCTGTTATCACCGTACGCGACACGGGAATCTCAGGCGGCTCCGGCTTCATGTGCTGCCAATCCAGCGCCTTCAACAGTTGAGCGCGAAGACGGCGAATATGGTCTTCAATCATGTCCACCTGCGCCGGAGTGACATCCACAACAAAGTGGGGAAAAGGCGACTCCGACTCCTGAGAATGGAGCGAATGCACGATGTCGCAAAGCAAGCCGTCAATATATTTGCAGGTAACGCCCAGACGCCTTCGCTGGGCTTCGTTGAGTTCCCCGTGTTGTCGTATCTGCGTGTTCATTATTTGAATCCCGGCCAAATGACTCCTCGTCGCTTCCACTTCGAGGAGTCACTCGCCCAGATGAGCCGTTAAGGTGAACTCCACGACCGGTTGAAAATGCTTATGCCTTTACCGGCTTCTTCCAGTGGTCATAGATTGTGGCGCCCGCGTAACGCTTTGCTACCCAGTTCGCGCTCAATTTCAAGCAGGCGGTTGTACTTTGCAATCCGTTCTCCTCGACATGCGGATCCGGTCTTGATCTGCCCCATCCCCGATGCCGATGTGCGACTTTCATTGTTGAATCCTTCTCCCGCCTCAGTGGACAATCATGACGGGACAGTGCGCGTACCTGAGGACACGCTCTGAGTTTGACCCGATCATCCAGCGGTGCAGGATAGTGTGGCTGCGCTTGCCCATCACAATCAAGCTGGCCTGCATGATGAAGCAGGCAGCGAGAATCTCTTTTCCGTACTCCGTAACGTTGAAACCAAGTTCCAACATGACCGCGTACATGACAGCTACTGAAGTTGTGGAAAGAGCAACACCGCAAAGCCAACTGGGCATAATAGCCCAATGCAGCACGTAATGCGCGACCGCTGTGCAGCCGAGAAAGGGACCGAAGAAACCTGCGAGGCCAATGACCGACGCTTCACGCCATTTGGTTTTGAATATTACCGGGTCGAGTTCCGCACCTGCCAGGAACGTAAGCACGATGGCTCCCGTGCCGGCCAGGAACGTAATCCTTTGCGTGTTGCCCTGCAGTCCCCCGGCGCCGATCATGACGCCAATCACCAACTGCGCGACTGTTCCGACAACGATCTCAGACAGTGCAGTTGAGATCTTGAACCAGATTGCGAGCAGCGTCGCGAACAGCGCCAACCCCGCCCACAAAGCCGAGAGGGCCCATGGATTGATCATGGATCCAAGCTCCTTCAGATGTGTTCAGGGATCGCTGCCGGCCATAACTCCACAACAGGATTCCCTGTCAGGAGTCATCATCTGTCCGGCCATTTGGGTAGGACAGCGGTTAAAGGTGAACTCCTTCACCTCAACGATGCTTGAATCGTAGGATTTCAGGTCGCCAAAGTCAAGTGACTGGGCACACCCACCACCGCGGCGGTAAATCGCTGAGGGATGCAAAAACGATCGAATCGCCGAAGGATTTCCAATCGATCTTCAAGCATGCTCCACCACCTTGGTTCTCCATGAGCTTGATCGAAAACCGGATAGCCCGAAGCGGCGCAGATCGGCCACCAACCAAGTTTTCGCTCTTGCAAAGTGTCGCAGAGCAGGCCGTTGGCTGGTTCACTTGCAGGAAAAATAGCGATATTAATGCCTGCTATGGTCCTGGACACGGCATGGAGGGGGGTATCAGGACTATCGTTTAAGTTCAATAGATTTTTCGTACGACGAGGATACCACCTGCCATGAATACCAATTCGTTTGTGCCGTGCATTTCCCTGATTGCTCTGTGCCTATGTCTATCCGCCGGCGCAAATGCGCAGAAAACAACTGAAGGCATTTCCTGGACGTTCGACGAGGCGAACGGCGCAATCGTCCACGATTCAACCGGCAACGTAGACGACCGGGTCGAAGGATTCTGGCGCCGCGTGCCGGGTGTTCAGGGGCAGGCGCTCGAGTTCGATGGCTATTCGACGAAAATTGTCCGACCTGCGCGGGCCGTACCGCACCTGGGAGATGCTTTTACCGTGTCAGCGTATGTGGCTCTCAACAACTATCCGTGGAACTGGGTTCCGATTGCCGACCAAAGCGCCGATCACCAGATTGGATTCTTCTTCGGAATCGATGCGCTGGGGCATGTGGGCCTGGACGCCGCGGTAAATGGCGTGTGGCAAGAACTTACTACGAGCGAGCGTTTGCCGCTCAAGAAATGGGTGAACCTCACGGCCACCTTTGACAACAAGGCCGGCATGACCATCTACATCAACGGTGCACCTGTCGCACATCTTGCGGTTACCGGTTCATTTACGCAGGCTCGTCAATCCGATCTTTATGTTGGCCGCGTGAGATTTCCCACGCTGCCCTATCCTTCGTGGCTTATCCATCCGCAAGATCCTGTCTGGTACTCATTCGACGGCTATCTCGACGAAGTGAAGATTCTGAACCGGGCGGTCTCCGCTGCCGAAACGCAGGCGAACCAAGCGCAGATAAAAATGCCTGATCAGGATGTGATTCCATACGCCGTTCTGCCTTCCGGGCCGGCGGGCGTGGGTCCTTTCGGAGCCATGTATGCATCGCTGAAGTTCACTCCTGCGTGGGATCGTCCGCGCCGTATCGGCCCTGACTCCGATGTTGTTGTGCGCTTTGAGCAATCGCCCATTCGCCTGGTTTTCTGGCAGGGGAACAACTACATACCCGCCTGGGTGACCGGGAACGGCAAATGGTACACCGACGAGTTCCTCGAGACGTGGGGGCCAACTTGTCCCGACGCGAACGATTGTGAACCGATGTCTGACAAGCAAAGCCGTTATTCGCACGTCAGCATCCTGGAGTCGAGCCCCGCCCGCGTGGTTGTTCACTGGAGATATGCTCTTGCGGAAGCGCGCAATTACAAGGGGGGATTCCAAGATCCGGAAACTGGCTGGTTCGATTGGGCCGACGAGTACTGGTATGTCTATCCTGACGCTACGGCAGTAAGAAAGCAGGTATTATGGAGCTCCGTACTCACTCCTGAACCGCCCACCGATCACGAATGGCAGGAGACGATTGTCATCAATGGCCCCGGACAGAAACCGGAAGATAACATTGAACCCGATGCGCTGACCTTGATGAACATGAACGGCGAAACGAAGACGTACAGTTGGGGACCGAAGACTGGCGATTCGTTCGAATATCCGAAGGCGCCCGAGAATACAAAACTGCCCACTGGCGCGAATATTCAGATCGTGAATCTGAAATCGAAGGAAAAGCCCTTCCAGATTGCTCCGCCGGCAGGCGCGCATATCGTCGGTTTCAACGACGAGAAGAGCATGTTTATGTTTCAAATGTGGAACCACTGGCCGGTTGCGCAGATTCCGTCGAGCGGGCGTCCCGCGGTTGCGCCCGATCGCCCGTCGCACTCATCCCTATCGCATATTTACTGGGACCCTTACCAGAAGGGCGACCAGACAGAGACAAAACTGTTGTTGAACGGCCTGACGACTATGTCCCCGTCACAACTACTCCCGCTAGCCAAGTCGTGGATTTCGCCCCCCGCCATCAGGGCTGTCAGTGGAGACTCGAGTGGCGCGGAATATGACCCTGCGCAACGGGCCTTTCTGGTGCATCGTCCCGCGGCCGCGCCTTCCGGCCCAATCACACTCAAAATCTCTGCCAGCGCCGACAGCCCTCTCGTGAACCCTGCCTTTGTGATTGAGAACTGGGGCGGGCCGGCGAGGATCACTGTGAGCAGCAAAGGCAAGCAAGTAAACAGCCCGGTGCACATTGGATACGTCCATCATCTCGAAGGGGACTGCCTGATCGTATTCCTGGAATTGAGTTCCAGCGAGGAGACTCAGGTTCAATTCGATCCCAGCGTGAAGTAGGACCACCAGGAGAACACCACCAAGAGGACCTTCCTGGGAGTCGATTTGCTTGAATGGGAATCGGTTCAGGCGGAGCGAAGTGTGCGGCTCGATTCCACCCAACTTGCGAGGAAAAGATGAAGAAAGCTTTATTGATTGTTCTGTGCGGACTGACACTCGGCTCCCGATGCTTTGCCTCGAGCTGCGAGGGCCTGGCAGGATTATCCCTGATCGATGGCAAGATCGCGATGTCTGTCTCAGAGCCTGCAGGAACGCTAACCGGGCTTAGCGAAAAACCGCTCGAGAATCTTCCTGCGTTCTGCCGCGTAGCCGCTACGTTAATGCCTTCCAGCGACTCCAGCATCAGGATCGAAGTTTGGATGCCGGCTACAGGTTGGAACGGCAAGTATGAGGGAACAGGCAACGGTGGTTACGCAGGGGGAATTGCGTTCCAGAGCCTGGCTGACGGGTTACGCGGCGGTTATGCCGTGGCGAATACTGACATGGGTACCTCCGGGCTTCCCGGAAGGGACGGCGATGGTCTAGTCGGACATCCAGAGAGGTGGAGAGATTGGGGTTCGCGATCGACGCACGAAATGACAGTTGCCGCAAAGCAGATTGTTCGCGCGTTTTACGGCAAGGAACCTGAATTCTCATACTATTTTGGCTGCTCTACCGGCGGACAGGAGGGACTTGTAGAGGCGCAGCGTTTTCCGGACGACTACGATGGCATTGTCGCTGGAGGCCCAGCCAATAACCGCACCCGGTTGCACATGGATTTCATCTGGGATTATGCGGCCGCGGAAGAAACGCCGGGGAGCTACTTACCAGAAGCGAAACTTGCGCTCATGTCCAATGCGATGCTGAGCGCCTGCACTGCGCAGAAAACTGTTGCATCGGACAAGTTTGTGTCAGACCCGCCGGCCTGTCATTGGGATCCGCAGACTCTTCTTTGCAAGGCGGGCGACGCTCCCGATTGCCTGACCGCGGAACAGGTCGCGACCGCGAAGAAATTCTACGACGGCCCGCGCAATCCGGTCACGAACGAACCGATCTATCCGGGGGACGCACGCGGCAGTGAACTTCAATGGAACGAAGTGATACCAAAGGATGGGGCGCCGCTGCTGGACGCGCTGTTCAAATGGACATTCGGCGCGAACTGGGATTGGCGGAAGTTCGATTTCAATCGCGATGTAAAGACGGTGGACGACACGCTGGGTTCGATGGTGAACGCGACCGATGCAGACCTACAGGCATTCAAGACACACGGTCACAAACTGATTGTTTACCATGGCTGGGCGGATGTAATTGTTCCTTCGCTGGAGTCGATCAACTACTACCAGAGCGTAGAGAACGCGCAGGCGGAGGAGGCAGCAAGCCATCATCGCAATAAGACTGATGAGACACAGGGGTTCTTCCGGCTGTTTATGGTTCCGGGCATGGCGCACTGCGGCAATGGCCCGGGGCTCAACGGGATCGCTCCATTTGAATCGATCGTGACCTGGGTCGAGAAGGGGCATCCACCGGAGAAGATTATTGCGGGGCGGTACGAGCGTGGCGTGACACAGATGACAAGGCCGGTCTGTCCCTATCCGCAGGTCGCACGCTATAACGGCGCCGGAGACTCGAACGACGCCGCCAGTTTCTCGTGTGCCGACGCGATCGAGAAGAACCAGAAGTAAATCGCCGGGAATTGTGGAATTGCAGAGGAGCAGCCAGCCGGGTTATTGCGCCAGCCAGCCTCCATCGACCGGAATACTTGCGCCGGTTATGTTGCTTGCTGCTTCTGTGCAAAGAAGGGCGGCCAGCGCGCCGATCTGGTCGATGGTCGTGAATGAACCGGAGGGTTGTTTTTCGAGCAGCATCTCCCTTGTCGCGCGCTCCAAGTCGATGCCCTCCGCTTCAGCTTTGGCCTCGATCTGACGCTCGACAAGCGGGGTGCGCACCCAGCCTGGACAGATAGCATTGCACGTGATTCCCTGCCCTGCCGTCTCCAGCGCCACTACTTTTGTCAGTCCGACCAGTCCGTGCTTGGAGGCAACATAAGCTGCCTTTCTGACAGACGCGACCAATCCGTGTGTCGACGCTATATTAATGAGGCGTCCCCAGCCACGCCGGCGCATCGACGGTAAGGCTGCTTTCATGGTATGAAATGCCGAAGACAGATTCAGCGCGAGGATGGCGTCCCAGCGATCTACGGGGAAGTCTTCAAGCGGAGCAACATGTTGGATCCCTGCGTTGTTGACGAGAATATCGACGCTTCCGAGGCGGGCTTCAGTGTCCTTAATTAGATCGACACACTCCGCGGGCTGAGCCAAGTCGGCTCCGTTGTGAAGAACTCTCACATTAAAGGTTGTGGCGAGATCGGTGCGCAGTTTTTCAATTTCATCGGGATCGCCAAAGCCGTTGAGCATGATTGCGCAACCTTCTGCCGCGAGGGCGCGGGCAATGCCGGTTCCAATTCCGCTGGTGGAACCGGTGACGATAGCGACATAGTTTCTCAGCACAGGTACACACCCTCCTGCAATCTAGAAAGAAGGATAAGCACAAGCAGACAATCGCTTGATTCTATGAAATGGGCAGCAATTCGAACGTGTGGGGCTTGGGTTTCGCCATTTCATGCTGTTTTTCTACGACCGACTTCTCAAGTGAATCCAGGATTTCAGTTGCTTGCTGGGCTTGGGGAAAATCATATTCGGATAGCGATGTGCCGGCGTATCGCCATTGGGCAACGTGAATGTCTCCATGCGCCACCGTCAGGTCGTACACTTTCATCGCTTGCCTGGTCATGGGCGTGCTTATGAGCGAAAGGTTGATTCCGTTGCCCAGCTCGTCATCATTGAAGACGCCCAATGACTCGCCGTCGATCTTGAGCGAATAGGCACCTCTTTTGAGGCCCGTGACTTTGAGCAGTTCCTGATTCAAGGCGCTGGCGATATCAGAGCTTTGAATTGCCAGCCTGACAGGTGTGCCTCCGTACCAGGTCGCCTGCCACTCGGGGAATGGAAGGGGCAACGCGTTATCCAGTTCCGTCCACTTCAAACCCTGGCCGGCCGATAAGTCAGAGATCGTCGCCCCCCTGGTCTTTTTCACTTGTGGCGCCGTGGTTGACGCTTCAATTTCGACTGAGGCGACCAGGGATTGCGCTCCCCACGCTTTCAACAGATCTTCGGCCATGATCATTGCGCCGCCGAACTCCGGGTGAACGTGATCGGGGATGATTTTTTTCGCGCCCTCTGGATCAAGCTGTTTGGCCTTCTCGAGCATTCGCACCAGGTCGGTATTGAGGTCGGCAAAATCAAGGCCTGATTGCGCAGCGTAGTTGTCGATCCATTTTCCGTAGCCGCGGAGAACCTGGTTGTAGCTGATGCCATTGTCGATCGTGACCTGTGCCGGGCCCGTGACTTCATCGTATGGGGATGGCTCAATGGCGGTGATGCGCAAGCCGGGAAGCGCCGAGCGGGTTGAATCCACAATATGCCTGTAGCCGGCAAAGAAGGTTTCGTCGCTGGCCACGGTTGCTGCCTTATAACCGCCGTCGTTCATTCCAAGCATGATCGTAAGTACGGTGGGCTTATACGCGATCACATCGCGCTTCAGCCGCAAATCGATCGGGCCGCCCGCGCCGCCGTCCACTCTATCGCCGCCCCACCCGGAATTTACAAAGGTGACATCGAGGTTCGGAAAGCGCGTTACAACGTAAGTTTCGACGATCTGCGTATAGCGGCGCTGGTCGGTAATACTGTCGCCATAGAAAACCACCCTGTCTCCGTTCTTTAGATAGAAGGGCTTGTCCTGTCCCCAAATGCCGACACATGATGCGGCCATCAAACAGGCCAGCCACAGTTTCTTATGCATTCTTCCCTGCCTCTCGTTTGTTCAGTTGAGTTAACGATCCGTCTTCAGGCCTGCGCCAGCAGAGTCCGGGTCCTTGCAACTTGTCCGTACCAGATGCCCGAGTCCTTCAATGTCCGCTTGCCGGGATTCTTGTAGTCGACCTGGGCCAATCCTAAACGCGAATGAAAGCCGTCTTGCCACTCCCAGTCATCGATCAGACTCCAGACGTGAATCCCATGCACATCGGCTCCAGCCGCGACAGACTCCAGCACCGATTTGAGCACATGATTGAGATAGCGAATGCGCGCCGGGTCGTGCACGGGCACGCCAGGCGTCAACTCTTCCTGCTCGTCGCATCCGGTCTCAGTAATGATGATCGGACGCTTGTAGCGCGACTTAAGATCGAGCAGGACTTCCTTCATACCACCAGGGTAGAATTCGACTCCCCGCTCGTGAACCTCATGGGCGTTTAACCCGCGGAGAATATCGGGCCCATCTCCTGCAGCCACAAATCCCAGGCCGTTGTAGTAATTAACCCCGGTGTAATCGAGTGGTGCACGAAGCAAGGATTCATCCCCTGGCCGAAAGCCCATCAATTCGTATGGGTTTCCGTCTGGAAAGGCCTCGGGATATTTTCCGGTGAAAGCAGGTTCGAGAAACCACCGGTTGCGGAAGGCGTCAAAGCGAATGCACGCCTGGCGATCCGCGTCCGAAGGGCTGGCCGGATGAAATGGGTACATATCGTGTGCTATTCCGATTTTGAGCGACTGGCGTTCAGCCTTCATAGCGTGAAATCCCGCTGCCTGGGCCAGATTTGCGGTGTGCGTGGCACGCAGCATCAAGCTGCGGTCTTTGATTCCCGGCGCATGTACTCCCCAACCATATCCGGCAACCGTGAAGGCCTGAAGTTCATTAAGGAGGCACCAATTCTGTACGCGGTCGCCGTAGGTCTTTGCCAACAGGGACGCATAGTCAGCAAACCGCGCGGCCGTATCCCGATTCGGCCAGCCACCCGCGTCATCGAGGGCCTGGGGCAAATCCCAATGGAAACAGGTGATCAGCGGATTGACTTCGATCTGCTTGAGCGCATCGATAATCCTGTTGTAGTGATCGAGGCCCCTTTGATTCACTGTGCCTTTGCCGCTGGGGAAAATGCGCGGCCAGGCGATTGACATCCTGTACGAATTCAGCCCCATCGTTTTCAATAGAGCGAGGTCTTCGGGCCAAAGGTGATATGAGTCACAGGCCACAGATGGAGTTGAGCCATCGCTAATTGCGCCGGGTCTGCTGCAAAAGCGATCCCAAATAGACTCTCCTTTCCCATCTTCCTTTGCCGCTCCCTCAATCTGGACGCACGAAGTCGCCGCTCCAAAAAGAAACTCCGGCGAGAAAGCTTGGAGCTTGCTGTCGGGCACCGCGAAGGCCGCGTCCTTCACGCTTGCGGATAGCGGGCGACTGACAAGCCCCAGTGCACCGACACCCGCGACCAACGCCGCATAGCTTGAACTTTCAAGGAACCTTCGCCGCGATACTTTCATTAGAATCTCCACTCCGATCAGGAACCCGGTTCTCGCTGAATTGCGGTAAGTCCGCCTCCAGCGTCATCGGGCTCTTCACCGCATTCGCAGAGAATTGTAATGCGACTTAGGCCGGGAATTTTGTGAGCGCTGGATCCACGCAATTGTATCGTTCCAAGCGCGGATAGCAAGACCCGGACAACGTTTGAGGGAAAAAGAATGTGCGAATTCCTTCCGTCAAGAATTCGAAACGTTTCATATCAACAGTTTCTCGATCCGGTTGATCGGATATTCAGCAATCCGAACCTGAACGATGCCAGGGTTGAATGTTGGTTCGAGTCGCCTCAATTCGACCGGCGCGTCGAGGCCGGCAGCGGATCGACTATCTCGGTTCTGGGTAGGGAGTTTCAAAACGATCCTGCTGCAGGTCATCGTATTGAAACACGGCGCAAGCGGGATAAAAAGCGCCTATTGGACAGATCATTTGATTCGAAATGCGACCAGTTCGAATGTGCTGTCGGATTCTCCGGCGATGTGCTTGCTGCGCAGGAACAGCTCGAAGTAGCGAAGATCCTTGCGGTTCAAAAGAGACGATATCTCAGGGGGCAGCCTGCCATGCAGCATGAATCGGGCAGCGGCTTCATTGGCCTGCATGTCGGCGCCGTTGATGAGCAGAACATAGCCGCTTTGCGAAAGGTTCTGAGTTAGAGCAATGTCGACGTAGCCTACGCTCTGGTTGCCCCAGGTGTTTATGTAATGGGCCTGTTCCCCGGCCGCTGGACGAAGGTTTTCGAAGGAGCTAGTCTGCTGAGCAATGTTGTCGACGTGACGGAAATTGATTCGATCGTTAAAGAGTGTGACCCAGGGATCGCTGTTGGGTCCACCAATCAAGATGGTATTCCCCTCATTCAAGTCGCTGACATGCAGGTCGCGGGCGTATCGAATCGTAGCGTGGACCCCCGCTCGATTGAGAGTTTCAAAGAAGTCAACAGCAATCAGTCCCTCATTAGCGCTTGTCGTTCGATATGTGTTGAGAGACGAGATCATCTTCTGCATGGCAGGGTCCTTGGTCATGGCGAGCTGCCGCTGGGGGAAGTCCTTGCTGAGGTATTCAGAAAGAGGAATGCTGCCTCCGGCAAAATCTTCGATCATGACCAGCGAAGTATCGGGCTCGACTATCTTCACATCCCCTTCCGACCGGGAAAGGAACTGGACGAAGGGATTTACGCCGAGCGTGGAGGGAGCTTTGGGGACGCCCGAATTGTGGACCAGCAGAAACAGGAGAATCAACAAGATAACCGCAGAATTGAATCCTACTAAGACCCCAAATCTCCCATTCCACCATTTCGCTTGTGCACCATGCCTCAAATCTGAAGACCAACCGGCAGCATCTGCGGGAGAATCGAACGGCTCTTTGGTCGATGGCTCGGAGATGGTGGGCGAATGTGTATGGGTTTGGTGAGGTGCAAATACAGGGGTGTAGCTTCCCTTTGGAATAGTTAGAAGAAGTGGTTCGGCTTTCCCCTCGCCCTCAAAATAATTCTCCAATTTGCGGCGAAGATGACTGAATTGAGCCCGGACTATGTTGTCGTTGGCCGGATTGAAATCTTCGCGCCTTCCAAGCACATTGCATGCTATTTCGAACTCACCTGGTACGTTATTCGGCCGAAGGATGGCCACTTGGGATGTGTATTTTAAGATACTTCGAAGCTGTGATGCGCGCTGAAAGCCTTCACTTGCGATAATGCGCTGGACTAGCTCCCAACGTTTATCACCCTCTAAGAGAGTCTCATCGGTTGTCCGTGGATCGTCTTTTTGATTTTTTAATTCCATGTATCAGTTCCTCGCCAGTCGACGTTCCTGACTCTGATCAAAGCGATAAAGCGCGATTATCTTGTCGGGAGCAACGACGCGAAGCTGATCCGGAGATTCGCTAAACTATAGCATATAAAGTCAATTTACGTAAATGCACGTTCAATCACATCCATCCACTTGCTCATAGCACAGAAGCGTCTGCACAATTTCGCGGATCATCAAAACGGGAAATTCGATGGCGACTACCGTTGCGTAGTCAGGTCTCCTCTCGATGAGTTCGCGAGTGGAGACACGGCGGCCATCGACCTACGGGATCGGTGTTCTCGAATAAGCGGCTCCATTTGAAGGACGGAGTGACGAAAGTCACTGCGGTTTAAGAGCTCAGGGTTTCTTATTCAAAGGTGAGTCTGTAAACGATTCCAAGGGTAGCAGTTGTGGGAGGTTGACGGTTTCGACGGGCCTGAAGTAGTCGAAATGGCGCAATCAGAATCTTGCAGTTACGAAGAATCACTCCAGGTTGGTTGACGAAGGGAATCTGGAGACTGAGTGAACAACGAAATTGAACCAAGAGGTGAGTAAGTAGGAGGCTGCTTATGCACTCTCTGACAGGAGACAAGATAAGAATGAAAAAACGATTCGGAGTGCTACTGATAGCTCTGTTCGTTCTGGTGCTGGTCGCGCCTATGGCGCGGGCGCAGTCAATGTTCGCCAGCTTGAACGGGACGGTACAGGATGCTCAAGGCGCCGTTGTGGTGGGGGCAGGCGTCAGCGTGAGGAACGCGGCGTCAGGCGAAACCCAGACTGCGGTTTCCAACAAGGAAGGTTACTTCTCCTTTCCAGAACTTCCTGCCGGTACCTATCAATTGACCGTAGTCGCCAAGGGATTTCAAAAATTCCATGAGACCGGCATAACCCTGACCGGCGGCGACGACCGCTCATTGACCACCCAGCTTAAGGTTGGCGCAGTGAGCGAGACGGTTGAGGTTCAAGGCAACCAAGCTGATTTGACGCCGTCAAGCTCGGGCGAAAAGTCTTACACCATCTCCGGCGGCGATCTTCGTGAGCTCTCGCTTGTAAGCCGCGACGCTACCGAGATCGTGAATATTATGCCCGGAGCGGTCATGACCTCAAACGGCGCAGTTAACTCGCAGGCATTCTCAGGCCAGGCGATGGGCATGAACACTGCGACGGGTCCACTCGCTAACGAGAATGTGAACGGTCAATCCGTTGACGTGACCACGGATGGTGGCCACACCTTCGATCCCGGCGCGGCCGGCAATGCAGTTCCGGTCACCGCAAACCAGGATTTCATCCAAGAGGTAAAGCTCCAGACCTCGAACTTCACCGCCGATAACGCCAAGGGGCCGGTGGTGGTGAACACCGTCACCAAGAACGGTGGTTCTCAATTTCATGGCGACTTCCACTTCATCGCCCGTAACCATGTGTTGGACGCGAATGACTCCTATGAAAAGGAAATCGACTATCTGAATGGAACGATCAAGAATCAAACGACGCCCGATGAGCACTACTACTATCCCGGCGCCACTATTGGCGGTCCAGTAATCATTCCTCACACCAGGTTCAACAAGAATCGCGAGAAGCTCTTCTTTTTTGATGGCTTCGAATACTACGACCAGTTGCAGGATAACGGCGTTGCTGCGGCCTTCGTACCAACGGCGGCCATGCTCGGTGGAGACTTCAGCGCAGTAAGTGGCTACGGCAACAACGTGGCCGGCGGATCTGTTCTTTCAACAACCCCGGCGCAAAACACCATTAACGGGGGCCTATGGGGCTCTCCGTGGCTGGCGTTCGATCCAACCAAGAGCGTCTCCGGAACACGGCTCGCGGCTTGCGCTCCGGGAGGCAGCGGAATTACCGGTGGTGTTATTAACCCATCCTGCCTTGACGCCAATGGCGTAGCCATTGCGAGTGCCTACCTGCCGAAGCCCACCACCGCGAGTGGCATCCCGAACGCGGGTGGCTTCAACTACAGCCAGGACATCATTCAGCCCATGAACATGGACCAGAACCTGGCCCGTGTCGATTTGGACATCAGCGACAAGACCAAGCTGTACGTCACCTATAACCGGTCGCGCCAAACCGCAACCTTCCCAATGGGCTATTGGGTAACCACTGCGTCTCAGAATTCAGTTCCCACGCCGTCGCCCATTATCGGAGCGGACGGTACGGATTTCGTCAACGCCAACTTCATGCACGTCATCTCGCCGAGTATGACTACCGAAACGAGGTTCTCCTTCGTATTCGAAAATTATCCCGGCAATCCGGAAGATCCAGCCAAGCTGCTCCGTAAGGACATACCCAACTTCGACCTGAAGGGCATCTGGGACCAGGCTACCGCCCCTGAACTGGTTACGTGGGGTTCGGGCTTCCCGAATCTGGGCGATGTGGGCCACGCGTATCCGCTGATCTGCTACAAGAAGATTCCCGCGGCCGGCGAAGATCTGACCAAGGTCTTCGGCACGCATACCCTGAAAGCAGGAGCCTACTGGGAGTGGGTCGACAACGTTCAGGACACTTGGAACACATGGAGCGAATTCCCGTACGCCAACTGGTACCCCAGCGTTACAGGCAACCAGTATGCCGATGTTCTGATGGGTGTTGGCCACGACGGATATGTAGAAAACGCGATTCCGCCCACGCCTCCCAATACCAAGGCCACCACGTTCTCCTTCTATGTGCAGGATGACTGGAAGGTAAACCGCCGTTTGTCCATCCAGTATGGAATGCGGTTCGATCACTATGGAAAACCCTGGTCGACACCTTACGGCGTTGCCGTGTGGGATCCGACCGGGATCCTCAGTTCCAAAGACGTGTACGACAACGATCCGGGCGCAATCGGCCTGAATACGGGCATCTCCTGGCACGCCATGAATTCCGCGATTCCGTGGTCGGGACAGCCCAGCACCCTGTTGAATTACTCGCCGCGCATCGGTGGGGCGTTCGACATCTTTGGAAACGGTAAAACCGTCCTGCGCGGTGGTTTTGGCCAGTATCGCGACTTCGCAATCTGGTCATTTGGCAGCGCAAACTCTACAGCCGAAGGTTCGGTTGCGTGGCAATGCGGCCTCAACGATATCAACTGCCCAAGTTGGGAAGACATTGACACACACAGCGAAGGCGCTCCCAAATTCGGCACCGGTCTGCCTTCCGGCACGTTCCCGACAGCAACTGGAACCAGTAACCCGAACCCCATCGCCGGAGTTGTTGATGCCAAGGATAAGCAGAACCCTTACACCAACACCTACAGCTTCAGCATCGACCAAAAGCTACCGTGGAAAATGCATATCGAGGGTTCCTATGTCGGCAATTCAACCCATGATACGCAAACTTCGATGGATGCCAACGCGATTCCAATCGGAACTATGCCTATGACGGGGGACAACTCCTCATACTGCATTAACCCACCCGTTACCAACAGCGAATATTGCACCGACCATTTCGTCCCTTATCAGAATTACGAAAACATCACCGACACGCAGACCGTGGGAAAATCGCGGTTCGATTCTCTCCAGGTGAGCCTGCAGCGCAACACCGGCTTCCTTACCCTGATGGCCAACTACACCTACTCGAAGGCATTGGGTGATGGCTTGCTGGGTGGGGATTCAACCAGCGGCTATAAGGATGGCGGCGTGAACGAGTTCTACGGTGTCCTGCCCATCGACCGTCCGCAGGTCTTGAGCACGGCGTATGTCATCCACTTCCCGCGGATCCAGGGCGCAAACTCCTTCGTAAGGGGCGCCGTGAATGGCTGGCAACTTTCCGGTATCACGCAAATCGAAAGTGGCGCCAACCTTACTTCGGGAACAGACGGTTGGAACTTCGGATACAGTGCACAGTCAAACCCAGCGACACAAACTGGGCTGGCAATAGGGACCCTTCAAAACAGCTCTCAATGGCTGCTTGGAACACCCGATATCACACTCATGCCGCTCTTGACCTGCAACCCAAGTAAAGGGAACCCCAAGAACGTCTATCTCAACTGGAGCTGCTTCGGCCTGCCTCCAGGGAACGGGATTAACGGAACAACCAAAATGCCGTATATACCCGGTCCGAAATACTGGAAGAGCGACATCACGGCCGTCAAGAACTTCAAACTCGGAGAGCAAAAGAACGCGCAATTCCGAGTGGCCGCATTCGACTTCCTGAATCATGCCCTGCTGTCGTTCGCGCCTGGCGATACCAACCTCCAGGCAAACAACCTCAAATGGCAAGCCGGATCGACTTGGCAGGGAACCGAAATTAACCAGAATCCCAACTTCGGCAAGGCTGAATGGCACTTCGGCCACAGAATCATGGAATTCGAAGCAAAATACTCGTTCTAAACTGTACCTTGTAAGTGTGCCCCTGGACGGGCGGCCTAACGGCCGCCCGTCATTTTATCCAATGACTTTTGCCAGCCCCGTTATGCTCCCGGTGTTCCCTCTACTGGCCCTGCTGTCTATGGTCGTTCCTTCCGCTGCGTCGCCTGCGCAGCAGAGCCCCCCGCACCCGGGATTCGATGAGATCGCGCATCGGGCCGATACCGCGCGCAATGCAGATCGAGCGACTGAAGCAATCGGTCTGTACCGGCAGGCCCTTCAGTTGCGCCCCTCCTGGAGCGATGGATGGATGTGGTTGGGCGACCTGCTCTACGAGCAGGATCGCTTTCCAGAGGCGCAGGATTCCTTTGCTCATTTTGTCGCCATAGCGCCCGCGCCTGGCCCCGCCCTGGCCATGAAGGCTCTCTGCGAATTCGAGACGCGCGACTATGCTCACTCGGCAAAAGACTTCGAGACATGGATGCATGGCGGCCAACAGGGAAATGAAGCCTTGACCGATGTCGCCGAATTCCACCGGGCGCAACTCCTCACGCGAGAAGGCCGCTTTGATCAGGCGCTTGACCTATTGGGTGAGAGAGCCCGGCGCAGAGGAGAAAGCCCGCTGCTGGTTGAAGCCATGGGCCTGGCGTCGCTGCGAATGCCAAATCTGCCGGGAGATTACCGGCCGGATCTCCGCGAGCAGGTCTGGCTTGCGGGAAAGGCCACGTTTTATCTTTCAGTGCGGGAGTTTGAACGCGGGCAGTATTTCTCCGACCGTTTGCTGGCAGGATACGGCCAGCAGCCTGGAGTCCATCACATTCGGGGTTTGCTGCTCAAAGCCCAGTCAAAATCTGCCGAGGCGTCGCAGGAGTTCCAAAAGGAACTTCAGATTTCTCCTCAGAATTCACAAGCCACGCCGAAATTGGCCCAGGCAAGGGATGCTGCGCCGACATCTACTAATGCAGTTACCTCGCAAAACCCCGGCGCTTTTGACCGGCTTGCCCGAGACGCGAAACGCGCACTCGAAGAGAACCGTGACGCTAACGCCATTGAAGCCTATCGCCAGACTTTGCAACTCAAGCCGGAGTGGGACGAAGGGTTATGGCATCTGGCAACATTGCTATATAAGAACGCAGAATATTTTGATGCCTGTACGGTGCTGCGGCGCTTTCTCGCGCAGAATCCGGGCAACGGTTACGGCTGGGCGATGCTGGGATTGAGCGAGTTTGGGTCGCACGATTACACACGAGCGCTCGATCACCTGCAGCAGGGATTAACACTAGGATTGGGTGACGATCGGAAAACGATCACTGAGGTCCGCTACGCCGTCGCAATTTTGCTCACGCGATCGGAACAATTTGATGAAAGCATGGTACAGCTGTTTGGCCTGATGACCGACGGCGCGAATCAAGCGACTTTGATCGAGCCATTTGGCCTGGCTGCCTTGCGTATGCCGTTTCTGCCTTCCGAGATTCCCCCCGGCCGTCGACAAATGATTCACATGGCTGGCGCCGCGACAATAGCGATAGAAGCGCGGAAGTATGAGGATGCCGAGAAGATTTTCGCCGACCTTGAATCCCGGTATCCCGATCAGCCTGGAATCCACTTTCTGATTGGCGCCTATCTTCTGAGCGCGCACCCCAGCGAAGGGATCAAAGAATTGAAGCAGGAGCTTGCAATCTCGCCGGAAAACGTAACGGCGAGAGTCCGCCTGGCGGAAGAGTACATCAAGCAGCAGAGCCTGGATGAGGGGATATCGCTCGCCCGGGAAACGTTGAGACTGGCGCCTGAGGAGCCTCTCGCCCACATGGTGCTAGGCGAAGGCCTGATAGCGAAGGGCGACTCTGTTGGCGGGATTCGGGAACTGGAAATTGCACGTGATTCCTTGCCGGGTAAAGTCGAGATTCGCTGGGATCTGTTTCGGGCGTACACGGCAGCGGGGCGCAAAGAAGATGCCAGCAGGGAGAAAAGCGAGATTGAGCGACTCAGTAATTAAGACGCAGCCATCAGTGAAAGTTGCATGAGAATGCCGAAACTCCCTTATAGAGTTCTGCGCCGACTGAATGTTCGAATGTGCCTGTTTGTTGTGGTCATGCTCGGAGTATTTGCCGCGCGGTCAGATGCGGCAAATGTGACCCTCTCGCATTTGCGTTGCGAAAACCTTCTCGATCCGCTGGGGATCGATGTGGCCAAGCCGCGTTTCAGTTGGATTATCGAGTCGGGACGCGCAAATGAAAGACAGACGGCTTTCGAGGTCGTCGTGGACGGCATTTGGGACTCAGGCCGCGTGGAGTCCGATCAATCGATCGAGGTTGTGTATGGCGGCAAAGAGTTGGCGCCCGCCACTCGCTACACCTGGAAAGTGCGGGTCTGGGATTCGGAGGGGAAGCCATCCGGCTGGAGCCAGATCGCCATATTCACTACCGGATTGCAACGATGGTCGGCAAAATGGATCGGTCACGATGAATCCGGAGGCCCCGGCGACACGCAGCCATTGCCCGCCCGCTATCTGCGCAAGGAGTTTGGCATCGAGAAGAAAGTCACTCGGGCAACAGCATACGTTTGCGGCCTGGGATTCTTCGATCTCTTTCTGAATGGGACAAAGATATCCGACGATGTGATGGACCCGGCACTATCGGACTATGACAAGGCCGCATACGTGGTCACTTTCGATGTCACCGACCGGCTGCATAAGGGCGCTAACGCGATTGGTGTGATTCTAGGTAATGGGCGTTTTTACGGACCACGGCTGATATCTTGGGCGCAAGCGTCGAACTTCGGATATCCGAAGTTGCTGCTGCAATTGGAAATTGAGTACGAGGACGGGGAAAAAACGACCCTGATCAGCGACGAAAACTGGCGACTGACAACGAATGGCCCGATCCGCGCCAATAACGAATATGACGGCGAGGAGTACGACGCACGGATGGAGATGCCGGGTTGGGATCGCGCCGGCTTCGACGACGCAACATGGGACCAGGCGAAGATTGTGTCCGCTCCGCGCGGTGCGCTCAAGGCACAGATGATTGAACCGATGCGGGTAACGGCGATCATTCATCCCGTGGCGATCACCAGCCCGTCCACGGGGGTTTACATCGTCGATATGGGGCAAAACTTCTACGGGACTTTGCGCTTAAAAGCGAGCGGGCCGCGAGGAACGCAGGTGCGCATGACGAGCGCATACAGTCTGAATCCCGATGGAACCCTCAAGACCGCTGACAACCGCACAGCACTTTGCACCGATGTCTACACATTTAAGGGTGAAGGCAGCGAAGTCTGGAATCCCAGGTTCAAAGGACAGGGCTTCCGGCATGTGCAGGTAACCGGCTTTCCCGGCACGCCTTCGGTAGATAACTTTGAAGGGCTGGTTATCCATACCGCGGCGGAACCGGCCGGCGAGTTTGAAAGTTCGAATGAACTCGTGAGCAGGATTCATCAAGCGCTAGGGTGGGGCACGCGAATGTTCATGCGATCCGCGCCTATCGACCCCGATCGCGATGAGCGGCAGCCGTGGATGGGCGACCCCGCCAAGGATGCAGAGAGCGAGGCATATAACTACAACGTTGAGCCCTTCTACACAAAATGGATGGACGATGTGGAAAGAGCGCAGAGGGCTGACGGGTCGTTGCCTGATGTCAGCATGTACTGGACTGCGTGGGGCGACAACGTGGTGTGGCCCAGTGTCTTTACTATCATTCCCGATTGGTTCATTGACTTCTATGGCGATCGCCGCGTGGCGGACGAGCACTACGCCGCAATGAAGACGTGGGTCCTGGCCATGCGGAGGCATGAGTTGCCCGACGGAACGTTCGAGCCCAGCAGTTACAAGTCCTCGAGCTACGGCGACTGGTGCGATACCTACTCGATGGATGAGAAAGGTCCCGACTCGGGCGCCACTCCCAGTGAATTGATAACTTCAGCGTATCAGTATCATAACTACCGGATCATGGAACGGTTGGCGGCGCTAACTGGACGAGCGGACGACGAGCAAACCTTTGCGGTATTGGCCGACAAATTAAAGCATGCATTCAACCTGAAGTTTCTCGACCCTCGCACGCACACCTACCAGGGAGCGACACAGACTGGATACGTGCTGGCCTTGGCGTTCGGACTGGCGCCTGACGATCAACGCGATGCAATCATCGCGAACCTGATTAACGACATCATGGTCAAGCATGACGGCCATCTGTCGGTCGGCCTGGTCGGCATGCAGTGGCTGATGCAGACACTCACCGAGATCGGGCGAGCCGATGTTGCGTGGACAATCGCCACCCAGACGACCCGCCCAAGCTGGGGCTACATGCTCTCAAAAGGCGCAACCACCATCTGGGAGCGATGGGACTACGACACACGCGGGCCGGGCATGAATAGTGAGGCATTGTTGATCCAGGCCGGCAATCTGGATGGATGGTTCTATCAGACCCTCGCCGGCATCCGTCCCGCGGCGCCAGGCTTCAAGAAAATCCTCATCCAGCCTGCCATTGTCGGGAACCTGACCTGGGTGAAAGCTCATTTCGACTCCCCTTATGGCCGGATTGCGAGCGAGTGGAAGATTGAGGGTAGCCGGCTGGTGATGGATGTCACGGTGCCGGCAAATACAAACGCAACTATCGTGGTGCCGGGGAAGAACGGTAGTACACATACTGTTGGTTCGGGTCATTACCGGTTTATTTCAGATGGGCCGAAATGGAATTGAGCTCACATCGTGCAGCGGTCGCAGATCAGAGAGAGCAATCAAGTTATTGTAAACAAATATGCTTTACGTAAACGGATGTTTAAACACGACCGTGCACTTGTTGCATGGCACTTAGCGGCTCAATCATTCGCCATAAACATATTCCGGAATTCGCCGAGCGCACCGAGGCTCTCGTTGCCAGCTGCGTGGAAATCCTGCCGATTGGAAACTCGCGGGGGAGCCAAGGCGAGGCGTGTGCGTTCCAGCCTATCGACTACTTTCAGACGGCAAATCCACTTCCGCGGGCTGCCGCTCTTGTTTTGCCTCATGCTGTTGCCAGGCAGTGTTGTTGCGTCGCGAGCGCAAACCACCATCCATGTCCCAGCCGATCAGCCGACCATTCAAGCCGGTATCAACGCCGCTAACAACGGCGACACGGTGCTGGTAGCGCCCGGCACCTACAACGAGACCATCGATTTCACTGGGAAGGCCATCACGGTCGAGAGTTCCGGGGGGCCGGCAAGCACTACCATCGTCTGGGCTTATCCTCCCACTCATGATGATCCGTTTAACCTCTTTGTGGTTACCTTTCAGACTAACGAGACGCGCAGCAGCATCCTCAGCGGTTTCACCATCACCGGAGCTGGCCTGCCCTTCAGCGACTTCCAGAAGGTCGTGCCGCAAGGCTTTTCTGACGTCGCGATCGGTGAGGTTACAGGGGGAGTAGAGGTTTTGAACGGAGCCGCTCCGACGATTGTCAACAACATCGTCACCGGCAATGGTTGTGCCGGGATCTTCTCCAGCGATGGCGCTCCGCTGATCGAGAACAACCAGATCAACAACACTGAGTACCCAACGAGTTACTCAGGACTTGAGTACTCGCCGGGATATAACGCCTGTTTCTCAGGCGCCAGCATGTATGTACTCTTCCCGAACTACGGATACCCAGGGACGGCGATCTGGCTGGGATTCGACCCCACCAGTCCGCCTCCGTCCCCGCCAGCGGTGGTCATTGGAAATACGATCGAAGACAACACCTTTAACGCGTATTATCCAGGGATTCCCGTTGGGACGGTCGATGCATATTTTCAGTCTCCCTCCGGTCCCAACTGGCAGGGAAACGACTACGTAATCGAAAACAACATTGTGCGCAACAATGTTACCAATGGCTACGGCGGAGGGATGGCTCTGGCGGCGCCGGGAATCGTGGCGCAGAACCTGATTTACGGCAATCAATCTGCTTTCGGGGCCGGTGGAGTAATCGCCTGGGGGCCTTCCTACGATCTCTATCCCCAAATCATCAGCGCGCCTTTCGATGGTCCGCCAGCGGCGCTGTTTGTGAATAACCTGATCGCGAATAACAGCGCTACGCAGGACGGGTCCCAAGTCGAGGTCGCAGATCCCACGCAATTGGAGTTCGCCAATAACATCATTGTCGGGAACGACTCTCATGCGGCTGTCTACATCGATCCAAAGTATCTACCGCTTAACTTCTCCCCGTACGGAAGTCCGCATCAGGGCAGCTATGGTCCGGGCGTCTATCTCAACGACGTGATCTTCGATCACAACGATATCTTTAATCCATCCGGCACGGCTTTCAACGGAGGCGGAATCGTTTCCGACCCAACCGGCGCTTACGGCAACATCTCTGCCGATCCGCTATTTGTCAATGCCTCAAACAACAACTATCATTTGCAATCCGGTTCGCCCGCCATTGACGCAGGGAACACCAGCGCGTTGCAGCAACTTGCAAACTTGGGGTTCGCTTTAACTACGGATTTCGATGGCAATCCCCGCGTCCAGGATTCGACCGGCGCCAGTAACCCGATTGTGGATATGGGACCATTTGAGTTTGCGGGGGCTCAGGACGCCGGGGCGACGACTATCTTGCTCAGCCCCGCCTGGTATAACCCGTATGGTCAGACTGAGCTACCGCTCAGTGCGCAACTGATCTCATCCAACGGCACTCCCACCGGTACAGTCTCTTTTTGCATGGATGGCAGTTCGTTCGGAACGGCGGCGATCGATTCCAGCGGAACTGCAACAATCAGCACTCCTCCGTTGGCGCAAGGCCAGATCGCGCTGCTGGCCAAGTATGCCGGCCAGGGCAATTTTGCTCCCGCTGTCTCTGTGGAAGTCCTGGTCCTTGTCCAGCCCAATAATGTGACCATGACGATGACTTCGTCGCCGAACCCATCGGCAGTGGGATCTCCCGTTACTTTTACGGCGACCGTCATCTCCACGAGCAATGGAACGCCTACAGGAAACGTCCAGTTCACCGATAACGGAAATACGCTTGGGTCGGCAATCCTCGACGACAACGGCGTGGCGAACTTTGTCAGCAGTTCGCTGACAGTGGGCACTCATCTTATCGTCGCCAATTATCCCGGCGGAGTTAACTGGGGCGGTGCCTCGGCCAGCGTCACACAGACGGTCTTGTATACAGTTAATGAAGTTGTAACTTCCTCACTCAACCCCAGCCACCGCGATCAGGCCGTTACGTTCACCGCAACCGTCTCCTCGCCCAATGGCACACCGACGGGCACTGTTGCTTTCAGCTATGGCAGCACTTCGCTGGGCACCGTGCCGCTGATAAATGGTGTGGCGAGCTTAACCACCAGTGCGGTCGCCCAAGGCTCACAGACAATAACTGCGGCCTATTCCGGCGATACTAACTTCTTCAGTAACTCGGCCTCGCTTACGCAAATTGTCATTGGCTTCCTCACTAACACCGTCATGACATCAATAACTCCATCGAAACTTTATGCCTTGGAGTCGTCTGTTATCACGGCTGTTGTTACTGGCGTTGGCGGCATGCCTTCGGGCAATGTTACTTTCACAGACGGAAGCGCAAGTATCGGGACAGCCACACTTAACAGTTCGGGTACGGCCACGCTGACTTATGCATTTCCTGCCTCGGGCAACCAGGCAGTCACCGCAAACTATATTGGCGATGTAAACTTTTCCCCGAGTAATTCCGTGCCCTACCCGGTCGATGTGCTCATCAACGACAGCGAAGCCGCACTCGCCGTTTCGCCCATCCCGGTTTTCGCCCAACATACTACTACGCTCACGGCTACTCTCTCATCCATCAGCGCTTCGGCCTTCGGAGCGGAGCCCTACGGCACGGTCAACTTCCTCGATGGGGCAACCTTGCTGGGCTCGGCAACCTTGAACGCAAGCGGCGTCGCAACTCTCGCCTACACCTTTACCCAGTTGGGCAATCAGAACCTGGTTGCAGTTTATCCAGGCAACGTGGCATTTCAGCCTAGCCAATCCGCTTCGCAACCGATCGCAGTTCAACCCTCCCCCACGGCGACCGCCCTCGCGTCCAACATTAACCCGCAGGAAATCGGCTCGCCGGTCACTTTCACGGCGACGGTCACCGCGCCGGGCGCGACGGCCATTCCGGGGGGAACCGTGACCTTCCTCGATGGAGTCACTTCCCTGGGCACCGTGACCCTGGATTCCACCGGCTCCGCCGCTTTCACTACTTCCTCGCTCGCCCTCGGCCAGAATTCAATCACGGCTTCTTTTGCCAGCGCGTCACCCGATTACCAGTCAAGTAACTCGCCCGTCCTTATAGAAACAATCGTGATCGCGTTGGGCGACTTTACTATTACTGCCTCGCCCACATCTCAGTCGGTTTATACCGGGCAGGCCACCCATGTTATTACAGTAACTCTAGCTTCGAGCGGCGGCTGGGACAGGGATGTTACTTTATCCTGCAGCCAGTTACCCGCCAACGCCACCTGCACGTTTGCAACTATAACCGTGCCCAAGGCCAGCGGGGTCTCTCAGCTTGTTGTTCAAACGACGGCACCGAGCCAAGCCGCCTCAAGTCCATCGGCAAGTAATTTGGGATGGCCGCTCGGCGCAAAGTACGCGCTTGCGGCCCTGGCGCTGATCTTGATTCCATTCGGAATCCCTTTCAGCCGGCGCTCATCCCGGCTGCGGCGCATGCTGTCGGTAGCTATTCTGGGGATCGCATTCGCGGTGATGAGCAGCTGCAGCGCTCCAAAGGACACCGGAGGAACCACTCCCGGCGTCTACGTCGTCTCTATCAATGCGACCTATTCCGGGTATGGCGCGACCTTTACGCAAAGCGCCCAATTCACCCTGACCGTTCAATCTCTTTTCTAGCTAACAGATCGCGGCAACGCGAACCGGGAGTTTTTGGAGCAAACATGCAAAAAGCAAGAGCGGGCCTTCACGAAATGCGCAGACTCCTGGTCACTCCAGCAACCTGCCTGGTGGCTTCTTGTCTGCTTGCCTCGTGTTTGCTTCTGTCACCAAGCCGGCTCCTGGCTCAAGTGGCGCCCGCTGCGCACGGTGCCAGCGGCAGCCTCTGGGTAGGAGCGGATTACTCTAATTTTCTGCCGGATTTCGGCCCATCGCAACGGATCAGCGGTTTCGGCGCCTACGTCGATTGGAACGTAACCCCGCGTCTGGGATTAGAAGGTGAGGTGCGCGTTCTGCCCTTCAACGGTTTCAGTGGCGAGTCCCAGGACAACTACTTCGCTGGCCCGAGGGTTACGCTGCTTCACCGTGGAAACTTCGTTCCTTATGCCAAGATCCTCGTCGGTGTTGCACAGAACGATTTTCCTTTCAAGATTGGAACCGGCAGATACCTGGCTCTTGCTCCGGGGGGAGGCCTCGATTATCGGCTCTCGCATCGCTTTGCTTTTCGCGCTGAATATGAATACCAACTCTGGCCCTCCGCTCCCGGAGTTTCCGGCCAACCCAGCAATGGCATGAAACCCAACGGCTTCAGCGTTGGTATCGCGTACCGGTTGCTTGGGAAGTAATTGCGATTGTCACATGGAATGCACGGGTTTTTCCTGAGCGTTCGGGCGGATTCGTCGTAAATCCGCGTTTTCCTCTAGTGCCCCCAAGAGCCGATTCTACTGCTGCTTCAAGGGGGTCTAAGTTATTGCAAATAAATTAACTTTACGTAAATAGATGTGCAAACACCACCATCCACTTGTCGCAGGGTAGAGTAAGGCGCAATCATCCCCCGAAAGCGAAAAGCCCGCGAAATGATAACGCTTACAATTTGGACGACCCTGCTACCGGGATAAGCCGTAGAGGGAATCCAATTCTGGATTGCTAATGGGCTCTCCTACCGCTTGGCACCGTAAGCACGTTCCGCTTAATTCGAGGCCAGTTGAGGGGGTCCGATTGCTGATGGAAACGGATAACGAAAATGTAACGGGGCTGCCGGCTCTTGTTCCGGAGGCCAACTGCCTCAGTTTCGAAGAGCGACAGAAAGAAAAGAGCAAATCAAGGTGATGAAAACAGGAAGGTTCTCCCACTCCGAAGGGTCGGCAAGAATTGCAGAGCCACTGCACGAGAGCTGCGAATTTTTTCGTGAAAACAAGATCGTGAAGTCCGGGTTGAAGAAAGCCCTTTTTGTAATTCTTTTGGCTTGTGCCACCGTCACAGGCGGTCAGAGAGCCGTCGCACAGACAGCGCCATCGGCTCCCACACAATTGACTGCGACCGCAGTCTCCCCCTTTCAGGTCAATCTCAGTTGGACAGCGAGTTCCGGAAGTATTGTCCCGGCTGGATATTACGTTCTCCGCAACGGCGTACAGGTGGGCTCGCCTACAGGCACTGATTGGCAGACTCCCACCGGAACCGCGACGGCATACTCCGATGTCGACCTCTCTCCAAGCACCGTATACGCCTATACGGTGGAGGCATACGCCACCGGAGGCGCAGTATCACCGCCTTCCGCGGCCGTAACCACGACCACCTGGCCTGCTATCACCATTCCCTCAGCGCCCTATATCCCGCCCTTTTATACCTGCGTCACAAACTACTATGTCTCCGCGACGGGGAGCAGTTCTGGAACGGGATCGAGCGCCAATCCATGGAGTACCATCGGCGCAGCCATGAGCCACCTCAGCGGGCTGGGAGGTACGCTGGGCGGAGTGTGCGTAAATGTTGAGCCCGGCACCTACATCGAGGCGGTCTACGGTAACCTCCTCAGCGGCAGCTCCGACACTCCCACTGGCTACTTTGTCTTGCGCTCCACCACTCTTCATGGCGCCATCATCCAATTGCCCCCGGACTCCGGCGATTACACCAACGGGTTCTATTTTTCAGGGGCGAGCTACTATGTAATCGACGGATTCACAATAGTAGGAAGCAACGCTGCGCCGGACGTCGATGCTTCAGGCATCTCTGCGGGCGGGACCAGCCCCACCCAATGCACAGCCCACCACATCAGAATCTTCAACAACATCTCTTACGGCTGGGGTGGATCGGGCATCGCCACGGAACACGCAGACTACTTCGACATGGAAGGCAACGTTGCCTATAACAACTCAAACACATCCATCTATGGGGAGTCCTCGCTCAACACCTGGGAGCCGGTAGCGCTGGATTCCGGTAGCTGGAGTTCCACGACCATGGACAGTGCCAGCGTCGGGTTCCATACGATCATCCGTTACAACGTTTCTTACAACAGTGCTGAAGTCAACATCGGCGCCAACCCGCACTATGACGGCAACGGCATAACCCTCGATACCTACAACGCCGTCACCGGCTACGTCGGGTATTCGGTGCCAACCCTGGTCGACAGCAACCTGTCCTTCGATAACGGCGGAGGAGGGATTACTACGGGCGGTTCGGGCGCCAGCTACGTGACGGTACGCAACAACACGGCCTTCAGCAACTATATCGACGCTCAGAATCCCTCTACCGGGCACGGCGACATACAAATCGCTGGCTCCGTGGGTTCTCACAATAATGTTTTGGTCAACAATATCGGTGTCGAGAACTCAGAGTCTTCGACGCAGAATAACGCGTTGGCCGATTTGGCGTTTACTTCGACGGATCAGAACACCAGCGAGACCTGGGCGAACGACCTGTCATTTGATGGGATTGCAGGGCAGCAATCCGTTGTTACCTCCAACACCAATGTCGTCTTCAGTTCCGCTGACGGCGATCTCCTGGGCGCCAATCCCCAGTTCGCCAATTACCTGAGCGGCAATTTCGCGCTGCAATCCACCAGCCCGGCCATCGGGGCGGGCACCACCGCCTACGGCGTTGCCGCAATCGACCTGGCCGGCAATCCGCGTACAACCAACGGGAAAGTGGACTTAGGCGCCTACGAATACACCGCCGGTTCCGCGCCCGCTTCGCCAACCAGCGCGATCGTACTCAATGCGCCAGCCTCTGCCTTAGAAGGCTCCCCGATCAACGTGCAGGTCTTCCTATTGAGCAATGGGAATGGAACTCCAACGGGTGAGGTTTCCATGCTTGCTGCCGAGGGTGGCGGCGCGCCGCAACAAGTGGCGCAGGCTTCAGCGGCATCGGCGCTTATCACGGCATACGCGGCCGGCGGCACAGGCACGACAGCGGCAGTAACATTCACCCAGGCCGGCACGTACACGCTCAGCGCCTCGTATCTTGGCGATGCGAATTTCACTGCCGGCACTTCTCCGAACTACACGGTTACTGTAACGGCGATTCCACAGGTTGCGACGCCCACGTTCTCGCCTGAGGCGGGCACTTACACTTCAACACAATCGGTGACAATCAGCGACGGCACGCAGGGAGCAACGATTTACTACACGACCGACGGAAGCACGCCAACTACCTCCTCAACTCAATACACTTCCGCCATCTCCGTCGACAGTTCTGAGACCATCAACGCCATCGCCGCTGCCGGCGGATACTCCAACAGCGACGTGGCAACTGCGGCATACGTCATCAATCTGCCGCCGAACTTTACCATCTCCATCTCTCCATCCAGCCTGACTCTCGCGCCCGGTACCAGCGGCGCGGCCACGGTAACCATCACGCCGGAAAACGGCTTCAGTGCGCAGGTTTCCTTTTCATGCTCAGGGCAATCGTCCGGCGTATCGTGCAGCTTCTCCCCGGCAAACGTGACACCGTCGGGATCCGCGGCCACAACCGCGCTCACGATTTCAGCTTCCACCACAGCCAGCAACGCTGACCGAAACGCAGTAGTGCCGTTTTCAGGAACTGGAATCGTGCTGTCCTCAATTCTGTTTTGCTGCGCGGGCTGGAAAAGACGGCGCAGTCTGCAAGCGTTGCTGATGTTGGCAACGGTCGCGATGGGCATGAGCTTGCTAAGCGGGTGCGGTAGCGGTGGCGGCAGCGGATCGTCCGGTCCCCCGCCCGTTACATCGACGGTCACGGTGACAGCGACGGCCGGATCGCTGCAGCAAGCTACGACGCTTTCACTTACGGTGAACTAACCAAGTCGCAGGTGAATCGACGTTGTCGTGAAACAACGGAAGTACAAGTTACATTCCAGGCTATGCGAAGCAACATCACGAACCGGCGATAACCGTGACTTTTCTGGGAGAATGACTTTTTCAGATCAAGTAATTCAAGGAATCCGATTGCTTGCAGTAAGTGCCATCGACTGCACTGCAGTTACTGGTTGAAAGTGAATATCAAGAAAAATATGCCTCGATTGAACAAAACATTTTTCTTTAGTGTTATTGGCTGCGTTAGCCTTCTCTCACTCCAAGCAGCCATGGGTCAGAGCCCACTTTCTGCTCCGACACAACTTATCGCGATCGGTGTTGCTCCAAATCAGGTTAATCTCAGATGGGCCGCCGGTACTGAGAATGTGGGTGTGGCCGGATATAACGTCTATCGGAACGGCGTCAAGGTTGGATCTCCGACTGGCACCGAATGGAAGTCCATTACTGGGACCGGGACCGCATTCTCCGATGTCGGCCTTGCTCCTGCCACCGACTACGCTTACACGGTTAAGGCATTTGACAAAGCAGGGAATCTCTCGCCCGCATCTGCAACAGCAAACGCGTCGACGTTGCCCGCTATGGCCGTTCCCAATCCCGGCCACATTGAACCGTTTTACACTTGCGTCACCAATTATTTTGTTTCGAGAGCCGGCAGCGATTCGGGAGATGGATCCAGCGACAAACCGTGGAAAACGATCGGGGCAGCCATCACAATGCTCATTGCAAAGGGTGGCACCCATGGCGGTGTGTGCGTCAATGTTGGTCCCGGCACCTATATTGAGTCTGTTAATGGAGGAACGCTGAGTGGAAGTGCCGATACTCCCACCGGTTACTTTGTGCTTCGCTCTGTGACTCCCCATGGTGCTGTTATTAAACTTGCGCCGGGCAGCTCCGATTACACCGACGGGATAGGTTTCACCGGCGCAAAATACATCGTCATCGATGGATTTGATCTCGCCGGCAGCAATTCCCCGCCTGACTTGGACGGTTCTGGCATAGTCGTCATGGGAAATGAACACGGAAGCGGCACGACTTACTGTCCTGCCACCACTCAAAGTCATCACATCAGGATCTTCAACAACATCTCCCATGGTTGGGGTGGAAGCGGCATTGGAACCGTCTGCGCGGACTACTTCGACGTGGAAGGGAACGTGGTGTATGGCACCAGCAATACATCTAAATGGGGAGTTTCCGCGATAAACACGTATGAGCCACTGGCGCTTGACGGCAATTCATGGAGTGCGAGCACGATGGACAACACCAGCACGCAATTCCATTACATCATCCGAAACAATGTCTCCTACAACAATGCAGAAGTCACTATCGGTTCTAACCCCCACTACGATGGCAACGGTATCCAGCTCGACACTTACAATGCCTATCCTAATAACAACTACCATCCGTATCAGCAGCAAACGCTCGTCGAGAATAATCTTTCTTTCGACAACGGCGGTGGGGGAATCGTAACAGGTGGTTCTGGCGCGAGTTATGTCACCATTCGCAACAATACTACCTTCAATAACTTCCTTGACGCACAGAATCCGATTGGAGGTGGAGGCGATATCTCCATCTCAGGCTCCGAAAGTTCCCATAATAACGTGGTTGTAAATAACATCGGGGTGGCAAGCCCAGCAGCGAATTCCAACAATGTGGCATTCACTGATAGTTCATACGGGGGACCAAGCATCTCGAACACGAACGAGATTTGGTTAAACAATCTATCGTATAACGGCATCTCGGGGCAGCCATCGGTTCATCTCGCCAGCACCACCGCGACCATCACAGCCGCAAATGGCAATATCCTTGGCGCGGACCCCCTGTTTGTAAATTCCTCAAGCGGCGATTTTACGCTGCAGTCCGCGAGCTCGGCCGTCAACGCAGGCACGACGCGGTATGCCGTTGCGCACACTGACTTGGCCGGTAAAGCGCGCTCGAATCAAGGAAAAGTGGATTTGGGCGCGTATGAGCGTCAGTCCGGCGCAGGTTCAGGTGGACCAACAAGTGCGGTGTCCCTGGATGCTCCGTCCTCAGCAAACGCGAGGCTGCACGATGACCAAACCGGTGCTGCAGGTCCGGCCCCAACGCCACCTATGGGCTGGAATAGCTGGGATTCATGGGGCTCCAGCATTACCGAGGCTGAGTTTCGCGAAACAGTCCAGCAGTTCCACGAGCATCTTCAGCCGTACGGATGGCAATACGTGGTCATCGACGAGGGTTGGTATGCGCAGCATCCAGAAAATTCAGAGATGCAACTGCCGCGCGGCCTGGTGGTCTCAGACGATGGACGTTACATGCCTGCCGTCAACCGTTTCCCCTCCGCGACTAACGGACAAGGGTTAAGACCCATAGCCGATTATGTTCACACATTGGGATTGAAATTCGGCATCCACATCATTCACGGAATCCCCCGAGAAGCGCTCAAGAAAAGTCTCCCCATCGAGGGCTCGTCGTTTCGGCTCTCGGACGCAGTCAACACCGGCGATGTGTGCAGTTGGAACTCAGACAATTACGGGATAAAGAACAATGCCGCCGGACAAGCGTATTACGATTCCCTGGCGCGGCTTTATGCGAGGTGGGGAGTAGACTTTCTGAAGGTCGATTGCATCTCGCAGCCATACAACGCTCAGGAGATTCAGATGCTTGACGCCGCACTGCGCAAGACTGGCCGTTCGATTGTACTGAGTCTCTCTCCTGGCCCAACTCCCATCGATCAAGTCGGAAATGTTCGTGAACACGCACAGCTTTGGCGTGTTTCCGACGATGTGTGGGATGTGTGGTCCAAGCCTTGGAACGCTCCTCGATTTCCCCAATCGTTACATGACCAGTTTGCGAGCCTGGCAGCATGGGCGCCATATATCGTAGCGAATCACTGGCCAGACGGTGACATGCTGCCTATTGGCAATCTCGGCCCCCGCACGCCGGTTGGACCGGGGCCGGCCCGCGATTCGCGACTTACTCACGACGAACAGCGAACCATGATGACGTTGTGGTCCATTGCGCGGTCTCCGCTTATCCTCGGATCGAACTTGCTGAAGATGGACGAGTTTACCGAATCGTTGCTTATCAACCCGGAAATCATTTCAGTTGACCAGCACTCGTGCAACAACCATCCCATCTTTCAACGCGATGACACTGTCGTTTGGACGGCAGACCCGCCCGCGGGGTCGCAGATCGCCGGCGCTCATTACATCGCCGTATTCAACCTTTCCGACCATGCCAGAACCTTCAACTACTCGTGGCCAGATCTACAGTTGCCGCCTGGTGCGCATCTTGTCCGTGACTTGTGGAGACGGTCCGACGTTGGCCAGTTTGAGGGTTTGGAAGTGACTCTGGCGGCCCACGCGTCCGCGATCTACCTGGTAAGACAGCCTTGACCAAGGTTAGCGGTCCTCAAATGATGCGGCAACGGTCACAGCCGAGCGTGGGTGCAGGCTAGTGAAATAGAGCGGGGAATAGCCAGACAAGAACCTCGAATAACTCAATGAAAAGATGCTTTCGATGCAAAGGAGTAGCCAGATGAAATCAACAACAGCAGCGATACTTGCCCTGGTTGTCGCAGGGCTTATTTGTATTCCGATGATTAGTTCTGCTCAGGCGGCCGGTGGCCAGAATGCACCGGGTGGTACTCAGCCCGCCGCCGCAAGTACGGCGCAAGCTGCTCCCGGTCTGACTCAGGCTGGCGCAATCAGTCTCGATGTGCTGGTGACCGATAAGTCGGGGGCGCCGGTGACAGGCCTGCAGGCGGGAGACTTCAAATTGCTGCTGGATAAGAAACAGCCGCAAAATATCGTTTCGGTGCGCGAAGCCGGAAGCACGATTGCACAAAGCGATCCGCCTGCCGTGGCTATTTTGGTGGTCGACGCAGTCAACGCGTGGATTCTGACGGTTAACTCCGAACGTCAATTGCTTGCCAAGTATTTCGAAGAGAACGGCCAACTGCCTATTCCTGTCTATTTGGCCATTTTCACCGATCAGGGAATGAAGGTCCACACTCCGGCCACGCAAGACGGGAAAGTACTGGAGGAGTTTCTCAACGCCAACACAACCGATCTGCATAACGTTAAGAGGCCGGACGGCTGGTGGGGCGACATGGAACGCGAACAGCTATCGCTTAAGACGCTCAATTACCTTACCTCGCAGGTAAACTCGATGCCCGGCAGAAAGTTGTTCATCTGGCTGAGTCCTGGCTGGAACCTGCAAACCAACGGGCAATGGGATGGTGCAAGCAAGAGCGATCAGCAGGGGCTTTATGACAACGCCGCTTCGGTCTTAACCGCATTGCGGGCGGCTCGTGTCACGGTCTATGGCATTGACCCGTCCGGGCCGGAGCGCGAGATGACCTTTGCACCGACTTATGAAGCGTTTCTGAAGGGTTTGGACGTGCCCAAACACGCTGACTACGGGTACCTGCTTCTCCAGGTTCTGGCCACACAGACGGGCGGCCAGGCGCTTTATTCATCCAATAATCTGTCGAACCTGATTAACAAGTGCCTTGCGGAAACGAAAACATACTATGTGCTCACCTTCAATCCGCCTTCTGCCGCTCATCCAAGCGAGTACCATGCTGTCGAAGTGCAGGTGGACAAGCCGGGCGTGAAGGTACGCACAAGATCGGTCTACTACAGCAGCCCGGCGACTCCAGCCAAGTAATCTGCTGGCATTGAGGTCCGCACTCCTGGCGCCGGCGGAGTCATGCATTTGCCTGATGTGAAACACAGCGAGCAATCGAGAGCGAGCCTGGTATACGCCGGCCGCTGCGCGACGGGCTGGACCCGGTGCGCAGTGGTCCGCGCCCTGGCCGGTAATCCGACTTCTCTTATTGCCCATTCTGCCCAAGGCAGATGCTATAGTTCCGTTATGTATCGGGTGTTCCCTCTGCTCTTGCTGGTTTCAATGGCTTCGTCCGCTACCCCGGCGCCTCCACAAAAAAGCTTTGACGAGGTAGTGAAGCAGGCAACGAGCGCGCGGAATGGAGACCGGCCGACCGAGGCAATCGAGCTTTACCGCGAAGCTGTCCAAATGCGTCCTTCCTGGGACGAAGGATGGTTATGGCTCGGCACTGTGCTTTACGATCAGGACCGATTTCCCGAGGCGCAGGACGCCTTTGCGTACTTTGTCGCAATCAAGACACAGAGCGGACCAGCATGGGCCATGAAGGGGCTTTGCGAATTCGAAATGCGCGACTATGCCCAAGCAAGGAAGGACCTGCAAACCTGGGGCCGCGGAGGTTTTCGGGGCGGCGGCGATTTGACCGAGGTCGCGGCCTTTCATTGGGCGATGCTGATGACACTGCAAGGCGACTTCGTACGTGCGCTCTATATGTTGGCAGACAGAGCGCGACAGGATGGGGAGAGCCCGCCGCTGGTTGAGGCCATGGGCCTGGCCTCGCTGCGAATGCCCAATCTACCCGAAGATTATCCCTCGGAGTTGCGTGAGCGAGTCTGGTTGGCTGGGAAGTCAGCTTTCTATGCGTCGGTGCACGACTCCGCTCGCAGTGAGGAGTATTCACATCGATTGCTGGCCAAATATGGCCAACAGCCGGAAGTTCACTATCTTGAGGGCACGCATCTCTTGTTTGAACTCAAGCCGGCGGAGGCGGCGCAGGAGTTCCGCAAAGAACTTCAGATTTCGCCGCAACATGCCGCTGCCATGCTGGAACTGGCACGAATCGATATTGACGCCGGCGATCAGGCTGAAGCGCTATCCCTGGCCAGACACGCGGCCGAGATAGATCCGGCGAATCCCGACGCTCACCATATTCTAGGCCGGGCCTTGCTGGCAGCCGGGCAAGCAAAAGAAGGCTCGCAGGAACTGGAGGCGGCAGAGCGGCTGGCCCCTGAAAACGCTGCCATTCATTTTCATCTTGCCACAGCCTACAAGCAGTTGGGACGCACGCAGGACGCGGATCGCGAGATGTCAATGTACGTCTCCCTTAAGAAGAAATCCCTGGAACTGGATGCGGGGGAACGGCATGATGCAGAGCCTCCTCTGGAGGCGCCGCAGTGATTGCGATTCTGGTACCGGCTTTGCTTGCGTTGGCGATTTCGCTTCCGCCGCAGAATGTTTCTCAGCCTTCTCGGGGCACAAGTACCGCAAACAACTCCGTGGCCTTTGACGGCCTGGCCAAGGCCGCGAACCGCGCGCGTGAGGAAAACCGCGACGATGCCGCAATTGATAGCTATCGACAAGCCTTGAAGCTCAAGCCGGAATGGGACGAGGGTTTGTGGTACCTGGGTACCTTGCTCTACGAAAAGGACAATTACCTCGAAGCCTGCGCGATGCTACGGCGATTCCTCGCCCAGAATCCACGCAACGGTTATGGATGGGCGTTGCTTGGATTGAGCGAATTCGAGTCGCACGAATACACGCGGGCTCTGGATCATTTGCAGCAGAGCATGATAGTTGGGTTGGGCGACAACAAGAAAATGAGAACCACTGTTACATACGTCACCGCCATCTTGCTCACGCGATCAGAACAGTTCGATGACAGCATGGATCTTCTTTTAGCGCAGGTTGCGGCAGGCGAAGAGACGTCGCCCCTGGTTGAACCTCTCGGGCTGTCTGCGCTGCGGCTACCGTTCTTGCCTGCCGAAACTCCCGCCGATAGCAAGGAAATGATTCGCTTGGCTGGTACAGCCGTGCTCGCCCTGGAAGAACAGCACTATCCGGAAGCGGACAAACTCTTCGACCAATTGGAGGCATCGTATCCTGACCAACCCGGTGTCCATTTTCTTGTCGGTGTCCGTCTACTGGATTCGCGCCCGGAAGATGCAATCAAGGAACTGAAGCGGGAGATCGAAATCTCTCCGTCGCATGTGCCGGCGAGGCTCAGGCTTGCGGATCAGTACATCAAGCAGCAGAATGTCGATTTGGGCATAAAGTACGCTCAGGAAGCTCTGAAGCTAGCGCCTGGGAGCGCCTCGGCTCACATGGTGCTCGGTGAAGGGTTGATAGCGAAGGGAGATTCCGGCGGCGGGATTCGCGAATTGGAGACTGCTCGCAACGCTTCGCCAGACATGGTGAGAGTTCACTGGGACCTGGTGCGAGCTTTCACTGCCCAGGGGCGTACTGCCGACGCAGATAAGGAAAAGAGTGAGATTGAACGGCTTGGCAAACAAGATGCGGCGCATTGATTCCCGCCCAATGAGTAAGAATCACCTCTGCTGCGCAGAGCGCGGCTGGAGTTGCAATGTCGATGACAGGCTTGGCTCCGATGCGGCACAAAAGCCGGCCGACGCATGGATGAGGATCTCGTGAACCGCCGGACTTTCTGCTTTTCTGCCGCTGCTCTTGTAGTCCGCGCACGCACGCTTGCCGCGCAGGCTCTTCCGGCTACAGCTAAGTCGCCAATCCATTTCACGCCCCGCCCAATTGCATTTTCACTCGACAGTTGCGAAACTCCCGAGCGGCACGTTCCTGAAACCATGGCAGGGGGCGTTGCCGTTTTCGATTACAACAATGACGGTTATCCGGATATCTTCTTCACCAACGGCGCGGACATATCGACCTTGAAGAAGACCTCGCCGAAATACTGGAACAGGCTGTTCCGTAATAATAGCGATGGAACCTTCACGGATGTGACCGAAAAGGCGGGCCTGACGGGGACCGGCTATGACGCAGGGGTGGCGATCGGAGATTATGACAACGACGGCTACGAGGATATTTTCGTGGCCGGCGTGTATCGCAACACCCTGTACCATAACAACGGCGACGGGACATTCACTGACGTCACTGAGAAGGCGGGCCTTGCCCATCTGGATAAGCAGTACGGCCCGCTGTGGTCAGTTGGCGCCGTATGGGTCGACATAAATAATGACGGCCTGCTCGATCTGTTCGTGGTCAATTATCTGCGCTGGGACCGGTCGAAAGAACCGGAATGCAAGGTTAACGGCAAGCCGGACTATTGTCATCCAAAATATTTCGAGCCGCTTCCCGATCAGCTCTTCCTTAACAACGGGGACGGCACGTTTACCGATATCTCCGAGCAGTCGGGAATTCGCGCGCATCCCGGAAAAGGAATGAGTGCGGCTGTGGCGGACTTCGATGGGAACGGACTGCCCGACATCTTCGTGACTAACGACAAGCAGTTCAATTTCCTATTTCGCAACAACGGTAAGCTGCATTTCGAAGAAGCAGGGTTTGAAGCCGGAGTGGCACTTTCGGAACATGGCAATCTCATTTCCGGAATGGGCGTCGATGCCCAGGATCTCAACAACGACGGATTTCCGGACATTGCTTTCAGCGCGCTTGTCAACGAGACGTTTCCGGTTTTCCAAAACAACGGGAAAGGCGACTTCACCGAGATCACGGCACGTAGCGGCATGACTGCGCTGAGCAGTCCCATGTCAGGGTATAGCGTCAACATCGCCGATTTTGACAACGATGGCCGAAAGGACATCTTCGTGGCCAGAGGCGATGTGCAATCGCCCGACATGGCGGCGCTAGTGCAGATCGATCAGCCCAACACGGTCTTCCGGAATCTTCCCGACGGCCACTGGTCCGCACTGACGGCAGAGGCCGGTTTCGACGCGCTTCCTCCACGGCGGCACCGTGGCGCCGCCGTGGGCGATTTCAATCGCGACGGGAAACTGGATATTGTGGTAAGCGCGCTGAGTGCGCCGGCGGAAATCTGGATCAACGACAGCCCGAACCAGAACCATTGGCTGCAACTCGCACTGCGCGGCACCAGGAGCAATCGCGACGGAATCGGGGCGCGCATCAAGATCGTGGCCGGAGGGCAGACCCAGTACATTTACAAATCCCACGCGTCCGGATACGCATCATCCAGCGCGGGCCCGGCGCACTTCGGGCTAGGCTCGGCGAACATAGTGGATGAAGTCGAAATCCGATGGCCTTCGGGGACCGTTCAGGTGCTGAAAAAAATTCCGGCGGACCAGATTCTGCCAGTGACAGAACCCAGGTAGCAGCTTACGGCTCGGGTTGACCGGGAGCATGAGCTCGCGCTTTCTGGTCGAGTTCGAGCACTGCCGCCTGTTCCCGCTCGCTGTCTTTGACGCGATGTAAACGCGCATACAAAGAAGCGAGTTGAACATGGACTTCTTTAAAGTCGGGAGATAGGCGCTCTACTTGTTCGAAGTCCGACAGGGCCAATTCCAGATGCCCTCTGGCTAGATTCAGTAACCCAATCTGAAAACGAGCTTCCACAGAGGCGGGCCGAAGCTTCTGTGCCTTCTCAAGGTACGGACTCGCTGCTTCGATATCGCCGTCGTAACGCAACATTCCGCCTAAATAGAGATTCGCTTCGAAATCGTTGGGATCAAGCTGAAGCGCCTTTTGAAACGCCGCTTGTGCTCCCGCGCGGTCCCCGCTGTCCTGCAGAGCCCGCCCGTAGAGTGACCATGCACCCGGCAGATCGGGGGAAGCCTCGAGCGCCTTGTGGATCGACGTTACCGCTGCCTTACTGTCGCGTGCGGCAAGCTGGGCCGCTCCTGTCAGCAGATCCACTTCGCTTTGGTCCGCAGTACTCGCAACTTCGCTAATGATGGCTTTTCCCTTTTCGATCTGACCGGCGCGAATAAGCGCCATGCCCAACGCGAATTCCACCGCACGATCGTGCTGGTCGGCATCGTAAACCGGTTGAAGCAGTGCTATAACGTCTTCGTTCCGACCCAAACGCAAGTAACAATCGGCCAGCAGATAGAGCGACTGCCTGTTCTCCGGGTGAATTGAGCGTAGATGTTCGAGATCGGCAGCGGCCGTATTGAACACAGCCTGTTTGTAATGTGCCAATGCCAGGTCGAGAAGAATCTTCTCGTTATCCGGGGCCAGTTTGAGGGCTTCATCGTACTGAGCAGCCGCATTGCTGTAGTCGCCGATGCGGGCCAGCGCCACGCCTAGATTTGTTCGCGCCGCCACAGAATCAGGCTGGATCTTGAGCAACTCTCGATAAAGGCGGATGGCTTGTTGCACGTCGCCGCGATCGAAAGCTGCATCGGCATCCCTGCCCAGCGCCTCGGGAGATTGGACTTGGCCTGCAGATTGAATCGCGTGCATTGCCGATGCACCGGGCAAACAGGCAACCAACAAGCAGATAGCAGACGCACACTGCGCCGCAAATCGCCAGCCTTGCAGATTCCGCACAACGCTTCTGAATTTCGGCGACATTTGGGATTATACGTAAGTGGCTGGAAAATAAGGAGGATTGGCTCCTCAGGTAGGACTCGAACCTACAACCCTTCGGTTAACAGCCGAATGCTCTGCCATTGAGCTACTGAGGAGTGAGTGGCGCTGTTTTGTCCTTTATTAAGTTAGCAGAGCAGAGGAGGCGCGTCAAAATGCAGGAACGGACAGGTTGCCGGACCAGACTGGCTCCTTTGGCTCAGCCCCACGTGAATTCGATGGGAATCTGGACATCCGGATGCAGGCTCTTGTGCACCGGACACGCGTGGGCGGATCGTTCGAGCTTCTCCCTGTCTGCCGGGGCAGGCGAGTGAGGCACGTGGATTCTGACGGTCAGCCGCTGGATCCTTCTCGGCGCTGTCGCCGTCATTTCCTTTTCAACAGTCGCTGCGGCCCCGGAAATATCGATATTCAACGTGCGGGCAGCTATGCCCATGATGGTAAGCATGCAGGTGCCAAGAGCCGTCGCCACCAAGTCGGTCGGGGAGAAGCTTTCGCCGCGGCCCTGATTGTCCCTGGGGGCGTCAGTCGTGAGTTCGGCGCCTGAGGGGCCGTGAGTTGCCTTGCAGTGCAGCTCTCCCTGATACTCGATTTGAATGTTAACCATGATTCTTCCCTTGAACTCTTTCCTCGACAGTGAGGTTGGAAAGGGCAACAGCGACGCGGAGCTCGCCCTTCACAATCCTCGGATATTTACATGCTAGGCGCTTGCGGCCGTTAGCCGCAAACTTCTGGTTCCTGCCGGTCACTGAGCCGTTTTTCTGACCCGATCTCGCCTTTGCTTTTTACCAACTTTGGAGTGCTTTGGTTAATGAAACTTACTATTCCCTCTGGCGACTTTGGCGCCTATCTCTTCGACTGCGACGGCACCATTGTCGACTCCATGCCCCTGCACTACATTGCCTGGAAGCAGGCTCTTGGCGAGTGGAACTGCGAGTTTGATGAAGAACTGTTTTATGCGTGGGGTGGCAAACCCCCGATTCAGATTATTGCCGACCTCAATAAGTTGAATGGCCTTGAAATGCCTGTTGCGATTGTCGCCGAGCGCAAAGAGAATCTCTACTACGACCAGTTGCCTCTTCTCAAACCGGTGCCTGAAGTGCTCGAAATCGTTGAGGCGCAGCGGGGTCGGATACCTTTTGCGGTGGTCTCGGGGTCCACTCGTGAATCAATCGTCAAGTCGCTTAGCGTAGTTGGGCTGCTTCACCTATTCCCCGTCATTATTGGCTCAGAGGACTACCCGCGCTCGAAGCCCGCTCCCGATGTTTTTCTCGCCGGCGCATCCCGGCTTGGCGTGGCGCCCGAAAAATGCCTGGTATTTGAAGATGCCGCAATCGGCATTGAGGGGGCGGTCGCGGCCGGGATGGCGACGGTGCGAGTGCCTAATCCGCTGGAGCGCCGCAGAGGAACCGAAGCCCGGGTTCCTGCGTAACACTTTGCAAGCGGAGGTCTGCTTGCCACTCGCTCCTCGTCCGGAAAATCTCGCCGCCGGCTCGCCGGCCGTTTCGGCCACTGCAAATCGCGGCGACACTGCTGCGCTCTTCGCCATTGCCGCGGCCATCACTTTGCTTCACCTGTTTACAAACAGCCGCTACGGCTTCCATCGCGACGAGCTTCAGTTCCTCAGCGACGCGCGGCACATGGACTGGGGCTTCGTCGCCTATCCACCATTCACGGCCGCGATGGAACGAATCAGCATGTCGCTCTTCGGGCTCAACATGGTTGGGCTGCGACTCTTTTCGGTACTCGCGCAGGCGGCGGCCATCATTGTTACCGGCCTCATGGCGCGCGAACTGGGCGGCCGGCGCCTGGCCCAGGTCACCGCGGCTCTCGCTGTCGCCCTCTCGCCAATTCCTCTTTTTGAAGGCACTGAGTTCCAATACACCACCTTCGACTATCTGTGGTGGGTGCTGATCGCATACTTCACCATTCGCCTTCTGAAGTCTGACAATCCCCGCTGGTGGCTGGCCATTGGCGTTGCAGTGGGCCTGGGACTCGAGACCAAGTACGCCATCGTTTTCTTTATCGCAGGACTTCTGGCTGGCGTCGTCCTTACTGGCGCGCGCCGTTATCTCGTCAGTCCATGGTTCTGGGCAGGCATTGCCGTCGCACTGGTCATCTTTTTGCCCAACTTCATCTGGCTGGTGCGTCACGACTTCATCTCTTACCACTTTCTGCAGCACATTCACGTGCGCGACGTGGGCGAAGGCCGCGCCGACGGATTTATCAAGGGACAGTTCATAGAGTGCGCAAATCTATTTGCCGCCGCACTTTGGATCGCAGGCCTGCTTGCCTGCCTGCTCCGTGCCCGCTATCGCATGCTTGCGTTCATGTATATCGTCCCCGTCGCGATCCTATTTCTCGCCAAGGGTCGGGGCTACTATGCCGCCGGCGTATATCCAATGTTGCTGGCCATGGGCGCGGCTACCTGCGAACGCTGGCTTGCTTCCCTTCCCGCGTGGGGCCGGCGCACTATCGAATCGGTGTTCTTCGCCGGCCTCGCGGCCTACGGCGCTCTCATCATCGCCGGCTGGGTTCCGGTAGCATCGTCGGGACCCCTGCGCAGTTTCGCGCTCAACCACTCGGGCGATCTGCGCGAAGAGATTGGCTGGGATGAACTGGTTAAAACGGTGGCGCAGATTCGCGACTCATTGCCGGCCGATCAACAGGCCCATCTCGGCATCACTACCGGCAACTACGGCGAGTACGGAGCGATTGATATTCTGGGCCGCGCGTATGGGCTGCCTGAGCCGATCGGCACCACCAATTCAGAATGGCTGCGCGGATATCCCACGCAGCAGATAACGACGATCATTGCGCTCGGTATCCGGCCCGAAGAGGCCGATCAGATCTTTACCAACTGCCGCATTGCCGGGCACAACGGCAACTCAGAGGGAATCCACAACGAGGAGCTCGACGACCACCCGTGGATCTTCGTGTGCGGCCCGCCGCGCAAGCCCTGGTCCGAAGTGTGGAAAGAGCACAAAGATTTCGGATGAGGGCTGAGGAGAGAGCCTCACAGCGAAACCGGGTAAATGAGTGGATATGCGCAGTTTCTGTGTGAAACTGTACGGTTTCTGTACGGTTTCTGTGCGACTTTGAGGATCGTAACTTACTGATTCAATTGAAGAACATCCGCAGCCATACAGATTCTGCGTGGTTTTTGGGGGAGAAAACTATGGCCGGTTTCACAAGGGCTCTGAAGGGGAGGGATCGCGGGGAAGGTGAGACCATCGTTTCCGTGATTCCTGGCGCCATGCTTCGATCCTTCCCTTTTGCCTTCCGATTTAGATTGTGCGCCGAATGGGGGTAATTAACTGCAAATGCCGAGAGACAAATTTTGAGGTGTGCTGCTATCCCCGGTATCCGGCTGACTTGATCAGTACAACAGCACCGCGACTCGATACGCCGTGAACGAGCCCCCGCTCACCGTTGCCGGGCAACTGCCGATGGCTGCAGAGTGGTATTTTCCGGTGCCGAGATGTTCGACCAGCGTCTGCGGTAACTTGTTCAGGTCCGCATTCACCCACCGTTCCACGAATCGCGGTTCCACGCCGGCTGCATTTCGCGGAAAGCCCGAGTCCGTGGCGCAGGCCGCACGCGCCGTCGTGGGATCGTCCTCAATGGCAATGCCGCTCACGCGCACCATGTCAGCTACCCGCGCCTCAACCTGCTCCGGGGTCAGCGAAGGAACGTCGTGGGCAAAATCCTGCACTGCATACAGCATGCCGCGGCTGGCAATCACCGCAATGCCCACGCGGTCCACAACCGGGCTGAGCAGATTCGCGCGATGTCCGGGCGACTTCATCCACGCATCGTGAATCACTGGCGCGGTGGTCCCCATCGCCACATTTTCTTCAATTGTGCCGAAGCGTGCGCCTCTATCGGCCGCGCGCTCTTTCAGGTCGGGCTCGCCGCTATAGCGATGCGAGATCTGGCCCGCCTGCACCATCCACTTGCAGTGGTAAAACGCCGCGGCGGCGAGCGATTGATCCCACTGCAATGGCGCAACTCCCGCTGCCCTGCGCGCCTGGTTGGCGAGGGCGAAGAGTTGCTCAGCCTCGGCCTGCAAATCGGCGCCGGCGGTATATTGGGCGTCGGGATTCGACCGCGACTGCGCAAACATTAATCCAGGCGTTATCAGGCCTGGCGATAGCAGAGCCGCACAAATTGCCCACACTTGCAAAGTAGTTCTCATCATCGATCTCATGGTTAGTTTAGACCCGATGTCGATCGGGGTTGGTTCCGGATTCGCGGTTATTTGCCCAGAACACGGTATCGTTGAAGCATGATTGCAGCGAAAGTGTCTGTGAACTGCGAGAAGATCAGCGACTGGCGGTCTTTCCATGAAGTGTTCGCCGATGTATTTGGATTCCCGACCTTCTATGGAAAGAACATGGACGCTTGGATTGACTGTATGACCTACTTGGACGATCCTGCGGCTGGGATGAGCACGATCCACTGCAAACCTGGATCAGTATTGGTGCTTGAACTCCTCAATGTGAAACTATTTCGCCAGAGGTACGCCGAACTATACGAGGCGATTGTCGATGGTATCGCGTTCGTAAACAGGCGTCGGCTCGAAACCGGCGACGGAGCATTACTCTCGATTAGCTTCAGGTCATGATTGCTGGCCAATGTGGCCGCAGTTCAGGTAACTTCCGCATAGGCGGTCACACGGGCATTTCATTCAAAATGCAACGTTCCCGATGGGCTTGTTAACTCTTGCCATGATCATCAGTTGAGATAGCGGACTTGAGCTGGGCGGTGCCAATTTGTAACCGAATCTCAGCCACATTTGAATGTGCAAGTGGGTCATTTGGCTCAAGTGCGGCGAATTGCTCTGCAGCTACGAGTGACTCGTCGTATTTTCCCAATCCTGCCAGAACGAATGACAGGTGAAGGTAGGGTCTTCCAAATCCGGGTTCCACCTTGATTGCGGCCCGCAGCGGGGGTTCAGCGTCTGCATAGTTTCCCAATTCAAGCAAGGCCCATCCCACCCCTGCCAGCGCCCTAGCATCTTTTGGGTTTTGCTTCACAGCAGCCCTATAAGCTTCAAGTGCGTCCTTGGTCTTCCCAAGGTATGAGAGAGAGATGGCAAACGTAATCCCATAGCAGGATTCTTCTTTGAGGCGAGGCTTCATACGAAATGCACGCTTCAAAGCGTCCATCGACTCTTGATAACGCTGTAGATGGCAGAAGATCACACCCAAACGGGCATGGATATCTGGATAATCTGGCCTCTGCTGCAGGACGCGATCATAGAAATCCATTGCTTCGGCATAACGTCCCTCGTGCTGAAGGCAGTTCCCCATATTAGCCATGGCCCGGAGATGTTCCGGGAAGATTTGAAGGACACGTTCATAGCAAGTGAGCGCGTTCCCGTAATCTTCTCGCTTCGATCTGTTCCTGCCCAGAAAGAGCCACCATCCTGCTTTTAGATGCGTGATTGCCATATTTAATGCTGCTGGTCGTTGACCCATTATATGGGCCATTGTCCTTCGGAGTGTATCGTCGCCAATGCGGAAGTTACTCCTCGGTAAACATCGCCGAAGGCAGAGCTTAGAACGACCAAGTGAGTCCTTACTCAGGGGCTAAAGCCCGACGTTGAATGGAGCTGTTTGCGGCACGAGTAAATTCGAGCCCTGATACAAAGCAGTGCCCTTAAGCCGACTTTTTCGCAGCGTGTAAGGCCCGCGATTTTATTGGCCTTTTCCGGCACGGCTGAAGCGGTGCACTCTAAAAACCGCCCGGGGCTGAAGCCGAGACGTTTTTCCTGCTCGATTCAGAGGCCTGAAGGCCTCTGCTCCCTCCCGAGGCCACGGCTGAAGCGGTGCATTTTCAAAACTGTAATTATGCAACGAGTTTTAAGCCGGGGTCGGATCGTTTGAGCTGCCATCCGTAGCTTTGAGGTTTGGATTGCGTTGGTGATTACCGGAGTCGTCGCGCGGTCCGATCCAGATGAAGAGGATGATGGCCGGCAATGCGACGACGCTGGTTAGCGCGAAGAACCGCACCCAGCCGATCTTCTCTGACAATATTCCTCCTGAGGAGGACACCACGGTGCGGCCAAGCGAAGCCAGCGCGGCGAGCAGCGCGTACTGGGTGGCGGTAAAAGCGGGCGAGCATAGACTGGAAAGATAAGTCACCAACGCGGTACCGGCCATTGCACCGGTGAGATTTTCGGCAGTCACACATAAAGCCAGGTATCCGATGCGATGCCCGCCGACAGCCTGCAGAACAAAAAACAGGTTCCCTAATGACTGCAAAATGCCACAAAGAATCAGCGAGCGGCGGATTCCGAACCTGGTGGTGACGACGCCGCCCAATAGAGCCCCGGTCACGATCGAGAAAAATCCGAAAACTTTTGAAGCGGCGGCGATCTCGGGGAGCGAAAATCCCAGCGAGATATAAAGTGGCGTTGACATCACTCCCGCCATGGCCTCGCCCAGTTTGTATCCGAAAATGGCGATGAGGATGACGGGCCACAGCGGCCGATGCATGAAATCGCGAAAGGGTCCGATGACGGCGGTGGCAAACGCATGGCTTATCATCTGCCATCCAGACCCCGCGGCATTTGAAGTTTGCGTCGAGACCTTTGGTTCGGAACCGAGCAAAAACACCAGTAGTCCCACACCGAGCAGCGCAGCCATGGTGGCATAGGCCGCGAACCACCCTGCGTAGGCTGCGATGAACAGGCCGCCTGCCCCGGAAGCCAGCATGCCGATGCGGTATCCGGCCTGAATCATGGCTGCGCCGTGAGCCTGCTGATCCTTATTCAGGATCTCCACGCGCCAGGCATCGATCACGATATCCTGGCTGGCAGATAAAGTTGCGACCAGTACCGCGAGAGCGGCCATCAGAGGCAAGTTGTGCTTTGGATTGCACAGTCCCAGGCAGAGAATTGCGCCCATCAAAAGAATCTGGATGGTGATTCCCCAACCACGGCGCCGACCCAAAGGCAGTGGTGGAGGCACGCGATCCATCAGCGGCGCCCAGAGAAACTTGAATGCGTAGGGCGTGCCGACCAGTGCGAAAGTGCCGATGGCTGCGCGCCGCACGCCGCCTGTCGCGAGCCAAGCCGAAAGCGTTGAGTAAGTGAGCAGGAGCGGCAAGCCGCTGGAGAATCCCAGCGCAAGCACCTGCAGCACGCGCGGTTGAGTATAGGCCGCGACCGCGTGCCGCCAGTTGGTTGGAGCGTGGGGTTCGTTGATTGGGGATGATTCCTTCATTGCAATATTCGGGCACCCTGTATTTAGCCTCTTGCCCTATTTCTGCCTCTTGAATGAAGGATCGCCGGAAGCAATTGTAGAGCGGCGCCTGCCAGGCACAATTGGAAGCGTGAACAGAGTTAACATAACACGAGTGGGCGCGCTGGTTCTGGGGTTCGCACTCGGCGACGAGCTTGATCAGAAAACAAGGCTGGAGTTGGGATTGTGAGGTGAAAGATGGCAAAAATTGACCAAGGCCAATGCGAACATTGCAGCCAAGTCTACAACTACATGCTCCTACACTCCGGATTTGGAGATAAGGCTTACGCATATTGTGAAACTTGCGGCAAGTTGGCGACTCTCGATGGCTGGAATCCCCGGATGAAGAATATTCCGGTTGATGTTGGCTGGCACCACGAGATCAATACTGATGTCGAACGATACCTCCTACCGTGCTCTTGCGGCGGGCGCTTCCGCAAAGGCGCATCGCCGCGCTGTCCTCATTGCACTGTGCCTCTCTCCGCCGAACGCGCAGCGGGGCACATTGAGCAAAATGCACCGGGAACTGCGAAGGGATGGCTCTGGCAGAGAAACTGGAGCGGACTCTATTGCGTTGCAATTGAAGATCCGAAGAATCCAGGCACCTTTCGAACCGTCAAGGACCCTTTAATCCCGAACATATGATCCTCGGCATCATCAGCGACACGCACGGCCTGCTTCGTTCTGAAGTCATTCCCGCGCTCAAGGGCGTAGACCAGATTCTGCACCTCGGCGACGTGGGTAAGCACTCCATTCTCGACGAACTGGCGAAGATTGCACCGGTAACAGCGATTCGCGGCAACGTGGACCGCGAAGGCGCGTGTGGCAAGCTGCCTGAGACTGAAGTCTTCCTCGCTGAAGGCCGCTACATTTACATGCTGCACGACCTGAAGACGCTGCATCTTGACCCGGCCGCGGCGAAGTTTGCCGCCGTCTTATATGGACACACGCATGTGCCGAACTATCACACCAAGAATGGCGTGCTTTATTTCAACCCCGGCTCGTGCGGTCCGCGGCGGTTTGAGCTGCCGGTAACCGTGGGGCTGTTGACGGTGACGGGTAATAAATTGGAGCCGCGGATTGTTTATCTCGATGGCGGTTTGTGATACTGTTTCGCCAACATGCGAAGACAGTTTGAAGTGCTGGCTGTGATTTTTACCGCGCTTCCCTGCGTCGCGCAGACGGGAAACCTTTCGGGTTGGCAGAAGCTGATTACCGAAAAGAAGGACCCCGACGCGGCCCGGACGCTTTGCACACCTTTTGAGAATTCGAAAATCATTGCTGAGCAGGTTGAGGCAGAAAAGTGCCTGGCAAACGTCGAGCTTTGGGGCGCAGACAGAGTTAAGTCAGAGAAAAATGCTGACGGAACCGTGGACATTTACGACGAATGGGAACCCGAATCGGTCGACGCGGCTCTTGCGCATCTCAACCGCGGCTTGCAACTCGCGCCACAGGATTTGTCGATCCATCAAGGCCGTCTGCATATACTCGAAATCTCACGCCGCTATAAAGACATGGCCAAAGCGCTTGACGAAAGTTGCACCATCTATCACGGCAAAGAAGTTCCCGATGTATGGCTGGCATTTACGGCCGAGTTGGACGATCAGATGCAGTACCAGGCCGCGCTCGATCTCTCAATGATCCTGGATAAACACTATCCCAATAATGCAGATATTATCGGCAACATTGGCGCCTTTCTCGACATCATGATGCGTGACGCCGAGGCAATCCCGTACCTTCAGCGAGCGCTCGAGCTCGCGCCTAACGACCCCATCGACACCTGGGATCTTGGGCGTGCTTACGACTACTCGGGACAGATCAACGAGGCCGATACGTGGTACAACAAGGCGCTTCCGCTGATGACCGATCCGGACCAGAAGAAGCACTCCCTATGCATCTATGCCGAGTTCGTCGAGAAAAAGCTGAACGATCGCACGCGAGCCTGCGAGATGCAAAAGCAGAATTGTGAGGACGAGAAACAGACGGCATGCGGCGCAGTAACGGCGCCGGCAACAAAATAGCCGTCTTGAATATGCGGATCCGGCGACGCGTGCGAATCCGAAAGACAACCGCAGTCATACATGTCGCGTAGCGACACCCACAGACGATGAAAATGCTTGCCAGGTAACAAGCCGTGTGCGGGCGAGGACGCCCGCACTACAGCCGGTCAGGAGACCGGCGGTACAACCGGGTTGGGGCCTGGCGGTGCGGCCTCGCCCAGGGGCTAAAGCCCCAGCGTTTATAAGCTTCTTGCGGCACGACTAAAGTCGTGCCCTGATACAAAGCCACTGATGCAGCCGTCTCTGGTCTCTGGTCTCTAGTCCCTGTTCACTGTTCCCAGTTCCCTGCCTTATCGATACACCTCCGGGATAAAGTTCTGCTCGCTCATGGGTGGACGGACGTACTTCGACTTGACGAGTTTGGGGAGGGCCAGCGACTCGGGCGTGAGGTCGCGATACGGAATGAGCGAGAGCAGGTGGCGAATGACGTTGAGGCGGGCACACTTTTTGTCTTCGGCATTCACTACGTACCACGGAACATGTTTTGTATCGGTGATGGCAAACATCTCGTCCTTGGCGCGCGAGTAATCGGCCCAGTGCTTGCGCGACTCAAGGTCCATGGGGCTCAGCTTCCAGCGCTTGGTGGGCTTGTCCATGCGGTCCTGGAATCGCCGTTCCTGCTCCTCGTCGCTGACGCTGAACCAGTACTTTATGAGGATGATGCCTGAGCGGACCAGCATGCGCTCGAACTCCGGACAGCTCTGCATAAAGTCGGCGTATTCGCGCTCGGTGCAAAAGCCCATGACCCGCTCCACGCCGGCCCGGTTGTACCAGCTTCTGTCAAACATAACCATCTCGCCTGCGGCTGGCAGGTGAGCGACATAACGCTGAAAGTACCACTGTGTTTTCTCGCGCTCAGTGGGCGTGCCCAGCGCGACTACGCGGCACACGCGGGGATTGAGCGATTCGGTGATGCGCTTGATGGCGCCGCCCTTGCCAGCCGCATCGCGGCCCTCAAACAGCACCACAACCCGCAGGCCTTCGTGCTTAATCCACTCCTGCAGCTTTACCAGCTCAACCTGCAGCCGCCGCAGTTCCTTTTCGTATTCGCAGTCTTTGCCCAGGTGCAGTTTCTTCACTCCAGCGGCAGCATGATCGGCAACCTCGATACCTTGGCCTTCAATGTGGTTGTGAACGTGGTTGTGCCTGGAAATGTGCTTTTCTTTGTTCTTGCCTGTCATGATCGATCTCCTGACGGATTCGGCATCCGGCCCGCTATGGTTCTCTATCGGACGCAGAGGCCGGAATGTTCAGATGATTCCGGCTGCAAGTGTAGTCCTATCCGAGGCAAAGCGGCAGAGATTTCGGTGAAGAATCTTCATTAAAGCGCAAAATCAGGCGGGTTGCGCAGTCGATGAACGAATGACAGCAACCCTTTTTCTGGAGCCGTGTTCACAACCAAAGACGCCGCGCCGAATCGATGGCCAGGCAAGTCTGAGACCCTACAACGCAAAAGAGGTTCCGTCATGAAAAAGATTCTCGTCCTGGCAGCGCTTTTGCTGCCTTTGCCTTTCTTGCTGGCGGGCTGTTCGCACCGCACGGTGGTTTATGTTCAGGCACCGCCGCCTCCGCCGGCCTTCAGCGCCGCTGCGCAGCAGGGATACAACGACGGGGTTGCCGCGGCGCGGCACGACATCGCCAACAACCGTCCGCCCGATCTCGAACATCATCCCCGCTTCCGCAATCCGCCGGTGCCGCCGCCGGCCTTTGAAGAGTACCGCCATGGCTTCCGCGAGGGATACAACGCGGCGTTGCACAACTCGCCGCCGCCGGGGTATTGAGGGAGAAGCCTGTTGTCAGTTGTCAGTTTTCAGTTGTCAGTTGTCAGTGGGATTCAGGCCTAGGTTTGTGGTATCCCAGGTCCGTGAATCGGGACCTGGGGCACCCGGCAGGGGCTAAAGCCCGGACTCATTTGGGGAGCTTTATTGGCAGTCAGGGCTGAAGCCCTGACCTACCAGCCGTGCCCTAAAAAGAAACCAGGCGGGAATTTGCCGATGGTTGGCCTTTGTAGTCTCCCACCCATCGAGCAAGAAACGCTCGATGGATGGGCCACAGTTTCATCGCCGGCGGGTCGGATACACCGGTGGAGGACTTGTTACAAAGCGACCTGAGGCTAGTTTTTCCGCAGCCTCGGGAGACCGGTACAAGGTTGGACGGTCCGTGAGAGATGTGGGTCAGGTTGACTCTGGAGCTTCCGGAGCTACCGGCTCCACTCGAATTCTTGCGATGCGCCGTCCATCCATGGCCGCCACGGTCATTCGGCGTCCGTCGTACACCACTGACTCGTCCACTTGAGGAATGTGGCCGAGTTGCACCAGCATGAAACCTGCGAGCGTCTCCACACCGCCTTCGCGCGGCAGGTCCCAGTGCATTTGGGTCTCAAGGTCGCGCAGGTTCACTCCGCCATCCATCACAACGGGGCCGCCGGCGCTGGTGAGCAGAGGCAGGCTGGGCGCATCGAACTCGTCCTCGAACTCGCCAGTCAACTGTTCTACGGCGTCCTCGGCCGTGACCAGACCCACAATCGAGCCGTACTCATCCACTGCCACGGCCAGATGCCTGCGAAGCTGCTGGAACTCACGAATCAGGTCGAGTACCGACTTGGTTTCGGGAACGACGAGGATCTCGCGCATGATCTGCGCCAGGCGCAATTCAAGCTGGGGCGTGCCTGCCTGAGCGGCGGCGTTACGGAGGAAGAGCAGCCGCCCCAGATCGCGCGAGTACACAACTCCCACGATGTGCTCAGGTCCGCGCGTCTCGTCGTAGACCGGGATTCGCGAGTGGTGACTCTCGATGACTTTTGCGAAGGCTTCTTCAATCGCCATATTTGAAGGCAGGGCGAATATCTTCTGGCGCGGCGTCATAATCTCGCGCACGGGCACTTCATCGAGCTCGACGGCGCGATGGATAAGCGTCTCCTGAAACGGTGGCAGCAGGCCCATGCGCCGTGCAGCCGTAGCGATGAGCTTTAATTCCTCGGCGGAGTGAACTGCAGCGCGCTCGGTCATGGGGATGTCGAAGCCGCGCAGTACGGCGGCGGCCGAGCCGCGCAGCAGGCGAACCACAGGCCGCACCAGGGCCATGAATACGAGCATAGGAGGAGCGACGGCCACGGCCAGTGCTTCAGCCCGGCGCAGCGCCAGGGATTTGGGCACCAGTTCGCCCACGACCACGTGAAAATAGGTGATGATGGCAAAGCCCAGCGCAACCGCCAGCAATTGCCCATAGAGGTGGGCGTGGGGCAGCATGCCAAACCAGGGCATGAATAATGAGATAGCCAGAGGCTCGCCGATCCAGCCCAGGGCCAGCGAGCAGAGAGTGACGCCGAGTTGCACTGCGGGCAGCAGATCGTCGAGTGACTGCTGGAGACGGCGAACGGCGCGAGCGCCGGGGACCTGGGCTTCAAATAACTGCTGAATCCGGGTCTCGCGAATTGAGACCAGCGCAAACTCGGCGGCTACAAAGAAAGCGTTGGCCAGGATGAGCATGGCCACAGCAGCCGTTTTGAGCAGCGAAAGTCCGTGCATACGGTGGAGAGAATAGCAGTTTTAAGTTATCAGTTGTCGGTGATCAGTTGTCAGCGCCTCCGCGAGCAGGTGAGAGGGCCTGGAGTTCCTTGGACGGGAGAATTCCTCGTTGATAGCCAGTGTCTGGAACTGGTTGCATAAATATGCCTGAGGGAGGGGCCGGAACATCCCTCAGGGGCTAAAGCCCAAAGTTTTTTGCGGCTTTATCGGCACGGCTGAAGCCGTGCCCTTTCAAAACTACATTTATGCAACCAGTTCTAGGCCGGCGACGGGATGGGTACGGCGTGTTGAGGAGAAACTGCGTGTTCAACTATCAGCCGGGTCACGGTCAGTACGGTGATGTCGTCATCCTGTCCAAATTGTTGGGCGGTGGCGGCGACGGTTTCAGCGGGTTCGACACTGAGGGCCGCGGCGCGCTCAAAGCCGAATAGCGAACCGTTCGCATCCCGCGCTTCCACCACGCCGTCGGTTATTAATGTGAGCTTGGCTCCGGGAGCGAGCTGGAAGTTAGATTCGGAGTAAGTTGTATTGGCGGCAAGGCCCAGGGGCAAGCCATTTACGAGCGGGAGTTCCCTGCCAGCAAGGTACGGTGAAATATGGCCGGCATTGGCGATGGTCATGGCTCCGTCAGCATCCACGCGCAGCGCCAGGCAGGTGGTAAACCCGCCCTGGCTCCGACCCAGCATCCGCTGGTTCATGGCCGAAAGAATGTGGCCGGGGCTCTCGACAAAATGCGCCAGCGTGCGCACGGTGCCCACCAGCAGAGAAACGGTCATCGCTGCCGGCATTCCCTTCCCGCTGACGTCGCCAATCACCGCCAGCAGTCCACCATTCTTGAGCGGCAAGATCTGGAAGAAGTCGCCACCCACTTCGCCGAATGGTTTATAGACCGATTGAATGCTGAATCCGGGGATTTCAGGAATCTCATCGGGAATGAGCACCTGCTGCACGGCACGGGCGTTTCGGTATTCCTGCTCGAGGGAGGTCTGGCGCTGGCCCTGCTCGACCATATAGCGATAGACGGCATAGACAATGGCGCAAGCCAGCAGCATTGACAGGATGGCCTGCATCGGGACCTCGACTCCGGCCACGGTGAAGAGCGGCTGGGTCATGGTGTTGTAAAGGGTCCAGCGGGTGAATCGCTCTCCCTGCTGAGCGGTGTGTGCAACGACGTAATACATGTCGGCCAGGAATGCGGTAACGGCAACGAGGCGGCGCGCGGGGTCGAGATGCTTGCGAAAGGCAAGGACGATGAGAATTACCGGAAAAACTTCGGGCACAGAAAATCCGATTGTAAAGACCGCGTCCAGAACCTGGAACAGCCGCGCATGCGCATCGAGTGAGGGCATGTAGTACACGATGCAGTCGAGGATGGCGAAGAGGAATGTGATCCAGGCCAGAATGCGCGTCCACCGCACCAGTGCGGGATAGCGGTCGAAATCGAGGAGATACAACAGCAGATACCAGAGAGCGATGTCTTCAAACGAGTGCGGGGGCCCGCCCGTGGTAAAGCCCGCGAGCAGGTTGGTCTCAGTCCATGGAAAGAGAATAATGTCGGTAAAGGCCCAAAGAGTGGCACTCAGCAGAAACGCAGACATCCAGAAGAGCAGCTTCTGATTGCGATGGCGCAGCCAAACCACGACTCCGACCAGAAACAGTTGCCCGTAGACCAGAATCTGCACGACAGTAAGGAGCCTGCTCCTCACAACGATCAAGCGCTCCCTGGCCGCAAAATCTCTGATCGCCTCAAGATTTCCCACGCGCGGCACGGCGTTCAGTCCGTTTTGATCTCCAGTTGAAACGGAATCCAACGGCGTAGCATACGCGCGGAAGGCGAGGACGCCACTCCCTGCCTTTCCCAGTTGGTAAATTGCCGACGGCGGTTCTGATTCCGCTCCTTGCCCTGGCATGGGGTCGGTATGGCCGATGAGGCGGCCGTTCCAATAAACCTCGTAAGTACAAAATGCGATTGGAATGTACAGTGCAACGTCCGCTGCGCCATTGGGCCCACCCTTGATCTGGATGTGACGGCGATACCAGGCGTGGCCGGCTTGAGCCCAATGGCCCTGGTCGCCCCACGGCCTGCTGACGTCGATCTGCTGCCAGCTTGAATCGTCAAATGCTGGATCGGCCCAAGCCATGTTGTCGCCGATGTGGAACTGCCATGGGCCGTCGAGTGCGACAGTGCCGCGGCCAAGCCCATCGATGGTGAGAATGGGCGCGGCGAGGGTTGGAACGTTTGCCGCCAGCAGCATGGCAGGAATTACAGCGAGCACGGTAAACAGTGCAACCGACAGGCGCAGCTTTCGGGGAAGCATGGGGCAAGCATACCGTGGCAAGCTGGGATTGAAACAGCCGAAAAACTGAGCCAAATGCCTGAAATGCAACGGAAGGAGCGCATTCGGCAAATTGGCGGGATTGGCACGGCGGGAATTCGGCACCCCTTATCCACAAAGGCGCCTTTTTCCGGCGTTGACCCCGCGTTTCAGGGTCCGTAGAGTCAGTAATCAAAGGGGAAAGTTGCGCGCCTCGCGGAGCTGCGAGAAAAGTTCCCTCAGGGGCTAAAGCCCCCACCTATTGCTTTGATTTACGTACGGGCTAAGGCCCGTACCTTTCAAGACTTTAATGCTCATCCGTGGACCAATTGCGCACGCAGTGAGTGAGACCCCCATGAAACTGGAGTAAAAATGCTGAAACTAAAGAAGATTCACATCCTCGGCTTCAAGAGCTTCTGCGACCGGACTGACTTGGCGGTGGCGGGCACGGGGATCGCCGTGGTGGTGGGGCCGAACGGGTGCGGCAAATCGAACATCTTCGACGGGGTTAGCTGGGTGCTGGGGGAGCAGAGCGCCAAGACGTTGCGCGGCACGCACATGCAGGACGTGATCTTTGCGGGGACGCGGGACCGCAAGCCGCTGGGGATGGCCGAAGTGAGCTTGACCCTGGTGGATCCCGAAGCATACGAGGGGCCGATTCCGGTAGAGCCGGAGGTGGAGGTCGAACACGACGGGCCGGCGGACTGGGACGAAGAGGAATTGAGGAAACAGCGGGCGGCGGAGGCCGAGGAGATTGTATCTGCCGAGCAGCCGGGAGTGGTGACTGAGCAGAGTGGGCCGGAACACGATGGGACCGAAGAGGTGGCCGCTGGAAGCCCGGACCAGGCCGCAGGCGCAGCCGCATCGCAGCAGGGACCGCAGCCAACAGTGGTGTTGACGGTAAGGCGACGCAAATTTCATTCGACACCGCGCAAGGGCGAGGTGGTGATTACGCGGCGGCTGTTCCGGACGGGCGAGAGCGAGTATCTGCTGAATGGGAAGTTGTGCCGGCTGCGAGACATCCAGGACATTTTCATGGGCACGGGGCTGGGGCCGGAGAGCTACGCGATTATCGGGCAGGAGCGAATTGGGCAACTGCTGAGTTCGAAGCCCCACGACCGGCGCACGATTATCGAAGAGGCGGCGGGCATCACGCGCTTCAAGACCAAGAAGCGTCTGGCGGAGTTGCGGCTGGAGAGCGCGAAACAGAACCTGGCGCGGGTGGACGACATATTTGAAGAAGTGACGCGGCAGATGAATTCGCTGAAGCGGCAGGCGGCGAAGGCAGAGCGGTTTGCGGCGGTACGGGAGGAATTGCGGGCGAAGCTGCGCGTGGTGCTGGCCAGCCGCATGGCAACGATGGACGCCGAGCAGCAGGCGATGGAACAACAGATCGCGGGGTTGACCGAGAAGATCAATGCATCGGCTGAAGAAATTGCGACGCTCGAGAGGAGCCAGCATGCATTGACCGAGCGTGGCTATGAATTAGACAGCGATGGACAGAGCGCGCAAACGCGAGCCAATGAGGCGGCGGTTGAGCTGGAGCGGGCGATTGAGCGCGAACGCAGCAACACTGAGCGAGTAGCCGAGCTCGAGGCGCGTGTGGCGGCCGCGGGAGCCGAGCTGGAACAGACCAGGGCGCAGTTGGGTGGGATTGCCGAAGAGCGCGCGCAGCAGAAACAATTCCTGGAAACGGCGGCAGGCGAGGCACGGGAGTTCAGGCAGAAGGTTGAAGGGCGCCAGCAGGAGGCGAGGGCCGCAGCCGATGAGGTGTTTACCGCGGAGCGGACGCTGGAGAGCAATCGTCGTCATGCGATGCATTTGCTGACGATGGCGGGCAACGCGCGCAACCACACGTCGCAGGGCGAAGAGAGTTTAGCTGCGCTGGAGCGCGAAGCTGAACGGTTGCAGGCGGAGATGCGGCAGGCGCGCACGGAGCTCGAGGGCCTGGGAGTGGATACGGGACAGGCGCGATTCAAGTTTGAGAGCGCGGGGGACGCGCTGAAGCGGCTGGAAGGCGAGATTACGGGAGTGCGGGATGAGCTGAATACGCGGCGCGCGGAGGAAAACTCGAAGCGATCGCTGGCTAACCAACTGCGCAGCGAACAGGCGGCGGCAGCGGGACGTCGCGACAGCCTGCAGGCGCTGATCAGGAATCACGGCTACTCCAGCGATTCAGTGCGGAAGCTATTGAAGCCGGGAACGCTGGGGCATAACCTGGCGCCGGTGGGCACGCTGGCCGATTTTCTCGAGGTGAGCGGCGAGCACGAGGGCGTAGTGGATGAGTTTCTGCGCGAAGAGCTCAATTACGTCGTGGTGGAGAGCTGGGGCGCGGCGGAACAGGGCGTGGAGCTGCTGAAGACGAGCGATGGGCGGGCGACGTTCCTTGTCCACAATGACGCGCAAGGCTCGCTGTTTGAAGAAGAGAAGAGCGTGATTCACGAACCGGGGTTGACGCCGCTGCGGGATGCGATCAACGTGCTGAATGGTTTCGGCAAATCGCTGGAATCGATTCTGCCCAAGATCACGCATGGATACCTGGTGGAAGAAGGGGTGGATGCGCGGAGGCTGGCGCTGCAGTACGGGCACGCGTATTTTTTGACGCGGGCGGGAGAGTGTTTTCACAACTCGACGGTAACGGGTGGCAAGCCGGCGAGCGAAGGCCCACTGGCGCTGAAGCGCGATTTGCGCGAAACCGAGAGCCGTCTCGACCGGCTGGGAACGGCGATGGCGCAGGCTGAGACTGAGGCGATCGGTTTGACCCGCGACATAGAGCGGCTGACGGCGCAGCTTGAGAGCCTGAGTGAAGAGCGACGGCATGCGGAGAGCGAGAGCGCGAACTTGGGCGCCGCACTGAAGCAGATGGAGAGCGAGACGCAGCGAATCGAGCGGCGTCTCGAAGATTGGGGAGTGCAGGCCGCGCGCAACAAGGACGCATGCGAGATCAAGCGGAAGTCGATCGAGATTAACCGCGCAGAGATGACGCGTCTGGAGAGCGAGCACGCGCAGGCCGAAGCGGGATTGGATGCGCTGCAGGGACAGCTTGTAACGCTGAGGCAGCAGCGCGAAGTGGTGCAGCAGGAAGCTGCTCAACTGACGGCGGAGCTGGCAGGTCTTGAGGAGCGGCGTCGCGGGGCTGAAGCGGCGTTCCAGCGCATAGACCGGCTGCATGCGGATCTTGAGCGGCGAGTGCTTTCGATTGAGCAGCAGCGTGCCGGCGCAATCGCCGAGCGCGAACAGCGGACCAATGAAAATGTTGAACTGGCGACGCGGCAGAAGGAACTGGCCGATGTGCGCGCGGAAGCACTGGCCACAGCCCAGCAGGTTGCGATCGAGGCGCAGGCGCTAAGACAGCAACTGGCGGAGATGGAAACGCAACTGAAGGCGGGTCGCACAGCTCTGGATGAGTTGCGCGAGGGTCGCGCTGCGAGGTCGACAGAACTGGCCAAGCTGCAATCGGACCTTGAACATCTGGAGGCGAGTTGCCTGGCCGAGGTGAACGTGGAAGCGCAGGTGCTCCGCGACGACGCGGAGATGGTGCGGCTGAGCGGCGACGAGCTGACTGCAGAGGACGAGAACTGCCGCGGATTGAAGCAGAAGCTGGAACAGATGGGCCCGGTGAACATGATGGCGCTGGACGAGTACAAGGAGACGGCCGAGAGGCACTCGTTCCTGGAGACGCAGCGCCGGGATCTGATTGAGTCGATCGAGAATACGCAGGAGACGATCAAGGAGATCGATCAGATATCGCGCACCAAGTTCGACGAGGCATTTACGCGGATCAACGAAAACTTTGCGCAGGTATTCTCGCGTCTGTTCCACGGCGGACAAGCGTTCCTGCGATTGACCGACGAGGCCAACCAAGCCGAGAGCGGGCTGGAGATTGTAGCGTCGCCTCCGGGCAAGAAACTGCAAAACGTGCTGCTGCTTTCGGGCGGCGAGAAGGCGCTTACCGCGCTGGCGCTGCTGGTGGGCATCTTCCAGTTCCAGCCGAGTCCGTTCTGCATCCTTGACGAAGTTGACGCGGCGCTGGATGAGACCAACGTGGGTCGATTGGCGGAGTTGCTGCAATCGCTGAGCAGCGACACGCAATTCATGCTGGTGACCCATTCCAAACGCATGATGCAGTGCGCCGATATGATCTACGGCGTGACCATGCAGGAGCCCGGCGTGTCGAAGATAGTGAGCGTGCGGCTGGGCGGGCAGGAGCGGCAGCGGGCGACGGCGTGAGAGCAGCTTTCAGCTATCAGCTATCAGCTTTCAGCTTCTAGCTTCTAGCTTTTAGCTTTTAGCTTCGACGGTGGTAATGCTGGCGTGGTGGTTGATCGCTGAACGTTGACTTGGGTTTGTCGCATCCCACGCTAACGGCAAAAGGCGCCGTTAGGATGGGGCACCCATTTTCGTATTTCACCGAGAGTGAGTTTGCGGGGCATCCCACTCATTTTCGTGATTGATTCGGGGATTGAGAATTGTTTGCTTGCCTGGATTCTGGGCAAAGAAAATCGCCTCCGAAGGAAAACTTCGCCTCGGAGGCGCTTGTATGATCACAAGATAATAATGGGAACCAGTAGTCGGCACTGGAGGTCGGTAGCACGCGACTACTGGTGATCCCTGCACAAAACGAAGCTAGCCGCGGCTTCCCCTTTCCACTGCCGCCTCGTGTCGCCCGGCTCAAAGAAGGCTTTCTTACACGCCCTCCGAACCATGTTGACAATTGGAGTGTCTCCGATGTGAATACTTGGGGCCGTGACGACGGTCACAGGAGTTTTTCACACCTCAAAAAAGTTCTGGAATGAGGGTCAAATACCGGTCAGCGCAGTCAAATCGCGCGCTGCGCCGGGAGTATTTTTCGGACCGCTCTGGATTGATTGACAAAGCCCGTCTGCGGCTCGACAATCGGAGATTCAGCTTGTTCATTAAAGAAAGAAACCCCTTGTCTGCCTTATTGAATACTCATCTCGGCGCGATCCCCCTGCTGGGACGCGGCAAAGTTCGCGATCTATACGCGGTGGACGACGCACTCCTGCTGGTAGCGACGGACCGAATCTCGGCGTTCGACTATGTTCTGGGCACGGGAATCCCGGGCAAGGGCAAGATTCTGACGCAGATTTCGTTGTTCTGGTTTGGGTTACTCGCCGACATTGTTCCGAACCACCTGATTACCGCGGAGGTTGGAGAGTATCCGGCCGAGTTAAAGGCCTTTGCCGACCAACTTGAAGGCCGGTCGATGCTGGTGAAGAAGGCCGAGATGTTCCCGGTGGAGTGCGTGGCGCGCGGCTACCTGGCCGGCTCAGGCTGGAAGGAATATTGCGCGTTCGGGACGGTCTGCGGCATACCGTTGCCGGAGGGGCTGGAAGATGGCTCTCGACTGCCGGAGTCCCTGTTTACGCCGGCGACCAAGAGCAAAGACGGGATGCACGATTTGAACATCTCGTTTGAGGAGACCGCGGCGATTACAGGTTCAGCAGACGCGGCCGAACTGCGGCGGTTGACGCTGGCGATCTACGAGAAGGCGGCCGGTCATGCGGAATCGCGGGGCCTGATTCTGGCCGACACAAAATTTGAGTTTGGAAGAACGGCCCAAGGCATTATCCTTGCCGATGAGGTATTGACGCCGGACTCATCGCGGTTCTGGGAGGGCGCAGGCTGGAAGCCGGGCGGCCCCCAGCCCTCATTTGACAAGCAGTACGTACGCGATTACCTGGAATCAATCCGCTGGAACAAGCAAGCGCCTGCTCCCAGCCTACCCCCTGAGGTGGTGGAACAGACGCAGCAGAAGTATGTAGAAGCGTACCGGCGCTTAACCGGACACAGCATAGAACTCTAGGAGAGAGATAGAAACATGACGTGGATCGACTGGGCCATTCTCGCGGTTTTGCTGGGGGCAACGATAGGAGGTCTGGTGCAGGGATTCCTGCGCACAGCTTGCTCGTTGATAGGGTTACTTCTCGGGCTCTCAATTGCTTCATGGAATTATCACGTTGTAGCGAATACACTGCTGCCTCTGGTTCATAGTGAGGCGACCTCAAACATCGTGGGCTTCATACTGATTGCGGTGCTGGTAATGGCGGTATGCAACGTGTTGGGAAACACGCTGGCCAAGACAATGGAATGGATGGGGCTGGGCTGTGTGGACATGATTCTTGGCGGAGTGGCCGGATTCGTGCAGGGCATATTGATGATTACGATCTTCCTTCTCGGCATCGTGGCCTTTTTCCCGAAGACCGATTGGATGGCCGGCGCCAAGCTGCCCCCGCTGTTCTTCGGGGCATGCCATTTAAGCACCCACGTGACACCTTCGGAATTGAGTGACAAAATTACCGAAGGCTTAAGGACGCTGGAACTTGAAACGAAATCGTTGCTTCAACAGAAGAACGGTGTATCTTGATTGAATGTTAATTTTTTCGGATTCCGACGGGCTGATTAATTCCGACGGGACGAGCAAGAGGTCGATGTGAGAAAAGAACTGGATAGCCTGGTGACACAAATGCACTCCAGCGGCGTGCCTTACGAGGAAGCCGTGCGCGAATTCAAGAGGCAGTATCTGCGCGAAGTTCTGGTGGCACACCGGGGGAACCAGTGCAAAGCGGCCGAAGAGCTTGGGATGCACCGCAACACGCTAAGCCGCGCCATGGCCGACCTGGGCCTGGAGCTGGCCGAGGTACGTGCGGGGCTCAAGCGTCCGCCGCGGTCGGAGCGTCCATTATTCAGCGCATTCCGGCAGGGCTATCGCTGAAGCTGAAGCGAGCAGGACAAAACCCGCGAAATTTGTTGCAATTGGTATCGAACCTTTGCTTCGGCGTGCGTTCGCAGGGAGTTCCGTTCTCCCAGCGTAACGGCGCGTCGTTTGCGAGGTATCCGCACATCCATGCTGAACGCAACTGAAAAACAAGAAGCGCGCGTATATATCGAGCCCGGGTTCGAATGGGATGGGCAGGATGCCTATCTGTTCGACATTGACGGGACGCTGCTGCGTAGCCGCGACCGCGTGCACATTGAATCGTTTGCCTCGAGCGTCCAGCGAGTGACGGGATTTGAAGTAACGCTGGCGGGGATTCTGCTGCACGGCGCCACCGACACAGCGATACTGCGCGAGGCATGCCGGCAGGCGGGAGTGCCGGCCAATGTGCTGGAGGCGCGAATCGACACTATTCTTGAAGCGATGCGCGTGACGGTGGCGGAACGCCGTCACGAGCTGGATCTTATAAGAATGCCGGGCGTGGAAGAGGCGCTGAAGCATTTGGCGCGCCAGGGCGCGGTGCTGGGCGTGGCAAGCGGGAACCTGGAGATGATTGGCTGGATCAAGATTGAACAAGCCGGCTTGCGGGAGTGGTTCCGATTCGGCGGATTCAGCGATCACTTTCCTATCCGCGCGGAGTTGATCGGTCAAGCGGCGGCCAAGGCGCGCGAGCTGACGGGTAGAACAAATATTTGCGTGGTGGGGGATACACCTCGCGATATTGAAGCGGCGCGAACGAATTTTCTCTCAGTGATTGCGGTGGCGACGGGTCATTACAGCTTCGATGAGCTGATGAAGCATCAGCCCGAAGCGTGCGCCACTTCGCTGACCGATTTACTGGATTACACAGGGAGCGAGCCGTGAAGGCGGCGCTCAGCAAAAGCGATCGGCAGCGATCGCGTGCGAGGGGCCTCGCTTGGGCAGCCGGAGTGCTTGTGTTGTGGCCCTGCGCCGCGATGACGCAAACGAGCGGTGGGCAAGTTGCCGCGCCAACGCAGAGCGCTCCAGGCAGTACGACCAATGCCGCCGGGAGTGCGCCGGCCCAGGCTGGACAGGCTCAGGCTGGACAGGCTCAGACCGGACAGGCGGAGGCTGGACAGGCGGAGACGGCCAAGGGGCCGAAGAACAGCGACAAGCGTCGCGCGGCGAAGATCTTCCTTGAGGCCGGCAAGCTTTTTGTCGATGGACGATTTGAAGAGGCAATGCAGAGTTACAAACTGGCCGCCGAACTTGACCCGACCAACAACGATTACAAGCTGTCAATTGAAGTGGCGAAAAGCCATGCGGTGACGGCGTTGATCCAGGCAGCGGCCAAGGCGCGACTGATGGGCGACGAGGGAACGGCGCGGGCTGACCTTCAGCACGCGCTCAGGCTCGATGAGACAAATGCCGAGGCGACGCAGCATCTCTACGAATTGGGAGACGATGTTGCAAGCGCACAAGCGAAGCCGCTCTACGGCGATACCGGAAAAGATATCGGCGCCGTGCCAACGCTTGCGCCGTTGCCGACGGCTCTTAGTTTTCATCTGCACTCCGACCAGACGCAGATCATCCGGCAGGTGTTCAGGGGGTTTGGCATTGAGCCGATGTTTGACACCAGCGTGACCAACCTTCCAGTGCGGTTCGACGTGGACGACGCTTCATTTGCCGAGGCGGCGAGGCTGGTGGGGATGGCGACCAATACGTTCTATGTACCGCTTGATCCGCATCGAGTGCTGGTGGCCAAGGATACGCGCGACAACCGGCGGCAATATGAGCGTGAAGAGGTAGAGACGCTGTATATGGCGGGGCTAAGCGAAGCCCAACTTACCGAAATGACGACCGTGGCCAAAACTGTTTTCAACGTGCAGACGGTTTCGACGGATCGCGCGGCCGGCACAATTACGCTGCGCGCAACGCCGCCTACGCTGGCCGCATTCAACACCACCATGAGGACGCTGCTGGACGGGCGCAACCAGGTAGTGCTGGATGTGCGGTTGATCCAGGTGGCGCACTCGCTGACGCGCAACACGGGAATTTCGCCGCCGCAATCGATCCAGGGATTCAACATATATGCCGAAGAACAATCGCTCCTGAACGCGAACCAGAGCCTGGTGCAGCAGATCATTTCATCGGGACTGGCGAGCGCGAACGATATACCGGCGATTCTGGCCATACTGCTGGCTTCAGGCCAGGTCACTAGTTCGCTTTTTTCAAACGGCCTCGCGACCTTCGGCGGAGGCAAGGAGTATTCGGGAGTCTCTATACCGGGAATCACGATGAATCTGGCGCTGAATACATCAGACTCGCGGGAGCTGGACAACATTCAATTGCGGCTGGGCGATGGCGAAGATGGAACGATCAAGGAGGGCGAGCGATACCCGATACAGACGGCATCGTATTCCGGCCTTTCTTCGGGACTTGGGGGCATTGCGGGGCTGACCGGCGCGGGCAGTTCGAGCAGCCTCAGTTCCCTGCTGGCTTCAGCGACGAGCGCGGTTCCGAATATTCCTATGGTGCAGTACCAGGACCTGGGGCTGACGCTGAAAGCCAATCCCAAAGTGATGCGGGACGGCACGGTTGCGCTGACGCTCGACATGAAGCTGGACTCGCTTTCGGGCTCGTCGGTGAATGGGAATCCGATTCTGAACAGCCAGTCATTCAGCGGCGTGACGACGCTGAAAGATGGTGAGTCGTCGGTGATTGCGGCGGAGCTGAACCGGTCGCAAAGCCTGGCGGTGAGCGGCACGCCGGGCCTGAGCGAGATTCCGGGGATGAATAACCTGACCGACAAAAACAAGCAGTACAACTACGCGACGCTGTTGATTGTGATGACTCCGCACGTGGTGCGAGGCACGCAGGCAGCCGGGCACACTCCGATGATGAGGGTGGAGAAAAGCCAGTGATCAGTGGTCTGGGGTCAGTGGTCAGGGATCAGTGATCGGTGATCAGTGGTCAGTTAGACAATTGAGCATTGAAAGAGTGAAAACTTGCTTGCAAAACATGGCTCCCTGTTGGTTCATCGCACAATGCGATGCGCCAACAGGGAGTTGATGTTTTATCGGAATGCCCTTACTGCGTAATGCCGTCGAGTTTTTCCTGGTACTCGATAATCTTCTTGATAATGTCGTATGGGGCGTTGGCGGGAACGGGCCGGCCATTGATGTCGAGCATGGGAGTCTGGTTGATGTGCAGGTCCTTGGCGAGCTGGACCGAGGCGTTAACGTTCTGAATTGTTGCAGGATCTTTTGCGCAGGACTCAATCTTGGCGGGGTCGAGGCCGGCCTTGGTGACGGCGCTGTTGAGTGTAAGGGTGGCGCCATCGGAGGTTGCCAGGCCATCCTGCCCGTCGAATACGGCCGCTGCAAAGGTGTAGAACGCAGTGCTGCCGCCCTGCTTTGCAACGCAGACGCCGTAGGCCGCAGCGTTGGCGGCTTCAGGGTGCTGGGGCAGCGGGTAGTTCTGGTAGACGAAGCGGGCATTGGGGAAGTCGGTGGCGAGCTTATCCATGTTTGCCTGCGCTTCTTTGCAGTGCGGGCACTGGAAGTCGGCGAACTCGACCAGCTCGAGCTTTTTATCAGCGGCGCCGCGATAAGGCCCGTCGGCGCGCTGCGCAAGAACGGTGCGGTTCTCAGCGAAGGGATTCGCGCCGAAAGGAATAACGTCGTCGCCGGAGATCATGAATTTGCCGCCGGGAAGAACGAAGAAGGCGAACGCAGCAGGCTTTTCCTTGCCGGTTTTGTCGGCAACGAAAATGACCACTTTGCTTACACCGTCAACGGGCGTCTTGAGAATCTGCTGAACCTGCCAGACGCGGCTGTCATCGTAGCCCCAGTTGGCCTGCAAAAATGCATTGACTGTCTCTTTGGAGGGCGCGGCGGCGGTGAAGTCGGCGGGGTCGGGCGCGGGAAACGTGGGCGCCGCTGCGGGAGCCGGAGCAGACGGCTCGGTCCCCGGAGCCGAGGGAGTAGCAGGCGCGTTGGCCGGAGCCGGCGGGACCTGGGTTTGTGCCGATGCATGATAGAGAGGAAAGACGAACGAGACGAGCGCAACAACGCTCAGCAACCGGAGGGACGGACGAATCAAGCGGTTCTCCTTAGGCGTTTCTCTCCGCAATCGGGAGAAACGATCGATGATGACGGGAAAAACTCCCAGATTCCAGCTTACACCTGCACCTTGACGGCAATCGGAAATCTGCGGCCGGTACCGAAAGACTTGGAGGTAACTTTGAGAACCGGCGCGGCTTGCTGGCGCTTATACTCCGAACGCTCGACCAGATGCACCACTTGTTGGACGAGTTCGACGGAGATGGAGTTAGCGCGCGCAATGCATTCGGGGGTCTCGTAGCGCTCGACGTAGGCCTCGATGATGGGATCGAGGATGTCATAGGGCGGAAGCGAGTCAGTGTCTTTTTGATCGGGGCGGAGTTCGGCTGAGGGAGGCTTTTCGAGAATAGCCGGAGGGATGATTTCGCGATGGCGGTTGAGCCAATGGCAGACGGCGTAGACGCGGGTCTTGACCAGGTCGCCGATAACCGCGAGCGCGCCGACCATATCGCCATAGAGAGTGCAATAACCCACGGCCATCTCGCTCTTGTTGCCGGTCGAGAGCACGAGGGCGCCGAACTTATTCGAGAGCGCCATCCACAGGGTTCCACGGATACGCGCCTGCAGGTTCTCTTCAGTAATGTCGGGCTTCATACCGGCAAACAGCGGCTCGAGCGCCTTTGTGTATTCGTGAAAGAGCCCGGCGATGGGAATGATGTCATATCGGATTCCAAGGTTTGCAGCCAGTCTTCTGCTGTCGTCAATCGATCCCTGTGAGGAATACTGACTCGGGTTACCGATGCCAATAATGTTCTCCGCGCCCAGCGCTTCAGTGGCAATGGCCGCAACCAGGGCCGAGTCTATGCCGCCGCTCAATCCCACAATAACTTTGCTGAAACCGCATTTGCGGACATAATCGCGCGTGCCGAGGACGAGGGCGTGCCAGGCGGCTTCAGTATCGTCGTCGGCGGGAGCGGGGATGGGATCGGCGTTGAAGGGATCGAAGACGACGAGGTCTTCGCTAAATGAAGCAGCTTGCGCGATGAGTTCGCCGCGGGAGTCGAGGGCGAGTGAAGAGCCGTCGAAGATGAGGCTGTCGTTGCCCCCAACCTGGTTACACATGAGCACCGGAATGCCATCGCGGCGGGCGATGGCAGCCAGCATCTGGCGGCGTACGGCACGCTTGGAGTGCCAGAAGGGTGACGAAGAGAGATTAATGTGAATGGCGGGATTCTGGCGCATGAGCTCTTCCATGGGGTCGACGGTGTAGAGCCGGTGGCGCCAGAAATTCTTGTCGTTCCAAGCGTCCTCGCAAATGCTGATGGCGAGGCGCAGGCCGTCGAGCTCAACCACCCGCTGTTCACGGGAAGGAGCGAAGTAGCGCTGCTCGTCGAATACGTCGTAAAAGGGCAGCAGGCGCTTGTGCTGCTCGAGGAGGAGTTGGCCACGGTCGAGCAGCACGGCGGCGTTAACGGCGGGTTTGCCGCTGCCTTCAGGAGATTTGAGCGCGACGCCGGCGAGAACCGCGGTTGGCAGCGATGCGGTTGCGATGGCGAGTTCGTCGACCGCGATGCGGCAGCGGGCGAGGAAACTGGGCTTCTCAACGAAGTCAGCGGGAGGATAGCCGCAGATGGCCAATTCAGAAAAGACAGTGAGACGCGCGCCCATTTGAGCGGCGCGGCGGCTGGCGGCGACGATTCTCTCAAGATTTCCGGTGAAGTCCCCTACGGTGGGGTCAATCTGGGCGAGCGCGATCCTCACAGTTTCAGTTTACGGCGTTTTAGGAAATAGAGTGAGGTCTTAAAAGGGGTGCAAGGTCGTCGCTCCTTGCGGTCGCGCCGACTCTGCTGCAATAGCTCCGGCCGAAAGTAGTTCCTAAAAAGAAACAAGACGGAAATTTGCCGATGGTTGGCCTTTGCGGTCTCCCACCCATCGAGCAAAAAACGCTCGATACATGGGGGCACAGTTTCATCGCCGACGGGTCGGATACACCGGCGGCGGACTAAAACGGCTTATCGCGCCGTGCAAACTGCGGATAAAACTCATTGGCCGCCCGAATAAGGAGCGGCCAGCAGGGAGTTCCGGCGTGTGGCCGAGGATTAAGTGCCGGTGCCGGCGAAGACCACGCCAATCGTGCGCAGGATGATCTTGAAGTCGAGCCACAAGCTCCAGTTATCGATGTAGTAGACGTCGAGGGAGATGTAGCTGGTGAAGGAGGAGTCCTGGCGGCCCTGCACCTGCCAAAGGCCGGTAATTCCGGGCACAACGTCGAGGCGGCGCAAGTGATTGAGATTGTATTGCTTGACCTCAGAGCCTATGGGCGGGCGCGGCCCCACAACGCTCATGTCGCCTTTGAGAACGTTGATGAACTGGGGCAGTTCATCCAATGAGTACTTGCGGAGGAAACGGCCGAGGCGGGTGATGCGAGGATCGTTGGCGACCTTGAAGAGCACGCCGTCACGCTCATTCATATGCATGAATTCCGCTCGGCGCATGTCAGCATCCTGAATCATGGTGCGGAACTTGATGCAACGGAAGACCATGCCCTTTTTGCCAATGCGATCAGAGAGATAAAAGATGGGTCCGGGCGAATCGAATTTTACCGCGATGGCGACTGCGAGGAGGACCGGCGATAGAAGGATGAGCACCAGGCTCGAAAAGACGACGTCGAACAGCCTCTTGAAGAAGAGCCCGAGTTCGGGAACTTCGCCGCAATGCAATGGGATGGTTGGGAACTGGCCGACGTACTCAATGGGGCTGCTCCAGGCCGGGCTGTCGTACATGTCGGGGACCACGCGCAGGTCGATGCCCTTGGAGCGGGCAACCGCGACGCTATCCTGAATGATGCCGCGCTCGCAGGGAGTGGTAAAGAAGATTTCGTCAATAAACTGCTTGCGCGCCGTCTGGAAGAGATCCTCGAAGGATCCAGCAACGTCACTTGAGGGCGTGGCAAGGCGAGGTGTACAGTTGGGCAGCTCGATGAAGCCTTTAAAACTGTAGCCGAGGTGGCGAATGCTCTCGAGGTGATGGCGGAGGGCATGTGCCTCAGGGCCGGTGCCGACGATGAGCACGTTGCGGGTGCCCACGCCGCGTTCGAAGCGACGATAGAGCAGCATCCGGTAGAACAATCTGCGCAAGCCCAGTGAAATGGTGACCAGAGTCAGGGTAATGAGAACGATGCTGCGCGGGACATTGTCAGCGTGGACCAGATAGAGTGCGCCGGTAAGCAAAAGACCAGAGGTGAAGCAGGCTTGCATGCTGAGCCTCTGCTCGCGAAGAAAGCTGGTCAAATGGGTGGGGACGTAGAGGTTGTGCCGCTTGCTGGTGATGACGAGAGCGAAGATGAAACCGCAAAGCAGCCCCAGCAGTATCCATCTGGAACCAATGTGAAAGAGGGTTCCGTGCCAGAGCCCTTTTGCACCATCTACGGGGCCGGTGTGGAGTTCGTACATAGTGGCGATAGTCGCGGCGCCAATGACCGTGAGGATATCAAGGGCCATCCAGAGCTTGATGGTTCCCCGGGTCCCGCGCACCCTGCTTCCGGACAAACCCGCTTCCCAGTCGGCTGAGGAGGCCACTGAGGTCGAAAGTCTCTGCCAGAAATCGGAACTTGCCATAGACGCCTGAACACCTCAACGAATTGAGTGAGAACCCCAAAAAAGGACGATTGTTGGGAACCGGACGGCCTCTGAAAGCCTCTGTGAGGCTTAAACAAGCCGTAGTTGCAGGACCAGATGAAAATTGTCGAACCCAGGCTCTTTCACAAATTGCAGCCCAGGACTGCCGATCGATATCCGAGCGAGTTGAGAATCATCAAACTTTTGCAACAGACTCTGGTTCTGTAACAACAATTGATTTACGAGTCAGTTCGCCCTGTTCTATCGATGAATCAGCTGCCAGCCAGTGACTCAAAGCAAAGTGAAAGAGTACGATTTTGAAACTATTTCAAGCCTGCACACCTAAATGGTGTGCGGAAAAATTGCCATGAAACGATGCCGCCGAAGGGATCGACACCATGGAAACTTATGAATTGAAAGCGATTATGAAACAGAGTCAGCCCTATCGCTCAAGAATTTAGCTCATCGCTCAAAAGTCAATCAAGATTCATAACGATCTCTTTGCCGGTCCACCTGTACCGGGGAAGCTTACATCTCAAGAATGGCTCGTCGAGGTAATTTAGGCAAGCAAAAATTTATGATTTTTTATTACTAACCAGCATTGAATTTAGGCCGATGGTAATGAATATGCATCGAGCGACAGAAATTGCTGGACATCGGAATCAGTAGAGGCCAGGAAGAGGCTGAGGGGTCCAAAGAAGCGTGCTTGCCCCTGGTGAAGGAAGAGAACCGAGTCGGCGAGGCGCTCAGCGAAGCGCATGTCATGGGTTACAACGATGCTGGTAAAGCCGAGCTGGTGTTTGAGGCGCTGGATAAGATTGCCAAGGCGGCGGGCGATGATGGGGTCGACCATGGTGGTGGGCTCGTCGTAGAGGACGACTTCAGGCTGGGCGGCAAGTGCCCGGGCAATGGCCACGGCTCGTTTACGGCCGGTGGAGAGGCTGGCCGGGAGGGCGTCGACAACATCGTCGGCGCCGACCAGGTCGATGAGCCGGTCGGCAAGCTGCAGAATCTGGTCCTCATCGAGTCCGCCGCGCTCGCGGAGGGCAAAGGAGACATTCTCGCGGACGCTGAGGGAATCGAAGAGGGCTCCGTTCTGAAAGACCATGGTGACGCGTTTCCGGATAGAGCGCATTCCCTCTTCGCCAATCCCAACGATTTCTTTGCCTTCCACGCGGATGGAGCCGGAATCAGGCTGCAGGAAGCCCATGAGCAGGCGCAGGGAGACAGACTTGCCGACGCCGCTTCGACCGAGGATGCAGAGGGTCTGGCCGCGCTCAACGTGGAAACTTACGTTTTCAAGGACGGGTCGACCGTCGAACGAGATGGAGACGTTGTCGAAGCAGATGATGGGTTCGGGCGGACCGCTGGAGGGCGCCGCAGGTTGCTCGAGAGGAGCCTGAGGCTCGGCCGCGGCAATTTCTGCCATGGTTTCGGTGAGCTCTGGCAGGTCCACCTCTTCGGGAGGAGGAACCGGCTCCAGGTGATCCTCAATCGGCGCCGGGCTGGCTTCGGGGTCTTGACCGTCGATGGGTTCGGGCGAGTCCACTTGGTTCAAGCTTACGCGATTTGCGATGGGAAATACCGCTGGACGCGGCGGAGGTCGGCGGGCGAATTGACGTTGAGGAACCATAAGGCCGGGGGAAGTCCGCGAGGATGGGCGGCGTGGCCGGATTGGGCGAGTAGTTCCACGGGGATGACGGAGACGGTTTGGCCGAGCGCCTGGGCAGCGGTGTGGAATGCGGCCATGCAGCCGCGGCGACCGGCGTCGAGCTCCGATTTGAGTACCGGCAGAACCGACCGGTCGAGGATAACGGGAAAGGTGCTGGGAACGCCGCAGATGGAGGGGAGGGTGACGGAGGCTGAAGTGATTTGGGCATGGTGGATGAGATACGTGAGGAGGGATGTGGGTAGGAGAGGCAGGTCGACGGGGAGAAAAACAGCGTAGGGGGCGGCGCTGGATTCGAGGGCGGCGCAGATGCCTGAGAGCGGGCCAAGATCGGGACTGGGGTCGGGGATGACCGGAGCGAAATGGGAGAGATTGGAGCGGGCGCCGGCGATAACGGGTGAAAGGCCGGCGGCCCGCAAAGTGGAAAGAGCGTGGGCGGCGAGAGGCTGGCCGGCCAGCGTAACCAGAGCCTTGTCGCGCCCCATGCGGCGGGATTGGCCTCCGGCGAGGACGAAAGCTGCAACGGAGGCCGATTCGGGTTCGAGGGATCCCCAGTCCCCAAAAGCGAGGGACCGGGGGGGCCGAGGATCTTGGGCTGGTAGGGGCAAGTTTAAGCGCCGGCCTCCTCAAGAAAGCGGATGAGGGATTGAATGCCCAGTTCGAAGTTCTTGAGGTTGAACTTCTCGTTGGGGGCGTGAATCTGGTCGTCGGGCAGACCGAAGCCCATCATGACGGAGGGCAGGCCGAGGTGACGGTCAAAATCGCCGACGATAGGAATAGAGCCGCCGGAGCGGATGAAGACGGTATCGCGGCCCCAGACCTCGTGCAGCGCGCGTGTGGCGGCCTGGATATAGCGATTGTTGACGGGAATGAGGCAGGGATCGCCGGAGTGAATGAGGCGGACGCTGATGTCGACGCCATCGGGGGCAATCTTTTCAACGTAGTTTTTGTATAGCTCAAACGCCTTTGCGGGCACCATGTCGGGAACAAGGCGCATGGAGACCTTGGCGAGCGCTTTGGCCGGGATAACCGTTTTTGCGCCGGCGCCGATGAATCCACCAGGCATGCCATGGACTTCAAGGGTGGGGCGGGCCCAGGTGCGCTCGAGGACGGAATACCCCTGCTCGCCGACCAGCTTGCGAGCGCCGACCTCGTGCTGGCGATACTCCTCCTCATCGAAGGGCAGGCTTTTCCATGCGGCGAGTTCTTCGGGGCTGGGCGGGATGACATCGTCGTAGAAGCCGGGAATGAGGATGTGGCCGTTCTCGTCTTTGAGCTTGGCGATGATTTGCGCCAGAGATACGAAGGGATTGGGGGCAGCGCCGCCGTACATGCCGGAGTGCAGGTCAGACTTTGCGCCGCGGACTTCGATCTCGGTGTAGATCATGCCGCGCAGTCCGACGCAGAGCGTTGGCAGGCCGGGAGCGAAGAGTTCGGTGTCGCTCACCAGAGCGAAGTCGGCCTTGAGATTGGCTGGCTTTGAGGCGACGTAGTTCGCAATTCCCTCCCCTCCCACTTCTTCTTCGCCTTCGAAAAGGACGCGGACATTCATCGGAAGCTTACCGCCTGTGGCGAGCAGCGATTCGAGAGCTTTGACCTGGGCCCAGACCTGGCCTTTGTCGTCGACTGCGCCGCGTGCGTAGATGTTGCCGTTGCGCTCGGTGGGCTCGAAAGGCGGCGAAAGCCACTCGTCGATGGGGTCGACAGGCTGAACGTCGTAGTGTCCGTAGATGAGTACGGTGGGCTTACCCTCAGCGTGCAGCCAGTCGGCATAGACCAGAGGATGGCCTTCGGTCTCAAGGAGGCGCGCGTTTTCCATGCCGATGCGGGTGAGTTCCGCCTCGAGGGTTGCGGCGGCTTTGCGGCAATCGTCCTTGTGCTCGGGCAACGTGGAGATAGAAGGGATGCGGAGAAGGTCTTTAAGTTCGCTCAGATAGCGGGAGTGGTTTTTGCGGGCAAATTCAACAGCGGAAGATGACATGAGGGGATTCCTTTCTGGAAAACTGACATACGAAGTATAGACCGCTGAAGCCGCGTAGCTATGCGGAGAGCAGATTGCCATTGACGGGAAGCGAAGTTGACATTCGTTGACTCCGCAAGCTGCGCTGCTTCCGCGATTTTCCGGCGCGTTTTTGTGTGAAATCGGCAAGAACGAGACGCAGGCTGGAACCTGGCGTAAGCTGATTGAATTCAATTGCTTGCGGTTGTATTGGGTCTGCGTATTCAATGTTGCGCAATTAGCGCAAGAAAGCCGATTTTGCATCATCCCTGGTGCAAAATCGGGGTTTTTTTTGACGGCTTTTGCGAACGAATGTAACAGTTATTTTGTTACATTATTGCGACTAACTACATTTGCTTGCAGTCCTTTGAGATCGATCGACCCCTATTTACCTTTGAGGCACCCCGGGGGGGGAGGGGTCGTGTTTTTTTTATTTTTTGGCCTTCAGCCGGAGGGTTTTCAGGTTGTTCTTTCCAGCGAAATCCCATCCCGCACAAGCAGAGTTTTACTGGGCACCCCGCCAGAAAGCACCGAGTAACTCCCGAGTAACTTCGGAGAATTGCATGGCGAGATTATGCGCGCATCGAGCTTAATTCAATGCAACGCTATGGAGACGAACGGGAGCATAATTTTGTGTAGGTGAGACTCACATGTTCCGGGAGGGATACGTGTCTCTTTTCAAGAGAAGACCTTTCTTAAGTTGTGCCTTCATGGCATTAGGAGTTGTTGGGGCAGGAACGACTCATCTGGCGGCCCAAGGCGGCGGAGAGGCAGGTTCGTCGCGGCATATAGATCTGAACGTTCTTGTTGTCGACAGGCCGGGTACGCCGGACACAAGTCTGCATAGTTCGGACTTTCGGGTAACTGTGGACGGAACGCAACAGACGATACAGTCCGCGCTAGCCGGAGATACACCGATTTCTCTCGCCTTCGTCATTGACACCTCCGGGTCCATGTACCGGCAGCGAACTGCGATCAGCGCCATCGTAACGGCAGTTGTGCAGGCGCTGCCACAAGGCAGCGAAATGGCGGCAATCGAATTTTCAGAAACGCCACACATCGAACAGCCGCTGGGCCCGGTTGCCGGCAACCGCCTTTCGGTGCTCCAGCACCTGGACGCGCGCGGCTGCACCGCGTTGCTTGATGCGGTGATTGAAGGCGAGGGGTTGCTGGCCAGCCAAGCTCACTATCCGAGGCGCGCACTGGTTCTCATCGGCGATGGCGGCGACAATTGTTCGACTCATTCCATCAAGGAATCGGACCGCACACTGCAGCAACCGGACGCTCCTGCGCTCTACTCGTTTGTTCTCGTTCCCGTTGTCAGAAACGGGACCAGCCCATCTGAGCAAGGCGCACAAGTGATGAAGGGCCTGGTTCGCATGGGCGGCGCGGCTGTTTTCGCCCCACACAAAGAAAGCGATTTCACTCCAGCAGTCGCTGCGCTTGTTGCCGCGATACGCAGCCAGTATGTGCTAACTTTCACTCCCGCCCACCCCGATCATGACGGGAGCAGGCATACGCTCGACGTGCGCCTGCAAGCTAGGAATCTCTTGATCTTCGTATTGCCAGCCTATTTCGCGCCTGAGAATTAAAGCTGCGTCCAGCCGGAGTTCGCCATTCAGTAGCGCGGAACTTTGGGGTCGACTTCTGCGCTCCACGCGTCGATGCCGCCGCGAATTGATTGGGCGTTTTCGAATCCCTGGTTGCGCAACCAGACGGTGACATTCATTGAGCGCACGCCGTGATGACACATGACGAGCAGACGCTCTTCGGGGTCGAGCTCCTGGTGAGCGCGGGAGGGCACGTCGCCCATGGGGATGAGTTCGCTGCTTTCGACGTGAGCGGTTGAGAATTCCCAGGGCTCGCGAACGTCGATGAGGCGGGCCTGTTTTTCTTTGAGCAGCGTGGCGGCATCGGCGGGGGAGATTTCGAAATCGAGCATGGGGTTAGTTTAGTGGTTCTGTTTGTGAATTTCGATAGAAGGGATTGCGCCGGTCGCCGGGAGTTGGAAAGTTGCAACGGATTTTCGCGCCGGCCCTATGGGGCGGCGGGTTTGCGGTGGTGCGTTGACCCACGGTTCTCGCTTTGTTCGCTAACGCGAACCAAGCGTCCACCGTGGGCTAAGATCGACCGGCCCCTCCGGGGCCGGAGCGCCGGGTTTTGCGGTCTCCCACCCATTTCACGATGAGACTGTGAAATCGATGGGGCACAGAGATTCGTGGTGAGTTAATAGCGGTGCGACCGACAGATCAATAGGCCTTCAACGCTACCAACGCGTCGAGGATGTTCTGGGGCTGGGGAAGAATGGCGTCTTCGAGAATCGGCTGATAGGCGACGAAGGTGTCCATGGCGCCGATGCGCTTGACGGGCGCATCGAGCGAGTCGAAGAGCTCATCGGCGATGCGCGCGGCGATCTCTGCGCCGTAGCCCCAACTGATCATGTCTTCGTGGGCAACGATCACGCGGCTGGTTTTGCGAACCGATTCGGCGATGGCCTCCCAGTCGTAGGGATTCAGAGTGCGCAAGTCGATGATCTCGGTATCGATGTCGTGCTGGCGCTCAGCCTGGTGCGCAGCCTGCAGTGCTCGTGGAACAAGTGCGCCGTAGGTGACCAGCGTGATGTGCTTGCCGGGGCGCACGATCTTTGCCTTGCCGAAGGGGATTGCGAAATCGGGTCCAGGATAGGGCGCGCGACCGTAGGGCTCGCGATAGAGACGCTTGTGCTCGAGGAAGAGCACGGGATCGTCGCAGCGGATGGCGGTGCGCAGCAGGCCGTTGGCATCGAGTGAGTTTGAAGGCATGACGACGCGCAACCCGGGGATGTGGGTGAAGATGCTTTCACCGGATTGAGAGTGATAGACAGCGCCGCCGGTAAGGTAGCCGCCGATGGGCACTCGAATGACGGCGGGCGCGGCCCATGCGCCGTTGGAGCGCCAGCGAATAACACTCAGCTCGTTGTGGATCTGGTGCATGGCCGGCCAGATGTAATCAAAGAACTGGATCTCGACTACGGGCTTCATGCCGCGGAGCGCGTAACCGACTGCGCGGCCGACGATGTTGGCCTCGGCCAATACGGAGTTGAATACGCGCTCGGAACCGAACTCGGTTTGCAGGCCGGCGGTGAGCTTGAAGACGCCTCCCTTCCCTTTCACTTCGGCCAGCGCCTGCTCGCGACTGGCGTCGGCCACGTCTTCGCCGTAGACCACGATGCGCGGATCGCGGCGCATCTCGTCGTGGAGGCAGGCGTTGATGAGGTCTGCCATCGTCCGCTTCACAGACGGCGCAGCGGAGTCAGTTGAGCTAGAGAGTTCGCTCGTAAAGGAAGCTGAAGTGGGGTCGAGGACGGGTGAGTAAATGTGCTGGGGAATGCTGGAGATTTCGGGGAGGGGGGCAAGCAGGGCGCGTTCGGCGGCTTCAGCGGCTTCGTGTTCGAGGGCCTTCTCAAGCTCGACGATTTCGGGCTCAGTGAGAACGCCCTCGCGAATAAGCTGCTCGCGCATGCGGGCAATCGGGTCGCGCAATGCATCGCTCTCGCGCTCGGCGGCGGATCGGTAGTTCTTGTCGTCGTCAGAGAATGAGTGGGAGTAGTGGCGCACGACGTGGCCGTGAACGAAGGCAGGGCCCAGCCCCGCGCGGCAGTGCGCCGCGGCGGCCTGGAATGCGGCCAGGCTGGCGACGGGATCGGTGCCATCGATTTCGGCAAAATAAAAATTGGGGAAATTGGCGACGATGCGCGAGATGTTGCCCCCGGGCGTGTTCACTTCGACAGGAACGCTGATGGCGTAGCCGTTGTCTTCAATCATGAAGATGACGGGGAGCTTCTGGTTCGAGGCGGTGTTCATAGCCTCCCAGAACTCACCCTGGGAGGTTGAACCCTCGCCAATGGAGGCCAGAACTACCTCGTCGCCGTGGAACTCAAGATCGTGGAATTCGCGGTAATCGCCGGGCACGCGTTCCGCAGCCTTGGGATGGCGGCTGAGGTAGCGGCCAGCTTCAGCGCAGCCGACGGCATGAAGCAACTGCGTAGCGGTGGAAGACGAAGTGCTGACGATGTGTAGTTCGCGACTGCTCCAGTGGGTAGGCATCTGGCGGCCGCCGCTGGCGGGGTCAGAAGCAGCGCCGATTGACTGGAGAAACATATCGTATGGGGAGACGCCGAGGGCGAGGCAGAGAGCGCGGTCGCGATAGTAGGGGAAAAACCAATCGTAGCCCGGTTTGAGGGCAAGAGCCGCGCCAACCTGGAGAGCTTCATGGCCGGCGGCGGAGATCTGGAAGAAGACCTTTTGCAGGCGCTTGAGGAGGATCTCCCGATCGTCGAGGCGGCGGGAAAGCACCATGAGCCGGTAGATCTGAACCAACTGTTGTGCGCTCAGACTCTCAGAAACACCCACCGGCCGAGGCGCCCGAGCGCTCGAATCAGCCACTTCCATTACGATGGACCCCCTGGAGACCGCCATCGACTTACCCGAGGCGCGTGCCTTGGGGAAGGTCGATTAACAGACTCGCCTACTCAAGCAAATTGTAACAATCCTCCGGGCACGAAAAACGAGTTCATGGGACAGGATTTTCACAGTCCCGCGAACGGGCAAGATGCCGCTCCCGCGGAGGCGCTGCAGCTATTGGCTGTATGGCGGCCCGTTAATGGGAAAGTAACTGGCCGACGGCGAAGGCAAGATCATGGTCATCTTGTCGCGGACGTTGCGGGCGAGTTTTTCAATCTCCGCGAGCTTGCGCAACTGGTCCGGGGCGAGCGAGCCGGAATTGGATTTAGCGATCTCGTTATTGAGTTCGGTCGCCAGCTTGATGAGCTTGTCGGTATCTGAAACCAGAGATTTGCGGCGTTCGTTGTTCATCAACTTCATCCGCCGCTCGGTAATGGTTGAGTCGTATCCATTGCTTCCGGGTTCGGAGCCTTCGAGGGTCTGGTGCTGCGCGGCGCTTGAACCATCGCCGCTTAATATGGGGCCTCGATTTGATACGCTGGTCTGCGAAACTCCGGCGGTGGCTGAAACGATGAGCAGAAGCGTCAGAAACAAAAGCGAGGCAAAGCGCTGCCACCGGACTGCGGTGCTGTTTGCGGCTTTTGGATTCAGATCGCTCATGGTGCTTTCTACCCTCACGCTGCGGTGCTACTGCTTGCTGGTTGCGATTGCAGTTCCGCTCCTAACCTTGTGGGCCATCTGTTCGATCTCAGTTGCCTTTCGAACCACCGAGACTGAGAGCTCGTCTTTGCGGGCCTTGTCGACCTGGGCTTTGAGGTCGGTAGCAAGTTTGAGTAAGTCGGCGCACTCCTGTGCAACCTCCTGCTTGTGCCTGTCTTCCGGGGTCATTCCGGGGTAGGCTGGGCGGGGCGCTTCAGCAGCAGCGGTTGCGGGCTGGGCTGCAGGGGGAGCGGTAACTGCGTTTGGAGCTTGCTGCGCTGGAGCGGGAACCGGCGGCGCGTCAGAAGTGGTTGGAGCGGGCGCCGCGGGGGCAGGGGTTGCGTCTTGTGTTGCGGGTTGCGCCGGCACTGGCGGAGTTTGCTGAGGGGGCGCCGATTGGGCACTGGAGCGAATGCCGGCCAACCCGGCCAGCATCAGCAGCGCACACACTCCCAGCCCTCTCACCTGAAGCCGGCGGGAGAAAAGACGGAAGCGATTGCACTCGGCTGTCATAGGAACCTCAGCATCCTACTAAGAAGTTACTGGCCAGGGAAATTGCTGGTAACGAGGGATCCTGGATCTCGGAACGAATGCGGAACGTGGGGTCTCTAAAAGGCGCCTGCGTAGAGTCTAGTCTAGAATCAGAGGTTTTTGACATGCGTGTTTTGATGTTTGCGGCGAATTTTTGGTGGGCTGCCCGAACGGGGTTGTTTGCCGAGGGCCGCTTTCTGGGCCGCGTGCTGGACGAATGGGCTGCAGACAGCCAGGAGTTTGTGCGCACCAAGCTGCCGCACCTGGTGGTGATTGCGGCGATCGCTTTTTTTCTGAACAAGTTGCTGCAGGTCATTACGAACCGGATGGTGCGGGTGGCGGAGAAGCACTCGGCCGGCCATGGACGGATTGCCGAGATCAAGACGCTTTCCGGCGTGATTCGCGCCACCGGTTTGGCAATTATCGGGGCGATTGCCGGAATGCAGATTCTGGACGCGCTGGGGGTGAACCTGGCACCGCTGCTGGCCTCGGCGGGCATCGCGGGAGTGGCGATCGGGCTGGCGGCGCAGACCATTGTGAAAGATATGTTCAACGGAATTCTGATCCTGGTGGAGGGCCAGTTCAACGTAGGCGACACAGTGAGGCTGGCGGGACTAACCGGAACTGTGGAGACGATGACGCTGCGCAAGACGACGGTGCGCGACGGCGATGGAACGCTGTACGTGATTCCCAACTCGCAGATCACCACGGTGGCCAACCTGAGCGCGGGTTACTCGGTGGCAACCATCAACGTGAGCGCGGATTTCTCAGCGAATCCCGATGAGGTGATTGCGCTGCTGAACAAGATTGCGATGGAGGTGCGGCAGAGCAAGGAGTTCAAGGACCTGTTCATCGCCGACCCACAGGTGCTGGGCGTGGATTCCGTGAAGGGCTCGCAACTGATTATTCCTGTGGTGTTCAAGACTTACGCGACTAAGCAATACGGGCCAATGCGGGAGTTCCAGCGGAGAGTGCGGCTGGCGTTTGAAGAACACCATCTGCTGCCGGGCGATCCAAATCGCGTGTTTAATCCTGCGGCGACGGGCAGCGTAGTTGTGAGTGTGGACTCGCATGAAGAGCCGGCCCCCGCGGCAAAAGATCCGACCACTATAAAACCGCAGGAGACGAACCCGTTTACCGGGGAGTAAGCCAATGAAAACTCTCTTATGTTTCCTCTATGTCCTTTTCGCAGCTTCATATTGTGTCGCCCAATCCACCTCGAGCCCGAAGGTCGCAGAATCGTTTGAGACAGAAACAGTGCGGCAGACGCCGCCCGACAGAATTGCGGACACCGTTTGGAGCCGGCCGGGCATCGGACGCTTTGAAGCGACTAGTGCTTCGTTGACGTTTCTTCTTCATATGGCCTTTGGTGTGAATGAGGACCAGATCGCCGGCAAACCGAAATGGATCGAATCACAACGCTACGATGTGGTTGCCAAGCCGGAGGGCGGCATCGCTTTGAGCCGCGAGGAATTGAAACCCCTGCTTCAGAATCTCCTCCGCCAACGCTTCCATCTCGAGACGCACTTTGAGATGCGGAATGCGCCAGGCTACGTCCTGGTTGCAGCTAAGGGAGGACCAAAGCTTGAGACGGGCAGAAGCGACAAGCCACCCGGTTACCGAATTTATGTGGGACCCGGGAAACTGAAGGGCCTGAACTGGTCAATGCCCTATCTGGCGACGATGCTGCAGACGGCTGCAGGGCTCCCAGTGATCGACAAGACAGGTATCGCCGGGAGTTACGATATCGATTTGCAATTCGCTCCCGACCTCGCGACGGATTCTCCGCTCCCATCTCTCTTTACTGCTCTGCGGGAGACACTTGGACTTGAATTGAGGTCACAGAAGATTCCGGTTCAATTTCTAGTCATTGATCATGTTGACCGCGTTCCTACCGAGAATTGACGCTCCGGAGCCGACCGCGGCGGCCAGCGCCTCAGCATCGGTGATCGGCGGCAGGCAGGCGCGACCTTTGCAAACCAGAGCCCACGCTTCAGCACCGGCTGGTGGCGGGACTAATAGCAATGTTTCAGCCAGTCCTTCGGGGATTCCGCCTGCGACGAGGCGCGATGCATCGAGGCGGATCACGGTCTTGTTAGGCGCGTAACCGGCCTGCGCGGTGACTTCGAGTTCGGATGCGCCCGCGCCGGAGCCGACCACCACAACCTGCACCGGATCGAGAAGCAATCTCGCAAGCGCGAGGCCGTAGCTGCCGGCATAGAGGCCGAAGTGCTCCACGATGCCGCCGAAGCACTCCAGCGTGTCTTCGGCAATCTCGCGATATTTGGCGCGGCCGCTCAAAGGTTCCAGCCGCAGCAGTGCCGAAGCAGCCGTGGGATTCCCGGCCGGGGTGGGCGTATCCTGCAACGGTTTGCGCCTTGCGGACAGCGCGCCGAGTGTCGTGCCGGTTGATTTTGCGGCGTCGTAGAAAGCGCCAGCGGTTGAATCGTAGAAGCGCGCAATCATGGCATCGGCGAGTGTGAGCGCCGCGCCGTAGTAGCGCATCTCACCACTGGCAAGCCACGCGTCAATGCAGGCGTGGACGGTGAAGGCGTAGTCGTCGAGTGTGCCGGGAGCGGGCTCGGAGGGCGCGATTCCGTCGGGATAGGCGATGACGTGGCGCAATGACTCTGCTCCTTCCCAGGCTTCGGCGAGCAATCGATCGAGTGTGCGCAGGGCGAATTCGCGCGTGGAAAGGCCGGCCGCGCTCGCAGCTTCTAAATACGCGGTGATGGCCATCGCGTTCCAGCCGGTGTAGAGGGTGCGATCGATGAAGGGAGTGGGACGGAGGGCGCGCGCGGCTAGAAGCTTGGCGCGGGCTGAATCGAGAAGCGGGATGAGAGCTTCTTCGTTTGTGCCAAGCTGTTTTGCGAGTTCGGCAATTGTTTGCTTGACGTGCAAAACATTTTTGGCCGGATTGTGGTGCATGTCGCCGAGCTCGCCGATGTCCAAATATTTTGTGGCGGCGTCAAGTTCGTCTCCGCTGAGTACGGCGCGGGCTTCGTCGAGCGTCCAGGTAAAGTAATCGCCGTCATCGTCCAGGCCCACATCGGCATCCTGCGAGGCGTAGAAACCGCCGCGGTCGCGGTCGGTCATGGTGGAGTCGAGCCAGGCAACAATCTCGCGCGCGGTGCGCAAAAAATCTTCGCGGACGAGACTCTGAAAGCCGTGCACGTAGTTGCGCAGGAGCTCGGTGTTGTCGTAGAGCATTTTTTCGAAGTGCGGGACGACCCAGCGTTCATCGACGGAATAGCGATGGAAGCCGCCGGCGAGCTGGTCGTAGACGCCGCCGCGAGCCATTTTCTCAAGCGTGACGGTGAAGGCATCGCCGACCTGGTGATCGCCGGAGACGGTGGCCACGTGAAGGAGCAGGTCGAGAGCGGCGGGATGGGGAAACTTGGGCTGCGAACCGAAGCCGCCGTTGCGCGGATCGAACTGGCTGACGATGGCGGCGGCGATTTTTTCTATCAGCGCGGGCGAGAGATCGGCGGAGCGTCCGCTGAAACTCTCATTGTGTTCGATGGCGGCCATGACGCTCGAGGCAGTTTCGAGAGCCTCGTCGCGGCGATCGCTCCACACCTGTGCCATGGCCAGCAGCACGCGGCCAAAGCCGGGGCGGCCGTAGCGGTCGTCGCGCGGGAAATAGGTTCCACCGAAGTAAGGACGGCCATCGGGCGTGAGGAATGCGGTGAGCGGCCAGCCTCCCTGACCGCTGATGGCAGAGACCGCGGCCTGATAGCGGGTGTCGACGTCGGGGCGCTCGTCGCGATCGACTTTGACGGCGACAAAATGTTCGTTGATGACCTTGGCGATTTCGGGGTCCTCGTAAGACTCGCCGTCCATGACGTGGCACCAGTGGCACCAGACTGCGCCGATGTCGAGGAGGATGGGCCGGTTGAGGCGGAGTGCGCGAGCGAATGCCGCTTCGCCCCAGGGGTACCACTCGACGGGCTGATGACGCGCCGAGCGCAGGTAGGAGGAGGCGGAGTTTTCAAGCTGATTGCTGTGGGTGGGAACGCCCGTGTGCATGGGGTAAGGATAGCAGTGAAGTAGCGGAGTTAGCGGAGCTAGGTTCGAGGTTTCTCACCCGGCCGGAAAAACAAAGACCCGGCAGGACGGCGGGTGAGGTTTGTGATTTCCCACCCATTTCACGATAGAACTGTGAAATGGATGGGGCACAGGGTTGGTTAAGACTTGGCGAGTTCGGCTTCGATGGCTGCTATTAGTTGTGGCGCGTCGGGCTGGGTGTCGGGTGCGAAGCGCGCGACCACTTCGCCATTCCTGCTGACGAGAAATTTCTCGAAGTTCCACAGAATCTCGGGCTCAGGTTGAGTCTCGATGCCGTAGCCCTTGAGTTTCTCGCGGAATGGAACTGCGTCGAGGCTTATGGCCCTGGGCTGTGCGGTGATGAGCGCTGAGTAGAGCGGGTGCTTCTCCGGGCCGAGAACCGTGATCTTGCTGAAAAGCGGAAACTGGACGTCGTAGTTGAGCGAGCAGAAGGACTGGATTTCGTCGTTGGTGCCTGGCTCCTGCTGCTTGAAGTCGTTGGCCGGGAAGCCGGCGATGACGAAGCCCTGGCCACGGTAGAGCTCGTAGAGTTTTTCCAGGCCCTCGTATTGAGGGGTGAGTCCGCATTTTGAAGCTACGTTGACGACCAGCAGAACTTTGCCTTTGAAGCCGGCAAGAGAAGCGGGCTCGCCGGCGATGGTCTGAAGTGGGATGTTGTAAATGGCTGCGCTCATGAATGAATTTCTCCGTTACGGTTTGGATGCAAGGATGAGCGGCGAGGGTCCAGGCGAATCGAGTTGGCGGATGTTGACGAAGCCAGCTTCGCCGAGCCACGCGCCGATCTCCTCGAATGAGTATGTGCCCCCCGTGTCGGTATTGACCAGCATGTTGACGGCGAAGAAGAGGCCGGTGACGGGGCCGGTGCGGTCGGCGTTGACCAGGAATTCGGCGATGGAGATGGTGCCTCCGGAAGCGAGAGCGGCATAGCACTTGGCGAGCAGGGCCTTGCTGCGCTCGACGCCTTCGCTGTGCAGGATGTGGCCGATGGTGACGAGGTGGTGGCCGATGCCGAAGTGAGCTTCGAGAAGATCGCCCTCAACAAAGGTGAAGCGCTCGGCGAGACCGAAACGCGACGCGTTGGCGCGAGTAATATCGAGCACGCCATGCCAGTCGACGGCGGTGACGTGGACCATGGGGCCGGCCTGGGCCTGAGCGATTCCCCAGACGCCGGAGCCGGCGCCGAGATCGAGCACGCTGAAGCGGTCGGCGCGCGTGGCGAGTTGCAGATGGGCGGCGAGCGACGAAGCCGCGGGGTAGCTCATGGGAAAGATGTCGTTGACGAAAGCGTGAAAGAACTCACTGCCGACGGTCTGCTGATTGACGGCGGCGTCGGGCTGGCCGGTGGCGACGATTTGATTGAGATGGAGCCATTTTGGCAGCAGGTGCTCGCTGGTGTGGCGAATGAGTCCGCCCTGGAAAGATGGCTTGGTGCTGACGAGGAATGCTGCGCTTTCAGGCGTCAGAGAATATTTGCCGGATCCATTTTTGGCGAGGAAGCTGAGGCCGACGAGCGCGTTCATGATGGCGGCGAGTCCGCGCTGGGATGCGCCGGTGGCGGAGCTGACTTCAGAGAGCGACATGGGGCCGGCATCGAGGACATCGAAGACACGGTGCTTGATTGCGGCTTCGAGAATGAGCGGCGGGGCGTAGCCCCAGGCAAGTTGAAAAATGCGTTCGGGCGTGACGGGGGCTTGGGATGGCGCTGACATAAGTGATCTCCGGGAAAGTCGATTGGGTTGAGGAAGCTGCAGCGGAAGAATAGCAGAGGGGCGTCGCAAAGCGATAAATAGGTGGTTGAGGTTTGTGGTATCCCAGGTCTCAAAATCGGGCATCAACTACGCAGACTAACCCAAGGCGATACAAATGGACGGCAATCTCTTAAGTCGCCTTTGGTGGTCGCTTGGGGCGCGTTTTTGTGTTTGTTGGTTTTTCGCGCAAGGGCAGTTCATTGCGTGACAGCGTGTCCAAAATCTCTTGAAGCTCTAGATTCATTCGTAAAAGGTCAAGCGTACGCGCTGAAGTCTGCCTTATCCATCTGCCCAAGTACAGTGCCAACGCGTACAAGACAGCGAAAGCAATTGATGTTGTAGTCGCCGAAATTATAAGAACCTTCATCGGATTTAACGGGTTTGCATGGCGCATCATTTCCACGAGGGTATAAGTGTTAAGAGCAACGAGTAGCGGCGGAATCACAAAGGGTTCGCCACAAAGCCACAGCGCAACTCCGATCACTTTGAGGATTAGATTCTTCGGCTGGCTCGGATCAGGGCTTTTCTTGGGCTGGACAATACGGGCCTTGACGACTTCCGCCAATGACGGTGCAGCTAACGTTACGATGACCATACTGGCGCTCATCGTGATCTGTAGCCAAATAGGCATTATCGTCATTATTGCCCAAAATCGAGACCTGGGGCACCCATTCTTGTTACTGGAACCAGCTTTTCAGGAGAGCAGTTTTTTGGCGACTTCGATGTAGAGTTGGACGGCTTCGAAGAGCTCCTTTTTTGCCAGTTTCTCGAATGGGGTGTGGGCTACATGGATTGAACCCGGTCCAAGCAGCAGCGGCTCGCCCCAGTTGGAGAGCTGGGGAATATCGGTGGTGAATTTCGCGATCATGGTGGGCAGTCCTTCGATGGCGCGCAGGCGAACGAAAGGAATTTCGAGGGTGAAGTCTACCTCGGCCTGATTGCCGCAGGCTTCGATGAGAGCGGCACGAATGGGGGCGGAGTCGCCGACGAGACGAACGAGCACCTGCGCCTCAGCGCGATCGGCGATAACGTTGGGCGCGTGGCCGCCGTTGATTTGTCCGATGTTGAGCGTGCTGGGGCCCACGTCTGCAAGCGAAGGCAGAGGGAGGGTCAAGAGGCGGCCGAGAACTTCAACCAGTTTGTGGACGGCTGAATCGCCAAGCTCGGGATAGGCCGAGTGGGCCATTTTGCCGGTGGCCTTGAAGACCGCGCGCAGCGCTCCTTTTGACGCCAGGGCCAGGCGATTGTCAGTGGGTTCGCCATTGATGAGAAAGCGGCTGCCTTTGGGCGCGAGGTTGGCAGCCTTGGCGCCGGCGGAATCGCGCTCTTCCCCGCTCACGAACAGCATTCCAACGCGAAAGCCGGCGTGGCGAAGATCAGTTGCGGCGGCAACCTGGGCGGCAATAATTCCCTTCGCGTCTGACACGCCGCGGCCATACATGAACTCGTCATCTTCGCTGAAAGGGATGTAGGGCGGGACGGTGTACATGTGGGTGGAAAAGACCAGTTCGGGTGCCTGGCCGGGGATGCCGGCGTAGACATTCCAACGGTCGCCGGCCGTGGCGCTCTCAACTGGTTGAGGGACAGGGGTTTTCTCCACTTCCCAGCCTTGGGAGCCGAGGAATTCGGCTAGAAAATCGCCTACCTTACCCTCGTAATAGGTAGTGGATTCGATTTCGCATAACTGGCGGGTAAGCCCAATCGGATCAATTGATGCAGGCGAAATAGAGCTGTTCATGATGCTGAAAGGATACAGGAGGCGGCATGGGAGGGTGAGTACGGTGGCAGGCACGCTTTCGTTCAACCCCACTCAAGCAAAGCTCGAATGAGGCACCCGGCGACCTTCGCTCAGGATGACAGATCTGTTTTTGTCCGCGCTGCAATACAGACCAGTTTTGAACGGTACTGACAAAGCATAAGGGGTAGAATTATTGATGGCATGATCTGCGAAAGTTCAAGCGCCGACGCTCAGGTTAATGCGGCCGAATTGAGGGTTTTGGAGAATCCAAAACCGTTGGAGAGGGCGCAATTGAGCCAGGAAGCGCGTTCGACCAAAGGCCTGTCCCAGGTGCGTACTCTGCGCAGCGTGGCGATTGCGGGACCCGCAGGCAATCTTGAAGGATTGCTGAACGAGGGCGCGAGCGATGCTCCGTTTGCAGCGCTTGTATGCCATCCTCACCCTCTGGGCGGGGGCACAATGCACAACAAGGTTGTGTACCACGCGATGCAGGTGCTGAATCGCGGCGATTGGGGTTTTGAGCTGCCCGTGCTGCGGTTCAACTTTCGCGGCGTGGGATTGAGCGAAGGCCAGCACAACGGCGAAGCGGAGTTTGAAGACGTGCTGGCGGCGCTCGACTGGCTGGAGCGCGAGTTTGCGCGGCCGATCGTGGTGGCAGGATTCAGCTTTGGAGCGGCGATGGTGCTGAAGGCTTGTTGCGGCTCTGAGGCGAAAGACCGGCGCGCGCGAGCGATTGTAGCGCTGGGATTGCCGGTTGGAGTTCCGGGCCGCGCTTATGAATACTCCTTTCTTGCAGCAGCAAATCTTCCCAAACTATTTCTTAGTGGCGCGCGTGATGAATTCACGCAGCCGGAGCAGCTGGAGCGGGTTGTGGCAGATGCTGCCGAACCGAAGCAGTTGATTTTTATTCCCGGCGCAGACCATTTCTTTACCCATCAACTTTCTGCCATGCAACGGGCAATAGCCCACTGGCTGAAGGAGCACCTGGCATGACCCCGGTCAGCGACTCAGTACTCGATACCCTGCACGACTCGGCCACCCACATATTTACGGGCGCACTTGAAGCCTGCAACATCGCATCGGCATTTGACCGGCGGATAAGTTTTGAGGGCAACCGGATGCACCGGCTGCTGCCCGATGGAAGCGGGCCGGCGACCATCGACCTGTCGAATTACCGGCGCGTGTTTGTGATTGCGCTGGGCAAGGCGGCAGGGCCAATGCTTGAGACCCTGCTGGGGCGGATGAAGCGGCGCAAGGGAATGCGGGGAGTCTGCTGTACGAACCAGCTACCCAGGAGCCGGAACTGGCGCTTCCGTTATTTTGAAGCCGGGCACCCGCTGCCCAACGAAGATACATTTGCCGCAGCACGGGCCACGCTGGCCATGTTGCGCAAGGCGAAAAAAGACACGCTGATTTTCTTCCTGATTTCGGGTGGAGGGTCCGCGATGTTCGATTTGCCGATTGATGCGCAGATCACTCTCGACGACACAATCGAGTTTCACCGGTTGCTGCTGGCCTCGGGCGCGCCGATCAACGAGGTGAATACGCTGCGCAAACATTTTTCAGCGGTAAAGGGCGGTCGGCTGGCAATGGCCGCGCCCGAGGCACAGAAGGTGAGCCTGCTGCTGCCCGATGTGCCGCTCAGAACGCTGGATGCGTTGTCGTCAGGGCCTACCTCACCTGATCACTCGACAGTTGCCGAGGTGCGTGAGCTGATTGCGAAGTACGGTCTGGCGGAAAAGTTTCCGGTCCCAGTGCGGAAGTTTTTTGAGCGCTCCGATCTTCCGGAATCGCCTGGGAATAAGGGGTGGCGGCCGCCATTCATGCCCCGGCTGCAACGGCGGATAACCGCAGCCGTAACCATGAGCGGCGAAGACGAGGCGTTTCGCGACTCGGTATTCGAGATACTGCTTTCGAGCCACGACCTGGTGGAAAACGCGCGGGTTCTGGCGCAAAAGGCAGGCTATTTCACGGTAGTGGACAACAGTTGCGACGACTGGGATTATGCGGACGCGGCAAAGTATCTGCTGCAACGATTCCATGAATTGCGGCGAGCACATGAGCGGGTGTGCCTGGTTTCAGTGGGCGAGGTAACGGTGACGATGAACCGGATTCCGGGTGCGGGCGGGCGCAATCAGCAATTTGTGCTGGCGTGCGCGCAGGAACTGGAGAAGTACCCGCTGGAGCGCCTGACGGTGTTGAGCGCCGGTTCAGACGGCATCGACGGAAATACCCGGTCAGCTGGCGCGATCGCCGATCCTACGACGGTGGCGCGGGCGCGATCGTTCGGCTTCAATCCCGAGGAGTCGCTGGCGGAGTTCAATGCCTGCCCGCTTTTCACGGCGCTGGGTGACTCGGTTGTTACTGGACCGACGGGACAGAACTTGCGCGATGTGCGGCTGCTGATTGCCGAGCGGGGTTAGGGTTCTCATTTTGCTGCAGCTCGAACCCACTCAAGCAAAGCTTGAATGGGACACGCGGTTCTGTTGATGGGTCTGCTTCCGTTCCCATGTTCCCAAGTGTTGGAACTGGCTGCATAAATATGCCAGAGGAGATCCGGAAACATGCCTCAGGGGCTAAAGCCCAATGTTTTTGCGGCTTTTTGCGGCACGGCTAAAGCCGTGCCCTTTCAAAGCCGGGTTTTATGCAACTAGCTAAAGGGACATGGGGCACTCGACCAGGTAACTGTGGGTCGGGAGACCCACAGTACAGCCGGTCAGGCGATTCACAGTACAGCCGTTCAGGAAAACCGCAGTACAGCCGGTGAGGGGACCGGCGGTACGAGGTCAGGCGACCGGCGGTGCGATTTGTTGCCGGCCTGGAGGGGCTCGGTTGGGTGGCTTGCCCTGCAACTTTAAGAAAATGCGCAAGCTTCTCTTTAATCGGCCGCCCATCTGAATTAGGATTGGTTCGTGACTCGCAAGACCAAGCAAAAAAGCACGGGCAAAATGCCCGATATCCGCACTGTGGCCGCAATGGCGAAGGTATCGATTGCCACGGTTTCCCGAACCATCAATGGTTCGCCGCTGGTAAGCGAACAGCTTTCAAAGCGCGTTTGGCTGGCTATCAAACAGCTCAACTACTTTCCCAACACCCACGCGCGCACGCTGGTCTCAGGCCGCAGCCGGCTGTTGGGGATCATTGTTGAGAACATCACCAACCCGTTCTTTCCCGAGCTGATCCAGAGCTTTGAGCAGATAGCGGTTGCACATGGGTACGAGATCCTGGTGAGCTCGTCAAACAGCGACCCCGCGTTGCTGACCACGTGCGTGCGGCGCATGCTTGAGCGGAAGGTGGAAGGCGTTGCGGTAATGACGTTCGGCGAAGAAGAGAGCGTGCTCGACCAACTGATGCACCGCAACGTGCCGATTGTGCTGGCCGAATTCAAGCTGGACGATCCCAAGGCGAGCACGATTCTGCTGGATTACTCGACGGGGATGCGAGCGGCGGTGAATCATCTTGCGGAGCTGGGCCACAAACGCATCGCCTTTCTGGCCGGGCCGCACAGCCTGCACTCGGCACTGACGCGCGAGAACGATTTTCGCGCCTCGATGCAGCAGGCAAGATTGCCGCTGGAGTCGAGACATGTGATCGAGTGCGACCACACGCTGAAGGGCGGCATGGCCGGATTTGAAAACTTGTGGAAACTTAAAGACCGGCCTACGGCGATTGTATGTTCCAACGACCTGACAGCGATTGGCGTCTTGCGCGCGGCATATGCGAAGCGGCTGCGCCTGCCTGAGGATCTGTCGGTGATTGGGCTCGACGACATTGCGTTTACCGAATTCACGTTGCCGCCGCTGACCACCATTCGGCTGTCGCGCATCGACTTGGCGCGCGCAGCGTTTGAGGCGCTGCGAGCGCAGGCAGAAGACGGGGCCAACCCGAAATTGCAACGCGAATACCTGGTATCGACGAGCCTTCAAGTGCGGGAATCGACTGCGGCGCCGGCGAAAGGCTAGCGTCATTGCTGTCCACTTGAGCAAACTGCGCGCCGGGAAGAATTGGCCAATCCCACCCTTTTCGCAAATTACGCGAAAAGGATGGGGCACCAGCCTGGAGAGGCTGCGGAAAATTCATTGAACGAGGGGATTTCGCAACTCAAGGCGCAGCAGGGGCTAAAGCCCAGACCTTTTTTGGGAGCCTTATCGGCCCGGCTAAAGCCGTGCCCTTGTTACAAGGCGACCTGAGACTCGTTTCTCCGCAGCCTGTAAAGCCGTGCCCTGATACCAGACTGCACCGCGGCGAGTTTCTCCGCAGCTTTTGGATACCGACGCTAAATTTGAAAGTGTGCGAGTGAGTTACTGGCCCATGTCGCGCGAGACCCACCACAGGACTTCACCAAAGAACTTCCACTTTGATGCGTTGCTCACGTCGATAGGGGGGTACTGGTAGTTAGCCGAGACGAGAAGATCGGAGCCGGCGATGCGCTGGAAGCGGGCCACCTTGAATCCGAGATCGCGGTGGCTGACGACAGCGATACGCTGATGAAGGCGGTCGCGATCGGTGGAAGCGCGGTCGACAAAGAGGATGGATTTGGGAGGAATGACGGGGAGCATGGAGTCACCGTCGAAGTGCATGGCCATCATGCTTTCGGGGTTAGGACACCAACTGAGAGGGGCGAAGAGAACGTCTTCAACTTCGGCCTCGGAAAGCACCACGTTTTCGTGCGGAGGAATGCGGTCGCCATAGGCAGTGGCGTTCATGAGCGGAATGGCGACTGCGGCTTTTTCAGTCTTCGAAGAGAGGATGCCAGCGGTTTTGCGCCCGGCAATCAACTTGCATTGATTCAGATCGAGCCGCACGGAAAAACGCACGGCTTCGGCGTTCGGATCGAGCAGGCTCGAGGTATTCATGCCGGCCCGTTCCCAGAAGTAGATGCCATCCGGCGAGGGCGCCAGATTGCCCAGCGCGATATATCCCTCAGCGGTGGGCTCATGCCGGCCCAGCAGCCAGCGTGAGACGGTGGGCGGGGAAATACCCAGCCGTTCCGCAAGCGCGGCCTGGCTGAGGTTGAGATCGCCGAGCAGTTTGCGAATCCGCTCTGACCACTCCGCCGCCGCAATTGGCTTGTCTGGCATTTTGCTCACTAACGTACGATCTTTCATCGGCTAATTTCTTTCACCAACGGAATTCCATCAATGAAATGAATGACTTGCACTCCGTAGCAGGTATCCTAGCAGGATGAATTCGGCATCGTATGCGATGTCGGAGAAATTAAGAGCAGAGCGAAGCGCCAAGGCGGGTTGCGATGCGAGTCTGCGGACCTCGAGCGCTCTCCTTATGCGAATCCGAATTTGAATTGGAAGATGCCTGGGGGCCCGCACTAGTTTTTTGTTTTGTTCCCAAATTGCGTTCCGATGCTTAAATGCGGAGGTGTTCCGCATCGAAGACATCAACAAAAACGGCAAAGGGGCCCGAAGAAAAGTTGCTGGATGAAAGCGATCCGCGTACCTCTGTCGGGCGGATCACAGAATCCGACATCTAACTGAATAATACGATTTGCCTGCGTGGGTATGGGATGCAGGAAAAGCACGCAGGTGATTCTCAACGATCTCAGGGGCCCTATTATGCCGGTCGCAGCAGGAACGCGAAGAATTCTGGTTGTGGATGACGAAGTTGCCGTTGCCGAAACCCTGCAGATGATCTTCAGCGGATGCGGCTACGAAGCGCGTTCGGCACACTCGGCAGAGCAGGCTATTGAGACGATCTCACTGTGGCAGCCTGACGTGGCCATTGTGGACGTGATGCTGCCGCAGATGAACGGAATCGAGTTTGGTATCGTGCTGAAATCGAACTACCCTTCGTGCCGCGTGGTGCTGGTTTCGGGGCACCCGGGCACCGGAGAATTGCTGGAGACCGCCCGAAGGCGGGGGCACGAGTTCGATATCCTGGCCAAGCCTCTCCATCCCGATGTAATGCTGGAAATTGTTTCAGGCCTGCTGCCGGGAATTACGACTGGCGCCGACGCGTGATGTTTGGGGCCACAGTCCCCTTCTGCTGTTAGTTTGGCGAATCTCCTGGGCGGCATTCTGAGGTTGATCGGTGCCGGTTGAATTGTGGTCACATTGTGACTACAATCAAAGTCGAGGGTTTATGGCGACCGCGGACACCTACGTGCGCGCACGTATCGATTTGGGAACGAAACAGCGCGCAGCGGATGCCCTGGAGGCAATGGGACTGTCGATCTCAGACGCGATCCGGCTGCTGATGCTGCGCGTGGCCGACGAGAAACGGCTACCCTTTGAAGTTAGAGTTCCGAACACCGCGACGCGCAAGGCGATTGCCGAGTTGGAATCAGGCAAGGCAAAGCGGTTCAGGAGCGTCAAGGGGCTGATGGACGATCTGCATGCGGACGATTGAACGGTCGTCAGCGTTCAGACGCGACTACAAACGGGAGTCAAAGGGGCAGCATCGAGCGACGCTGGATGCGGACCTTGTATCGGTTCTGACGGCCCTTGCCGACGACGGAACGCTGGATCCGAAATACCGTGATCATGATTTGGGCGGCGACTGGAAGGGATACCGCGTGTGCCACATCAAGCCCGATCTGCTGTTGATCTATAAGAAACCTGAAAAAGATACGCTGCGACTGGCGAGGCTGGGATCGCACAGCGAGTTGTTTGGGTGATTGGTGGTGCGCGACCGCGCACATCTCTTCACAGCGCCCGATACTAGCGGCTGGCGGCGATCATCTGCGAGGCGTGTTGGAGGCTGGTGTCGGTGACTTTGGCGCCGCTCAACATGCGCGCGACTTCGTGGGTGCGGGCGCGATCGTCGAGGACGCGGATGCGGGTCTGGGTGCGGCCGTCTTTCTCGCGTTTTTCGACGGCGAGGTGCTGATCGGCGAAGGCGGCGATCTGGGGTAGATGAGTGACGCAAAGAACCTGCTGGGCGCGGCCCAGGGTCTTGAGTTTATGGCCGACGGCCTCGGCAGCGCGGCCACCTATGCCGATATCGATTTCGTCGAAGACGAGAGTGCGGGGCGTAACTTTCTTTCTGGCTTTTGAGGAGTTTTCTTCAACCGCCACTTTAAGGGCCAGCATGACGCGGCTGAGCTCGCCGCCCGAGGCGATTTCGATGAGCAGCTTGAGTGGTTCGCCGGGGTTGGTGGCGATGCGGTATTCGACGGTGTCCCAGCCCTGAGAGGTCCAGGCGAAATTGCCCTCAGGGGCTAAAGCCCCGGAATCATTAATTGGGCTGGTTTCGGCACGACTAAAGTCGTGCCCTGACATTTCGCGCTTACCTGACAATTTTGTTGCGGCATTTGCGGCACGACTAAAGTCGTGCCCTGACACTTCGCGATTTCCTGACAATGTTGTTGCGGCATTTGCGGCATGACTAAAGTCGTGCCCTTTCAAAGCGTCGTTCGCGGATTCACCGGCAGCAGCAATGTCGATCTGGAACTTCACTTTCATGGCCAGCGAGTTGATCTGGGCCTCGGTGAGTTTGGCGAGGCGCTCGGCGGCGGCTTTGCGCTCGACGGTCAGGGCCGAGGCAGCCCGGATGTAGGAGGACGAGGCGGCTTCAACCTCGGCACGGTATTTCTTGATGAATTCGTCGCGGTCTTCAACCTCAGAGAGTTTGCGGGCTACATCTTCTCCGAAGGCGATTACTTCTGCGACGGTTTTTCCATACTTGCGCTTGAGTCGGTCGAGGAAGGCGAGGCGATCTTCGATTTCGGCGAGGCGTTCGGGGCTGGCATTGATGCCCTCGGCGTAGTCGCGCAGCGCAAAGCCGATATCTCCGACGATGGCGCGGACCGACGCAAGCTGCTGTGCCGACTCAGTAAATCTCGCGTCGTAGCGGGCCAGCTCTTCAACATTGCGCAACGCGGCGCGCAGAGCTGCTTCGGCAGATGCTCCGCCTTCGTACAACTGATCGAATGCGCCCATGGCCGCGGTGAAGAGCTTTTCGGCGTTGGCGAGGACGCGTTTCTCGGTTTCGAGGTTCTCATCTTCGCCGGCCACGAGACGGGCGGCTTCAATTTCCTTGCGCTGGTAGGTCCACAGGTCGACCATGCGCATGCGGTCCTGCTCGCCCTGGAGCAGGTCGTTGAGCTTGTCCTGGGCCTGTCGCCAGCGGGAGTGAGCCTCGGCAACCGCGTCGGTGGAGATGCCGGCAAAGCGGTCGAGGAGGATGCGCTGCTGCGATTCGTCAAAACTCGACAGCGTTTCAGTTTGCGCGTGAACCAGCGCGAGCTCCGGGGCAAGCTGCTTGAGCACGGCGACCGTGGCCGGCTGGTTGTTGACAAAGACGCGGCCCTTGCCGGTGGAAAGGATCTCGCGGCGGAGGATGATCTCGGCGCCTTCGGCGTCGATGCCGTTTTCTTCAAGGACGGCATCAGCACCGGGGGTGGACTCGAAGACGCAGGAAACGACCGCTTTGTCGGCGCCGTGGCGAACAACTTCAGCCGAGGACTTGCCACCCATCAGCAGCGCCAGTGCATCTACAAGAATAGATTTGCCCGCGCCGGTTTCGCCGGTGAGCAGATTCAGGCCAGGGCCGAACGAGGCGATGGCGTGATCGATGACGGCGTAATTTTCGGCGCGGAGTTCGACGAGCATGGTTTTCTGGGAATTCAGGATAGTTCAAATTACGTGGTCCCCCACCCTGGCGGCAAGAACAAAGACGCCGCGAGGGTGGGGCACCCGTTGACACAATCCGAGCGCAGCATAGCATGAATGGGCTGTTTGAGATGCGATGAAGCGGCGGTGTTGTGGCCCGGGGAGCACCCAATCGATAACTTGGAGCGGCTCTTCGCGTCTGATACCGTGGTTATTAAGGAGATAGTCCGATTCTTACAGCAGCATTGGCATTGTTTTTGCAGGCTGACGGTGGGGCCGCCACGAGTGCGCCGCAAACGACACTGGGATTCGGCGCGCTGGGATCGATGCTGAGCAATATCGGCGGCATCGCCATGGGCGTTCTGGTTCTGTTGCTGCTGGCCAGCCTTTACTCGTGGACGTTGATTCTGGGCAAGATTGGAACCTTCAGAAAGGCGACGACCCAGAGCCGGCGATTCGTGAAGATGTTCAGGAATGCATCGCGGCTTCAGGAAATCTCAGCCATGGCCACCGATTGCGCGGCGAGCCCGCTGGCCGTGGTTTTTGAAGACGTCTACGAAACCTACAAGCGGCAGACAGGCGGATCGGGACCGCCCAAGAACATCACCGCGCTGGAGCGCTCGGCGCAGACGGCCGCAAGCGAGGCTATCACCATGCTGGAGCGGCGCATGACGTGGCTGGCGACGATTGCCTCGGCCAGCCCGTTCGTAGGCTTGTTCGGCACCGTGATGGGGGTGGTAGACGCGTTTGAGGGATTGGGCACTGCGGGCTCTGCGACGCTGCACGCGGTTGCTCCGGGCATAAGCGAGGCACTGATCACTACGGCGGCGGGATTATTTGTGGCCGTGCCGGCGCTGGTGGCCTACAACCAGTTCACCGCGCGCATCAGGGTGTTTGCATCGGCCGTAGATGATTTTTGCCGCGAACTGCTGAACTCGATGGAAGAGATTCCGGTGCGGACCCAGGCTCCGCCGGTGGAAGATGAGCTTCCGCGGGAGACACGGCGGGGCGCATTGCAGTAGGGACGCGGATCCACGTGGGTTCGCTGGTTTGACTATTGTGGTCTCCCACCTTGGCGACAAAAACAAAGACGTCGCGAGGGTGGGGCACCCGGTTTACTGGCAGATCGGACAGCCGGGCATATTTGGATTGAGGCGAAGCATGGCCTTCACAACTGGAAACGGACAAACGCGGTCGTCGCTGGCGGAGATCAACGTGACGCCGCTGGTGGACGTGGTGCTGGTGCTGCTGGTGATCTTTATGATCACCGAGCCGGTACTGCAGTCGGGTATTGAAGTGAACGTGCCGAAGACGCGGACGGTGAAGCAGATTACCGAGCAACGGATGGTGGTGACTATCGATCGCGATCAGCAGGTGTTTTTGAACGACCAGTTGATCAACGTACACGATTTGACACAGAAACTGCATGACTCGAGCGCCGATCCAACGCACCAGGCGATTTATTTGCGCAGCGACGAGCGGGTGCCGTTTGGAGCGTTTGCCAGCGTAATGGACGCGGTGAAGCAAGCCGGAATCACCAACGTGTCGATTGTGACCCAGCCGCTGGACACCAAGGGGCTGGCCGGCAACAACGGCGGCGAATGAGGGGGAGCACGGCGCAGGAATGAATGGCGCGATTGAGGGCGGAGGGATTCTGGTTGAGCGGCAGCTAACGGGCGAGCCGCTGGCCGCGCCTGCTGCAGGCTCGCTGATACTGCACGCTGCCCTGCTTGGATTGCTGATTTACTACGGCTGGATCCTGGGGCTGTTCCATCACAATTTATGGGGCGGCCAGGGCGCGGGCGGAGCGATGCAGGTGAGCCTGGTAAGCAACGCGATTCCTTTGCCCAGCACGCAGCCGTTGAACAAGAATGTGCTGACCACCGAGACACCCAGCCAGGCTCCGGCGCCGCCCAGCCCGAAGGAAACGCAAAAGGTGGATGAGACCGCGATTCCGATTTCGGGCAAAACGGTGAAGCCGCAGAAACAAACCGCGCCGAAAGTGCAGCAGCATCAGCCGCCGCCGAAAGAGGATAACCTGGCTCACTACGGCGAGCAGACCGGGACGTCGATTCCGCGCGCGATGCAGCAGCAGAACTTTACCAGCGGACAAACTTCGGTGAGCGATGTGAGTTTTGGCAGCATGTTCAGCTGGTACGTGGGGCAGATCGACCGGAAGATGGACTCGAACGCCTATCGCGCGATGGCCGATCCACATACCCCCAAAGGAGCCCGCGCCTATATTGAGTTCGAGATAAACCGGGACGGGTCGCACGGGCCGGTGAAACTCGACACGCCAAGCGGAAGCCCCACATGGGACAACGTTTGCGTACGGGCAGCGCAGCGCGTCGATACTTTTGGTCCGCTGCCGGGTCAATACAACAAGAGCTCGTTGATGGTTCAGTATTACTGCGAGTATTAGGGAGTGCATCAGGTGAAGCGAGGGACGCGGGCGCAAGGAGAACATCCATCAGGGGCTAAAGCCCCGGGCATTTTGAAGGCATTATCGGCACTACTCAAGTCGTGCCCTGACACTTTTCATCTTTGCTATTGAGTTTTTCCGCAACCTGTAAAGCCGTGCCCTCTCAAAGCTGAGGTTTTTTGCGTTAAGACGAGAACTCGATCATGATTTTGCGCATCAAAGTAAAATGGATTCAGAGGAAGGCTTGGCCCTTCAAGCCCGTTGAGAAGCTACCGGCAAGGGGGCAGAATCAGAAATTCTGGTGCTGCTGTTGCCCGGAAGCCCGCTGAGTCAGACAACTTAACCTGTACGACTCGACCGAGGAAGGATTGCTTACCGCATGACTTTTCGTTCCCGGTGTTTGCTTTCTGCAGTTGTTTTTCTGGCAAGCTTCATCAGCCTTCGTTCCCACGCGCAGGACTGGGTGCACACCGGCTCCCACCTGGACAGCCGGCCTATACGGCTGGCAGTGGCGGACTTCAAGCCTGTGGGAAACGATCCCCAGACGCCGGCCCTCAAGACCATCTTCGACTCAGTTTTGTTCGGTGATCTGAACAACTCCGGCATCTTCGACATGGTGTCGAAGAGCCTGGCTCCGCAGGCGGTACCGGGCTCGCAGCAGGAGATGGTGCTGACGCAATGGTCGGCGGCTCCTGCCAATGCGGCGATGGTGGCATTCGGCGCGTTCAGCGTGACGAACGGCCGGCTGGTGGTTTATGGATGGCTCGACGACGCCAGCAACGCCGCCAATCCCCAGGTGCTGGGCAAGCAATACAACGAAGCAGCCAATGAAGACATGGCGCGCACGATTGCGCACCGGTTTGCCGATGAGATCATCACGCGGCTGGGCGGCGGCATCAACGGCATTGCCGAGACCAAGATTTACTTTGTGAGCAACCGGACAGGCTCAAAAGAAATCTGGGTGATGGATTATGACGGCGAGAATCAGCATGTGGTGACGCATGTGGGCAACATCTCGCTTTCGCCGCGCATTTCTCCTGACAATTCGCGGCTGGCATTTGCATCGATGGGCAACCAGGGATGGGCGATCAGGATGTTCTCGTTCGACCTGGGCCGCGCAGTTGCCTTCCCCACGGGTACGGTAGGGGGGAGCAACCTGACCCCGGCGTGGGCCAGCGATGGAAGCAAGCTCGCGTTCTCATCGTCGCGATCGGGAGACTCGGAAATCTGGGTCTCGGATCCCAACGGCGGCAGCGCCCGCAGGGTTACTTCGCTGAAGGGTCCCAATGTTTCGCCCACGTGGAATCCGCGCACCAATTCGCAGCTTGCGTTTACCGGAGGGCGTACGGGAGAGCCGCAGATTTACATCATGGAGCAGGACGGCTCGAACGTGCAGCGCATCACCGACCAGGGCTACGCGGTTTCGCCTTCGTGGCACCCGGGCGGCGGAATGCTGGCCTTCGCGTGGAATCGCAAATACGGGCCGGGCGATCCGGGCGGGCAGGATATTTACGTGCTGGAGATTGCCAGCAAGAACTGGCTGCAGATTACGCATGAGTCGGGCAACAACGACTGCCCGTCGTGGTCTCCGGATGGACGGCACATCGTATTCCAGAGGACGGTGGGCGGACGCACGGAGATATGGACCATGCTTGCCGATGGCACGCAGCAGCGGCAATTGACGCACTCCGGCAACAACACGATGCCCAACTGGAGCTGGAAGTGAGCGGGTTTGCAGTTGTGAGGGTCATCACGTTCGATAACATGCCTGCGCGTGGGCGCATCGCAAATCGTCTATCATTTCTACGATATCCGGATGGCCGATGACGGCTGCTTGAATAACCGGAAGACAGTTTCAACCAAAGAAGGAGCACACCATTGAAGCTACGGAAATCAATTTTTGTCCCTCTTGCTTTGCTGCTGGCTATAGCAACACTACCGGGCTGCAAGAAAAAGCAACCGCCGCTAGCAGAAGAGACCGCACCGCCGCCCACTTCATCGCCGGCACCGACAGCGGTATTGAAGGCTACGCCGACGGTGATCTCGGCTGGAGACGCGGTGCAGCTTAGCTGGCGCACCATGGATGCAACGTCGGTATCGATCGACGGCCTGGGCAACGTGCCCTCGGCGGGAGTGAAGACGGTAAATCCGACCCAGTCGACCACCTATCACCTGACTGCGACAGGACCTGGGGGCTCGGTTGAAGCATCGGCAGATGTGACTGTGAATGCGCCGCCGGCGGTGAGTGTGCCCAGCAACAGCAGCGAGAGCGCAGAGCAGCTCTTCCATGAAAACGTGCAGGACATTTTCTACGACTACGACACGTACGATATTCGGGCCGACGCGCAGGCTACGCTGGCCAAGGATGCAAACTTCCTGAACGCGAATCCGAACATCAAGGTCGTGATTGGCGGATACTGCGACGAGCGCGGATCGGATGAGTACAACCTGGCGCTGGGCCAGAACCGTGCCGATGCGGCTAAGAATGCGCTGATAACGGCTGGAGTAGGGGCAAACCGGATTCGCGTGGTGAGCTACGGCAAAGAGAAGCCGTTCTGCACGCAATCAGACGAGCAGTGCTGGCAACTGAATCGCCGCGCGGGCTTTACCATGGACAAGCCGTAAGATCGCGGAGGAGTTGGTTGGATTGACGGATGCGGTATCCCACCCTGGCGACAAAAACAAAGGCGTCGCGAGGGTGGGGCACCCGGCATAGGTGGGCACCCGGCGCAGGGCGCGACAATTCGAATGAAGAGCGAGCGGCAGCCCGCCACGAGTGAGGGGCTGCCGCTATCGCTTGTTATCATGGACACAACATGCAAAGAACCCGCACATTTCGCAATCGTCTCGTAACGGCGGCCGTTTTTATGCTGATGCTGGCGCCGGCCGGAGTTCCCGCCCACGCAGTTTCAAAAGAGATTGTGGAACTGCAGACGCAGGTGCAACAGCTTTTGGACATGGTGCAGCGCCTGCAGTCGACGATGGACTCGAAGTTCGGCATATTGCAGAACCTGACGCAGCAGACGGCGGACGCGGCCAGCCAGATGCAGTCCACGGTGAAGGACCTGCAACAGAAGCTGAATGCGCAGAACGAAGCGGTCAACGCCAAGCTGGACACGACTTCAGGCCAGATGCAGTCGATCAACGACTCCATCGACGAGTTGAAGTCGCGGGTGGACAAGCTGCAGCAGACGGTGAAGGATCTGCAGGGGCAGATTCAGACGCTGCAGGCTCCTCCGCAGCCGGTAGTGCAGCCCGGGAGCGGACAGCCCGGTGACAATTCACAGCCACAGGCGGGCACGCAGCCCGGAATGCAACCGGGAATGGCCGCCAATACAGCTCCCGCGAATCCTCCGCTGCAGCAGACGTTTCAGGCCGGCATGCGCGACTACAACGCCGCTAAGTACGACGTGGCGACTGCGGAGTTCCAGGACGTAGTGCATTACTATCCGCTGGACGACCTGGCCGGGACGGCGCAGTTCTACCTGGGCGAGATCGCCTATCAGCAGAAGGATTATCCCACTGCGATCAGTGCCTACAATGCGGTGCTGGAGGGCTTCAGCGGCAACGCCAAGGCTCCGGTAGCGCAGTTGCACAAGGGACTGGGGCTAATTGAAGAAGGCAAGAAGGACGCGGGAATTCGCGAACTTCGACAGTTGATCCAGCGGCATCCGCAGACGCCCGAGGCACGAGTGGCGCGAAGCAAGCTGAACGGGATGGGCGTGAGAATCGCGCCGCGTTGATTGGCCAGGGCGCTGAGGGTCTGGAGACCCTCAGTACCGCCGGTCAGGAGTGGCTGCGGAAGAATTCCTTGCGTGGTGCAATTCCGCAACGGCCGATGCAGCAGGTGCTGAAGCCCTGACTCATTTTGGGAGCTTTATCGGCCCGGCTAAAGCCGTGCCCTTGTTACAAAGTACAAAGCGATCTGAGGCTGGTTTTTGCGCAGCCTGATGAGACCGGCGGTACAATTCGCCGGTAATCGGGGATCACACTGCCTGCGATTTTGCTTCGGCCTTGGCCAGGCTCTTGTGGTGGCGCACGTCGGTGCCCTGCACCCAGAAGATGACATCTTCAGCAATGTTGGTGGCGTGGTCGGCAACGCGCTCGAGGGCGCGGCATATCATGAGAGCATTGAGCGCCTGCGCAGCGATGTGGCTCTGATCTTCCATTACCTTGGTCAGCGACTTGTAGGCGGATTTGTTCATCGCGTCGACGGCATCGTCCATTAAGAGCACGCCGCGAGCCAGCTCGGCATCGGCCTCGATAAACGACTGCAGGCTCTTGCGCACCATGTCGGCGGCCAGGGTAGCCATGCGGGGAATGTCGACGGGCAGATCCACGGCCGCCATCTGCTCCATGCTGCGGACGCGGTCGCTGATGCTCTTGGCGGAGTCGCCCACGCGCTCGAGATCGGCATTGATCTTGATGACGGAGAGGATGAAGCGCAGATCGATGGCCATGGGCTGCTCCATGGCGAGCAGATCGAGCGCGGCCTGGTCGATATCGCGCTCCATGCGATTGATAGCGATCTCGCTGCGATTGACCAGGTCGCAGATGGAGAGGTCGCGAACGCGATAGGCCTCAATGGCGCGCTGGATGGCCTGCTCGGCAAGGCCGGCCATCACCAGCAGATTTTCTTTCAGGTCTTCGAGGCTTTGTTGAAAGCGTATGCGTGTCATCCGAACCTGCCTGTGATGTAATCCTCGGTGCGTTTGTCAGAAGGATTAGTAAAGATTTTGTGCGTGGAGTCGAACTCGACCATGCGGCCGTTCAGAAAGAAGCCGGTCTTTTCAGCCACGCGGGCCGCCTGCTGCATATTATGCGTCACAATCACAATTGTGTACTGCGACTTTAGTTGGAAGATGAGGTCTTCGATCTTGGAGGTGGAGACGGGATCGAGAGCGGAAGCAGGTTCGTCCATCAGCAGGACCTCGGGATCGACGGCGAGGGCGCGGGCAATGCACAAACGCTGCTGCTGGCCGCCGGAAAGGCTGGCGCCCGATTTCTTTTTCAGATCGTCCTTCACTTCGTCCCAGAGCGCCGAATTCTTCAACGACTTTTCGACGATGCTGTCGAGTTCGCGGCGGTTGGAATAGCCGTTGAGTTTGAGCCCGGCGGCGACGTTGTCGTAGATCGACATGGTGGGGAAAGGATTGGGGCGCTGGAAGACCATGCCAACGCGGCGACGGATTTCGACGGGCTTGGCGTCCTGATAGATGTCGAGGTCGCCGATGCGCACCGAGCCGGTGACACGGGCGATGGGATTGGTTTCGTGCATGCGGTTGATGCAGCGGACGAAGGTGCTCTTGCCGCAACCGGAGGGGCCGATGAGCGCCGTAGCGTGGTTGGCAGGAATATTGAGATTGATATCCTGCAGGGTGTGATTGGTTCCATACCACGCATTCAGGTTCGAGACTTCAATGCCAACGCCCATTTAACTTGTCCCCTTCAAAACGCCCCTGCTGGTGACGTAACGGACCAGCGAGACAGCAAAAACGATCAAGACAATCAGCACCAGCGCGCCCGCCCAGGCGAGACGATGCCAGTCGTCGTAGGGCGAGAGCGCGTACACGTAAATCTGCAGGGGAAGCGCGGCGATTGGTTCGTTGAGGTTTGTGCTCCAGAACTGGTTTCCGAGCGCGGTAAAGAGCAGGGGCGCCGTTTCTCCGGCGACGCGAGCGAAGGCGAGCATGCAGCCGGTAATGATGCCGGGCGAGGCGGTCTTCACGGTGATTGAAAGCACCGAGCGCCAGTTTGGAACGCCGAGGCCGAGAGCCGCTTCGCGTACAGCGTGCGGCACCATGAGCAGCATTTCCTCAGTAGTGCGGCAGATGGTGGGAACCATCATGATGCCGAGAGCCACGCCGCCGGCGACGGCCGAAAAGTGCCCTTGAGGTAACACCACGAGCGAAAAAGCTGCCAGGCCCATCACGATGGAGGGCACACCGTTGAGAACGTCGGCAGTGAAACGGATGGCGTAGGCCATCTTTGTGCCACGGCCGAACTCGGCAAGGTAGATTCCGCCGCCAATGCCCAGGGGGACGCCGATGACGCTGGCTAATCCGAGCAGCACGGCTGAACCGACGATGGCGTTGGCCATTCCCCCGCCGGTCTCACCCACCGGAACGGGCACCTTGGTGAAGAAGGCGAGATTGAGCGAGCTGAATCCGCGAAAGATCAGGTAGCCGAAGATGACAACCAGCGGAGTGACCACCAGGAGAGTGGATAAAACGGCCACTGCCGTCGCGGTGTGATCGGCGAGGGCCCGGAATCTTGTTCGCAGCTTATAACCAGTTCGCACTCTATTCTTCCTTAACAATTCCAGAATGCACGATTGAGGTGAATCCTTGTTTAGTGCGCGTCGGCGGGCGCTCCGCGGGTGACAGCCCAGACCAGCAGGCGGGCCATCGCATTGACGATGACAGTGACGATGAAGAGGGCCAGACCGATTTCGATGAGAGCACTGCGATGCATATCGCTGGTGGCCTCAGCAAATTCGTTGGCAATTACGGCAGCCATTGAACTGCCGTTAGAGAGCAGGGAGCGGTGAATCTCGGGGCTGTTGCCGATGACCATGGTGACGGCCATGGTTTCTCCGAGGGCGCGGCCGAGGCCGAGAATAATGGCGCCGACAATGCCGATGCGCGCGTTGCGCAACACGCCCATGCGAATCATCTCCCAACGGGTTGCGCCGAGGGCGAGAACGGCTTCGCGCTGCGAATGTGGAACAGCGGTCATGACTTCGCGCGTGAGCGAGGAGATGATGGGCAGGATCATGATGGCCAGGATGATGGCCGCAGCCACAAAACCAAGGCCGGTGGGATTGTCGTCGTTAAAAAGGCCGGTCCAACCGAGCGAGGCGACGAGGAACGGGTTGACGTGCTCGCGCAGCAGCGGAACCAGCACGTACATGGCCCACAGGCCGTAGACGATGCTGGGAATGGCGGCGAGCAGTTCAGTGAGAAAGGCGAGCGGGCCGCGCAAAAGGCCGGGGCACATTTCGGTGAGGAAGACGGCGACGCCGATGGCAAGCGGAACGGCCAGCGCCAGCGCGAGGAATGAGGAAACGAGCGTGCCGTAGATGAACGGCAGCGCGCTGAAGTGGCTGTTGACCGGGTCCCAGAACTGAACGGTGTGGGTCGTGGTATCCACAAATGTCTTGTAGAAGAATCTGAAGTGGAACTCATTCCACGCCATTTGGGAACGGCCGATGAGCTCGACGAAGATAAGTACAACGATGCCGAAGATACTGAAAGCGCAGAGCGACATGAGGTATTGAAAACTGCGGTCGGCCACTGCGGAGTTGCCGCGGGAAAGCAGGAATTTGCGGACAGCCGATGGCGAATCTTTCGATGCGTCGGACCCATTTTTCCCAGCCGGACGAGAGGGCTCAGGTTGAGACATGGATTGTGAGATGCGGATTTCGGGCACGTTGACTTCCACAATATTCAGGCTAACGGCGATATGTGAATGAGAGGTTACAAGTGTGCAAAATCAAGCGCATACAAGCTGGCACAGCAACGCTCGGAGAACTGTTTAGGGGTGCCTTGCTCCTGATCCCGGAGAAGTGTACGAGTATTTCGGCTGCGAACCGGGGAATTCCGCCATTTGAATCTGGAAATCTGGCCATTCAAGGAACAGAATAGGCTATAGAACCGTATCGAGTGTTAAATGCACACCCACAGTGGAACCTTCGATCGCGGAGCGGAGTTTCTTCGCAACCGCCTTTTTGACCTCACTGGCCGGATCAGAGAGATAGACCCGCAACTGTCGCGGGTCATAGTGCCCTGGGTGGTGGATCATCCGCGCTATCTGCCAGGATTCATGCGTCTGGCGCGGACCATTGGGCAGTCGCGCCGCGTAAGGGCGAGAGCGCTCGAGGACGGGGTAAGAGTTCCGCCGTTTCTGGTTCTGAGCGTTACGTCGCGATGCAATCTGCGCTGCGCAGGCTGCTACGCCGGCGCCGTCGGGACGGTAGTGAGCAAGCCGGCGCGGCCGGGACTCGACATCGCAGGCTGGGAAAACGTGGTTGAGGAGGCCATCGGGCTGGGTGTGATGGCTTTCATGGTCGCCGGCGGAGAACCGTTTCTGGTGCCCGGGATTGCCAGCCTCTTCCACCGCCATCCCGACCGGCTCTTCCTGGTTTTCACTAATGGCACTGCCCTTTCAGCGCGCGACTTCGAGATTCTCAAGCGCTGTTCGAATACGGTAATCGTGGTGAGCGTGGAGGGTGATCGCGAATTGACCGACCTGCGCCGTGGCCGCGGGGTGTTTGAAAAAGCCACCGGCTGCCTCGATCGGCTGGCCCAGGCGGGCGTCCTTACTGGAATTGCCGTCACTGTCTCAGCGACAAATATTGAATATTGGTCGAAGCCGGAAAATATTGACGCTTTGATTGCGCGCAGCGGTCCGCTGGCCATGTTCATCGAGGAGATCCCTGCTGCTGGTTGCGAAAGCCAGGCGCCGCTGACGCCCGAACAACGGACCAGATTCCGCAAGACCGTTGTCGAGTACCGCGATCGAATGACGGGAGGCGCGTACATTATTCATTCGCCGGGCGACGAGGAGACGCTGGGAGGATGCGTCTCAGCCGGGGTGGGCTTTGCCCATGTGAACCCGAGCGGCGATCTGACCGCCTGCCCGGTCTCAGCCCTGGCCACGCACAACGTGAGAACTTCCACGCTGCGCGAAGGGCTGGCCAGCCCGCTCTTCGCGATGATCCGCGGGAACAAGCATCTGCTCGAGACCGAAGGCCATCCCTGCGGGCTTTCGGCGCACGCGGCGGAGCTGGAGGAGATGGCGCGAGAGTTGGGCGCATATCGAACCAGCGGAAACGCAAGCAAGGTCGACGGCCGGCCGGTGACAATTCAATAGAGCCGGTCAGCGGGTTTTGGCCTCTCGCCGGGGCAAACCCATGAAGGACTTTCTGGGCTTGATTCGACGCTGGGATAGGTCTTTGCATCGCCCCTGCGGGACTGGCAGCGGTTTTGGGCCAACTTCACCACCGCTGAAGCGCGGAGCTAACGACCACTGCGCCTACGGCGCGTTGCGGGGCGAACCTCGCCGGCCCAGATAAGAGCTTATGCAATCGCCGCAAGACCGCGGCACACCGATAAGCTCCATCGGGTCTTGTCTCGGCAGTTTAGAATTGCTGACTGGAAAGCAGGGCTTATTTATGCGCTCCGGTCTCATTCGCCTTGGTGTTTGTTTTACTGCCTTTGTTCTCGCCGTACTTACTGTTTCCGCACAAACCTCGTCCGCTGCCGACCCCGCCAGCCGGGATTGGAAGGCGCAATGGGTGACGCACCCCACGGCGCCGCTGCGGGAGCCGCTGGTGCTGCACTTCCGGCGATTTCTTACGCTGGGGCAGGTTCCGGCTTCGTATCCGGTGCGGGTGAGCGCCGATAACCGCTTTATTTTGTTTGTAAACGGGGTGAGGGTGGGCGACGGCCCGGCGCGAGGAGACCTGGCTCATTGGCGGTATGAACTGTTTGACCTGGCACCCATGCTGAAACCGGGGAAGAACCTGATCACGGCGACGGTGTGGAACTGGGGAGTGTACGCGGCGCTGGCGCAAGTCTCAGACCGGACGGCATTCCTGCTGGAAAGCGAAGCCACTGGCGACGCCGATATCAGCACGCCCAAGGATTGGCAAGTGGAGATTGAGCCGGGACACGTGGCGCTGGATCGCTCGTCGATCAAGATGTGGACTTACTTTGCCTCGGGACCGGGCGAGGAAATTGATGCGGCAAAGTACGACTGGAACTGGAATTCGCCGGACGACAAGAATCCGGCCTGGGTCGCGGTGGCTTCGCCGATGCGGGACAGCATTTTTGCTCAGACGGCAAAGGCGCACTCTGCCGATGTGACCCAGGACAACAACTGGTGGCTGGTGCCCGACCGGTTGCCGCACATGGAGTACAAAGCTGAGAGCGCGGGCAGCGTTGTGCGCGCGGAACGGTCGAAAACGAGCCAAGTCCCCGGTGAGCCAGAATCGACTCAAACTGCGATTGTGCCGCCAAATTCGTCCTATTTAGAATTTCCCAACACCATTACCACGGTGGCTGCATCCAGCCACGTTCATCTTCTTCTCGATCGCAAGACGCTGACCACGGGCTATCCGGTGCTGACCGTCTCCGGCGGCAAGGGCGCGACCATCTGGATCACTTACTCCGAGGCCCTCTACGACAAAGACATGCACAAGGGCGACCGCGATGCCCTCACCTATACGGATGCCCAGGGAGCAACCCATCCCCGCGAAGCGCACGGGCTCAAAGATGAGTTCCTGCCTGATGGCGGAGACAATCGCGTCTTTCAGCCGCTATGGTGGCGCACATGGCGCTATATGGACCTCGACATCGAGACCGGTGACCAGCCTCTCACACTCGATTCGCTCACAGCGCAATTCACCGCATATCCGTTTGAGGAGCGCGCGAGTTTTGAATCGGCTGACCCTGAGCTGAAGCAGATTTGGGATATAAGCTGGCGGACGGCGCGGCTGGACGCGCACGAAACCTACATGGATACGCCCTACTACGAGCAACTGCAATACATCGGTGACACGCGGATACAGGCGATGATTTCGTATGCGGTCGGCGGCGACGGACGGCTGGCGCGGCAGGCGATTGAGGCGTTCAACAATTCGCGCATTCCGGAAGGGATTACGCTGAGCCGCTATCCCAGTTCGCTGAACCAGCACATTCCCACGTTTTCGCTGTTTTGGATTGGGATGGTGCACGACTGGTGGATGTACCAGCCGGACACTGAGCCGGTGAAGGAATCGCTTGAAGGAGTGCGGAGCGTGTTGCACTGGTTTGCGCAATATGAGCAGCCAGACGGGATGCTGGAAAAGTTTCCGTGGTGGGGCTTTGTGGATTGGGTTTCAAAGGGCGACATTCCGACTTATGACGCAAACGGTCAGTCATGCACCACCTCGCTTTTGTACCTGGGCGCCATTGACGATGCCGCCGACCTGGAACACGCGGTTGGCGACCCGGTGTTTGCCGAGCGCGACAAGGCACGCGCGGCGCATGTGCGCCAGGGCCTCTTGAGCCAATGCTGGAGCGAGCAACGCGGCTTGATGGCCGAGACTCCCGACAAGAAGGGATTCAGCCAGCAGGCGAACATCCTGGCCGTGCTGTACGACGTGGTTCCAAAAGAAGAGCAGAAGGCAGTGATGCAGAAGATTCTCGCCATTGAGCCAGGAACTTCGCCCGACGATGTATTGAGCGCTTCGTACTACTTCAGGTTTTACCTGGCGCGGGCGCTCGATCACGCGGGGATGGGCGACGATTATCTGGCTTCGATTGCCCCGTGGCACCGGCTGCTGGCGCTGCACTTCAGCACCTGGCCTGAGACACCTGGAGAGACGCGGTCGGACTCGCATGCGTGGAGCGCGCACCCCATCTACGACCTGCTGACGCTGGTGGCCGGGATTGAGCCGGCGAGCCCCGGTTTCAGAACGGTGAAGATTGCTCCTCACCTGGGGAATTTGAGGGAGCTGAAGGCGTCGTTCCCGCACCCGGATGGGATGATCGCGGTGGAATATCATTTCAAACCGGTACATCCTGATCCACATGTGAAGGGCGGCGCAAGCTTCTTTGCCACCATCGAGTTGCCGGGCACTTTGACGGGGACTTTCGAGTTCGAAGGCGGAAGCTGGCCGCTCAAGCCGGGCACCAACCGGATTGTTGTTCCGGGGAAATAAGAGCGTGGCGACGCTGGGTTTCAGCCGGTTCCGGGTGATCGTAAATACGCAATCCAGACGGAAAAGGGGGAGAGTTGCGCGAGGCGCTCGATGCAGCGATTCGATCGCAACTCGAGTTTTCAGTGGAAAATCGATTCGCTAATGGTACTTTGCGTTCCCCGTCCCCGGCGAAACGTGGTACAACTCCAAGCATGACAAAGGGGCAAGTTGCAAACCCTCCAGGACAAGTCAATCTGAAGATGCTGGCTGAGCACCTTGAGCTTTCGCAGACCACGGTTTCATTGGTGCTGAATAACTCCCCCTCGGCAAAATCGATACCGCAGGAGACTCGCAACCGGGTAGTGGAGGCAGCGCGCCGGCTCAACTACAGGCCCAACTACTTTGCGCGTTCATTGCGGCAACGACGCTCAATGAGCGTGGGTGTATTGGCGTCGGATTTGAGCGAGGGCTACTTTACGCGAGTGATGACGGGAGTTGTACAGGAGCTGAACCAGTCACACTATTTCTTCTTCACCGCGTGCCATTACTGGAACAAGGATCTGATGGAGAAATATCCGCGGATGCTGCTGGACCGTGCTGTGGACGGATTCCTGCTGCTGAATACGTCTCTGACCACTGTTCCTGTTTCCGTGCCGGTGGTGGCGATTTCGACGCACTCAGAAACGCCGGTCGAGGTAACCAACGTAGTTCTGGATCACGACATTGCCGCCACGCTGGCGCTGAAGCATCTTTACGATCTGGGTCACCGGCGGATTGCATTCATGCGCGGGCCAGCGGCGATTCCCGACTCGGAGTTCCGGTGGGCGAGCATTCAAAAAGTTGCGCGGGAGCTGAACCTCGAGTCTGATCCCGATCTCGAAGTGCGCCTGGATGCAAGCGGCTGGCCGATGAAGACGGGACAGCAGCCAATGGATCCGCACATCGCCTACGCTCCGACCCGCGCGCTGCTGGAGAAGACCCAAGATTTTACTGCTCTATTCTGCTTTAACGACATGGCGGCAATGGGCGCCATTCGCGCCATCAAGGACGTCGGACTCACCGTGCCGGGAGACATCTCTGTGGTGGGATTTGACGATACCACTTCAGCCGCATTTTCGATTCCCTTGCTGACTACCGTTCACCAGCCGCTTTTTGAGATGGGCAAACGGGCCGCGGAAATACTGCTGGAAAGAATCGCGGACCGGGAAAAGGATTTTCCCAGAGAGGTGATGATGGCCCCGGAGTTGGTGATTCGCGAGTCGACCGGGCCGGTAAATAGAGGGAACAGGGACTAGGGACCAGGGACCAGGGAATAGAAAGCAACCGGACAGCGATCGGTCTTTCGCAATCAGAGGATCCCTGCAATCGCTGATGGCCGAGAGCGAGCTGTCGCAGGTCACGATTCGCGATCTACGATTCACGGCTCACGGTTCACGAGCAGGCGGCCTCGAGCCAGCGACTCACATAGACCTGGGCGTGCGCTTCTCCGCAGTAGTGACGTGCGCCGGGCGCGTCGGCGGCTTCTTTAGTCCACTTGTGGATGGTGAGTTGCGCGCTGTTGCAGTGGATGACAATCCAGCGCTGCGGATTGTCGCTTTCTTCTCCGCAAATTTCACATCGATAAATTGTGCCGATCACGGTTGACCTCCGGATTAATATTACGGTTCGTATTTGCAAGCCCTGATATGGAGAAGTAAGCGTCCGGGCCTGAAGTGTGTGCGTGAAAACTCGGTCCCATGTCAAAAAGACTGTCAGGAAGAACCCGCGGCTAAAGCCGTCTCTATACTTAGCGTCTTATTCAGCAGCCTAAGGCTGCTGCTCCCTCCGAAGTTGCTCCGTCCGAATCTGCTCCCTCCGAAGTATCGACCGAAAGCGTGCCGTGACCGGTTCTCACGCAGACGCTGAGACCCCCTGCACCCTCCATTTCCCTCATTCCAGTATCTGCATGTCGAGGGGTGAAACCAGCATGCAATCCATGGTGCGCACCGAGGCGAGCGCGCGCTTGAGCGCCGATGATTTGCATGGCTCGACGGTGACCACGAACGGCAACGCGTGGGCCGGATAGCCGGGCTTTTGCAGGATGGCGCGAATGTTGATCTGCTCGTTGGCCAGGGCGGTGGTAATGGCGGCGACGATGCCGGGGCGATCCATGACCATGAAGCGAATGTAATGAGGGACCTCGAACTCGACGCCGACGTGCGCGGGCGCGGAAGGAATTTCGACGCGGCGCGAACCGTGCGCGAGCGCGAGCAGATCGCTGACCACTGCGACCGCGGTGGGATGGCCGCCTGCTCCGTGGCCTGAAAAAACCACATTGCCCCCGTAGTGGCCGCTTACGATGACCATATTCTCAGTGTCCTTCGACCAGGCCATTGGCGAGCGCAGCGCAACCAGCATGGGGCCTACCGTAGCGGCGAGGCGGCCATCGAGCTGCTCGGCGCGGGCTACCTGGCGGATGGTGCAGCCGAGGTCGCGCGCATAGCTGAAGTCGACGGCGCTGACCTCGGTAATGGGACGGGGAAGAATCTCTTCGGGATCGATCTGCACGCGCAGCGCAAGGCGCATGAGGATGGCGAGCTTGGCGCGCGCATCGAAGCCGCCAACATCTTCAGTTGGGTCGGCTTCCGCGTAGCCCTTGGCCTGGGCCTCAGCCAGCACCGGCGCATATTCCGCGCCGCCCTCCATCTTGCTGAGGATGAAATTGCAGGTGCCGTTGAGAATGCCCTGGATGCGCTCGATGCGATCGCCGGCCAGGCCTTGCTCAAGGCCGGGAATGACGGGGATTCCGCCAGCCACCGCCGCGCCGTATTTGAGATGGCCGCCCTTTTCCTGGGCGAGACGCTCGAGGTCGATGCCATGAAAAGCGATGAGTTTCTTGTTGGCAGTAACAACGCTCTTGCCGCACGCGAGGGCTTTGCGCACCCAGGTTCCCGCGGGATCGAGGCCACCGGCCAGCTCGACGATCACGTCCACATCGGATGCAAGGATCGCATCCGCGTCTTCGCTCCACACTACTCCGGTTGGCGTCCAGTCGACGCGCTTGCGGGCAACATCGCGATTGAAGACGTGGGTAAGCTCGAGGCCCTGCGGCTTTGATTCCATCAGAATCCGCGCTACCGAGCTGCCCACCGTGCCAAAACCGAAGATGGCGATGCGTAATGGATGCTGTGGAGGCCCAATGGACACTTCAACCGGCGATGCAGAATTACCTGCCTGGGGCACCTGAGTTTTCCTCTTGCTTAAAGTGATTGACCGAGAAATCTGGCAATGACTTGATGATACGCGAGAGCAGTGATCAGGGGTCGGTGGTCAGTGATCGGTGGTCGGTGGTCGGTGGTCAGCTTCGGGCTGCTGGCTTCTATTCCCTATTCCCTAGTCCCTAGTCCCCGATTTCAGTTCTCTGGTAGCATGATTTTCAGATGCGGCGCGGCTTCTCCATTTTCCTGATCCTGCTGTTCGGGCTTGGCCCTCTGTCGTCGTTGATCGACGGCAGCGAGGACGCGAACCTGCCTGCGTGCTGCAGGCGGCACGGAGCGCACCATTGCGCGATCCTGGGGATGGCCGCACAGGCACAATCGGGTCAATCGCCGTTGGTGTCAGCGCCGATGACTTGCCCGAGCTATCCGGGAGCGATTGCATTGCTGTCAACGCCTGGCGAGGCGCTGGCAGCTTTGTCGCGAATGGGCGATGCGCCGCTCCACATTGAATATGTGCAGATTGCGGCGCAGACGACTCCGCTCTCCGGGCCTGCTCAAACGCATGCCGGCCGCGGCCCTCCCGAATCAAGCCTCAGCTAATCCTGCGGAAAGCCACTGAACAGAGCGAGTCTCTTTGGGAACATCCTCCAGAGGCTAAAGCCCACGTTCATTTTGGGAGTGATATCGGCACGAGTCGAACTTGTGCCCTTGCTACAAGACTCCGCTCCGCAGGCCGTATCGACAGTCAGGGCAATTGGTACCTGCAAATGAATTGTCCTTGCGCCGTCCCTGCGGGACTCGGCAATGGTATTGCGTTTTCCCTTTCCCCACGCTGAAGCGCGGGGCTAACAACCACTGCACCTACGGCGCATTCACGGGACATTGCTTATGCAGTTCGCGATCTCCCGCCCCAGGCGCAAGAACAAAGACGCGCCGATGGTGGGGGACCCAATGTTTCAACCATCGCAGGCCGGCTTCATCGGTGGCGGACTGTTACAAATCCCCCGGTCCCTTGCGTCTTATCGCAGCTGCGCGATTCGGTTCGCGCTCGACCATGTTCGGAGGTCTTTATGCGACGTTACTGTCTTCTGGTTGCTTTTCTGGCCGTCGCTTCCCTTCCCGTTTATGCAACCGTGTTTGCCACGGTTCACGGCATTGTGCACGATCAGCAGCATCGGCCCATCGCCGGAGCATCGGTGACGCTCAAGGCCGTGGACTCAGACTTTGCGATTCAAGCGAAATCCAATAACGAGGGCGCGTTCGAGCTGCCGCAGACGCCGATCGGGGTTTACAAACTCACGGTGACTGCCGGCGGATTTGCAACATCGACGCAGGATCTGTCGATTGCTTCCGGAACGAATCCCGTGCTGCACATTCCACTCACGGTTGGAGCCGAGACGCAATCCATCGTGGTTGAAGGCAATATGGTATCGACCGATACTGCTACTCCCACGACGCTGGTGACGAGCGCGACCATTGCTGAAACGCCGGGCGCGGATCGCACGCTGGGAACCGAAATGATTACCGACTACGTGCCCGGCGCGTACATGACGCACGACATGCTGCACATGCGCGGCGGCCACCAGACAAGCTGGCTGATCGACGGCGTGGCAATTCCCAATACCAAGATCGCATCGAACGTGGGCCCGCAGATCGATCCCAAGGACATTGATTCGATGGAGGGACTGCGGGGCAGCTATGGAGCCGACCAGGGCGACCGCACCTACGGCATGTTCAACGTGTTGCCGCGGAATGGATTCGAGTTCAGCCGCGAAGGTGAATTACTGCTCTACGGAGCTAATCCCGGCACGGGCGAGGCGCAGGTTTCGCTGGGTAATCACTCAGAGAAGACGGCCTGGTACACAAGCGTGGCCGGGCAGCGCTCAGATTACGGGTTGGCAACGCCGGTGGCGCAGATTTATCACGACGCAACCAACTCGCAGAGTGGGTTTGCGTCGGTGATTCGCAACCAGACCGCGGCGGACCAACTGCGCGTGGACGCGCAGATTCGCAACGACTACTTTCAGGTGCCGTACGACCCGAGCCAGACCGATTACGAGTGCACTTCAGGCTATTACTGCTCGTGGGGACTGCGCGATGGACAGACGGAGCGCGACGCATTTGCTATTGCGAACTGGGTGCACACCTTCTCGCCCAGGGCGCTGGTTGCAGTTGCGCCCTTCTACCACTTCAATCTGTCTGATTACGACTCGAAGCCGACGGATGTACCGGTATCGACCACGTGGCACCAGAACTCGAATTACGGCGGGGCGCAGGCCGATGCAAAGCTCGACATGGGGAGAAACAGTTTCTCAGGAGGCTTGTACTCATTTGCGCAGAAAGAGAGCGACCTGTTCGGCGTGCAGGTGAACAATGGCAGCGCGACCTCGCAACCCAGCACGCCGGCCAACGCCAGCGCGGGACTGGTGGAGTTCTACGTGGCCGACCATCTGCGGTTGGGTCAGTATGTAACGCTGGTGGGCGGAGAACGGTTCACGATCTATCGTGCGTGGCTCGATGAGTCGGCGACGTATCCGCGCATTGGCGCCACGGTGCGGATTCCGCATTTGGACTGGGTGCTGAAGGGTTTCTATGGACACTTTTTTCAGCCCGCGCCGATTCTCACCGTTTCAAGCTCGGTGTTGAATTATGCAGGCAGCCTGGGCGGAGGCGAGAATACGTTCACGCCGATTCCTTCGGAACGAGATGAGGAGCACCAGTTCGGCATCGAGATTCCCTACAAGGGATGGATGCTGGATGTGGATACATTCAAGAACCGGGTGAACAACTTCCTCGACCACTCGAACCTGGGCGAGTCGAACATGTACTTCCCGATTGCCGTGGATGGAGCGCTGGTACGCGCCTGGGAGATGACGCTCAATTCCCCGCCGGCATGGCGGTACGGGCGGTTCTACGTGACGTATTCAAACCAGATCGGGCAGCAGCGCGGCAACATTATCGGCGGATTCACTTGCAGCATTTCCACCGATCCCGCCTGCGACCTTGGACCGCAATACATCTCTCTCGACCACGACCAGCGCAATACGCTGAACACGGGATTCACGGCAAACCTGCCGGCGCAGACATGGTTTTCGACCAACGTTTACTACGGCTCGGGATTCTCGAACGGCCTGGCCGGGGCCAATGAGGGACCGTACGACGGCAAGTATCTGCCGGTGCATACGACGTTTGATTCTTCAATCGGCCATGCGATCGGCGAGCGATGGAAGATTGCGGTGAACGCAATCAACGTGACCAATCATCGTGTGCTCCTCGATAACTCGGTGACCATCGGAGGGTTTCACTGGAACGATCCGCGGATGGTGTCGGGCGAGGTGAAATACCGGTTTAATTTTTAGTGGTGGCTCTGTGTCATTTGGAAGAGTGCGAGGAACTTCCCTCAGAGGCTAAAGCCCGGAGTCATTTTTGCTAGGTTTGCGGCGCGGCTAAAGCCATGCCCTTTCAAAGAAATCGACTCATTCAAAGATTCTTTGGCGAAGTTTGCCGACTAATTCACGGGAGCGGGTAAGATGGGATTCCATGGCGACAGTTTTTGAAAAACTTAATCTCGGCAACCGGCAGGAGATTGTCGTGCTGAATGCGCCGGAGAGCTTCAAGCCGGAGTTGGCACGGCTGCCGGTGATTACCATCCACCATCACCTTGAATCGGTGACGGATTGCGGCTTCTGGCTGGCGTTTGTTACGCGCCAGGCAGAGGTAGACAAGCTGACTCCGCAAATTGTGAAGCGGGCAAAGGGCGACGCGATTGTGTGGTTCGCGTATCCCAAGGGCACGTCGAAGAAGTTGAAGTGCGACTTTAACCGCGATAACGGCTGGGACAAGTTGAAGGCAGCGGGGTTCGACACTGTGCGCGCGGTGGCGATTGACGAGGATTGGAGCGCGCTGCGGTTCCGGCGGGTGGAATTTATCAAGGCGAAGTAGCGGAGTTAGCCGGGCTAAGTTTACGAGTCGGTTCAGTCGACTGAAGCCAGCCAGAGAAATTTCGTCATGTGTGAGTGAAGAGCTCGCGACGACGTGTCGGACGCGATTTGACGATTCGGCTTAGAATCTGAGCAACGGTAAGTATTAGCACGCATGCTCAAGAAGATCACATTATTGCGCGACAGGGTGCAGGATTGGCAAAGCTATCCTTTTTCCGTTCCTACAATCCAGCATTTCGACACCTTGACCCTGAATTCGCGGATTTGCTTCTTTGCAGGCGAGAATGGAACCGGCAAGTCCACCTTGTTGGAAGCCATCGCGGCACATTACGGATTTGGGCGCGAGGGCGGCACTCGGAGCTTCTTGAACAATACAACCGAGAGTAACCATTCTATCGACCCGCTCGTTCAGGCTCTGCGCCTCTCCTTCGACAAACGAACCGGTGCTGGGTATTTCTTGAGGGCAGAGAGTTTCTTTAACGTGGCTTCCCACATTGATGAGATCGGTGTGACCGAATATTACGGCGGCAGAAGCCTTCACACCCGTTCGCACGGAGAAACCTTTTTCACGCTACTCGAACTCAAATTTCAGAGGGACGGGCTGTTCATCCTGGATGAACCGGAAGCTGCATTGTCTCCGCAACGTCAGTTGGCATTTCTCGTTCTGCTTTACGATACGCTTCGGAAGCATAAAGACGCCCAATTCATCATTTCTTCTCATTCGCCTGTTTTGCTCGGATTCCCCGACGCACAGATAATTTCGTTCGACGAAGGACAAATTCATGAAATTGCTTATGAGGAGACTGCACCAATGCAAATTGTCCGGCGCTTCGTGAATCACCGTGACAGGTTCCTGAAGGAACTCTTCAACGAACCCGCTACTCTTTTCGACGAAAAGCGGGACTAGAGATGTGCCGCTGGCGGATGACCACCTACACGGCAGCTTGGGAAAAGCAGCCGCAGAGGCTTCGCCGCGCTCAGCATGACAGTGCGTTTTTTGGGTTTGATTGGGGCGGTTGACCAACAATCCGAAAGTTTCTAACAGCTATGACGGGCTTGGAGGGTGCGCCCCGGCTTTACGCCTGCACATCGAATAAACCCGGCAACACCTCGCCCGCTTTGCCATCCACGACCTGCGTGAAGGCTGAGGCGTTGAGTGGAGGTTCGGGGCCGATGTAAACCGTGCGAGCGCCGGCCTGGCGCGCCCAGTGCACAAAGTTGGCTGCGGGGTAGACGTTCCCAGACGTGCCGATGACCAGCATCAGCGTGCAGCGGGAGATTTCGCGCTGGATGCGATCCATCTCGAGTGGAATCTCTCCGAAGAAAACAATGTGGGGCCGCATGCGCGCGCCGCAGTTGCAGCGGCCCACTTCGCTGAGCGATGCGTAAGCGTGATGATCTTCAACGGGCGGTTCGCCGCATTCGTCTCCGCAGCGGGATTTGGCAAGCTCGCCGTGCATGTGGACGAGGTTGCGTGAGCCGGCGCGCTCGTGAAGATCGTCTACATTTTGCGTGCAAAGGAAGAAGCGGCCGGGGATTTTTGCTTCAAGCCCGGCTAGCGCGATGTGCGCGAGATTGGGCTCGGCCTTCCTGCAATCGGCGCGGCGCTTGGAATAAAACTCCCATACCAACGAGGGATTGCGTTCGAGCGCTTCGGGCGTGCAGATCTCTTCAACGTTGTATCCGGCCCACAAACCATCTGAGGCGCGAAAGGTGGGCAGGCCGCTTTCGGCGCTGATGCCGGCGCCGGTGAGGACGAAGACGCGGTCGGTGGGAGAAATGGAGACGGTCATAATAGTTGTCAGTTTTCAGTGATCAATTGTCAGTTGTCAGCCAGTAGCCAGTAGGCTGAAGCTGCTGTCTATTGGCTACTGGCTATTGGCTACTGGCTGTCTTTACGGCACCAGCAACACCTTCCCCGTCGTATTGCGGGCCTCGAGGTCGATGTGAGCCTGGGCGGCTTCGGCGAGTTGGTAGATATGTTCCATGCGCAGCTTGAGTTCGCCCCTGGCTGCCCAGTTGAGCACATCGCCTGAGCGCCACTCGAGTTCGGCGCGCGTGGCCAGGTAATGCCACATGGAAGGGCGCGTAATAAACAGCGAGCCCTTGCTGTTGAGTTGCTGGAGATCGAAGAGCGGGACGGGGCCGCTCGACGCGCCGAAGAGCACCATCATGCCGCGCGGATGAAGGCAGTTGAGGCTCTTGTCGAAAGTAGTTTTGCCAACCGAGTCGTAGACCACATCGACGCCTTTGCCGCCGGTGAGGCGTTTGACTTCGGCCTCGAAGTCCTGCTCGGTATAGAGGATCACGTCGGTGGCGCCGGCCTCGCGGGAGAGCTCAGCCTTTCCCGGGGTTGAAACTGTGGTGATGACGCGCGCGCCGATCCGCGTGGCCATTTGCGTGAGCAGCAGGCCTACGCCACCCGCGCCGGCATGAACCAGGGCCGTTTCGCCGGACTTGAGGGGAAAAGTTGAGTAGGCGAGAAAGTGCGCGGTCATGCCTTGCAACAGCGCCGCCCCGGCACTCTCCATGCTGAGACCGGCAGGCACTTTAACCAACTGCGCCGCGGGAACCAGCGCGTACTCGGCGTAGCTGCCCATCACGCTGGTTGAGGCCACTACATCTCCGGCTGCAAAACCGCTAACGCCGGGGCCAAGTTCTTCAACGGTGCCCGCGGCCTCGCTGCCCGGAATGAGCGGGAACGAAGCTTTGTAGACGCCTTTGCGAAAGTAGACCTCGACGAAATTCACGCCCGTGGCCTCGATGCGGATAAGCACCTGCCCGTGGCCGGGCTCAGGAATTGGCAATTCGACGAGCTTGAGAACTTCAGGCCCGCCCGCTTCACTAATCTGGATGGCCTTCATGACAAGGTAAAGAATGAACCGTCGGGGCCAGTGGGCGCAAGAGAGATTGCGAATTAGGGAACGAGGGAACCAGGGAACGAGGGGACAAGCAAGAAGGGATCGAGAATCAGCGTTGACTGTTGCTGAATTTCAGTATTGCCGGAATTTCGCGGGGGCGCAGGAGGGAGCAGCCGCAGAAATACGGCTCACGAAAACGGCTACCGCTGGTTTCGAGTTCACACGGTCCCTTGTTTCCTTGGTATCTAGTTCCCTGTTTTTAGAAACTGTCTTCGCGGCGCTCCGGCAGCAGGCTTTGCTCGTCGGCTGATGCAAGCCGCACCACGCGATCGACGATGTAGGAAGCAGGCTGCTGGCCGGTGTAATACTGGCGCACCTGCAACTCGCCGAGCAGGCCGAGGGCAAGCAACTGCACGCCCGCCACGATGAGCACCGAGCCCACCACAAACCAGGGGCCGTGATGGTCGAGCGTGTTGACATGCGGATTGAAGAGCTTGAACATGAGCAGGTAAAACGCGATGCCGCTGCCGCCCAGAATGCCCAGCAGCCCCACTCCACCGAAAAAGTGCAGCGGGCGGTTGAGGTATTTGAGCAAAAAGCGGATGGTCAAGAGGTCGAAGAACACGCCGATGGTACGGCCAATGCCGTAATGGCTCTTGCCGCGCTCGCGATTCACGTTTCTTATGGGGATCTCGCAGATGGAAGCGCCATACCAGCTCGCCAGTGCGGGAATGAAGCGGTGCATCTGGCCGTAGAGGGGGATGTTCTGAATGAGCTCGCGGCGGTAAGCCTTGAATGTGGTGCCGAAGTCGTGAATGTCGACGCCGGAGAGGCGGGCCATGAGCCAGTTGGCGCAACGAGATGGAGTGCGGCGCATGATGAAGTTGTCGATGCGTTCCTTGCGCCAGCCGGAGACCACGTCGTAGCCCTCGTCGAGCTTTTCGAGGAAGGCGGGAATGTCGTTGGGGTCATGCTGAAGGTCGCCATCCATGGCCAGGATGAACTCGCCAGAGGCGTGATCGAAACCGGCAGCGAGGGCCGAGGTCTGGCCGAAGTTGCGGCGCAATTTCACTACGAGAACCCGGCTGTCGACGGCAGCGATTTCTTCAAGCAGCTTGTAGGTGCGGTCGCTGGAACCATCGTCCACCAGGACGAGCTCAAAGCTCTCCCCTACCTGCTCCATCACCTGCTTGAGGCGGGCGTAGAGAACAGTTACGTTCTCTTCTTCGTTGTGAAATGGCACAACAATCGAATATTTGGCCATACGATGTTTGATGCGATTGGGATGCACCGGATTACACAGTGGAACTTAAAATCTTAACCGCAAATTCAAGAATACCGCAGCTTGATATGCAAGCGTGGGAATTCGAAACGACATTTTTATCGATCGAGCTCAGGCAGCATTGCCTGCACTTCGGCTCTAACGGTCAAGTTCATCGAGCATTGCCTGCATCTCGCTGAGAGCGTGACGATTACCGGCGCGGGCGGCGCATGAGATTCCTGCTTTGAGCCTCTCGATGGCCTGGGCAGTGCGCCCGGAATTGGAGAGCGTCTGCGCCGACATGAAGTAGCCGGCAGTGTAATCGGGATCGTTTACGAGCAGCGTGTCGAATTCAGCCAGCGCGGCATCGGTCTCGCCGCGGCCGGCCAGCTCCATGGCGATGCCGTAACGAACAAAACTGTTCTTCGGGTCCAGAGCCAGAATCTCTTTCAGTCCTGCGAGCTTGTCCATCGTTCCTTTTTCAGGTCTCTTGTCCAGCCCGTAGATTTGGCCTGGGGATTTGCGTAAACAGGCTGGATTGCCGAAACTGAAGCAAGCGGCCCGGCGCCGCGCGAGGCTGCAAACCAGGCGGCCTGACTTTTATTGTAGCCGGAGCGGAAAAAGCGCGCTGACGGTCTGTTAACACGAGAAACGGAGCAAGCACGAAATGAGCGAATCCAGGTTAAGCGATTCGATGAGCGATTCAATGAGTCGTCCCGCCGAACGAACAGTTGCAAGCACGCAGTCGGAGATGACCGAGATCATCCTGCCCAACGACACCAACACGCTGGGAAACCTGCTGGGCGGGCGGCTAATGCATTTTATCGACGTGACGGGGGCGATGGCGGCCTTCAGGCACTCGCGCACTTTTGTGGTGACGGCCGCAATGGACCACATCGACTTTATCCGGCCGGTACACCTGGGCGACCTGGTGACGCTGAAGTCGAGCGTGAATCGCGCTTTTTCAACCTCGATGGAAGCGGGGGTAAAAGTGTGGGCTGAGAACACGCGGACCGGCGAGGTGTCGCATGTGGCCAGCGCGTACCTGGTGTTTGTGGCCGTGGACGAGCATGGGCGGCGTGTGAAGGTTCCCGCGCTCAAACCTGAGACGCCGAATGAGATGAGGCGCTACGACGATGCATTGCGCCGCCGCGAACATCGCGAAGCCGAAGGGGCCAGGCGCAAGGAAGCAAGAAAGGCTTTGAAAGCGCTTGAAGGGGCATAGACCGCTGCGTCGTAAGGGCGGCAGATTGTTGTGAGCAGTGAAAGTGGCCCACCCCGCGCCGGAGATATTTTCAGGAACTGAGGCGGCGCGCTTAATCAAGGCGGCAAAGGAATTGCGCTCCTGTAAAATCTGATTGAGTGAATAAGGAGTCTGTCGATGGCACATGGAAATGCCATGCCGGCGCCGGTAGCTTTGCCCGGCGTCTCGAAGATTGTTGCAATTGGATCGGGAAAAGGCGGCGTAGGCAAAACCACCGTGGCCGTGAACCTGGCGATTGCGCTCAGCAAGCTGGGCCACCGCGTGGGGCTGATTGACGCCGACATCTACGGGCCGAATGTTCCGCTGATGATGGGCTCGACCAAACAACCGACCGTGGGCCCGGGCAACATGATTGAGCCCAATGTCACGCACGGCATCAAGACAATTTCGATCGGTTACATTTCGCCGGGCGACAAGCCGCTGGTGATGCGCGGTCCGATGCTGCACCAGATCATCCGGCAGTTTTTGCAGCAGGTGAACTGGGGCGAACTCGATTATCTGATCGTGGATCTGCCTCCGGGCACGGGCGACGTGGTGATCTCGCTGGTGCAGACGGTGCCGCTGACGGGCGCCGTGGTGGTTTCGACGCCCAGCGACGTGAGCCTTGAGGATGCGCGCAAGGCGCTGGAAATGTTTGGCCAGGTGAATGTTGAAGTTCTGGGCATCGTGGAGAACATGAGCCACTTTACGTGCCCGCATTGCCACAACGAGATCGACATCTTCTCGCGTGGGGGAGCCGAGCGCACGGCCCAGCGATTCAACGTTCCCTTTCTGGGATCGATTGAGCTGGTGCCCGCGATTCGCGAAGGCGGAGACCGTGGATTGCCGGTAGCGCTGGCCGGACCCAAGAGCCCGCAGGCCGCCGAGTTTTATGCGGTGGCGGAGAAACTGATCGAGCGCGCCGATGAAGCGGCGGCGAAGGCGCGGGACGTGATCGAGATCAGCTAAAACAGGGAACCAGGGAAAAAGGGAACGAGGAAACAAAAAAGGGCGAGGCATAAAAGCCCCGCCTTTTTGCTTGGTAGATTCTGATGAGTCAGAACCGTACTCGCTCGGAGGTATCGAATTGAGGTTGCGGAGTCAGCTTAGCTGAACGTCTGACTCCGCCAGCACCGCTAACTCCACTGGTTTTTACTGCCAGTGACCTTCAACCAGGACATATTGGCCGTGGCGATGGACCCAGCGGTGGGCGACCCAGCGTTGCCCTCGATGGGGCGGTTGCTCGTAGTGGCCGGGCGTCCAGACATAATGGTCGCCATCGTAGCGGTGATAGCCGGCTTGCCATACGTAGCCCTCCCCAGGAGGCGGTCCGCGGCGCTCATAGACTGGCGGTGGTGGCCCGACACGAATCACGACCTGCGCAAACGATGCCGCGGGGATCAGGGTAATAGCGAGCAAGAGTGCCATTGCAATTCTCTTCACAAGAATCGAGTCCTCCATGGGTTGAGTGATTTGGGATCGACACGCAGCTTCAAAATGCTGCGGAAACGAATGTTGCGAGGCGTATTCGTTGCGTGCCCTTTGCGGCCCGCATTGATATCCCTTGTACCACCCTTGATTTTCCCGGTGATGTGCCGAATTGCTCAGTGGAGTATTTTTTAGATAAGAAGGCTTCGATCTTCAGGCAAAAAATTGAGCGGGGCGTTGTCGCCCCGCTCAGTTTTTGCACCATTGAATTGTGGTTACTGCCAGTGACCTTGGACGAGCACATAGCCGCGGTCACGGTGTTCCCAGCGGTGGGCGACCCAAACCGCACCAGGGTGCGGGGGATGCGCCCAGTGGCCATGATGCCAGACATAGCGGTGGCCATCCCAGCTATGGTACCCATCAACCCACACCCATCCAGGATGCGGCGCATGATCGTGAACTTCAACGATTGGTTCCGGCGGCGCAACGCTGACATAGACCTGCGCCATTGCAACCGCGGGCAGCAGGCAAATCGCCAGCAGCAGAGAGAAAGCTGTTTTTTTCACGCGTAAGTATCCTCCAGGGATTGTCGTTTCCGGAATTGCCGAGTTGTTCCGGTCTTCTATAGTCCTTAGAAACTCACCCTGAATCGATTAGTTGCTCGCCCAGTGTGAAAACATTAGCGCGGATTGAAGATTAAGGAGTTAGTCGGGTTCCCTGGGGATGGCGCGATGATACGGAGATTAATCGTGTAGAGGATACGGCGAGGGTCTGGAGAACCTTAGTGCGGCCGGCCAGGAGAGGCTGCGGAAAAACTCGGTGAGGTGAAGCAATCTCGCAACGGTGGATGCAGCAGGGGCTAAAGCCCGGACACATTTTGGGCGCTCTATCGGCCCGGCTAAAGCCGTGCCCTTGTTACAAAGCGACATTTTCCGAGCTTTATCGGCAGTCAGGGCTGAAGCCCCGACCTGCCAGCCGTGCCCTGATACGGGACCTTATCCCGCCGAGTTTTTCCGCAACCTCAGGAGACCGGCGGTACGATTTTTCGCTGGTTACGCCGCGGGCTTCGGCGGAAAGAGATTTCCGAGGCGCTGAATCTTCGCGCCTACCCTGCGCAGTTTTTCATCGATCTGCTCGTAGCCGCGATCCATGTGGTAGACGCGGTCGATGATGGTTTCACCTTCGGCAACCAGCGCGGCCAGCACCAGTGAAGCGGAGGCGCGCAGATCGCTGCACATGACGGCCGCAGCCGAGAGACGCGAAGGCCCGAGCACCGTGGCCGTTTTGCCTTCGACCTTGATGCTTGCGCCCATGCGCACCAGTTCCTGCACATGCATAAAGCGGTTCTCGAAAATGTTTTCGCGCACCAGGCTGGTGCCTTCAGACTGCGTGGCGAGCGCCATGTATTGCGCCTGCATATCGGTGGGAAAGCCTGGATACTCTTCGGTGGAGATGTCGGCCGCGGCCAGCCTGCCATTGCTGCGCACGCGCACGGTATCGGGCCCCAGCACTTCAACGCGCGCGCCCGCCTCGCGCAGCTTGGCAATCACCGCGCCCAGATGCGAGGTATTGCAGTGCGAAACAATCAGGTCGCCGCCGGTAATGGCTCCGGCAATCAGAAAGGTTCCCGCCTCAATGCGATCGGGATTGATGCGGTAACGCGCGCCGCGCAGCTTGCTCACGCCGCGCACGCGGATGGTGGTCGATCCCGCGCCCTCAATGTCTGCGCCCATGGTAACCAGCAGCGCGGCAAGGTCGACGACCTCCGGCTCGCGCGCGCAGTTTTCCATCACGGTTTCGCCGTCGGCGAGCACTGCGGCCATCAGCAGATCTTCAGTGCCGGTCACGGTGATTTTGTCGAAGACGAGCTGTGCGCCGCGCAGGCGCTGAGCGCGCGCCTCGAGGTAACCGTGCTCCTGGGTGATGGTCGCGCCCATCTGCTCCAGGCCCTTGATGTGCAGATCGATGGGACGGCCGCCGATGGCGCAGCCTCCGGGCATGGCCACGCGAGCCATGCCGGTGCGTGCAATCAGCGGCCCGAGCACCAGCGAGCTGGCGCGCATGGTTTTAACAATCTCGTACTTGGCCACGGGATCGGAGAGATTGCGGCAACTGATGGTGGTGCTGTGCGCCGTTTCGTCCGAGCCGATCTCGACTTCGGCTCCCATGGATTGAAGCAGGCGGCGCTCGGTTGAGATGTCGCGCACCTGCGGGATGTTCTCGAGCGTGATGGGTTCTTCAGTAAGGATGGCGGCGGCCATGCAGGGCAGTGCCGAGTTCTTTGCGCCCGACACGCGAATGGTTCCGACCAGCGGATTGCCGCCTTGTACTACAAATGTGTCCATAAGAAAAACGCGAAAAATTACGCAGACTCAAGAGAAGCGGGCCGAAGAGGCTCGGCGCGGCTTCCCGGTTGTTCCAGTGGGTTAAGTCTAAATGGCGTGAATGGCAGGAAGACCGCGCGGGAATCACCGGGATTAACGGTCTCGGCGCAGATGCGCCCGAAAGACGATCAGGCGAGCCATCGAGAGTATTCGTGTACGGGCGTGGACGCCCGTACGACAACCGCGCTGGAGCGCGGCGCTACCAAGGCGGGGCGCTACTGTTTCGTGTGCCCAGTAGCTCTGTAGGCTGGTTTACTGATTCTGCGTGGGCGCGGGTGCAGGAGCGGGCTGATCTTGATCTTGAACCGGGGCGGATTGGTCCTGGTCCTGAGCCTGTGGCTGGGCTTGCGGCTGTGGCTGCATTTGCGGCTGCGGCTGCATCTGGGGCTGTGGCTGCATGGCTGAAACCAGATCCAAGGGCTCGGTCAGCGAGAAGACCAGCGTAGCGCCTTCATCGAGCCTGGCCTGGGGATGGTTGACGAGCAGATGGACGGTGACGGCGCCCGCGCCGATAAGGCCGCCGGCAAGCGCACCGGCAGGACCGCCGACCACTGCGCCGGTGACGATGCCCGCGCCGGTTGCGCCGCCGTATTCAATGCTGTCGCGCTTCATGCGTGAGCCCGGAGCAACCGTGCCCTCGCCGCCCACGCGCGCGTCCGAGTCGGGAGTTCCGCTCAGTTGCGCATACATCTTGAACTGCGTGCCGTTGGGCAGGATCACGGTTTCAGGGTGCAGAATCATCGATCCATGACCGCCGAGGTGTCCCGTAGAAACATGTACAACCTTGCCGTCGATCTCAGATCCGGCGGGAATCAGGACCTGGTCGTTCTGGTAAACGTCGCTGGTGACGCGGGTATGGAATGGCTCGCCGTCGCGGCTCTCGGTGGTGGAGAGACGATCGAGCAGGCGCGCGCGGATGGTGGTTCCATAGCCCAGCGTTCCTGGCGGAGGCGGCGCGGGATGCACGATGTCCCCGTCGGGATCGTCCATTTGGCCGCGCTGATTCAGCATCGGCTGCGAACTGTCGGGCGCTACCTCGACCGTGCCGGCGTCAGTTCCCTGCGCGCTGTTTGCCGGCGCGTACGAGTTTACGGGGGGTGGCACCTGCGCGGGAGCAGGCTGAGGCGGCTGCGCGGGCGCAACCTGCTGCGGGTACTGTGCCGGGGAGGGCTTGGGCAGCGGTGGAGGCACCTGGGGCTGGCTGTCTTCGATGGTTGTATCCGGAGGGGGAGTTGAAGTTCCCGCGTAGGGACTCGGCTGCTGCTGTTGGTCCTGCTGTGGGGACTGCGCTGCAAGCGTGGCAGCGGCGGCAACGAGCATGGCGAACACGAGAATCGGCCGGTTCATGTATGACTCCTGTTGGCGGGCGCTGGTTGTTCAGGGCACAACATTCCCTTCCCTATTCAGACCCGGCTTTATGGGAAAGGTTGCATGGCCAAATTCCTGGCAATGCCCTTGAGACAGTTTGCCCATTTTCAGGCTAGATGCTTTCGGAGCCCTGAAGCCACCTAAGCGCAGGTGAGTGCCGGGCTGGGCACGAATCGAGTTAGTTAATCTTTTCCGAATTAACAAACGGCGTTTTCCGCATTCAGGAAGGGCGCTTCGCAGTGTGACCGCTGCCACACCGGGGGGCCAAGGTAGATTTGCTAGAATCCGAACTGAACCCGACATCTCGGACTAAGGATCGTCCAGGGAGATTTCCACGCGTGCAGGGGCTTCTAAACACCATACAAAGCGCTGCCGGAGAAGCACTTGCAGTGGATCGCCGTCCGAAATTGAACGACCGGCTGCTGCACCGCATCATGAGGAGCGATATGACAGAGATTGTAGCCATTCGTGCCCGCGAAGTTCTTGATTCCCGCGGAAACCCGACCGTGGAAGCGGACGTAATTCTGGAGAGCGGCGCACTGGGCCGCGCCATTGTGCCTTCGGGCGCCTCAACCGGCGAGCACGAGGCCGTGGAGTTGCGCGACGGTGACAAAACCCACTACGGGGGCAAAGGCGTACTGCAAGCCGTTGATAACGTTGAGACGGTGATTGCGCCTGAACTGGAAGGAATGGACGCAGCCAACCAGCGCCTGATCGACCATACGATGATTGCGCTGGATGGAACCCCCAACAAAAGCAAGTTGGGCGCCAATGCCATTCTCGCGGTTTCAATGGCTTGCACGCGGGCGGTGGCGCAGACGCTGGAGATTCCGCTCTACCGCTATCTGGGCGGCGTCAACGCCAGCATTCTGCCTACTCCCATGTTGAACGTGCTGAATGGCGGCGCGCATGCCGACTCGAACGTGGACTTTCAGGAGTTCATGATCATGCCGGTTGGCGCTTCTGCGTTCAGTGAGGCGCTGCGTTGGGCGGCTGAAACATTCCACACGCTGAAAGGTGTGCTGAAGAAGAAGGGCTACAACACAGCGGTGGGCGACGAAGGCGGATTTGCTCCTTCGCTCAAGTCGAATGCCGAAGCCATCGAGCTGATTCTCGAAGCCATTGAAGCCGCCGGCTACAAGCCTGGCGAGCAGATCGCGATCGCGCTCGATCCCGCGTCCAGCGAGTTCTACGACGCTGACAAGAACAAGTACGTCTTCAAGAAGGGCGACAAGAGCGAGCTGACCAGCGCGGAGATGGTTTCGTTTTACGACAACTGGATTCGCCAGTATCCCATCGTCTCGCTTGAAGACGGCCTGGCTGAGAACGACTGGGCAGGCTGGCGCATCCTCACTGACAAGCTGGGCAGCAAGATTCAGCTTGTGGGCGACGATAACTTCGTCACCAACGTAAAGCTGCTGCAGCGCGGTATCGAAGAGGGCGTGGCCAACTCGATCCTGATCAAGCTGAACCAGATTGGCACCGTGACTGAGACGCTTGAAGCGATCGACCTTGCCCGCCGCTACGGTTATACCTCGGTCATATCTCACCGTTCGGGCGAAACCGAAGACACGTTCATCGCCGATCTCGCAGTGGCTACCGGTGTGGGGCAGATCAAGACCGGTTCGTGCAGCCGCACCGACCGCATCGCCAAGTACAACCAACTGCTCAGGATTGAAGAAGAGCTGGGCTCGGGCGCGGTTTACCTTGGGCTGGAGAGCCTGAACTACGGCGAGTAGTTACCTGGAATATTGTGTCAGACGGCGAGGGGCGCGAATTTCGCGCCCCTCGCCATTTAGATGGCTGATTCGCTTTGATCATTGCGTTCCAAATGTTTCAGGCCAACACTTTCAGCCCGTGCTTCTCAACGATGTCGAGAAGCTTGAGCGCCATTCCGCTTGGCTTCTTCGCACCTGTCTCCCATTTTTGTATGGTTGATTCGCTGGTGTTCAGATACCTTGCAAATACCGGCTGGCTTACACGCTGCGCCTCGCGGATTTTCTTGATCCTCCGCGGTCCCATTGGGGCGGGGGAAACAAGACACGCTTCATCGAACTCTCGCATCGTAGCCTTGTCGATCGCGCCTGCGCGAAGCATTGCGGAGGCGGACGTGTGAATCGCCTCAAATGCATCGCTCTTGAATTTCTGCTTAGTTGCCGTCACAAATCTCCATCCAGTCCGAATTCTCAATCAATTCCCTTAGTTGCTGCTCGCTAAGCGCCTCGTACACTCTTGCCAGCTTTCTGAATTCGGCCAATTCGTCGTCCTCGATGTTTTCCAATCCTTGGCAAAAAGGTACTCGAAAACCCGGCGGCGGCCTCCCTTGGCGAGAATGATCGACCTTGATCTGTTTCTATCGAGGCGTTTCTTAAAAACTCCGCCTCCGAGATCTGCTGCTTGCCCCAGCATCACCTGCCGAATAGCAGCACACAGCTCGTCGTCTGCGATCTTTGCTTTTCGAGCTGCCTTGGAAAACCACGCAGTCCTAAAGACGCGCTGCGGATTCGCAGGCTCATTTGCCGTGAAAGAAGTGTAGCACCAGGTGCAATAGGATCAAATGCAAAACCGCAACTTGAATGCAAACTGAAGATCTCGCGACGGTCGAACCCGCACGATCAATCAATGCAAAAACCTCCCGTTGGGGAGGCCTTCACGTTCGTGCCTGATTCAGAAAGCTTTACCGGCTGCGCAGCGACTTGATCGCTTCGGGGAGACGCTCTTCAATCGACTTGGCGTGCTCAGCGGCGATCCCGCTCAGGTACGAAGGCGCGGGCGTGGCCATCAGCACCAGGGCCAGTGCGATCACTGAGAAGATGAGTCCCGCGATTCCGGCCGAGATGAGCATGTGGTACATGTCGAAGATGTCGAGGCCGAGAATCTTGAAGGCCACATGTTCAAGCGGCTTGATGTGCTTGAGTACTGCCAGCGCGAAGAGGAAGAATATTGCGGCGAGCGAAGTGAGAATCGCCAGGGTCGCGTCGAGGCTGCGATGAAATTTTTGACGGGAGCGGCAGTGAACGCACTCGGCAAAGTGGCTTACGTAGTCACGGCGCATCTCAGGAGAGATACCTGAAATGTCGTATCGCCAGCTCGCCAGAATGGCGCCTACAACCCGGTCGCTGCATTCAGTTCTTGCCATAGCCATCAAGACCCACTTTGCTAAAAAATTGGCTTAATAAATTCCGGAGCGGTAGCTGATAAGACAACGCCTGCTCGACTCCGATACGCCTTCTGTCCCGTTGGGATCAATGGCGCTTTAGGTTTGATTCTCCATCGCCTGCAAAGTTTCCAATTCGGCCGTTCATGACGCCAAAGTCGCACTTTGGGGAAGGATACTAACGTGAAATCATTGTAACCCTTTCCGTTAGAAATCAATAGGAGAAAGGGGCTCGTGTTGCGAGGCGAGAACGAGGCGATTGGCCAGCAGACTGGCTCGTGTGGCCAGAGCGCGCTCTGCGGCAACCCTTGCCAAATCAGGTAGATTGTTGCTCTCAGACAGGTGCCCGAGGATGACGTAGGCCGCCTGGCCATCGTAGTCATTGGCGAGGAATTCGGCCGCGGCATCGTTGGAGAGATGGCCGACACGCGAAAGCACCCGCTGCTTGACCTGCCAGGGATATGGGCCGTCGCGAAGCATCTCAAGATCATGATTCGATTCAAGAAGCAGCAGGTCGAGCCGCTTGAGCTGCGCCCTCACGTTGGGGGTGACGTAGCCTAGGTCGGTGGCAAAACCAAGTCGAATACCCTCTGTCGAAAAAACAAATCCGACCGGGTCGGCGGCGTCGTGCGGAATGGTGAATGGGCTCAGGTCGATGTCGCCTATCGAGAATGCCTGGCCGGCTTCAAAATACTCCACCGCCGGTAGCCAGGTTGGGTCATCGCGAAGAGCCGCCGATTGAGTCTTGGCCGATTCTTCCGCTGGTTTGGGTTGCGCGCCCGCTGCCGCTGCCGAAGCAATTGCTTCAGCATTGGCGGGTTCGGCATCGAGACCTGAATTTTCGAGACCTGAATCTTCGAGGCTGAGCTCCTCCAGATCGCCCGGGGCTGCTGCAGCATCCGCCTCAGCCTGCCGCTCGGCCTGCTGGCGCTTGCACTCCGCAAGCCACTGCGCATAGGTCATTTGGCGGCGCGGCGTGAGCCAACGCATCCAGGCGCGGTGAGTAGGCTCAGTAAAGTAGACCGGGATTCCGAGTTTACGGGCCGTGACAGCCAGCCCGTTGATGTGGTCCTGGTGTTCGTGGGTGATAACGATTGCGTCGAGGGTTTGAGGGTCCTCGCCGGCCAGTTTCATGCGGCGAAACAGCTCGCGGCAGCTCAGACCGGCGTCAATGAGGATGCGAGTGCGCCCACCGGAAACCACCGCGCTATTGCCTTTGGAGCCCGACGCCAGAACCGTGAAACGGACCATGTTTTGAGCATACAGCTGCCGGCAAAAACAATGCTGAGGAACGCTCGCCTAAGTTATATTCTTTCCTAGGTAGTTAATCGGGTTCCCCCCTCCTCGATTCCGGTTTCGATTCCCTGGCACGATTTCCCCAGATCGAAAGACTTGGCAATCGACTTCCATCAGTACAAATTGAAACCTCGCATGGCCCGGAGATGGTTCAGAGGCTGTCGAGAAAATGGAGTGAAAGCGCATGAAGTACATTGCCCTGATCGTCGCGATGTTATCGGGATGGGTGATCAATCAATATCTGCTTGGAGCCGCACCCGGCGCCTTTGTTTCTGTGTTGTTCGCTTACCACTTTTTCCTGGTCTTCCTGGTCGGCTTCATGGATTGGAGCGGTGGCTTCAACCTGCCCGTGAACAAGGCCGTGAGCGTGCATGGGGCAGTACTGATCCTGCTGCTCGGCTTTATCGCGGTCCGGTCGTATATCCCTGCGTTCGGCATAGTTTCTGCGTTTGTGCCGGCGTTCGCCTTTCTTGAGGTGGAGCTGATATTCGGGAAGCAGCGGAAGCACCACGAAAGCGATGTGGTGCCGGCGCTTCCCTACTCCGCGAGCCAGCAGGATTACAGCGAGTTTCTGCACTATCTGAAACAGCCGGGGCGGCAGTTCGCCAAGCCGGGACGGCCGATGCAGGAAGAATACGGCTTCTGGCTGGCGGAGCGGACGAAGACGCGGAGACCCAATCAGGCTGCACAGGGCAGTGCGAATGGCCCGCCGGCGCATTAATTCTGAAACTCGGTGGAGTAAATCCAGCCCGCAACGCTGGCCGCCGTCGCGCTGATCGCGGCGGCAGTGCCTTCATTACGCAACTGAGCGCGGCATTTCGCACATCAGCTCGATGGGGTGACCATCGGGATCGTTGAGGACGGCCAGCCAGAGATCGTGATCGGGCATCCTGGCAACAAGCTGGGGCTGCTGCGCGATCTCAACCCCGCGGGCGCTGAGTTCGGCGCAGGCCTTTTCGATATCCTGCACTCTGAAGTAGAGGATGACGCCGCCCGTAGCGACCGGCTTGTCACTTGCACCGATCAGAACTCTTACGTCGCCACACTGGTAGAACGCCATGGTTCCGGCATCGAAGAGGTGCGGCAGGCCCAGCGCCTGGCCATAAAACTCTTTTGAGCGCGCCAGGTCCGTGACATAGATGGCGACCTGGCCGATGCCTTCGATTTTCGCGCCTGATTCAATGGATTGAATTTCGCCCATGCTGCCCTCCATGCATGCCGCAAAACTGCATTCTAACCTGCACCGGGCAACACCGCCGGGATATCGATGGAGACCATCGTGCCGCGGCCGGGGTTGCTGACCACGTTAAAGTGTGCCTGATCGCCATAGAGGACGTCGAGGCGTTCTTTCACATTCTTCATGCCGATGCCCGCGCCGGTGCGGAGCAGCGCGCCGGTGGGGCGGTTGCCCATGCCCACGCCGTCGTCGGCAACTTCAATGAGGACACGATCGCCGTTGAGCTGGCTGCGCAGCGTGACTGTGCCGCCGTTGATGCGCGGCTCCAGTCCGTGCTTGATGCTGTTTTCAATCAGCGGCTGAAGCAGGATGCTGGGCACCAGAACCGATAGCGTGCGCGGGTCGATCTCTTTCGCGACCTTGAGCTTGTCGGCGCCGAAGCGAACGACCTCGATATCGAGATAGTCGTCGGTAAATTTCAGCTCCTGGCTGAGCGGAACATAATTGTCGTGATCCTTGAGCAGGGCGCGCAGAATGTTGGCGAGCTTCACGATCATTTCGCGGGCGAGTTCGGGCTGATTGCGCACCAGCGAGGCGATTGAGTTGAGCGTGTTGAACAGAAAATGTGGATTGATCTGCCGCTGCAGGGCATCGAGCCGCGCCTCAAGCACGAGACGTTTTTGCTCTTCGAGCGAGAGCTCGACGCGCAGAGCGTTCCACACCTTGAGAGCGATGCCCACCACGATCGGCGCGCTGATCCAGACCAGCGGCTGCAGCCAGATCTGGTCGGCCTCCAGCGCGAAGAGCCGGTGGGGGAATGCATGGGCGATCCAGTCTCGCGCCATCTCCATGAAGACGATGATGACCAGAAGCAGAATCTGGCGGTCGATGCCCGGCTTGCGCAGGCTGCGGCGCACCCAGCGGTAGATGCTGAGATCGATGAGGGGCGTGAACGACCAGATATTCTCGGCTCCCACGAAGCGGCCCAGCATTCCCGCGGCAAGGCCGAGCACGACATTGAATGGCAGCGCCAGGTACTCGTGATGCAGGACGGCGGGGACCGAGAGTACGGTGCCCGAGAACATGGCCCAGCCGGGGCCTACGAGCAGGCCGAGAAGAATAACGGTCTCAAACGAAATGTCGGCAGCCTTGAAATTCGGGACGATGAACCGGAAATAAACACCGAGAGTGAGAGGAACGAGGAAGAACGCCAGCAGTGCGAGGGTCTGGCGCCGGCGGCGATGCTCGGCAAACAGCAACCTTCGAAACGTGCTGGCGCGCGCCAGTACGCTGGCCACCGAGGCTACCACTCCCAGCTTTACCAGGAGCGTAATGAAGAGAAGCCTTACATCCACTCCACAACTGTAACGCGCCGTGCGGTTGGGAGCCACATGAATGCTGCGAATTGCCGCAGTTGGGCAACGGTTCCGCATCTCATCATGCGTCACGTAACCCGGCGGGCGCACGTGCATCAAGTAAAATTGACGTATGGCATTCGAAGGCGCAATCAAGGTTGCGGAGGCGGATTTTCCGACGCGGTGGGGGAATTTTCGGATTCTGGGCTTTGAGGGCAAGCCGGAGGTTGAGCCCGATTGCGGTCCCGCGGCAACTGCCAAGGTTGAGCCCGAAGGGCTGGTAGCGCTGGTAATGGGCGACATCCATGAGGCGCCTCCGCTGGTGCGCATTCACTCGCAATGCCTCACGGGCGATGTGTTCGGATCGCTGCGCTGCGATTGCCGGTTACAGCTTGAGATGGCGCTGACCATGATTGGCGAAGCCGGCGCGGGAATTCTGCTGTACGAGCAGCAGGAAGGCCGCGGGATCGGGCTGATGGCCAAGCTGAAGGCCTACGAGTTGCAGGACCACGGGCTGGACACTGTCGAGGCCAACGAGGAGCTGGGCTACGCTGCCGATTGCCGCGCCTACAACATGCCTGCCGCAGTGCTCAAGCTGCTGGGCGTGAGCCGGGTCCGCTTAATTACCAATAACCCCGACAAGGTAGCCGCGCTTGAGTCGGCCGGCATTGCTGTGGTGGAGCGGGTCTCAGCCGAGGTTGAGCCGCTGGACAGCTTTGCCGGATACCTGAAGACCAAGCACGAGAAGATGGGCCATATTCTCGAGTCGGCGGAGTGAGCGTGGAGCCGAAAGAAGTGGCTTTGATCTAGCAAACCTTAGCTCAGGGGCTAAAGCCCCGCCGCTTCTACTGGCGTTATCGGCACGACTGAAGTCGTGCCCTGACACTTCTTGCCCATTTGCAGAGCTTTTCCGCGACCTGTAAAGCCCTTACCTACCAGTCGTGACCTTTCAAGACAGTTTGCTCCTCCGATCCAGCGGCGTTAATGCCCGCCACAATCTCCACAGCACAATCGCCAGCGCTGCCACCGCGGCCCACCACAGGGCCAGCGTGAGGTTGCAGACCCACGTCGGCGCTTCTCCTACGCGGCGAAGCAGAAACGGCAGAAAGTTCCAGCAGGTTATGTGTACGTAATCCCATGAGTCGCGGTGCATGGGCGCGTTGTTCAGGCCCCACGCGTCCATTTTGCCCAGCGCGAATGCTGCGATATTCCTGAGCCGCAGCCAGACAACGAAAGTTGGGTGGCCGAGCGTCTCTTCCTGGTAGAGCTCGAGCATGAGCCAGAAGCAAACGGACGCAGCCTGAACGATTGCGCTGGCAGCGATGAGCGCCGCGCCGATTATGCGAAGTGCGCGGGGCGACTCGTGCCACAGTTGCAGCATAAGCGGAATCGCCAGCAGCGCCGCGAGTTCAGCTGTGGTTGCAACGTAGCGGTCGCCCCAGGCAGAGTCACCGGCGAAGGTGAAATAGCGCGCGTAAAAGCTGATGTAGACGAGCAGCATCACTGCGGTTGCGATCATGTAGGCCTTGATGGCGGGAGTTAAGCGACGCCACGCAACAGCGACGATGATGAGCGTGAGAATGAGCAGCGGGTCGAAAAGAAAGATGGATTTCTCAGGAGCAAAGAGAGCGCCGAAGAATCCCGCATGAAACGGCGCGCTGAAAGGGAACGTTGCGGGCAGGCTCGGGTTCTGCGCACGCCATTCGCGCGCGGCGATTCCTGCGTAGGTGTTGGTGAACGAGCCGAAGCGGTAGAACTGGTAGAGCCGGTCGAGCAGGATGAAGAAGGCGTAGACGGGCAGCGTGACGGCTGCGTAAGTCTTGGCGCGGGCCCACAACGCGGTGCGGCGAGTGGCAGTGAGCAAGAGAGCAAGCACAACGAAAAGCGCGCAGCCCAGCAGGTCGACCCCCGTCGTGAGGCGCGTGAGAAGATTCAATCCCAGCGCGGCCGAACCAATGAAGAGCGTGCGGCGATTGCCGGTCTCGACCCACTCCAGTTGCCAGCAGAAGCCGGCCAGTGTGAGCAGGCAGATGTAGTTGTTCTCCATCATGTTCTGCGTGTAATGCAGATGGGTGGTAAGGAGCAGCAGCGCCAGCACGCCGGAAGCGGACTGGGCGACGGAGAAATTGAAGCGGTGCAGAAAACGGAAGCAGACCAGCGCGGTGAGCACGTTGAGCAAAATGTTGACGCCGTAGCTGACCACGATGTTGCGCACGCTGGGGTCGTTGCCGTTGTAATCGGCAAAGACGGGCAGGCGCTCGATGCAGGTTCCGGCAACGTCAAAGGGCAGCATGAGCAGCGACTGGCCGATCCCGTACCAGGTTTCGAGTTCGCCATCGCGGCCGTGGATGCCGAACTCGGGATACTCGTAGGGGAAGACGGGAGGGTCGCTGGTCCACAGGGCGTGAGCGGCGTTTTCGCGATGTTGCGTGTCGGCCGAGCCCACCTCGCCGGACTGGACAACGATGGCGATAAGCGCGGCGGCCAGCGCAAGCAGAACGAGCGGATTGCGCAGCCAGCGCGTGGATCGTGAGTTGCCCGGCATGGGTCAATCTTAGTTGCTTGGGCCTAGCGACTGAGGCATTGATTTAGGCTCGAGGTGTCCCACCCTAGCGACAAAAACAAAGACGTCGCGAGGATGGGGCACCCGGCTAATCAGGTGCGGAGGGCTTTGATTACCTTCGCAGTCGTCACTATCTGGCCGACGTGGCGCTGGGTGTGGTCGGCAACGTGAATGAGCGCGCCGCCTATGGAGGTGGGCAACTGCTTGCGGCCCACGGAGCGCGGGGTGTTGAGATCGGCCGTGGCGAGAGTGCGGATGCGATCGAATGCGTGGGTGAAAGATATCTCGACTTCGGCAATCAATTCTGCGAGTGGTTCTTCGCCGGCTGACTCGGCCTTGAGCGCGGCCAGTTGCTCGGCGGAGAGCTGGCTCCCTTCTGCGTAGGTGAGGATGCGGTCGGTGGAACGCGCAATGTGACGCAGATGGAAAGCGACTGGCGTAAGACCATGAGGCGCGGAGTGGATTTCGGCGTCGGTCAGGCCCGCGGCCCACTTGGCGATGTCATCGAGAGCGAGGTCGAGTGCGTGAAGAACGGCGCGGCCGGCGGCAGGAACGTCGGCGTAGGTGCCGCGCAGCCAGGGTTCGGTGTAGGGGATGGGCGAAGTGCTCATGGCCGTAGTTTAAAGCTTCGAATCAGCCATTCTGTCAACCTCCGCTCTATGTCATCCTGAGGAGCGGAGCGACGAAGGATCTGCGGGTGCTTCGGAGGGGATTTGCTGAGGCCGAAAATTCGAATTAATTCCCAATGGGCGACAATACAGGCGCACCCCGACTCGCTGACGCTGGCGCGTTCTCGGGGACTTATCGAAGATTTATTCCTGAATTCACGCGATCCGAATGAATCACCAGGTCTTAATCATTTCGGGTGGCGCAGACTGGTTGAAGATGAGCTACTTTCGTTCCCACACCACGCTGTACTGACTGCCCCTCGCCAGTGTCTGGCTCTTGTTCGTGTCCAGGTCCAGAAGCATCACCGCATAATCCTTGACTGCAATAAGTTGTTTCGCGTCCGGCGATACGCTCGGCTCAGTCCAGTTGGCTTGATCGTCGCCGACAATCACTTGTGGCTGTGCTGCCTGGGGCTGGGACGCGTCAAGATAGACCCGGAAAATCCGGTATTTCAAATCGCGAAATGTAGAAACCGCAATGCTCCTGGCATTTGGGAACCATGACGCACCAAGAATAGCCGAATTGACGGCGACTAGTGCCCTCGATTGTTTGCCGTCTGCGGTTGCAAGCCAGACTGAACTGGTAGACGGACCCTTCTTCTCCGGAGCGCGCTGGATTATCAGCATGGTGCCTCCTGGGGACCATCGCGCAGCGTAGCCAGGAGCGACCGGAACTGGATCTCCTCCGTTCTTATCCACGACAAAGATCTCAGAGTTGTTGGTGCCGTAGAGCTTTTTCTCCGAGTCATCCAGCTTCAATGCAGTGAAGACAATCTTCGATCCGTCAGGTGACCAGTCTGGATAACAGGCGCCGCCTTTCATATTTGTGATTTGCTGCTTGCCTGTTCCATCCGCATTCACCACCTCAATTTGCCCATAGCTCGTGCCCTTCCAGGTGCAATATGCAAGCTTGGATCCGTCTGGAGACCATGCGGGGCGCGCCCCTCCACCGACAAGCTTTCGCGGCTTGGAACTCTGAGAATCGATTACAAAAATGTCGCTATCGTCTTCCATGCCGCGCGACCACGTCATTCCCGGTCCGGCCGATGTCGTGATGGAGGAATCACGGGGCACCTCGTAGGCCAGCTCTTTGATACCCAGAGCCGCGGTATCGACAGGCAAATCCTGTCCTGCGCTGGCGCCGGCTCCCGTGCACAAAATCAATAGAATTAATGAAAGCCGCTGATCCATGGGAGCCATTATAGAGCTAGACTGGGGCTCCGTTCGGGTTGAGCCTGGATGACCGCCTATGCGGACATAAAGCCGAAATACAACCGGGGATCCTTCGGCTGCGGTCGCTGCGGTGACCTTCGCCTCAGGATGACAGCGTATTTCAATTGAGCCAAGTCGAGTTCAGAAGCAAATGGGATTCCTACCCTGCGCTCTTGACCCGGACCACGGTGATCTTCTCAAATCCTTCTTCGAAGAGCGGCGGTTTGAGCTTCTCCGCCATCTTGCGCATTACGTCTTCACTTACCGAGCGGTCGCGCTGGCGGTTGCGCTCGAGGCACACTTCAAGCGGCACGTCGAAGAAGACGGCCTGCACCTCGTAGCCAAAGCTCTTGGCCATCTTGATCCACTGGCGGCGCTCGTGGATGGATAGATTGGTGGCGTCAACGTAGTTCCACGGCATGCGGGCGATGAGCCGCGCGCGCAAGAGCGAGCGCAGCGTGGAGAAGACCAGCCCCTGGTAACGCTGTTCCTCAACATCGTCGAAGAGGATGTTGCGCAACAGATCTGACGACAGCGGAGTGACGCCGCGGCGGCCGAACCAGGTGGTTTTGCCGGAGCCGGGCAGCCCGATGGCCAGCACCACGTAGCCCTTGGGGGCCTGCGGCGTGCGTTCTGACTGGATGGGCTCAGAGCCCGCTGCCGTAGGTATCTCGGGCTGGGTCTCGACTTCGAGGCGACCGGCTTTGGCCTGCTCGTTCCAGTCGGGCCGCGGCTGCGGGTGCCTTTGTGGACGCGGCGCTGCGGCGTGGCGCTGGTCGTTAGCGCGTGGCTCAGCAGGGCGTTGTTCAGGCAGCGCCGGCTGACGGTCTGAGCCAGACTCAGGGGTGCGGCCAGACTCACGGTCGCGACCGGGCTGACGCTCGCGCCCCCCCTCGTATGGGTACTGCGGCACGAGCGGAGCCGGTTGATTCTGTGGGAGTTCCTGGCCGATTTTCCCGGTCGATTCCGAAGTATTGGGAGCCCGTCTCGAACGTCTTCTCATTCCGCCTTCAACCCTGGCCTCTCAGATCCAATTTTGGGGCCATCGCTGCAATTCTGCAGTTCTGTAATGCTACCCGAATACCATATTTGGCGATGGCGCTGCAAATTCTGTGCATTCCGTCACATACAGTCCCATAGTAGGCCGGGCATCCTACCGGTAGCGGAAATTGTGTCCATTTTGGAAGCCGCGCGAACCATTTTCAATACGCCGCAATCGGCCTGGATGTTAGGATCAAGAGTTTGGTAGAAGTGCTTTTTTGCTGCAATCGAGACATTGCACCTGACTCGATTTGAACCATCGCCACACTGTAAATCGACACTGGATAAACAAGGAGAAATCACACATGGCAGTTAAGGTTGGAATCAATGGTTTTGGCCGCATTGGGCGCAATGTTTTGCGCGCCGCGCTGGGCAACAACGACATCGAATTTGTGGCCGTTAACGATTTGACGAGCCCGGCAACCCTGGCTCACCTGCTTAAGTACGACTCGATTCTTGGCAATCTTAAGAACGAAATCTCGCATACCGACGATTCAATAACGGTGGACGGCAAGACGATCAAGGTGTGGGCCGAACGCGACCCCGCCAAGCTGCCCTGGGCCGATGTGGGCGCGCAGATTGTAATTGAGTCGACCGGCCACTTTACCGACGGAGCCAAGGCCAAGGCCCACCTCGGCGCGACGGTCAAGAAGGTCATTATCTCGGCTCCCGCTACAAACGAAGACCTGACCATCGTGCTGGGCGTCAACGACAGCAAGTACGATGCAGCCAAGCACAACATTTTGTCGAATGCGAGCTGCACCACCAACTGCCTGGCGCCGGTGGTGAAGGTGATCCTGGAGACAACCGGCCTCGTGAGCGGCATCATGACCACCATCCACAGCTACACCAACGACCAGGTCATTCTGGACTTCCCGCACAAAGACCTGCGCCGGGCCCGCGCCGCGGCTCTCTCGATGATTCCCACCTCGACCGGCGCCGCCAAGGCGCTGAAACTGGTGATTCCCGAGACCGCCGGCAAACTCGACGGATTTGCGATTCGCGTGCCAACACCAAACGTGTCGATCGTGGATTTGACTTACATCGCCGAGAAGACAGCGACGGCCGAAGAACTGAACGCCGCCTTCAAAAAGGCCGCCGAGGGCGAACTGAAGGGCATTCTGGGCGTCGATGCCAACCTGCTGGTCAGCTCCGATTACAAGGGCAACGCGCTCAGCTCCATTGTGGACACGCCGTTGACCAAGGTTGTGGGCCAGAGCGTGAAGGTGCTGAGCTGGTACGACAACGAGTGGGGCTACTCGAACCGCGTCGTCGACCTGATCGGCTTCCTCGAGAAGAAGGGGCTGTAACGAAGCGAGTTGTCAGTGATCAGTTGTCAGTAGTCAGTTGTCAGACTCTCTGGCATCGATCGCCGTTCACACTCCGGGTGCCCCATCCTCGCCGCATCGTTGTTCTTGCGGCTGGGGTGGGGTGAGCCGCTCACCTGAATTAATCTTTTCTCAGGCCAACCGATGTTGAACCAGGCTGGAACCCGCGCTGATCGCGTTCTCGCACCTGATGAGATCATCCGCCAGGTGAAAGCACGCTACCGCGTTTGCAAATACTTATTCAACGCGGCGATTATCTGGATCCTCGGAGGGCTGCTCAGCTTCGTCATTGCGTTCTTCCAAAATGACGCAAACCTGGCGCGGTCTTTCATCAGGATTTTTCTAGGATCAGAGGCCTGCGCACTTGCAATCTTTTCCGTCGCATTTGCCTTAACCTTGGCTATCTACCGCTGTCCAGTCTGCGACAGGTATCTAAGTCCGTCTCGTCCCAGCAAGCTTCGCTGTCCGAGGTGCAAAGCTCAAGTGAGGCAAGCCTGACACCATTAAGCGCACGGGGTATCGCAGGTTCGACTACCCACGACAAAAATTCAAAAGAGAGACCCGAGAGACATCATGGCTAAACTTTCCATCCGTGACATCGATCTGACCAACAAGCGCGTTTTTATCCGCGTCGATTTCAACGTGCCGCTGACTGAAGACGGCTCGACTATTACCGACGACACGCGCATTGTGGCCACGCTGCCCACCATTGAATATGCTCTGCGGCACCGGGCGAAGGTGATACTGGCCTCGCACCTGGGGCGGCCGAAGGGCAAACCGAATCCGAAGTACTCTCTGCGGCCGGTGGCCATCAGGCTGCGCGAGCTGCTCGACAAGAAATTTCACGAAGGCATCAATGTGGCCTTTGCGCCGGACTGCGTAGGCGAGATTGCTACCGAGCTGGCGCATCAGCTTGAGTCGGGCCAGGTGCTGCTGCTTGAGAACCTGCGCTATCACGCGGAGGAAGAAGCCAACGATCCGGAGTTCAGCAAGGCGCTGGCCTCGCTGGCGGAAGTTTATGTGAACGACGCGTTCGGCTCGGCTCATCGCGCGCACGCATCCACCGAGGGCATCACGCATTTTCTCAAGCCTGCCGTTGCGGGCCTGCTGATGGAGAAAGAAATCACGTACCTGGGCAAGGCGCTCGAAAATCCCGAGAAGCCGTTTGTGGCCATCATCGGCGGCGCCAAAATCTCAGGCAAGATCGACGTCATCCAGAACCTGCTGGACAAGGTGGAAACGCTGGTAATCGTGGGCGGCATGGCGTACACGTTTTACCGCGCCAAGGGCGTCACGACCGGCAAATCACTGGTGGAAGAAGACAAGATTGAACTCGCCAAAGAGACGCTCGATAAGGCGGCGGCCAAGGGCGTGAACCTGCTGCTGCCGGTGGACAATATTTTGGCCGACAAGTTTGCCGACGACGCCAAGACCCAGGTGTGGGACACATCGGTTGATTTTCCGGCCGACTGGCAGGGACTGGATATCGGTCCAAAATCAATCAGCGCGATTGAAGACGTTATTTCGACGGCCAAAACAATCGTGTGGAATGGGCCTGCGGGCGTTTTTGAATTTCCGCATTTCGCGGTAGGCACCAACGCTATTGCCGAGGCGGTTGCCGCGAATCGCACGGCGATCTCGATCATCGGCGGCGGCGACAGTGTGAGCGCCATCAACCAGGCGGGCGTGGCAGACCAGATCACGCACATCTCCACCGGTGGCGGGGCTTCGCTTGAATTCCTTGAGGGAAAAAAGCTGCCGGGGGTTGAGGCGCTGACGGACAAACCGTGAACGGTGGACGGTGATCGGTGGTCAGTTGAGAATCGCATCCGGTGGGAAACTGCCGGATGCGATTTTTGTTTGCCCCGGCGTATCGAAGAGAATGAATATATTGAAAGCCGAAAGGGAACACCATGGGCTATTACACGCGGGTTTTGTCGAAGGACGAAGATTATCCGGCATTCGACGAACTCGCGCAGTTCATTCGCGATGGGCACCCCTACTTCAAACTCACCCGCGAAAGCGGTGATGAAGAAGAATGGGAATCGCTGCTGCTCTCAAGCAACGATGAAGTTGAGGTTGCGGTCCTCGAGCGCAATCCGGTATTCGTTGGCTCGATCGGTCAGGACGAGGTTGCGGAATTCCTCGAGGACATTCAGGACTGCAAGCCAAACAGTGCGGTGCAATGGCTTGAGGATTACCTTGCCTCGGTAAAAACGATCTACGCGTTTCAGCATCTGCAGGGCGCGGAGACGGTGGGAGGAAGCAACGCGCTCCACGCGCTGCGCTCGAAGCTGTGGGAGCGCGGCGACGCTATTCTTCAGGCCGACGGTGAAGGCTTCACGAATGAGGAGGGATACCACATTCTGTGGCAATTCTCCGAATCGGTTTCAGGCCCATGGAACATGGCCGTGCTTCAGGATGGCGTGTGGCGCCATTTCTCGATGGACCTGGGCGATCCCGATCATCGGGATGCTTTCATGAAGGGTTCGGTGCCCGGCGATTTAACCTCGGCGCTTGGATCAGGCTCGTAGACCCAACGCGATCGATTCTTTTAGTCCGAGCACATTGTTCCGGCCTGTGCTCGCCGTCACCCGGTTTGCTGAATTCGATCCCCTAATATTGGTTGGAAAATCGGGAGAGCCTGAAGGAGGCGTGTTGGCCACACTGGCGATCTTGACCGGTTTTTCATGCTTGCTTGCGATGTGGGCTGCATGGTGATGGACGAGCGCGTTGGCGCAACCAGCGACCACAGCAAGCAGGATTGCCAACATCGTAACCCCACCATTGGTTGCCTGGCCGCTCATCGTGGTTGCCGGGCCGATTCTGGATTATCTCGGAATTGACCTTACGAATCCGGACTGGGGATATCCTAGAGGTCCGGCCCTGTTCTTCGCGTTCGCCCTGATCATCCTTGTTCCGACGCTTCTGGTTTCTCTGCTCACAGACAGCGCGGCGAAGCGCCTGCGCAAAAGATAGAGCCGACAGTGCGGGCCATCACCCGGCCGGCGCAACTCAATCCTCTAAAATTGAATTGATAAGCCAAAAGTGAGGATCACAAACATGTCTCGTAAAGCACTTATTGCTGCCAATTGGAAGATGTACAAGACGCCGGCCGAAGCCAAGGCGTTTGTCGATGCTTTTTTGCCGCTGGTTGCCGGGCATACTCGCGACGAGATTGCGCTGTTCCCTTCTCCGGTATTGCTGCCGACAGTGATTGAAGGCTGCAAGGGATCGAATGTTGCGGTGGGCGCGCAGAACGTTCACTTTGCCGAGGAGGGCGCCTATACCGGCGAGACCTCGATCGGGCAGCTCATCGCCGTTGGCGGCACGCACACGCTGATTGGTCACTCGGAACGGCGCCAATACTTTGCCGAGACTGACGAGATTGTGAACAAGAAGCTGCACACCGCGCTGAAGCACGGCATTGTGCCGGTGGTGTGCATTGGCGAAGTGCTTGAGGAGCGTGAGGCGGGTAAGACGGCCAGCGTGCTCAAGACGCAGATCATCGGCGCTTTCGCGGGCATCACGCCCGAGATGGCCGCGCCCATCGTGATTGCTTACGAGCCGGTATGGGCCATCGGTACCGGCAAGACGGCCACGCCGGAGATTGCAGTCGACGCGCACCGCATTATTCGCGCCGAAGTGGCGAAACTGCTGGGCGCCGATGTGGCAGCGGCCATGCGGATCTTGTATGGCGGCAGCGTGAAGCCCGACAATGCGACGTCGCTGATCGGCCAGGAAGAGATTGATGGCGCGCTGGTGGGCGGCGCGAGCCTCAAGCCGGATTCGTTCGAAAAGATTGTGAAGTATTGAAAAGGCAGCGGAGTTAGCGGAGTTAGCGGAGCTAGCGGAGTTAGCGGAGTTAGCGGAGTTAGCGAAGTTAGCGGAGTTAGCGAAGTTAGCGGAGTTAGCGGAGTTAGAGACAAAGGCCGCCCGAGCGTTATGCTTCGGGCGGCTTTTTTCCTAATTGTGGCCGATCGATTTCTGTGGCTTCCCATCCTTTTCACGATGAGACTGTGAAAAGGATGGGGCACCCAGCACTTGATATTCGGCTACTTTGGGATTCGCGCTTTCCCAGGTCTCAAAATCGAGACCTGGGGCACCCTGCGGTCGTCTTGCCCCGGAGGGGCAATCGATATTAGCCCAGGGCAAGTCCGCCGCTGCGGACGCAGCCCTGGGTGCGGAGCGACAAGAATCTCCGCGCCCCGTAGGGGCGCGACGAAACCGGATTCTCAAACTACGCGTAGAAGCTCGCGATCCAGTTTTGCAGCAGCGACGGGAAGCAACCCATGATTACAACTGCGGCGGCGATGGCGACCAGCACCAGCGTGGTTACCGGATTGGCCTTGATGGGCGACTCGTCGACGGCGGGCATTACGTAGGCGCGCTTGAGCACCTGCAGATAGTAGTAGAGCGAGACGGCGCTCATGGCTATCGCCAGCGCGACCAGCGCGAATGGAACCGGGCCTGCGCCGACGTTGAGCACGGCGGCAAAGAGGTTGAACTTGGCCCAGAAGCCGACCAGCGGCGGGATTCCCGCGAGCGAGAGGAAGAGCACGAGCAGCACGGCGGCCAGTATTGGATTGCGTTTGTGCAGGCCGAGGAACGAGTCGAGCCTGTCGGAGCCGGTGGCTCGCTCGACGACACTCACAACGCCGAATGCACCTATGGTGGTGAGGCCGTAGGTGAGGATGTAGTAGAGGACGGCGTATACGGTCCTATAAGTTATAAAGCTCTCACCGGCAAGGGCAGCAAAAATATCCTGATCCGTTTGTCCGAAGTGATTCCGGTGTACTGCTATTCCGAGCAGAATATATCCGGCATGTGCGATCGCAGAATAGGCCAGAAGTCGTCGTACGCTTGTCTGCGCTAGCGCCGCGAGATTTCCAACTACCATTGAAGCAGCAGATGCAACGAGCAAAACGATGGCTACGTTTGGCCACGAGGCATAGTACAAAGATAGCGCGTGTTCTGGAACGAGATCACCGGGAAAATCCGGCTCGAGCCACTTGAGGCTGAGGGTGAGAAGCAGTGCAAAGCTCGCGACCTTCGAGACGGAAGCTATGAAAGCTGCCGCTGGCGCCGGCGCCCCTTCATAAGTATCCGGAGCCCAAAGTTGGAATGGAACAGCGGCAATCTTGAAACCGAGTCCTGCAACAACAAGAACCCATGCAACATAAAAGAGTGGAGTCGGACCTGAATACGCAATCCTCCACTCGATCACTGTGAGATTGGTACTTCCTGTCAACCCGTAGAAATAACTAAAACCGAACAGCAGAAACGCTGCCGACATTCCGCCGAAGAGGTAATACTTCATCGCCGCTTCCGCACTCTTGCCAGATTTTTTGGCAAATGCGGTAAGGATGTAGAGGCCGAGCGAGAGCAGCTCAAGGCCGACGAAAATAACCAGTAAATCCCGAGCGGCTGAGATGATGAGGCCGCCGGCTGCAGCCATTAGCACGACTGAGACGTACTCGCCGATATGCTTTGTGAAGTTTTCTTCGATGAATAGCAGAAGCGTGAGGGCGGTGAGGACGAGAAGCCCCACTTGGGCGACAATGATGGTGTCGTTTACCCCTATGAGCATGCCGCCGTCGACACTGAAAGCCGCGTTGCCAGCAGCATATACGGCCCAGATGGCCACGATACAACCCACAACGCCAAGCAGCGAGGCAACGGCCACGCGCGTTTTGAGCGCGGCCTTGCGCACGACTCCGAGGTCGGCAATCAGCACCAGAAGCGCTGTGATTTCGAGAACCGTTTCAGGGAGCGTTGCGCGGAAGAGGGCAAGATAGGAGTCTGGATAGTTCATTGCACTCCTCCGAGCAGGGCCTTCACAGCGGGCTCGATTTGATCAAGTAAGACGCGCGGATAAACGCCGACTGTAATCGTCGAGACGCCGAGCAGCGCCACGCCGGCAACCTCAGGCCAGGTGATGGGCGTGAAGGGGTGAGCCTTCTCTTCTTCGAGCACGTGCGCGCCGGGAACGATGTCGGTGAAGAAGGCTTTTTGCAGAGCGCGCCAGGTGTAGGCCACGCCCACGATGATGCCCACGCCCGCGCCGAGAGCCCACAGCGGATTTGCGCGCCACGCTCCGACCAGCACCTGCAACTCGGCGATGAAGCCCGAGAATCCAGGCAGGCCCATGGACGCAACTCCGGCGAGCACAAACGCCCAGGCGGCGAACGGCATGCGACGGGCGAGGTGCATGTGCTCAAGCTCGGCAAACTGTCGGGTGTGGGTGCGGTCGTACACGATGCGGCCGACGATGGCGAAGAGCAGGCCGGCGATGACTCCGTGCGAGAACATCTGCAGCACCGCGCCGTCGAGCCCGATCTGGTTGAGCGTGACCAGGCCGAGCAGAACGAAGCCCATGTGGCTGACGCTCGAGTAGCCGATGACGAATTTGAAGTCGGTTTGCGCCAGCGCCACCAGCGCGCCGTAGATGATGCCAATGACGGCGAGCAATGCGAACACATCGCGCCACGATGCGAGGCCGAGGAGCGTGAATCCCCAGGGGTCGAGCCCGTGCGGAAAGAGGCCGATGGCGACGCGCAGGCAGCCGTAAGCGCCGAGCTTCATGACCACGCCCGCGAGCAGCATGGATGCGGCGGTTGGCGCAGCCACGTGGCCGGTGGGCGCCCAGGTGTGGAAGGGCCACAGGCCGGCAAGAATTCCGAAACCGACAAAGACCAGCGGGAAGCACCACATCTGGAAGCTGACCGGCAGGCCGCCTGAATGCGCGTAGGCGGCGAGGCCAGCGAGTGTAGTGGTGTGGCTGCCTGAAGTTGCGTATGCAGCAAGCAGTCCGATGAGCACCATGGCCGAGCCGACGAAGGAGTAGAGCGCCAGCTTCATGGCTCCGTATTCGCGGCGCGTGGAGCCCCAGATGGCGATGAGGAAATATTTGGGAATGATGGCGATTTCGTAGAAGACGAAGAGCAGGAAGAGATCGCCGCTCAGGAAAACGCCGTAGACGCCGCCGATGAGCGCGAAATAGAGCGCGAAGAACTGGTTGGTGCGGACCTCGACGTTCCAACTAAAGAGCACGCCGGCCACTGACGCGATGCCGGTGAGCAGAACCAGCACGCGGCTGATGCCGTCGGCAACGAGCATGAAGTGGATGCCCATGGCGGGAACCCAGAGCTTGTCCACAAAAACGACGCTGCCCTGCCCTGCTCCCGAAATGAATCCGCCGACGGCGTGAAGCAGACCGAGCACGGCGACACTGAGCGCAAACCAGCGCGCGACCGCAGGCTTGCCTTTGGGCAGCAACGCCGCGATCAATGCTCCGACGAACGAAATGTAAATGCACCAGGCCAACATCTAAAATCTCCAGTGCGCCAGCAGGAATTGCACCGTGGGGTTGACGCCGTCCACTATAAGCTGGGGCACAAGGCCGAGCAGGATCATAAGCCCGATGACCGGCGCGAGGGCGAGGCGCTCGCTATGGTGCAAGTCGGGAAATTTGGCCCAGTGCTCCGGCACCGGGCCTGAAAAAACTTTTTGAATAACAGTGAGAATCACGGCCGCGGTGACCAGCAATCCAAGCACCGAGACGGTGGCGCTGATCCACGACAAGGGAAAGACGCCGCGGAAGATGAGGAACTCGCCGACGAAGCCGTTGAGTCCGGGAAGGCCGAGCGAGCTGAAGAGCGCGATGCCCATGAGTCCGGCGAAGACCGGGGCGGGCTTGCGCAGTCCGCCAAAGTCGTTAATGCCGCGCAGGCCGCCGGTGCGGAACTGGATCATGGCGAGGAACCAGAAAAGCGCGGCCGCGGTGAGCCCGTGATTGAACATCTGCAGGATGACGCCGTTGAGCGCGGCGGCCTGGCTGGCCTGCGTAGCTGCGCCCGATGCGGGCACGGCCAGCGCGAAGATGCCCAGCAGGCAGTAGCCCAGGTGATTCACCGAAGAGTAAGCGAAGACGCGCTTCAGATCTTTTTGCGCGGCGGCGGCCCACGCGCCCATCACTACGGTTGCAACCGCGAGGATGAGCAGCGGCGTGCGGATGGCGGCGATCTGCGGGCCGAAGAGCGGAATGGCGATACGCAGCAGGCCATAGACACCCATCTTCGACATGGCTCCGGTGAGCAGCATGGTGACCGGCGAAGGCGCCTCAGCATACGCGGCCGGCAACCAGGTGTGGAACGGAACCAGCGGCACTTTGACGGCGAAGCCCGCAAGCACGCCCATCGCAAGCCACGGCATTACAGCGCCCAGGTGCGCCGTGACCATTTGCGCCAGCGAGCCATTGGCGGCCATCGCGGTCAGCTCGGCAAAGTCCATGGAGCCGGTGGAAAGAAAGATTGCGAGGAACGAGAGCAGCAACGCGACACTGCCGGCCATGGTGTAGACGAAGAATTGCGTCGCGGCCGGTCCGCGATTGGGCCCGCCCCACAGCTTGATGAGGAAGAAAGCCGGGATCAGGCTCAGCTCCCAGAACAGAAACCAGTGGAAGAAATTGAGCGCGGTGAAAGAGCCGAAGAGTCCCGACTCAAGCGCCAGTACCAGCGCGTAATAAAGTCCCGGCTGGTGGTGGACGCGATGCGCCGCGTCGACCGACATGAGCGTGACGATTGCCGAGAGCAGCACCATGAGCGCACCCAGACAGTCGACGCCAAGGTGATACTGGATGCCGAGCGAGCGAACCCAATCAAGGCGCTCCACCATGCCGATGGAGCCGTCGGCGGGCAGGTGCAGCCAGATAACGAGCGCCAGCGTGAGGCTGGCAAGAGAGGTGATGAGCGCAATGCCGCGCGCGTGCCGGGGGATGAAGAGCGCCAGCAGTGCGCCGGCAAGAGGCAGCACGGTAAGGAGCGTGAGGATTCCGAATCCGGACGTCATTTCGTTCATGGCCGGACGCTCCATATAAGGATTGCCGCGAGCGCAACCACTGCGAAGGCGAGGATGCGCAGGTAGGTTTGGGCGCGGCCGTTTTGCACGCGCGACACAATGCCGCCGCCCGTCGAGAGTTCCTCGCAGGCTTTGTCGAATGTTCCGTCGACCCAGTGTGTGTCGAGCAGTCGATCGAGTTGCGCAAACATTTTAAAGACCCAGGTAACAGCCGCCACGATGCCGCCCCACACGCGGCGGTCAAGCCAGTCGGCCACGCGCGCCCACCAGTAGTAGAAGGCGATAACGGTGACGCCGTAGAGTTCGTCAACGTAGAAGCGGTCGCGAAGGACGGCCCATATAGCGGGCGCGGCTTTCTCAAGCGCGTCTGGTTCTTCGGCTTGTGGCGACTTGTTGCCGTAGAGCAGCCAGCCTAGACCGAGGCCGAGAAAGACGATGACGGTGGATGTGGCGAGGAGCTTGGCGAAGTCCGCTTCAAAGAGCAAGTGCATGCCGCCGTAGGCCGCGTTGCCCTCGAAGAATGCGCGGAACCACGGCCATGCCGGTGTGCCGATTGCGCCAAGCGCGATGGCGAAGAAGGCGAGGATGGCGAGCGGCACGGTCATTACGCGCGGGCTCTCGTGCGCGTGGCCGGGGCCGCGACTTTTCCCGAAGAACACGTAGCTGACCTGGCGCGTCATGTAGAACGCGGTCAGCACCGCGCCGAAAATGAGCAGGTAATAAGGACCTCTTATGAAGGCCGAGTTATGCGCGGCTTCGAGAATGGCGTCTTTCGACCAGAAGCCGGAGAAGACGATTGGAAATCCGCAGAGCGCCAGCATGCCGACAGCATAGGTTAGGAACGTTGCGCGCATCTGCGATTTGAGGCCGCCCATGCGGCGAATGTCCTGCTCCTCGTGGCAGCCGTGGATCACTGAGCCGGCACCGAGGAAGAGCAGCGCTTTGAAGAATGCATGCGTGATGAGATGGAACATGCCGACGGCCACGCCGCCGAGGCCAAGGCCGGCCATCATGTAGCCAAGCTGCGAAACGGTGGAGTAGGCGAGGATGCGCTTGATGTCGTTTTGCGCAACGGCGATGAGTGCGGCAAAGACCGCGGTTGCTGCGCCGACCCAGGTGACGACGATCAGCGCCGTGGTGGTGCCTGCAGCTTCGCCTGTTGCTGTGAGCGGCATGCCCGCTGACATGAGCGGATAGACGCGCGCGATGAGGTAGACGCCCGCAGCGACCATGGTGGCCGCGTGAATCAATGCGGAGACGGGCGTAGGGCCTTCCATGGCGTCGGGCAGCCACACGTGCAATGGAAGCTGGCCGCTCTTGCCCGCAGCGCCCGCGAAGATGAGCAGGCCGATTGCGCCCGCCGCAGTAAGCCCTAAGGCCGCGTGATGCGAGAGAAGGCCGTTGAGTGCAAGGCTCTCCATCGATCCCGAGCCGTGGTTATAAAAGAGCAGCGTGCCGGTTTGCGCGAAGAGCCAGACGATGCCGAGCAGGAAGAAAATATCGCCCACGCGGGTGGTGATGAAGGCTTTCTTCGCGGCTGCTGCGGCCGATGGCTTTTGATACCAGAAGCCGATGAGCAGATACGAAGTGAGGCCGACCAGTTCCCAGCACATGAAGAGCAGCAGGATGCTGTTGGCGATAACCACGCCCAGCATGGCTCCGGCGAACAACGAGAGGAAGCAGAAGAAACGCGTGAAGTTCTCATCGTGCTCCATGTAGCCGGTGGAATAGATAAAGATGAGCAGGCCGACGAAGCAGACCATGACGGCCATGATGGCCGAGAGGGGATCGAGAATCCAGCCGAGATCGACGGCGGAGTTGCCGAACTGAAACCAGGGGCGGTTGAATACATCGCGCACCATCGGATCGAATCCGAAATGCGACAGTAACGACCTTGTGTTAATCACGTAGGCAAGCGCGCTGAGTGACAGCAGAAGAGAAGAGCTCAGAGCGGCAATGGCCAATCCCGCGGAGAGCCTGCGTCTGGGCTGCTTCATCAGCGAGATTATGCCTGATGCGATGATGGGTAAGGCAGGGATCAACCAAAGCCATCTAACGATCCAAGCCTGAGGAGGGATGGGCACATTCTTGAGATTGAGTAGGAGAAGGTCATTCTGCATCAGCATCCGTTCACCCCTTCATCCTGTTCATCTTGTCGAGATCGGTGGTCTGCGCGTGGCGATAGACAGCGATCACCAGGCCCAGTCCCACGGCAGCCTCGGCCGCGGCCACCGCTATGGAGAAAATCGCAAACATCATTCCGGTGAGCGCTTCGGGATGCGGCGAGTAGCGCCAGAAGGCGATGAAGTTGAGGTTGGCCGCGTTCAGCATGAGCTCAATGCCGATGAGCACCATGATGGCGTTGCGGCGCACCAGCGCGCCCGCCAGGCCTATCGCAAACAGCAGCGCGGCGACTACCAGATAGCCAGTGAGCGGCGAACCCATTACCTGGCCCTCTCTTTCTCGTGCAGGGCCACGATGACGGCTCCGATGGTTGCGGCAGTGAGCAGCAGCGCCACAATTTCAAGCGGCAGAACGTAGCGCCCCACCAGCGCCACGCCGATGTCGTGCACATTCGCAGTGGGCACGGCCGTCTCAGATGGCAACGCTTTTGCGCTGGCGATCACGGCCCAGCCAAGCACAGCGAAGATGCCCGCAGCGATAGCGAGACCGACAAACCATGTGCGGCTGAAGACGCCTTCCCTGGGCAACTCAGACCCGCGCGTGAGCAGAATCGCAAACACGACGAGAATGGCGACGGCGCCTATGTAGACCAGGATCTGCGCAAAGCCGGCAAACTGCGCGTCGAGATTGAGGAAGAACAGGGCCAGGCCCGCGAATGCAACGGTGACGGCGAGCGCCGCGTGCACCAGATGCTTGAGCGTCATCGCCGCCAGCGCCCCGGCCAGCGTGAGGGCCGCGATGAGATAGAACATTATGCCCATCTGCTGCGCGCCCTTTCCTTGCTCGATTGGGAGTTCAGAATACCCCATACCGCAGGGGCTAAAGCCCCGATCCCTTGGGCGCGCTTATCGGCACGACTGAAGTCGTGCCCTGACACTTCGTGCCCAAGTGCGCGCCTCATCCTGAATCTGCTTCTATTCAGCATAGCGATACTTCCTTAGAGCAAAATGTTGGCGGTACATACTCACGCGGCCCATCAGCACGTAGGCTCCGGCGAGAATCACCGTTGAAACTACCCAACGTTGCCAGCCCTCGCCCATAAATCGCCACATTGCGGTCACCAGCAGATCGAGCAGCGTGAAGGGCAGCACGAATTTCCAGGCAAAGTTCATCAACTGGTCCTGACGCAGGCGGGGGAGCGTGCCTCGCATCCAGATGAAGACGAAGATCGAAATCATCACTTTGCCGAAAAACCAAATCCACGAAGGCACAAACGAGAGCACAGCCAGCGGCGCGGACCATCCGCCAAGGAACAGCGTGGTGCCGAGGCCGGAGATGGAAAACATGGCCAGATATTCCCCGAGGAAGAAGAGTGCGAACTTAAAGCCCGAGTATTCGGTGTGGTAACCGGCGACCAGTTCCGACTCGCCTTCAGGCAGATCGAAAGGCGAGCGGTTGGTTTCAGCCGTGGCGGCGATGGCGTACATGACAAACGCGGCCAGGCCCCATGGCGTGAAGATGTACCAGTGCGGCAGGCCGTGAGAGTACTGATTTTGCGCGTCGACGATTTTGGGCAGCGAGAGAGACCCGGTGATCATCACGACAGACACGCTGGAGAGCAACAGCACGATCTCGTAGCTGATCATCTGGGCCACGGCGCGCATGGCGCCCAGCAGCGAATACTTGTTGCGGCTCGACCAGCCAGCCATGAAAACCGAGAGCTCAGTGGAAGCGCCCATGGCGAAGAAGAACAAGAGGCCGGCGTCCATGTTGACGAGGACCATGTTGCGGCCCATGGGCAGCACAGCGAATCCCATAAAGACCGCGACCACCAGCATCACGGGTGCAAGGAAATGCAGCACTCCATCGGCGCTCGCAGGAATGATGTCTTCCTTGGTGAGCGACTTTATGCCGTCGGCGACAGGCTGAAAAAAGCCGAATGGCCCGACGCGATTGGGGCCGAGACGATTCTGAATGCGGCCCAGACCCTTGCGCTCAAAGACTGTGGTGAGCGCAAAGAGACCGGGAAAGACGCATACGATTGCCACCACACTGAGCAGCACTCCAATTGCTTGGCGCCAAGCCGGGGGGAAAAAGTGCGTAATCCAGTCGCGAAGAATAATAAATACTTGGTCGAGGTTTTCGACTGTGGAAGACGTCACCATGGACTAGTCGCCTCCCGCCGCTGGTGCCGGTGGATTCGGCTTTGGCGCGGCTGCAGCGGCTGCCTTGGCGGCTGCGGCCTCAGCGGCTGCCTTTGCCTTGGCTTCAGTCTTGGCCTTCTCTTCGGCAAGACGCTCGTCCACCTCCGATGCTTCAGTGGGATGAATCGAGTGGTAGTACTCGTTTGACTTGGCCAACTGCTCGCGATCCAAAAGCAATCCACCAAAGCGATCGTCGGTGGCCAGTTCAAACTGCGTGTCCATCTTGATGGCTTCGAAGGGACAGACTTCAACGCAGATCTGGCAGCTCATGCAGACGGAAATGTCGATATCGAATTTTGCCGGATAAAACTGCGGCTTGCCAACGTAATCGGGCTTTTTATCCGCCGACTTATCAATGTAGATGCATTTGGGCGGGCACTCTTTTTCGCAAATCTGGCAGGCCACGCAGCGCATCCCGGCTTGCCAATCGGGTCCGTCATACACGAGAAAGGGAAAGACGCGCGCATTTTCGACGGTGGGGATGCGCTGCTCAGGGTACTCGACCGTCGTGAGCCGTTCTTTGGAGACGTAGCTTCCGGCGAAATTCCTCGCCGTCTCCGCCATCCCTCTTAATATGCCTTCACCTAACATTAAAAACAGCTCCTAGCTTCTAGCTCTTAGCTCTCAGCTCTTAGCTTCCTCGTGCCTCTGCGAGTTACCATGGTCCGTCCATCACCCTTGGGCCGCGCCATTCTTACCTCGGGGCTAAAGCCCCGACTCATTAAGTAGGCCCTTTCGGCACGACTAAAGTCGTGCCCTGATACAAAACTCTGCGAATCGTCGTTTCTTCTGTTCTCTGTTCTCTGTTCTCTGTTCTCTGTTCTCTGTTCTCTGTTCTCTGTTCCCTAGTCCCTAGTCCCTAGTCCCTAGTCCCTCAAAGACTATCGATCCACTTCCCCCAGCACAATATCCACGCTTCCAAAAATCAAAACCACGTCGGCTACGTTGCTGCCCAGGCACATGTCTTCGAGAATCGTCAGGTTGATGAGGCTGGGCGGGCGAACGCGGTAACGATACGGATTGGGGCTGCCGTCGCTGATCAAGTAAAAACCAAGCTCTCCCTTGGGCGCTTCTATGCGGCCGTATGCTTCACCGGGCTTGGGCCTGAAACCGCGAATCTTTGCCTTCGGATCCATGATGGGCCCGGCGGGAATGTCTTTGAGCGCCTGCTCGAGAATCACAATCGACTCGCGCATTTCAAGCACGCGCACCATGTATCGATCGTAGATGTCGCCGTGATCGCCGAGCGGCACGCGGAATTTGAAGCGATCGTAGATGCCGTACTTGTCGACTTTGCGAATGTCGTAGTTCACGCCTGACGCACGCAGCATGGGGCCTGAAACGCCAGCATTGATCGCGAGGTCGGGCCTCAAAATGCCAATGCCCTGGCAGCGCGCCATCAGAATTTCGTTCGACGTGAGCAGCGCTTCGAACTCGTCGACAAATGCGGGCAACTCCGCAACAACTTTGCGCGCGGCGTCGAGCCATGCGGCGCTTACATCGACGCGGCAGCCGCCAAAGCGCATGTAGTTGCACATCATGCGCGAGCCGGTGAGCGACTCAAAGAGGTCGAGAATTTTTTCGCGCTCTTTGAAGGCGTACATGAGCGGCGTACCGCTGGCGCCCATCTCCTGCATAAGGAATCCGATGGACGACGCGTGATTTTGAATGCGGGTCAATTCGGCGAGGATGACTCGAATGTACTGCGCGCGCTCGGGAACATCCTGCCCAACCAGCTTTTCAACGGCAAGCGCATAGGCCCAGTTATTGGTGAGCGAGCAGAAGTAGTCGAGCCGGTCGGTATAAGGCATCGACGCCAGATACGATGCGCCCTCAGCGATTTTCTCGTGATTGCGGTGCAGGTAGCCAAAGACGGGCTTGAGCTTGATGACGCGCTCGCCGTCGAGCGTCACGTCCATGCGGAAGACGCCGTGCGTGGAGGGATGATGCGGCCCCATAGCGACTTCAAGCAGCTCGCCCTCGCCACCCGGCTCAACCACCGGTGGGCGATTCCAGCCCGCAGCTTTCTCTATTTTGGTTTCCGCTACGCTCATCCAGTTCCGTTTCCTTCACTCCACCACTTGCCGCAAAGGTCTTTTCGACCGCTTGAATTGCACGCCCCAGCGGCTAAAGCCCACACTCATTCAAGTCGCTTGCGGCGCGACTAAAGTCGCGCCCTGATACAAAACTTTCCACTTCCGGAGTCTTTCAGCACGCTACTCCCAATTCACTGCTCCCTATTCACTACTGCCCTTTCACTACTTCCTGATCCCTGTCTTTATGCTCGTGCGCGCGCTTCAGCACCGCATCGTGCGCGGTGGGCTCGTATTCGAAATCGTCCGGCTCAACGTAATCGCGACGCATGGGGTGGTCTTTGAATTCGTCCCACATTAAAATGCGGCGCAGATCGGGATGGCCGGCATAGACGATTCCGTATAGGTCGAAGACCTCGCGCTCCTGAAACTCAGCCGAGCGCCACACCGGCGTGAGCGAAGGCATGGCGACCTGATCAATGCGGTTCGCCGTGCGCATACGAAGCACCAGCGGACCGTGACGGAGCGCGATCGAATAGAGATGGTAGACAGACTCAAGATAACCGGGCTCTACGCGCTTGCGGGTTTCTTCTACGGTTTCCTCTACGGTCTGTTCGATCTTGCCTTCGGGGCCGTCAACGAGTTTGGTAACGGGCTTTGTGACCTTCACTTTTTCGGTCATTTCTTTGTCGAGCCAGTCGACACCGGAGACGTTGGAAAGGAAGTCGAACTGGAGGGCGGGATCGTCGCGCAAGAAGGTTGCCACCGGGACGGCGCCGGCGTGGCCCAACAGCAGCGAGTGCTCGGCAGCGGGACCGGGATTGAGGATCAACTCAACCGTAGCGCCCGGCACAGCCGCTTCTATCGCCGCCTTGATTTCTTCTACCGTCTTCAAATCAGCTTCTAGCTCCTAGCTCCTAGCCTCTAGCTTTCGTCCACAGTGGCCAGCAAGCGCTCTCATGGTTTCTTGGTCCCTTTTTCCCTGCCTCTACCGAATCGTGATCGGTACCGGCCACACGCCCTTGTTTGAGGTTGGTTCCAGATCGTGCGCGCCCTGCTCCGGCACAGGAAACTCGCCCTGTGCCTGGGCGTCGAGGTGTCGCGGCCGGCCTTCACCGGTCAGGTGCTGCCCGTCAATCTTTTTCTGCAATGTCATGAACGCCTGGATCAGCGCTTCAGGCCGCGGCGGGCAACCGGGAATGTGTACGTCCACCGGAATGTAGCGATCGATGCCCTTGAGCACGTTATAGCCCTGCTTGAATGGCCCGCCTGAGATGGCGCAGGCGCCCATGGCGATGACGTAACGCGGCTCGGCCATCTGGTTATAGAGCCGCACCACCTGCGGCGCCATCTTCTTGGTGACTGTGCCGGAGATGATCATGAGGTCAGCCTGGCGCGGCGAGGGGCGGAAGACCTCAGCACCGAAGCGGGCCAGGTCGTAGCGGGCCATGGTGGTGGCAATCATCTCGATAGCGCAACAGGCCAGGCCGAACTGCATGGGCCACACCGAGCTGCGGCGGCCCCAGTTGTAGAGCTCCTGGATGGTGGTCACGAAGACGCCCTGCTTGCCGAGTTCGATGTTGAGTTGCTGGTCAACTGCCATTTTTCGCTACGCTCCGATTAGCTCTCAGCTGTCAGCTTTCAGCTCTCAGCTATTGGTGCCGAACTCTTTAAACTTCGCCTTCACTCGCCCCGGATCTCAAATCCATGTTTCCCGGTCGAAGATCGCATTTCCACAATCAAGCTGAAAGCTGAGAGCTGACAGCTAAAAGCTGCTCGGCCTGCGGCCGATCATGCCCACGTTAATATCCCTTTGGCCCAGGCCCAGGCCAGCCCTTCAACCAGCATCAGCACAAAAATCAACATCGAGATGCAGGCTGCTATTCCCAGCCCCGTAAACGCCACCGCGAACGGCAGCAGAAACACGGCTTCAACATCGAAGATGAGAAAAATGATGGCGTAAAGGTAATAGGCTGAACGGAACTGCACCCAAGCATCGCCCTTCGACACCAGCCCGCACTCGTAGATTGCGTTCTTGATGGCGTTTGGTTTCGGAGGCGAAAAAACCTTGGCCCAGAGCCACGCCAACCCCAGCGGGGCCAGCCCAAAACCCAGAGCCGCCACAAACAAAACAGCCAATGAAAAATAAGGATTTGAAGTCATCGCGGGAGTGGAAGATTCCTTCTATTCCAAGCTAACAGTTCAGGGTGGTTTTTGGCTAAGGCTAAGCTGCCCACAACCGCAGTTCGGCCCCGCTTTTTCACCATTCATCTCATTTTGTGAACCGTTGGGCCAGGGTATCGCAGTTCAGCACACCCGGCGGTACCCCAGGCCCATGAGCGCCGCTGTTTTGGCGAGCGTGGCGGCAACGTGGCCAACCCCCACCGCGCAATGGTGCGCGGGCCCTTGCGCGTTCCACGCCTCAATAAAACCCCGTGCGCCCAGTGGGAACCGGTAGCGGCTGTTGGTGTTGCCGATCTCGAGAATCGGCCCGGCCACGCATTCGCCTTCAGCCACCACCAACTTGAAGCGCGATTCGGCATCTTCGGCCACCGAGAGTAAAGTTACCGGTCCGTACTTCACGCTCATCTCGACGGAGAGTCCGCGGCCCACCTTGCCGTGATACACCTCTAGCGGCCGCACCTTGGTTTTGCCCTCGGCAATGGCGAGATGGCCGGGACCGTCGTGGCCCATCAAAACCAGGTCATCGTTCAAATCCATCGCGTAGTACTCGGTAAACGAACCGCCCGCGCCCATCAGGTCCATCATCTTCATGGCCAGCGCGTTCTTCACTTCGTACTCACCGGCCACGGGAACATGCCGCGCCGTGAGCAGCGATGTGCCCAGAATGATGGAACTCATGGTGTCTTCGTTGGCTGCATTGCCCGAGCCCTTGTAGTAATAAGCCAAAGCATCAAGGCGATGCCGCTCAACGAACCGATCGAGAGCCACCGAGGTGCGCGCCGCGCGACGCAGTTCTTGCTGCGGGCAATCCCGCTGAACATCGAAGTCCTGATCGAACTCGGCGAGGCGCTGAGTAATTTCAGACTCGCTGGCCTCGCCGCACAACGCGCTCAGTTCATCCACTTCAAGCAGCTCAACGTGCGTCCCAAATGCGATTGACACCAGCGTCACGTCGGTCATGATGTCGAGCATGCCGCTGTAGTAGTGGCCCATGAGCCCGAGCCGCGCTTCGGCAAGCGCAGCCTTTACGCGCGCCGCAGCCAGCCACTCTTCAATCTCGCGAGCCGTGCCGGCCTCACTGCGCACGCCGGTCACCTGGTGGAATGGAATGCGGGCGCGCGCAAACAGATTTGCAATCTCAGGCACGGGACACGCAGAGCAGAACGCCAGCCACTCGCCGGTCATAGCCGTACGGTCCGGGAGTTGATTGAAGGCTGCGTAGTCGATGGCAGCTTCAGGCTGCAGATTCAGCACCACTACCGGCACGCCCGCGCGCTGTACCACGGGCAGCACCGTATTTGAAAGCGCGTAAGTGGTGACATAGAGAAAGAGCACGTCAATGTCTTGGCGCCGGAATTGGTGGCCGGCCTTAAGCGAACGCGCCGGAGAGTCGATGAGCCCAAGATCGACGACCTCCACTCCAGGCCGCCGCAACCGCGCTGCCAATTGCGCGACGTACCCTTTCAGGCGCTCCTCCAGACCTGCAAACTGGCTCCAGTAAGCCTCGAGGCCGATGCCGCAAAGCCCAACCCGCAATTGCGATTCGCTCTTCATCGCCGTCACCAGCTCACGACAGTAACCGCAAAGGGCTGAATCTGGATGGCGCCATTGGCCACGGTGAGGCTGCGTGCGGGGCCATCCTGAGTTTGCTCATCCACGGTGACCGCATGCGCAGTGGCGGCATCGGGCAACGGGAGATCTACAACGCGATTTCGCTTGTTGACGATCAGCAGCTTGCGGCCAGCGGATGTGACAAATGCCTGCGCCGAGATGTCGCCCGAAGCCGCAGAAGTTTCAACCAGCTTGTCACCGGATTGGAAATTATCTTTGATTAGCTTGAGCACCCAGAAGCGCGCGTTGGGCTGATTGTTGGTCCAGTCCATCATGCTCACGCTGGGAAACTGCGTGGGATAGCCGATCAACTGCGATTCGCCGATAACGTCGATCTGGAGTCGCGTGAGTTCGATAAAGAGATCGGCATAAAGCGCGCCGGCCAGGTTCCAGTAGAGCTTGGGCGGAGGCGTTTTATCGCTTGGCGAGTTGTCGCCGGGCAGGATGATTCCCAGTTCGTCGAGATCGGTGCGCGTGGCGGGCGAGAGGCGCTTGCGAATGTTTTCGACGTAACGCACCGTGTTCAGGAACCCGCCTTCCTGATCGAAGAAGGTGTACTGCCAGGTGTCAACGTTTTCGCCGGCACGTGGCGAGGCATAGAAGTGGTACGAGATCATGTCGAGCGGGACGCCCGGCTTGTGATGGCTCGGATCGAGGAAGTACTCGAACATGGCCGGCTCAGTGCTCGGAGAGGCCAGCGCCAGCCCGACAAACTTTGTATCTGGTGAAACGGCATGGATGGCGCTGACGATGGCGTCGTAGCGCTCGGTGTATTGCTCGGGCGTCATGCTGTGCTCAAAATCAATTTCGTTGAGCACCTCCCAATACGGCACCTTGTAGTGGTAGCCCGAGTTGTGGCGCACGCCGTTCTCATCGGTGAATCCGCCATTCGCATACCAGCTCACCAGGCGCGCGTAGTAGTCGCCCAACTCCTTGCCGGTGGGGTCGCGCAACTCGGTTCCCTGCTCATAGTCCCAAACCACGGCGTCTGGATTAGTGGGATAGATAACCGGCCCCGGCGTTTTGAAGAGCCATTGGGGAATGGTACTGAAGTTGAGAATCGTCGAATGGCCGTCGGTTGCCGCCAGAAAGTCCTTGGTCATAGGATCGATGAGCGAAAAATCCCACGATGTTTTTTGTGGCGTTGGCGGCTCGAGCTCGGCGACTGCGAGCCTGGGGTACGGAAGCCAGGGCACGTAGCGGACATAATCTGCGCCGAGTTCTTTCACCGCCTTGTAGGCGGCGATGCCGAGCGGCTGGCCGGGCCTGAGCGGCGGATTCACCACCACCTGGAGTGTCGGCGTGGATTTGGAAACGAGCGTGACTTTATCCCAGTGGATGGTCAGCGGGGGCGTTTGCTGCGCATGCAGTAGGGGTGCGGCCGTGAAGCCAATAAGGATGACAAGAGAAAAAAGACGGCGGTACAAAGTTTCTGGGGCGTTCAATGCGTTCATTCGCCACAATCTCCGATTTACTCGATCTCAACGACCGAGCAATGTTAACACCGCTCTGGTCATGCCGGCCCTACGGGACGGCGCGCCTCGTAACGAACCCGTTCCCAGGGTTCCGTCCTCGATGCGGACTCCACCCTCGGCTAAGTTCGATTCTCCCCTTCGGGACGAAGAGGCGGCACCGGGTGAGATCTCAAATTCAGCGGTTGCGAAGGCGCCTGAGGGCCGGGAGGCCCTCAGTACTGCCGGTCAGGAGACCGGCGGTACAGTGATTGGCTGCCCGTGAAAACTACGTTGCTTAATCATCATCGTCCTTCCGCGCCTTGTCTTTCACCTTCAGCATCGCCGGCACCGGCGCACTTCCCATCGCATCCTTCCACAAAATCACGTTAAGCTTTTCAACCGGCGCGCGATCCTCGTGCGTGAAGTCCATCTTCATGCTGGCTTTTGCGCCAACCGCGGTCTTCTGATTTGCCGTGTAAATCAAGTTGTTGTCGCGATTCGAATAGTCGGCATCGTAGGCCGGCTGGTCGCCCGGCCCGGTAAAGAGGCTGGAAATCAGCGAGCAGAAAGCGTCGTTGTTGTTCATGGGCGGCAGGCCCAGCAGTGACTCCATGGTCCGCACCACGCTAACCGTCGAATAGAAGTGGCTGTCGACAAATGGAGCGCCATTGGCCCCGTGCGGCGCGTATTTGCTCACCACCAACGCGATGCTGCGATGCGCGTCAACGTGATCGGCGCCGTTCTGCGCATCGTCTTCAAGGATGAAGAAGGCCGTATCGTTCCAGAAGGGCGAATGGGAAATCGCGTCAATGGCGCGGCCGACGGCAAGGTCGTTATCGGCCACGCTGGCCTTGGGCGTAGGTCCGCCGGGCCGCGTTCCCGCGGTGTGATCGTTGGGCAGGCGCAGCATCACAAAGTTGGGCATGGTGTCGTTGCCCGCCTGGCGGTCCGCGATCCAACCCTTCAAATGATTCAAGAAAATGTCGACGCGAATCTGGTCGGGAACGGCGAGATTGAAGTCGGGCGCCTCGGCGGCAAAGTGGCCCACCAATTCAGGCTTGGTGGCGGTATTCTCAGCAAGCACCGGTATAGGCCAGGGCCACTTGTTCACTCCCCCACCCCACTCGGCTGGAAGAGCCTCGCCCGGCGCGTATTCCTTGTGCGCGCACTTGGGACCGGTAAGCACCGGGCCGAGTTTTGGATCGGCTACCGCGCTCTCATTACAGAATGTGGACGAGATGAACTCCGCGAAGTGGTAATAGGTTTTGCCGTGAGCGGCCAGGTTGCCCCACAGGTATCCGCTGGCAGGCTCATTCACGTCGGGAATCTTCTGCAGCAGCGGATAGCCGTCGGACACCACGCCCTCGTAATCGTAGGACCGCTGGCTTCCCCGATAGCTCTGCTGCCAGGTCTTCTCAAGGTAATCGGAGCCGATGGCCGCGTTCGACCACACATGTCCGTCGCCCGAGACTTCGCCCGAGTCGAAGAAGTTGTCGAGCACGCCGAACTGCAGGGCCAGTTTGTGCTCATTGGGCGTAACAGCCGCGCCGTACATGGCCAGGGTGGGATCGCCGTTGCCCACCTGTTTGCCGTTCAGGCTGAGGTCGCCGATGATCTGGTCGTAGGTGCGGTTTTCTTTGATGATGTAGATGACGTGCTTGATTCGACTGGCGCTGCCATCGGCAAACTTGATTTTTGTCTCCGCGGCGACCATGCGATTCGCATCGAGCACAACGGCGGTCCACTGAGGCAGGTTGTTCTCGATCTCGGTCTCGTCGAGCGATGCGAGAGAACCGTAGAGCAGCGTTCCGATATAGGTGTTGCCGCGCCTGCCCGCCGCCGCATTTTCCACTTGCCTTTGCGGATAATTATTGGGGCCAGTGCCCTTGCCTTTGTCCGTCGCGATAAAAAGCTTGCCGCCCTGCGGCAACGCATCAAAGGCCATCGAGATCGGCATCCATTCGGTGGGCGCAAAGCCAAGGGGTTCGATCATCCCGGCGATCGCGGTCTTGGCGGTAAGTTTTCTGGTATCGAAGACCGCGATTGCATCGCTGCCCATGTTGGCCGCATAGAGCCGCGTGCCGGTCGCATTCACGGCCACAGCCACCGGTTCGGCGCCAAAGTAGCTCTGGTGCGGCAGGCGCGTATCGAAGTAGCCCTTCACGGTAAATTGCCCGCTGGCAATATTCACGGCGGCAACTGCGTCGCGATTGGCCAGCGCCACGTAGAGCATGTTTCCGTCAGGAGACGCGGCAAAGGCACAGGGATGCGTACCCGGGGCAACCGGATTCTCAGGCTTGAGCAAATCCAGTTTGCGCCCCACCATGCCGCTCTCGAGATTCAGTTCCTCAATCTCCGACGCATTCCACAGAGCTACGTAGCCGCGCTTGCCGTCTTTTGAAACTGCAAGTGCGATCGGGTAGGTCGATGGAACCGTATTGCTCTCTGACAGGTCGAACCGTTTTTCGATGGCGCCGGTCGCCCCATCAACGAGCACTGCAAAGTCTGACAGGTTATCGGCAACCAGAAGCTTCTCCCGGCCGGCCTGCGCGAAGACGGCAATCGCCGCGGGGTACGGAGTCCCTTTGTCGGTATCGACACCGGCAGGCAGGCGCGTTGTTCTTCCCGGCGCGAGCTGCTCCATGGGCATGCGGATCAGGTTCTCAGGTGCGATTTTGCCCGATGAGAAGCTATACACCGCGATGCCGCTCCCGGTTGAATCTTTCTTCCTGCCTTCGGGATCGGTGAGCGACGCCATGCTGGCGTAGACACGTTTGCCATCGAGGCTGAAAGCGAGGCCGGAGTAAAGCGTCTGATTGGCTCGGGCGCTGGTGCGCGGGTCGGGAAAATCGGCCAGCGTGCCGTCCTGCGTATCGAAGACGGCGAGCGACTGCTCGTACTTCGACTCGAAGGTTCCGTAGCCGTCATTTACGGTCACAACGTAACGGCCATCGGGAGAAATGGCCATGGTCACCGGAAGGCTGTTCAGCCGCTGCGGATCTCCGGGCGTTTTGCCGAGGAGCTGCTTGCTCGAAGGCAGATCGACGAATGACGAGGGGGTTTGGGCAGGCAAGGACAGCGGCGCGGCGGCAAGAACTGCGCACAGCAAGGCATTCGCTTTCAATCGCATTCAGTGACCTCAGCACGTTGAGATGCGGGCAAGCGGAAGTTTGGCTACCAGGGCATGTCGACAGATGCCCCCCGAAAACCGCTCGAATGACGCAACAATCCCCGAAGGGATTTTACACGCGGAGTTCGACAGGAGATTGAATTCGAGCCTTAAGTTTTGAGCTTTTAGCTATCAGCTTTCAGCCAATTCGTGCGAGGACGGGGAGTTTCGCCCAGGCGACGAAGAAGCTGAAAGCTGATGGCTGACAGCTGAAAGCCGGTTTACGGGTAGATGCCGCGAATCTGCACAGCCTCGGCTACCCGGCTGATGCCAAGTATGTTGGCCGCGATCCGCATCGGTACCTTCTTCTCAAGTTGGATCTTGAGAACATCGCGGAAGGCCGATTTCATCACACGCTCGAGGCGATTGTAGACATCCTGCGCCTCCCAGAAGAGGTGCTGCTCATCCTGCACCCATTCAAAGTAGGAGACGGTGACGCCGCCGGCGTTGCACAGAATATCGGGAATGACAAAAGCGCCCTTGCTCTCAAGGATTCTGTCGGCTTCGGGAGTGAGCGGTCCGTTGGCAGCCTCGGCAATTATGCGCGCGCGCACATTGCGGGCATTGTCGGCATGGACCATGTTTTCGAGAGCCGCCGGAACCAGGATGTCGCAATTGAGCGCAATCAGGTCCTGCGGGTGAATGGGCTCGCTCTCGGGGAATCCATCGACGTGGCCGCACATGGACTTCATGTTGATGAGCTCGGGAATGTTGAGCCCATCGCGGTTAAAGACGCAGCCGGTAGAATCGCTTACCGCGATAATCTTTGCGCCGGCCTCATAGAGCAACTGCGCCGTAACCGAGCCGGCGTTGCCAAAGCCCTGCACAGCCACGGTCGCTCCCTTGAGCGGAATACCCAGGTGCTCGCAGGCGCATTGGATGGTGTAGAAGACGCCGCGGCCGGTCGCTTCATTGCGGCCCAGTGATCCGCCCAGGCAGATGGGCTTGCCGGTCACTACGCCCGGGATCGGATATCCCTTGGTCATACTGTAGGTATCCATGATCCAGGCCATGGTTTGCGAGTTGGTGTAGACGTCGGGCGCGGGAATATCCTGCTCCGGCCCGATGAGCGGCAGAATCGCGCTGGTATAGCGGCGGGTCATGCGCTCAAGCTCGGCCTGCGACATGTGTTTGGGGTCGCAGGTAATACCGCCCTTCGCGCCGCCGAACGGAATGTTCACCACGGCGCACTTCCAGGTCATCCAGGTGGCCAACGCCTTTACCTCGTCGAGAGTCACCTGTGGATGGAACCGGATGCCGCCCTTGGCCGGGCCGCGCACCGAGCTGTGCTGCACGCGATAGCCTTCGAACCGGTGAATGGTGCCGTCATCCATGCGAACCGGTACAGTGACCGTGAGCATGCGCTCGGGATACTTGATCATCTCGCGCGTATTGTGGTCGAGCTGCATGACGTCAGCCGCGGTTTCGAAATTCTCCATCGCAACGTCGTAGGCGTTGTCTTTTCTGATTGTCGTTATCATTCGTTTTTTCCTTCCTTGCCGGCGCGAACGGGCGGCGAGGCGGTAATCTTTCGAGGGGTCAATGCACGGAATTCAGAGAGATCGGGCCATCGCTATCGTCAACAGATTTGCGCCCGAAGATTCCATATCCCAATGCCACGCCTTTCGAAATGCCGCCGCGCGACCCTCTTTCCGCTCAGGCAACGCTTGTGTGCTCCAGCTCGACTGCTTTCAGCATCGAATCCTGGAGTGTTCCGTAAACCGGAAGAACCCATTTTCTGTATTCCGCAATGTGCCCGTGCACAACGCCGGAGTACAGGGTTTGCAATAGCCGCGTCCAGACGCCGATAGCACCCTGCTTAACCGGGCGGTGATCCACGCGTACCACCGGCGCCAGCCCCACCGCAGTGCCCGACAGGAAGAGCTCGTCGGCGATGTAAAGTTCACTGCGATCTATGGGCCGCTCCAGCACCGGAAGCCCAAGCTCCCTGTGCGCGAGCTCCAGAATTGTGGAGCGTGTAATACCTTCGAGCACGTTCTCAGTAACAGGCGGCGTGATGAGAACATCCTTGCGCACCATGAACAGATTGCACGTGGCGCCCTCGGTCACCTGCCCGGCCTCGTTGAGCAGAATGGCTTCGTCAAAGCCGGCTCGCCTTATGTCGTCGGTAGCCAGCGCGCTGTTGGCGTATGCGCCGCAGATTTTGGCGCGCACCGGGATGGCGGCGTCTTCAATCCGCCGCCAGGAGCTGATGCCGGCGTGCACTCCATTTTCGCTGTGCAGATATTCGCCGAAGGGCAGCGCCGTAATCGCGAATGCATTCTCGTCGTCGGTGCAGACGCCGATGCGCTCAGCAGATTTGTAGGCGAGCGGGCGCACATATAGATCGGTCTTGAATTGATTGCGGCGCATGAGCTCGGCGGTGATGAAGCAAAGCTCATCAACGGTGAGACCGACATCGATGCGCAGAATTCCGCAATTCTGTTTCCAGCGCTCGTAGTGATCCTCAGGCCGGAAGATGTAAAGTTCGTTGGAGTCTTCGTCCCAGTGGGCGCGGATGCCTTCAAACACTCCGGTTCCATAGTTCAGCGCGTGGGTCAATATGCCCACGCGCGCCTCGGCCAGCGGCACATATTTGCCGCCGAAGTACACAATCAGGTCGGGACTCACACCTGTGTTCATCTCACACCTCGAGCAATGTTTCTTTAGGCGATTCCATGAGGGTCTCTTTCATCAATTCGTGCCCGCGGACGATGGCCTTCAGATCAAGCGCCACCCAGCGGGAGCTCTTGACCAGCCTGCGCAGAGCCGCCTCCACGCTCGCCTGCGGCAGCACATTCGCCGTCTCAAGCAGCGCGCCCAGCATCACCATGTTGCAGGCGCGCGGATCACCGAGTTGGTCGGCTGCCTGCAGGAACGAGCGGGCCAGCACATTGACTTCTTTGCGGCGGCAATCCTCTGGAAAATCGTCGCCGTTGTACAGAATCCAACCGCCGGGCCGCACGCTCTTGTCAAATTTGCGCAGCGACGGCTCGTTCATCGCCACCAGCACGTGCGGCTTTGCCACCAGCGGCGAATCGATGGGTTGGCTCGACAAACGCACATGGCAGTTAGAGGTGCCCGAGCGCATTTCAGGCCCGTACGACGGCAGCCACGAAACTTCAAGGCCGGCATCGAGCCCGGCTTCAGCCAGCACTTCGCCCAGCAACAGCACTCCCTGCCCGCCAAAGCCGGCAATGCGCACCTCGAGATCGATATTGCGAGAATCGAACGAGCAGCCCTCGCAACATCCGTCCGCTTGTTCGATTTCTTCCTCGTGCAGGTCCAGCAGCCGCGGCAGCGTTTCAAGCGGCGGCACAGGCGCGGCAAGGGTGCGCGGCTCACGCTCTTTTGTCCGGTCGCAAAGTACGCCCAGCGGATAGGTCTTCTCCATTACATCCTTGACCCACTTCTGCGACTGAACCGCATCCATCTTCCAGATGGTGGGGCAGGGCGAAAGAACTTCGATCAAAGAGAACCCGAGTCCCTTCACCTGGTTATCGACCGCGTGGCGAATGGCGCGCGCAGCCCGGGCAATCTGGCGATTGTCGCCGAGGCCTACGCGCTCAATGTACACCGGCCCCTCCAGCGCCGAAAGCAGCTCACTGACATGCAGCGGATAACCTTCAGTAGCCGCGTTGCGGCCGTTCGGCGTAGTGGTGCTCTTCTGGCCGATCAGCGTTGTGGGCGCGCACTGTCCGCCGGTCATCGAGTAGATGGCGTTGTTCACAAAGATGACGGTGATGTTTTCGCCGCGGTTGGCGGCGTGCAGAATCTCGGCCGAGCCGATTGCCGACAGATCGCCGTCGCCCTGGTAACCGATCACCACGCTATCGGGCCGGCTGCGCTTCATGGCCGTGGCCACAGCGGGCGCGCGGCCGTGAGCGGCCTGCACATTACCCACATCGAAGTAGTTGTAGGTGAATACCGAGCAACCCACCGGGCCCACCAGTATCGTGCGGTTCTGGATGCCGAGTTCATCAATCGCCGCTGCCAGCATCTTGTGCACTATGCCGTGGCCGCAACCTGGGCAGTAGTGGGTGGCGTGTTTCAGCTCTTCCTTGCGTTCATAGCGCTCGTAGAAGGCCTGGGCCCGGCCATGCGAGACTTTGTACTCCGAAATCAGCTCGTTAGACATGTGCCATCTGCTCCTCTTCGAGATAGTGCCTGGCCTGCTTTTCGACAAAGGCAAAAACTTCTTCGTGCGACGGGACGTTGCCGCCCATGCGGCCCAGAAACTCCACCGGGCGCGCGCCATCGAGTGCCAGGCGCACATCGTCCACCATCTGGCCATTGCTCATTTCAACCACGATGAAGGCGCGGGCGCTCGACGCGAGACGCTGGAAGTGCGCCTTCGGGAACGGATACAGAGTGATGGGCCGAAGCAGTCCCACCTTGAGGCCGGCAGCTCGCGCTTCTGCCACCACCGCCTTCAGAATGCGGCCCAGGATTCCATAGCCCACCAGCACAATCTCAGCATCATCGGTGAACCACTCTTCGGCCCGTGTTTCATTTTGCTCAGCCACCTTGTACTTGGCTTCGAGCGCGTTGTTGTGCGCCTCGGAGTCGTCGAAATCGAGGTGCATCGAGCTGACTAGATTCTTTCTGGTGGCCGCCGTGCCCGCCACAGCCCAGTCCGGCAGTTTCGGCGCAATGGGATGCTCGGGGAACTCGACAGGCTCCATCATCTGGCCGATGAATCCGTCGGTCATCAGCACAACCGGATTGCGATACCGATCGGCCAGCTCAAACGCCAGCGCCGTAAGGTCGGCCATCTCCTGCACCGAATGCGGCGCAAGCACGATGGTGCGATAGTTTCCGTGGCCGCCGCCTTTCACCACCTGGTGATAGTCGCCTTGCTCGGGGCCGATGTTGCCCAGCCCCGGGCCGCCGCGGGTAATGTCGGCGATCACGCATGGCAGTTCCGCGCCGGCCATGTAGCTGATGCCTTCCTGCATCAGGCTGATGCCCGGCCCGCTTGACGCGGTCATGGCGCGCACTCCGGCTGCCGCGCCGCCATAAAGCATATTGATGGCCGCCACTTCGCTCTCCGCCTGCACATACACGCCTCCGGTCTTCGGCATGTAGATGGCGGCAGCCTCGGCAATCTCGCTGGCCGGCGTAATGGGATACCCATAAAACGCGCGACAGCCGGCCAGAATCGCACTCTTGACGATCGCGTCATTGCCTTTCATCAGTTGCTTACGCATTCATCGCCCCCTGTGCATCGGCTGATTGACGATGCCCATTGCCGTTGTTTGTCTGCGCCAGCACGTATACCGTAATTGCGCCCGGCTCAGGGCACGCCATGAAGCAGACGCCGCATCCGGTGCATCCCGCGCCCGCGTAAACCGCTGTGCGATAGCCGTAGTGGTTGAACTTGTCGCTCATGGCGATCACGTGCGGCGGACATGCCTCATTGCAAAGACCGCAGCCTTTGCACTCCTGCTCGTCAATCTCGATCTTGCCGCGATCGCGCCTGGCCGTTGCCTGATCTATCTTTGTCGTCTCTGGCATTCCCACTCCCTTCAGGCCCCACCCTGCGATGTTTTTGTTCTCGTCGCTGGGGTGGGGTGTCACACTGGCCCCCATCAAACACAAGCCACCGTTCTCGCGCGCTCGAGATAATGCGCGCGCACTGCAAAATCTTCCAGCTCCTGCCTGAACTCCGGAGCGGCAATCGCAATCAGCGCCTCGGCCCGCTCGCGCAGCGTTTTGCCGTGCAGGTATGCGATTCCGTGTTCCGTCACAACGTAATGGACATCCGCCCGCGAAGTCACAACTCCCGCACCCGGCTCCAGCACCGGAACAATGCGCGACAGAGTTCCGCCCCGCGCTGTGGACGGCAACGCGATAATCGGCACCCCGCCCTTTGAACGCGCCGCGCCGCGAATGAAATCGATCTGCCCGCCAAACCCGCTGTAGGGGCGCGTGCCAATTGAATCGGCGCACACCTGCCCCGTCATGTCCACCTGCAGCGCGCCGTTGATGGCCACCATGCGATCGTTTTGAGCCACCACAAACGGATCGTTGGTATAACTGATGGGCCGGAACTCGAAGCTGGGATTCTCGCGGATGAAATCGAATAACTTCTGCGAGCCTAGAACAAACGCCACCACGGCCTTGCCGCGATGCAGGGTCTTGCGTTCGCCGTTAATCACGCCCGCTTCCATCAAATCGACAACGCCATCGGGAACCAGCTCGGTGTGAATGCCCAGGTCGCGCTTGTCGCCAAGGCAATGCAAAACGGCTTCCGCAATTCCGCCAATGCCGGTCTGCAGGGTGGCTCCATCGGGAATGAGCGAGGCCACATTGCGGCCCACGCGCATATGCGTTTCAGTTAGCGGCTCGGCTTCCAATTCCAGCAGCGGCCGGTCAGTCTCAACGAAGGCCGCGATGTGGCTCACGTGCACGTTGGTTTCGCCGTGCGTGCGCGGCATTTGCCGGTTGACTTCGGCGATCACGGTTTTCGCGTAGCGCACCAGCGTCAGCGTGCAATCAACCGTCGTGCCCAGGCTCACGAATCCATGCGCGTCGGGCGGCGATACCTGCATCAACACCACGGCGAGCGGCAACTGGCCGGTTTCGAAAAGGCTTTCGATCTCGCTGAGGAAGATGGGAGTGTAGTCGGCGCGACCATTGCACACTGCCTCGCGCACGTTGTCGCCCAGGAATAGCCCGCGGTGGCGGAAGTGTCCCTCGAACTCGGGCCGCGTGTAGTCTGCCGCGCCCAGGGTCTTCATGTGGATGATTTCAACGTCACGGACTTCGGGGGCGCGCCTGACCAGCGCGTCCACCAGAACCGAGGGTGTGCCGCATCCGGACTGGATCCAGACGCGGTTGCTCGATTGAACGGCCGTGAGCGCCTCATGTGCGCTCATCTGTTTGCTGCGATACTCGTCACGCCATGACATCTTGGAATCTCGAATCGCGTCCGCCGGGGCGCAGCGGATCCGTCTTCCAGCACCCGCTGACGGTCACAAACGGTGCCTCCTGAGAGGGGCTTAAATACCCCTCCAGGCCCGCTATATCGTCCCCCTTGAATGAGGGGTGTGCTGTGACGGGTATCACGGCGTTTTCGCCTTATCTTCCAGAGGTTCCAGGTTTGATTTTTAGATATTCGTTAAGTAAAAGCTGCAATATACCTTACAAATGACAAAGGCCGCCTGAGCGAGTTCCTCGCCTTCTGCGGGTCGGTAGTTTCTCTTCGATCCGCCTCCAACGAGGGTGCCCCATCCTTCTCGCGTTCTGTGCGGGAAGGATGGGAAACCACTGCCCCTCGCTCCGTCTTGTTTCAAGTTGACGATGTGCTATCCCAGGTCTCAAAGGCGAGACCCGGGGGCACCCTCTCCCGTGGTGGAACGAACGAAGAAAAGCTCTGGCAGACCCGCCCTACTTCGGCGCATCCGGAGCCGGCGCAACCGCACCCGGGAAAATCCCTTCGATCGGCGCATTCCGCTTCTGATCAACATCCGGCTGCGGCAGGGGCTTGCGCGGCATCATCTTGTCGCGCATGGCGGCGTTGTAAACAAAAATCGCCTCAACCGTCGCAATCTGTTTCAAATCGGCCGGCGAGAGGCGCTCATACACATCCTGGTTTGAGTGGTGGGTGCGCGACTCGTAATCCAGATTGTCCTGGATGAACTGGAATCCCGGAATGCCGACCGCGTCGAAGCTCAAATGATCGGTGCCGCCGGTGTTGCGCTCGGTGATGGTGGTAACGTCGAGATCTTTCAGCGGCGCCATCCACTGCTCGAAGATGGGCGCGACCGCTGCGTTGCCCTGCGTGTATATGCCACGAATCTTTCCCGAGCCGTTGTCCACGTTGAAGTAGGCGCTGATCAGTTTTTGCTCCGGCTTTACTTCTAGAGGCCCGGAGGCGCGGCGCATGAACTCTGGCAGTTGTGCCTGGTCGGGCGCGGTTGATAGCTTGGCCGACCCAAAGTGATCGCGACAGTATCCGCGCGAGCCAAACAGGCCTTCCTCTTCCCCGGTCCATAACGCAATGCGAATAGTGCGGCGCGGCTTCACGCCCAGCGCCTCAAGAATTCTCACCGCCTCCATCGCCACCACGGTTCCGGCGCCGTTGTCGGTTGCGCCGGTGCCCGCGATCCAGCTATCGAGATGCCCGCCCAGCATCACCACCTGGTCTTTCAGATTCGGATCGGTCCCGGGAATCTCGGCTACGGTGTCAAAACCATGCTCGTGCTCGCCGGTGACTTTTGTTTCAACGTCGATCTGCACCTGTACCGGCACGTGCGCCTGCACCAGCCGGTAGAGCCGCCCGTAGCTCTCAATGGCCGCAACGGTGACTGGAACCTTTACAGCTTTGTCGGCGAGGTAAGGCGTACGGCCCAGGGTTGCGCCGTTGTCGTCAAAGAAGGTTCCACCGGAACCGCCGCCATTGGCGCCGTCGCGGCTCGGCTCTATTACCGCTGCCACCTTTTCATCGGCAAGGAACTGCGCGATCCGATCGATGAGTCTCATCCGCTCCATGCGCGTACGCATGCGGGCCTGCATCTCGGGAGTCATCGATCCGGGCACGCCTTCGCTTACCGGGAACTCGGCGACATCTTCGAGGGTCTGCTGCGTGTTGCGTTCGAACAGCGGCTTATCAACGGGCGGCACAGGCCGCATGGCGCCCAGCAAAACCACCTTGCCGGCCAGCTTGCCCTTGTATTGGTCAAAATCTTTTTCGGTCTGAATATCGACAATCGCCACGTCTCCCGTGACCGGCCCCTGCGTGGAGGGAGACCACGGCGTGGCCTGCAGAATCAGGATGGCCGTATCCGGCTCAACCATGCGCGCCCAGGTGTTGAGCTGCTGCCAGCCCAGGCCGAACTCGCCCCAGTCTTCGAGATGGGCATTCTGGAGGCCGATCCTGGTCAGCGTGTCGCGGGTCCAGGCATTGGCCTTCGCCAGGTTGGGCGAACCGGTGAGGCGTGGGCCGATGCCGTCGGCCAGCGCGCTGGCAAACTCCATCACGTGGGAGTGATTCAACCCCTCATCGCGGATCCGCTGGTACATGGTCAGGTCGAGGGTTTCAGTGGCCGGCTGAATCTCGGCGTACGGATCGACAACCGCGGGCGTCGCGGGCGCGGACGTGTTCTTGTTTTTTGGTTTGTCAGCAGCAAAGAGAACCAGCGCCGCCGCTGCCAGGCCGCAGCAAGTGGCGAAGCGAAGAGATTTTAAATACATGGTTTGAGCTCCATCGGGAAGAAGTGGGATGCCGATTGAAGCATTGTAGGATATGCATCCCACATCCTGCCTGGAGGAGCCCTGGTTTTATAGCCCCGCGGCATTCAGCTAAAAGCTGAAGGCTGAAAGCTGTATCAGTCAGTCTTCCCGCTGCCGTCGGTCCCTTGCGGCAGATCGAGAGACACCAGGGCAAAGCGTGTGTGGCCGGGCGCCGAACTCTGGAAGCCAACGATGTGCTGGTGGCGCTGCGATCCTGCCCTCAACTCAAATCCATTTGACCCCGAGTGATATCCGTAGCTGGTGCCCTTGTCATTCACCTGTATGTTGCTGCCGTGTTTGTCGTCGCAAGTCAGTCCTTCAGACGTCTTTGTAGGTTCGCCAACCGGAGCATTGTCCTGGCACGAGATGACGTCGCCGTAGCGGGTGAGCGCCTTCTTGTAGAACGCAGTCACCTTGTCTTCGCCGTCGGGCGTGGAATAGTTCACCACCTTGATTCGCATCTGCCATTCGCCGAATCCCATGCGAATGTCGGCCGACTTGTCTTTATCGTTATCCGTAACCACCTGCGCGCCGGGGTAAACCGGCAATCCGAGGTCCGCGGCCGTTGTCTGATCGGTATTCACATGGACGCCGCCGAACGGAGTGTCAACCTGGACGTTCTTGTCCTCACCGTTGGCTCCCTTTTCAACGTGGACGCGGCAACCAGTGGTCCACGCTACGAGCGCCAGTGCCAGCGCCGCCACCAGGGTGCGATTGTGCATGCCCTTCAGATTCAATTCCATATTTGCCTACCTCACACCGATTTATACGCTGGTTGGCTGGTCAGGGTTCCATAGAGGTGAAATTAGCGGAAAGGCAGCGGTGTTGGCGGAGTTGGCGGTGTTAGCGGAGTTGGCGGGATTAGCGGAGTTGGCGGGCTTAAACAGGCTGCGGAAAAACTCGTTCGGGCACAAGCAATGGAGGTCCTGTAACAAGGGCACGGCTTTAGCCGGGCCGATAAAGCCCCCAAAATGAGTGTGGGCTTTAGCCCCTGCTGCATCGACTGTTGGGGAATTGCTTCATTCTCCGAGTTTTTCCGCAGCCCC
>Ga0181520_10000030_pt1 | contig 251841 bp, 232 predicted proteins | sample PEATcosm2014_Bin_29_FD_132451 | JGI IMG/M metagenome (GOLD analysis project Ga0181520, IMG submission 132451) | Peatland microbial communities from MTU Mesocosm Facility, Houghton, MI, USA - PEATcosm2014_Bin02_30_metaG | ecosystem: Environmental > Terrestrial > Soil > Wetlands > Peat | place...
ACCTGGGATCACGCGGGAGCGGGCTTCGAGGCCGTATGTCAGGGCGTTGAAGCGGGAGTTGGCCTTGCCGGCCTCGGTGCGCGGTCCGGTGGAGCGCTGCGCGTTGAGGCGGTTGGCGTTGAGTTGTGCGACAGAAGTCATAGGCGACTTCAGATTAGCTGGCGGGCTGGTGGAAGGCGGAGTAGGCAGGGGGCAGCGGCGGGGGTAAGTTGTTCAGGGGATGGGCTGAAAATATTTTTGGAGTTTGTGTGACTGTAATATCCCTCACGCTCGGCCCTGGGAGGAAAGTGGAGGGGCGGTGCGGGAATGCTATCCTTGGATCTTTCGTCCAATGGCCGTCCTGGGATGCGGATCGATCAGGAAGTCAAGTACTCATCGGTCGAGGTCGAACGGAGCAGGCCAGAAGCGCGTGACCACCGGCGCACGTTTCTGGCCGCGAAGCTGATTCTGGCGGGCGTGGCGGTTCTGGCGGCCGGCGAGGCGTCCTGGCGATTTGCAGGTTTCGAGCCCGCGGCGAGCGATCTGCTGGCGTTCGACCGGCTCTACACGGCAGCCCGGAGTTCGACCGATGCGGTTGCGCTAATTGGAGATTCCCGCGTGCTCTGCGACCTGGACCCAACGGCGCTGAAGCGCGAGTTGCCTCCGTGGAACTTCTACCAACTGGCGGCGGACGGAACGTCGGGGCTTGCCATGCTTGAGAATCTAGCCCAGGACGACAGGTTCCACGGCCACGTTCTCTGCGAGTTCAGAATGGAACAGTTCCAGGCGGCTTATCCGTTTCTCGAACACGATACGGACCCGCAGCGGTACGTGCGGTTCCTGCGGCGGCGCCCTTATCTTGACTTCGTGAGTACATGGTTGAGCGAGACTCTGGGCGAACACTCCGCCCTTTTGCAATCGAAAGACCGGGACTTTATAAGTTCCCTGGCCGCCCGCATCGCCGGGAGTGGAGCGAAGCCGCTGCCGGATCTCGCGTCGAGAGGGGACCGCTTTCTCGGGATGCACCGCCGCGGCCAGGACAACTCGCGCGCCATCGCAAGCTGGAACCGGATGATGGCGGGGCGGGTACACGGCGATAGCGGCGACCATGCGGCGTCGTGGGTAGAGGCAATCCGGCGGCGCGGCGGAGACGTGGTTTTCGTCCGGCTGCCGGCCTCCGGGTCGCTGAGGCAACTGGAAGACACAACCTATCCCGACGCGGCGGGCACGATTGAATCGTTGGCCGCGCGCGGCATCCACGTGGTCGATTCCACCAAGGAACCGACGCTGAGCGGGTTCGACTGTCCGGATGAGTCGCACCTGGACGAAGACGACGCGGAGCGGTTCTCGGCCAGTCTGGCCCGCATCCTGAGAGACGCACAACTACTCCGGCCGGCGCCATCGAACGGCCTATGACCGACAAGAGGCGCGCATGACATTCACCTCGGCTGGGTTTCTTATTTTTCTTCCGTTGGTCTTCGCGGCGTTCTGTTGGTTTGGCGACCGGCGCCGCTGGCTGGCGCTTCTGATTGGCAGCTGCGTCTTTTATGCGTCCTTCCAATCGCCGTTCCTGTTGCTGGCCCTGGCGCTGGCCACAACGGTCAGTTACGCGGGAGGCTTGTGCCTTGGAAGGACGAAGAGACCCGAGGCGCGAAACGCGATCCTTGGATGCGGGGTTCTCTTGTGTCTCGGAATCCTGTTCTTCGCAAAGTACCTGCCTCACTTTCGAGCAGCGCCGCATTACGGGCCGTTCGGGGCCATTCTATCGATCGGCGTATCTTACTACACGTTTCAGGCGATCTCCTACTTGATTGACGTGCACCTGGAGGTTCAAGAGCCGGAGAGACACCTGGGTTACTTTGCGGTCTACATGGCTTACTTCCCGAAGCTTCTTCAGGGGCCTATCGAAAGGGCCGGGCACTTCCTGCCGCAACTGAGAATCCCGTACCGCTTTGACTACGATAAGTTCCGGTCCGGTCTGCTTCTGTTTGCGTGGGGTCTCTTCCGCAAGGTGGTAATCGCCGAGCGGATCGCAGCCTATGTCGACCCGGTCTACAATAACGTGCGGAGCCACGCAGGGTTGAGCCTTGTGCTGGCAACTTACGGTTATGCGGTCCAGATCTACTGCGATTTCGCGGGATATACCGATATGGCCCGCGGTACGGCGCGACTTTTCAATATCGATCTGACCGAGAATTTTAACCGCCCCTATTCCGCGGCTTCCGTCGCCGAGTTCTGGAGACGGTGGCACATTTCATTTTCACGCTGGATTCTGGATTACATCTTTAAGCCGCTGCAATTGAGATGGCGCAACTGGGGCGTCTCCGGGACCGCGGCGGCCCTGCTGGTCACCTTTCTGGCTTCGGGCATTTGGCACGGCGCGAGTTGGGGCTTCGTTGTTTGGGGCCTGCTGCACGGCGTCTATCTGGCTGCTTCGGTGGTCTACCGGCCGTACAAGAGGAAGCTTCATGCCGCCCTGGGAGTGGGGAAGAGCGCCTGGTATCGCGGCGTTCAAGCGTTCTGCACTTTCAATCTTGTGAGCTTTGCGTGGATCTTTTTCAGGGCGAACAACATTGGCGACGCCTTCTACGTGGTGAGGAGTCTGACCGCGTTATCCGGGTGGATCCCGCTCGAAGGCATCGCGCGATTCCTATCGACGCAGATTCTGCTTGGCGAGGGCTTTCATAATGCCGTCCCGCTGGTGCTGATGTTGCTGGTACTGGCGGCCGGCGCACGGGAATGGACAACCCGCATTCAAGAGCAGCGAGCCCTTGTCCGGTGGCCCATCTATCTGGCGCTATCTTACGCGACCGTCATGTTCGGCGTTTGGGGAAGCAGCCCGCGCTTTGTCTATTTTGCCTTTTAGGCCGCGCTTATTTCGCCGCGTAGCGGTCCACGAGCGCTTGCAAATCGCCGACATTGCGAAGCTTGAGCAAGTCAAGAGTCTTGAAGCGGACGCCATATTCGGACTCGACCGCGGAGACGACTGTGACATGACTGAGCGAGTCCCATCCAGGCACTTCGCCCGCCACGGTGTCGTCCCGGAGGTCGAAATCGTCCAACCCGAGTTGTAAGAGGATGGTGCGTTTCAAGCGATCCGTAATCATTGTCCTTCATCCTTCATTTCGACCCGGCATCGAGGATTCGCTGCCGGTTTGCCTTGCGGCTCAGCTTCCCCGCCGAACTCTTGATGAGCCACCGCGGCGGGACCAGATAGACGCGGGAAATGGTGACGTCGATTCGCATTGCGGCCTTGCGGACCTCGAGTTGCAGCGCCTTGCGTTCCGGCTCTCCCTCCAGTTCGGTCTCGGCGGCGACGCAGACCTCCTCCGTGCCGGAGGCTTCATTTTCCACGCCGAACGCTACCACGCGCCCTGGCAAGATGCCGGGCAAGCCAATCAGGGCGTCCTCAATATCTTCGGGAAACAGATTGTTGCCCGCAACGACGATGATATCTTTCTTACGCCCGACGACGAACCACTCGCCTTGCGCCGTGAAGCCGTAGTCGCCGGTGTAATACCAGCCGTCCCTGAGAGCGCGCCTGGTGTCTTCGGCGTTATTGCGATATTCGCTGAACATCCACTGAGAGCGGATGAGGATCTCGCCGGCCTGGCCATCGGGGCGTTGAACGCCAGCTTCGTCCACTACTTTGAGTTCACATCCACGGATTGGTTTTCCCGACGACACCCATTTGCGAGGAGTCCCGCGGTTAGCTGGAGACGCGGGACCATCCACCGCGACCGTTACCGGGGCGACGCCGGGGGCCGTCTGCGTAGCCGCGAAGGTAGTTTCGGCCATGGCGTAGCACGCCGAAAGCTGCTCGGAGCGCACTCCCAGATGGCTAAAGCGATCGAGAAAGCGCCGAAGGCTGTCGCTGCGCACCGGCTCGCTACAGTTCACGAACAGCTTCATGGCGTCCAGGCGGACGCCATCCAATTCCTCCTCATGGACGCGATCCGCCAGCAGGTTGAACGCGAAGTTCGGCATCCAGGTAATGGCGCCCCGCTCCTGGGAGATTGCCTGAAGGAGCAACACCGGCGCCGTCACCCATTCAAACGGGTCTAGCTGCACCAGGGTCAAGCCGAGCGCCAGAGGCAACTGAAACGCGGCGATCATTCCCATGTCGTGGTAGAGCGGCAGCCAACTGACCACCTTGTCTTCCGGGGACAGACCGAGCGACTCAGCATAGGCATCGACGTGTCCCAGGACAGCGTCGTGGGAGAGCGCCACGGCCTTCTGCAGCCCGGTGGTGCCCGAGGAATGCTGAAGCAGACAAGGGTCCGAACTGTTCGGGCGGGCCGGCGGGACGTCGCCGGGTTCGCCCCAGGCGGATTCGAACGGCAGGAGCACGCCCTTGACGGTGCTGCCGGCGCCGGTCGCCAGAGTGCCCACCACGGGCTCCAGGCTGGCTTCGGTAAGGATCCAGTCCAGTCCGGAGCGCCGCGTCATGCCGGCCAGCCCCTCGACGAATTTGTCCGGGTGCAGCCGGGCGTTAGGATAGGCCAGCACGGCCGGCAGGGCGCCCGCGGCAACCACCCCCATATACAGCGGGTAGAATTGCGGATGATGGCGGACGATGAGCGCACACACCTGACCCGGCCGGACGCCCTGACTTCTCAGGTAGACGGCAGCCCGCCGGGCATCGGCAAGAAGTTCGCTCCATCGCCATCGCCTGGAGCAACCATCGGCGCGCCAATGAACGATCGCGTCGCGATCCGGGAACTTCTCCGCATTACGGGTCCAGCGGCGCCATAGCACGTCGCTCAATTCGCACTCCGGGCTTTCGGCAGAGGTTCCAAGATGACGTCTATCCGGCTCAACTCGCAAATCATTGTACCTCCACCGAGACGGAAAGCCCACTCCACAGAATTGCCGCAACCCACGACGATAAAGGGACAGGAGTTTAGCGGAGGAATTTTGCGAAGCGTTCCAGGGCGGGCTCGAGGATGGACTGTTCGGCGGCGTAGCAGATGCGGACGGAGCCTTCGCCTCCCTCGCCGAAGGCAGAGCCGGGGGCGAGACCCACGCGGGTCTCTTCGAGCAGACGGCGGCAGAAGGCGAAGGAATCGCGCAGGCCGTCGATGCGGGGGAATAGGTAGAAGGCGCCGTCGGGCGCGGGCACGGTGAGACCGCCGATTCCGCGCAACGCGTCCAGGCACAGATCGCGATTGCGCTTGAGACGGGCGATCATGCGGAGCAACTCCGGCTCGCCCTCGGCGAGGGCGGTTTCCCCGGCCTTCTGCGCGAAGCTGGGGGCGTGCGACACGATGAACTCGTTCAGGCGCGTGGCGTTGGCCGCAAGGTCGGCGCGGGCCACAAGCCAGCCGAGGCGCCAGCCGGTCATGCAGTAAGCCTTGGAAAACGACTGCACCACGATGACGGCATCGTCGCGCGTGGCAAGGCGCAGGATGGAGGGCACGGGTTCGCCCAGGGTGGCGCCGGAATAGTACAGGCGGTCGTAAACCTCATCGGCCAGCAGCCATAGACCGTGGCGGCGCGCGAAATGGAGCAGGCCGCGCTGTTCCTCGGCGGTGGCCACCCAGCCTAGGGGATTCGAAGGCGAGGTGTAGACGAGCAGGCGCGTACGCGGCGTGACGGCGGCATCGAGCGCGGGAAAGTCCACGCGGTAGCGATCGGCGCAGAGCAGGTGCGGAACGTGGTGGACAGCGGCGTTGGCCATCAGGACGCTGCAGGAGCCGTTCGGCCAGGCGGGCGTGAGCACGAGGGCTTCGTCGCCGGGGTCGAGCGCGCAGCGGATCCCCAGATTGAGCGCTTGCACTCCGGAGGCGGTGACGACGATCTCGCGGGCGGGGTCGAGTTCCACGGACTGGAGCCTGCGGTAGTGTGCGGCGATGGCGGCGCGCAAGGAGGGAAGGCCGGCGTTTTCGGTGTAGAACGTATAGCCTGCCTCGATGGCGCGGATGGCGGCCTGCTTGATGTAATCGGGCGTGGGCAGGTTGGATTCGCCGAAGTAGAGGCGGAGCACGCCATCCATGGACATGGCGATCTCCGCTAACTGGCGGATACCCGATTGGGGGATGGCGCGGACGGAACTGGCGACAGCAGGCATAGAACCCATATTCTCGCACCGCTGCGCGCGGAAGCGAGTGAGCCTTCGGAAACCGCTCCATCACGGTCGCGGCCCGGTGTGGCGTTGGGAATGGTGCGAGGCAGTGGGCCTGGGCCGGGCGCGCCCTCTTATAATGGAGTTCCCATGCGCTTCCGAACAGCCGCGATCACCGACGAGTTTTCTCCCGATCTGGAAACCGCTTTGTCCGCCATGTCCGAGGCGGGACTGGAGGGCGCGGAACTGCGGATGGTGTTCGGCAAGAACATCGTCGATTTGACGGACGATGAGATCGATCGCGCGATTGCCATGGTGCGCGGACGAGGCTTGGAGATCGTCTCGATTGCGTCTCCGCTGCTGAAGTGCGCGCTGCCGGGGGCGCCCGAGGTTGAGGAGCGGTTCCAGAAGGATATGTTCGCGGCGGCAAACGGATTCGAGGACCAGCCGCGGGTGGCGGCGCGGGCGTTCGAAATCGCCAGGCGCGCGGGGGCGGGGATCGTGCGCGTGTTCTCCTATTGGCGGACGGTGCGGCCGGAGGCGTGTTTCGACGCGGTTGTGGCGGCGCTGGCCGGGCTGGCCGCGGAGGCCGGACGCGAGGGGCTGACCATCGGCCTGGAAAACGAGCACGCCTGCAATATTGCCACGGGGGCGGAGCTGGCGCGCGTGCTCAGAGCTTCGGACCACGCCAACTTGAAGGCGGTGTGGGACCCGGCCAACGCGCTGGTGGCGGGGGAGAATCCGTTCCCCGAAGGGTACGGCGGGCTGGATGCGGCCAGGATAGGGCACGTTCACGCGAAGGACTGCCGGATGGAGAAGGGGCTGCCGGTGTGGGGACCGCTCGGGGAATGCGGCATCCGGTGGCCGGAGCAGATGGCGGCGCTATGGGGCGACGGGTACCGGGGATGGGTCAGCCTGGAGACGCATTGGGCGGGTCCGGGCGGCGACAAATTGCAGGGGAGTCTGATTTGCGCGCGGAATTTGCGGAGGCTGGCGGGGGCTGCGTAAGAAGCGGAGGAGTGGCAAGCGGAAGCGCCTGCCCCACCTTGCAGCAGCACAGCGCCACGCCGTGCATCGTGATAGCATGAGAAGTCTCCAATCACTGCTGAGGTTTTCGTGGCCAGGATCACCCGTAAAGAGTTAAAGTCAGACAAGTTTGCCCAGGAAGTCGGGCTGACCGTAGATTTTTTTGAAGAACACCGCGCGGATCTCGTCCGTTATGGCGCGATCGCATTGGCGGTGATTGTGCTGGTCGGGGGCTACGTACTTTATGCGCGGCACCGGCACGCGGCGCGCGAGGAAGCGCTGTACCAGGCGATCATGACGGCGGAAGCTCCGGTTGGGGCGGCGCAGCCCGGCGGGTTGAGTTTTCCGACGCAGCAAGCCAAGGAGCAGCAGACCGAGAAGCTATTTGGCGAACTGGCGAGCTCCGGGTCGGCCGAAGGCGTGATTGCGGAGTATTTCCTGGGATCGCTGCTGGCCGAAGAGGGCAAGATGGCCGACGCGGAGAAGGATTTGCTGGACGCGGCCCAGAAGGGCGACGCCAAGTACGCCTCGCTGGCCAAACTGGAGCTGGCGCAAATCTATTTCGAAGAGGGACGCGGCGACCAGGGTGAGAAGGCGCTTCGGGACTTGATGGCGCACCCCACCATCTTCGTTTCGAGCGATCAGGCGGCGATCGAACTGGCGCGGGAGATCATTCCGAAGAATCCAGCGGAAGCTCGCAAGCTGCTTCAGCCTCTGCTATCGAAGCCGGGCGGGACGGGTCAGACGGCGAGCGATCTGAACGCCGGAATTCCGCAGTAGGCCGCGCGCAGACGATGCTGTCGGGCCTTCGATTTCCGGTGGCACGAAGCCACGGGCGGCGCTATCCCGAACCGGACCATCCCTACCGTGACGCCTTTCAGCGGGACCGCGACCGCGTAGTTCATGCGCGCGCCTTCCGCCGGCTGGAAGCCAAGACGCAGGTCTTCGCGCCGGGGCTGTCGGACCACTTCCGGAACCGCCTGACCCACACCATCGAAGTGGCGCAGATTGCGCGCACGGTGGCGCATGTTCTGGGACTCGACGAGAACCTGACCGAAGCGCTGGCGCTGGCGCATGACATTGGGCATCCGCCGTACGGGCACGCCGGCGAAGAGGAACTGAACCGGCGGATGCGGCAGTTCGGCGACGGTTTCGACCACAACCTGCACGCGCTGCGAATCGTAGAGAGTTTCGAGCAGCGGTACGCGAGGTTTCCGGGTCTCAACCTGACCTTCGAAGTGCGCGAGGGGATTGTGAAGCACTCGAAAGATCTCGCGCCCGGAGAATGGCCGGAGCTGGAGGAATATCTGCCGGGGCAGCGGCCGGTCTTGGAGGCGCAACTGATCGATCTGGCCGATGAGATTGCCTATAACACGGCCGATCTGGACGATGCCTTTTCCGCCGGGATGCTGACGGCGGAGGAAGTGGCGGCGAGCGTTCCGCAGTACCGGGCGATTACGGAGGCGGTGGAAACGCAGTTCCCGGGCGCCACGGACCGGGAGCGCTTCAACGAGGGCCTGCGGCGGTTGATCGACGCGCTGGTATCGGGGCTGATCGAAGGCACGGTGGAGAGCGCCCGGCGGGCGGGCGTGGGAGACGCGGAAGCGGTGCGCGCCTGGCCGCGGCGCATCGCGGCATACAGCGAGGAGACGGCCGGGACGAGCGCGACGCTGAAGCGCTTTCTGAATGCGAGAGTCTACTCGACGCCGGAGTTGGGCGAAGGGCGGGAGCGATCGATGGCGATGATCGCGGCGCTGTTCGCGTTTTTCCTGGATCGTCCGGACCGGTTGCCGCAACCCTACGCGGAGCGGGCGGCCGCGGAGCCGGCGCATCGCGTGATTTGCGATTATATTGCGGGGATGACGGATGCGTTCTGCCAGCGGACGTGGGAGCAAACGGCGGGGGCAGGGGTTTAGGGCACGAGCTATTCCTCGGTCTTGGCGATACTGTTGAGTTCGGCCTGACGGACGCCGTAGAGTTTGAGGAGATGGCGGCGAATTTCCTCGGCGATGCGCTCGGGCCGCTCAGCCGAATCGTGCTCCACCTCCACCTTGAAGAAAAGATTGGTCCGGCTCATCGGGCGCTGGGTCCTCCGACTCTTATACTAAGGGAATGAGCTGCCCGATTTGCAGGGTCCGCCGCCCGCGCCGTTTCTGCCCAGGACTGGACAGAGACATCTGCGCGCTGTGCTGCGGCGCGGAGCGCGAGGTGACGGTGGATTGTCCGCTCGATTGCGAGTACCTGCGGGAGGCGCGCAAACATGAGAAACCGGCGCCGCTCGATATGGAACGGCTTCCCAACCGCGACATTCGCGTAACGGACGATTTTCTGCGCGCGCACGAGCCTCTGACGGCATTCCTGGGGCGGGCGCTGGTGAACGCGGCGTTCAGCGCGCCGGGCGCGGCGGACCCCGACGCACGAGAGGCCATGGAGAGCCTGGTCCAGACATATCGAACCCTGCAAAGCGGGGTAGTCTACGAAACCCGTCCCGCCGGTCCCCTCGCGGCAGCCATTTTCGACGCGGCCCAAGCCGCCGTGCCAGAGTTCCGGCGGCTGGAGCAAGAGGAGTACGGCATGTCCAGAACGCGCGATGCCGATGTGCTGGGCATCTGGGTTTTCCTGCAGCATCTGGCTTTGGCCAACGATAACGGACGCCGCCGGGGCCGGTCATTTCTGGACCTGATCTGGGAGTTTTATGGAGGCGGAACGATGCCGCCCCGTCCGAGTTCCTCGCTGATTTTGCCCTGAGGCGCCACAGGGGCCAGAGTGTCCACAAGAATTCCCCTTTTCCTCCCGGAGGCGACGATACGGCCGGTGAACCGGGCCGCGCCATTGACCAGCAGATCGATGGGACGCCCGACGGGGTAGTCGAAGGTCATCAGATGGCCTTCGTCGAGGGTGAGGAGATCCTCGACGGTCAGGGTGGGTCCTGACAGCCGCCCCTCGAGCGTGAGGGAGGAGCCGCGCAGAATTCGCAGGACGCGCTCCTGCTCCGCCTCGCTGGCGTGGGTCTTGCGGACCGACCACTGCTGATCGAACTTCTGCCGCATCATCTTGATGACGATCGACGGCATGGCGATATTCATCATTCCGACCGTCGCTCCGATGCGAACTTCGACCGCGATGGCCACCACCGCCTCGTTGGGCGCGAGGATGTGGAGCAGTTGCGGCTCGGTTTCCATGGCTTCGATGGTGAAATCGACGGCGGTGACGCCCTTCCATGCCTCCCGCAGATCGCCGAGAATGATGCGAAAGAGCCCGTCAAGGAGTTTCTGTTCGATCTCGGTGATATCGCGCTGCATGGGAGGCGAAGTCTTCCCGGAGCCTCCGAGCAGCATCTCGAGGATAGGGAAAACCAGGGAGGGATTGAGCTCGAGCACGCCATTGCCGTCGTAGGGGCGCAAGCCGAGCGAAACCATGCAAGTAGGGGACGGCAGGCCATCGAGGAACTCCGAATAGGAGAGCTGTTCGACGCTGACCAGGTTCACGATGAGATAGGAGCGCAGATAAGCGGAGAGGCTCGAGACGAGGTTGCGGACGAAGGTGTCGTGCAGGAGGTGAATGGCGCGCACCTGGGACTTGGGGATGCGGTCGGGGCGGCGGAAATCGAACTTCACGGCGGGAACTTCGCGCTTGCGCTCGCGGAGGCTCTGAAACACCGCGTCGATTTCGACTTGCGATAGCTGGCGGCTCAAGTTTTTGGCTCCTCGTGCGGTCCAAGAACAAAGAAGGCAGACGGGCCACGAGGATCGTGGGCGCCCCGGTCCGCCCCACTCTGCTAGAGGGGTATCGGGCGGAAGGGGGGAAAACTTTAGGGGCGCGATTTCCTAATATAAACTCCCGCGAGTCCGATGAATAGAAATGTAAGGAGTCGAATGGAATCCGAAATTCTGGTAGTGGACGATTCCGCGGCGATCCGCAAGATCCTGCAGCGCGTGCTGCGCCAGACAGGGATGTCGATCGGCGCGATCTACGAGGCTGGGGACGGGCAGGAAGCCCTGGAAACGCTGCGCAAGCAGAAGATCGACCTGGTGCTCAGCGATATCAACATGCCGAAAATGGACGGGCTGCAACTGCTGGCATCGGTGAGGGCCACGGACGCGTGGCGCGCGATTCCGGTGGTGATGATTACGACCGAGGGCGGGGAGAGCAAGGTGGCCGAAGCCGTCAAGCTGGGCGCCTCAGGCTATGTCCGCAAGCCGTTCACCGCGGACCAGATCAAGGAGAAGCTGTCGGGGTTCTTGGAGGCCATACTGCCATGACGGAGCTTGAAAACCTGATTGTCGGCTCGATCGACCGTTCGACGCGGGAAGTGTTTTCGACCATGCTGGACACGCCGGTCGAGATCGACACGGCCACGATCGAAAGCCGCTCGCCCGAAGCCAACGACGGGGTCGTGTCTTTCATTGGGCTTGCAGGCTCCTGGGCCGGGTCGGGGAGCCTGGCTTGTTCGCCCGCGATGGCCTGCCGCATTTGCGCGCGGATGCTCATGACGGAAAGCCAGGCGGTGGACGACGAGGTTCTGGACGCCGTGGCCGAGCTGACGAACATGATTATCGGCGGGGTCAAGACGGATCTGGAACCCAGCCTCGGTCCGCTTGGCCTGAGCATTCCGACGGTGGTGTACGGCAAGAACTTCAAAGCCAAGGGGGCCGGCATTACCGAATGGATCGTGGCGTCGTTCGAATCGGAGGGAGAGCGCCTGCTGGTGAAGGTCTGCCTGGCGCCGACCGCGGTGGCGCACGCCGGCGCGCACGCGGCCAACCCTGCCTACGCGTTAGAAGTCTGAATTCAATCTGGAAAAAACCATGCCAACCATGCTTGCCAACGAAACCAACACCGCCGCGGCCGATGCGCGCGCGGGAAAATACCTCACCTTCCACCTGGCGCAGGAGGAATTCGGGATCCGCGTGCTCAAAGTGCGCGAAATCATGGGCCTGCAAGAAATCACGGCGGTGCCGCAGACGCCGGCGCACGTCAAGGGCGTGATCAACCTGCGGGGGAAAGTGGTCCCGCTGATCGATCTGCGCCTGAAATTCGGGATGCCCGCGGCGGAGTACACCACGCGGACGTGCATCATCGTGACGCAGGCGCGGACGGAATCCGGGGCGGTGCTGATGGGAATTGTGGTGGACGGCGTTTCGGAGGTCCTGAATCTGACGGGCCAGGAGATTGAAGACACGCCGGATTTCGGCCGGGACGTCGCCAGCCAATATCTTCTGGGGATGGCGAAGGTGAAAGGAAAAGTCAAAATTCTGCTGGACATCGACAAGGTGCTTTCCTCACAGGAAGTGAACGACCTGGACTCGATGCTGGCGAAGTAGAGGGGGAAGACGGTGCGAACATCCTCATGGACGATCGGCGCGAAAATCGCAGCCGGCGTGGGCGCCTTGACGCTGATGCTGGCCCTTTCGAACTGGCTGGGACTCTGGACCGCCGGCGCCCTGGGCGGCGCATACGACCACACGGCCAACAACACGGTGCGCAAGATTGAGCTTGCCGCGATCATCAACAAGGCGGGTTCGGACATGGCGGCCGGGCAGCGCGGCTTGGTCCTGGGCACGTATGCGAAGAACGCGGCGTTCGCGGAAGCCGCGCGGCAGACCTATCGGGATAACGCCGCAAAAATGAAACAGGCGCTCGACGATGTGCAGCCCCTGCTGGCGATGGAAGATGGCCGGGAAACGGCCGCGCGCCTCACCTCGGAGCTGTCGCAGTGGCTTCCGATTTTCGCCGAACTGGAGCGGCAGGCGGAGGCCGGCGATCCCGACGGGGCAGCCAAGACGCTGTGGACGACCACGGCTTTGTATAGGGCGGTGGGCGCCGACGCCACGCACTTCGCCGCGCTTCAGCGAACCCTGCTTGACGCGGATGTAGCGGCCGCCGGACAGGAGCGCTCGACGGCGCGCATCCTGATGCTGCTGCTGATCGCGTTCGGCTTGGTGGCCGCGGCCTTATCGGCGGTGGCGGCACGCTCCGCGATCATGGCGATCCAACGGCTCGCGGCGCAATTGATGGAAGGTTCCGAACAGGTCGCCTCGGCCGCCGGGCAGGTGGCATCGGCCAGCCAGTCGCTGGCGCAAGGGTCGTCGGAACAGGCGGCTGCGCTCCAGGAGACTTCCGCGTCGACCGAGGAAATCGGAGCCACCGCCAGTAAGAGCGCCGACACGTCGAAGACCATGGCAGCCGATATGCAGGCGGCCCGCGGCATTGTGGGCAGCGTAAACGATGCCATTGAGCGGGTGGGCGTGGCCGTTGCGGCCATCAACGGTTCGAGCGACCAGATCGCCAAAATCATCAAGGTCATCGATGAAATCGCCTTTCAAACCAACATCCTGGCTCTGAATGCGGCGGTGGAGGCAGCGCGGGCCGGGGAAGCCGGCATGGGGTTCGCAGTGGTCGCGGATGAGGTCCGTAACCTGGCGCAGCGTTGCGCGCAGGCGGCCAAAGATACGGCCGGCCTGATCGAGGAATCGGTCCAAAGATCCCGCGAGGGCAAGCTGAGGGTCGATGAGGCCGGCAAGGCAATGGAGGCCAACGTGGCCATTTCCACCAAGATCGGGGTGCGAATCGACGAAATCAGCGTGAGCAGCCAGGAGCAGACGCGGGGCATCGAGCAGATTGGCCGCGCGGTGAGCCAGATGGAGCAGGTGACGCAGCGCAACGCGGCCAACGCCGAGGAAAGCGCCGCGGCTTCCGAAGAGCTGTCCTCCCAGGCGGAGGCGCTGCGGGGGATCGCCGGCGAGCTGGGGCGGCTGGTCGGCGGGGAGGAGGAAGGGGACCGGAAAGGGAAGAACCGTCGGGCGGCGCCGGCTAAGGTTGCCGGGCGCCATACGGCGAGCCTGGCGGCGCTGAGCAAATCGGTGGGGCGGACGGCGGCGGGACCGACGCTAGTTCATGCGGCGCCGGCGCCTTCCCTGGCAATGGCGCGCGACTCGTTCCCCCTGGACGACAGCGAAGGCGGGTTCTAATGAGGCAGCCATGCCCGGTGTGACGGAACTGAAGCGGCAGATCGAGGATCTGGCTCTGCAACTGGTAATGGCGGAGCCGGGAGAGCGGCCGGGAAGCGAGGCGCCTCCGTGGATGTCGATTCTGGAACGCGTGCGGGAAACGGCGGAGCGCGAGCGGGCTCCACGGGCCTCGGCGGCGGCGGCAGCGCTGCTCGAGACGGTTCGTATATCGGGTGGGGCGGCCGAACTCCAGGAAGGTATGGCGCGGCTGCAGGAGGCCATGGAGGCCGAAGAGCGGACCCCGGACGCGGCGGGGACGCCGCTGGGGCAGGATCCGGAGCTGCTTCTCGATTTCGTGCTGGAGAGCCGCGAGCATCTGGCCAGCATCGAGACGCAGGTTTTGACCCTGGAGCGCGATCCGCACGGGGCGGAGGCCCTGAACGCGGTATTCCGCGGCTTCCACACCATAAAGGGCCTGGCGGGATTCCTGGAACTGTGGGACATCCAAAAGGTGGCGCACGAGGTGGAAACCCTGCTCGACCGGGCGCGGAACTCGGAACTGACGGTAACGCCGGCGGCGATCGATGTAATCCTGGAAAGCGCCGACGATCTGCGCCGCAGGCTGGCGCATGTGGAAGCGGGGCTAAACGGCGAGACGGAGGAGGCGCCGGGGCCGAACGAGCCGCTGCTGGGGCGAATCGGCGCGCTCAATGCCAGGCCGGCGGCGGTGGCGGAGGCGGCCGGCGACGCGCTTCGTTTGGCGGTGGCGGTGGAGAACAGTGCGGGGGAAGGAAACGAGGAGGAAGGCAGCGCGGAGGAGGGCAAGAACCGCTCTCTTACGTTCGCGGCTCGGACAGTTGCGGCTCCGACGGTCGAGGGTCGGACAGTCGCGGCTCCGACGGTGGCTGGTCGGACGGAGCCTGAAACGGAGATGCGCAAGGGCGAAGCCATGGCGGTGAAGGTGGATACCGCCAAGCTGGACTCCCTGGTGGACATGGCCGGGGAAATGGTGATCGCGCAATCGCTGGTGCGGCACGATCCGGACCTGGCGGCGATCAAGAGCCCGCGGCTGGCGCGCAACATGGCGCAGTTGACGCGCATGACGGCGGAATTGCAGAAGACCGCGATGGCGATGCGGCTGGTTCCTATCGGCCCGCTATTCCGGCGCATGGAGCGCATGGTGCGGGATCTTTCGCGCCAGTTCGGGAAGCGCGTCGAGATGGAGACGCAGGGCGACGAGATCGAACTGGACCGGAACATCGTTCAGGAATTGACGGACCCTCTGATGCACATGGTGCGGAACGCGCTGGACCATGGCATCGAAACTCCGGCGGAACGCGAGCGGGCGGGCAAGAACCCGGTGGCGCATGTGGTATTGAAAGGGCGGCACCAGGCCGGACAGGTGGTGATTGAAATCGCCGACGACGGCCGCGGACTGGACCGCGCCAGGATTCTCGAAAAGGCCATTCAGAAAGGGCTGATCGCATCGGGGGACGGCATTTCGGACAACGACATCTACAATCTGATTTTTCAACCCGGGTTCAGCACCGCCGCGCAGGTGACCAACGTGTCCGGCCGGGGGGTGGGCATGGACGTGGTGCGGAGGCACATCGAAAAGCTGCGCGGCCGCGTGGAGATCCGGTCGGCGGCGGGCCAAGGGGCCACCTTCGCGCTGAAGCTGCCGTTGACGCTGGCGATTATCGACGGGCTGGTGGTTGGGGTGGGCGAGGAGCGCTACATTGCGCCGTTGTTCGCGGTGCGCGAGGTGCTGCGCCCGGCGGAGGAAACCATCTGGACCGTGCAGCAGCGCGCCGAGATGGCGCTGATTCGGGGCGAGTTGCTTCCGGTGCTGCGGCTCTACCGCAAGTTCCGGGTGACGCCCCGTTCCGAGGATCCGCGCCAGTCTGTGCTGCTGGTGGCCGAGGTGGACGACCGGCGGAGCTGCCTGCTGGTGGACGAACTGATCGGGAAGCAGGAGGTGGTGATCAAGACCCTGGGGGAGACCTTCAAGAGCGTTACGGGGATTGCCGGCGGAGCCATCCTGGGCGATGGGCGCGTGGGGCTGATTCTGGATCTGGAGCGCCTCTTCCGGGAGGGAGCCGATGGGGCTGGGAACTGACCTGACGGCGGCCGTCCAGCCGATAGGGGCGAGCGAGTTCGAAGAGATCCGGCAGTTGGCGCACCGGAGCTTCGGCCTGGACCTCAAGCCGGGGAAAGAGCAACTGGTGGAGGCGCGCCTGGGACGGCTGATGCGTACGGGCGGCTTCCGCTCCTACCGGCAGCTTACGCGCCACATTGTGGAAGACAGGACCGGGGAAGCGCTGGCGGCGATGATCGACGCGCTGGCGACCAATCATACGGCATTTCTGCGCGAGCGGGAGCATTTCAATTTTCTGCGCGATGAAGTAGTCCCGGCGCTGCGCGAGCGCGCCCAGATGGAGCTATGGTGCGCGGCGTGTTCCACCGGGGAAGAAGTCTGGACTTTGGCGTGCGTGCTGAACGAAGCGGCGCCGGCAAGCCGGTTGCGCATCACCGCGAGCGACATTTCGCGGAAGGCGCTGGCGGTGGCCGAACGCGCGGCGTATTCGGCGGAACGCTGCGCGGCGCTGCCGGCGGCGTGGTTGGCGCGCTACTTCACGGCGGGGCCGCCTCCGGCCGGGGGGTACCGCGTCAAGCCGGCGATCCGGGCGCAAGCCGAGTTCTCCAGGCTGAACCTGATGCAGTCCTTCGCGCGTCCGCGGCAGTTCCCGGTGATTTTCTGCCGCAACGCGATGATCTATTTCGACGCCGAAACGCAAACGCGCGCCGCCGAAAAGCTGGCCGACAGCCTGGAACCGGGCGGATATCTCTTCGTAGGCCATGCGGAGAGCCTGTCGCGGCGCACGGCTTCGCTTGAGTACGTCCAGCCGGCGGTGTACCGGAAACCGGCGAAGCACGGGGGCGCATGGAACAAATTGTCGTAGGCATGTCGGACTGCCGGGTGGGCGACGCGGCGGGGCAGGTGCTGACGACCTACGCCCTGGGATCGTGCATCGGCCTAGCGGTTCACGACGCGGAGGCGGGGGTTGGCGGGCTGCTGCACTTCATGCTGCCGGATTCGAGCATCGATCCGGCGGGCGGCCGGGAGAATCCGTGCAAGTTCGCGGACACGGGCATTCCGCTGCTGCTCGCGGAAGTATACCGCCGGGGCGCCTCCAAGCGCAGGCTGGTGGTGGCGGCGGCGGGCGCGGCGCAGATGCTGGACCCGCGGAACGTCTTCGACATTGGGCGGCGGAACTACCAGGCCATGCGCAAGCTGCTGTGGAAGGCGGGCCTGCTGTTGCAGGCCGAATCGATCGGCGGAGACCGTTCGCGCACGGTGCGCCTGGAGATTGGCAGTGGACGGTTCTGGTTGCAGGAAGCCGCCGGGGAGCGTCGGGAACTGGTAGCGGGGCGTCCCGGGAAAGGAGGGCCCAGTGTCTTACCGCGTGTTGATAGTCGATGACTCGCCCGCGATGCGGACCTTCATCCGCCGGGTGATGGAATCGTCGGGGTTCGAGCTGGCGAGCTGTTACGAGGCCGGGAATGGCGAAGAAGCGCTGGCATTGCTGTGTACGGAGTGGGTGGACGTCATCCTGACGGACATCAATATGCCGGTAGTGGACGGAGAGGAGTTTCTGAGGCGGCTGTCGCGGGAAGACCTGCTGCGGTCGGTTCCGGTGGTGGTGATTTCGACCGACGCGACGAAGCACCGGGCGGAGCGCATGTTCGCGCTGGGCGCGCGCGGCTACGTGACCAAGCCTTTTCGGCCCGAGGATCTGCGGGCGGAACTGGAACGGACCCTGGAGGCCCCGCATGACTGAAGCGGAACTGCGACGGGTTCTGGAGGACTCCATCATGGAGACTCTGGACGCGATGTTCTTCACGGCGTGCTTTGGGGCGCCGGAGGCGGAGGGAGCGCCGCCGGCGGAGATGGCGGCTGAAGTAGCCTTCGAGGGCCGCCCGCCGGGGCGGCTCACGCTGCGCATGGCGGCGGCGGCGGCGCGCTCGCTGGCGGCGAATTTCCTGGGCGAGGAGGAAGACGCCCTATCGGAGCGGCAGGTTGGCGACGTGTTGTGCGAACTGGCCAACATGGTGTGCGGCTTCGTAGTCAGCCGGGTGGAGGCCGGGGAATTCCGGCTGGGAGCGCCGCGCATCCTGGAGACGGGCGGGCCGCGAGGCGGCATCGTACTCGCGGTGGAAACCGGGGCGGGCGTTCTGGAAGCGGCTCTCGAAATGGAAGACCCGATATGCCCGCCGTGAGAAAGATCCGCGTATTGATCGTCGACGATTCGGCCATCGTCCGCAAGATTCTGGCGGAGGCGCTCGGCGGCGAAACGGATATGGAGGTAGTCGGCTCGGCGCCGGATCCGTACGTGGCGCGGGACAAGATACTGTCGCTCGACCCTGACGTCCTCACGCTGGACATCGAGATGCCGCGCATGGACGGGCTGACGTTCCTGAAGAAGCTGATGCATTTCCATCCGCTACCGACGGTGGTGATCAGTTCGCTGGCGCAGCCTTCCTGCCGGGCGGCGATCGAGGCGCTGGAATTGGGCGCCGTGGAGGTTTTGGCGAAGCCGGGAGGTCCTTATTCGGTGGGCGATCTACGGCACTCGCTGGCGGACAAGATCCGGGCGGCGGCGGCGGCGCGCGTGCGGGTGGCGAAATCCGGCGACCGGGTGGCGGCGGCGCCCGTCGCCACGGGATTCGCGGCGGCGGCGGGAGTGGTGATCGCGATTGGCGCGTCGACGGGCGGCACCGAAGCCATCGCCTCGGTATTGCGGCAGTTGCCCGCATCCAGTCCGGGAATGGTGATCGCGCAGCATATTCCGCCGCAGTTTTCGCGCGCGTTCGCCAACCGGCTGAACGATACTTGCGCGATGACGGTGAGGGAAGCAGCGGATGGCGACCGGCTCGATGGCGGAACGGCGCTGGTTGCTCCGGGCGACTTTCACATGCTGCTGCGCAAGAGCGCGTCGGGCTACTACGTGAGCGTCAAGACGGGGCCGCGAGTGTGTTACCAGCGGCCCTCGGTGGACGTGCTGTTCTCTTCGGTGGCGGAGGCAGCGGGCGCAAACGCGGCGGGCGTGCTACTGACGGGCATGGGCGCGGACGGCGCGCGGGGGTTGCTGAAGATGCGCGAGGCGGGCGCGCGCACGATTGCGCAGGACGAGGCAAGCTGCGTGGTGTTCGGCATGCCGCGGGAAGCGATCGCGCTGGGGGCGGCGGATCAGGTCACGGCGCTCGAACGCATCCCCAACGCGATTCTGGCGGCCTGCGCGCCAGGGGCTGCGCGGGCGGCGCGGACGGTGGAGCGTGAGCGCGTGCCGAGCATGGAGCGTGGTTGACGCTAGGGCGTCGCGAACGCTACAGTAGGAGTGTTCCTTTCCATCCGTCCGGTAAGTCCCTATCGTCTAGCCCGGCCTAGGACATCGCCCTTTCACGGCGGTAACGCGGGTTCGAATCCCGCTGGGGACGCCATCTGCGGCAGGAGACTTGCGTATGCCTTTATTCGCGATCAGTGCGTGCGCCCTTTTTCCCCTCGGCCGCTTGCCTTCAACCGGGCTTAGCGCGTAGTTTTCCATCTCGCTCACCTTATGGCTAGGCACCCAGTGGCGGCCACAACAAGGACAATCATAGATCAACTCGCCATCCACGTCTCGATAAATGCGCGTCCCCGCGCTGTGGAACGGGTTGCCGTCCGCATCATAAAGATACTTCGATTGGCAATGGTTCTTCATTTGAATTGCTCCTCCCCGGCTATTCGACACCTAGCGCACCGCCCTTTCCGATCCTGTCTTCCACGAAGCGCCTTTCGGCGCAGTCGCTCTGGTGGCCCACGAATACGTGTCCTGGCGCGATGATAGTGCTTCACACCTACTTGTTCGCCAATTTGAATGGGCAAGCTCCCCCGAGGAGCATTCCGGAGCTAACCTACTGAATCGAAAAGGACGAAGGTTGGGCAAATGCTCTGCGTAGGGCAATCAGCGGACCGAATAACCACGCGTGCTTCATCGATTGCGAGGAGGCCAAGAGGCCGTGCGAGGGCTTCACACTCCGGTGGCAAAGGTCTTACTATAGGGTGTGCCAAAGGCTCAGCGTTGCGGCGTTTGCTTGCGCGCCCTGGAGCTTACTCCTGAGTTCTGGTACAGGGAGCCCAGGGCAAATTCCGGACTCAGCGGGACCTGCAAGGATTGCGCCTGTGCGCGGAGCCGGCGTTGGGCCGAGGCGAACCGCGATTATCGGCTTGAACGGGCGCGCGTGTATGCTGCCCGCACCCGCTTCCCAGGATCACGTAGGCCGGAGTATGAGAAGCACCGCGAGCACATCCTGGAATATCACCGCCGCCATTACCAGCTTAACGCCGACAGGCTTAGACAGAAGCAGCGCGAATATGTTGCTTCAAATCCCGAGGGTGTAGCCCGAGCCAAGCGCCTAGCTCACATCGCCAATCGCGAGGCCGACAACGCGAGGTCTCGTGCGTGGGCTGCGGCCAATGCTGAGGCGCTCAAGCAGAAGCACCGCGAGTATAGAGACGCGAATCGAGAAAAGATAGCGGAGCGCGAGCGTCTGGCACATATCGCCAATCGAGCGGCTGACAACGCGAAGACCCGCGCCCGAGCCGCTGCCAATCCGGAGCGCGTGCGCACCGCGCACGCCGACTACTATCGGCGCAATGCCCAAGCGCTGAAGCGCAGGTCGCGCGAATACGCCGCCGCGAATCGGGAGAAGGTAGCTGAAAGCAACCGTTTGGGGCACTTGGCTCGCCAGGAGCATGACAACGCCAGGAATCGCGCGTGGAAGGCCGCCAATCCCGATAAGGTGCGCGCATGCATTACCCGCTATCGCGCCCGCCGCCGCAACGCCCCCGGAAGGATCACCGCGAAAGATGTGCGGGCGCAATACGACGTACAGCGCGGTACTTGCTTCTACTGCCCGCGCAGCCTGGCACACTGCAATTTCCACGTCGATCACTACTTTCCGCTCTCGCGCGGGGGATCTAACGAGCCCACCAACATAGTGCTTGCCTGCCCACCTTGCAACGGCGCCAAGGGGGCGAAGCTGCCGTGGGAGTTTAGAACTCGAAAGGAGCGAGCTTTAGACGGCGCAGACGGCGAGCTGCTGCGCCCAGGCGCCAGCCGTTGACGACCGCCGGGGCGACGCGGTATGCCAGGCAGGTTTCCGCGATTTAACGCGGCGGGGCGGGCAGACGGAAGTTCACCTCGACGGTCGCCTGCACGTTGACGGGCTTGCCGTCCTTTTGGCCGGGCTGGAACTTCCATTGGCTCACGGCCTCCATGGCCTTCTGGTCGAGATCGGGTCTGAGCGATCTGATCACGCGCAGATCGCGCGCGACGCCGTCGGCGCCCACCACGACGGCCAGCACGACCGTGCCTTCCACACGGGCATTGAGGGCGTCCTGCGGGTATTGCGGCTCGACCTTCGCGACGAGCGCCGGCGCAGTGACGCCGCCGCCCACGCGGAACGCATCGCCCGGGGGCGCTGGAATGGCAGGCACCGGAGTGGCGGTCGCCGGGGCTTGCGCCGTCCGCGGGATTATGGCGACCGCCGGCGTAACCGACAGGTCCTTCATGGAAACGGACTGGAAGCCGTCGGGGACGGCAAACAAACTATCCGCCAGCGGCGTAGTGGAGAGTTCCGCCAATTCCCAGGTCATCTCCACAAGGTTCCCGTTGGGGTTGAGTCCCGCGGGAGCTGCCGCGCCCTGTTGCCGCATCAGATCCGCCAGGCCCGGCATGCTCACGGCGCCCTCCATCTTGAGCAACGGCCCGTCGCCGGCCTTGGCAAACGATTCGAGAGCGCTACGCAGTTGGTCGCCGACTCCAGGCATGGCAGCGAAGATGCGGCTCAGCATTTCCGCCAGATCCATGGACTTTTTGGCTCGCGCGGTCCAGGCAGCGTATTCCTGAAGCTCTGGTACACGGGCCATTTCGTCCGCCAGTGGCCGCCAGATCCCCATCTGGATTCGAAGGCTGAAGGACTGGCCCTGAGTCGCCGGCATGGAGATGGTCATCACAATTGCGCGCTCTTCGGCGCGGATCCCGTAGATGGTGTCGATACGGCCGGTGTCCTTGTTCTCGAACGCGACCTTCAGGTTCCGCAACGCCTCGGCGGTTCCAGGGGGCAGCGGCGGCGTGGAGGCGGAGACCGCGTTCGGGTAATCGTCAAGAGGCACGGTTGCAAAGCGGCGTTCCTTGGGGTCGAGGATCGTGACCTGGCGGCGGGCGTAGTCGGTGAGCGTGGTCTTGCCCATGATTTCCGACCGGGCCATGTCTCCGTGGAACTGGGTCACCGTTTCGGCCGGAAGCTGTTTGGCGATTGGATCGAGGGCCGTGGCGGCCTGTGGCGGCATGCCTTCGCCGGCCTTGAAAGTCAGTTTGTAGCGCACGGTCAGATCCGCCGTGGCAGCGGGTAAGGTTGAGAGCGCAATGAGAAGCGCCGGCCGCAGGATGCGAAGCTGCATGGCTCCATAGTCTAGCAGAACTGAACTCAACAGGCCAAAAAAAGGGCCGGGAGGGAAGCTGAGTTGAGATGAGATGAGCGGCCTTCGGCCGCTGATGGGGGGTGAACAACCAGGGCAGCATGGCAGAGGGGCGGGTGGGGATATCGAAAAAGGCAGGTGCGAAGAAGGCAGAAACGAAGAAGGCCAGCCCTAAGAAGGCGACCCCGAAGAAGGCAGGCGGGCCCATGGAGGGGAGCGGGTCAACGCGGCTGGTCTATGCTACGCATTTGGCGGGCGCGGGTTCATCCTCGACCAGGCGCAGCTTGTCGACGCCGACCCATTCGAGCAAAGGCGAGGTCATGGAAGTGGTTACCAGCGCCATGAGGACCATTATGGTGAAGACGTTTGCGAGATAACGCCTATATCCAGGCCGATGTTGAGAACGACCAATTCCATCAGCCCTCTGGTATTCATTAGAATGCCTAGCCTAGGCTAGAGACGCGGCCTCTCTCCAGGGGATGCCCGCCATGCGGGCGGCGAACATGGACCCACCGAGCTTGCCGGCGATGGCCACGGCGACAACCGCCAGGGCGTACATCCACAGGCCTCCTCGCACGGCTAAGATGTTGGTGCGCAGACCGCTGAACGCGAAAAACAGCGGCAACAGGGCTACCACCGTCACAGACTCCATTTTGTCCAGGATGCTTCGCGTGAACTCCGGGCTCTTGGGCATGATTGCCCCCATGAGAAAGGCGCCGAATACCAGATGGATTCCCAACCACTCGGTGGCGCACGCGGCGGCCAGAGCCAATACAATCATCAGGGAAATTGCGTTCTCGGTAAGCCGGCCGTGCCTTAGGAAGGACGCCTCAAAGCTCGGGAGCAAGGGTTTCACCCCGAACACCAGGATGACGATGTAAACCACCGTGCCGCCAACAGTCGCCCAAATAGGCATGGACGGCCGCCTTGCGCGGGTGAGGGCGACAATGAATGCCAGGATGCACCACCCCGTAATGTCGTCCGCGGCCGCGCAGGCAATGGAGAAGGTCCCAATCCGAGTGTGCAGAAGTTTGCGCTCCCCGAGTATCCGCGCCAGCACCGGGAATGCGGTAATGCTCATGGCGGAGCCCATAAACAGGGCGAAGGCGGTGAAGCCGACGGCGGGACTCGACAGACGCGGATAGAGGAACAGTGCCACGGCGCTGCCGAGACAGAATGGCGTTACAATGCCGACGTGACTGGTAAGCACCGCGGCATGACCCAGTCCCTTCAGTTCCTTCGGGTTTAGAGAGACGCCAACCAGGAACATGAATAACAGCGACCCAATTGGGAAAAAGCATTGAGATACCCAAAGCTTGCGGTTGAGAGCTTTGGCCGGCGCGGCCCAACCGGGCAGCGACGGGCCGAGCAGGATGCCGGCCACGATTTCGCCGATTACGCGCGGCTGCCGGATTTTCCGGAACGCATCCCCACGAGCCGCGAAGCCGAGAGGGCTACGCCAATCTGCAGAACCAGTTTGAGCGGATCGAGGGGCGCCGCCGGCTGATTTACGGGCAAACTCCGTGGAACCGCGGCGGGGGCGAGGGCGGGGGAATGGCTGCCGCTATGCAATACGCCGAGCAGGACGATAGCCGGCATACCAACGAGCAGGATATACGCAAGCAATAGATTGCTTCTGAACATCTTCAACATTGCGCATCCGCCATTGGTGGGATCGGGCGTGCCCAACCCCTACAAACTACGCCGTCAGGATTGCGGACAGAAGGCATTCGCCGTGAGGTCGTTAAGCAGATCGTGCCAGACGTGCTTGGGATTCCGCTCCACCTCGGCCACCACCTGGCGCATCTTGTCGAGCACGGGCGGTTGCTCCTCGTCCTACACGTCGCCTTGCAAAAGCTTCAACACATCCAGGCGGTAACGCCGGTCGGTGACGAAGTACGTGAAGAGCACATTGAGCCGGTAATACACGGTGATGAAGTCGTACCAGTTCTTGGCGCCCCGGTTGATGGTGGTTTCAAAATCCCGAAAACTCTCCCTGGAAAAATCGTTCCGTTCGAGCGCCGCCAGGATGTCTTTGTGGGCAAACCGGGAGCTGTTGAGCGCAATGCTTACGCCCGTGGAGAAGATGGGATCGACAAACCGGCCGGCATCTCCGACCATGACGAAGCGGTCACCGCAAAGCTGTTTCATGGCGTAGCTGTAGTCGCCTTCCTCCCGGAAACTGCGCACGCGCTCGGCGCGAAGCAGCGCATCGGCCAGCGTGGGCCGGTTGGCCACCGAATCCCAGAAGAAATTCTCGCGGTCCTGCTTCGACCCCGCGAAATTCTTCTTCTGAGTCACGACGCCGATGCTGGTAATGTCGTCCGTGATCGGAATCTGCCACATCCATGTGTTGCTCATGGGCAGGAAGTGGATGTAGATGTAGTCCACCTGTTGGCGGTCCTTGGCCAGGGCCTTGCGGTCGAAACCGCCAAACCACGAGTGGATGGCATACTGATCGAAGACCGGATCTTTGATTTTGAGCTTCAACTGGTTGCCCAGCACGGTATGACGGCCGCTGGCGTCCACTACCATGCGGACGCTGACGCCCATTTCCCGGCGGCCCATGTTGAAGCGGACGATGGGCTGTTCGGCGGAGAAATCCACGCCGCTTACCTTGACGCCTTCGTAGACGGCGGCGCCCAACCGATTGGCGTGCTGGAGCAGAAGCAGATCGAATTTGCCGCGGTCGACGTGGTAGGTGTGGTTCTTGTTTACGCCGGGCTGTTCGCGCTCCTCGAAGCGCACTTCGGCGTGGCAGTCGGGGCTGAGGCCCTCCCAGTCCACGTTGTAAGTGCGGGCTTGTTCGTTGGCGGTCCAGGCGGCGCCGTACTTACGAGGAAAGCCGGCCTCTTCCATTTGGTCAAGAAAGCCCAGTTCGTTGAAGACGCGCGTGGAGGAAGGGACCAGGGATTCACCGACGTGCGGCCGGGGAAACAATTCCCGGTCGAAAACCACCGAACTCACTCCAGCCTTGGCCAGATAAGCCGCCATGGACGATCCCGCCGGACCGCCTCCGATGATCCCGATATCGAAATCCGGTTTCATGGAAAGCGGCATGGGCAATTCAAAGTCCGACGTCAAGGGCATGGGGATAGCCTAAGCGCTAGTCACGGGACAGCGAAAAACCAAGGCAAATCGGTGAAATGAACTGGGCGCGGCCGCCGGACGGTGCGCACGGGACCCGGGTGTGACACTTAATCGCATTTTGAGCGGAACTTCTTCCTTCGGGCAGCCCAGTCACTACCGCATTGCCGCGCCCCATCGCAGCGGAAAGCTATTAGTTGGCAGCCCTTAGCTGCTAAACTGAACCGTAATGCCTTACCGCTGCCTGCTTTTTGAAACGGATGACGCGGGCATCGCGCTGGTGACGGTGAACCGCCCGGAGAAGCGCAATGCGCTTTCGGTTGAGGCGATTGCGGAATTGCGGGATGCCTTCGAGCGGATCGGCGCGGAGGCGGGCATTCGCGCGGCGATCGTGACGGGCGCGGGCGAGAAGGCCTTCGTGGCGGGCGCGGATATTCAGGAACTGGCGGCGCTTTCACCGGTGGAAGCGCGCGAGTACTCGCACGGCGGGCAGGAGGCGTTTCGCAAGCTGGAGACGTTGGGCAAGCCGTCGGTAGCGGCGGTGAATGGATACGCGCTGGGCGGCGGTTTGGAGCTGGCGATGGCGTGCACGGTTCGCTTCGCTTCCGACAATGCTCAGTTCGGCCAGCCGGAGGTCAAGCTGGGGATTATCCCGGGCTTTGGCGGAACAGGGCGGTTGCCGCGCCTGGTGGGACGCGGACGCGCGTTGGAGATGTTGCTCTCGGGCGATCCCATCGCGGCCGCGGAGGCTTATCGGATCGGGTTGGTGGGAGCGGTGGTCCCACAGGCGGATTTATTGAGCTATAGCCGCGCCTGGCTCGCCAAGGCGCTGGCCAATGGGCCCGTGGCGTTGGGCCTGGCGATGGATGCCGTGGATGTGGGGTTGGATGCCGGCCTGGAGGCTGGTTTGCGTTTCGAGGCCGCTGCGTTCGCGCTTTGCGCGGCGAGCGGCGATGGTCGCGAGGGCACGCGCGCGTTTCTGGAAAAGAGGCGCCCGGTCTTCGCGGGAAAGTAGAACATGCCGAAAGTATTCGAAGGCCAGCTAACGGCCGCCGGGTTGCGATTTGCCATAATCGTCAGCCGCTTCAACAGCTTTATTACGGAGCGCCTGCTCGGGGGTGCGATGGACGCGCTGACGCGCACCGGCGCGGGGCCGGACCTGATCGACGTGGTCAAGGTTCCGGGGTCCTGGGAGATCCCTCTGGCAGCGGCTGAGTTGGCGCGGGGCCGGCGCTACGATGCCATAATTTGCCTGAGCGCGGTGATCCGCGGCGACACGCCGCATTTCGATTATGTGGCCGCCGAAGTGGCCAAAGGCGTGGCCCATGCCTCCTACGAGACGGGCGTGCCGGTGACGTTCGGGGTGCTGACCACCAACACGTTGGAGCAGGCCATCGACCGGGCCGGCGCCAAGGGCGGCAACAAGGGCTTCGATGCCGCCATGGCCGCGATTGAAATGGCTAACCTGCTGCGGACCCTCCGCCCGACAGCCTGATGCCGTCGCGCCACAAGTCACGGCAGCGCGCCCTGCAGATCCTGTTCTTATGGGAAGCCCGCGGGCAGACGGTTGAGGAAGCCCTGGATTCCTACTACGACGCCATCTTTCCGGAGAATCCACCCGAGCGCGACACTTTCACGGCTGAGTTGGTTCGCGGGGCCGTGAGCCACCTGCCCGATCTGGACGCGCTCATCACGAAGCATGCCGAACATTGGCGGCTGGAGCGGATGCCCGCGGTGGACCGGAACATTATCCGCCTGGCCGTCTATGAGATGACCGGCGCAGGCACGCCTGCCGCCATCGTCATCGATGAAGCTCTGGAACTGGCGCGCAAGTTCTCGGGTGAGGACTCGGTTCAGTTCGTGAACGGGGTGCTCGACGCCATTCATAGGGAGATCTCGCCACCGGCTGAGGCGGCTCCGCCCGAGTAGTTTCTGCCCACGGCCAGCACAAGATAAGTCGGCTCGACAGCCGACTCTGCAAGCCTGGCGGCTTGCGCCGCGCGACTCCCCGCGAGTGAGGGCGGTTGGTCCCCCTCCGAATTCCCAAAGCTTTTCGGAGCGAACGGGGCCGCCGGCGCGTCTATAAAAACAGGTACGTTATACTGTCAGTAGAAGGATGGATGGTCGATGGAGAGGAAGCGATCCCTGTTTGTCTTGCCGCTTTTGGTTTTGGGTGGAGCCCTGGCGGGGGGACTTTTCGGTCCGAAGGTTAAGGCGGCGGACACCACGTCCGAGGATTTGAGCCGGACGGTGTCCGGTTTCACCAGGGCTTATGCCTTGGTGGAGGACAATTTCGCTACACCGGTCAGCGCCGACGCATCCATCTATAAAGGCGCCATCCCAGGGATGTTGCGGACCCTCGATCCGCATTCCAACTTCTTCGATCCGCGCGATTACCAGCTTCTCCGGGAAGACCAGAGAGGCCACTATTACGGCGTTGGCATGCAGGTAGGCTCGCGCAATGGCAAGACGGTGGTGATGGCCCCGTTCCCCGGCACTCCTTCCTATAAAGCGGGCGTGAGGCCGGGCGACACCATCGAAACGGTGGATGGCAAGCCTGCCAACAACCTGACCACCAACGAAGTGGCCGACCTGCTGAAGGGACCGCGTGGAACGCCGGTGACCATCACGGTTTCGCGCGAGGGCGCCACCGAACCGCTGAGCTTCACACTGGTTCGCGACGAAATCAACCGCAAGAGCACGGAAGACGCGTTTTGGCTGGAGCCAGGAATCGCATACGTCAAGATTATTCAATTCGGCGAAGGCGCGGGCAAGGAATTGGACGAAGGCCTCAAGCGCCTCGGCGAAGGCAATATCAGGGGCCTGGTGCTCGATCTGCGCGACAACCCGGGCGGCCTGCTGAATGAGGGCGTCTCCGTGGCGGACCATTTCCTGGATAAGAACCAGCTCATCGTTTCCCAGCACGGGCGCGCTTCGGCGGACCGGCCGTATGTGGCGCGGAATGGCAACCACGGGCGCAATTACCCGATCGTGGTCCTGGTCAATCGGGGATCGGCCTCCGCGGCTGAGATAGTCTCCGGATCGTTGCAAGACCACGACCGCGCCTGGATCCTGGGCGAGACGACCTTCGGCAAGGGTCTGGTGCAGACGGTTTTCCCGCTCCAGGAAGACACCGGCCTGGCGCTGACCACGGCGCATTTCTACACTCCCAGCGGCCGGCTGATTCAGCGGGATTATACCAACAAGCCTTTTTACGAGTACTACTACAACCGCGACGGGCAAGCGCGAAATCCGGAGGACGTGAAGACCACCGACAGCGGCCGGACGGTCTACGGCGGCGGCGGCATCACTCCCGACCAGAAGTACGAAACGCCCAAGATGGATTCGCTTGAAGTGACGCTTTTCCGCGATGGGCTGTTCGACTTTACGCGGTCGTACTTCGCCACGCATAACGCGACGTTGTCTAAGGACTGGATGCCGGGTGCGGACACCGTCGAAGACCTACACGACTTCCTTTTGAAGCAAGGCGTGAAGTTCACGGAAGCGCAGTTCACCACCGACCACGATTGGATTACGCGGAATCTGGCGAAGGAAATGTACACGACGGCGTTCAACGTGGACGTGGCCAGCCAGATGTTCGAAAGGACCGACCCGGAGGTGCTGCGCGCGGCTGAAGCGATGCCGCAGGCCGCGGCGCTGGTGGAAACCGCCCGGAAGACGCTGGTGCAGCGCGAGGCCGCACGGCCGTCCAGCGCGGAAGCCGCCGCGGTAAAGTAGCAGCAGAGTAGACGATACCCGCCATGCCCATCTACGAATACCTTTGCGAAGAATGCGGAACGAAGTTCGAGAAGCTGGTGCGCCGCGCCGCCGACGCGCCCGAGGTGGAATGCCCCTCCTGCGGGCAGAAGCGCTTGAAGCAGGAATACTCCACCTTCGCCCCGCACGACGGCGGGGCCGGGAAGTCAGCCGACGGACCGACGTGTCCGGGGACTGGCGGGCCTTGCGGGAACCCCGGCATGTGCGGGATGAACTTTAATTAGGGTTTACGCGCTCGAGAGAATGTGGTCTAGATGATGCTGCATGTGCAGGATATAATCGTCGATCACGAACTCCAGCGTGACGGTTTGACCTTCCCCAATGCGGCACGGCGCCAACAGGCGGCCGGCCGGGATGCGGTCCAGCATGGCGGCGAGCGACCGATTCAGCGCCTTCCATAGGTCGATCAAGTCGCCCCAGGGCATGGCCGCATAGCCGCCCAAGTCCACCCATCCATCGCCATCGTAGGACGGTCCTATATACTGGCCTTCGAGCGCCGCCTTGATGAACCGCACGCGATTGTTGGTCGCGGAATCGATGAGGTGTCCGAGTTCGCACTTCTTGGACCAGGCGTTGCCTGGCGGGGCGCCGGCGGACGAGTCGGAAATCGCGCGCAAGCGCGGCTCTTCCTCCGCGATGGCGCGCTGCAAACGGGATGAGAAGGAACTCATGCTTCATTCTCGCTCATCGGTTTCCGCGCCCCTGGTGCGGGCGGGAGTTCCTATAGAAGGGCTAACTGCCCTTCCTCCGGTTCGGCTCAACAGTACCAGGGCTCGGTGAGGTAGGGGATGGTTGCGCGGTCCGGGCGGGGCGTTTCCACGGGGCCGGCTTCGGCCAGGTCCCAGATCTTGCGGAAGATTTCGATGCGCGGGGCGGCTCGGCGTTCTTCGCGGGCTACTGTACGTTGCGCGGCGGCGGCGAGGGCATCGAGCGCGGGGTCCCGGTTGCGCCAGGGATAGGTCAGCGCCGCTGGGTCGAACGGGCCGGCGGCGGCGCGAATTTCCGGCAGTTCCAATAGCAGCGAACCTTGCGTAATCAGCAGGCGGATGGCTAGTTGGATGGGTGCTGCCTGGCCGGCCAGGTCCAGACGGAGCAGCGTCCGCAGGAAAGCGCGGTAGCTCTCGCGCGTGGTCCAGGGCGTGAATGGGATGAAGGTGGGCGAGAGCGGCAGGCCCGCGGCGCGCATCAGGCGCAGGGCTTCCTCGAAATCCGCGGCGGTATGGCCCTTGGCGAGCTTCTCCAGCACGGCGTCGTCGAAGGATTCGACCGCGCTCACTACGAACAGGCAGCCGGTGGCTTTCAGAACGGGCAGGAGTTCGCGATGTTGGAGCAGGTGCTCGACCTTGACTGTGACGTCGTAAGTGAGCGCGGGCCATTCGCGGTGGAGGGCTTCGACGATGGGGATGGCGTGGCCGGGGCCGTTGAAGAAATCGGGATCGCCGAAGGTGATGTGCCCGGCGCCGGCGGCCACCTGGCGGCGGATGTCCTCCAGCACGACGTCCCGCTGCACCACGCGGAAGACGCCGCCATACACTGGAACCACGGGGCAATGCCGGCAGAGGTGTTTGCAGCCCCGGCTGGCTTCCGTGTATCCGGCGGGGCGGCGGGCATCGCCCGATACGAGTTGAGCGTAGGCGGCGAGGGGTGGGAGGCCGGCGCGGTCGGGAACCAGAAAGCGCTGGCGCGCAAGAGAGACTTGGGGTGGCGGCGCGGCTGCGCTTCGCGCAAGGTCAAGGAGGCCTTGCTCGAACTCCCCGCCCAAGATGGTTTGGATGCCGGCGGAGCGCAGCGCTTCGGCGTTGAGCGGCGCGTAAAGGCCATAGGCGCAGAGATGCGCGTCCGGATGCATGGCGCGGAGACGCTTCAGTACGGGGAGGGCCAGGCGGGTCGCAGTGTGCATCGGAAGGAAGAATGCGATGAGGTCCGGCTGGCCGGCGACCGGCAGCGGGGCGCGCGAGAGGTCAGCGAGCGTTACCTGGTGGCCGTCGGCGCGGAGCCACGCGGCGGGAGAGGCGAGGCCGAACGGCTGATGGCCCAGATCGTAGGTGGAAACCAGGAGGACGTTCACTGATCCTATTATGAGGGAGGGGCTGGGATTCCGAAGCGACCGCTCTCTTACGTTCGCGGCTCGGAGGTGGGTTGGCGGTTCGGAGGTGCGTCGCGGTTCGGAGATGCTTCCGCTACAGAAGACAGCGCAAGAAGGCAGCGCAGGAGCGCCGCCCTACAGCACTTGATAGAATGTAAGCGAACCGTCATGTTGGCCGCTCCTACTATCGCGGACGAGATTCTGGACCTGAAGAAGAGGCGCAAGGCTATCCTGCTGGCGCATCATTACCAGGAACCGGAGATTCAGGAGCTGGCGGACGTCATCGGCGACAGCCTGGAGTTGGCCCGCAAGGCGCGGGAATTTCAGGGCGACGTAATCGCATTCTGCGGCGTGTGGTTCATGGCCGAAACCGCCAAGGTGCTGAATCCCGACCGCACGGTGGTGGTCCCCGACGCCAAGGCGGGATGCAGCCTGGTGGATGGCTGCCCGGTGGAGCCTGTGCGCGAGTTCCGGCGGCGCAACCCCGGCCACGCGATCGTCAGCTACATCAACACGTCCATCGAAGTGAAGGCCGAAAGCGACATCCTGTGCACCTCTCGCAACGCGGTGAAGGTGGTGAATTCCATCCCCGCGGCACAGCCTGTGCTCTTTTTGCCGGACCGCAACCTGGGCGCCTGGGTGCGGAAGCAGACCGGCCGGGCGAATATGGAGATCTGGCAGGGCGCTTGCATCGTACACGACACTTTCCCCGCGCGGCGCGTGGTGGAGGCCAAGACGGAGCATCCGCGGGCCAAGATTGTGGCGCACCCGGAGTGCCCGGAATCTGTGCTGGCGCTGGCGGATTTTGTGGGATCGACCTCCGCCATTATCGAATGGTGCGCGTCGAGCGGCGCGCAAGAGTTCATCGTCATGACCGAAAGCGGCGTGGCGTATTCCCTTGAGAAGGACTCGCCCGGCAAGCGCTTCTGGTTCGTGGCAAACGAGAATTGCAACTGCAGCGATTGCCCGTACATGAAGATGAACACGCTCGAAAAATTGCGCGACTGCCTGGTCCGGCTGGAACCGCGCGTGGAACTTGGCGCCGAGCTGATGGCGCGCGCCCTGGTTCCGCTAGAGCGCATGCTGGCGCTTAAATAGATGACGCCGCTGGTCGATTCCTTCGGCCGGGTCCATGACAATCTCCGCGTGAGCGTCACGGACCGGTGCAACATCCGCTGCTTTTATTGCATGCCTGAGACCGGCGTGCAATACGTGGAGCGCGCGGAGATTTTAGATTTCGAGGAGATCGAGCGCTTCGTGCGCGTCGCGGTCTCACTGGGAACCACCAAGCTGCGCGTCACGGGCGGCGAACCGTTGGTGCGGCGCGATTTGCCGGTGCTGATCCGCCGCCTGGCCGCCATCCCTGGGATTCGCGACCTGGCACTGACCACGAACGGCGTTTTGTTGCCTGAACTGGCCGGCCCGCTCTACGACGCAGGACTGCGCCGCATCAACGTCCACCTGGACACGCTCGACCGGGAGCGGTTCTTGCAGATCACGCGCCGCGACGAGTTGGGCCGGGTATTGGCGGGAATCGAAGCCGCGCGATGTTTGGGCTATCGAATTAAGCTGAACGCGGTAGCCGTGAAGGACCTGGTGGAGCCCGATATCGTGCCGCTGGCGCGCTACGCGAGGGAGAACGGATTCGAAGCGCGGTTCATCGAATTCATGCCGCTCGACGCGCAGAACCTGTGGGACCGTTCCAAGGTCCTGATGGCCGACGAGATTCTGGCGACGCTCTCGCGCGAGATCGCGCCGCTGGTTCCCGTACCCGATCCCGACCCGCGCGCGCCCGCTTCCGAGTACGAATACGCCGATGGCGGGGGGCGGGTCGGATTTATCGCTTCGGTGAGCAAACCGTTCTGCATGAATTGCAACCGCTTCCGGCTGACGGCGGATGGCAAGCTGCGGTATTGCCTGTTCGCCATCCATGAGGACGACGTGAAGACGTTGATGCGATCGGGGGGATCGGACGAGGAAATCGCGGCGCTGATCCGAAGCAACCTGGCCGGCAAGTGGGAAGGCCACGAAATCAACTCCGCGAGGTTTGTGGCCCCGCCGCGACCCATGTATTCGATAGGGGGGTAGTAGGGCGGGCCTCCCGACCGGCATCAAGAAGGCAGGCCTGGGGGCCCGCCCCACCCCCAACTAGCCCTTTGGAGTCAATTGGGCGCGATTTCGTAACCGCCTTCTGAAACCCGGCGTCCCCTTTACAGGGTGCGATATCTCACGCAGCTCGCGCGCCCGTGTATTCGGGCATTGGTTGTTACGGTGGCCGTGGCTGGGTGTGTGCCGGTCTGCGTAGCGCTGTCGGCTGACAACGCGCCCGATTCGCAGGGCTTCCTCGCGCCGGCGGTGAATCCAGCCTTCATGCCGCGCCTGCCATCCAAACGCTTTTCTTCCCTAAATCCGCTTACCGACCGGCGGCTCGTCGGCGTCATTCCGGATTTCGGAACGGTGCAACCCGCGGAATCTCACGCTCCGCTGTCGTTCGCGCAGAAGTGGAATCTGGTAGTCAAGGGGACCATCGATCCGTTCAACCTGGTGAACTCGGCGATGACGGCGGCTTTCGCGCAGGACGGCAACCAAACGCCCAAATATGGGGAGGGCCGGGTGGCGTACGGCGAGCGTTTCGGCGCCGCCGTGGCCGACGGCTTCACGCAGAGCGTCATGGGCGGCGTGGTGTTCGCACAGTTGCTTCACCAGGACCCCAGGTACTTCCGCCTGGGGCCGCAAGTGGGCATTGTGCACCGCGCGCTGTACTCCGTAAGCCGTCTGATGGTGGCGCGCAAGGAATCCGGGAAGGACACCTTCAACAGCTCCGGGATGCTGGGCATTGCCACGGGGATTGGGATGTCGAACATCTACTACCCTTCGGCGAGCATCCGCAGCCGGGTGATGGCGGAGCGCCTGTCGACCAGCTTTACGGGCGTGGTGGTGGGCAACGTCATGTCCGAGTTCGTCCCGGACCTTCAGAAGTTCTTCCTTCCGAAATTGATGTTCTGGCGGAAACAACCTACGACATAGCGCGACGGCCCGATTGACATATACTAATTTATTAGTATGTATCTCGACTTATTGTGGGCCCTTCGCTGGCTGCGCAAGAACCCGTTGTTCGCCGTGACGGTGGTCTTTGTCCTAGCCTTGGGAGTCGGGGCGAATACGGCCGTCTTCAGCATCGTGGACGCCGTCCTCTTACGGCCGTCTCCCTACCCTTCCCCGGCAAGCCTGGTTCGAATCGAAGAGAGCCGCGCGGGACGGACTTCCTCCGGCGTGCCGGTCAAGGACTACCAGCGCTGGGCGCAGCGCAGCGACGTTTTCGAAGAGATCGCGCCGTACGTCAGGGACACAGTCACGCTGACCGGCGACGGAGATCCCGAACAGGTGATTGCAGTACGGTCGCAGCGTCTGTTTCCCGTGCTCGAGGTTCCAGCGCATTTGGGGCGGACACTTGTCTCATCCGACGACGAGGAAGGGTCCCGAAATGTCGCCGTCCTCAGCGACAGGCTATGGCGGCGGCGATACCACAGCGATCCGGGCGCGATCGGCCGCACGATGACCATCTCCGGCGAGGCTTATGCGATCGCTGGAGTCATGCCGCCGGATTTCGAGTTCGTTTATTCCGAGGCGGAAGTGTGGACATCCCTGCGCCTGACCGCGACTTCTCCGTGGCTTCAGGTGGCGGCACGCCTCCATCGAGGAGTGCCGGCGGCGCAAGCCCAGGACGCCATGGGAATTGTGGCGCGCCAGATGGAACAGGAAGATCCCAAGGATCACGCCGGGTTAAAGATCGTCGTCAAGCCGTGGCGCGAGACGCCGGACGAGAAATACAAGTTGACTCTGGTATTCGTGCTGGCGGCGGTGGGCTTGATCCTGCTGACGGTCTGCGCGAATGTGGGCAGCCTATTGTTAAGCCGCGCCGTCGAACGGCAGAAGGAGATCGCCATTCGAGCAGCGCTGGGCGCCGGGCTATGGCGGGTTGCGCGGCAGTTGCTAGCCGAGAGCCTGGCGCTGGCGGTTCTGGGGAGTTTGGCTGGAATTGCGGCGGCGCGATGGCTGCTGGAGCTGCTGACGAATCGACTGACCGCGCTGCCGGTCGTACTCCCGCACCTGCAGCGAGTGGCGCTCAACGGACGGGCGCTGGCATTCAGCGCCTCGCTATGCGTGCTCCTTACCGCGCTATGCAGCCTGGCGCCCATTCTGCTGGCGGCTCGAACCGACTTCCAGGCTGTGCTGCGCGGCGGACAGGCAACCGCGGGGCCGCGCGGATCTTCGCAAATGTTCTCCACGCTCATCGCCTTGGAAGCGGGGTTCGCGTTCCTGCTGTTGGTAGGGTCCGGCCTGATGATTCGCAGCCTGGTACGCTTACAGCAGGAAGACCACGGATTTCGTCCCGACCACGTGCTCACCCTACGCGTCCCGGTTGGGACGTTGACCGATCCCCGTCCAACGGGTAAGTACGACACCAGGCCGCGGCAGATGGCATATTATCGCGAGATCCTGGAGAGAGTGAAAACCGTTCCCGGAATCAAGGCGGCGGCCGTTGTAAATAACCTGCCGCTTTCCGGCATCAACAGTTCACTTAGCTTGAACCTTGCCGGACCCGATGGCAAGCCTGAACCCACGTCCGCGCGCACCATCAGCCCGCAGTACTTTGCCGCGATGGGCATCCCGCTGATCGCCGGCCGCACGTTTGCCGATAGCGACCAGACCGGCGCTCCCAACGTGGCGATCGTCAACCAGTACCTGGCCCGCCAGCTCTTCCCGAACAGAAGCCCGCTGGGCGAAAAGCTCGCGGGCGGACCCTCGGGTCCGACGATCGTCGGCGTGGTCAAGGACTCCGCGCAACTGAGCTACGAATTGCCGGCCAGGGCCGAGGTGTATATTCCGTATCAGCAGTACATTTTCGCGGCTTTCATGTCTACCATTGTGGTGCGAACGGAGGGCGAGCCGGCCGCGCTCGCATCGGCCCTGAGAAAACAGGTCTGGGCAGTTGACCCGACACAGCCCGTCGTAAGGGTGGAAACCATGGACGAGGTGATCGCACAATCCATCTGGCGCCCGCGATTCTCGGCCTGGATCTTTTCCGTGCTGAGCGGATTGTCCGTGCTGTTGACCTCGATTGGGGTTTATGGCGTCGTCGCGTATACCTCCAGCCTGCGGGCGTGCGAGGTAGGGATTCGGGTCGCGCTAGGCGCCACAGTCAATGACGTCCTGGCCGTGATTCTGCGCGGAGCCTTGATCCCACTGGCGATCGGTCTCGGTCTGAGCGCTGTGGCCGCGCTCCTGCTGTCGCGCCTTGTCGCGGACCTGCTCTATGGTGTGAGCAGCGGCGACCCGTTGACGTATTTGAGCGCCGGCGTACTGCTGTTAGGGGTTGGAGCAGCCGCCAGCGCGCGGCCGGCATGGCGGGCAGCCACGCGGGACCCGCTGTGGACGCTGCGCGCCGAATAGGGCGTGCGTCACGCGCATCCCACCCGGGCTGAGGCGAGCCGGTAGAACTCGTATCCGCGCGTCCTCCCGCCCGATCGGCCGGCACGCTGCCAAACCTCAGCCACGCTCAGATCTTTGAGCAGCTCGAAACCCCGCGCGGCAAGGTACGCCCGGAGATCCCCCGGATGGAATCCAAACGTCCACGGCTCACCGTAAGACCGGAGTCTGGCCGCCAACTTCGCGGCGCCGAAGCACCGCTCCGGATGGTCCAGAACAGCGCGGTCGATGTAGGTGAATAGCAGAGTACTCCCCGTGGCAGCTTCGCGAATGCGTCCGAACGCGCCGTCGACAGCTTCGGAGGTCAAGTAGTTCGTGACGCCTTCCCATATCAGACAGGCAGGCTGTGAGGCATCGAACCCGGCATCACGGAGAACCTCCGCAATCGACTGGCGGCTGAAGTCTATGCCGGCATATCGGACGCGCCCCGGCATGGCTGGCCTGGCCCTTTCGAGTATTGCCTGTTTGGCACGCGAGGTTTCCGGAAGGTCGAGCTCAAACGCGCCGGCGCGCGCCGCGGAAGGCAGACGGGAGGCGCGCATGTCGAATCCGGCTCCGAGCAGAACGAGTTGCGTGGCGGCGCGGAGGGCGTCCGTGGCCTCATCGTCGATCCACTTGGTACGCGCGATGCCCGCCGCCCTTGCGCCCGGAGCGGCCCGGTCGAGTATCGCCTCCGCCAGGCGCCGGCCCGCGGGTAAGCAAGCCATCCGATAGAGCCACTTCCGCCAGCCGCTCAGGAAAAGGGCGGCGTCCGAGTCGAGAAACAACCGCGAACCGGGAGGGCGCAAGGATTCGAGGGCGCGGAAAAGCGCCATATACTCCGCGGTGAGGCTTGCGCGACTGGCCATGAGAGACTCTCCTGACGATTGTCCGACGGGCACAGTACGGCCGGCAAGGGCGAGGGTCCGGGCGCTTTTCTGCAAAAAACAGTTTGCATTGAAATTGTTTTCTGCTATTCTGGTATCGCTCTGGCCGCCAGTCAGGTCCGCGCGAACTGAAGTATGGATACAGCCGCGCAAGGCATTCTTACTCGCGATGAAATGGAGAGCAGGCGCCTGTTAGCCGCACGGGACCTGCAGACGGGGCTCACGCAGTCCCAGGTTGCCCGCAAATTCGGCGTGAGCCGGACGACGGCGTCGCGCTGGCGGCGTGCATTATGCGTCAGGGGCCTGGAGGCGTTGCGGAAGCGGCGGGCGTCAGGCCGTCCCAGCCGTTTGAGCCAGGAACAATGCCTGGGCGTGGCGGAGATCTACCATGCCGGACCGCGAGAGGCCGGATTCGATAGCGACCGGTGGACAACTACGCGCTTCGCCGAGGCCATCCGACTGCGATTCGGGGTGCGCTACGATCCGGACCACGTGGGCCGCATCATGCACCGGCTTGGCCTGCGTACGCGGAGCCAGCGCAGCCTGCGCGACCAGGAAGCGGGCGCCTTCGAGCAGACGTTGATCCAGAAGGCTTCGTAAGTGCGGGGGTGGGGTAGACGAAAGCGTCTGGCCCACATGCGCTGCCGGCGCCGCTCTCTCACGTTCGCGGCTCGGACTGGTGCTTGAGCGGCGCGGTCGGGTCTTTTGCGTTCCCGCCGGCGTGGCTGCCGGCACCGCTCTCTCACGTTCGCGGCTCGGATGGGCGCATTGAGCGGTACTGTGGTTGTAGTGCGCATCCTGGGCATTGAATCTTCGTGCGATGAAACCGCGGCCGCCGTGGTGGAAGACGGCGGCGCCATTCTTTCTTCGGTGGTGGCGTCGCAGATGGGCCACTCGAAGTACGGCGGGGTGGTGCCGGAGTTGGCTTCGCGGGAGCATCTGCGGGCCATTGCGCCGGTGGTCCGAGAGGCGCTGGAGCGGTCCGGATCGCGACTGGCGGATCTGGCCGCCATCGCGGCTACCGTCGGGCCGGGCCTGGTGGGATCGCTGCTCGTGGGACTCACCTACGCCAAATCCCTGAGCTTCGCCAGTGGCGCGCCGCTGATCGCCGTCAATCACATTGAGGGACACATCCACGCCGTGGTCTTAGAGGCCAGGCGGGCGGGCACGCGCATCGAGTTCCCCGCCCTGGCGCTGGTGGTGAGCGGCGGCCACACGCACTTGTTCGAAGCGCGCGAGGGCTTCGCCTACCGGCTGCTTGGCAAGACGCGGGACGACGCGGCCGGCGAAGCCTTCGACAAAGTCGCCAAGCTTTTGGGTTTCGGCTACCCCGGCGGCCCGACCGTCGACCGCCTGGCGCCATACGGCAACGCCGCTGCCGTACCCTTTACGTTCGCCAGGATGAAGGGCAACGCGCTCGATTTCAGCTTCAGCGGCCTCAAGACGGCGGTGCTGCGGTGGGTGGAGGCGCATGGCATGGAAGCGGAAATCGCCGTCCGCCGCGCGCTTGCACGCTCCGGCGCGCAGGTTACCACGGGAGAATGGCTGGCCGTTACGCCGCCGCTCACGCTGGACCTGCTGGCTTCGTTCCAGCGGGCGGTCATTAAGGAACTGATGGTGCGCGCGGCGTCCGCGGCGGAAGGGATCGGTGCGCGGGCGATGATTGTTTCGGGCGGCGTGGCTTCGAACACCGATCTGCGTGCGGCGGCGAATTCGGCCGGCTTGCCCTACCCCGTATTCTTCCCCAGCCCCGGCCTCTCTACCGATAACGCCGCCATGATCGCCGCCGCCGCTTTCCCCAAGCTGGAACGGCGGGAATTCGCCGGTCTGGACGTGATGGCGCAAGCCAATTTGACGCTGGCGTAAAGGCGCGGGAGCCTACCGCTGCACGCGGCCCGATCCGCCGCCCTTCAGCAGGGCGTTGACCTCATCCACCGTGAAGCGGTTGAAGTCGCCGGGGATGGAGTGCTTGAGGCAACTGGCTGCCACGGCGAACTCCAGCGCGTCGAGAGGCGCCGGTAGCGCCATCAGGCCGTAGATCAAGCCACCGGCGAAGCTGTCGCCGCCGCCGACGCGGTCCACGATATGGGTGATCTCGTAATGCCGGCTCGCCAGGAACTCCTTGCCGTCGTTCCAACAGGCCGACCAGCCGTTGTGCGATGCGCTACGGGATTCGCGCAGGGTGATGGCAATGCCCCGCAGGTTCGTGTGCTCCGCCAGGACCTTGTCGCTGAGCTTGCGGTATTGCCCAAGGTCGAGTTCACCGGAATGAACGTCCACGGCAGCCTGAATGCCGAGCGCCATTTGCACGTCCTCTTCGTTGGCGATGGCGATATCGACGAAGCGGATCAGCTCGCGCATCACCTCCACGGCGGGCTTTCCCCACTTCCAAAGGTTCTTGCGGTAGTTGAGGTCGCACGAGACGGAGATTCCCTTGGCGCGCGCCTTTTGAACGGCTTCGAGAGATAAAGCCGCGGCCGAGGAGCTGATGGCGGGGGTGATGCCGGTGATGTGGAACCATCCGGCGCCTTCGAAAGCGCGGTCCCAATCGATATCGCCCGGCTTGGCCAGCGCGATGGCGCTCGATTCGCGATCGTAAACCACCTTGGAGGGGCGCTGGTTGGCGCCGGTTTCCAGATAGTAGACGCCCATGCGACCCTTGCCGCGCACGATCCTGGAGGTATCGACGCCGCGCCCGCGCAAATCCGCGATGGCGGCATCGGCCACGGGATTACTGGCGGGTAGTACGGTGACGTAGGCCGCCGGCGCGCCGAAGGAGGCCAGGGCGACGGCGACATTGGCTTCGCCGCCTCCGAACGTCGCCACGAACCGCGGGCTCTGCAGAATGCGCTCGAAGCAGGGGGGCGCCAGGCGCAGCATGATCTCGCCGAAGGAAACAGTACGTTTCAGCATGATCCGCAATGCTAGCGCGTGGAAAGGAGTGGAAGCAAGCGGTAGGTCCAATTCAGGAGTGCTATGATTACCAGATATCGAGGGCTGGAAATGCACAGGTTGCCGCTGATTTGCTTGATCCTCTTGTGTCCCGCGTGGCTCGCCGGCCAAGGCTTTGGGACGCTGAAGAAAACCATCGTTCTGGAACGGAAGCTGCCCGCCGCGGTCAAACTGCCGGGCAATGCCTTCGATGTCACGGCCACGGCGGAGAAGCCGCTGGACCCGTGCGAGAAGCTGGCTGCCGACAAATTGCAGACCATGATCGAAACCACCCTGGTCCACTTTAATAGCCAGCTCGAACTCAATCACGACAAGCCCGATACGCTGATTGTGCTCAAGGTTCTGACCTGCAACGCGGCGGCCACGCCCGAATACGCCGCGGCGCTTACCGGGAAAAACAAGGGACAGCGCCAGCAAACCGGCGTGAAGGTGGACGGCCACCTGCAGGTGACCTATCAGGCCAGGACGCACGCGGGCAAGTTCGTGGACGCCGAGCCGATCGACGTCAAGTACGATCACGAATTCAATCAGGTGACGCAAGCGATTTCCGAGACTAAGAAGATCCTCAGCAAGATCCCCCATCCCGGCGCCAAACACAAGGAGGAAGAAGCTGAAGACCAACCGCAGACCATGGAGGATGTCGTCCAGATTCTGGTGGACCGCACGGCGCAGCGCGTGGCGGCGCGTCTGGTGAATACCGACGAGCGAGTGGAAGTCTTGCTGGCGCGCGGCGCGCTCGACCAGAACAACCGGAACGCGGACGCCGGCCAATGGACCAAATTCGTGGAGACCCTGGAGACCATGGCGCCGCTGGCTAAACTGGACCAGGATGCCTACCGCCTGTATAACATCGGGGTGGGCGATGAGGCGCTCGGTTACAAGGCGGAGACCCCGGCCAGCGCCAAGCGTTATTTCGAGCAGGCAGTGATGCAATACCGCAAGGCGGGCGAGGCCAGTCCGCAGGAGAAGTACTTCATTGAGCCTGTAAACCGGATTGAAATTGCGCTGGAGCACTACAAGCAACTGGCTGCCCCGGCGGAGGCTCCCGCCGCCAAGACTCCGCCCAAGAAAGCGAAGAGCAAATGAGGTTATGCGCCGCAATCCTGGCGCTGGCGGCCGCGGGCCACGCGCAGCAGGGTTGCGCCGTGTCCAAAGACCTGGTGGTCCGAGCGCTGGAACTGGTTTCCGCCTCGCCGGCCAGGGAGGACCTCTCGAACGGCTTGCTGCTATTGAAGCAGGCGGAAGAGGCCTGCGACGAGAATGGCGACGCCTGGTATTACCGCTCGCTGTTTGAGCGCAAACTCGGTCAGGGCAATCCGGAATACTCGCTCGGGAAGGCGCGGGAACGCAATGCCCCGGCGCTCAAGAGCGCCGAAGACCCCTTCACGCTGGCCACTCCGGCGCGCGGCGTTGCAGTGGTGGCGCACGATACCCCGGCGGCCGGCTCCGCTCCGCACGCTACCCGCGATACCCACCAGCCCGGCGTCTCGCATAAATGGGCGTTGGTGGCGGGCGTTGGCCAATTCCAAAACCCGCGCCTAAACCTGAAATACACGCGCAACGACGCCCAAGCAGTCGCCGACTACCTGCGCGATCCCGCCAGCGGCCGTTTCCGCGCCGACCACGTGCGCCTGATTGCCGATTCGGAAGCGACCGCCGTCAACATCCGCGCCGGCCTCAACTGGCTGGTGCGCAATGCCGCCGAAGACGACATGGCGGTGATCTACATCGCCACTCACGGCACGGCGCGCGAGCAGGACGCGGCCGGCGCGAGTTACGTGGTGGCCTACGATACCGACGTCGATTCCCTGGACGGGCTGTATTCCACCGCCATTCCGATGGTTGAGATCACCACCGTGGTCCGCACGCGGATCAGAGCGCTGAAAGTGGCCGTGATCCTGGACACGTGCCACAGCCAGGGCGCCATCGCGCAGACCGTAACCGTCCCGCAATCGGTCTCTTCGCAGACGCTCGACCGCATCAAGGAAGGCACCGGCCGCGTGATTCTGGCTGCCAGCGGATCTGAAGAAAGTTCCTACGAGTTAGCGAAGTATTCCCACGGCCTGTTCACTTACTACCTGCTCCAAGCTCTCAAACAACAGAAGGACGCGCCGCTCGACAAGGTCTATCAATGGGTCACGGAGCAAGTGAGCCGGGAGGCCGAGGGCAATGGGTGGAAACAGCACCCGGTCTACAGCGCCAGCGATGAAGTAAGCCCCATCGTGCTGGGAATTGCGGGGCTCGACGCAACCCTGTGGCTGCGCCCGGCGGTCCGTCTGGCGGCGCGCTAGCCGTTGCGACGAATACGACCGCTCCGGCGACCGCTCTCTTACGTTCAGCGGCTCGGTTCGAAGCGCTTGATTTTGCGGAGCCGCGACCGTAAGAGAGCGGTCACTCGCGATTCCTACGCTTGCGGCTTTGCGGCGGCTGCTTTCGTGTTCGTAACCGTCACTTGGAGCGAAATGTAGCTCACCATCTGCGCGGTTTGCGGAGCCGCGTCGAACACGTCCATGGAGGTCGCTTCTTTCGGTACCAGAAAGCCGTCCAGAATTTTCAGCTTGCTAAGTTGGTCCTTCATGGCGGCCGAGTGTTCTTTCGGAATCACGATGTAGCTGCCGGACCGCAACCGCAGCGCCTGCGGGGAGGCCTTAGCGCCATCCACCGTGGCGGTCACGTCGACCGGCGGGCTCTGCAGGATCCACTGCTGCTGTCCGCCCTCGCCCTGCAGGCTGCCCACCAGGGCTTTGACACCAGCCAGGCCCGCGCTGCCCACCACCGGAAAAGTCATCAGCGGCAGGTAGGAAGCGAGCGACGAATTGAGGACTTTCGACATGACGTCCACAAAGGAGCCGAACAGCGTCTTGCGCGGGTCCTTGGCGAAACAGGCGAACGAGTGCCTGCCCAGGCCACCCGGCAGCGTGATGGACTGCGCCTCCTTGGCTGCCTGCAACGGTATGGTGGCCGCCGGCGCCCCGGAGCTTGCCGCCGCGCCCGGAGCCGGCGTATTGCCTTTCGGAGCTCCACCGCCGGAGCTTGACCCGCTCTTGGCGCCGCTCTTCGATGCGCCCGACCCGCTCTTCGATCCGCCCGCTTCGCTCTTAGCACCCGGAAAGATCGCGCTGAAAGTGGTGGTTGCCAGCGAGACCATGTCGCCGAAAACCGATTGCGGCTGCCCCTGCTGGAAGTCCAGGTAGATCCCCCCGGAAGTGAAGTTCTCGAATTGCTTGTGGTCATCCGGGTTGAGCCGCATCCGCACCAATTGAAAATCGAGCTTGGCATCGGTGAACGGGTGAAGCTTCGCGGTAGGGATTTGATCCGCGGGCATCAACGTACCCTCATCCGGATCGTAGTGCAGGAAGAGCGGTTCGCGCGCCAGGTCGGAGGTCTGCGGCCCGGCCGGCTGACGCCCCCTGGTGGTTTCCGCGCCCAGCACCATGTGAGCGGGAACCCCCATGCCGCGAACCCAGAAATCCACCACATCCGCGGGCGGCGCGGCGCTGGAAGTTTGCGAAAAGGCCTGCTCGTCGAGCTGCGCCAGTCCGAAAGCAGCCAGCGGAGATCCCATAAGGAATCCCCGGCGATTCGTCTTCATCCCTCACCTCCTCCTGACGTTTGCATCGTACAGGTTATGGGATATGATACCATCGTGGCCTTTGCACTTCGGACGCACGTTGGGCGCACGGCGTTACTGGTATCTGCGCTTGCCGCCCTTGTTTCGGCTCTCCATGGCGAGTCGCGCCGCGCCATTCTGGTCGGCATCGATAATTATAATCCCGACCCCGGCGCCCAGGCCCAGCTACGCAGCGAATCGAAGCCTGCCACGGTGAAGCGCCCGGCCGTGGAGGGCGACGCCACGTACTGGCGATTCGATGACCTGGACGGCGCGGTCAACGACGTCCGCCTGATGAAGGCCGTGCTCCAAAGCATCGGCTTCCAGGATTTCGTGGTCCTCACCGATCAGGACGCCACTGCCGACGCCATTCTTCAGGCGCTCGAAAAGAACCTGGTGGACGATGCGCAGCCCGGCGACGTGCGGCTGTTCTACTATTCCGGCCATGGGAACCACGTCAAGAACCGGGCCAGCACCGAACAGGAGGGGGAGGACCAGACGCTGGTGCCCGCCGACAACTGGCGCAACGTCCCCGATATCCGCGACAAGGAGATCTCGCGCATTCTTTTCAAGGCGGCCCGCAAGGGCGTCATTGTCACTTTGATCGCGGATAGCTGCCACAGCGGCTCCCTGGCCCGCGGCGCCTGGAACTCAAGCGGCAAGGCGCGCACCAACAGCGGCACGCGCGCGGGAACCGCCGGCGCGACGCTTCACGAACCTGTCGTCAACGACCCTGCCGATCTGGACCCCGCCACGCGCCAACCCATCGACCCGGAACGCCTGGGAGTACTGACGCTGGCCGCCGCCCAGCCCAACCAGGAAGCCCGCGAAGTACGGACCGAAGACGGAGCGCACGGCGCTTTCACGTGGGCATTGGCCCAGTCGCTGCGCTATGCCTCAGAGCCGATGGACCGCATATTCGCACGCACCATGGCCGCTTTGAGCGCTAACGGCGCGCTCCAACAGCCCTCCATGGGCGGCCCATCGCGGTTCTCGAAGACGATTTTGGGCCAGACTCCGGGCGTGGGCGGCGGCCTCACGGTGGTGGTCGATTCGGTGAATGGCGCGGACATTCATCTGCGCGGCGGAACCGCAATCGGTCTATTCCCCAAGTGCCGGCTGAAGACCGTGAGCCAACCCGCGGTGACCGTGGAGATTGCTTCTTCGGAGGGCCTCAACGGTTCCATCGCCCATGTCACCGGTCAGGGCAGCATCAAGCCGGGAGACGTGCTCACTCTCGATCGCTGGGTGGTCCCCGCCACGGCCGGTCTGCGCGTTTTCATCCCCAAGCCGGCGCCCGCGGCCGCCGTGGAACGCGCCGCCGCCGAGTTTGGGAAACTGCGCGGCGACGCAGCCATAGACTGGCTGGACGATCCCACGGCCGGCGCGCCCAGTCACATCGTCAGTTGGAACGGGTCGGCCTGGATACTGGAAACCAATCCCGCCGCCAAGTCCGTTGCGCTGGGAGCCCGGCCCACCGCCGACGATATCAAGCGCCTGCTTCCGCCGAAAGCCCGGCTGCTGGTGCGTTTGCCGCCCACTACCGGCCTGATGCCGGCGATTCCCCTGGGCGATGCCGACCATTCGGCCGTCGAAATCGCCGCCGCCCCCGCCGGCGCGCAGTATTGGTTCTGGGGAAAAATCTCGGACAGCGGCCCGGCGTATGCCTGGCTGCTTCCGGATTCCACCGAGGCCAGCGTCCGCGATGCGGCCGGCGGGAACAACCGCGCCTCCGGATACTTCCCGCTTCCCATTCGGAGCGACTGGGTGAAGCTCCCGTCAGACGACCAGGGCGTACGCGCGGCCGGCGCCGATCTCACCAAGAAGGCGCTGGTGCTGGCTCGCATCCGCACCTGGCTGACCCTGCAATCGCCGCCTTCGCAGCAAAACTTCCCGTACCACCTGGCATTCCGCCAGGTGGTGAACGGCGCGCTTGGCGATTTCAAGGATTCGGGCGAGTTCCAGGAGGGCCAACAGTACAAACTCTATCTCCGCGCCGATCCTTCCGCCCTGGCCGCTCGCGATTCGTTCGCGCCGCGCTGGGTCTACGTCTTCGTCATCGACCATTTCGGCACCGGCACGCGCGTCTTTCCTCCGCCCGGCCGCGGCAACGAAGGCAACCGCCTCCCCTATGCCCAGGTGGGCGACAAAGCCGATTTCCAAGCGCTCGTGCCACTCTCCGGCGCATCTCCCGACGCCGATTTCGAAATTGGCGCGCCCTTCGGAGTGGACACCTACTTCCTGCTCACCAGCGACAACGCGATTGACAATCCCGAAGTCCTCAACTTCGAGGGCGTACGCACCGAAACCGGAACCCGCGGCGCATCCGACCCGCTCACCGATCTGCTTTCGAGCGCGAGTTCCATGGCCCGCAGCGTCAGCCTGCGCCCGGTTCCCGCACTATGGTCCATTGAAACGCAGACTTTCCGCAGCGTTCCCAAGGACGCCAAGCGATAGGCGCCTTGCGGACTACTGTTTCACGAATTCCACCGGGCAGGCGCGGCCTTCGATGCCGAGGCCAGCGCTCTTGGAGCCTGTGCCCTCCGTGTCGGTGAATTTGGCCTTGATGTCGTAGCTATAGTCCTCGCCCTTGTGGGCGAAGACTCCACGGGCGTATTGCCTGGAGGCGACGATGCCGGTTGCCGACAGCTTGGCGCTGCCATCCGCCGCAATTTTGCCTTCGATCAGCAGGTAGCCCGGCTCTCCCGCCGTGCCGTGCTCGCCGCGAAACTTGCTGTCCTGAATGACGCTGACGAACTGCCAGGTGTAGCCCTCGGTATTTCCTTTTGCGGGACAGGTGAGCTTCGTAAGCCACTTGCCATCGAAGCGCTCGCCCGGAAGCGAGACCCCCGGCAAAAGCAATAGGGCAAAAACCATCAAAGGGCGCATTGTTTTCGGCATTCTGTTCTCCGTGTACTTGGGATTGGCGATAGTTATTGTACACCAACCGGCAACATCGGAACCGTTTGTCTTTTTTACGCGAGCGGCGTCACTGGAAGTTGCCGATGAGAACGAACGGGGCCCAGTAGAACGGATGGGAATAACCGGCATCCCGCGCCGGCGCCTGCACGACTCTAACGCCGCGCTCGCTTCCCGCTCCCGGGGACGCGACGGACCCGCGCAGGGCTGCAATTTGAGCCTGGCGCAATGCCTCCGCTTTGCCACCGGCGGGATCTTTCACCCATCTGGAGCAAAAGTCCCGCATCAACTGGCTGGTGCTTGCGTCGCTCACATCCCATAGCGTGGCCAGCACGGCTTCCGCGTCCTTCTGTTGGGCGATCATGCCCAGGCTGTCCATCTCCAGGCCGTTCCTGGCGGCATCGCCTTTCGCCGTGCTGCAGGCCGACAGGGTCAGAAGTTGCGTTCCGTAGCAGCACCGGCGCACGGCCTGTCGGCGCGGGGGTCTGCTCCAGCGCCTTCAGTTCGTCTTCAAGGGGCGCCACCGCCATGGCATACAACTCCGCCAGATGCGGTTTGGGAGCGGACGCGGGATCGCGCAGATCGTCCCGCACCTGCAACACCTTGCCGCGCAACTCCGCCGGCGTGGCCTTCAGCTCGATCTTCTTGCGCGCTTGCGCCGTGACGACGATGGCATACGCATGTTCCTCGCCGAGAAGCAGGCGGATGCCCATCACGCGCGGCCCGAGCGCCGCCAGCGTATTCTGCAAGCGGCTCACTTCCGACTTTTCTTTGCTCAATAGCGCATTGGCGTCCTGTGCGCCGGCCTTTTGCGCCAGCTCCGGATAGAGCGTCTTCCTGAAGAAGTCCGACAGCTCTCCGTTCCCCGCTTCGATTTTCGCCTCCAGCGTCTTCAGGCGAGCGTCTTCCTCGGAAGTGCGCGCCGCTTTGGCCTGCAAACCGGCGTATTCGGCGCTTAAGCCGGTCAGCGCGATGGCGGCGGTCTCCGCGGCCGCCATTCCGCTACGCGCTTCCTGCTGAGCGGCGGTCGGCTGCAACGGCTCAAGCCTGGCTTGCGAATCGGCGGGGCGCCTCTCCGCCGCGGCTTCCCACTTCGCGCCAGATGTTCAACGCCTGGTTGTACTCCTCCAGCGCCAACGGGTTGTGACCCAGGTCGCGATAGACTCTGCCCATCCAGTTCAAAGCGTTGGCTTCGCCGGGGCGGTTGCCGATTTCACGCCAGACGGGCAATGCCCGATTGAAAAACTCGAGCGCCTTCTGCTTTTCGCCCAGATTGGAATCGTTCGTGGCGATATTGGTGAGCGTCAAGGCTTCGCCGCCCCGTTCCCCGGCTTCACGCCAGAGCGGCAGCGCCTGATTGAAATATTCCAGCGCTTCCGTCCCGCGGCCCATATCGGAGTATGTCCTGCCCAGATTGTCCAGGGTGCTTGCCTGGCCGCTCGAATTACCCAACTCGCGCCAGATGGGCAGCGCCTGGTTGAGCGTCTCCAGCGCCTTGTCCTTCTGCCCGAGCATGTTGTAGGCCCTGCCCATATTGTTCAGGGCGTTGGCCTCGCCCAGACGGCTTCCCAACTCGCGGTACACGGGCAGGATTTTGTTGAACAGGTCCAGGGCTTTCTGCTCCTGTCCCATGTCGGAATAAATTCTGGCGATGATGCCTTCGGTCAGCGCTTCGCCGGCGCGGCTTCCGGCACGCTGCTCGATTTGCAAGGCAAGATTGCAATCGTCCAGCGCCGCTTGGGTCTATCCCGCTTGCCGGTACAAGTTGCCAAGCGTATCAGCTCGGTGACTTGATTGGTAAGCTGGTTCGCCGTGCGCGCCTGGGCAAGCTGCCGCTCATGCTGCGCGATCTGGTCCCGCAGCGGCGAGGTCTGCGCTCCCGCCAGAGCCGCGCCCAACATCGCGATGCTAAGGCATGCCGCCCAGGATTTCCGTCGTGCCATCCCTGTCCGTTTCGCGGTCTGGTTTGCGCGCTGTTGCTCTTGCCTGGGTCTTGCTTCCCCGCGAGCGCTTCGATGGCAAGTGGCTTGCAACCGTCACCTGCCCTTCAAAAGGAAGTAGCCATTATAACCCGCCTATAGGAGCCGTTTATCGAATAGGAACGCCGCGCCGGCCGATGCGCTATAGTAGCGCCAGCGATGTTTGCAAGCGTGGATATTGGCGGAACAAAAACTTCCTGCGCGGTGGCCAGCGGGGCCGGGCAGATGCTCGCTGAGCGCGTGATCCCTACACTGTCGCACGAAGGTCCGGACGCCGTCCTGAACCGCATCGCCGCGACCGTTAACGAACTGGCTGCCGGCACGGGCAAACGGCTGGCGGCCTTCGGCGTGGGCGTGCCGGGCCTTGCGGATTTCCACCGTGGCCGTACCCTATTTCTCCCGAACCTGCCCACCGGATGGCGCGACTACCCGGTGGCGGAACGGCTGTCGGCCAGCGTGGGTTGCCCGGTCTTCCTGCTCAACGACGCGCGGATGGCCGCCCTGGGAGAACTCTGGTTTGGCCAAGGCCGCGGGGTCAAGACCATGGTCGTCTTCACGGTGGGCACCGGGATCGGCGGCGGAGTGGTCATCGACCGGAAGCTACGGCTCGGCCCGCTGGGTGCAGCCGGCGAGATCGGCCACCAGACCATCCTGCCGGACGGTCCGCTCTGCGGCTGCGGCAACCGAGGCTGCCTGGAGACGCTCGCCGGAGGACCGGCCCTGATCGGCGCCGGCATCCGCCTGATGAAAAGCGGACACGCCCCGCGCCTGTACGACATGGTGGAGGGGAGCGCCGACCGGGTGACTCCGCGTCTCATGGCGCAGGCAGCCGCGGCAGGCGACGCGTCCGTTCGCGAGGAGTTGGTACGGGCCGCGCGCATGTTGGGAATTGGCGTCTCCAACGTGATTGCCGTGCTCTGCCCCGATCTGGTGATCCTGGGCGGGGACGTTGCGAATGACATTGGTCCACTGCTGATCGACACCGTCAAACGCGAAGTTCGCGAGCGCGTACGGCTGTTTCCGGTGGACAAGGTGCGCATCGAGGGTTCCGCGCTCCAGGAGAAGGCCGGTCTCTGGGGCGGTGTCGCGCTGGCCATCGCCCGCGTCGCACAGGCGTCCAACCAACGCGTCGAGGAAGCGATATAGCGGGTCGTGCGGTCCTTACTGCTTCCCTTCGTAGAGGGACTTCACGTCGAACCATGCCATCGACGTGCGGCTCAGCGGCGGCAATCCTCCCCCTCCCGCGTTGAAGGCCAGCAGGACGCGCCGCCCCACAAAATGAATTGCGGTGTAGCAGTACCATCCGTCCGGATCGTCCAGCAAATTCTGCCGGTGGATCCAGGTGGCGCCCTCGTCCCGTGAAACGGCCACCGTCAGGGGCGTGCGCTTGCCACCCGAAGGCCGCGGACCCTCGCTTGCGCGCATGGCTTCATCGACCCTCGCATGATCGTTCCATACGGCCAACAAATCCCCGGTCGAGGGGATTCGCTTGATGGAGGCTGGCGATAGCGGAGACGCCAGGGTGGATGGCGCGGGCGGGGACCACGTATCGCCATCGTCGCGCGAGTAGGAGAGATACTGGCTGCCCTGCATGGTGCGAATGAACATCATGACCCGGCCGTCCTTCAGTTGCACAACCCCTGGCTCCTGAAGCCCGGCGCGGCTGGCGGGAGGCGGTTCGAGGATGGTCCCGCTCCGCCGCCAGGTTTTGCCCGAATCGTCCGAGAGGTAGGCCATCGCCACGCCCGGTCCCAGGTTCTGACTCGCGGTGAGAGGATGCCGCGCCACCGGCAGCAGGATGCGCCCGCTCTTCAGTTGTACGGCGCGGTCGTTGTTCAGCACCAAGAAGCCATCGTCGCTAATGCACAGAATCGGTTCGCTCCAGTTCCTGGCTTCGTCGCTTGAATATCGCAGGTAGGGGCGGCAATCGCGCTCCGAATTCTTCCGCAGGTAAAACAGCGCGATGCGGCCGTCGCGCAGGCGAAGCAGGGACGCGCTCATGACATTCATGGCGCCCTCCTGGCTCACCATGGGGACATCGGCGGAACTCCACGTTGCGCCGCCATCGGCCGAGTAGCGGCCCGCAATGACGGCGGCATCGTCGTCTCCGCCGCCGCCCGTGAACCGCGTGTAGCCGAAGAGAATGCGCTTGTCCCGCAAGGTGACGAACGATCCCTCCGTGTTTCGCGGGTTTCCAGGACCGGGTGGCAGCAGCGGCGTAACCGTCGCGCCGCGCAGGCGAGGATTGGCCTCAGCGCCCCATACGGCCGCAACGGCCGGGCCAAACAGGAACAACTCACAGACGGCCCGCCGGCCAATGCCGCGTTGGCTCATGATTTGCGCCGCCACTCCAGCCAGACTAACAGACGGCGCCTAACTCAGCGCCCGGTCCCGGGCCCTTGCGAGCCGGCGGAGATTGCAGAGACCATGCATGCCACATAGACTTCCCCGCGGCGGACTCTGCGTCTCCGCGTCTCCGCGTCGGTTCGGTTATCCGCCCGAGGCGAACGAAGCCGGACGTCGTGGCGCATTGGCGCGCGCCGACGCCCGGTCTAGCCTGAATCGAAGTTCCTTCAGCCTTGCCGCAATCCGTGCATCTGCCGCCCGGCCCATGCCGGGAGCTCTCGGCAGCAGCGCGGCCATTTTGCGATAAACCTTCTCCGCTTCGAAGCCGAGCGCCGGTTCCCGGTCCACCATCGTCAAGGCGCGCTCCAACTCACGCGGAATCAGGACTGCCAACTCCCAATCCGTTCGGGCGCGTAGTTCCGCAAGCTTTGCGTCGTTCGACATCGGTCCGATGGAACCTCCTTGACAAACGGGAATCGTTATGGCGGTGAACGATGGAACTTCGTGAGCGGATCGAATCGACTGGGTCGTTTGCGCTTAAAGTTATTAGACGCTCGACGGGGCCAATTGGTTCAAATGGGATGCTTAATTTTCGGTTACAGCGCCGCACCCCTGTAGATCCCGCATACTAAAAGGGATGAGCACGGCGCGCAAGGGGTCTACCGGTTGAAGGGCGGCGCCAGCTTATACGCGCTCATCGCGCTGATGATTGCCGGCTGGAGTGGAAACTACATCGCCGGCAAGATCGCCCTGCAGGCGTTTCCCCCGGTGTTGCTTTACGGCTTGCGCGTTTCCATGGCCGGACTCCTGATTCTGCCGGCTTACCGGTGGGAGCGGCGGCGGCGCGGCGCGCCTTCATGGACGCTCCGCGACACGCCTCAATTGGTGCTCCTGGGCGTGCTCGGCGTGTCCCTCAACCAGTTTCTGTTCGTGCTCGGCCTGAGCCGCACCAGCGTTGCCCATTCGTCGATCTTCGCCAACACCACGCCGATCCTGATTCTGCTGCTGGCCAGCGCGCGGGGCCTGGAACGGCTCACCGGGTGGAAGCTCGTGGGCGTGATGGTTGCGCTGACGGGCGTAGTCCTGCTGCGCACGCTCGATGCCGGCCCGCAAGGCGAGGCCACTCTGGCGGGAGACCTTCTCACCCTTGGCGGCGCCCTGGCCTTCTCCATCTTCACGGTGCTGGGAAAGCCCCAGACCAAACGATTCAGCGCCATCACCCTGAATACCTTCGCCTATGCGGGCGGCGCGCTCGCGATGGCGCCGGTTACGCTCTGGCAATCGGCCAGGTTCGGCTTCCGCGCGGTTCCGTTTTCAGCCTGGGCCGCCGTCTTTTACATGGCGCTCTTGCCGTCGGTTGTCTGCTACATCATCTACTACTACGCGCTGGCACGCATGGAAGCCTCACGCCTGGCGGCTTTCTCGTACTTGCAGCCGCTGCTCGCCACTGTCTTCGGCATCTACATCCTTCAGGAACGGGTCAGCTTCGCGCTGGCGATTTCCGGCACCGTCATCTTCGGCGGCGTGTACATCACGGAGCGGGCGCGGTCATAATAGAGGAGAGGCCATCGTATGAACCGACGCAATTTTCTCAGAGCCGGCTTCGTGTCCACCGGCGCGCTTCCGCGGCTAAGAGCGGCCACTGCCATCGCCAGGCGCCCTTACAACAAGGACGTCAGCCTCTCGGTAATCGGCTTCGGCGGAATTGTGGTGATGGGAATGGAACAGCCGGAGGCCGATCGCACGGTGGCCGACGCGGTCGCGCGCGGCATCAACTACTTCGACGTGGCGCCCTCCTACGGCGATGGCGAGGCCGAAGAGAAACTCGGACCCGCGCTGGAGCCTCACCGCAAGAACGTGTTCCTCGCCTGCAAGTGCGAGCGTCGCGACGCTGAAGGCGCCCGGCAGCAGTTGGAGCTGTCCTTGAAACGCCTGCGCACCGACCATTTCGACCTCTATCAATTCCACGCGGTCGCCAGCATGAAAGACGCGGAGCAGATCCTGGCCCCCGGCGGCGCGGGCGAGCTGTTCCTGAAGGCGCGCCAGGAAGGCAAGGTGCGTTACCTCGGGTTCTCCGCTCACAACACCGAAGCCGCGCTGGCCCTGATGGACCGCTACCGCTTCGACTCCGTGCTCTTCCCCGTCAACTACGTGAACTACGCCCAGGGAAAATTCGGGCCGCAAATCCTGGCCAAAGCCAAGGAAAAGGGCATTGCGCGGCTGGCCCTCAAGTCCATGGCGCACACCGTCTGGAAAGATGGCGAAACGCACACCTATCCCAAGTGCTGGTATCACCCCATTGAGGACCCGGAAGTGGCGCGCAAAGCCCTGCGATTCACGTTATCCGAGGACATCACCGCCGCCATCCCTCCCGGCGACGAGCGTCTGTTCCGGATCGCGCTGGCAGCCGCGCCCGGCCTGAAGCCGCTGACCGCGGCCGAGCGGCGCGATCTGCTGGCAGGCGCCAGGGGCATGACTCCGATTTTTCACGCGTAAGGAGCTACGGCCCGATCTTCTCGATGTCGTGCCGCTTCAGATACCAGCACGGAGTGTAGCCGAAATGCGGCATCAGCGCGTCCACGCACGTCTCCATGAACGGCTTGCCGACCGCGTACTCCACCTCATTCCAGTGGTTCACGTCGGCGTATAACCGGCCGACTTTGATCTGTTCGACAGGACGGCCCCGGTGGCGCGCCCAGAGGTCGTCCGCGGCATAGGCCAAGGCCGCCAGACTGAGCAGGGCAAGGCATCCCCACAACGCGATTTTTCGGATGATCCGCACGTGACAGGCTCTCTTCGACTATAGCGAACAGCAGCCGGCGATGCGTGCCCTGCGCATCCTGTTAAGAGCTATACTCGGCCTGATGGCTTTGCCCGCGCGATTCCATCGGAGGTTTTGATGAGCGACAATCGATTCTCCAGACGTTACTTTTTCTATGGCAGCCTGCTGGCCGGCGCCGTTCCGGCCGGAGGGTTCGGCAGTACGCCTTCGCTGCAAGCTGCCGGCTTCAAGTCGGTGCTCGAGAAGTTGAACATCGCGGGCATCGGCATCGGCGGACGGGGCGCCGACGACCTTGCCACGGCCGCCACCAGCGAAAACATCGTGGCGCTGTGCGACGTGAACGACGAATATGCCGCGCATACGTTCAACCTCTACCCGAAGGCCAAGCGCTACAAGGACTTCCGGAAGATGATCGAGACCGAGGGCAAGGACATCGATGCCGTGATGATCGCCACCCCGGACCATGGTCACACCCCCACGGCTCTGTTCGCCATGCAGCACGAAAAGCACGTTTACTGCGAGAAGCCGCTGGCGCGCACGGTTTGGGAAGCGCGCCTGCTGCGCGATGCCGCGGCGAAGTACAAGGTCGCCACGCAGATGGGCAATCAGGGATTCTCCCACGAAGGGACCCGCACCGCTTGCGAGATCGTATGGTCCGGCGATATTGGCGGCGTCAAGGAAGTGCACGCCTGGACCGGAAGCATCTACATCGGCGGCGACGGCGTGCAATCGGCGCCGCCCGAAGAGCCGGTTCCGGCAGCGCTCGACTGGGATCTGTGGCTGGCAACCGCCGCAACGCGCCCTTACAACCACAACGAGTTCCGCTTCTGGCGCGCCTACATGGATTTCGGCACCGGCGGTTCGCTGGGCGATTGGCTGGTTCACATTCTTGGCCCCGCACACCTGGCGCTGCGGTTGTACGAGGCGTCTCCGATTAGCGTGGAACGCGTGGCGGTGGAGGGAACCAGCCAGTGGACCTGGCCGACCAATTCGCACTTGCGCTATGAATTCCCGGCGCGCGGCGCCATGCCCGCCGTGACCGTTCACGCCTACCAGAACATGCGCGGCGACACGCCCTACCCCGAAGGCATGGGGGAGAACGAACAGCTTCTGCCGCGCTCCAACAACCTGGCGGAACGCGGCAGATACGCGCCGCCGGAGCCTACCCAGGAGAGATCCCCCGCCGCTCAGCAGGCCGCTCAGGCGGCGCGCGGCGGCGCGGCCGGAGCCGGACGCGGTGGCGCTCCTGGCGCGGGTGGCGCTGCGGGCGCCGGGCGCGGCCCCGCCCCTGTAGATCGCACGCGGGTTCCGGGCAACGGAGCGCTATTCATCGGCGACAAGGGTTACATGGCGACTACCTCCAGGGGCGAGGGCGTCTGGCTGCTCCCGGCCTCGCGATGGGCCGAGTACAAGCTGCCGCCCCAAATTCTGCCGCGCTCGGTCAGTCACCAGATGGACTGGGTGCGCTCCTGCAAAGGCGGCCAGCCCGGATGCTCCAACTTCGATATCGCCGTGCCCTACATTGAATGGCTGATCCTCGGCGCCGTCGCCCTGCGCGTCCCCGGCAAGCTGATGTGGGACGCCCGCGCCATGCGCTTCACCAACAACGAAGCCGCCAACGCCTACCTGAAGCCGTACATTCGCAAGGGGTGGGAGCTGAAGCTGTAAGCCGCTGCCGGCTCTCATCCGTCTTGAAGCCGCACCGTCGATCTCTCGCTCCATGGTATGTGTTTTCTCATGTCGATCCGCGGCTTGAGAACAATCATTCTGGGCGCAGTTCTTGCCATGGCTGCAGCTTCGGCGGAGCGGCTCGCCCCCACGCCGCCCATGGGGTGGAACAGTTGGGATGCCTACGGCCTCACGATTAACGAAGCACAGTTCCGCGCGAATGCACAGGTCCTGGTTGGCTTGAAGAGCGATGGCTGGAACTACGCGGTGGTCGACGAAGGCTGGTACTTTGAGGATTCTCAAGCGCGGCCCGAAGCCCGGAAATCCTCCTGGGACTCCAACGGGCGGCTGATTCCCGATATGACGCGCTTTCCCTCTGCCGCGAATGGGGCGGGGTTCAAACCCCTGGCCAATTGGACGCATTCGCAGGGCTTGAAATTCGGCATTCATATTGTCCGCGGCATCCCCAAAGGGGTTGTTAGCGATAACCTGCCGGTGGCGGACTCCGGTTTTCATGCCGCCGAAGTGGCCGACACCAGTGACCTCTGCCCGTGGGATAACGGCAATTACGGCGTTCGGGACAATGCCGCGGGCCAGGCATTCTATGACTCGACGATCCGCCTATACGCGCGTTGGGGCGTGGATTTCCTGAAGGTAGATTGCATCGCGGATCATCCCTACAAGGGCGCCGAAATTCGAATGATCGCTAAAGCGATCGAGAAGTCGCGGCGGCCGATTGTGCTGAGCCTCTCGCCCGGTCCGACGGACCTCAGTCATGCCGCCGCGGTAGCCGAATATTCGCAGATGTGGCGCATTGCCGACGACATCTGGGATGGATGGGATTTCCACGCAGGCCAGTTTCCCAACGGGATTATCTCCGCTTTCGACAACCTGGCGAAATGGGCGAAATTCGCCAAGCCCGGCAATTGGCCCGATGCGGACATGCTTCCATGGGGATCGCTAACGCCCCATCCGGGGTGGGGACAGCCGCGCCAGTCGCGCATCACGCAGGACGAGGAGCGCACTCAGTTCGCCCTCTGGGCGATTTCGCGGTCGCCTCTGATTCTGGGCGCCAACCTCACCAGGCTGGACGAGTTCACTCGCTCGCTGATCGCCAATAAGGAAATCATCGCAATCGACCAAACCGCGGTCTCGAGCGCCCAGATCCCCGGCGATCCAGCGGACTCCATGCACATCCGGATTTGGTTGGCCGAGACGGCCGGCCGGCGGCCGAAGCGCTATCTGGCGGTTTTCAACCTACAGGAGACCGCGCTCGAAAGAGATCTTGCGTGGCCCGCCCCCTTGAAGGGCAGCGCTCATGCGGTCTACGAAATCTGGAGCCGGCGGAGCGTCCCCGCCGCCGCGGCTCTGCACGTGGGGTTGCCGCCGCACGGATGCGCCGTTTTCCGCATTGAGCAATGAGCCAGACCCTTAGGAAAGGGCCGGAGCTATGCGCGCCGGGGCCGCGCGATTCCGCTCGCCGTTCCGCAACTTGACATAATCGGCGATCTCCTTGAGGCCCCTCGGGCGGCAGCGGCGGAAGATGGAGTGCGCCAGGACGCCAAAGAACCCGAGCCACAGGTAGCCGATGATCCCGTGGGACGGCGGAATATAGCTGTCCATCGCGAAAAGCCCGGCCGCCACCAGCACTGCGCGCAGCGTGCCCAGCCATGGCTTGGGCAGCAGATCGGCGAACTGGCCGCTGTAGGTCACCCACCGCTCCGTCGAACGGTTCGCCACCAGGAGCAGCACGCTCGAATCCGACGAAGCGGACTGGGCGAAGAGAAGCTCCATGATCTGCCCTTCGCGATATGGCAGGGGCAGGCCGCCGAACGTATGGGACCATTCGACCCCATCCGGACCGCGCAGCCAGATCTCGTCCCACTTGGTGTTGTGCGAGTACAGCGTCAGATTCCCGCCGTTCTGGTTGGACGAACCGGTAACCGACGTCGTGGTCCAGGTCTTGTAAGTGAGCACCACTCCACTCGACCACCAGAATCGGACCGGAGCATTGCCAAACCGCACGTCTTCGGCGCCATCGCTCAAGGTAGCCTCCATGCGATGGCCAGGGCTATGTGGGCCCTTCGGCCATCCGCCTTATGTCTTATCGGCCGGAACGAGTTTCCCCGCGTAAGTGCGGCCGACGAGTCAAACCGGCCGATAAGAATATGTGGTTTGGACTAAGATAGCCGCCCTCCTCGGGTGCGGCGTCGCGGCCTACGCCGGCGCGCGCGTCGAAGCGCTTCGCGGGTTCGCGGTGGACGTGTGGAAAAGCGACAACGGCCTGCCGCAAAACTCAGCCACGGCCATCGCCCAGTCCGCGGACGGCTTCTTGTGGATCGGCACGCAGGGAGGCTTGGCTCGATTCGACGGATCGAGTTTCAGGATCCTGACACGGGAGGACAACCCCGGCCTGATCGATTCCGAAATAGGGCACATCCTGGCGGCCCGCGATGGATCCGTCTGGATTTCGACGGGCGCCGGGCTGTGCCGCATGGAGCGGGGCAAGATCGTAGCCCAAGACCCCGCCGAAGGCGCCGCGTTTCGCAAGGGCGTGCTGTTCGAGGACAGCCGGGGGCATATCTACGTGGGGAGCGGGTCGGGCCTCTTCCTGTGGCGGAGCGGCTGGAGTTTCACTCCGGCGGGAGGATTGCCGGACAAACGCGTCAGGGCCATCGCCGAGGACGCCGGCGGGCGGATCTGGGTGGCCACCGAAAAGGGAATCTGCCAACTTCGCGACGGCCAGTGCTCCACCGCAGCCGCGCCGGCTCCTCTGCGGGATTTCGAGACCTATGCTCTTTACGCCGACCCTGGCGGAGGGCTGTGGCTGGGCGGGGCCGGGCGGATGGCGCACTGGAACGGAAGCGGGCTGCGGATCATGTCTGCCGCCGATGGCATGCCGAACGCCAACGTGAGGGCGATCGTCGGGGACCAGGGTGGGGTCTGGATCGGCACATCGGGCGGCGGTATTCTCCGTTACCTGGACGGACGCATGGAGAGGCTGACCACGCGCGAAGGGCTTGGGGACGATGCTGTCGCGGCCCTGTTCCGCGACAGCGATGGCACGCTGTGGGCGGGCACGGACTCGGGCGGTTTGAACCGGATTCGCGAGCAGACTTTTCACATGATGCGTCCGCCGGGCGAGCGCCCGCAGGATGCGGCGGTCGTGCTGGAGGCGCGCGACGGGTCGCTGTGGACCGGCAGACGCGGTTGCGCGCTCCGGCTGCATCGCGGCGCCTGGACGCGTTACGACTTCCCGGGAACTGTGGTCTCGGCCTTAGACGAAGACGGGCAAGGCGCTGTCTGGGTGGGACTCCTGCGCGGCGGCGTGTACCGCTTTGACGGCCAGCGTTTTGCGCCCGCGGCATTCAGTGTGCCCAATGCCGTGAGCGCCATTCGGAGCGATCCCGGTGGCGACCTCTGGATCGGGACCGATCGCGGATTGATCCGGTACCGCAATGGGGCGGCGCAGATTCTGACCGTCAGGCAGGGGCTGCCCGCCAACCAGATCACGGCGCTGATTCCGGCTCGCGGCGGCGGTTATTGGGTGGGCACCACCGACGGTTTCGGCCTCCTGAAGAATGGCCGCGTCCTAAGCTTCGGGACCAGGGAGAGCGGATCGGCCCCGGTGGGGACGGTCATGGGCCTGTACGTGGACGCGTCGGGCGCGCTGTGGATCGCGACCATGGGCTACGGGATGTTCCGGTTCGCCGGCAACCGGCTAACCGCCTATGACCGGCGCGCGGGTCTTCCGGATAACGCGATCTACTCCATCCGGGAGGACGACGGCGGAAACTTGTGGCTCAGCTCGAACCACGGGTTGATCCGGGTTCGAAAACGGCAGCTCGAATCCCTCGCCGGGGGGAGGATCGACGCAACAATCTACGGAACGGCGGACGGCATGGACAGCCCCGAATGCTCCGGCGGCTTCGAATCCACTTCGTGGAAGGCGCGAAACGGGGACCTGCTGTTCGCATGCATCGGCGGCGTAGCGGCCTTCAACCCTTCGAAGCTGATTCGCGGCGCACATGCGCCGCCGGTTCAAATCGAGAGCGTCCGCATCAACGGCAGCCTGCTCGATCGTCTTCCCGCAAGCATCGCCGTCCCGCCCGGTCCGGGAAATGTGGAGATCTCGTATACGGCCGTCGATCTGCGCTCCGCTCGCGGCGTCGAGTTCCGTTACAAACTCGAGGGATTTGACCGCGACTGGGTGGAAGCGGGTTCGCGCCGCGACGCCTACTATACCAATCTCCCCGCGGGCAAGTACCGCATCCGCGTTGTCGCGCGCGGGTCGGACGGCGTTTGGAACGAGAGTGGCGCGGCATTAGATTTCCGCCTGGAGCCGCATTTCTATCAAACATGGTTGTTCTACCTGGTCAGCGCTCTGGTGGCCGGTCTCCTGTTGAATCTACTCATGCGCCTGCGCCTTCGGAGATCGGCCGTCCTGCGGGAGCGCCTGGAAAAGCTGGTGGCCGAGCGCACGCTCGAGTTGGAACAGGCCAGAAAGGCGGCCGAAAGTGCGAACCGCGCCAAGAGCGAGTTCCTGGCCAATATGAGTCACGAGATTCGCACTCCCATGAACGGAGTATTGGGCATGGTGGCCCTGATGCTCGACAGCGACCTCCGGCCCGGGCAGCGCGAGTACCTGGAAATGGCCAATAGCTCAGCCGAGAGTCTGCTGGGCATTATCAATGACCTTCTGGACTTCTCGAAAATCGAGGCCGGCAGGATGGAACTTAGTCCCGTCATCTTCGACCTGCCGGCGCTCGTGGAGCAATCCGTGCGAACCCTCGCGGTGGCCGCCCATAAAAAGGGACTGGAGCTGGTTTGCGACATTGGCCGCGGCGTTCCCACCTGGGTGGAAGCCGACAGTCTCCGGCTGCGCCAGGTTCTCGTGAACCTGCTCGGAAACGGAGTGAAGTTCACGCCGTCCGGAGAGGTGGCCCTGAGCGTCGAGGTGGAATCCGCCGGCGAGGAGGACGCGCCGCTACTCTTCACCGTGCGCGACACGGGCATCGGAATGTCGGCCGAGCAGCAGGAGCGAATCTTCGATGCATTCTCCCAGGCCGACGGATCTACCACGCGTACGTATGGAGGCACCGGTCTGGGGCTGTCCATTTCGCGGCGGCTGGTGAAGATGATGGGCGGCGAGCTGCGGGTGACCAGCGCCCTGGGAAAAGGGAGCAGCTTTCAGTTTCGTCTGCGGTTGAGGACAGGACCGGAGCGCCACCAGGACCCGGTCCCGCCGTTGGCGCGCGGCGTGGCGGCCCTGGTAGTGGACGGTAACCGCACCAGCCGGCTTGCGCTGGGGTCCATGCTCCAATTCCTGGGCATAGACTCGGTCTTGGAACCCGACCGCGATTCGGCGCTGCGGGCCGTTGGTAAGCGCCCCTTCCACTTGGTTCTTGTGGACGCGAATCTCCCGGACGCGGACGCCATCGAACTCGCGCGCGAGCTGAAACAAGCCGGCCGCGGCGATGCGCGCTCTCTCCTGCTCCTGCCGGCGGGTTGCGATCTGAAGACGGAGCCCGGCGTGGATGCCGTCATCGGCAAACCACCGCGCCGGGCCGACTTGCGCGCCGCAGTTCTGAAGGCGCTTCAAATCGAGGCTGCCGCCGACTCGGACTCCATCGGGAAGCTCTCGGCGGCGGTCGCCGGAAGCGCTCCCCGATGGCTGCGAATCCTGCTGGCGGAAGACAACGCGGTCAATCAAAAGGTAGCCGTCTGGCTCCTGGAAAAGCAGGGGCACCAGGTCGTGGCGCGCAAAAACGGGCGTGAGGCGCTCGAAGAGCTGGAACATGAGCGGTACGACCTGGTGCTGATGGATCTCCAGATGCCGGAGATGGATGGATTCGAGGCGACCGCCGCCATCCGCCGGAAAGAGATCGGGACCGGGAAGCATATGCCTATCGTTGCGATGACCGCGAACGCCGGCAAGGAAGACGAGGAGAAGTGCCTCCTTGCCGGGATGGACGATTACGTCTCGAAGCCGATTAGGCCGGACAGGCTGCTGGACGCCATCCACCGCGCCTGCTCCGCGCTCAACCAGACCGCATAGGAGGTCCAGGGCGCCGAGTCTTGAGATTTTCAAAATCACGGATTCCGGTTTCCGCCAGTGGCGCCAACGTACCTGTAGATCCGCACGTAGTCGATCTGGAAGGCAACCGGCAAATAGGAATCCACCGGGTTGCCGGCATGTCCTTCGAGGCTGAAGATGATGTGCCGCGGCATGGTTGCATACTCAGGCATCGATACCACGTTGTACTCCCAGTACTTGAAACCGTCGAGATAGAAACGCAGCTTCCCGTCTCTGCGTTCGAGACCATAAGTGTGAAAATCGTAATATAGGGGCGCCGGAGCATCGTAACTTTGGCTTGCATCCTCCGTATGGACACCGGGCCTGGTGGGCCACCGGTGCAACGTGCTTCGGACTCTGTTTGGAATTCCGACCTTCCCGAGGAGATATTCCTGAATATCGATTTCCGGATTGGGATTATTCGCCTGAAGCAGAGGGAAGTTCTGCTCCCAGATGGCGCAGCAGATATTCGCCCTGAAATCGATTGGCTTACCCCGGACTTCTAAGTAACTGCCGTCACCGGGGTCGCTGACCTTCGATTCGAGAAATGCGGAACTGTAGGACTTTCCGTTGAAGTCTTCCTTTCTGGCAGACAGGTTGAGATATCCACCGGAAACCGCGATGTTATCGGGTTTGAACGCAAACACTCCGCTCGTCGGGTACCCTGGTTGCATGCTCCATTTCGTAGTGTCCAGCGATGTTCCGGAGAATTCGTCGCTTATCTCCGGGATCAGAGTCCAACTGGGCGATGGCGGCTGGCCTGCGTTAACTGGCGCCTGCGGCCCTGGCTCGATCGCCCGCAGATTGCGCGCCGGGCCGAGCGGTTGGGACGCAAGCAGCAAAGCCTTAGCAAAGTCCCTGCGATTCATGGGGAAGCCCCTTTTCGGAACGGATTCGGTGCAATTATACTACTCCGGCCCGGCGAAAATGGCCGGTCGGGCTATCTACTTCAACAGCCTCGGAATGAAGCCTGTATCGAAGCGGCCGGCTTGAAAATCGGGGTCGGCCAGAATGCGCTGGTGCAGCGGAATCGACGTGTAAATGCCTTCCACAATGAACATGCTTAGCGCCCGCTGCATGCGCCGGATGGCCTCGGGGCGGTCGCTGCCGTAGGTAATCAGCTTGGCTATGAGAGAATCGTAATAGGGCGGAATCACGCAATCCGTGTATGCCCAGGTGTCCACGCGCACGCCGATTCCGCCTGGAAGGTGGAATCCGGTGATGCGCCCCGGCGAGGGCTGGAACGTGTCCGGATTCTCGGCGTTGATCCGGCACTCGATGGCATGGCCGCGCAATTCGAGCGGCCCTGGCAGAATGTCCCGCAGCGCTTCGCCCTGCGCGATGCGGATCTGGCTCTTGACGATGTCGATGCCCGTGACGAACTCCGTTACGGGGTGTTCCACCTGCACGCGCGCGTTCACCTCCATGAAGGAGAGCCTGCCGGTTTCGTCCATAAGGAACTCCACGGTGCCGGCGCTGGTGTAGCCCGAAGCCGCGATCGCCTTGCGCAGCGCCGCCGAGATTTCCTTGCGTTGCGCGTCCGTCACGGCGAGTGAAGGCGATTCTTCCAGCAGTTTCTGATGGCGGCGCTGGATGCTGCACTCACGCTCCCCCAGAATCTCAACGTCGCCGTATTCGTCCGCCAGCAACTGGAACTCGATGTGCCGCGGGGCGGCGAGGTATTTCTCCAGATAGAGGTCCGCTGAGCTGAAGGCGGCGCCTGCTTCCTGCTGGGCCTGCGCGAACAGCCCGGCCAGTTCCCCAGGGCCGTTCACGATTCTCATTCCGCGCCCGCCGCCGCCGGCCGAAGCTTTCAGAATCACCGGGTAGCCGATGGATTCGGCGGTCTCAAGCGCCTCTTCGGGGCTGCTTAACACGCCCTCCGAACCCGGCAGCACCGGCACGCCCATCTCACACATGAAGGCGCGCGCGCGTTCCTTCACGCCCATCAGCCGGATCACGCGCGGAGAGGGCCCGATGAACTTGATGCCTGAGGATTCGCACACCTCGGCAAATCCCGCGTTCTCGCTCAGAAAGCCGTACCCGGGGTGAATCGCGTCCACGTTGGTGATTTCGGCGGCGCTGATAATGGAAGCCTGGTCCAGGTAGCTGCGGGCGCTCTTGGCCGGCCCGATGCAGATCGCCTGGTCGGCGAATCGCACGTGCGAGCTGTAGCGGTCGGCTTCGGAGTAAACCGCCACGGTCTGGATGCCCAGTTCCTTGCAGGCGGCGATCACGCGGACGGCAATTTCGCCCCGGTTGGCGATGAGGATTTTCTTAAACCTTACGGATGGCAAACAGAGCCTCCCCGTACTCCACCGGCTGTCCGTTGATGACGAGCTTGCTTTCGATCACGCCCGAGGTCTCCGCCTCAATCTCGTTCATCAACTTCATGGACTCGATGATGCAGAGGACCTTGCCGGTTTGCACGTGCTCGCCGATGCGCACGAACGGCGGCGCGTCCGGCGACGGGCCCTCGTAAAACGTCCCGACGATGGGGGACTTCACCAGAGTCAGATTAGGATCCGCCGGCTGCGTCTCCTTGGACGGCTCGGGCGCGGAGGGGATTGGTGCGGCGGCGGCCGGGAACGCCGGCTGCGAGGAGACTGCGGCTTCCTGGTGCGTCGCAAAGCCGGCGAGCCGGATGCGCGCACGATTATCGCCCCGCTGGACCTCCAACTCCGCAACCCCGGTTTCGCGGGCGAGGTTGATTAACTCGCGGATTTCATCGACTGTCATTACTGGATAAGCTTAGCAGAGGCGCCGGGGTTTGGGTGACCGCAAACGCGAGAATTTTAAACGGCTTCCACCAGCTTCGGCGATAATGGCTCCTGAGGTGTCGTTGTGCACAGGAAACTGCTTTTTGCGGGATCCATTCTCCTGATATCCGCCCTTGCCGCCATGGCCGCCGATGCCGTCACCGGCAAATGGCGCATGGAACAGGAAGGGTTTGGCGGGGGGCCGACGCGCGTGTCGACGCTCGATCTAAAGGCCGACGGGGCGGCCTTGACCGGCACGCTCACGCAGCCGGGATTCGGGCCTCCAGGCGACGCTCCGCCTCCTCCCACCACCACCCCAATCTCCAACGGCAAGGTGGATGGCAACAACATTTCCTTCGATGTGACCATGACCTTCGGGGATAATTCGTTCACCATGAAGTACGCGGGCGCCATCACGGGAACCGACATGAAGGTGACGATCACGGTTCCGGGTTTCCAGGGCGGCGATCCCCGGACGTTTGAAGCTACCGCCAAGAAGCAGTAGGGCCAAAGGACGCTGGCAGGCGAAAGCGCCTGCCCCACCTTGTTGACCGGCACTTTGGGGTATTATATTCCCTGAGGTGGACCCCATGACGAAGAAGGTGCTTTTTGTAAGTGCGATTCTGCTTGCGGTGGCGCTGGTGGCGATTGCAGCCGACTCCATCACCGGCAAGTGGGTATACGATATGCCGGCCTTCGGGCGCGGCGGCGGTGGCGGCGGTGGGGCTGCTCCGGCCGGCCCTCCGAGGCAGGTGACCATGGATCTGAAGGCCGATGGAGCTACGCTGACCGGCTCGGTTACCACGCCCGGCTTTGCCCGCGGCGGCGGCGACCCTCCCCCGCCTACCACTACGCCGATCTCCAACGGCAAGGTGAACGGCGACAGTTTCTCGTTCGAAGTGACGCGGGACATGGGCGGCAATTCGTTCACGACGAAGTATGAAGGCTCCGTTTCCGGCGCCGAGATGAAGCTCAAAACCACCACCCCCGGCTTCAATGGCGGGGATCCTCGAGTTTCGGACGTGGTTGCCAAGAAACAGTAAAAGGCTGGCAGACCTGAAAATAGCGGTATCCGGGCAGGCCGGATGAGTTACCATGTTCCGTGAGGTATGGCTATGACCAAGAAACTGGTTACTTTAGGTACGATTCTGCTCTTGATCGCGCTGGTTGCGATGGCCGCCGATGCCATCACCGGCAAGTGGACGATTTCGCAGGAGGGCCGTAACGGCGGGCCGCCGCGCGTGTCCACGCTCGATCTGAAGGTCAATGGGGCCACGGTGACGGGCACCCTGTTGGCGACGATGGGTGGCGGCGGCGGCGGTCAGGCTCCGGCTCCCGCGCCCATCAGCAATGGCAAGGTGAACGGAAACACCGTCACCTTCGATGTAGTCCGCGATTTCGGCGGCAACTCCATGACCATGAAGTATGAAGGTACGGTGTCCGGCGACGAAATGAAGCTGAACATCACCCGAACCGGGCAAGACGGCACGCCGATGACCACCCCCGCAACCGCCAAGAGGGCTACGACTTAGGCTTGTAACGCAGCTATCGCTACGGTCCTTATCACGGGCTTGCCGCACCTCAGGCGCGGACGGCCCGTTTTTTTTGCCAGCTTCGGATTTTCCGCTCGAAATCTCAGCCCTAAGGGTAACGTTGGCCGTGATATGCACGCCTGAGTTAATACTATGACCAAAAAGCTGCTTTTTGTAGGTACGATTCTGCTCGTAGTGGTGTGCGTCGCGATGGCGGCGGATGCCATTACCGGCAAGTGGACAATGTCCCAGGAAGGCCGCAATGGCGGTCCGGCCCGTGTGACAACGTTCGATCTTAAGGCGGACGGCTCAACCCTGACCGGCACGGTTCTGGCCCCGATGGGCGGGCGCGGCGGCGGCGGCGGCGGAGCTGCTCCGGCTGCTCCTACGCCAACCGCGATCTCCAATGGCAAAGTGAACGGAAGCACCATTACCTTCGACGTGACCCGCGATATGGGCGGCCAGTCAATGACCACGAAGTACGAAGGCACGGTGAACGGCGACACTTTGCATCTAAAGATCACCAGGCCCGATATGGGCAATGGCCCTCAGCCCCCCACGGAAGCCGACGCGAAGCGCGCTACCACCTAAACCCACGCCGGCCGGCGAGCCGGGACGGTAATTCAAGCGGCCTCACTACGCGCTGGCGTGGGAGGCCGCTTTTGTTTTGGTAGCGCGGCCTCTGCGGCGACGCTGGTTAAAGGCCGGATGGAAGGAACACCGCCGGCGGCGACCGGCGGCGCTACGCGACTTCGGCGAGTTCCTCGTGGAGCGCCGGCGTGTAACCGTGCTGGGGCAAGCCCGCGTCCTGTGCGCACCGGACCGGCATTTGGCGCAGGTGCAGCGGGTCGAGACCCCGAGCCGGCTGGCGCTGCTCCCAGCCGTTTTCGCGGGCGGGAAACATCAACCAGCCCAAGCTTTGAACATACGCGATCCAATGTTTGGGATGGGCCGCGCTCTGATAGAGTTTGATCATATTACCCTTCCTTCTTGGCCGTCGCGGGACGGACCGGTTCCACCGACTGATAGCGGCACTTCAACACGCATCCCGTGTTCTTGCAGGTTAGACAGACACGCTTCTGAGTCATTGTGATCAATCTAACCGGAGTTGTGGATTAATTCAACGAAAACTATGCGGGCATCGCAGGAATACCCCCGATGGCGGGGGGTGTGGCGGAATCCACGGGGGATATTACTTGCGGGGCGGCGCGAAGTACGGGGGTGGCTCAGGGACCGCGGCGCCGTCCTTGCGCGGGTCCGACGCACCCCAGTTCAGGCCCGTGGCGGAATCGTGTATGACGGCCTGGCCGCCGCCCATGTCGTCGGAGAAATCGCCGACTACTTCGAGCTTGTGGCCTTGCGCCGTTAACCGGTCGCGAACCTCGTTCGGGATGCGGTTCTCCACAGTCACATCGCAGCCGCCAATCGCTTTCTTGGTAAACCGTGGGGCCTCCAGCGCGGCTTGGATGTTCATGCCATGGTCGACCACGTTGGACACGAACTGGGCGTGCGCCTGCGCCTGGTTGAGTCCGCCCATGATGCCGAAGCCAACGTGAACGCCGCCCTTTTCCATGAATGCCGGGATGATGGTGTGAAACGGGCGCTTGCGGGGCGCGAGTGCATTGGGGTGCAGCGGGTCCATGACAAACAGCCCGCCGCGGTTCTGCAAGGCGAAGCCGTACCGATCCACCACCACGCCCGATCCGAAGGACTTGTACACGCTCTGGATCAGCGAAGCGATATTGCCCTCGCGATCCACCACGGAGAGGTAAATGGTGTCTCCGCGCGACGGCAGCGGCTGTCCTGGCGGAATCTCGCAACGGGCCTGGCCGGGGTCGATCAGCTTGGCGCGCTCGCGGGCATAATCCATCGAGAGCAAGCCCTCCACCGGCACTTTCGCGAATCGCGGGTCGGCGACGTAACGCTGGAGATCGGCATAGGCCAGCTTCTGCGCCTCGATTTGCGCGTGCAGTTCCTCCGCGCCGCGCGGGGCGTAGCTTGCCATGGGAAACTGCGAGAAGAGGTTCAGCATCTCAAGCGTGGCGATGCCCTGGCCATTGGGCGGCAGCTCGTAGACCTTCCAGCCGTGGTACTCGGTGGAGATAGCCTCGACCCATTCGGAGCCAAATTCGCTCAGATCGGCCGAATCCATTTTCCCGCCCAACCGGGTGCTGGTCTCGACGAGGGCCTTGGCGATGGCTCCGGTGTAGAACGCGGCCCGCCCCTGCGCGGCGATCAGCCGGAGCGCGGCGGCCATTTGCGGATTGCGGAACACCTGGCCGACTTTGGGCGGCGCCCCGCCAGGCAGAAAGACGCGCACCGCGTTCTCATTGTGCCCCAGTTTGTCCGCCGCCAGGCCCCAAGCGGCGCTAATGATCTCCGTGACGGGAAAGCCCTGCGAGGCATAATAGATGGCGGGCTGGAAGAGGTCGCTCCAGGGGAGGCGTCCGAAGCGCTGGTGGAGTTTGGACCAGCCATCCACGGCTCCGGGGACCGTAACGGATTGGATGCCCTCCTGCGGCATGGCGGTTTGGCCCAAGGCTTTCAGGACATCGATGGTGAGCGCCTGGGGAGCCCAGCCACTGGCGTTGATGGCGGTGAGCTTGCCCGTCTTGGCTTCCCAGTAGATGGCGAACAGGTCGCCGCCGATCCCGCAGCTCTGCGGCTCCACCACCCCGAGCGTCGCGTTGGCCGCGATGGCGGCGTCCATGGCCGATCCGCCGCGCGCCAGAACTTGCGCGCCGGCCTGCGAGGCCAGCGTCTGGCTGGTGGCCACAATCCCGCGGTCCGAGATCACCATGGACCGCGCCTGCGTACGATCCTGCGAATGCATGGGCAAAGCGAGCATAAGGAGTACCCAACCGCGCATGGGTCGATGATACCAATTGGCGGGAAACGGAAAAAGGAATCGGCCGGAACGCCTGAGGCATTCCGGCCGATGTGCGGATTCGAGGTTGAGGCCGATCTACCGGGTGAACCGTTTGCGCTTCAACAGGCTCAGGCCGATCAGACCGCCGCCGAGCATGCTGAGGGTTATAGGCTCCGGAGCCTGGGTTAAGTCACCCTGAAGTGTGGTAATACCGGAATTGCTGGTCGGGTCTACGACAAACTGGATGGCAGGGTAAGTCTGGTAGGTGTCCTCAATCTGCGTGCCGCTTAAGACCACACCAGGGTTATCTCCGAAAAGCGGAACGGTCGTGTTGCCCGCGCCGAAATTGACCTGCAAAGTGGTGGAAGACGTCGAGACGGTGCCGGTGAAACCAGCGGCCGGTAGATCGCCGCTCTTCCCTATAGTGACGTCGTCAATATCAATCACCAGCACAACGCCGACGAACGACACACCATTTACAACTCCTGTACCGCTCGTAACGAGCTCTCCGAGGTTGATTTCGCTCGGGACGGTAGTGGCGTTTGTAATCGGGTCGTACGTCAAGGTGATCCCACCCAGCTCGATTGACGCGGCATTCACCTGTGTGCAGTTTGCAACGTGATCGCAGCTCAATGTGCTGCCGCTCGTGTTGTAGCTGACGGTGCCGGCCGAAGCAACGAACGCCATGAGTATTACAGCCGCAATAAGGACTAAACCCTTTTTCACGTTAAGTCTCCGTTCCAGCGATCCGCATAGCCGTGTCGCTTGCCGAGCCACGCCTCAGACTTAGGGATCTCTTCATCGGCTTCCAGCCTAGAGTACGACAGTGCCGCAATGAAAGCAATCGATTAAGAGCGAATTCCTGGAGGGAAAGTACTAGAATCCAGGTGGATTCGCAGGGGTATAAACCGAAGCGGTGGATACAGCAAAACGTCATGCAGCGCCAACACATTGATAAGTAATGACTTAATATCCATACGGCGCACATCCGACGTTGTGCCGAACGCATGGTACTACGTGGTTTAGTACTGAACCTAATGCGTCATCGCATAGACGATGTAGTTCACGCCGATTCGAATGCCCAGTGCTGAAAACTTCTGCGGGTACATGGGATCGTCGGCGTTTTCCCAGGAATCGCCCAAGTCCATGTCATGACAAATGGCTACGATGAGCCGGCCGCGGTCGTCGTAGATGCCACGCCAGCGGGGGATATCGCCGCCGCCGGTTCGATAGGTAGGATTGGTGGGGCACTTTTCGCAGAGGCTGTGCGTTTGCACGTACTGGTAGCCGGGCACCTGGTAGCGGTCGTCCAGGTCGAAAACGGTGTGGAAGATGGGGTCGGGATTCTCGATGTCCACGATGGGGTTGTCGGGAAGCACCTTGGACATGCTGGCCACGAAGGTGTTCCATTCGTCCGTGCCGTGAAAATCGTCGCACATGAAGAAACCGCCGCGCAGCAGGAACTCCCGAAACTTCGCGATCTGGGAGTCGGTGAGCTCCCAGTGGCCCACTTCCACGGCATAGAGCCACGGGTAGTTGAACACGTCGTCGTCCCGATCCAGATTGACGGGTTGCTCGACGGACTTGGCGTCAATACGCGACAGGCGGCGGACTGCGGCGGCGAGATGGCGGTCCGAGCGGGGATAATCGATGGTCCAGTTGGTGTTGCCTTCGCGCCAATCGAAATACGGCTTAAACTGCCAGTCGATCTGGATGTGCGAGGAGGGATACATCAGGCGCGCAAAGGTCCACTCGCCCGGAGTGCGCCAGTCGAGCGGGATGGGGTAGTCGTTGTATTCCCACGCCGGATAGACCCGGAACGGGTTCTGGAACGCATAGAGCGACCACCCCAGAAGGACCACCCCCGCGACCACCCCTATGAATCGGCCGGCGCGCACAGTTTCAGTATAGGCGATGCGCCTGCGCGGGCATTTTCCCACGGGAAATCGCGCTGTGGTACGATGCTCATGCGGACCATTTCATCTCCGGAGAGGTGGCTGAGTGGTCGAAAGCAGCGGTTTGCTAAACCGTCGTAGGCTTAACGGTCTACCGGGGGTTCGAATCCCCCCCTCTCCGCCAGTCCACTAAGCGCGATCTGCGCCGCCTGGCCCGCCTAATACCTCGCGCAACCGTAAGGCGAATGCGCGCGGGTTGAGCGCGTAACCCGAATGCCCTCCCGGGAACTCGACGAGGGGCTGGCCGATTCGCTCAGCCAGGGCCATCGCGGAGTGGCGCGGCACGACGTCCCCGGTTGTGATCCCGGCGGCGGGCAGGATGCGGGCGCCGGCGGCCTTCAGCGCGGCCAGCTCGAACTTGTAGGCGAGGGCCGCGGGTGCGTCGTGAGTGAGAAAGAAGCTCAGGTTGGCGGCCCTGGCAGCGGCGCTCTTGGGGTCCGGCCGGGGCACTTGCACCTCCGGCTCGCGGTCGTCCAATCGGACCCCGGAAATCTCCACCATTTTCCTCATTGCCGCCGGCAGGCCGCCGCTGCGGAAGAGTTGATCCACCTCCTCGTGGGCCCGGATATGGGCGGCTCGCTCGGCATCGGGGAGCAGCTCCATGGCCGCGGCCTCTAGCGCCACCACTGCGCGCACCTGTTCGGGATGGCGCGCGGCCAGGTCCAGGGCAATGATCGCGCCAAAGCTGATGCCGAGGACGAACGCCGGTTCCGCGGTCAGCGCGGCCAGCAGGCGGTGGACATCGTCGCTGTGCGTCCGTATCCCCGGGGTTTGCGACGCATCGTCCACCTTGCTGCGCGACAAGCCGCGGCTATCGTAGGTAACAACGGTATACGCATCGGCCAGATACCCGGCCAGACCGTCGGATCCATCGGCGTCCCCGAAGCCGCCCTGAAGTATGAGGAGTACCGGGCCGGTTCCCCGCACCTTGTAATAAATCCGGGCGCCCGGCGCCAGTAACGTACCTTCGTTTGTTTGATCCATTGTTGGAGTATATCAGCTTACCTGATATAAGACAACCATATATACTTGTAGCGTGCCAAAGACTCAGGGGCCGAAGCCCAGGCCGATGAAGCCGCTGACCTACCTTCTCAAGCAACTTCAGAACGCGCTGCGCGCGGCGATCGACCAGGCGTTAGCGCCGGCCGGCCTGACGATGTCGGAGGCTTCGGTGCTGGCGGAATTATCGCTCGTGAGCCGCCGGTCGAACGCCGACCTGGCGCGCGCCGCCTTCGTAACGCCGCAGAGCATGATCGCGCTGCTGAAGTCTCTGGAATCGCGCGGGCTGATTCTCAGGCATGCGAACCCCGCCGGCGGCCGTTCGATGCCGGCGGAGCTTACGCCGGAAGGCGCGAAACAACTCATGGTTTTCTACCTAGCGATGCGAGGGGTGGAACAGCGACTGCTCGGAGACTTGAAACCGGAGGAGCAAGGGCGTTTGCGGGAACTGCTGGAGCGCTGTTTGGAATCGCTGAGGGTGCAATAGGGGGCTGCCGATTCCGGACCACGTTCCTATCGAACGAGCCTCGATTTTCCTTTTACGGCCGCGACCACTTCCTCAATGGCCCGGGCGACGAGTTTAGGATCGTCAATTTGCAGATTGTGACCGCCGTCGGGATCCAGAATGAATTTCGAGTTTCGCGACAGGCGCGCCGCAGCAACGCGATCGTCATCGGTTGCGCGCCGTATGTCCTTATAAGCCTCCTCCGTCATGCCGGGTGGCGCTGGCCGTTTGCCGGCAGCCAGCACGAATAGCGGCCGGTCGCCGTACGGTTCGGGGTTTTTCTGGCGGTGAAGGTAAAGCAACTGAGCTTCGTCTCCCAGGTAGTCGTCTTCCGGCTTGTATCCCGTGCCCGGCGGTCCGCTGGTTCGCGGCGCCGGGACCGCCCGCCCGGTAGCCTGATCCCGAAGTCTCATCCACCGGTTTGCCGCCAGGTTGAATAACATGCTGCTTTCGTCCGCCGGATCGACCAGAACAATCCCGGCCACGCCGCTCCCATACCGCTCGGTCTAAAGACGCACGTTGAGGGCTCCCATCGACTGGCCTACGAGTATGACCGGCCCCGAGATTCTTGCGGCATCGAGGAGCGCGTGCAGCTCGAATACTTCCTGACTCATCGTCCGCGGTGCGGGGCCCGGCTCGCTCCAACCCAGCCCGGCGCGATCGTATGCGCAGCTTCTGACGCGTGCTTTCAAGAGGCTCTGCACAGCGGTCCAGTCCTTCGAAAAAGCGCCGCCGCCGGCTTCGAAGATTACCATTGGCCTGGCGTTGGCCGGACCGGCGCAATCGATGTGCAGCCTGTGTCCGCCGATGTCGATGAGAGTCCCAGGCGGAGGGACCAACGGGACGTTCGATTGACAGAGGGCTGTGCCGGCAATGTTGCATGCCAAGACAAGCGCGGGAAGTTGTCGCGGCGAGCGCATGGGACCGGTCCTTCCTGATGAGACGGGTTGTGTTACGGGCTGCGTTGCCGGATAACAGCAAGCGCCTGCTACGTGATATTCTGGAGATGTGATAACCCGCGCCGATTTGAAACCACTTCGGGACTCGATGGAAGAAGCCCGCGTGATCCTGTCCACCGCTCCCCTTGCCGGTCGCGCCGTTCTCGCTAAGGAACTAATCGAATCCGCGGTCAAGCAGGCCGACGCCCTGATACAGCGCCCCACCTGGGCCATGCAAGCCAAGCGGGGGAATGCGCGGGTCTTCGTCAAAGGATAAACCACCATGCCCAAACGCCAAGACCTCAAGGCCCTCCGAAAGATGATCGCCGAAGCTAAGACCATTTTAGACACGTCGCCGGAACTGCCACAGGGACGCACAGGACGGGCGCAGGAGCTTCTAGGGGACGCCGTAACCCTTGCGGACTACCTGTTGACCATCGAACCGGCTGCGGTCCTTGGGAAGATGGGCGGGAAGGCCACGGCAAAGCGCGGCTCTGAGTATTTCCGCAAGATCGCGGCTATGCGGAAAACACGGGCGGGGGGAAGGCCGAAGAAGACGGCTTAGGCGCGTGATGCCACTTTCCCACGAATGCCCCGAACAACTCCCAAAACTCCAACTGCGAATAACCCAACCGATCCAACCCAAACTCCAATGTTATGGGCGCTATTCAGTGGCGGAAGTCCGGTATCAATCCAGGAGGCAACGGACCCCGCGACGGCGAGACATCCCGCGAGTCCTTGAACGACCCTCCAGACCATCCCGCTAGCCTGACGTTTGGGCGTGGCGTCCGTGCCAGTGCTGGTTCCTGAATCGGCCATAAGTGCAACATTACACCCCGACAACATCCGATTTCAATTAGAAGCCTGCACTATTGGGCCATCCGGTCTACCGCTTTAAGTACCATGAGACGGCAGTGGTTGACTCCAGGCGCCGAAATGTGTGATTATTCATTAAGGTGAATAAAAATTCAATCAAGGTGGCCGTCATGCCCGCTGGCTTGGACCCGAGCCGGATTGTGAAGACGCATGCCTCGGACCTGCTCCGGGACTTGGACCTGACCGACGACGAGTTGCGTTACCTGCTTGACCTGGCGGCTGCCGTCAAGCGGTCTCCGCGGGACTACTCGCAGGCTCTGGCGGGCAAGTCCATCGCGCTGCTGTTTGAGAAGCCCTCGCTGCGCACGCGGCTGACCTTCGAGCTGGCCATCAAACAGTTGGGCGGCGATTCGCTCTTCTTCGAAGCGCCCATCGGCGTCCGCGAGCCGCTGAAGGACGTGGCGCGCAACCTGGACCGCTGGGTGAACGGCATCGTCGCCAGGGTGTTCCGGCAGGACACCATCGACGGGCTGGCCGAATGGTCGTCCGTGCCTGTGATTAACGCCCTGAGCGATCTGTTCCACCCCTGCCAGGCGCTGGCCGACATGCAGACGATACGCGAGCGCTTCGGTGAACTGCAGGGCCTCAAGCTGGCATTCGTTGGCGATGGCAACAACGTGGCGCACTCGCTGATGTTGAGCGCGCTGCGTCTGGGCATGGATTTTTCGCTGGGATGCCCGCAGGGGTACTCGCCGAACCCGGACATCGTGGCGCAGGCCGAAGGGCTGGCCGCGGTTTCGGGCGCGGCGCTCTCGATTGTTCACGACCCGGCCGAGGCGGTGCGCGGCGCGCACACCGTCTACACCGACGTGTGGGCCAGCATGGGCCAGGAACAGGAGACTGCCATACGCCGCCGGGATTTTCGCGGCTTCCAGGTGGACGACGCGCTCTTCGCGGCGGCGCGGCCGGACGCGATCTTCATGCATTGCCTACCCGCCAAGCGCGGCGAAGAGGTGAGCGACTCCGTGATGGAGTGCGCACGCTCAGTGGTCTTCGATCAGGCGGAAAATCGCCTGCATGCGCAAAAAGCGCTGTTGTCGATGATGTTGTGAAAGAAGCAGGTCGGGATTATGCCCGGCCCCTACACTTATGAACAAACCTAAAAAAGTGGCTCTGGCCTACTCGGGGGGCCTCGATACTTCCGTAATCATCCCGTGGCTGAAAGAGAACTACGGCTGCGAAGTGGTCGCGGTGTGCGGCGATATCGGCCAAGGCGCCGACGAGCTTACGGGCCTCGAAGCGAAGGCGCTGAAGACCGGCGCGTCGGAAGTCCACATCGCGGACATGCGCGAGGAGTTCGTCTCGCAGTACCTCTGGAAGCTGGTGCGCTCGGGCGGCGTCTACGAGCACAAGTACCTGCTGGGCACCTCGATTGCGCGTCCGCTGCTGGCCAAGAGGCAGGTGGAAGTCGCGCTGGCCACCGGCTGCGACGCGCTGGCGCACGGCTGCACTGGAAAAGGCAACGACCAGGTGCGCTTTGAGCTGACCTACAAGGCGCTGGCCCCGCAGCTTCAGGTGATCGCCCCCTGGCGGGAATGGGACATCGTGTCGCGCGAGGACGCCATTGAATATGCGCGCTCGCACAGCGTCCCCATCTCCGCCACCACCACCAAGATCTACAGCCGCGACCGCAACATCTGGCACATCTCGCACGAAGGCGGCGCGCTGGAGGACCCGGCCAACGCGGCCCCGGATGAGATCTGGATGCTCACCAAAAGCCCGGCGGAAGCGCCCGACGCCCCCGGTGAAGTGACCATCGCTTTCGAGAAAGGCGAGCCGGTCGCGGTGAATGGCAAGCGGATGAAAGCGTTCGAACTGCTCGAAGCGCTCAACCGGATCGGCGCGGAGCACGGCGTCGGCCGCATCGACCTGGTAGAGAACCGCTTCGTCGGCATGAAGTCGCGCGGCTGTTATGAAACGCCGGGTGGGTCGCTCATTATGTTCGCCATCCGCGAACTGGAAGCCCTCACGCTCGATAAGAACACGCTGCACTACAAGCAGCAGCGCGCGCTCGAATATGCCGAGATGGTCTACAACGGCCTGTGGTTCACGCCGCTCCGCGAGGCGCTCGACGCGTTCTTCGAAAAGGTGAGCGAAACCACCACCGGCGAAGTGAAACTGCAGCTTTACAAGGGCAACATCCAGCCGCTGAGCCGCAAGTCGCCGTATTCGCTCTATTCGCTCGACATCGCCAGCTTCACCATGGGCGCGAGCTACGACCAGAAGGACGCGCTCGGCTTCATCAACCTGATCGGCCTGCCGATCAAGGTCCGCGCCGCGCGGGCCGCGCAATCCAAATGAAGCTTTGGGGCGGCCGCTTCGAATCCGGATCGTCGGAGGTCTTCGAGCGTTTTTCGGGGTCGCTCGACTTCGACCGGCGCCTGATCGACGCCGATATACGGGGTTCGCAGGCCTTCGCACGGGCGCTCGAGCGGGCCGGCATCCTGACCGCGGCGGAGCGCGAAACCATCGTTGCGGCCTTCGACGCCATTCGCGCGGAGGCCGCTTCGCCTTCCTTTTACGAAGGCGCCACCGATGAGGACGTGCACACGCTGGTCATCCGCAAGTTGCAGGAGCGCGCCGGGGCGGTGGCCGGCAAGATTCACACCGGCCGCAGCCGTAACGAGCAGGTGTCGCTCGACACGCGCCTCTGGCTGCGCGAGGAATACGACCGCGCGCGCGCGCTGCTGGGCGGCCTGATGGGCGCGCTGATCGATCTGGCCGAGGCGTACCCCACGGCTTTGATTCCTGGCTACACGCACACGCGTCGCGCCCAGGCGGTCTTGTGGCCGCACTACCTGCTGGCGTATTTCGAGATGTTCGCCCGCGATTGGGAGCGGCTCGGCGAAGCGCGGCGGCGCGCCAATGTCCTGCCGCTCGGCTCCGGCGCCCTGGCAGGCAGCGGCTTTCCGTTCGACCGGGAAGCCATGGCTCGCGACTTGGGCTTCGATGCCGTCACGCGCAACAGCATGGACGTTTCGGGCGACCGCGATTTCGCGCTCGATTTTCTCTATGCCGCCAGCGTCGCCATGCTGCACCTGAGCCGGCTTGCCGAAGACTGGATACTCTATTCGAGCGAGGAATTCGGCTGGCTGGAACTGGCCGATGGCGTCACCAGCGGTTCGAGCCTGATGCCGCAAAAGAAAAACCCCGATTCGCTCGAGCTGATTCGCGGCAAAGCCGGTCGCGTAATGGGTTCGCTCACTTCGCTGATGGTCACCATGAAGGGGCTGCCGATGACCTACAATCGCGACATGCAGGAGGACAAAGTCCCCTTGTTCGACGCGGCCGACCAGTTGGCCGGTTCGCTCGAAATGGCGAGCGCCGTGGTGGCATCGGTGAAGCTGAACCCCGCCCGGCCCGCCGCCGCCGCCGAAGAAAGCTGGGTGGTGGCAACGGATCTGGCGGAAGCGCTGGCGCGCGCCGGCACGCCATTCCACGAAGCGCACCAGCTTGCCGGCCGGTTCGTTCTCGAAAGCGTAAAGCGGGGCCGCAAGCCAGCCGATTGGACCGCCGATGAGATGCGCCGCTTCGCGCCCGAGTTCACGGCGGACATGGCCGCCCTGCTCGACCCCAGGGAAGGCATGAAATCGCGTGAAATCTCCGGAGGGACCGGGCCCGAATCCGTAGCCCGCGCGCTCGCCGGGGCCCGCCAACGTCTGAACGAGATGACTTTATGACCAAGACTTACCGCCAAGGCCAAATCCTGAAGCTGATCCGCACCAAGAGGATCGGCACCCAGGAGGAGATTGCTCACGAGTTGGCGAAACAAGGCATTGCCGCCACGCAGGTGACGCTCTCGCGCGACATCCGCGACCTGCGCCTGGTGAAGACGCGGGAAGGCTATCAGGAGATGGCCGCCGAAGAGACCGGCCCGGAGTTCGCCTTACTGGCCGCCGAGTTCCTGCTGGACGTGCTGATCGCGCAGAACCTGGTGATCCTCAAGACTTCGCCGGGACACGCCAACTCGGTGGCCGTTTCGCTCGATGCCGAGCGCTGGCCGGGAGTGGTGGGCACCATCGCCGGCGACGACACGATTCTGGTGATCGCGCCGGATAGCGCAACGGCTGAAGCGGTCCAGGAGAAGCTATTGGGGATGCTGGAAAAGGGGTAAGGGCGTTAGGGTTGCGGGAGTGCGCGACTCAAGCGTCGCGGTGGACGCCGGCGCGAGAGAAGGCGGGGATGCAGACGGTGATGTAGTCGGCGCCGGCGGGACCGGGGGTGGAATACCGCACCCACTCGCCTGGCTCGGCGTCGAGGCACCGGCCGGCTTGCATGTCGAAGGCCCCGTCGGGGTGCTCGACGTGGAGAGTTCCGGCGAGCACCAGGCGATACTCCCGGTAGTCGCTGTGTTGTCCGATGCCAACCCACCCCGGGGGCGATTGCACGCGGGTGATGGAGATCCCTTCGTCGCCGGTATTGACCAGACCGACAAACTCACTGGCAGCCTTGTTCACATTGCCGACGCATTGAACGATGGTCGGTGAGGCGATCAACTTTGGCATGGCTTCCTCCTGGAAGATCGATTGTGTCGCGTAGCCGCGGCGTCTTGCCTCCATCGCTTCAATGTGGCTGCCCCAAGGGGCGCGGCCGGAAGCAATGCATGGCGATACCCGCCGCGGCGAGCTTTCCCGGCCAGCTATTTCTTCTTGGTCTCGGCAACGTGGCCGCGGCCGTCCCGCACTTCGTTTCCCTGGAAGTGAGCGCTATCGACGCGCTTTGCCGGTTCGGCTTTCTCGCCCGCTTTAGGCGCGGGACCGGTATAGCCGTGGTCCGGATGGAGACGGTTATTGACGTTGCCCTGGAATTCGTTAGCGCCATGGAACCACGGGCCGGCGCCAATGAAGCCGTCGCCGTTGAACCACTCGGGACCGTAGTAGCCGGTAGGAGCGCAACTATAAGGAGCGACGTCGTAGTACCCGTAGGGACAATCGGGCGCTACTCCGATTTCGACGCTGACTTGAGCTTCCGCTTTGGGAGTGGTAGTGGCGATGCCGATTCCAGCAACAGCAGCTAACACCAGAAATGTAAGTGCACGCATTCAATCACCTCGGCACTCGTAAGAGCACCCCGAAGGCCGGACGGGTTTCGAGGGGCGCGGGCCTCTGCCGCAGGGCCGCTGGCCGGGCGAGCGCGGCGTCTTCAGATCGCAATCGGCAACTTCGGCGCTTTAAGGTGCAGCCTTTGCACCCCGAATTGCCGCGCTTCTTGGGGATTGGGGAAAGGACGCGCTTCGGGCCCGTGATATACTTCGGTATATACCAGGAGTGGAGGCGCCAATGCCGCGCACCGCAAAATTGTTTCGTAATGGCAGCAGCCAGGCGGTCCGATTGCCGTCCGAGTTCCGCTTCGAGGGCAGTGAGGTCTTCGTCCGGCGCGACCAAGCCACCGGCGATGTCATCCTTTCGCGGCGACCGGAATCCTGGGACAGCTTCTTCGACTTGGCCAGGGGCGTGCCCGAGGACTTCATGTCCCATCGCGCCGACCAGCCGCCCCAGAAGCGCAGGCTCTTCCGATGAGCGAATACCTGCTGGACACCAACATCGCGAGTTACATTATCAAGGGTCATCCGGCGGTCCGCGGGCGGCTGGTTGCGGTCCCGATTCACGAGGTTTCGATCTCCGCCGTGACCGAGGGCGAATTGCGCTATGGAGCGGCGCGGCTGCCGGCCGGCGCGCGGATGAACCGGGTTGTGGAGGAGTTCCTGATCCGAGTGACCATCCACGCTTGGGACTCTGCTGCGGCGCGCGAGTATGGCCGGCTTCACGCCGCGCTGGAACGGGCAGGCGATGCGCCGGGCAACCTCGATACCATGATTGCGGCGCACGCTCTGGCGAGGGGTGCGGTCTTTATCACCCACGATAAAACCTTCGCGCGGATCAAAGGACTGAAGACGGAGGATTGGACCGAGGGTTAATCCGAACAACGCGTTGGATTAGGGACGCGGGACGGAATCGGCCGGCGTCCCGCGTCTTTTCAAGTTGGAGCCGTACAGGTATGCGGCCAGGTCCGCCATCTCCGAACCGCTGAACCTGGGCCAGGAGATCTTTTTCGACCGCATACGGCTCAACATCGCCGGCCCGTGCTTCCACAGAGCGGCTACGATCCCGAAGGACGTGATTTTCCCGGCCATGGCCGGCCGGCTAAGTGCTCCGCTGGACGGGTCGTCGTGACAAGTCTCACAGCGCTTTTTCGCAAAGACCTTCTTGCCCTGCTCCGGGTTGCCCCGCTCCTCAAAGAGCTGCGTCGAGACCAGGTAGCCCACCAGGCGGCGCATCTCCTCGTAGTCGAGCGGCGCCGGATTATCCGGTGTACGGAGTGAGTGGTTCCACATGGCCGCGGCGAAATCGGTCAGGCTGTATCGGGTAGGCCGGGCTTCGAGGGCCAGCTCTCCCTTGTGGCAGCCGGCGCAGCCCTTCGACGCAAAGATCTCCGCGCCGGACTCCGCCGAACCGGGCGAGAAAGCGGCGACGCGGCCCGGCGCTTGCGTGCTCCGCAGATACGCCAACAGATCCGTCATTTCCTGAGAAGAGAACCGCGGATAGGGAATCTCCGTCCGGTCGAGCTCCGCTTTCATCTCTCCGGAGTGACTCCACATCTGCTGCGCGAGCGCGATCGGGTCCGCGAGCGACTTCCAGGCCACTACCGGCTGGATGCCTTCGCGGCCCGCGGACCGGATGCCGTGGCACTCCACGCATCGATTGCCAAGAAAAACCCTCTCGCCGCGCTGGATGTCGCCAGGCCGGTCGAAGTAGCGGGCCGCAAAGAAATAGACGAACAGATCCGCCGCCTGCTGCTCACCGAGCTCGGGCCTGGCAACTCCCATTCGTTCCGCCGCGGCCCACATCACCGGAGCATGGTTCCACAACAGGCCCGCCATGACATAGGGACTGAAGCCCCGCGCCACGCCCCGCCCAAGGTCCGGCGCGCTCTTTCCGCCCTGCCCGTTGACGCTGTGGCAGACAACGCAGTTCTGCGCGCGGAATACATCCTTGCCGCGATCCACGTCCCCGGGCAGCAGGCTCGCCGCGGCGCAAATCCCCATGTGAGACGCGGCGATTACGAACAGCCAGCCCCATAACCGCTTCATCATTCGAGGCTATAACAATCGGAGAGCCTGCGCGGAAACGGGACAACCGGCCTGTGGAATCGACCTACTGCCGCCGCTCGCCGCCCGCTCTGAGCGACGCAACGGGAGACGAAGCGGGAGTCACCTTCACTGCGACATAAGAGGCCGGCGCCGTAACTATCGTGTCGGCCACGTGGTCCTCGCAATTCGCATCGGTGTGGGTCCAATTGCCATCCGTGTACGCGCCATCGCAAAAAGTCGAATGCGCCTTATCGATCGCCACCTGCTGCACGAAGACCGGAGAGGCGCTGATCTTGAGGATCTCGGCGACGGCCGCGTGATTGACATCGCGCGCGAACAGCGTCCGGAGCGCCGTAGCGTTCAAGTCTTCCGGTCGCACATTCACGCTGAAAGTGAAACGAGTGTTTCCGTACTCGTCGGAAGCCATCGCGGGGCCGCTATACGAATAGGTGATTCGATAAGCTGGCACCGGATATTCGTCCTGCACGGAAGGACAGAACATCGAACCACCGGGTTCTTGCCCGCCTTCCCCGCAGTACCGCTTGTCCGCTATTAGGGTCCTCTTTGTCGCGACCTGAACTGCCTCGGCGCCCTCGAACCTGATGGACGATAGGTCGGCGCCTGCCGGGATGTAGGCCGTGTTCGTAAATGGTTGGATCTCCACGGTCTCAACCGCCACCGTATTTCCCGTCGGCGATGCAGCCACCGCTCTGCCGGAGTTTGCCTTGGGACCAGCGGCGACAGCCAGGGAGGCCACAGCGATCGTCGCGAAAGTGAGTACCAGCGCTCTGTGTGTACTTCGATACATGATGTTCCCCCTCTGAACCGGACATTACATTCTGAAACTAAGATGTAATCGCTTTGGAACCTGTTTGTAACCCAGCTCTGATTCCATTACACAACAACCGCCTGAAGGTGGGTACTGGGGATTCGCGCGGGAAGGTGTTCTTTCGTACATGGGCTTCCCGGCGGCGGACGCTGGGGCCGTTACTGCAGCGTAATCTTCAGGTAACTGATGGAGCCGTTGCGGATGTCCACGTTGCTGGTGGCCTGTTTGCCGTCCTTCTCCACCGTGACGCGATACGCGCCGGCGGTGAGCGGGATGGCGGCGGGGGTGGTCTGCGTCATCCGATGCCCGTTCACATCCACGCTCGCGCCCGGCGGAATCGAGGTCACCATGAGGGTGCCCGCGATCGCCCGTAAGACGATGGGCGGCAGTTCCATGGGGCCGGATCCCACGTCCACATCGAAATGCTCCACCTGGTAGCCTGACAAGACAACCGAGAGGGTGTGGTGGCCGGGCGCGGCGTGGAGCGAACAGGGCGTGTTGCAGGCATCGTCGCGGTTGCCGTCGAGAGTCGCCTTGGCGCCGGCCGGACTGCTGGCGATGGCGACTGGCCGCGGGCCAATCACCGCGCGGGCCGGCGGACGCGGCTTCTCAGGCGCGATCTTAGGCGCCGGAGCGGACGATTGGGACTCCGTATCGGGCGATTGCTGGGCCGGCGCGGTAGCCGCGGTCTCCGCCTCCGGTTGCGCCGCATCGGTCTTGGCGGTCTCTGGCGTGGCGCCGGACGGTATGGGGCTGGGCTTGCCCTCGGCGGGGCCTGCCGGCGCCGGTGCGGCCGCCGCTTGGCCTGTCCCACCAGGCGCGGCCACCGGGCGGGCGGGCGCGCTCGGTTCGGGCGGTGCTTGCGCCAGTCCCAACGCTACTTGTAGCCGTTGCGCCAGGCCGCCCACCTTCTGGGGCAGATTGGGGTCGGCCTGCCATCCGATCAGCGCCAGCAACGCCGCAGCCACCAAAACGGCGGCCAGAAACGACCAGAACCCCGACTTGGATTTCCCGGGCCGTCCCGCCGGAACAGTGGTATCGTCGCGGCGGGGGTGGTGAGCCGGTGGCAGCTTACGCGCCGCTCCGGCGCCGACCATGGCCGTGGGTTCGTTCAACGCGCCGCCCCGCGCCATGGGCTTCCAACCCGGGCTGGCGGCGCAGGCCTTTTCGAGCGCCTCAACCATCTCCTGACAGTTGCGATAGCGCGCGTCCGGCTTTTTCGCGAGCGCCTTGAGCAGGACGGCCTCGATGGCGCCGCTCAGGGTCGCGTTCAGACGCCGCGGAGATATCGGCTCTTCCGCCACGATCTTGTAGACCACCGTGGTCAGTTGCTCGCCGGTGTACGGCTTGTCGCCCGTGAGCAATTCAAAGGCGATGACCGCCAGCGAGAATTGGTCCGAGCGCCCATCGACGGGCTGCCCCTGCACCTGCTCCGGCGACATGTAGTGCGGCGTTCCGACAATCGAGCCGGTCACGGTGAACTGATCGGACGCGGTGATCTTGGCGATGCCGAAATCCGCGATCTTGGCCGTGCCGTCGCGCGCGATCATGATATTGGCGGGCTTGATATCGCGGTGGACAATGCCCTTCTGGTGGGCGTAATCGAGAGCCACCGCGGACTGCCCCAGAACCGCGAAAAGCCGCTCGGGCGGCAGGGGAGAATTGGGCGCCATGATCTGGTCGAGCGTCGGACCATCCACGAATTCCATGGCGATGTAGGCCAGGTCGCCCTGCTGCTCCACGTCGTAAATGGTCACGATTCCAGGATGGGAAAGAATGCCAGCCGACCGCGCTTCCCGAAACAAGCGCTCCCGCAGCCGTTCGCTATCCTCCGGTTTTCCCCCGAGTTGGATGGTCTTGATGGCTACCGAACGGCCTATGTTGGGATCGATGGCGTGGTACACCACTCCCATGGCGCCGCGCCCCAGTTCCCGCACGATCTTGTAACGCCCGATGCGATCCATTCAGTTCTAGTGATAACACGAGTGGCAGCTTACTCGTAACGCAAGGATTCGATCGGGTCCAGACGCGCGGCTTTGATGGCGGGAAGCAGCCCGGCGATCAAGCCCACGGTCTCCAGCAGCGCCGTGGACGTCACCACCGCGAACGTGGAGATTCCCAGGTGCACGTCGCCCTCGCCGTGGGTGGTATGGAACAGCGGCCCGAGCAGCGGAAGCCCTCCCAGGTACCAGGTGACGGCCCAACCCACGGCTACGCCCAGTACGCCGCCCACGGTCACAATGGCTACCGCCTCCAACAAAAACTGTGACAGGATGGCGCGCTGCGTGGCGCCGATGGATTTGAGAATGCCGATCTCGCGCGTACGCTGGGTCACGGAGACCAGCATGATATTGGCAAGGCCCACGCCGCCGATGGCCAGCGTCAGCGTGCCCACGAATCCCAGCAGCACCCGCAGCGCGATGCCCATGGTATCCACCAGGCGCATGTACTCGTTGAAGACGAAGGTGCGCACGGCGTGATCGTCGTTCGGGGCGAAATTGTGCAGGCGGGCCAGGGTTTCGGTCACCTGGCGCACGGCCGTTTCCCGAAACACGGGGTTAGCCGGCATCCAGACAATATCGTCGGGATACTTCAAGTCTCGGAACAGCGAGGCGGTTTCGAAAGGGATGAACACGCACTCGTTGTCGGGGGTATTGTAGTTGGCGATCTGGGTCTTGGTCTGGAGCACGCCGGTGACTGTGAAGCGTAGGCCGTCGATGGTGATGTCTTCGCCCTCCGGCGGGAGTTCGCCGAAGAGCTTACCGGCCGCCTCCGCGCCCAGCACAGCCACGCGGCGCTTCTGGTTCTCGTCTTCCTGATCGAGCCAGCGCCCCGATTCGATGCTCATATTGCGGATGCGCCCGTAGGCCGGGCGGACGGAGCGCACCATGGTGGCGTAGGAGCGGTGCTCGTGGACCACAGTCCTCCCGCCGTCCATCATTTCCGGAGAGATTGCCAAGACCAGGGGAACGGTTGTGCGTATCTCGTCGATGTCGCTGGTTTCCAGCCGGATGCGCCGCCCCGCGCGCTCGCCGCCCGCCTGACTGGAAGTGTTCCCGCCGAACATCAGGACCAGATCCTGCCCGACGCTGCGGAAAGCGGTCCGCAGAGCCAAATGAAAACCGTCTCCATAGGAATACAGAATGACGAAACACGCCACCCCCCAAGCCAAACTGACGGTGGTGAGGATGCTGCGCTGCCGGTTGAACCGAAGCGCCTGCGCCGCTTCGTGAATGAGGGAAGCAAAAGTCATAAAAAGCTTGACAAGGAGACGCGGAGACGCAGAGAGAACCATATAAAAGGTCTTGTTCTCTCCATATCTGCTCCCTCTGCGCCCGAACGATGGGAAGGCGACGGACCCGCCAAACAATCCGAACCATTCTTGATTTTCTTCTCCGCGTCGGGGCGCCCGCTGCCCTTGCGGGCCCGCCTCCGCGTCAAAGATTTATCTCTCATACCGCAAAGCCTCCACCGGCGTAAGATGGGCAGCTCGCCAGGCCGGCCAGATGGCCGATCCCACGGCCACGATGCCCAGTGCCGCGAATGCCAGCGCCGTGGTCAGGCCGCTCACCGGCAAGCCGTCGAACATCTCCTGTTTGGGCATCCGGTTGACCGCGGCGGCCACGCCATAGGCCCCGATCCAGCCGCACACGCCGCTGGCCAAAGCCAGCAGCAGGCCCTCCAGAAAGAAATCCGCCAGAATCCGCCGGCTGGTGGCGCCCACGGCTTTTCGCAGCCCGATCTCGCGCGTGCGCTCGGTAACCGACACCAGCATGATATTCATCACGCCCACTCCGCCCAGTGTCAGCGTCACCAGCGAAATGGCGGCCAGGAACACGGTCATGGACGTGAAGACATTGTCCACCAGGCGGGCATTCTCCACGGTGTCCCAGATGTGTATGGCGCCGCCATCGGCGGGGTCGAAGCCGTGGTCGCGCGCCAGCACGCGCACCACCTGGTCGCGCGCGGCCTTCCACTGGTCGAGCGAAGCCGGCGTGTAGATCAGGTCGCTCACAATCCCGGGGTGGAAGTTCTCGTCGTCGGCCGGCGGAATGTCTCGGACCATGGCGGAGTACGGAACGAAGATCTTGTCGCTGTCCAGGCCGTTGTAGCTGCTGTTCTGGTTCTTGGGCGGCGTGAGACCGACAATGCGGTAGTCCAGCCCGTTGATGGCAATGGCGTCGCCGGGCCGCACGGGGCGCTCGCCGAACAACTGTTTGCGGACGTTGTCGCCGAGCACAGCCACGCGCGCGCCGTCGCGGTCGTCGGCGTCCACCAGGAATCGGCCGCGGTCCACCGGAATGTTGCGGATCTCGGAATATTCCGGTTCCACGCCCAGCACGCGGAACGTACCGCTGTTGAAGGGGCTGACCGCGTTCGCCGAGCTTTGCAGTTCGGCCACCACCGTGCGCACCAGGAAGCAGTTGGCGCGGATCTCGCGCACGTCGTCGTAATCCAGGCGCACCAACCTGCCCGCGCGCCGCCCGCCCGGCTGCATCTCCGTGCGGCCGTTGAACACGATCACGATGTTCTCGCCGATGTCGCGAAAGCGGTCGCGCTGCCCTCCCTTGAAGCCGTCGCCCATGGCCACAATCAGCACCATCGACGCCACGCCCCACGCAATTCCCGCCATGGTCAGGATACTGCGCAGCTTGTTGCGCATCAGGCTGGAAAAGACGTGCGCGAATAGTTCCTTCAGGTATTCCACGGCAGCCTATTGGAGAATCACCTGCTGCCCGAGCGACAGGCCCTTGGCAACCTCGGTCTTCGATCCGTTGCTGATGCCAGTAGTCACCGGGACCCGCCGCGTGCCGCTCTGCGCTGTGGCGTCCGGTATTTCCACTTCGGTCGAGTGGTCCTTCTTGTAAATGATGGCCCCTTCCGGAATGGCCAGCACGCCTTTCTTCTCCTCCAGCACGATTTCGGCGTTGGCCGTCATGGTGGCCAGAAGCTTGCGCGATTCGTTCGAAATGGAGACGCGCACCTCAAACGTGGTGACGTTGTCCTTTTCCACCCCCATGGGCGATATCTTGGTCACTTTCCCGGTGAACTTCTGGTCCTTGAAGGCTTCCACCGTAATGCGCGCCGGCTGGCCCAGGTACACCTTACCGATGTCGCTTTCATCGGCCTTGCCCTTGACGTAGACCTCGCGCAGGTCGCCGACCGTCATGATGAGGGTGGCGCCGGATCCCATCACCAGGATGGAACTCACGGCATCGCCCACTTCGCGGTCGCGGGAAAGGACCACTCCATCTATGGGGGAAACGATGGTGGCGTTGCGGACATCCTCTTCGGATTGGGAGAGCGCAGCTTTGGCCTGCTCCACCTCAGCCTCCGACCTGGCGATGGCGGCTTTGGTCACCCCCAGATTGACCTCCGCCTGCTGCTGCTTGTTGATGCCCATTTGATAGTTCTTCTCGGAGTCTTCGCGGTCGTTCTGGGAGATCAGGTCCGCCTTGAACATCTCCTGGGCGCGCTCCACGTTGCGCTTGAGGAACGGCAGGTCGGGACCGGCCGCCTCCACTTTGTTGCGTTCGTAATCCGCCTGGGCGCTCTTAAGCTGGGCTTCGGCCATGGCAAGAGCCGCCTGCGCCTGCCGCAACTTGGGCAGCAGATCGTTCTGATCGAGCTCGCAGATCACCTGCCCGGCCTTGACGGTATCGCCCACATTCACGGGGAGCTTCAGAATAATGCCGCTGGCTTTGGATTTGATGTCCACCTGCGTGACCGGCGTGATCTTTCCGGTGGCCACGACGGAACGCGCCAGGTCCATCCGCTCCACAACGGCGAGCTTGTCGGGATCAATCTTGGCCGGGGTACGGCCGACGCTGCGCAACGAGAAGAACGCCACGCCCCCAAGGAGCAAAACCACCCCCGACACGATCCAGCGGGCTAGGCCGCGTTTACGGTTCGCCATTGTTTGTCCCTAACTACATCTTTACGCAGATCGACGGTCCAGGGTTCAGACGAAAAGCCGCCGCCATCGGCTGCGATGCGATGGAGGAATGAAATCCCGCCGCCTTGAGGCGACCTACCGCCGGCTCGTGTCTGCGGCCGATTCCGACCGCAACGGAAAGGCCGGTAAGGACTTGATCCGGGGGATCTTCGGGAAAGACGCCATTGCCGAAGATTCGATTCTCTAATCTTCCGCGACCCACAGCCATTCGACTGTGCCATTGATTGGGTGATGGTTGGCCACGGCGACCGATCCAGAACGTCACGGGCAAGGTCGGCAAGGGCCCACAGGGTGTAAACGTTCAAAGGCTGGCAATTGACAGTACACGCGGCTAGTCTGGAGCTAAAATAGACTCCGGAGTCCGATGGAGGTCCGATTATGCGAGTGGCAACAGTGCTGCTTGCGTGCGCGGTCGTCGTCTCCGCCGCACAAACCAACGCGCCGCTCCCTTCCTTTGAAGTTGCTTCCGTTAAGCCGACCCCTCCTGCCGAGCAGTCGCGCCCTTTCCGTATGCAAGGCTTTGGCCGCCCGGGGCAGTTCACCTGCACAAACGTATGGTTAAGCAGCCTCATTCAGATGGCTTACGATGTGCCGCGGTAACAACGCGACCTGGTGGCGGGCCTTCCAACGGATCGCGGCATGTATGACATTGCGGCGAAGGTCCCCGCGGGCACAACCAGTGAGCAGTTCCTTGTGATGCTCCAGAACCTCTTGGCCGAGCGCTTCGGCGTGGTCGTCCATTGGGTTGAGAAAGAGTTTCCCAGTTACGACCTGGTGGTGGCAAAAGGCGGTCCGAAACTGAAAGAGGCCGAGAAGCGGCCTGCGGATGCGCCGCCCGTAGATCCGTCGCAGCCCTTCGAATGGCCGGACGGAGGCTGGCCAGTGCTCCCTCCAGGCATCCCGAGCATCGGTCTCTATGCCAGACGAGGAACCCAGATGGGGTATCTCGCAGCCAGGATGAAAACGGTCCCTGACCTGCTTCGGACATTACAAACCCTGATGGACCGCCCGCTGACGGACAAGACCGGACTGACGGGAACGTACGATTTCACTTTGGAGTTCTTACCGCCGGGAAACGCAGCTTATACGCCTCCGCCCGCCGATCCGTCGGAGGGCGCGGGCGAACCGGCGCCTGATGTGTTCGCGGCGCTGGAGCGCCAACTCGGGTTGAAGCTGGTAGCCGGCAGGGATCAGGAAAAGGTGTTGGTGGTCGACAAATTCAACCTGAAACCCACGGAAGACTGATATCGAGCGCCGCACCCTATTTTTCCGCCTGCTGCTGGTTGCAACGCTTCGCAGCGTTACGTTGCGTGCCGCCAATTCTCAATAGTCAGGCTAATACCGGTATTTTGAATTGCCCGGAAGTCCTCGGTGTTGCCGGTTACAAGAGGCATCCGAAGCCGAACGGCGATGGCTGCAATTAGGCAGTCTGGCAGCTCGAGAACGGCTCCTTGCTTTCGCGCCGTTGCCTTGATCCTCGCCGCGGCGAGGTAGTCGGCATCAATCGGCGTGATCTGTTCGTTTCGGCTGAGCCATGCTAGAGCCTTTTTCAACTGGCTGGCGGCCGACTTTAGTTCAAGACCGTAGACGATCTCGTAGACGGTCACGCTGGTAAAGGTGAACACCCCGTGCCGCTGTGCGTAGTTCGCGGCACGCTTGGCCACTGCCTGGTCGTGTCCTTTAAGATACTCGGAGAGAATGTCCGTATCCAAAAGGGACTTGACCATCGCTCAGATCGCGCCGGACGGGCTGGCCGGGCGGCGTCTTTCCTCATACGCGATGGCGACAACCTCATCCAGCAAAGCAGCGTCTTCCGGACTGCCAAAGAGGCCCAGCCCCTGTTCGAATACCGTTTCGGGGTGGGAGGAGATCGGCCTTCCGGCGATTAGAACCTCGCGCATCAACACGTCGAGCGGCACGCCCTTCACGCGCGCCTCGGCGCGGTAGGCCTTTTCGACATGCGACGGGAGATCGAGCGTGACCGTCATGGATCAACCCCTACGTTCTAGCTTAACCCGACCGCCGCCCCTGCGTCCCCCTACTTCTCCGCCTGCTGCTGTTTCACGTAGGGGTTCTTAATATACTTCTCGGCTTCCGCCTGCGCGCCTTGCGTGTCATCCTTAGTCCGGGCGGCCTGGTTGTATTCGCTGACGGCGCGCTCCCTCTGCCCGGAAATATCGTAGATCTTGCCCAGATTGATGTGCGCCCAAACCTCCGTCCATTTCGGGTCCAGGTCGCCGTTTAGCACTTCGTGGAACTCGTTGGCGGCAGATTGCCAGGTGGCCTGCAGGAAGTAAACCTCGGCCTTCCGGTAATGCGCCAATGAGCTGAGGCGGTTCGTGTCGAGCGCCTTGTTGTATTCCTTCAAGGCGTCGTTATACTGGTTCAGTTCCGCGTACTGCTCGCCGCGGCGGATGGCCACCCCCACCCGTATGTCCGGGCTGTAACGCAGCACGTGGTTGTCCGGGTCGACAATCACGTTCTTCGGCTTGCCGAATGTATCCACCGTGAACTCCGAGGAAGTGCCCTGCACGTCCACGGTCTTCACCTCCGGCGCGCTTTCGGTTTCGATCTTCAAGGTCACCGGCATGTTGAACGTATCCATGTCCTGCGTGATCTTGCCCATCACGCGGAAGCCCTTCTGAGTCCGGAAAATGGTGTATTCCAGCTTGAACTCCGGCGCCTGGCTCGATTCGATCCATTGGGTGAAGAAATATCCCAGATTCCGGCCCGCCGCGCTCTCCACCGCCTTACGGAAATCGTCGGTGGTCGCCGCTTTCCAGAGATTATCCTTGGCGTACGTCTTCAGGGCCTCGGAGAATTTGTCGTCGCCGATCACCGCCCGCAGCATACCCAACACGGCCGCGCCCTTGCTGCCCGTCAGCGCCCACAACTCCGGCGAATAGTCCTCCTCGCGCGCCGACTGGATAATGGGCACGTCGTCCACCGTCAGCGCCTCAAGCATGTCGTCGTGCAGCGCCGCATCCATCGCGGCCGCGCTGGTCTCGTGCTCCACCCAAAGCAGCTCCGAGTACGCCGCCAGCCCGTTCACCAGCCACAAATGGTTGCGGGTGGCGGCGGACACCTCTTCTTCCCACCACTGCCGTGAAATCTGGTTGGCCAGCAGCCTGGCGTTCACCCGGTTGCCGACGCCCGCCGGCGAAAGGAAAATCAAGCCCGGCGCCGCGTAGCCGTTGGGCCCGCCATCCTCGGTTTCCACCACCGTCAAATTGGCGGCCAGCGGCAGACCGAACGTTCCCGTGAACCAGGACATCTGCTTGCCGATCTCGTCGCCGTAAGCCTGCGCCATCTCCGCCTCCGGGCCGCGGAAATAGAGAGATGTGGTGACGCCCTCCGACGGCACTTTCGCCGGATCGCCTTTCACCACCGCGATGCTGCCGGGAAACGAGCGGTGCTCGAACTTGAACTCCACCGTGCTCTTTCCATTGGCGCTCTGCGGCGCGGAATCGAGTCCGCTGGCCAGCACCTTGTATCCGTCCGGCACGGTGATCCGGAAATCGGCGGCGAACCGGTCCGTCGAATAGCCAGCCACCGGAAACCATCGCCCGGGATACATCAGGTACGCGAAGTCCGGGTGGATGGCCGCGAACTTGACGCCGTACACGGGCGACTCCTCTTGCCCCGTCAGCTTGCCGTCGTAAGAGAAGGTAATCGTGACGGGCTGGCCTTTTACCAGCGCCGGGTCGAAGCTCAGGCGCACGCTCGAATCCTGCTGGTTGCGCGCGGCCGGAATCTCGGCGCCCTTCTGATCGACCACCCTCGATACGTTGAGCGCGTTATTCAGGTCGAAAGAGGCCGACGTCACGCCGTCGTCGAGCGGCGTGAGTTGCAGGGCCGCCTTCGCCGAGAGGGTCTGTGCGGACGGCGAAATCTCCGCGTCTATGGTCACCTGAGTCACGTCGATGCGAGCCAGGCGGCCGTTCTGCGCCGGCGCTTCCGGCGCCACGGCCAGGAGCAGCAGGCCGGCCGCCAGCGGCGCCGCGGCGCGAATCGAAAGTTCACGATACATGGGCAACTTGTCCTTCCAGAATCTCTTGAACGATTGCGGCGGCGCGCCGCGGGGCGCCCTCGCCGCCCGAAAGCCGGGCGCGCACCTCCGCCAGACCAGCTTTCATGCGGTCCAGCGCGGCGGCGTCCCCGAGCAACCGAAGCCCCTCGCCGGCAATTCGCTCCCCCGTCATCTGGCTTTGCATCAGCTCGGGAACTACGGCTCGTCCGGCGATCAGGTTCACCATCGAATAGAACGGAACGTCCACCAGGAACTTCCCGGCCAGCCAGCTCGCGGCCGTCACTTTGTAAAAAGTCACCATCGGCGTTCCCAACAGGGCCGCTTCCACGGTAACGGTTCCACTTGCGGCCAGCGCGAGATCGGCGTGCGCCATGACATCCCAGCTCTCTCCTTCAATCGCCTTTATGGGCGAACCCGCCAGGCGTTCCTGAAAAAAGGCCGCTCCGGCGGTCGCGGATGCCGGCAGCACCCAATTCGCGGCCCGCTCCCGCTCCATCCGCCGCACCGCATCCATCAGCGCGGGCAAATGGCGCGCGGCTTCTCCGCGCCTGCTGCCTGGCAGTACTCCTATTAATGGACGGTCCCCGGCCAGACCGTGTTTCCGGAAAAATTCGTCGCGGCTCAGGGACGGACGCACCAAACCGGCCAGCGGATGGCCGATGTAAGTGGCCCTCACGCCCTCCTGCCGGAAGAATTCCTCCTCGAAGGGGAAGATGCACAGCACGCGCTCCAGGGTTCGGCGCATTGCCTTCAGCCGCCCTCTGCGCCACGCCCACACCTGCGGCGCCACCAGGTACACCACCGGAACGCCCTGCCGGCGTAACTGCCGCGCCACGCGCAGGTGAAAGTCCGGGGAGTCCGTCAGGATCGCCAGGTCCGGCTTCTCGGCGCGCGCGGCCGCCAGCAGCTTCCGGTATTCCCCGTAAACACGCGGAATGTGGGCTACCACTTCCAACAACCCCACCACCGCCAGGCTGGCCGCATCCACCACCGTGCGCACGCCGGAAGCCCGCAGGTGGGGACCCGTGCAGCCGAAGAAATCGATGTCCGGCCCGAGCGCTCGCAGTTGCTCGGCCACCAGCGAAGCGTACAGGTCGCCCGACGCTTCTCCCGCCGAGATCAGAATCTTACGGCGCATTCCACTTAGAGTGTAGCGTGCCGCCCTGATACAATCGGACAACGGATGTCCACAGGAGCCGAGCAACCCAAATCCACGGTAGAAGAACTCGCCGCGCGCTTTCGCGGGGAGATGATTCCCGTCACCACCAGATTTTCCTATTTCTCCACCCTTCCCATCGCGGAAGACGATTTGAAGCAATATCTCAACGACCCGATCGCAGCCCTCCCGCCGGCCGCCATCGCCGCGCTGCCTCCCATCGGCGTCATCCTCGCGCCGTATATCGAGAAAGGCAACGGCAAAGGCGGCGACTCGGTCTCTTTCGAACACCCCGCCGAGGCCCGCCAGATCCCCTCTTCGCGGCTGGAACTGAGCGGCATGACCATTCTCGCGATGGCCGTCAAGGACATGGAAATGGCCGATTACCACTACCAGTTCTACAACGCCATCGCGGCCCTGCTGGCGGATACCTGGTCCGCGGATGTCCAGGAGAGTTTCTTCCGCACCATCCGCGAAGAATTGAGTGCGGAAGTCCACGGCGAAGTCGATGAGAAAAGCTGGCATCTCAAGCAGGCGTTGATGCGCCGCCAGACCAACGTGCGCAAGGAAACCAAGCTTTTCCGCGAATACGCCCGCCAGGCCTTCGAGGACACCCTCACGCTCTACCTCCACGGCGCCTGTTGCGATATCGACGTCGAGACCGGCCCCCGCCAGATGCCCAGCCGTTATCTGCGCCGACGCCTGGAGTTGCTGATCGCCCTGTTCCCCCCGCCGGAAGGCTACGCCGTGTTGCCCGAACAGTTGAAGACGCGTTAGCTCCCTGCCCCGCCGCGCTATGCTGTCTTGAGGAGGAATTGACCATGAAGTCTCTCTTGCTATGCGGCGCGCTGGCCGCCGCCAGTCTGGCATGGGCGCAAAGCCCGCCGGCCACCGAATCCAAAGCCATCGGCGGCAAGACCATTACCATCAAGTACTGTTCGCCCAGGGTCAACAGCCGCGCCGGCAGAATCTTCACCAAGGACGGACTCATCAGCCACGACGCCACCTATCCCGTCTGGCGCGCCGGCGCCAATGACGCAACCGCCCTCCATACCGACGCCGACCTCACCATTGGCGATCTCAACGTCCCCAAGGGCGACTATACTCTATACGTCGATATCGCCGACCCGGAGCACTGGATTTTGATTGTCAACAAGCAGACCGGCCAATGGGGGCTGACCTACAACAAAGCGCAGGATCTCGGCCGCGTCAGGATGACCATGAGCAAGCCGCCGGCGCCGGTCGAAGACATGAAGTTCACTATCGACGCCACGGGCGGCAACAAGGGCAAGCTCGAGCTGGCGTGGGAGAACCACCGCGCCTCCGTGCCACTAACGGTGAAGTAGGGCGGACCGGGGCGCCCACTCTTCTGTGGGCCCGTCTGCCTTCTTTATTCTTCGTGGTTGCCATTCCTGGCGGCATTCTTCCCCTGGCGCGAGTCCCAATCCGGCCGGCTCCAGCCCCCCGCGGGCTGCGCGCGGCGCCCGTATCAAAACCTCACTCCCGTGTCAAAACCTCACACTATCCCCAACAAAACAAGTGTGCTACCATGAGGCACAAAGTTTGGGAGTGGATATATCTGCGGGCTTGCCGGTAACCGGTTGCGTCGTCGCTGCCCCCGCACGGGGTTAGCGGGTTCCCTGGTTTGCGGGCTGGAACCGGAGACCCTTGCGTGCGCTCGAGGGTACGGAAGGAAGCGGGAAATTCGGGAAATGGGAGAATTAGGAATGTCACCGAAACGAATGGCGCTGGTCATCTGCGCCATGGCTCTCCTGTGCGGCTGCGTATTTGGTCAATCGGCGCCCGGCGCACTCACTGGAACCATCTTGAATTCCAGCCATGCGGCCGTGCCGGGGGCCAAGATCGAAGCCAAGGACCCCGCTACCGGCATGCTCCGAGATACCGTTTCCGGACCTGACGGAATCTTCGTATTCAACAGCCTGGAGCCGCGTAAGTACGGTCTGACCGCGAAGGCCGCCGGCTTCAAGACCCTGATCGTGAACGATATCGACGTCACCTCCAGCACCACGCGGGACTTGGGCAATTTGACGCTGGCGCCCGGCGCGGTCACCCAGGAAACCACCGTTGTCGCGCCCGCCACGCCCGTGCAGACCGCGTCCAGCGACGATTACAAGCTGGTGGACAGCGACCAGATGGCCAACCTCACCGTCAAGAACCGCGATCTGTTTGCGTTACTCGTCACCCTGCCCGGCATCTACTTGAACAATACCTATCTGCTTGACCAGGGTGACGACGTTACCAGCGAAACCAACGGCCTCGGAAGTCTGTCCATCAACGGCGGCGGCGCCGGCCGCGTCAACTTCACGGTGGATGGAGTAACCGACATGGACACCGGACTCAATACAGCCACCCATTTCGAGCCAACCATCGATACCATCGCCGAAATACGCGTCCTCACCAGCAATTATCAGGCTGAATTCGGCCGCAACTCCGGCGGCAACATTGCCGTCGTCACCAAGAACGGCGGCCAGGAGTTCCACGGCTTGGGCTATGCCAACATCCGCAGCAATACGCTCAATGCCAATTCCTACTTCAACAACCTGAGTAACACCCAAAAGAGCGTTTCCCAGTACTTCGTCGGAGGCTTCACCATCGGAGGGCCGGTGTACGTCCCCAAGTCCTGGAACACCCAAAAGAAGAAGCTGTTCTTTTTCTTCTCCCAGGAATACACCAAACAAACGCCCGCCACCGATACCGGGGTCGCCATGGTCCCGACCGCGGCGCAGGATAAGGGCAATTTCTATGACCGCTGCGTCGCCGGGACGGGGACCGGTCCGGGGTCTTCTCCTTGCACCCCGGGCTACACCGACGGCAACGGAGCCAACCAGGACGCATCCCTGCGCGATCCCACCACGGGCAATCCTCTGCCGGGCGGCAACCTCAACGCCTTGAGAGGTACGTCGTATTACGACCCCACTTCGGTGATGTACGGCCAGACCATGTTGGATTTCCTCCCTCCGCCGAACATCTGCACCGCCGCGGCCGGCATCTTCAATAATTCGGCCATCCGCGGCCTCCCCGGGTCCAGCACTTGCCCGGCGGGTTTCCTGCCCAATAACCTCGGAATCTGGAACTACAACTACAACTACTTCTGGTCCTTCAACGAAAAGGACCGGCGGCGCAACGACACCGCGCGCCTCGACTTTAATTTGACCTCCAAGCTCACCGGCTGGGGCCGCTACATCAACGACTACGATCAGCTAACCGCTACCAACAACGGGATCGCCGCCCTCAACTCGGCGGGCGCGTGGGAGCCGCTTGCCTACATCCGTCCCACCCCCGGGCACGGATATGCGGGAGGACTTACCTACGCGATTTCCCCAACCCTCACCAACCAGTTGACGCTCGGCAAGAGCTACGACACCTGGGACTGGTATCCCCAGGATGAGAGCCAGTTGGCGCGCGCGCGAATGAACGATCCGCCCTCGTTCACCGGCATCGAGGTGAATGGCATCTTCACGAACGATGTCAACAACCCGCGGCCCACTCTGTCCGCCGGCAGCCAGAATTTCTTCGTTGGCGTGCCGTCGCTCAACTTCGGCGGCGGCGCCGAACCCAACGAGAGCGGTTCCAACGTCGCCCTTTGCAACGGCCAGCAATGCCCTTTCACGAACTGGAACGAGATCTACACCGGCAACGACGTCCTGAGCAAGGTGAAGGGCAAGCACAACCTGAAGGCCGGCGTATACGTCGAGCGAACCGTCAAGAGGCAGCAGGCTAACCAGGGCCCCTACGTGGGGGCCTACAACTTTGCGGGCGGCGGCGCGGGCATGCCCGCGGACACCCAGGACGGATTCGCCAATGCTTTCCTCGGCAACTTCAACAGCTACAGCGAGGGCACGCGGTCCATCGGGGACTGGTGGTATTGGGATATCGAGCCGTTCGTGCAGGATAGCTGGCGCGTCACCCGCCGCCTGACCCTGGACTTGGGCGTGCGTTTCTACCACATGCCGCCCATCGCGAACACTTCCATCAATCAGGCCGTGTATGTGCCTTCCGCATACACCGCCGCCGCTGCCGAGCGGATTTACTATCCCGGCTGCAAGGTCTCCACGGCTAACGGACCCTGCCCCGCCGCGGACATGTACGCAAGCGACCCGGCAACCTCTACCTCGACGTACTACGCTTTCGCGGGGACCCTCGTGCCGGCGGAGGTGGGCGGCTACACCACCACGCCGACCCCCTTTCCCGGCATGGTGATCGCAGGCAATGGAACCGGGGTCCCGCTGGGGCTGTTCACCACGCGGAGCATCTCCCCAGCGCCCCGTTTGGGCTGGGCGTGGGACGTGTTCGGAAATGGCAGGACAGCCGTTCGCGGCGGCATCGGCGAGTTCCAGAACCGCGGCGATTTCAGTACCATCGCCGGCGCCACCGGGCAGCCGCCGGTTACCTATGGCCAGACGGTTTATTACTCGAACATCAATGACATCGCCACGGATAGCGCGCAACTGTTGCCCAACGCGGCCATCTCGCCCCTCACGCCAACCTCCGATTTTATTGGCAGCCAGAAAAACGAAACCACCTACAACGGCAGCTTCATGATCCAGCAGAACGTGGGATTCTCCACGGTCGTCGAAGCTTCCTGGGTTTTCGACCTGGCCCGCCACATGCCTGCCACTTCGCCCATTAACTACACGCCCATGTTCGCGGCCTACAACCCGTCATGGGTCAGCCCCATGGCGCAGTACCTGCTGAACCCGGCGAAGAACGGCGGCCTGACGCAAGGCAACGTGGATTCGTCCGATCTCAACCTCAACCCCGAGTACTTCTATGGATCCTCGTTGTGCCCTGGGTGCGTAGCCGGTCTCGGCCCCCTCAGCGCCAGTAACTTCGACATGAACTCGGATACCAACGCTTTGGAGATCGCCGTTCGGCGCAACTTCACCAGGCGCCTGTCCTACGGCTTGGCCTACACCTTCATGAAGACCATGAACGCTTTCGGCAACGGCGGCAGCGGCGTCGTCGGCGCACACGACCCTCTCTTTCCCGACCGCGACCGAAACCTGGGCCCCACTTATCTGTCGACGCCTCAGTCGATTACGGTCAACTACGTCTACCAGGTCCCGAACCTCGGAGAGAAGTTGAATTTCAAGCCGCTGGGCTGGGTTACCGATCATTGGACCTGGTCCGGCATCACCCAGTGGCGCAGCGACATCATGACCGGCATCCCCTCCTGCTGCGGAAGTTCAGGCTTCACAGGGTATAACAACGCCAGCGACCCCCTTGAGGATTGGACCGGCTCGGCCGACGCCGCCCGCTATTTCGTGACGGGCAACTACCACCTCTCCTCCGCAACGCCCGGCCAACTCATCAACGAGTCCGCCTTCACCATTCCGTTCCCGTGCAGCGCCAAACCCTCGACGAACCCTCGTCTTGGCGCGGGAGAGAACCCGGAGTGCTTCGGCAACGCCGGAGCGGGCGAGTTGATTAACGTCCCCGGCACGCGCGTGCTCAACTTCGATATGTCGTTTTCCAAAAGCTTCCCGCTCAAGAGCGAAAAGCGGTCGCTGGTGTTCCGGGCTGAGATGTACAACATCTTCAACCACCCCGATTTCACCATCGGCAACTCGACCATCGCTCCCACCTACGATTGGAATAACTGGAAGAACGGCGCCCTCGTTCAGACCAACAGCGCCCTCGGCCAATACACCGGCACCCTCAACCCCCGGCAGATGTCCATGGCCCTCCGCTTCCAGTTTTAGGGTAATGCGGCAAGCAGAATGCGTTCGCGGCTCTTCGAACCGAGCCGCGAACGTAAGAGAGCGGTTGCAGGCGTGATGCTATTCGTCGCGACTTTGGACGCACACCATTAAAGTGGGGTGGGCCTCTTCTTCCTGTTCCTTCGTAAACCTGCGCGGCCCTTGCCCGCAATCCCCGTCCGATACCGTTTTTCCGCGACCAGCCGATGAGATGAGGGAAGGAACTTGCGCCCATCCGGCGCAGGCTGGTCAAAACCATGAAACGTCAAGCTTGGCGCTCCGCACGCCTCCGCTGCTTGTTGCCGCTCGCGATAGGGGCCTTCCCTACCTTGCTTCCCGCGCAGGCTGTCAGCCCGGGTATCGCGTTCTCGCCGGTCACACTGGACTTTAAGTACACCACTGGAAACCCTCTGCCGGCCGCTCAAACGCTACAGATCAAGAGCACCGGGGCCGCGTTGAATTTCACCATCCCCCCGGTGGCGGCGGAATGGCTGAGCGTGTCCGCCAATAGCGGCACAACCACGGCAAGCGTCAAGGTCTATGTCAACCCGACATCCATGGCGTCGGGGAACTATGCCGGCGCGATCGTGGTCAATGCGCCTTTGGCCGCGACGCCCTCGCTGACCTTCAATGTCACCATGGAAATCAGCGATCCGCCGCCGGTCCTCAGCGCCAGTCCCACCAGCCTCACGTTTCTCTATGCCACCAGCGACCCCGCGCCTCCGGCCGCCCAACCGGTCGTGATCGCCAGCTCGGACGGAGCCGCTTCCACCACCGTTTCCGTCACGGGTGGCGCCTGGCTGGTCGCGACGCCCACCAGCATTCTGACGATCGCCGGGATCCCCGGAACGGAGTCGGTAAGCGTGAACCCGGCCGGTCTCGCGCCGGCTACCTATATCGGTACGGTTAAGTTCACCCCATCGACCCTCGGAGCCGCGCCCATAACAGTTAACGTCACCCTCACCATCAGCGCCGGCGTTCCAACCATCACCAACCTGTGGCCTCCAGGCGGGCTGATTGGCTCGTCGAGTATGCTGATCACCGTCACCGGCCAGAACTTCATGAGCAATTCCACCGTTTCGATCGGCGCTGTGAAATTGCCGGCCCCCAATGTGCTCACGTCGACCACCATGCTGCTGACGATGCCGGCGGCGGAGATGCTTGCGGCCGGGTCGCTGCCCATCACCGTCACCACCCCCACGGCCGCATCGCCATCGGCCACTACGCTCGCATCCACTTTCCAGGTGTACTTCCCGGGGCCGCAAATCCTGGCCGTCACCGACGCCGCCAGCTACGCCATAGGCAACGTCTCGCCCGGAGAGATGATCACGATTTACGGGCTCGGCCTCGGCCCCGCGGTCGGGGCATCGCTCACCGTGTCCGACCCCATCGCCACCAGCCTCCCGGCCAGCCCCGCCGCCGCGACGTCGGTAACCATCGACGGCAAGTCGGCACCGATACTCTACACCAGCGAGAACCAGGTCAGTTGCATCGTGCCGTTTAACGTGACCACCGGCGGACAGGTGAACGTGTCGGTGACATACAATTCCATCTCTTCCACTGTGGTGGCCAAGGTCAACGCTGTGGCAGCCGACCCGGGGCTGTTCACTCTGAATTACTCGGGAAGCGGCCAAGGCGCTATCCTCAACTTCAACCCGGCGACCGGCGATTATACCCTCAACGGCCCGACCAACCTCGCCATCAAAGGAACCACGTGGGCGGTGCTCTATGTGACGGGTTTCGGCCTTACCAGTTGCACCGATATTCCGGCGAACGGGGCCACTCCGGCCAGCGACTGTAACGCGACGGCGACGGAGGATAACCTGATCGCCGGCGATGTCACGCCCAATCTGGCCGTGGCGGTCACCATCGGCGGCATCCCGGCGCCCGGAGCGGTGGTTCAGGCGCCGATCGGGTCGGTGCCGGGACTGATGCAGGTGAACGTGCCTGTTCCCGCCGGCGTTGCATCGGGCAATGTGCCCGTGGTCGTTTTGGTAGGACCGGCCGGCGCCCAGGTGTCCAGCCAGGCGAACGTGACCATGGACGTCAAGTAGCCCATGCTCCGGGATATACCGCCGAGACGCAGAGATGCCGAGTTTAAAGGGTTCTTCTCCGCGTCTCTGCGCCTCGGCGGTGAACCCGTCTCCGTTCTGGGCTACACTGTTCGGTGGAAATGAATCACCGGAGGGCGTTCTTTCGGTCGTTCGCGGGCGCCGGCCTCGTCGCCGGCGGCGCGGTGGGGGCGCAGCCATCCGCCTCGGAGTCCGACCGCCAGTATTGGCTGCAAGTGCTCGGCAAATTGGCCGACCCCGTCCTTACCAATCTGGCGGCCGGAACCCTCAGGCTCAATATGCCGGTCGAATGCGTCACCGGCAATGTGGCGGACCGGCGCAGGTACACGCACCTGGAGGCCTTGGGCCGCCTTCTGGCGGGCATCGCGCCGTGGCTGGAGGCTCCCCTTCCGCCAGGCAGCGAGCGGGATGCCCAGCAACGTTGCGCCACCCTGGCCCGCCAGGCCATCGGTTCGGCCACGGATCCCAAGTCGCCCGATTACCTTAACTTCCATGAGGGCGGCCAGCCGCTTGTCGATTGCGGTTTCCTGGCGCAAGGCTTGCTGCGCGCTCCCAACGAGTTGTGGAAGAAACTGGATGCGCCGGTGCAGCGCAATCTGGCCGCCGCGCTCGCTTCCAGCCGCGCCATCACGCCCGGCTTCAGTAACTGGCTTTTGTTCTCCGCCACGGTGGAGACCGCGCTGGCGCTCATGGGCGAACCGTGGGACGGCATGCGCATCGATTATGCGATCCGCCAGCACCAGCAATGGTATCTGGGCGACGGCGTATACGGCGACGGCCCGCACTTTCACTGGGATTACTATGACAGCTACGTCATCCACCCGATGCTGCTCGACGTACTGCGGAATATCGCGCCGCACAGCCGCGCCTGGAACAGCTTTCTTCCGGATACTCTGGCGCGGGCCAAACGCTACGCCGCCATCGAGGAGCGCCTGATCGCTCCGGATGGCGCCTTCCCCGTCGTGGGACGTTCCGTGACGTACCGTTCCGGAGCTTTTCACTTGTTGGCCCAAGTGGCGCTGCTCGGCCAGTTGCCCCCCGGAATCGGCGGTCCTCGCGTGCGCGGTGCGCTCACCGCGACGATTCGCAGGACCCTGGACGCGCCGGGGACGTTCGACGGCGGCGGGTGGCTGACGGTGGGCTGTTGCGGCCACCAGCCCCACCTGGGCGAAAACTACATTTCCACCGGGAGCCTGTACCTCTGCGCCACCGTCCTGCTGCCCCTCGGTCTCGCCCCGGACGATCCGTTCTGGAGCGGCGCAGCCGAGGACTGGACCTCCCGGCGCATCTGGCGCGGCGAAGACGCTCCCGCCGATCATTCCATTTAAAGCGCGCGCCGGAAAGAGTCAGGCCCCCGAATGGCGCTTGAATATCTGGGGGATGTTCTGCGAAAACGCCGAACGCGCCAGTACCATGTCGCAGCCGGAGTCGTGAGCCCGCTGCTTTAACTCGCCCTGCACGTGCGACACGTACCCGATCAGGCTGATGGACTTGGTCTCAGCGCCGGCCTTGAGCGCGGTAATCAAAGCTAACGGATCGGCCGCTTCAAAGTTAAGGTCCAGAATGATGATCGCCGGCTTTTGTTGCGCCTTCTCCAGGGCTTGCTGAGCATCCTTGACGAACTCCAGATTGAGACCCGCGCGCTTAGCCGCGTCGGCCAGCTTTACGGAAAAAAAGAGATCGTTGAGGACCGCCAGAACTCGCTTCGGTTCCTTTGTCTGCATAGGGATAAGCTCGGCTGCCCAGTCGAAATTGCGGGGGGGAACTATCCAATCCTACCACGGATCCGATTGCCCGCGTTTTCGCGGCCCGTACCGGGCGTACCGGGACAGGCCCTCTCGCTTCAGTGGTGGTACGTTATAGGAGGTGCTCCTTCGCAGCGCATGGGTACCCCACCTGCGCCCGTCCGCTTGTTCGGCCGCCGTGCCTCTAGCGAAGTTCGACCGACCATCCCAGACACTCCACCGCCGAGGTGCATATGATTTCGATCCGTTCCGTTGCGCTCGCGCTCATAGCGGCGCTGGCCTTTGTTTCTTGCAGCCGCGATCCGAACGTCGCCAAGAAACGGTACCTGGACAGTGGAAACAAGTATTTCGATAAGGGCAGGTTCAAGGAAGCTTCCATTCAATACCGCAACGCCATCAAGATCGATCCGCGCTACGGCCTGGCGCATTACAAATTGGCGCTGGTCTCCCTGAAGAGCGCTCCGCCGGACATAGGAGGGGCGGTAAGGGAAATGCGGAGGGCCATGGATCTCCTTCCGGACAGTCAACAGGAACACTGGGATGCCGAGGTCAAACTCGCCGAGATCTACCTGGGTCCCGCCGTCAAACACGACGATAATCTCCTGGCGGAGGTCGAGGGCTTCTGCAAGGATTTGCTCAAGCGCGATCCCAACTCCTTCGACGGCCATCGCCTGGTTGGCAACCTGAACTACACCAAGGCGGATGTGGCCTTTCAGGCCAAGCAGAATGACGATGTGAGTAAGTATCTGGACGCGGCCTTGGTGGAGTACCGCAAGGCCGACGCGATACAGCCGGGCGACCAGGCCGTGGAGATGCAGTTGGCCCGCGTCCTCTGGCGGAGTGGCGACCTTCCGGCCGCGGAGCAGGGCTTTCGCGCCATTATCGCCAAAGATAAGACCAGCCTGGAAGCCTATCGCGAACTCTACGCGTTCCTGTGGGGGCAGAACAAACACGCGGATGCCGAGGCGGTGCTGAAAAGCGGGTACCAGAACAATCCCAAACAGTACGCGTTCCTCATCTTGCTTGCTTGGCAGTACGTTACCGATAACCGCCGCGACGACATGCTCGCCGTGCTTCAGCAGCTTAAGTCCAAAGCCGGCGAATACCCCAGGGCGTATTTCGACGTGGGCGATTTCTACCTCAGGGCTGGAGACGGCGATTCCGCCATTCGCGAGTATAAAGAGGGAATCGCCAAGGACAGCAAGAACAAAGCGAACTATCAGAAGCATATCCTCGAAGTGCTGATGAGGCAGGGCAAGACTACGGATGCGTCCGGCTACATCCAGCAGATTTTGAAGGATAATCCCAAGGACCCGGACGCGCGCGGGGTGGAGGCGACCCTGGCGCTGAACAGTGGCGACATCGCCAAAGCCCTGCCCGAATTGCAGCAGGTGGCCACTGCGTCTCCCAACAACCCCGTTGCGCACTTCAATCTAGCCCGCGGTTACGTCGCGCACGGGGAGGCGGAGCAGGCCCGGCAGCAGTTCGCCAAAGCCATCGAACTGCGCCCGGATTATGTTTCGGCGCGCCTCGGCATGGCGCAGTTGCAGTTGGCCCTCCAGGAGTACGATGGGGCGCTCCGGTCCACCCAGGACATCCTGCGTCTCGATCCGAACAACCCCGCCGCGAAACTGCTTGAATCCGCGGCGATGGTGGGCCAACAGAGGTATGGCGACTCGCGCCAGGTGTTGGACCAAATGCTCAAGGTGAATCCCGGTTCGGCGGACGCCGCGTTTCAATTGGGCATCGTGAATCTGGCCGAGAAGAAGTACAAAGAGGCGGAGGCGTCTTTCCAGCGCTCTTACGAACTCAATCCCGCCAACGCGCGCGGCCTGATGGGCGTCGTCGAGACCTACATGGCGCAGGGAATGACCGACAAGTCGGTCCAGCTTTTGCAGTCGGAAATCGCCAAGGCTCCTTCGCGCATGGAGTTTCACCGCGCGCTTGGCCAGGTTGGGGTGCGCTCGGGGCGCTTCGACATGGCCATCGCCGAGTTCCAGCAGGTCCTGGCGGCCATGCCCAAGGGATCGCCGGCGCAATCCAACATGTACATGGTATTGGGCGAAGCCTACCGGCGGAAGGGTGATTTCCCCGCGGCCATTAACGCGCTTCAGGCGGCCCGCAAGACCATGCCCAACGACGAAAGCGTGCTTACCATTCTGGCTATGGCGCTCGGATCCGCCGACCGCTGGCCGGAGGCGCGGCAGGTTTACGAAGCCATCGTGAAGATCGATCCCAACAATGGCTTAGCCCTCAACAACCTGGCTTTCGGCCTTGCCGAGCACAATGGCGACCTCGATCAGGCGCTCACCATGGCACAGCAAGCCAAGCGGATACTGCCGGCGATGGCCGAGGTGTCCGACACCCTGGCGTGGATCTACCTTAAGAAGAACCTGCCGGATCAGGCGCTGCCCCTCCTGCAGGAAATCGTGACGAAGAACCCGGGGAGACCGACCTTCCACTACCACCTGGGACTGGCAATGGCGCAAAAACTGGAGAAGACGCAGGCCCGCGAGGAAGCGAACAAAGCGCTTGCGCTGAATCCCGCGGGCGATGAAAAGAAGCAGATCCAGGACTTCCTGAGCCGGCTCTAAAAAAGTAACCGCCGGGACGCGCCACCCGTACCGCCGCCGGTCTTTGCCGGCGGTGTTTCCAGTGGCTTGCGTCCCGGCGGTGAATCGTCTTGCCGGTTACCCGTCAGACGGCCAAGAACATCGTGCTGCCCTGCCGGTTGACCAGCAGGAGGGTGTCGTCCCCCGCGTTATGCATGGCGGATTCGAAATCGGACGTGTTGCGCACCGGCTTGTGGTTCACTTCCTGAATCACGTCGCCGCGCTTCAACCCGGAATCGGCGGCTTTGCTGCCGGGGGTCACGGCAGTCACCACAACTCCCGTCGCGGTAGGCGGCAATCCTAGCCGCCGCGCTGTCTGGGCGCTGACGTTCTCCACCGTGATCCCTTGCGAGGCGTCCTGGCTCTGGCTCTCCGGCTGCTGGCTGCTGGCGGTTTCCGTCGGCAGTTCAGCCAGGGTCACCGGAATGGTCTTGTCCGCGCCGTTGCGGAATACCTTCACCTCCACCCTGGTTCCAGGCGCCATCAGCGAAACGTGCATGCTAAGCTCGGCGCTGCCGGTCACCGGCTTGCCATCGATGCCCAGGATAATGTCGCCCTTTTCCAAACCCGCTTTGTCCGCCGGGCTGCCCGGCTTCACATCGCCAACCAGCGCGCCCGTCACCTCCGGCTCGTGGAAGTCCTTGGCGATGGCCGGCGTCACTTCCTGAGCCATCACGCCCAGGTATGCCCGCGTCACTTTGCCCTTGGCGATGATCTGTTCCATCACGTCACGCGCCACGCGCACGGGAACGGCGAAACCAATGCCCTGGTTCCCTTCCGATCCATTGGCCAGGATGGCGGTGTTAATGCCAATCAGCTCGCCGCGGTCGTTCACCAACGCGCCGCCCGAGTTGCCGGGGTTGATCGACGCATCCGTCTGAATGAAATCTTCGTAGTCTTCAATGCCCAGATTGGCTCGGCCGGTCGCGCTCACAATGCCCATGGTGACAGTCTTGCCCACGTCAAAGGGGTTGCCCACCGCCAGCACATAGTCGCCCACCTGCACCTTATCGGAATCGCCAATGGTGATTGGCTCCAGGCCGCTGGCGTCCACCTTCAGCACCGCGATATCGGTCTTCGGATCGGCGCCCACCACCTGAGCTTTCAGTTCGTGCTTGTCGGGCATGATCACCGTCACGGTGGTGGCATGGTCCACTACGTGGTTATTGGTCAGGATGTAGCCATTCGGGCTGACGATCACGCCGGAGCCCATACCCTCTTCCTTCTGTTGCTGTTGCCGGGGCATGCGGAATTGTCCGCCGCCCTGCCCGCCGCCCTGGTCCTGATCGTCGCCAAAGAACTGGCGGAAAATCGGAGGGAGTCCGTCGTCCCCTCCCTGCAAGCCCGTGTTCACCATGCGGGACGAGGTAATGGTCACCACCGACGGCAATACCTTCTTCACCACCGGCGCGAAGCTCATCCGGCTGGCGGGTTCGTCCGCACTCGCGAACTTAAACGTGGCCGGCGGATTCACCAGGTGATCCACCCCAGCTACCGCCAGGCCACCCAATCCAAGCGCCAGCACCATGGCCGCGGCGGCTCTCTTCGGCCGGTCCCAAATCCGTTGTACGTTCATATGTCCTCCAAAAGGTCTCTCAGTCGCCACCGTGTGGCTCCACTTATTCAGATGGGCCACAGCCGTTTTCGTTTGTAACGGGAAGCTGGTAATTCGGCCCCGGTGACTTGGTACAGTGTCCTCAAAATCAAACACTTCCAACCGAGCCGCGAACGTAAGAGAGCGGTCGCCGGACGCCGAGCCCTACGAAATGATGCCCTTGCGCACCGCGTAGAGAATGACCTCCGGTACGCTGCGTAAGTTCAATTTTTGCATGAGCCTGGCGCGATGCGTCTCCACCGTGTACACGCTCAGATTGAGCAGATTCGCAATATCCTTGCTCGATTTGAACTCCGCCACCAGTTGCAGAATCTCGCGCTCGCGGGGCGAAAGCAGGTCGTAGGAGTCTTCCGCCCCGGTGCGCTCCAGCCTGCGCACGTAATCCTGCAGCAGTACCTGGCCCACCGCCGGACTGAAAAACGACTTCCCACCGGCTGCCGCTCGAATCGCCCGCGCCAGATCGGCCTCGGCCGAGTCCTTCAGCAGGTAGGCCTTGGCGCCCGCCTTTAGGGCCCGCAGCACGTACCCTTCGTCCGAGTGCATACTGAGCATCACCACCTGCGCCTCCGGCAGCGCCGCGCGAATCTGGCGGCACGCTTCGATGCCATTCAGGTTCGGCATGCCGATATCCATCACCACCACGTCCGGCTTCAGGCTGCCTGCCATGGCTACAGCTTCCCGCCCGTCGCTGGCTTCTCCAACCACCGTCAGATCGGACTGCGCATCCACCACCAGGCGCAGGCCCGCGCGAATCAGGGTGTGGTCGTCGGCCAGCAGGACGCTGGTCTTCTTCATGCGCCGCTCCCGTTGGGAATGGGGAGCTCCGCCGTCACCGTGGCGCCCTTTCCCGGCTGCGATTCCACCCGCAACGTTCCGCCCAGCCGTTTCACCCGCTCTTCCATCCCCAGGATTCCCATTCCGCGCGACCGCACCGGATCGAAGCCGCGGCCATCGTCGGTGACCCGCACCAGGATGGAGTTTGCCTCCCGCCGCGCCGCAACTTGCGCGTTCCTGGCGCCGGAATGCCGCACCGCGTTATTCAGCGCTTCCTGCACCAGCCGGTAGACCGTGATCTTGTATTCGTCGGGCAGATCTTCCGGCGCGCTTTCCGAATCCACCGAAACTTCCAACTGGCTGCGCCGCGATACCTCCCGCCCCTGCCATTCCAGGGCCGCCGCCAGGCCAAGGTCGTCCAGCATGGAAGGCCGCAGCAGAAGCGCGATATTTCTCACCGATTGAAAGGTCCGCTCGGCCACCGACTTCAGGTTGTCCAGTTGCGCCCGCACTTCCGGGCGGTCTTCGGAGAGCGTGCTCGAGAGCCGGCCGATGTCCACCAGCAGGGCCCCCAGCGCTTGTCCCACTTCGTCGTGCAGCTCGCGGGAGATGGAGCGCCGTTCGGTCTCCTGCGCATCCACCAGGCGCGCCGAGAGTTGCTGCAGTGCGTGCTGGCTGCGCGCCAGTTCGACGTAGCGTACGCGCGTCTGCCGGTCCAGGCGCGCGATGTACGCCATGCTGCCCAGCACCAGCAGCAGACCGCTGCCGAACCCGATGGCGAGCACCCGCGATAAGCTGCCCTGCAGATTGGCAAACCCGGTCACCAGCGCGCTATCGGCGCGGTCCAGCCGCTCCCCGTTCCACGCCTGGATCTTCCCGGACCAGTCCAGAATCTGCTTTTGGACGGGCACTAGCTGCGCGGCCAGCATGCCCTCCGCCCGGCGCCGGCGTTCTTCGGGCCTCGCCGAGAGGACCGTGATATACAGAGTCCGCTGTTCGGAAAAAACGCCTCGCAAGCCGTTCAGGAGCGCGTCTTCCTCGGAGTCCCGGGCGCTGGGATAGCGGTCGAAATCGGCGGCGATCGCCAGGGTGAGTTGGTCCAGCCGCCGGCGAGTTTCCGCGTCCCGGTCGGCCGCGGTCTGCGCGACGAATTGCTGCACCGCCTGGTCGTAGTTCTGCAGGGAAAGCCACAGCGCGGATAGCGTGCGCGTGCGCTCCGCCAGCGCGCGGGTAGCCGCCAGCTCTTGGGTGCGCATGGCCGAAAGAAAACGCGCCGCCAGCGCGCCGGACACAACCAGCAGCCCCAGCAGCAACACGGAAACCCACAGGAACATCCAGCGCAGCGCGCTGGAGGGCGGAGCGGGTTCCCGCCAAGCGTCCGCTTCCGCGCTCTCACTCGACCTCGCCATAGGCCCTTGAAGGGGTGACAATTCCATTATCCTTTGTCACCACTCCCTTGTCAGTGGCTGGTGGGGCAGGCGCTTTCGCCTGCCAACCCCTCAGGCGCCCATTACCCCCGCAATGCGCTCCGCACTTGCCACAAGCCTGTTCGCGATCGCGACGCTCAGCGCCTTCCCGGACTGCGCGCGCACCAGTCGCTTGAAGCTATCGAGCTGTTTACGAACTCCCGCCTTATCGCCCGCCCCCAGGCGCGTTTGCGCGGCATCTAACGCGTCCTTGAACGCCCCGCTCTTGGGCTTCGCCAATTGAATCAGCGCGAGTTGGTCGGCAATCTGCTCGCCCGCTCCCTTTACGCGGACCGTGAAGCTTTCCTCGGCCGCGTTCCCCGCGCTGTCCTCCGCGCTGCAGGCCACCGTCGTAGTCCCGATAGGGAACGTAGAGCCAGAACTGTGCGAGGCTTTCAGCGGCACGGGCCCGTACCGCCAGGCATGCGCCGTGGCCGTGTACGCGACCGCGGCGCCGGCCGGCGAAGTCGCGTCCACAACCTGGTTCGGCGGAAGATAGAGATCGGGCGGCGTCTTGTATTCGAGCGACAGCCCCACCTGTCCATCCAGGTCCTGCCGGTGCTTCAGCAGCCTCACCCCTTCGTCCCCGATCTCGACCTCGTAGTATTCCGACCGAACCCCATTGCCTTGGCCGCCCTGCGCGACGTGATTCATCACCACGTACATGTCCTGCCCTTCAAACGTCCGGAAGAGGTTGCCATGGCCGCGGTTCCCAAACATGAACGGCTCGCGGTACACCTGCTCCCAAGGACCGCGCACACGGCCCGACCGCGAGATCGCCTGCACCTCGTCGTAGCTGTAGCGGCCGCCCGGCCCCGTCCAAATCATCAGCAGGGAACCGTTCGGCGTCCTCGTAACCTCACAGCCATCGGTCACATACGGCGCCGATTGCGTGGCGTCGATCGCCGGCCCCGTCCCGTGGTTGTATTCCTTGGCCCGCCTGCGCCACGAAGCGTCCGACCCGCGGCACAGCAGGATGGAGTCGCCCGCCGCAGCGCGTAGGTCGGGCGTCAGTGGGATCGCCTCAATGGTCCCATCGGTCTTCTGCACCCATTCATGGCAGTACACCATCCACGGCCCTTCCTCATCCACGATGAACGTGCCGTCGAGCGTCATGAAGCGGGGATTGTGAACCGGCCGGCTGTTATCGAGCCCCGTGAAAGGACCCTGCGGCGAATCCGCCACGGCAATGGTTGTGGCGCGCGCATTCTCCGTTTGCCAGACGGAGTAAGGGTTTACCTCCGTAGCCAGCTCACTCTTCGCCAATATGTTCGAACTGTTATGCCGCGTTAGAAAAATGTAGTACTTGCCTTTGTAAGAGTGCATCTCACAGGCCCACGGCATTTCGTTCGAGTACCATCGCTGCTCCTGCGGCGGATTGGTGAACATGGTGATCGGCCCAGTCCAATCCAGCAGGTTCTTACTCATCCTGACTTGCGGAGCGCCCGTGGTAGTCCGGTAGTAAGTCTTCGTCGCCTGGTCCGCGAAGATATACGCATCCTGTCCACTGAGTTGCCAAGTCTTGAAAGGATACGTGACCTCCTGCGCGGCCTGCTGCGCTCGCGCCAGTAGTTCCGTCCCGGCCACGCCCAAGGCGATTCTGCCGGCCTGCCGCATCACATCCCGCCGTGTTTTCCGATTCTCCATTTTCTGCTCCCGCCCCACCCAAGCACTCATCACCCCGCCACCCCATCCAGATCGCCGCGATGCCGCCCCACTTTGATGCCTTCATCCGTAATCGCAACCTCATGCAGTTCCGCCCGCGACGCGGACGGCTGGCCGTGGTTGTTGTGCACGACCATCAACGTGCGCCCATCGAAGGCCTCGAAGATCATGCCATTACCCCGGTCGCCCGTGAATATCGGCGCAAGCTGCTCCCACGGGCCGTTAATATTGCCCGTCTTCGAAATAGCCTGCGTCTGCACGAATTCGGTGAAGTGCCTCCGGTAGCCGGACCACAGCATCGCCAGCCGCCGGCCCGGCGTCGAGTACAACTGCGGACCGAAAACCGCGTATGGGATGCACTGAAGGTCATTCGCCGCCGCCTTTCCAGGAGGCGCCCCCGCTTGCGGATCCAGATACCACGGCCCCTGCGCCCCGTTGAACAGCCATATCGGCGCCGCCGCGGGCCCGCTCAAGTCAGGCTTTAGTTTGACGGCCGCCATGACTGCGTCTATCTTCTGCACCCAGTCCTGCGCGAAGACCATCCACGGCGTCCCGTCGGGATCGGTGTGCAGCGTTCCATCGAGCGTCATTAACGATGCATCCGTAATCCGCGCGCTCGCCTCGGTGCTGATGAACGGCCCTAGCGGCGAATCCGCCACGGCGATTACGGTCGCGCGCGCTCTCTGGTTCTGCCATTTGGAATCGCCGCTCGCCCGCGCGCCGGTCTGTTGCGCCGCGGCGAGGACGGTCTTCCGGTTCCTCAGTGTAGTGAAGAGAAAATACCGCCCGAGGTGCAGATGAACCTCGGGTCCGGTTGCGCCGCCGCCCGCGTCCGCCCACCCGCCGCTCGGAACCGTATATGTCTTCTCAGGACCCGTCCAGTCGCGCAGGTTCTTGCTTCGATAGACCGCCACGCCGCTCTCGCCGCCCGCAGAGGCCTCGACGTACAGAAAATAAGTCTGCGTGGCCTGGTCAACCAGTACGTAGGGGTCCTGCAGCGGGATCTCCGACAGTCTCATCGTGGAAGCCTCCTCCGAAAAAGGATTATAGCGTGCGGAAAGTTTGAATCGAGATGCGAATGCTCAGCCGCCGGGAACCCAGATACTGCCTGCGTTCACCACTTCCGCGCTGCCCGGCAAAGGCAAAGGGTCCTTCGACTTGGTGAAGAACGCCAGGCCTTTGTAGCTCACCAGGTACTTGTACCTCTTGCCGAAGTTCCAGCCCTCCGCAACCACGATCAGTGGATCCTTGGCCCGGTTGATGAGCCGGGAAAACTCCCTCGGTTCGACTTGGACCACCACCCCCGCCGCCCGTATGGCTTGAACAATCCCGGCGGCGGCCGCCGCGCCCGCTGCTGCTGCCATGTGCTTTCTCCTTTCCACTGCGCGCCGGCGAATTTCAGAGGCCTGGCCGGCGCGCCCGGATCCGCACCGCCGGCCCCGCGGGGTTCGACGGCTGCAAATCCCACTCGCCCGGCCCGGCGGCCACCAGATGAAATTCGCGGTTCACATCCTGCAACGCCGGCTTCACACTCTCCGGGAATGCGCCGCTTTGCCGCGCCGTCTCCCATTGCTTGATCGCGTCGAAAATCGCGGCTTGTCTTTGGTCCAAGGCAGCCACGTCGCCGGAGCTCTGGGTCGCCTTGCTGCCAAAACTGGTCGCCAGCGCAAACCCGGCATCGTAACCGGCCGCTCGCGCGCAGAGCCACTCGACATCTTCCGGCGTCGTTTCCGCGCGCACCGAAAACCACCCGAGCATGTGTGGAATCAGGTTGCGTATGAAGAACAACTGGTTTTTCATCCGGTAAAGCGTCTGGCTCTGTCGGAAGCCGGCGTACCACGGTTCGCCCCAGTTGTAGCGGGTAGCGATGTGCCAGGTAAAATGCGCGGCATTGCTGGCATCGTTAATGACGTGCCCGCGCAACTCCGGCGCCAGCGCGTCGTACCACGCTTTCGTAAACAGCGAGCGCCCGTATTGCCCCATGCCGGTGGACCAGTTCCCCTCCAAACCATCGAGCGAAAGCTGCGTCGCGCCGGTGCGATTGCAGAACGCCGCGATATTGCGCGCGACTTCCTGCGAAAGCGCGGCGTCGGTCAGAAAAACCTTGTAAGCGTGATCCATCAACTTGCCGGCGCCATCGCCCTTGCGGTGCGCGGCGGCTCTTGTGTCCCACGCGCCACGCTGGCACTTCAGCAACTTCCACGGCGCTTCCGCGGAAACGCCGTCGTACCGGATCAGTTCTTCGCCGATGACCACGGTGCTCATATCGGTCTTCTTCTGAAACCACACCGGGTCGGCGACCGGAACTTCCGTCTCGGCCGCATCGATGTCGGCTGTGAGTTCGCTGGTTCCGATGCGCGCCAATCGCGGGTCCGGCGCCGGCGTCACATAGGGATCGTTCGGCGTGATGAAATTGGACAGCGTGTGGAATCCTACCTGGATGCCGGCCTTGTGGGCCTTCTCCACGCAGTCGCGGAACCCATCCCAGCCCCGCGGGAACAAGGCCGGCTTGAGTTTGAAGTGTCCCCAGGTCTCGAAGGGCGAACTCTGGTAGAGGTACTTCAAACCCGCCCGTTCGGTCATCTCGATGGCAAGGTCAATCGTGCTCTCGCCAAAATCCACGATAAGGTATGACGCCGTCGCCCCCGGCGCCATCTTCGCCCAAACGCCGCCCATCGTCGGATGCGGCAAACCTTCCGCCACTTCGATTTCGCCCAGAACCGCCAGCGCCTGTTTGGCCGGGCACGCGAACACCGCGATCTTGCTGCCAATCGCGCCCCCATCCTCAAACGGCAGCGCCACGAACTTCTCATGCCCCCAGTTGCTAATGACGCGCTGCCGGTCCCGGTTCCGGCAATACGCCTGCAACACGCTGCCAAACGGCGTGCGCTTCGCCGTGTCGCCGCGCCAGAGCTGCTGCTTCCGCAGTTCGTCCGGCAAGCCGGAATAGACGCCGGTATCGTCGGCCGTGGCGTCGGGTTCGACGTCGCTCTCCTGGGACGGATACCCTCCCATCGTCTTGGCGTTGAGCGCCTGAATGCCCACGGCAAACGTGGAATCGCGCACCACGCCGACCACTTCGCCCACCAGATCGCCAATGGCGACCGGATAGGGCCCCCACAGCGCCAGCTCAATGGGACCCGCGGCGCGCAATTCAATCAACTCGAACGTCACGTGCGTCGTCTTGGCGCGCACCGCCACCACCGCCTTCGCCCCGATGCCGTTGAAGTCGAGCGTCAACGTGTTCCCCGACGCGTCCCACGTCGCGTGACTCGCCGCATACAACTTGCCGTCCACGCGCACGCTCAGTACCGGCGCCGGTTGTCCGGGCGCCAGGTAGTTGCGGCCGTTGCCGGTAATGGCGCGGAACGCCCCCGTGTCATCGATGCGAAACGTGGCCGGCCGGGTCTTCAGGGTCATCTCGCCCGCCGAAGCGGACCTCGCCGGCTGGGACGTAAACAGCGCCGCCCCACCCGCACCCATGACGGAGTTCAGAAGTTGGCGTCGCGAAAATGAAGAACTGCCACGATTCATTTCTTCACCACCTGCTTCGAAAACGTCACATACGGAAACACTTCGGGAATGTGCGAATCGTAATGCCCGTGACGGTTCCACGTCCAGCCCGCGCACGGGTCGAGCGTTTCGCCTCCGCGGCCGATCTTCTCGAAACGCGAGCAGTCCATCCGCCACACGTCGCCGTGCTTGGGCGGCAGAGCTCGCCCGTCAGCCAGCATCCGCATGCCCTTCCACGGAAATGCCAGCTCGGCGGTCCAACCGCGGTCGGTGCGATTGCGCCGGTTGACCGCGCCGTCCACATGCACCGCCGTCCGCAGACCGGGGAAATCCCAGTCCAGAAAGCCCCACCGCTCGCCGCGGGGGTGTACATGCCCGCCCACTCCATCGAGGACCAGCGTACGCTGCGTGGCGGGGTCGAATTCCGGTCTGCCGTGATAAAGCGAGCCGGGTTTCAACGCGTCTTTCCAGATCCAGAACACTTCGTAGACCGTGTTGAGAGCGTTCACCTCGAACTCGTAGTAGGCATCCCGCCCGCCTCCGATGAACACTTCCAGATCGTTCTCTTCCCAGATGCGGGAATCGCGCTCGGTTAGCGTGCCCCAGACGTCCGTCTCCTCCGCCCTGAAGCCGAAATACAGGTAGTCATCGTCCCATAACAGGGCTACCCGCGTGTCGAACCACGCCGGTTCGCCGGTGACGATATCGACGAACGGCGTCGAAGTCGGCGCAACCCGCCACGAAGGCTCATCCAGTTTGCCATCCACCGCAATGGGCCCCGCCGCGCGGTAGCAGGTGTAACGGGCCGGTTCAAGCCGGTATTGCGCAAGCGGATTGTAAGCCGGATCGGCCACCATTCCCCCTAAACCGGCGCGTCCGCGGTCCACACCCCACTGCCTCGCATCGCGATATTGGCGATATGCCCGGCTCGCGCGGCGGCCACGCCCACCTCCACCGGCGCGTTCGGCGTGCCGCGCGACCGAACGCAGTCCAGGAAATTCTGCACGTGGTCAATCAATCCGTCGCGCGACGATTTGCCCTTGGCAACCGCGGGCGGCGGCTGAAACGCTTCCGAATAGTTGGGAATCTCGTTATAGACCTCGTAACCCTGGCGATGCAATCGCATGGCGCCTTTCGTGCCCCGAAACATCAGCCCGCCGCCTTCGATATACCCCAATAACGCGCAGTCGAACTCCACCACCGCGGCAGGGTAGGAAAGCGCCGCGCTCATGGTATCCGGCGTCTGCCGCTGTTGCAGCAAAGCCTTCACTCCCGTCGCCGTGGCGCGCGTGGGCATATCCACGCCCATGTACCATTGGGCCACGTCCACCCAATGCACGAACAGGTCCGTCATGGCGCCGCCGCCGAAATCCCAGTACCAGCGCCAGTTCGCGAAGGTATCGGCATCGAATGGCCGGTCCGTCGCTGAGCCCAGAAACTTCTTCCAGTCGAGCCTTGCCGTGTCGATGTTGGGTACGCGGCCTCCGGTGTTGTGATTCTGATACCAGTAGGTGCGGATCAGCGTGATTTGCCCCAGCACGCCGGCATCGATCACATCCTTCTTCACCGCCAGGTAGTGCTCCCAACTGCGCTGCTGCAACCCCACCTGGACTACGCGGTCCGATCCGCGCACCGCCGCAATCAGCGGCGCCCCTTCGGCGGGCGTGTGCGTGACGGGCTTCTCGCAGTAAACGTCCTTGCCCGCGCCCACCGCGTCGATCGCGATGCGGACGTGCCAGTGATCGGGTGTGGCGATCGTGACGGCATCCACGTCCTTGCGGTCCAGGATCTCGCGATAGTCTACATGCTCCGTGGCATCGGCGGCCGCTCTTGCTTTGGCCCTCAAGCGGCGCGGTTCGTAGACATCGCACACCGCGACGATCTGGTTGCCCGTGTTCTTCTGGAGTGCGTCGTACAGCGCATCCCAGCGTCCGCCGTTTCCGATGGCCCCGACGCGAATGACATCGTTTGCGCCGAAGATGCGGTTATAAGACGCCGCTGTGGCTAACGCTCCTCCGATGAAGCGGCGGCGGTTGGGGCTTGGAGAAACTGGCGTCGTCGATGACATGTGTGCGCTCCCGCGCGGACCGAAAATTCCCAACTCAGGTCCGCAAGAGTTGATTTAAGCAGAAATCTCCGCCGCGTGGGTTTCATGCCTCTACCGAAAGGAATTAGAATGAGGGCGAGATGCGAAAGCGCCTTCCGGTATTCCTCATCCTTCTCCTGTTCGCTGCGATTGCCTCGCCCGCGCAGACCTACCAACCGAATTGGGACTCGCTCGATAAACGTCCCACGCCCGCCTGGTTTTCGGACGCCAAGTTTGGCATCTTCATCCATTGGGGCGTGTACTCGGTCGCCTCTTACGCGCCAGTCTTGCCGGGCAAGTTGGCGTACGCGGAATGGTATTGGCACGCCATCACGGAAGGCAAGAAGCCCGGCGCGGATCCGGTGGACGCGGGTTCCTGGGAGTATCACAAGCGCGTGTTCGGCCCCGACTTTGCCTACCAGGACATGGCGCCCATGTTCCGCGCCGAGTTGTTCGACCCCGATCACTGGGCCGACGTCTTCCAGCGCTCCGGCGCGCGCTACGTGGCCAGCACCTCGAAGCACCACGAGGGCTTCGCGCTTTGGCCCAGCGCCGAGGCGTCGAAAACCTGGGGACGGCCCTGGAACGCCGTGGAAATCGGCCCCAAGCGGGATTTGCTCGGAGACCTCACGAACGCGGTGCGCGCCAAGGGCCTCAAGATGGGCATCTACTACTCGCTCTACGAGTGGTACAACCCTCTGTACCTCGCCGACAAGAAGCGCTACGTCGCCGAACACATGATGCCGCAGTTCAAGGACGTGGTGACGCGCTACAAGCCGTCGATCATCTTCGGCGATGGCGAATGGGACTTGACCTCCGCCGAGTGGCGCACTCCGGAGTTGCTCGCATGGCTGTTCAACGACTCGCCCGCTAAAGACGCGGTGGTGAACGACCGCTGGGGAAAAGACACCCGCCACAAGCACGGCGGCTACTGGACCACCGAGTACACGCCGGGCATGACCGGCACCGACCACCCGTGGGAGGAAAGCCGCGGGATGGGCTATTCCTACGGCTATAACCGCGCCGAACGAATCGGCGATTATCACACAGGCCGGGAACTGGTGATCCTTTTGGTGGACCTGGTAAGCCGCGGCGGCAACCTGCTGCTCGATATCGGTCCGGCGGCGGACGGGACCATTCCGCCGGTCATGGAGGAGCGGCTGTTGCAAATCGGCTCCTGGCTGAACGTCAACGGAGAGGCCATCTACGGCACAAGGCCCTTCAAGCTCACGCGGCAGTGGAGCGCCGGGGAAGTCCCCAAGATGAATTACAACCAGGAGTTCAACAGCTCCTATGACGTAACCAAACTGACGGAGAAGCCGGCGCCGGGGAAGGCCGGCATCGAGGCCTTCTTCACGTCGAAAGGCGCGAACGTGTACGTGATCCTGCCGCGCTGGCCGGGGAGGCGCTTCACGGTGAAAGAGTTCGACGGAGCGGGCTTGAAGTCGGTGACATTGCTAGGCTCCGCCGCGCCGCTGCGATTCCAATCGCAAGGAAAAGAGCTGACCGTCGACCTGCCGGAGATGCCTGAGGAGTTGATGGCTCAGCCGGCGTGGGTAATCAAGCTGAGCAAATGACCGATGGAAATCGTACGCCTGACCGAAAGCGACGCGCAAGCTCTCTGGGACTTTAGGCTCACCGCCTTGCAGTCGGAACCCGAGGCTTTCGGCGAGTCGGTGGACGAGCATCTCCAGACGCCGGTAGAGACCCTTGCCCACAGGCTGCAATCGGGTGGCGATGAGAGCTTTGTGCTCGGCGCCGTAGCGCAATCGACCCTGGCCGGCATGGTCGGCTTCTATCGGGACCGGCAGGCGAAACGGCGGCATCGAGGCTGGATCTGGGGAATGTTTGTCGCGCCGGACTGGCGCGGCAAAGGCGTTGGGCAGGCGCTGCTGGAGGAACTTCTCAGCCGCGCGAGGTCCATCGCCGGCCTCAAGTGCGTGCTGCTTTCCGTGTCCACCGGTCAGAACTCAGCCCGCCGGTTGTACGCGCGCGCCGGCTTTCAGGTGTTCGGCTCCGAACCGCAAGCCCTTCAAGTGGGCGGCCGGTTGATCGATGAGGATCACATGCTGATCAGGCTGTAATCCGCGGCTCAATACCCCAGCTTCTTATCCACTACATTCAGCAGCGGCTCGCCTTTGCGGAAACGGTCGAACTGCGCCAGAAAGAAGCGCATGGAGTTCTTCTCCCAGTCGGTCGTGTTATCGGCGCAGTGCGGCGAGAGCAGCACGTTCTCCAGCTTGTAGAATGGGTGCCCCGCGGGCAGCGGCTCGCGTTCGAAAACGTCCAGCGCGGCGCCTTTGATGCGCTGTTCCGTCAGCGCGCGGATCATGGCACCTTCGTCGATTACCGGGCCCCGGCCCACGTTGACGATCACGGCCCCCGGTTTCATCGCGGCGAATTCCCGCTCCCCAATCATGCCGCGCGTTTCCGGCGTCAACGGCGCCGCTACCACCACGTAGTCCGAACGTTCCATGGTTTCCACAAGCCTCTCCGGACCGTAGACCTCGTGAGCCAGGGCGTCCCCGCCGGGCGACGCCGGCGCATGGCGCTTGATGGCCAGCACGCACATCCCCATGGCTCGGGCCAGAGATGCCACGGCGCAGCCGATGTCGCCGTAACCCACGATGCCCACCGTCTGCCCGCCGATCATCTCCACGTCAAATGGATCCCACTCTCCCGCTTGCTGCCCGCGGATCATGCGCCGGAAGTCCTTGGCAAAGTACAGCATGGCCCCCAACGCGAATTCCCCCAGCGACTGGCTGAAAACGCCGCTGGCGTTGGTGAGCTGCGCAGGGCTCCCGACCAATGCCGGAAACAGCAGCTTGTCCAGGCCCGCCGTGCGCGTGTGCACCCAACGCACCCTCGGACACATGCCGAAAACCTGGCGCAGCACCCTGCCGGACAGGTCCCAATTGAGGATCGCTTCGGCTCGCGGAGCGATATCCTTGAAGGCTTCGGGCGTGTTGCCCACCGTAACCTCGGTCTCCGGCGGCAGTTCGTCCAACATCGGGAGCAAGGGATCGGTGGGATCGGATATGACGATGAGGCTGATCATGAAGGATAGTTACCCCTCTCAACATCTTATCCTCTAGCTCGGCGCTTCCCGGGGTAACTGTACGTCTGCCGTAGCCGTCTAATCGCTTGGGAGTACCCGCGGTCCCAGGGAGCGCCGCTTTGCCCCATGCGTGTTGCGATTATTGGCGGAGGCCCCGGCGGCCTGGTGACGGCTTACCTGCTCCAGCAGCGCGTCGACGGTCCGCTGGATATCACTGTCTTCGAAGCGTGCCACCGGCTGGGTGGGAAAATCGTCACGGAGACGTTCGACGCCGCCCCGGTTGCCTACGAAGCAGGCGCCGCCGAGCTGTACGACTACTCCATGACCGGCCCCGACCCTCTGCGCGAGCTGGTCCGGGACCTCGGCCTTTCCACGCAGCCAATGGCCGGCCGGAGCGTGATTCTCGACGGCGTCCTCTTGCAATCCCCTGACGATATCCGCCGTCACTTGGGCCCGAAAACCTCCGAGGCGCTGGAGGATTTCCGGCGGCGCGCCACCGAACTCATCAGTCCGGCCCGCTACTACGAATCGGATTGGCGGCAGGATAACGACGACCCGCTTGTCCGCCAGAGCTTCCACGACCTGCTGCGGACCGTGCCGGATGAAGCAGCGCGCAGATATATCCGCGTCTCCGTTCATAGCGACGTGGCCACCGAACCGCACTCCACCAGCGCGCTCTACGGTCTCCAGAACTACCTGATGAACGAGCCGGGCTACCTCGCGCTCTACACCATCGACGGAGGCATCGAATCGCTCATACGGGAACTGGCCGCGCGCCTGCGCTGCCGCGTTCTGCTGGGCCAGCCCGTGACGCGCGTCGAGGCCGCGCCCAACGGGGCCTACACGGTCGAGTCGCGCGGACGCGGCGGCGCCGGCCGCGAGGAGTTCGACATGGTGGTGGTTGCGCTGCCCAACAATTGGATTCCCGCGATCCGCTGGGAGGGCGATGCGCTTTCCGAGGCCATGCACGCCCACCACGCTTACTACGACCGGCCCGCGCATTACCTCCGCGTCAGCCTGTTGTTCGACAAACCGTTCTGGCGCGACCGCATTCGTGAATCCTACTTCATGCTGGACGCCTTTGGCGGCTGCTGCGTATACGACGAGAGCTCCCGCGGCGGCTGCGGCGAGTTCGGCGTGCTGGGGTTCCTGCTGGCCGGCGAAGCCGCGCTCAATATGAGCAACTGCCCCGATCGCGTCCTCATCCAGGAGATGCTCGCATCGCTTCCGCCATGGCTGCAGCACGGCCGCGGGTCGCTTCGCGAAGGGCGCGTCCACCGCTGGGTGGGCACGGTCAGCGGATTGCCCGCGGGTTACCCGATGAAAGATCCCGATGCGCGTCATTCGCCAGACCCCGAAGGCAACCCCCGGCTGTTCGTGGTCGGAGACTACCTCTTCGATTCGACCTTGAATGGCGTGCTGGATTCCGCCGACGTCGTTACGGAATTCATCCTCGATGAGCTCCGTGAGCCCGTCGCCGCGCAGCCGTCGCGCCAGGCGTAACATGGTGAATCAAGTGCAAGCGGCCATCACGGTGAAGCGGATTCGGTTCACGCCGGAGCCGGCCGCCGGCGAAAACGTGCGGCGGCGGTTCACCGAGCCTCGCCCCATGGCGGCCGTGGAAGAAACCTCCGCACTGAGCAAGCTGCCGACAGACCAGCCCTGGCCGGAGCCGTCCGACGGCCTCGTTGTGATCGTCGCGCCAACCCGGCTGCCCTTCAACCTGGAACCCATGGTCGAAAGCTGGCTCTCTCCCCCAGACCGTGACGCCCCGCGGCCAACCGTTGTGAGGCTCGAATCGGGCACGGTTCGATGGCGTCCCGGCCGGGCGGTTCTGGAACACAATCAGGCCGAATCGGCCGCACCCGGCATCGAGAGCCTTCTGGACGCCCTCGCCGGATTCGCTTTTCTCGAAGGCGAGTTGCGGCGGCTGGAACAGGCCCTGCTTCCTTACGAGGCCTCAGCCCCCGCGGACGCCGCGCTGGCCTACCGCATCCGGCAAAGCAGCCACGCGGAGTGGGACCGGTTCGGGAGAACCATGGAAGCACTGTCCGTGCTGCGGCTGACGTTCGCCAGGCTCGAACCCCTGCTGGGCGCGCCGGCGCGCTCCCTGGACCCGGAAGGCCGTCGCGCCGTTTCCGCTCTCACGGCGCGTTCCGGCGTACGCGCGCGCCTCGAATCGTTCAGCAATCGTCTGGAAGCCTGCGAAGATCTTTACGAAGGCGCGGTCGACCGCATCAGCGACTTCCGCTGGTATCGCAATGGCGAAATCCTCGAAATCGCCATCGTCGCGCTGCTGGTGCTGGAAGTGATTCTGCTAGTCTGTCAAATGCTTCGCTAAGTGGGGCGGACCTCCTGGTCTGCCTTCTTGTCTGCCTTCTTGTCTGCCTTCTTGTCTGCCTTCTTGTCTGCCTCCTGGCCTGCCTTCTTACCTGCCTTCACGTCCCGGCCCGGAAGTTCGAAGCGGCCCGTTCCAGCATCTCACCCGGCGAAGCCGTTCCAGTCCCCTTCTTCATAATCGTGATGGATGCTGCGATGTTGCCGAAATTCGCCGCCGCCAGCGCATCGCCCGTCACCTTCAGCGCCAGCGCCGCGGCCGCGGAGAAGCTGTCGCCTGCGCCGCAGATATCCACGGGCTTCTCGATATTCCGCGACGCCGACCGCGCCATCCCGCTCTCGCCGGCGATCGTCGCGCCCTCGCCCCCGGCAGTAATCATGAGCAGCGGCGCCTGCAGGCGCTTCCGGAATTCGGCGTAGTCCACACGGCCGATGGCGCGCGTGGAGGCCGCTTCCATCTCGGCGCGATTCCCTTTCACGATCACGCGGCGAAACAGCTCGGCCCGCAAACGGGAGTCCGCCCAGAAGACGGTCGCCGGATGGCGCGTCGCCAGGCCCGCGAGCGCGTCCCGCACCGCCGCCGTGACCACGCCGCCCTGGCTGGTCTCGGCCTGGTCGGAAATCAGAATCGCGTCGAAGTCCGGCGCGGCGCGCTCCAGCCGGGCCACCAGCTCGCGCTCCACATCCGCCGGCGTCGCTTCGGCGTTCACGAAATCCACTCGCGGCAAATCTTCCTCGCCCGTCCGCCGGTTGATCAGCTTCGTATACGTGAAGGTAGGAACGTCGGCGCGCACCAGCAATTCCGAGCCAATGCCGCGGGCCGCCAGCGCGCCTTCCAGTTCGTAGCCGAAGCCGTCGCGGCCCACCACCCCCAACACCGCCACGCGCCCTGCGCCCAGCGCGGCCAGGTTGTTGGCCACCGTTCCGCCGCCGCCCGCCGTGACTTCGGTGGCAACCACCGCCACGCGCGCAATGCCGGTTTCGCGCGAGATGTCCGCCAGCGCCGGATCGTACGTACACCAGCGGTCCAGGCAGATGTCGCCCACCACCAGCGCGCGTAGCTTCCCAAACGCGTCCAGAATCTCTTTGGCGGTCATGGCTAGAGCAATCTCCACAATGCCGGCAGCGTGGCGCGGTGCTCTCCGCAAAAGTAGAAGCTCTCGCCGCCATCGGCCACCGTGCGCACCAGGATGGTTTTGTGCGGACGGAAGTAGTAGCCCGGATCGGTCTTGGGCAGCTCCTTCCGGAAGTCTCCGTGAATGGGCGCCAGGTCGAAAACCGCGGTGGTGAAATGCCGGATCTCGCGGCCTTCGCGGCGCGCCACGTTGCGAGCCATCGCCAGCGCCTTCAGGTATGCTTCGGGCGCCATGATCGCCGAACCGAAGCTGAGCAGCACGCCGCCTTCCAGACGTTCCACCGTCCGGGCGAAGATCAGAAAATCGCGGTAACTGGCCGCCCCCAAAGCCGCGCCGTCGCAGTTGGGGTGCTCGTGGAGGATGTCGTAGCCAATGCCCACATGCGCGGTCACGGGCACGCCCACGCGGTACGCCGCCGCCAGGATCGAAAGGTCCTTGTGAGGGAAATCGCTCTCTTCAATCCGGCGGCCGAAGTTCTCGCCCATGCCCAGGCCGTTCCCGGCGGCTTCGCGAATCCAGTCGTTCATCTCGCCCGTCTCGCGCCACAAGCCGAACTCGCCGGTGCGGATGTAGCGGTCCACGCTTTCGGTGGTCGCGCCGATGCGCGCCAGCTCGTAATCGTGGATGGTTCCGGCGCCGTTCATGGCAATGTGGTCGATGAAGCCGCGCTCCACCATATCGATGATGTGCCGGTTCACCCCCGCGCGAATCACGTGCCCGCCCATCATGAGGATGCGCGCCGCGCCCCGTGCCTTCGCCGCTTGCAGCCGTTCCGCCACGGCCGGAAGTTCCGGGTGCGCGAACGCGGGCGTCGCGTCGCCCAGCGCCAGCCAGCGGTCCAGATGGAGGTCGTGCGCGCGCTCCGCCAGCGGCTTGATCTCAAGCCGCGAACGGTCGAACGTTTCGTAACGCGAGCGGACCGCAAACAGCTTCTCCATCAACTCATCCCCGCAAAGATAATTGGGAATGATGTAGTCCGCCCCCGCGCCGGTCAGCCGCTTGCGCTTCCACTCGTCCACCTTCAGGCATTCCGGTTCGTCCGTCGCCACGCCCACCGTGACGCCGCCCGCCCGCTTCACTTCCTCGATCTCCACGTATCCGTCTCCGAAGCCTAGAAACTGCTCGCCGCGTATGCCGGGGGTCGCCAGAATGCGCTCGATGAGGATGCGTTTCGAGAAGCTCTTGTAATCGTCGAGCGCGCCGTGGACGCCGTCGAAATAGCGCGAAACGTCCAGCAGACCGGCCTCCTCGCGCATATAGATCTCGTCGGTGCCGCTGGCCAGGTACATGCGCAGCCCGCGCGCGCGCAACGCTTCGAGGAACGCGCGCGCGCCGGGCACCAGGTACTTCTCCGGCGAGCACGCGCCGCGCCGCAATTCCTCCACGCGGCTGCCAATCACGCTCCACAGGCGGTCCAGGTAGCGCTTCTTGTAGACAAGCGGGTCGAGCGGCTCCCCGCCGCGCAGGCGGATCTCCCCGGCCAGCGCGATCATCTGGTAGACCGTGTCCTGGCCGGTAAGCCGCCAGACGAACTCCTCAACTACGCGGCGCAAGTCCGCTTCGCTCTCCCCGGTCTTCAACTCGGCCAGCGTCTCCACCATCATGGGGACCATCACCTCAAACCAACCGGTGCGGATGAGCGAGAGGCTGCCGTCGAAATCGAAGAGTACGATGCGCGCCCCGGCGGCGGAGACGGGGCGAATGGTTTCGATAAGTGGGGTCAAAGCCTATTCTGGCACGAAGGCGCCGGTCCACAACAGGTAGCATCCGAACAACGCCAGCGCCGCGGCGGAAAGGCCAATCAGAGCGCGGTTGATCCCCGAGCCGAGTTTCCCCGCGATTCCGAAAAGCACGATTGTCGCCGCCGTCCCCAGAACCATCACGCTATAGAATCCGGCCAGCAAGGCGAGACCGTGCGCGGGCGCCTCGCGACAGCCTTTGAGCAGAAGCGGCCCCATGACCAGGCTCCAGGCCAGCCACGGATTGGGATTCAGCAAATTCACCGTGACCGCCTGCAGAAGCGTCCGCGCTTTCGACGGCGCCGGCACAGCGCCCTTGGGGTTCCAGGCGCGCCACGTCCGGAACGCGCCGAACGCCAGGTACAGAACAAACACGCCGCCCGCCACCCGCAGCCATTGCGTAAGGCCAGGGGGCATGCGGCTCAAGACAATCACCGTGACCGCGATTACGGGGACGTCGCTCAGCAGGGGCGCCAACGCCGCCGGCAGAGTGCGCCGCCACCCATGGCTGGCGGCCTGTGAGATCAGATAGGCCTGCATGGGTCCCGGCTGCACGACCGCGGCGAAACCGAAGGCGGCGCCCAACAACAGGTAGGTGAGCATGTCGTCCTGAAACTCTGGCAGGCGAAAGCGCCTGCCCCACCGCTAACGCTCGACAATTTGCTTGCAAGGTGGGGCAGGCGCTTTCGCCTGCCAACAGCATAAGCCCATTGCCCGCCTGTCCGTGAGTTACCATGGCGGGATGTTCGGCCGTATTTTTTGTATCCTTCTGGGTTTCTCGATTATGGGGGGGAGCCTATACGCGCAAGTGGCCGTTCCTCCCACAGCGCCGTTGATCGCCCCCCCGGCCGCCGCCGATCCAATCGCCCCCATTGCTCCGGCGCCTGTCCTGGGCGGGACCGAGGGACGGCAGGTAAGTTGGCTCCGCCTCCCGGCGAATCTGGTGAGCGATCAGAAGCGCATCTGGACGTTTCCCCCGAAGGTCGTGCGGAAACGCTGGGTGTGGCCCACCGTGGCCGTGGTTGCGGTCACCGCCGCGCTGATTGCCACCGACGCGCACACCGCTCCGCACTTCCGCAACACCAATGTGTTCCACGGGTTCAATTCCGTGTTCACGTCGAATGCCACGGACACGGGCATGATCGTAGCTCCCGCTACGCTCTACGCGGCCGGTTTGGTCGCCCGGAATTCCTATGCCCGCAAGACCGCCCTGCTGGCGGGCGAGGCGGCTGCCGATGCGGAAATCGTCACGGTCCTTGCCAAGGACATCGACCGCAGGGCCAGGCCGGCTTCCTTTGCGCCGAACACGAGCATGGCGGGTAGCTGGTTCAACGGCCAGGGCAGTTGGATCCGCGGCAATGGGAGCTTCCCCTCCGGCCATACCATCGCCGCGTTTTCCATCGCCACGGTGATTGCCCGCCGTTATCCAAACCAGCGCTGGGTCAAGTATGCGGCCTACGGAATCGCCGCGGCGGTGGGCTTTTCCAGGCTGACTCTCTCCGCCCATTTCCCATCCGACGTGTTCGTGGGCGGCGTGCTGGGCTACTCCATCAGTCGTTTCGCCGTGCTCGGCCAATGACGCTCCCAGTAGCGCAGCCTTTCAGGCGGCGATGCCCGCATGGTGCGGGCATTCTTGCCTTGTTCTTATTCCTGCTTCCAACCCTCCAAGCCCAAACCGGCTCCGGCGCCATCCATGGCATAGTCGCGGACGCCCTCGATCGCCCGGTAGCGGGCGCAAGCGTGACCGTTCAAGGATCTCCCGCGCCCTTCCTGGCCCACGCAACCTCGCGCGCGACCGGAGAATTCGAGTTCGTCCTTCCCTACGGCGAATACCGCGTGAACGCCGGCGGCCAGGATTTCGCCGTGACGGTTTCGCCGCTCCGTCCGGTGTGTCTCAAGATCGCGCCCACCGGCGGCGGCTCGATCCCTTGTCCCGGCAATGCGGGCCCGTGGAGCACGCAGCCGGATGCGCCCACTCCCAGCGTCGCCGGCGTGCTGCTGGCCTATGAGCCGGCCACAGTCACGGAGCCGCTCGATTTCTCGGGGCCGGTTTCCACGCCGTTTCCGCTGCTCTCCGAGCGCGCTTTTTCCTGGACCGGCGTGCGCTATACGGCTCAAGGCGTCGATACCACAGACCCCTATCAACCCGGCCGCACCGACGCGCTGCTCGACCCCTCCGGCATTGCGGAAGCAGGCGTAATCGACGGCTTCGACCTGGGCGTCTCACGGGCTTACGGCTCCGAGGTCGCCCGGTTTGTCACCGCTCCCGGCCCAGCCTGGCACGCCGCCGCCGCCAGCAGCGATACCGGTTCGCTGCTGGCGTCCAATAACCTGCCCGCCGCGCACGGGCCGCTCGACCAGGTTGGAAAGTACCAGCGATTCTCGAACGAGAGCCTTCAACTGGGAGGCCCGCTCGGGCGGCGCGTCGATGCGTTCGCCTCGCTCAACGGCCAGTGGTCCTCGCAAACCGTGCCGCTCGCGCCGGCCGGCTCCGATCTGGAGCGCAGCCTGCTCACCGTCGCCGCCATCGTCAGGGCGCAGATTACCGCCCGCGACCGAGTGCAATTCGATCTGGCCGGCTCGCGCGCGCAACAGCCGGACTGGGGAATGCCCGCGGGCGTGGAGGCCTGGGCGGGGCGGCCGATGGGTCCCTCGTTCACCATTCCCAGCATCGAGGGGTTCGCCGGATGCGCGGAGAACGACGGCTTCGAATCCTTCCAGGCCGCCTGGAACCGCCTGGCCGCGGAGGGGTTGTGGCAGGTGCGCTACGCGGCTTCCTCGGCGCATCTCGACACCGCCTCCACCGCGCCCGCCGGTGCACAGAGCGCGATCGACCTGATTGACGGGACCACCAACGGCGTGGCGCCTTTGACCAACCTGGCAACGCGGACCCGCCAGACCGCGGCGGCATCTTACGAGCGCGCGCATCTGCGGATCGGCAAATCGCGCCACGCTTTTACGGTGGGAACCGTGTGGGACCGCGCGGGCATTCGCAATCGCTTCGCGGCGCCGTCAGGCACGAACTTCATCACAGCCGATGGAGTCCCGGCTTACGCGGTGGTCTTCAACACGCCGCAAGACTCGCGCCAGAGCATCGCCAATTTCTCGGCTCAGGCGCGCGACGCCATCGCGCTCGCGCCCTGGCTTACGCTAGACCTTGGGCTGGTCGCGGACCTGGCGCGCGGCGGGACCATCGCCTGGAACACCGTGTCTCCCCGTGCCGGGCTGGCGCTCTCGCCCGCTGCGTTTCGCCGCCTCACGCTGCGGGCCGGTTACGCGCGGCTTGACGCGCCGCTGGCGGGACGTTACCTCGATTTCGGCGATCCCAACAGCCTGGGCGGATCGGAATACCAGTGGACCGGCGCCAATCGCGAGGGGCCCCTCATCATGCGGTTCGGCGGACCTGATTCGAGCATCGACCCGGCGCTGCGGCCGCCCCACGCCGGCGAGGTGAACCTGGGCGCGGAAGTCTCGCTGCCGTGGAAGAGCTTCGCGCGAGCCCGTCTGTTCCGGCGCGAGGAGAAGGACCGGATCGCGGCTCTCGATACGGGCGTTCCTGCGTCGGATTACCTGCCGGTCCAGATTGACGACCCCGGTCCCGATGGCCTGCCCGGAACCTTCGACGACCAGTCGCTCACGGTGTACGCGCGGCAACCCGCGTCGTTCGGCCAGGACCGTTACCTGCTCACCAATCCGCCCGGCCTGAGCGCGCTTGCCGAGGGCATGGTGGCGGAAGCCGGCGGCCAGTGGCGCGGCTACGGCGCGCATGCCACGTTTATGGCGGTCGAAACCAGCGGGCCGACCAATCCCGGCAATTCGCCGCTTGAAAACGATCCGGGCGTAATCGGGTCGCTCGATTCCGATCCGAACGCGGGGATTAACGCATCGGGCCGTCAGTTCTTCGACCGCGCTTACGTGGGCAAGGCCCAGTTCACCGGCAAGCTTCCCCGTTTTCTGGGCGGCATTCTGTGGGAGAATACCGTGAATTACATGGACGGGGCCGATTTTGCGAGGGAATTGCTGGTGACGGGGCTGCCGCAGGGGCCGATCCTGGTGGATGCCACGGTCCGCGGAAGCCCGGGCGGCGGCAACCGCGCCGAGCACGTCATGAACTGGAACCTGCGGCTCGCGCGGCCGTTCCCCCTGGCGCGCGGCGAGATCCGACTTGCGCTGGACGTAGTCAACGTGCTCAACTCGGACAATAAGATTTTGGAGGTAGACGCCAGCGGCCCAACGTTCAATCTGCGGCTGCCCCTAGCCCTCGAGCCCGCGCGGTTCCTTCGGATGTCCGTTCGATATGCCTTCTAACCTCGATGCACGTTGCCGAGTGGGGCGGACCGGGGCGCCCACTGCCATTGTGGGCCCGTCTGCCTTCTTCGACATGCTCGCATTGGTAAGAAGGCAGACGGGCCCGCAAAAGCGGCGGGCGCCCCGGTCCGCCCTACTGCTCCTGCTGCTGTGCCACGGCGCCATGGCAGCCAGTACCGGCGGCGCCATCTCGGGCGCGGTGCTCAGCCTCACGGGCGAGCCGGTGGCCGCGGCGCGCATTTCGCTCGTCGAGAACACCACCCGTTTCCGCCGGGAGCTGATCTCGGACGATTCCGGCCGGTACGCCGCAGCCGGCTTGCCGGCCGGCGCTTACACGGTGACTGTCACCTCCGCTGTCACCGCGGCGCGGGCCGAGGAACCCATCGTCATTCACGACGGAGAGACTCTGAATCTGCCGCTGGTGGTGGGGAAATCGCCGCTGGCGGATTCCGATTTGCCCTTGGCCGCGCGCGACGCCCTGAGCCTGATCCGGAACCGGTCTGAGATCACGCCCGGCCAGCAGGGCGGCAACATCGAAGGCAACGCTCCCTACGGATTTCGCGGCAACGCCAGCCTGAACAGCTACGGGATGCGCGGGCAGAATAACGGCTTCCTGCTGGACGGATTGGACAACAACGACAGTTGGGTGCGCGGCGCCGTCATCGCGCCTCCGCTCGACGCGGTGGCCTCGGCCACGCTGGCAGCGGGCTACATCCCCGCCGAATTCGGGCACGCCGCCGGGGCGGTGGTGAACCTGGACACGCGGGCCGGGTCCGGCCAGTTTCACGGCGACGCGTTCGAGTATTGGGGGAACACGGCTCTGGACGCGCGCAACTCCTTCGACGCCCTGGGCAGGCCGGCGCTCGAAGCGAATCAATTCGGCGGCGCTTTGGGCGGCCCGGTTCGCGCGCGCAAGTGGACCTTCTTCTTCGCTCCCGAACTGCGGCGCGAGCGGGAGGGCGTTACCGTCACCTCCACCGTGCCCACCCAGGCGGAAAAGACCGGCGATTTCCTAGCGTCGCCCATGACGATTTACGACCCTCTATCCATCCGTTCCGTGGGCGCGAACGTTTTCGAGCGGACGCCATTCCCCGGCAATAGCATCCCCGCCGCCGAGATCCCCCAGGCTTCCCGCAACCTCATGGCCCTCTATCCCGACCCCACCGCGCCGGGAACCGCGGACAATTACTCGCTGGTTTCGAACCGCGTTTTGAACTCCAGCCAGTTCGCCCTGCGGTCCGACTACGATCTCTCGCCCGCCAGCAGGCTTTTCGTGCGCCTGGAGGCGGGAGGAGCGGACGGGCAATCTCCCGGCGCTGTGCCGGCCGCTGCCGGTATGGGTTTTCCGGCGGGGAGCTATGCCGGAAGCGATAGCGCCCAGAACGCCGATGCGGCCGACACGCACGAGCACTGGATGAGCGGCGCCGTTTCGCACACCGCCGCGCTTTCCGCTTCCCTGACGAATGAGTTCCGCTCCGGCGTCTCCGTGAACGACTTGCGTTCCTATGCCGCCGACCAGGGATTCGACGCTTCAGCCGCGCTGGGCATTCCCGGCCTGGGATCGAGCGGCATGCCGAACTTCAGCGTGCTGGGATTCGCCTCGCTGGGGGCCGGCAGCGCGGCTCCTTTCGCCATGCGGGAGGCCAGTTACGAGATGGAAGACAGCGTCGCATGGAAGACGGGGAGGCACTCGTGGAGGTTCGGATTCCAGGCGATCCGGCGGCACGTGGATGGCGACGCTTCGGATTGGAGTTCGCGGGGCGATTTCTTCTTTACCCCGGACTTCACCAGCCAGCCGGGCGTGCCAAACACGGGAGACTCCATCGCCTCTCTGCTGGTGGGCTACCCCTCGGAGGTGCGCCGCGACGTGCAGTTCGCGCCCTACGCCCTGCGCGCGTGGGAATGGGCGGGCTTCGTCGAAGACTCCTTCCGGCTGACGCGCGCGCTGACGGTGGACGCGGGCCTGCGCTACTCGTTGTATCCTCCCGTCACCGAAGCGGATAACCGCATGGTGAACTTCAACTTCAACCCGAGTGCGCCCGCGCTCAACCAGTTCGCCGGCCAGAGCGGAGTCAGTCCGTACGCCGCGGAGGGCGTCCAGAAGCACGCGGCCGCGCCGCGCGTCGGGTTTGCGCTGGACCTTTCGGGGAAAGGATCGGCCGTGATTCGAGGAAGCTTCAGCCAGGCCTGGGACGCCGGGCAGTATCTCTCCTGGGGCAGCCTGGCGCGCAATGCGCCCTATGCCTCGCGCCTGGACACCATCGACGGCACGTTTCAGGTGGGACCGAACCTGACCGCCGGCCTGCCGCCGGTCGATGGCTCGAGCGGCGCAATCTACGCCATACAGCCTGCGAATTACACGCCGTATGCGGATCAGTGGGACTTGTCGCTGGGGGTCCGTCTGCGCCGCGGTCTGGCGGCGGAGATGAGCGGGCTGGGATCGATGGGCATCCACTTACCCGTGACCACCAATGTCAATCAGGCGTACCCCGCCCCGACGCCGTACGCGTATCCCCGGTATCCTTATGGGACCTTTCAATCGCGCATCGACTACCTGGGATTTGCGGGAGGCTCTACCTATTACGCCGGCACATGCAAGTTGACCGGCAGCCTGTTCCAGGTGAGCTACACGTACGGCAAGTCGCTCGACGACGCCACGGCGCCGGGAAGCGACCAGCAGAGCCGTCCCCCCGGGCCGCAGGATATCTACTTCCCGCGCGGCGTCCGCTCGCCCTCGCCTTTCGACATTCCGCAACGCCTGGTGGGCACGGCGCATTACGAATGGATGGGTTGGCGGATCTATGCGATCGCCACCGTGCAATCGGGTTTTCCGTTCACTCCGGAGTTGGCGGTCAACAGCCTGAACAACGGCGGGTTTCAGCTCCCCAACCGCATCGGAGACGGCGCGCTGCCGGCCGGCCAGCGCAGTTACCTGGATTGGTTCAACACGAGCGCGTTTGCGATGCCGCCGCTTTACGAGTATGGCGATTCGGGATTCGACATCCTGCGCGGGCCGGGAATGGCCGATGTGGACGCCGCCGTGGCGAAGACCATTGCGCTGCGGGAGGGATTGCGCCTGCAGATGCGGGTGGAGTCCTTCAATCTGCTCAACCGGACGAACTTCGCGCTTCCCAACCGCATCCTGGGCGTGGAATCCACCGGCGTCATCGACCACACTGTCACCCCGGCCCGGCGCGTGCAGTTGGCCGCGAGGTTCGAGTGGTAACGGGTTAGGTGGCTGGTTACTGCACGGGTATGCGGCGAATGAGTTCGCCGACGGCGCTGGTGAGGTCGCGGATGCGTGCGTCGGTTTCCTGGAATTGCTCGGCTCCGGGCGGAGCGCGTTAGTTCGGCGATGGCTTTTCCATGTGGTCGATTACCAGCACTTCGACCGGCCCTTTGCCCTTTTCGAGCTTGAGTCCCAGTTCTGCCTGGAGCGCCGCGTCGAGCGACGGGCCGGACTCTGTGTCGGCGTTGAGTCTGCGGTCTTCCGGTATGAAGAGAACGTTGAGGTCATAAGTTCCGGTCAGGCCGGTGCGGTCCACAACCGGCGCCTGGAGCGAACCGCTCAGCGCGGCTACGATCTTCTCGATGGGCGCCGCGTGACAGATCAAATGCAATCCTTCGCGCCATGAGCTGATACCGCACGTGCCCGCGGACTGAGTAAATCGCTTCTCTTCGATGGTGACGGCCATCGGTTCGTCGCTGCGGGACGGTGTCAGCTTCGGCTTGCCCTTGGCGACGGCCAACTCGTATTCCGGTATGTCTCGCGTCTCGCGGTGGACCTTGAGCTTGAAGCGGTCCTCCAGGAGCGACTGGAACATGAGGCGAACCTGATCGTCGGTGGCGTCGCGCCCGGCCCGCGCGTCGATGTCGAACCAGTTCCAGCCATCGGGAAGCCTGGCGTATCCCACCATCTGATAGGCGCCATTGAGACGATACGCATAGTAGACCATGCTATAGGGTTGGGTGTTGTGCATCATGATCAAATCGCCGGAGCGGCGCGGAACGGCGTCCATGGGGCCGTTGGTGGTGTTGACTTTGACGGACGCCACTTCGAATTCGGGGCGCTGCGCGAAGGCGATCCAATGAGGGGCCAGAGCGCCGCCGGCGGCCAGGGCGGCCAGCGCGAGCGTCGCGGCGCCCACGGACACACGCGAGGTGGCGGGCGAAAACTCGCGGCCGCGACGGAGCAGCATCTCGATCCGCTCGCGCAGCCGGGAACGGCGCGTGAAGATGCCGGCGGCGAGCACCGAATCGGCCGGCGCCACCCTCAACTCCAGGATGCGCGCCAGGCTCTCGGCGTAGGTACGCGCCGCGCCCGTCTGGGCCACCACCCAATCGTCGCAGGCCATTTCGCGTTCGTGCTCGATGCGCCGCAGAATCCACCATGCCACCGGGTGCAGGGCGATGACGGCGCCCAGCAACCGCGCCATCAGGTTCACCCAATCGTCATACCGCGCCAGATGGGCGTACTCATGAAGCAGGACGCAGTTCATTTCCGCGGCGGTCAACCGCTCGCGCAGCGCTGCCGGCACGATCACGGCGGGGTGCAGGAAGCCTGCCGCGATGGGCGAAGGAATTTCGGGTGAAACCAGCAGGCGCGCGGACCGTGCGGCGCCGGGAAGCGGAACCTCCCAGGCCACGGCCCGCCGCTTCACGCCGCGGAGATAGAGGTAACTGCGCACGATGCGGATGGTCCCGCGCGCGAAGACCGCGGCCCAGACGGCCAATACCAGGAAGGGCCACACCGCGGCGCGTTTCTCCGTGACGGTGACAGGCGACGGCGCCAATGGCGGCGCCAGCGGAGCGGAAACACGAACCGGCAGTGTCGTCGCGGCTACGGGCGGCTCCGGCGGCGGTACGATCCGGGCAGATGGGGCGCTTTGAGGAACGCACGGGAGCACGACGACGGCCGCCAGGGCGATCCACCAGACGATGTGCCGCGTGGCGGCGTTGACGCCCGGACGCGCGAGTTCGACCGCCAGCCAAACCAGGAATGCCAGGACGGCGGCTTGCCAAAGACTGTTCAGCACGGCCGCGGCGATGAGAGTGATGGCGTTCATGTGCGCTCTCCTTCGCCCCGCAGCAAGAGCTTGCGGATCTTCTTCAACTCGGCCTCGCCGAGCGTCTCGTCTTCCAGGAGATTGAGCACCAGCTCTTCCGGCGAATCTCCGAAGAATCGTCCCAGAAGCTGTCGAACGGCGTTGCGGGTCGCTTCGATACGGTCCACCACCGGCCGGTAAACGAAGGCGCGTGCATCCTTTGCCTTGGAGTGCCGGAGATAGCCCTTGGCTTCGAGGATCCTCAGGGTGGTGAGGACGGTGTTATAGGCGAGATCGATGTCCTTGGGAAGCTCCGCCGCCACCTCGGCGACGGTTGCCCGGCCCTTCCGCCAAACGATCTGCATGAGCCGGAGCTCGGCTTCCGTGAGATGGGACGGCTTCTTTCGCGGCAAGGCTGTTTCCCCTCAACTAAGACTTTAAGAACTGAGACGATGATACGGCCCGCGCGAAGGCGTGTCAACTAAAAGCTTAAGACTTGCGCGTTCCGTCTTGTTGGCGGCGGCGTTCGTGCTGCATCGCACAATCCGGGGGGGATTCCGGTGGATTCCGTATTGCCGCCGAGGAACCACTCGGCGCATCCTAGTGACAATTAACTCCTGCCGAGGCAGGGGTATTTCACGTAACGGGGAGGCGCATCTGGAGGGTTACCCCCCAGTGCGTTCAATGGATGCTGGCTAAGAACATTCTGATCACCGGCATTACAGGATTTGCGGGCAGCCACGTTGCCGATTGCCTGCTAGAGAACTATCCGGGCGCCGTGCTTTGGGGGACCAAGCGCCCCAATAGCCGGATGCGCAACGTCCGGCATTTCCAGGACTGCGTGCGCTGGATCGATGCGGACCTGACGGATGCCACAAGCATGACAGTGGCGCTCCAGAAGTCCCGGCCAGACCAGATCTATCACCTGGGCGCGCTCTCCTGGGTCACGCCGTCGTGGGATATGCCGGCGGCGTACATGCAAACCAATGCCATGGGAACCATCAACCTCTTTGAGGCCATGCGCGCGACCCGGGTGAAAGCGCGCGTGCTGGTAAGCTGCACCCCGGAGGAGTTCGGCGACGTGCCGCAGGATAAGCTTCCCATTACGGAAGCCACCGCGATTCATCCCATCAACCCTTACGCGGCCTCCAAAGTCGCTCAGGACGCGGTGTGCATGTCCTACGCGGCTTCCTATGGTCTCAAGATTATTCGCACGCGCGCTTTCAATCACGAGGGGCCGCGCCGCGACGTGAATGGCGCCAATGCGTCGTTCGCCTATCAGATCGCGCGCATTGAAGAAGGGCTGCAGAAGCCTGTCATCCGCGTCGGAAACCTGGAGGCGCTGCGCAATTTCACGGATGTCCGCGATATGGCTCGCGCGTATGTCCTGGCCATGGAAAAATGCCAACCGGGCGAATTGTACCTGATTGGCTCGGACCATGTTCACACCATGAAGGAGTGCCTGGAATATATGATTTCGCTTTCGTCGCGCCAGGACATCCGGTATGAGGTGGACCCCGCGCTGGTGCGTCCCACGGAACTTCGGCGCTTCGTGGCCGATTGCAGCAAATTCCGCGGCCGCACCGGTTGGGCGCCGCGGATTTCGTTTGAGGAAACGATGAGGGGCGTGCTCGATTTCTGGCGCGAGTTCGTACGGACGCTCGAAGCGGTACGGCCGCGGAAGGTCGAACGGGCAGCCGCTTACCAATGAGCGTTCTGGTGACCGGTTGCAACGGCTTCCTGGGGCGCGCGCTAACGGACGCCCTCGATCCGGCCGAGGCGGTGGTGGGCGTAGGCCTGAGCCCAACTCCCGCCAGCCCGGGGATCTGCTACCGCCGGGTGGACGTCACGGACCGGGCTTCTGTGGCCGCCCTATTCCGCGAGCACCGGTTTTCGTCCGTGTACCACTTTGCCGCAGTCACCGAACACTCCCGCATTGTGGACCGGAAGAACGCCACGCTCGCGGAGACGCTGCGCGGGACGTTAAACCTGGTGGAGGAATTCGAAGCCTGTGGCGGCGAGCGGTTCGTGTACGCATCGAGCGGCAAGGTCTATGGCCCCATGACCGGCCGCGGCCTGCGCGAAGACTGCCCGGCGAATCCCACCAACGTCCTGGGGAAGATGAAGCTGTCGGCTGAAAACCTGATCCGGTTCTTCGCCGAGGGATCTCCGCGGCGGTACATCCTGGCCCGCCTGTTCAATATATTCGGTCCCGCGCAGAAGCCTACGTTCGTTGTGCCGGCCATCCTGACGCAATTGCGGACTCCGGGCGCCATCCGCCTGGGGGAACTGGGGCATAAGCGCGATTACCTTTACGTGGGCGACGCGGTGGAAGCCCTGCTGACGCTGGCCCGCGCGGACTTGCCCGAGGGCCTTTCAATATTCAATATCGGGTCCGGAGAGGCGCGCAGCGTAAGGGAAATTCTCGCGGAACTGGAGGATCTATTGGGCATTGAGATTCAGGTGGAGGCCGAGCCGTCGAGGCTTAGGCCCGATGAGTCCGGGGAGGAGTTCGCCGACACCGGGCGTCTCCGCGCCCTCGGTTGGCGCCCCCGCCACGCTTTCCGGGACGGTCTGCGCGAAACCGCGGCCTACTACGGTCACGTCACGGGAATATCGAGCAGCGTCATCCAGTACTGAAACGATTGAAGGAGAAAGCCGCACAGCAGGAGCCAGACGCCGAACACGCCGAGGCGCCGCCCGGGGAGGTTATCGGCATAATACTCGATGAAGGGATTGAGCGTGGTTCCGACCGCGGTGACAAGGCCGGTCACGAGTCCCAGGCGAACCGCGAAGATCCAGGGGTGCTCGATGCGGTGTACCATGGCGCTGCAGACCAGCGCCGCCGCGATGTACCCGGCTGTTCGGATAATCGCCCCGTGAAACTGCCGGCGCGTCAGGCGAGGCCGGCGGGATGCGGAATAATCGAGGCTCGGGCGCATGCCCCGGGTGTAGGCGAATACCTGCCCCGCCGTGATGAGACCGGCAAACGCGGCGGCGAACGGAAGCCCCGCAATCGAGTAGAGCGCGACGCCGAAAGCGGCTCCCCGGATGGCGCTGAACACGGCCTCCCACGGCAAGGAGTAATGATCCTGGCGGCGGGCCGCGCGTTGCAGTTCAATCGCCACGGTAATTCCGGTGGCGAAGCCGGAAGCCACGCCAAAGACAACGCCGAGGCCGATCCCATACCCGATTCCGAAGACGACCGAATACGTCACCATCCGGGTGAGCAGGCGCAGTGGACCGTGCTGGCCGCCCAGCAAATCGTATGCCAGGTAGAGGCCTCCGAGCACGTCGAGAACAATCCCGATGAGGCCGATGGCCGCGACCGCGCGGTGGTCCATCACACGATTGTAGAACCTGCAAGAGCAGCAGGAGAAAACCTTGACGCGGAGACGCGGAGGCGCTGAGGAAAGCATTCATGGAAACGGATACGTCTTTCTCTGCGTCGGACCTCTAACAACCGTTTTTCTCCGCTTCTCTGCGTCTCCGCGTCAAAAAGCCCTCTCCGCTGGGTCCGGCGGCCAAGCTTGATGATACAATTTAGTCGCGGGGAGGCACGGTTGGCATCTTTCCTTCAGAACCAGTTTGAACGCAGCGTGGTGACCACGTCGGTGGATTATGTATTCAACTGGGCGCGCAAGTCGTCGGTGTGGCCGCTGACTTTCGGCCTGGCGTGCTGCGCCATTGAAATGATCGCGGCCAGCACGTCGCGGTTCGACATCGCGCGATTCGGAGCGGAGGTATTCCGGCCCAGCCCGCGGCAATCGGACCTGATGATTGTGGCGGGGACGGTCACCTTGAAGATGGCGCCGGTCCTGAAGCGCATCTGGGACCAGATGCCGGACCCGAAGTGGTGCATGTCGATGGGGGCCTGCTCGAGCGTGGGCGGGCCGTTCAATACTTACGCGGTGCTGCAGGGCGTGGACCGGATTGTACCCGTGGACGTGTATATCACCGGCTGCCCGCCGCGGCCGGAGAACCTGTTCTACGGGCTGCTCAAGCTGCAGGACAAGATCGACCAGATGACGTTCCTCGAAAAGAGGCCTACGGAAGTGCGGCTGGACGAGGCGATGCTGGCGGATTTCCAGCGGCAGGTGAGAATTTCACAGATTCAGAACCCGGCGTAGGAAGCGCAACCAACCAAGAAGGCAGGCCAGGAGGCCCGCCCCACATGTTCACCAAGGATCCGCGGCACATCTACCGGGTGCCCGAATTGGAATCCATGGAGTGGCTGGTCCACGGGTTTGGAACGCGGCACGTGGACGTCCCGGCGCTTTTCGTTAACCTGGCCACACTGCGGCAGATCCACTCGACGACGTGCGTGGCGGCGGATGGGCGCTCCGGCGTACTGGGCGCGGGGGACGCGTTGACGGAGAACACGCCGGGCGCGGTGGTGGCTATCCGGACGGCCGATTGCATCCCGATCCTGCTGGTGGACGAACGGCTGCGGGCGGTGGCGGCGGTACACGCCGGATGGCGCGGGACGGCGGCGGGCATTGTCCAGCGGGCGATGGAAGCCATGCGGGAGCGGTTTGGAACGTCGCCAGGGGATGTTCATGCGGCGATCGGACCGGGCATTGGCCATGCTGTTACGAAGTGGGGCCGGAGGTGGCCGCGCAGTTCGGCTTACAAGGGCGGGCGCGCCTGGACCTGGCCGGCGCGAACCGGCGGCAGCTCATTGAAGCGGGCGTAACGCCCGGCCGCGTCTATGCGTCGAACTTATGCACCATGTGCCGGGGGGAGGACTTTCATTCGTTCCGCCGGGACGGGGAAGCCGCGGGCCGACAGTTCTCGTTCGCGGGCATACGGCAAGCGTTAGAGTTGAATTGAGGGAACATCATGTTCACGTGGATCTGCCCGAAATGCGGACGCGAAGTGCCGCCGGCTTACACAGACTGCCCGAATTGCAATCCTCAGACTGTCCCGGCGGGCAGCGCGCCGCCGCCGCGACCTTACCCGCTACCGCCACAGCAGCCTCCGCCGCCGCAGGCTCCGCCCTACGCGGCGCCGCCGCAACCGCAGCCGACTTACGCACCGCCTGCGCCGGCAGGACCGGCGCCGCGGCGGCCTATTTGGCAAGCCGCGCCGCCACCCGCGCAGGCTCCGCCTTACGCGGCGCCGCCGCAACAGCCCTATGCCGAACCACCGCAGCAGGCCTATGCTCCGCCGCCGCAACAGGCTTACGCGCCGCCGCCGCAACAGGCTTATGCTCCGCCGCCCCAGCAGGCTTATGCCCCACCGCACCAGCAGGCTTACGCGCCGCCGCCCGAGCCGCCGCCGGCCCCGGCGCCATCATGGAGTTCCGAGCCGCCGCCCCCAGCGCATGGCCTCGCTGTGCCGACGTGGCTGCTGACCATTCTCGCCATCGTCGTATTCGTCGCGATACTGGCCGGTGTGTATTCGCTGCTCGGGACGCATGGGTCGAGTTCCAGCCAGGCGGCATCCGACGCTAGCCTGCAAGTCCCGGTGGTGCCGACCGGCGACAAGGCCAATCCGTATCAGAAGTTCGTCGAGATCTCGGGGATACGCTTCGCGGAAGATCCTAAGAACAAGGACAAGTCCGTCGTCAAATTCGTCATCACGAATCACGCCGAGGACGAAATCTCCGGCCTCTCGGGAAACGTCGCGATTGTGGGGCGCGGGGACAAGAGCGGACAGGCCGTAGCTATGTTTACCTTCACGACGAGCCTGGGTCCGGACGAATCCAAGGACCTGACGGCGCCGCTCACGACCAAGGCGAAGGCTTACGAGCTTCCAGACTGGCAATTCGCGGAGCCGGTGTTGCAGATCACTGCGCCGGGGGGAGTTTCCGGAGGTTCTCGGTAGCCTCGACGAAGTCCGGGTCGATTTCGAGGGCGCGCTCGAAATCGGCGCGGGCGCGTTCGGTAAGCCCGGACATATAGAGCGCCACGCCGCGGTCGGTGAAGTATTCGGGGTTGTTGGGATCGAGCGCGAGGGCCTGGCCGAACTCGATGAGGGCCGGATCCACCTGGCGCTCCTGAAGCAGGACCTTTCCCATTTCGGCGGGGACCGTAGGATCGTGCGGGGCTTCATTTTGGGCGCGCTGGAGCAAATCGAGAGCGTCCGCGGCGGGAAGATCGCGCGAGAGCTGGACCTTGGGCCGCACCATCGTGGGGGCCCGGCGGACGGCCTCCTGCCACAACCAGCGGTCATTGAACCAGACGGCGGTGCGCACCGCGCTTAGCAGCGTGAGGACAACCACGACTGCGGCGGCCAGCGCCTGCGTTTTGACGCGGGTTAGGAGCAGTCCGGCGGCGGCGGCGAAGGCCAGCATGGGGAGGAACATGCGGCTATCGGCGTAGAGGTTGGCCGACGGGAGCGCGGAGGCGGCAGGCATCAGGAGGAGCAACCCGGCGAGCAGCCACAGGGGCCATTGGTGTGCGCGCGCGCGCCATGCCCAGACAGCGGCGGCGAGGATGGCGAGCCAGGCCAGGGCGCCCAACCAGACGGCGGGAACGCGCACGTCCGGATCCACGGTAAACCCGTAGGGGAACGCCAGCAGGCGCAGATAGCGCCAGATGGCCGGGCCTTGCGCCAGGAAATATTTCCAGGGAGACAACGGAAACTGGGAGGCGCGTTGCGCGTAGACGAGGCGGGTTAGGGCGGCTAGGGACAGGAGGGATATTGCGAGGACGGGGATGCGTCTTAGCCAGCGGTTGGCAGGCGAAAGCGCCTGCCCCACCGCCGGGTAGAGCAGGAATACGAGCGGGAAGGCGGCGCAGGATTCGTTGGAGAGCACGGCGGCGGCGAACAGCGGGACGGCGATCCACCGGCGGCCGCTCAGCCATGACAACAAGGCCGCGAGACAGAATACGGCGCCCAGCAAATCGGCGCGGGCTGAGATGTAATTGACGGCTTCGGCCTGGATGGGGTGGATGGCGAAGACAGCGGCTGCCGCGAGGGCCGCACGCTCGGGCAGAAGCCGGCGCAGGCAGGCATAGGCCAACAGGACCGCGCCCAGGTAGAGCGCGAGGGCGAACAGGTGGTAGGTGAACGGATCGCGGCCGCCGGCCTGGTAATTCAGCCAGAGAGTGAGGTTGGCGAGGGGCTGGGCGCGCCGCAGGGACCAAACGGCCTTCCAACCGGAGGACGAAGTTAGGACGGAGCTGGAGAAAATGGCATAATCGTCGGAATGAAAGCCGGAAAAGAGAGAAGCGCCAAAGGCGGCCAACGCCGCGCCGAGCAGAAGAAGCCGATTTCGCATGACCTAATACGAGCTTACGTGAAACGCCCGAAGAACGCAGCCGAGCGGAAGGCCCGGATGTCCGAAATCCTGCGGCGGCTGGAGAAGATGTACCCGGGGGCGACGTGCGCGCTGCATTATGAGAACCCGTGGCAGTTGCTGGTGGCGACGATTCTCTCCGCGCAGTGCACCGATAAGCTGGTGAACGAGGTTACGCCGGGGCTGTTCGCCAAGTATCCGACGCCGATGGACTTCGCGTCGGTGCGCCAGGAGGTGCTGGCGAACGACATCCACCGGACGGGGTTCTTCAATAACAAGGCGAAGTCGGTAATCGGCGCGGCCAAGAAGGTGGTGGCGGAGTTCGGCGGCGAAGTTCCGCGAACCATGGAAGAAATGCTGACGATTCCGGGGGCGGCGCGCAAGACGGCCAACGTGGTGCTGGGGACGGCGTACGGGATTGCCTCGGGCGTGGTGGTGGACACACACGTCCAGCGGCTTGCGGCGAGACTGGACCTGACGAAGAACACCAACCCGGTGAAGATCGAGCAGGATCTCATGAAGATTGTGCCACAGAGCAAGTGGATTGCGTTTGCACACGAGCTGATCCTGCACGGACGCGCCTTGTGCCAGGCTCGCAACCCGAAATGCGGTGAGTGCGACCTGAATTCGCTGTGCTACGCGAAGGACAAGACGGCGTAAGGGCTGGGACTCGCCCTCCGCTAGCCCATTTTCGGTTCCTGCGGGGACTGCGCGCGAATTGGGAGAACGAAGCCATTTGCGGGGGCTTCGGGGGCATCATCAGGGGCCTTTTCCGGGGCCGGGGGCCTGGGGCCGGGGGCCGGGGAAGAGACGGCCTCGGCTTGCTCCTCGCGCGCTTTGCGCTCGCGTTGGGCGCGGTGCAACTCCTTGAGAGCGCGGAAGTAGCTGCGCTCGGCGGATGCGAGGCGGCGGAAGATCATCTGAGCGGCTTTGCCGGCGATCGCTTCCAGGGGCGAAGCGACCGCGTCCGGGCCGGTGAGCGAAAGCTGGAGGACCTGGGCCTCGATGCGCGTGTACCGGCGGCGGTTCCAATCGTCGTGTATAAGGGTATCCACGAGGAAGCGCTCGAGGGCATCGGCGGGGTCGAACTGCTGGTGGTATTCGAGGGCGAGGGCTGCGAGTTCGTCGGGGTCTTCGCCGGGGATCACGAGGGATCGGGCTTCGATGCCGAATTGCAGGGCATTGAAACGGGAGGCGGCCTTACCGGCCTCGGTGCGCGGTCCGGTGGAGCGCTGCGCGTTGAGGCGGTTGGCGTTGAGCTGTGCGACGGAAGTCATAGGCGACTTCAGATTAGCTGGCGTGCGGGGCGTGGGCTGGAGGGTGGCGGCTGGAAGTTGTTGAGGGGATGGGTGAAAATATTTTTTAATATTGTGTGACCGCCGCGCCGCCGGGCACACTCCTTAGGCCGCCTTGGTCTTGACGGTGAGGCCGGGCTTGTTCGACGGTTTCATTCGGATCTCGACATCGATTCCCGCCAGCCGGGCAAACTCCAGCAGCTTTTCCAAGGAAAACTTGCCCAGCCGGCCGCGAGCCAGATCGGATACGCGGGGCTGCGCTATTCTCAGAAGCGCGCCCGCTTGCGCCTGGCTCAGTCCGCGCTTCGTGAGAATTCGGTTCACCTGGCGGGCGATCTCCGCTTTTGCCAATGCCTCTTCCGGATTTGGCAGGCCGATATCGGCGAACACGTTGCCGCTTCCCTCATCAACCCTTATCCTTCCGGGCATGTTCGTTTACTCCTCTCTTGCGATCATGGCTCTGAAATGCCACTCAGCTTCGGCGAGGCGCTATCCCCGCGATAGTCCGAAACGATTTCCACCGCGTTCAGTGCCTGCATCGAACATGCCGACGGGTGGCGATCGCCAAGTTCCGCCTGATAGAGCGCTTGGCCGATCTCAGAACGAACGGCGTCCGGAAAGTCGCGCAGACGCTTCAGGGAGTCGCCCATCCATCTGACCGCCTTTCGTTCCATCGATTTAAGTATATATCAGTTTTGATATGGGCGCGATCGCCGCTTGAGCCGCGAACGAGGAATGCCGGCAGGGACGCCGGCATCGCAGGCGGGACGCCCACTCCACGGGGGCGCTCACTTGGCGATGAGGCGGACGGGGCCTAACAGGCCTGCGGGCAGGGGCTGGAGGTTGTTCATGTCCTGGTCCTGGAAGCGGTCGCCGTACTTCTGGACCAGGGCGCGCTGGTCTGGCGGGGGCTGGTGGGCGAGTTCGTTGATGGCGAGGTTTGCCACTACCACGCGAATGGTGTTTTCGCCGGGGTGCAGCAAGGCGGTCACGTCCAAGTCGTAGGGTGGACGCCACACGGAACCGGCGGGCTTGCCATTCACGGTGACTACGGCGGCTTCGCGCACGGGGCTTTCCAGCAGGGCGCGCATCCCGCTGCCGGAGCGGCGCTCTTGGGTGGTGACGGGCGTGCCTTCGCCGAAATCGATGCGGACGGCGCGGCCGGAGCCAAGGAACGCGGAGTCCAGCGTCACGGTCTTCTCATAGGTCGCCTGGCCGGAGAAATACTTCTCGGCTTCGAGATCCGTCCATGAAACCAGGCGATCCATCGCGACGGGCTGCTGCGAGCCGGCGAAGGATACTTTCCAACTTGTTCCGATGTCGATGGACGCGGGCTGGGCGGCGTTGGGCGTGCGCAGGCCGGGCGGGCGATCCTTCGAAAACACCACGACGCGGGATTCGTAGGGGGCAAGATCGAGGTCGATGCGATGGCCGCCATCGGCCTTCGCTTCGGTTCCCGTGAATGGGTTCCACCACGCGGCGTCCGTGCCTTCGATGCGGAAATCGACCGGGCTGTGGACGGGATGGTTGCTGGTGTTGACCACGAAATAGATGTCGGCGAAGGGCAGCTTGCGGTGGACGAAGCCGACTTCGGGCGGCTTGACCAGGTCGGGCGGGAGCGCGGCGTGGAGGGCCTCGCCGAGCTTCGATTCATCGGTCAACAGCTTGCCTGGGGCTTCGAAGAGAGAGCGCGAAAGGTCGCGGATGGCGGGCGTATCGGTGGCGGCTTCGGCCAGGCCGGGGGCGAGCGAGGGGGTGCGGCGGGTGGCGATGACGATGCCCCCCTTGCGCGCGAAATCCTCGATCTTGCGGTAGGCCGCGAGCGGGATGCGCTCGATGCCGGGGAGGATGAGAACGCGGTAGGGAATGCCGGCGTGGCCGATGGCGGCGTCGTCAATGAAGTCGAAGTTGTAACCCGCGTCGAGGATTTGCCCAACCACTTGCGGACCGAGCAGAGCGCCCATTTCGCCGGTGACGGAGGCGCGGCCCAGGGCGAAGCGTGCGTAGGCGTCGGCGGTGGGAAGATACAGGGCCACATCGGCGACCGGCTGGCCCTGGCGCAGCAGGAAGCTGACGCGCTGCAAATAGCGGGTGATATCGGGCATCACCAGCCACCACGGGTTGTGATTGTTGAACACGGCGGCGGCGTAGAAATGCCATCCCGGCTCGACGGCCTGGGGCGGGGAATAGGGCCAGCCGTGTCCGATCAACTGGTTGACGCCCTGTAGGAAGTGCAAATCCGCTTCGGCCTTCATGTCGAGCGGGGTGGCGCGGAAGACCGGCGAATGCAGCCACGTAAATGTCTCCGAAGAGCTGACGGGGCGGTTGTAAAGATGGTTGGCGGAGGTGGCCCAGCGCAAGAAGGAGAAGCTATGCCACTGGGAGCCTTCGCCTTCTGGCAGGTCGACCAGCGCGTTGCTCGAGAGATTCACGGGCGGAGAGCCGTAGGTCTGCGAGCGGAAGAGCGTGCCATGGCGGCGGGCCCAATCGCGTATGGGGGTGAGGTAATTCTCGTTGACGAGTTCGGTGAGGGTCTGGCCCCAATCGTGACGGATGGCGCCGGTCTTCTCGCCGATGTCGCCGGCCAGCGCGGGCAGGTAAGGGGCGAGGTCATAGCCGCGGCGGCGCTGGAACTCCTGAAGGAAATCGGTGCTCCAGTCCGTGCCGGCCACTTCCAGGCTGTCGCTGAAGACGGCGTAGGGCGGGTTCTTGCCGAAGGCCTGCAGGAGCGGCTCGCCGGTGGATTGAAGGTGCTCATCGATGGCGGCGCGGCTGTAGTGGTCGAGGACGAAGCCTTCGGCGCCGACGGCGGCGCGCTTCACCATCATGCGGGTGCGGCTCAAGATGAAGAAGAGCAGAACGCGGCCGGGCGCGGCTTCGGCGGGGACGCGGGCCACGGCGGCGTCGAAATCGGTCAGGCGGCGGATGCCATCGGGAGAGAACTGGCGGGCGTCGCCTTGCGCGAGGAACACGGCGAAGAGTTTTTCTCCATCGCGAATGGCGGGGATGGGCACGGAGGCGGCATTGGCGGGGACGGGCACGCGATCGACGCGGAGGCGCGGGGCGGCGAGGTCGATGGTGGTGTGCGGGCCGCCGTACGGCCAGCCGCTGCCGAGCGTGATATCGACGCGCATGCCGAGGCCGCGAGCGGTGACGTTGGCGAAGCGGACGTCGTCGAGGAACTCGGGCGAGAGGTAGGGGAAGTTGCGGAGGCCGCGTGCGGGATCGTCGAGGACGACGGGGTAGACGGGCTGGATTTCGACGCCGCCGATGCCGCCCTGCTTCATGGTTTCGAGCTCGCGCTGGAGCTCGGGCTTTTCGACGGCGGGGCCGAACCACCACCAGCGGACCATCATGCGGGCGTCGTCGGGGGGATGCTCGAAGGCGCGCTTCAGATCGGCCACGTTGGCGGGGGCGGCGGCCCAGGCGGCCAGGATGCAAGCGGCGAGGAAGAGGCAGAGGATGGCGAGGCGGGAGGCGGTAAGGCGGAAGGAGAACATGGGTCTATAGTAAGTCAAATTTTGTGGGGGCGGAGGGCGCGGAGTAATCGCGCGGGCCGGGCGCCTAAGACTTCGACGCAGCCGCGCTATAGTAGGCCGATGCAGTGGTTCGAAGACGAATCCTTTTGGGAAGCGTTCTACACGCATCTGTTCACGGAGGAGCGGATGGCGGCGGCGCCGGGCGAGGTGGAACGGCTGTTGGCGCTGGCGGGAGTGCAGGCGGGGGCGGCGCTCGATTTGTGCTGCGGGCCGGGGCGTCATAGTCTGGCGCTGGCGCAGAGGGGTTTCGCGGTGACGGCGGTGGACCGGTCGCGATTCCTGCTGGACAAGGCTCGCGAGAGAGCGGCTGGGACGGCGATGGAGTTCGTGGAGGCGGATATGCGCGAGTTCGCGCGCGAGGGAGCTTTCGATCTCGCCATCAACCTGTTCACATCCTTCGGATATTTCGAAACGCCGGAGGAGGACTTGCGGGCGCTCCGCAACGTGCGCACCAGCTTGAAGCCGGGCGGCGTATTCGTGATCGATGTACTGGGGAAGGAATGCATGGCGGCGATGCCGTCGCGGACGCGGTGGGTGGAATCGCCGGGCAAGGACCTGTTCGTGCAGCATGGGGGGATTCTGCCAGGGTGGTCACGGGCGCGCATGCAATGGCTGCTGGTCGGGCCGGAGCGGACGCTACGCTACGACTACGAGTACAACGTGTATTCGGGGCAGGAGTTGTACGGTCTGCTGCGAAGCGCGGGGTTCGATGAGGTGCGGCTTTTCGGAAATCTGGAGGGAGCTTGCTACGATTCCGCGGCTACGCGGCTGGTGGCGCGGGCGCAAGTGAGGGGCGCGGGCTAAAGCTGTTCCGGCGTGGCGGCCGCAACGACCGCCGATTCGCGGACGAAGAACCGCCTGCCGCAGACCCGGCAGTGCCGTGGGATGCGATGAAGGGCGCGCATAATGGCGTCCCACATGCCGCGCGGGAGGGACGCCGCCAGGTCCTTCGACATGCACCTGGGGCAGCGCAATTCTCCGGGCTTGAACTCGATTTCTTCGCGGACGATCAACAGGATCAGTGTAACGCGTGTGTCATATGACATGCGCGGTGATAGGCTGGGGTTCGTGCGTGAACTACTCCTGTTCCTCTCGCGCCAAAGGCGTTTACGAAGCTGGATGGAAACTTCCGCGATTGCGGCGCGCCTGGCCAAGCGGTTCGTGGCCGGCGGGACGCTGGACGATGCGCTTCAGACCGGGCGGCGGTTGAATGCCGAAGGGATTACCGTGACGCTCGATCAGTTGGGCGAAGGCGTGACTTCGCTGGCGGAAGCGGCCGAAGCGCGCGACGTGTATTTGCGAATGCTATCGACGATTGCGGAGACGGGCATACAAGGCAACGTCTCCTTGAAGCTGACGCAGTTGGGCCTGGATTTTTCCTACGATCAATGCCGCGCCAACATGGAGCAGGTAGCCGCCTGCGCCGCGGGGTTGCACACGTTTGTGCGCATCGATATGGAGGACAGCTCTTACACGGACCGCACGCTGCGGATGACGCGCGAGCTGCACGCGGCGCACGGCTCGGTGGGCGTGGTGATCCAGACGTGCCTGCGCCGCAGCCGGCAGGACGTGGAGGCGCTCTGCCAGGACGGCATTCGCGTGCGCCTGGTTAAAGGGGCCTATCTGGAACCCGCCAGCGTGGCATTTTCAAGCAAGCGCGACGTGGACCGCAACTATGTGGAGCTGATGAAACTTCTGCTGGACAAGGGCGAGTATCCGGCCATCGCGACGCACGACGAGAAGATCGTGAATGAGGCGGAAGCCTACGTGGAACGGGGCAAGATTTCGCGCGACGCTTTCGAATTTCAGATGCTTTACGGGATACGGCGCGATTTGCAGCGGCGCCTGGTGGCGGAAGGGTATCGGCTACGGCTTTATGTGCCGTTCGGGCAAGCCTGGTATCCGTACTACATGCGGCGATTGGCGGAGCGGCCGGCGAACGTGTTCTTTATTTTGAGGAATTTGGTTCGGGAGTAAGGGGGGCAGCCGGGGCTAAAGCCCTGGTAGTTGACATCTTTTTTCGGCACGGCTGAAGCCATGCCCCGATACAAAGCGTGAGCGGCGAGGCGCACCTTAACTCGACAGGCCAGAAGAAGGCGGACGGCCCGCAAGGACGGCGCCCCGGCCCGCCCCGCTAACCACGCTACAATCGTCGTACCTTGAAAGATCCGCTGGTCATTCCAGTGGCGGCTCTCGCCACGGGAATTCTGGCCACCCGCTTCGCCGGTTTTCACGAACCCGAACTATTCTGCGCGATGGGGGCGTTCCTGCTGCTGGGAGGGCTGGCGCTCTACCGGCGGGCACGGGCGCTGGCGGGGGTTTGCTGCTGCCTCGGATTGGTTTGCGGCGGCGCGCTGACGGCGGTGATCCACGCGCCCGGACCGGCGCCGGAACTCGACGTGGAAGGGCGCGAGGTGGTCATCCTGGGCGGGTGCGTGGTGGAACCGCCGGCGGTATCGGGGGAGCGCGAACGCTTCGTGCTGGAACTGGATCGCCACGCGCGGGCGCAGGTGACGCTTTATACGCGCGAAGGCGAGACGCTGCCGGCTTTGCGCTACGGCCAGAATATCGAGCTGGACGCGCGCGTCCGCCCGCCGCGCAATTACGGCAACCCGGGCGCGTTCGATTACGCCCGCTTCCTGGCGCGGCAGGACGTGTTCTGGACGGCCTCCGGCGCGGCCGGCACGGTGCGCATCCTGCCGGGGCGATGCGGTTCGCGCGTGGAGGGCTTCGCGATGGACCTGCGCGCGGCGGCGCTCGACCGCATCGCGCGCCTCTACCGGGGCAGCGCGTACAACACGGGGATGATGCAGGCGATGCTGGTGGGGCAGTCGTACCAACTGCAAAGAGTCTGGACCGAGGATTACCGCTCCACCGGCACGTTTCACGCGCTGGTGATTTCGGGCACGCACGTCGCCATACTGGCGGCATTTTTTCTGTTCGCACTGCGGCTGTGCTTCGTTCCGGAACAGGTTGCGCTGGTGGTGACGGTGGCGGCGGCGTGGCTGTATGCGATGGTGGTTGGCTGGCACGCGCCGTGCGTGCGGGCGGCGGCGGGTCTCACGGTGTTCACGGCCGGCAGTTTTTTTTACCGCAGGCGGCGCGCGATGAACCTGCTGGCGGCGGTGGCGCTGGCGTTCCTGGCGGTGGACCCCGAGCAACTGTTCGACGCCAGCTTTCAGCTTACGTTTCTGGCGGTGGCGTTCCTGGCGGCGTTCGCGGTCCCGCTGATCCAGGCTACATCGGGACCGCTGGCGCGCGGCCTGAGCGACCTGGCCGACGCCGGGCGCGACCCGCACCTTTCGCCGCGCGTGGCGCAGTTCCGCGTGGAGATGCGGCTGCTGGCGGAGACCTTGCGCCGCGTGGCGCATCTGCCGCCGCCGGTTGCCAGACTGGCCGTAACCGTTCCGGCGCGCGTTGCGCTATTCGTTTATGAGATTGCCGCCGTCTCCGCGGTGATTCAGATGGGGCTGGCGCTTCCCATGGTGGACTATTTTCACCGGGTGGGAATCTCGGGACTTTCAGCAAACGCGTTCGTGGTCCCGCTGCTGGGAGTGGCCGTGCCACTGGGTTTTGTCTCGATTCTGACCGGCTGGGGCTGGGTCGCGAAGGGGGTGGGCGGGCTGCTCTGGCTCTCGCAACAGGTGGCGGCGTGGCACGCAGGCATCGAGCCGCACTGGCGCATCCCCACGCCGCCGCTGTGGCTTGGGGTGGCGTTCTCGGCCGCGTTGATCGCCGCGGCCGTGGCGCGCGGCCGGTGGATGCGCGTTGCCACGGGCGCCTGCGTCGCCGCGCTGCTGGCGCTGTTGCTGTGGAGCCCGTTTCCGCCGGATATCCACGCGGGTCAACTGGAGATGGCGACCATCGACGTAGGGCAGGGCGACAGCACTTTCGTGGCGCTGCCCGATGGCAAGCGCATGCTGGTGGACGCCGGCGGCATCCCCACGTTCCCGGGACAGCCGCAGGCGCGGCTCGATATCGGCGAGGACGTGGTGGCGCCCTACCTGTGGACGCGCGGGATTCGCAGCCTGGATGTAGTGGCCGCGTCGCACGGGCACGAGGACCATATCGGCGGGATGGCGGCGATCATCGACGATTTCCACCCCAAGGAATTGTGGATCGGTGTGGAACCCGACAGCGCGGCGTGGCGGGCGGTGCAGGCGGCGGCGGCGCGGAACGGCGTGAAGATTGTATCCATGATGGCGCCAAGCCGCTTCGCGTTCGGCGGGGCGGAGGTGCAGGTGCTTGCGCCCATGCCGGGCTACGTCTCTTCGGGCGAACCCAAGAACGACGATTCGCTGGTGCTGCGCCTCAGCTACGGGCGCCGCGCGTTCCTGCTGACAGGCGACGCGGAACGGCCCACGGAGCAGTGGATGCTTGAGGAAAACGAAATCCAGCGCACCGACGTCCTGAAGACGGCTCACCATGGCAGCCGGACCTCCAGCACGGGGCCGTTTCTCGATGCGGTTTCGCCGGCGTTCGCGGTGATCTCACTGGGCTTCGAGAACAGCTACGGCTTCCCGAACCGCGAAGTTCTCGAACGGTTCCAGGACCGCGGCGTGATGGTGTTTCGCACGGACCTGGATGGGCTGGTGAGCATACGGAGCGACGGGCGGCGGCTCTATGTGGACACCAATCGGGACCTGGGCGGCTGGACGGCCACGCCCGCATGGTAGGGCTGGACCCTGAAACGAGTTATAAAGGTATTCAGACCGAATACGGAGATTCCTTATGGAGCGAACGATTTCCTTTACGCTCAACGGCAAGGCTACGCGCATCCAGGTGGATGACCAGCGTACCCTGCTGTGGGTGCTGCGCGGCGACCTTGGGCTCACGGGCACGAAGTTCGGCTGCGGCGAAGGCCTGTGCGGCGCCTGCACCGTGATTGTGGACAAGCAGGCGGTGAGGTCGTGCTCGATGACCATCGGGGACGTGGCCGGCAAGCAGGTGATCACCATCGAGGGGCTGAGCCAGGACGTCAAGCCGAGCCTGCTGCAGGAAGCTTTCCTCAAGCACCATGCCTTTCAGTGCGGCTATTGCACGCCGGGCATGATAGTCACCGCGCACGCGCTGCTGCTGAAGACGCCGCGGCCGACGCACGATGAAATTATCCAGGGCATGGACGATAACCTGTGCCGCTGCGGCGCCCACGTGCGCATCGTGGATGCCATTCAGGAAGCCGCCGCAGCGCCGGGAGGTTCCCGATGAAAACCGAAATTGCGAACACAATCGCTACGGGCGGGACCAGCCGGCGCGAGTTCCTGTCAACCGCCGGCGCGGGGCTGTTCGTGTTTTTCCCTATCGCGCCGCTGGTGGCGCAGGAACCGGCGCGGCTGCCGACCCGCATGGCGGCGCCCTCGGACTTCAATGCGTTTCTGAAAATCGGCGCGGACGGGCGCGTGTCGGGCTTTGCGGGCAAGGCGGAACTGGGGCAAGGCGCCACCACCGCGCTGGCGCAACTGCTGGCCGACGAACTGGATGTGGCGTTCGACTCCGTCGACATGACGCTGGGCGATACCGATCTGTGTCCGTACGATATGGGCACTTTCGGTTCGATGTGCATGCCGGTGCTGGGTCCTGCGGTGCGCGGGGCGGCGGCTGAGGCGCGGGCGGTACTGCTGCAGATGGCGGGCGAGCGGTTCGGGGCGCCCGTGGAGCGGCTGCGCGTCAAGGACGGCGTAGTCACGGATTCGGGGGACGCAACCAAGCGCGTCACGTACGGGCAGCTTGTGGAAGGACGGCGCATCGAGCGGCATCTGACGAACGTCCCGCGAAAGAATGCGGGCGCGTTCGCGGCGATTGGCCAATCGCCGCGCCGCAAGGACGCGCTCGATAAAGTCACCGGGAAGGCTAAGTACGCCGGCGATATGATGCCGCCGGGCTTGCTGCATGCGCGGATTTTGCGTCCGCCGGCGCACGGCGCGACGCTGACGAGCGTGGATACCAGCGCGGCCGAGAAGATCCCCGGCGTTCGCGTCGTCAAAGATAACGACCTGGTGGCCGTGCTGCACGAGCGCCGAGACGTGGCGGATAAAGCCGTGGCGCTTCTGAAGGCGCAGTTCCGCCCGGCGCCGGCGGGTGTGGACGATGTGAGCATCTTCGACCACCTGTTGAAGACCGGGCCCCCGCCGCAGATGGTGGGACAGAGCGGCAACCTGGCGGATGGGGAGAAGCTGGCTGTGAGCGTGGTGGAACAGACCTATCTCAACAGCTATGTGGCGCACGCGCCGATGGAGCCGCACTCGGCGACGGTGGCGATCGACAACGGCAAGGCCACGGTGTGGGCCAGCACGCAAGGGCCGTTCTCGGTGAAAGGCGCGGTGGCGCAGGCGCTTGGCTTGGCGCAGGAGAACGTGCGCGTGCTGGCGGGCTACGTGGGCGGCGGCTTCGGCGGCAAGACGGCGGCGCCGCAGGCGGTGGAAGCGGCGCGCCTGGCCAAGATTACGGGCAAGCCGGTGCAAGTGGTGTGGGACCGCGCCGAGGAATTCTATTTCGATGCTTTCCGTCCGGCGGCGGTGGTGAAGATCCGCGCGGGATTGACCGCGGCGGGCAAGATCGCGTTTTGGGATTGCGCGGTGGTGGGCGCGGGAGACCGCGGCGCGGCTACGGTATACGGCATTCCGCATACGCGCATCACGTCGGCGGGCGGCTGGCAGGGCGGCAACCCTCCGGGCATGCATCCGTTCGACGTAGGACCGTGGCGCGCGCCATCGGCCAACACGAACACATTCGCGGGCGAGTCGCATATCGACATGCTGGCGAGCAAGGCGGGCGTGGACCCGCTGGAGTTCCGCCTCAATCACCTGAGCGACAAGCGATTGATCCGCGTGCTGCAGACGGCGGCGGATCGATTCGGCTGGAAACCCGGCAAGGCGCCGAGCGGCCGGGGCGTGGGCATATCGTGCGGCGTATACTCATCGAACTACGTCGCGATGTGCGCCGAGGTAGCGGTGGATAAGAGCACGGGGCGCGTGCAGGTGAAGCGCATGGTGCTGGCGCAGGACCAGGGCCTGACGGTGAGCCCGGACGGCACGCGGCAGCAGATGGAAGGCTGCATGACGATGGGCATGGGCCAGGCGCTCACCGAGGAAGTGCGCTTCAAGGACGGGGCGGTGCTCAGCCAGAACTTCGACAGCTACGAGCTGCCGCGGTTCTCATGGCTGCCGAAGATCGAGACGGTGCTGATCGACAACCAGGAGACCCCGGCAGCCGGCAGCGGTGAGCCGCCGATGATCAACGTAGCGTCCGTGCTGGCCAACGCGATTTTCGACGCGGCGGGAGTGCGGATGCCGCAATTGCCGATGACGCCGGCGCGGATTCTGGCGGCGCTGAAGGCGTAGCGAAGGCGGCGAAGAGTGGTACACTTGTTTTGTACTCGCTGCACGTTTCGGGGCGTGGCTCAGCCTGGCTAGAGCGCCTGGTTCGGGACCAGGAGGTCGGTGGTTCGAATCCACTCGCCCCGACCAACTAAATCCCTTAAATCATCGGTAGTGAAGCTATGCGCGAAGCAATCCAAGCGGCGCGCCGGGCCGGAATCCAGGGAATACGGCGCTCAGGTCGTTTTGCCCAAGGTGTCCGCGCACCACTTCGCTCAATACGGCGCGGAAATCGGTGGTAACGGCTAAGTCGCGGCCCTCGTAGAGCTGCTCTTTCTCAAGGCCCGGCCATTTCCCGTAGACCTTGCCGCCTTGCACGGGTCCGCCCAGAACCATTATCATGCTGCCGTGGCCGTGATCGGTGCCGGCGTCGCCGTTTTCCTCAACCGTCCTGCCAAACTCGGACATGGTTACCAGGACGATATCTTCCATCCGGTCTCCCATATCGTCGCAGAAGGCGGCGATCGCGCTCGAGAACTGGCGCAGCAGGTTGGAGAGCTGCTGATTCTCATTGCCATGATGATCCCAGCCGCCGATTTCGGCGAAAGCGGCTTCGACGCCGGCTTCGGCCTTGATCAGCCGCGCGAGTTCCTGCAGGCTGCGGCCAAGGTCTCCGCCTTGCCCGTAGCTTGGGCGGCCCGGCCCGCCGGGACCGGGCCCTGAGCCGGGGGCGCCCACGCTGAGGGAGGCGAGCATCTTCATGGCTTCGAAGGCATCCGTGCCGGTGCGCCGGAAGGGCGCGTCCGGGCTGAGCGAGTACATGCTCTGCAAAATCGAGGCCGTATTCTCATCCCCGATCTTGAATTGTTGGGCATTGCCGATGGCGATCGCTTCACGCTCGCCGCGCAGCGTTCGCGGCACCTGATTGCCCAAAGCGACCGCACGCAGTGGAGAGGCGCCGGGTTCCGGCGGCAGCGCGCGATTCAGCCATCCATCCGGCACACTCCTGCCGGGCGTGCCGGATTCCATGTAATCCTGCGCGTCGAAGTGCGAGCGCGTGGGATCCGGCGATCCGGTCGCCTCCACAATCGCGAGTTGCCGGTTGTCCCACAGGGCTTTCAACGGCTGCATGGAGCCATTCAAGGCGAAAGTCCCGTCGAGGTCGATTGTGGAGCCGAAGGGTCCACCGTTTGCGTTGTCCTGACGGCTGGGCGGCGCCACGGCGAGCGTTGGCCGCAGTTCGCGGTAGCGCTTCTCACCGAACGGGACAACGATGTTGAGTCCGTCGGCGGCGCCGCGCATGAAGATCGCCACCAGGGTCTTGTTCTTCAGGCTCCCGGCCGCGGCTGCCCGGGTGAGCCACAGCGGCGCCGAGCCCATGCCTGCCATCGCCATCGCGGAACCGCGTAGAAAAAAGCGTCGCGTCAACATGGCGTGCTATCTCCTTTCGAAATCGGGCGAGCTGAGGATCAACGAGGCAATCAGAGCCGGCGCCGGGTCTCTGCCCTGAAGCCCGGTCTCAATCGCCTGGAGGGTTTGCGCGGATGGGTCATGCCCCAGCAGCTCCCGCGCAATGGCGGGTGCATCCATGCCTTTCCACCGCGAGGCGTCCGGGCTGACTCCAGGCACCCGGCCGGAGGTCAGCGCCGGCGGAAAGTTAATCCGCGCCATGATGCCGGCGGTACTGAGCCACGTCTCGCCGGTATCGGGATACCCGTTCGGCTCCAGTTTGGCGTAGAGCGGCTCGCCCATGTCGGCGATCTTCTGGACCAGCGACCAGGCGTCCGTCACCTCACCGCCCGTGGCGCGGACGGCGCTGACGACCATCTCCAGGGGCGACTTGATTCGGGCTTCCCAGGCGCCCTCGGAGAAGAACTCGGGCGACTTAAGCATGGTTTCGAGCACGGCGCGCAGGTCGCCATCGGTGCTGGTGAACGTCAGCGCCATGCGGTTCACCAGCGCCTGGGGCGGATCGTCGGCCACGAAATGGCGCGCCAGCTCGCGCGAAATGAACTTTGCGGTGGAAGGATGATGCGCCAGGATATCGATCGCCTGAAGGCCGTCCGCCTCGCCGCGGCCAGCCGGAATCTTGTGGCCGAGCACGGTTTTCTCGCCGAAATCGTGCATGAAAGGCGCGAAGACGAACTCGGGATTTTCGGGGCTGCGGACGGTCCAGCCGGTGAAGCAGCGCGCGACGGCGATGACGTCGTCCTGCGTATAGCCGCCTTTCACGCCGAGCGTGTGCAGCTCCATCACCTCGCGGCCGTAGTTTTCATTCAGGCCGTGCGCCTGCTGCCCGAACAAAGGGAGAATGGAGTTTGGCACGCCGTTGACCGTGCCGCGCACGGGGGCGAACGGGCCGACTTCGAAACTGCCTGGCGCCATCGAATCCCAGTTATCGAGGTAGTAAAGCATCGCCGGATGGCGCGCCGTGGCGAGCAGCAGATCCTTGAAATGCCCTAGAACGTGCGGGCGGATGGCGTCGCGTTCATAGCTGCCGATAAGCAAATGGCCCAGATTGGGAGTATTCCCAAGCGACGCCACGTTCTTGGTCGCATCGACGTTGAAGTGGTTGAACCAGAAATCGACCAGGACTTCTTCGAGCTGCCGGTTGGAATCGATCGCACGGAAAACTTTGGCTTCTCTCAAGTCTTCGCTTGCCACGAGGCGGGGCATCCGGCTGCGCTGGCCTTCGCGGCGCAACTCCGGAACCTCAGCCAGGCTCGCCAGAGGAAGCATGGCGGCCACTTGGATCTGCCTGCCCCGATCGAGGGATGCGAGCAGTGCGGCGACCCTCTTTCCGTCGTTGGATCTCGCCGCGGCCATCTGATCCGGATTCAACAAATCGCCAAGTTGCGGGTTGCGCCGGCGAGCCTCTGCGCGTAACTGTTCCTGCCGCTCTTTTTGGGCGTCCGCCGCCTCGTCCTTGAAATCCGGCGTATAGCTAATCACGTTTGGGGGCAGCGAAGCCAGAACCTGTTTGCGCTTATCGGCATCGAGCGACTTGAGCACTTCCGTGCGCTCTTCGGCTGTGCCGTTCATGACCTTGCGCCGCTGTTCGTTCGAGAGTAAGGTATTCAGCGACTCAAAGGGAGGGGGAATCGCCATCGTCATCCCCGGTTGTCCGGGCGTGTACTCTTTAACCACTTCGGCCAGATTCATCCGCAGGGTTTCAAGCGGCTTCAGTTTCGTTTCCAGCGCCGGGTTCTCCGGGATTCGATCGGGATGCAGTTGCAACTCGATCCAATTAGCGAGGCCCATTCGACGAACGTCTTCGATATCTCCGGGCTTCGGGCCGAACGTCAACCGGTTCAGCGCCTGGACGATCTGTTGTTCCGGGGTGAGCCGTTTCTCGAAGGGTCCTGTTGCGTCCGCTGGGCGGGGAAGGACGATTGCCGCCAGCGATGCCGCGGCAATCGCGAGTAAGACGGGTTTCATCAACGTCGCACCTCCGCTGACGATTCGAGTCTTTCTAATAATACAAGATAACGGACGCCTATCCCGGGAGGCGCCGGAAAGCGGGCGGCGAGTTTGGCCCTCGTAAGTCGCTGGCCGGCTCGCCGCCCATTGCGCAGATTGACCATCGGAACCGCGCTCACTGCTTCTACGCGGTCTTGGCCTTGCTCTGCTTTACGGCCTTGGCCGGTTTCACCTTGGCCACTTTTGTGGGCTTCGCTTTCGCGTGTTTCGCCACTTTCGCCTTCTTCGTCTTAGCCGGCTGAGCCGGCTTCGCCGCAGTGGCAGCCGGCGTAGGGCCGGCGCTTTTCCCCATCGCGACCGCCGATACCGTTCCAAGGGCCAGCGCCGCGCCAAGCAGCATCGTCATCAATCTCTTCATTTTGTGACCTCCTGACGGGATCATTTCCTCGTCTGACACAATAGACGGGCGGCATGATGAACTGGCGCTTAACCGGCAGTTAAAAGCTGTTCACCTTACTTGGCCTTACCTTCGAGCGGGTCTGCGGCCTTCGCATGGCCAGTGATACCCTACCAGGAGACGCGAATGAAACAGCTAAGCGCCTTCCCCGGCTCGCTTGACGTGGCGGTTCCGCTTACGTCGATCTGCGAAGCGCCGGGCGTGGGTTTAGCGTGAGTCTGCCGCCCACGGCCGCATCTCCGCGGCGTTGGATCATGATCTCGCTCGCCTTCTGGGCGACGGCCATCAATTACCTTGACCGCCAGGCGCTCTCGGTCGCGGCGCCGGGTCTGCGGGACCAATTCCACATGAGCAACACCGGGTACTCGCGTGTGCTGTTCGCGTTCTTGCTGGCGTACACCGTCATGAATGGCGTTTCGGGCCCGCTCATCGACCGGCTCGGAACTCGCCTGGGGTACGGCCTGTGCATCGCCTGGTGGTCGGCGGCGGCGTGCCTGCATGCCTTCGCCCGCGGCGCTCTGAGCCTGGGCGTGTTCCGCTTTCTGTTGGGCATGGGCGAAGCCGGGAATTGGCCCGGCGGGGTCAAAGTGGTTGCCGAATGGTTTCCGGAACGGGAGCGCGCGCTGGCCGCCGGGGTGTTCAATAGCGGTTCGGCCGTTGGCGCCATCCTGGCTCCGCCGGTGGTGGTATACATCATCTCCAGGATGGGGTGGCCCGCGGCCTTCGCGATGGTGGGGGTCACCGGGTTTGCATGGTTGGCGTTCTGGTGGCCGGTCTACCGAACGCCCGCCGGGCCGGCCAATCACGGGGAAACGGCGCTATCGACGCGCATACCCGTACGGCAGCTTCTGCGCTCGCGGTTCGTCCTGGCATTTACGTTTTCCAAAATCTTCCTGGACCCAGTCTGGTATTTCTACATTTTCTGGTTCCCGGAATACCTGAAGCGAGTCCGCCACTTTGACATGGCATCCATCGGGACATTCGCCTGGATTCCGTTTGCGGTAGCCGGCGTGGGCAATTTCGCCGGAGGGTCGGTTTCGGGATGTCTTTTGCGGCGCGGCGTGACCCTTACCATTGCCCGAAAGGCCGCGGTGACCTTGTTCGCCGCGCTGATGCTCTCGGCGATTCCGGCCGTGCTGACCCGTGAAGCATGGCTCTCCATTGCGCTGGTCTCCGTCGCGATGTTCGGATATACCGGCAGCCTTGCGAACATGCTTTCGATGCCGGCGGATGTTTTTCCCGGGTCGGCGGTGGCCTCGGTCTACGGACTGGCCAGCATGGGCGCCGGTTTTGGAGGCATGATTTTCACATTGATGACCGGCTGGGTGGTCGACCGCTTTTCCTACACGCCGGTCTTCATCGGCTTCGGCATCATGCCCCTGGTCTGCGCGCTGATCCTGTGGACCCTGGCCGGGCCGTTGCGTCCCGCCTCGCATTCAGAACCGGCTCTCGCCCGTACTTAGGCGGATCGCCGCTACAATGGCCTAAATGCCTCGGGGCTTTCTTGTCTTCTTTGCGGCCGCGCTCGCAATCCTGGCCGCGCTGCAATATTTCATCTACTTCTCCGCCACGCGCCTGTTGGAAATCAACACGGGCAGCGGGCGCGGATTTCTCATGGCGGCGCTCGTGTTCCTGCTTGCGGGAGCGGTCGCATCCCTGTTTCTGCAAAGGAGTGTGGATACCGCCCTTCTGCGCGCCATCGCCGGCGCGTTTCAACTTTCCCTGGGCTTTGGACTGAACCTCGCCATGGCATTCTTTCTCGCCTGGGTCTCCTGGGGATTGATTTCCATCTGGAACTCTCCGCTGCAGCCCGAGATACTCGGCCGGAGCGCGGTTCTGGCGGCTGTCCTGTTCTCCGCTTATGGCGTATGGAACGCCCTGTACCCGCGCGTGGAGAGGGTTACCGTGCACATGAAAGGACTTCCGCCGGAGTGGCGCGGCAAGACAATCGCTCAGATCTCGGACATGCATCTCGGGTTCAGCGCGGGCCGTTCCTTCGCGGAGCGGGTCGTCGGCATCGTGAACGCCGAACGGCCGGCGGCGGTTGCGATCACTGGCGATCTGTTCGACGGCGGCGACGCCAGCCTCTCCGATCTTGCCGGGGCTCTCAATAAGCTCAACCCGCCGATGGGAACGTACTTCATCACCGGCAACCACGAAACCTACCTGGGGAGAGAGCGCGCGGAGGAGGCGCTCCGGCCGACGCAAGTACGGGTGCTCCATGACGAAATGGCAACGCCCGGCGGCCTGCAGATTATTGGCATTGCATACCCTGGCAGGGGCGAATCCAAGAACATCGCCGCGGCCATCCGCAACGTGCGCGGGTTCGATCCCGCCAAGGCGTCCGTCCTGTTGTATCACAGCCCGGTGCATATTCCCGAAATCAAAGCGGCGGGCATACGGTTGCAGCTCTCCGGCCATACGCACCGGGGACAGCTCTTCCCGTTCCAATTCATCACTCGTCGGGTGTATGGGAAATACGACCACGGCTTGAACGTGGAGGATGATTTCGCAATCTACACTTCACCAGGGACAGGAACCTGGGGGCCGCGCATGCGCACCGCCTCTCGCTCGGAAATCACGATCGTTCGGCTGGAGCCGTTGTAGACATTCGAAAAGGAGCTTCATCGGGGCATCCAAGCGAGCATGACACTGGAGTGTATACTGATTGGTGTTCGATCGCCAAGATGGACATTCCCACGAAAATGGATATCCTCTGTCGCCCGATTCCCTGGCTGTTCGCGGCTTCGCTGTTGGCTCTGGAGTGGCCGGCAGCCGCCGCTACGTGCGAAAGCCTGGCGCAGTTGAAGTTGCCCCACACCACCGTCACGACCGCGGCGCGCGTCCCGCCGGGAACCTTCGCGCCCCCATCGGGAGCGCCGTTGCAGAACCTGCCTGCGTTTTGCAGAGTGGCGGCCACGCTGGCGCCTACCAGCGACTCCAATATCCTGGTGGAGATCTGGATGCCCGAATCCGGCTGGAACTCGCGCTTCGAGGGCACCGGGAACGGTGGTTTCGCGGGCGGCATCGCCTGGGGATCGTTGGCAGGGGAACTCCGCCGCGGCTTCGCGGTGGCCAATACGGACATGGGAATGCGTCCTCCCGCCGGCTCGGATGCCGGCGCCTTCGCCGGTCATCCCCAGAAATGGGCCGACTGGGGTTATCGCTCCACGCACGAGATGACGGTGGTCTCGAAGGCTCTCATCAAGGCTTATTACGCGTCGCCGCCCAAGGAATCCTACTTCTCAGGCTGCTCCACCGGCGGAGAGCAGGCTCTGATGGAAGCGCAGCGTTTTCCGGACGACTACGACGGTATCCTGGGCGGGGCGGCCGCCAACAACCGCACCGGCGTCCACACCAGCATTCTGTGGAATTACGTGGTGACCGAACGCGAACCGGCCGGCTATCTTCCGGCTTCCAAGCTCGCGCTCCTGGCTTCCGCCGTTCTCGCGGCGTGCGACGCGGCCGACGGACTCAAGGACGGACTCATCGCCGACCCACGCCGGTGCCACTTCGACCCGTCGACCCTTGCGTGCAAGGGGACGGATTCGGACGCCTGCCTGACCGCGGCTCAGGTGCAAGCCGCGCGCAGCGTTTATGCGGGACCCGTGAATCCGCGCACGAAGGAACAGATCTACCCCGGCGTGCCGCCTGGCAGCGAACTCGATTGGAAGCAGTTCGGCCCCGCTCCCGGCGTGACCGGCCCGCTGCCTTATGAGGCGATTTTCAAATGGGCCATGGGCGCGGACTGGAACTGGCGGACCTTCGACTTCGATCGGGACTATGCCCGCATGGTCGCCCGCCTGGGTCCCGTGGTGAATGCGCTCAATCCCGATTTGAAAAGTTTTCAATCGCGCGGGCACAAGCTGATCGTGTACCACGGCTGGGCCGACTCGCTCGTGCCGCCGGGCGAGGCGGTCAATTATCGGGAAGCGGTGCTGGCGCGCCGCCGGCGCGATGCGGGCGCCAAGGCGACGGCGGCCGAAGTCGAAAGCGAGACCGATGGTTTCTACCGGCTGTTCATGATTCCCGGAATGGCGCATTGCGGAGGCGGTCCGGGACTGGTCAGGTTCAGCGGCATGGACGCGCTGGTGAAATGGGTCGAGCAGGGTACTGCGCCCGAATCCATTGTCGCGAGCGGCAGGCCAGGCGGCGTAGACACAGAGCGCCCCGTGTGCCCGTATCCACAGACGGCGGAGTACCGGGGCTCGGGAGACATCCACCAGGCCGCCAGCTTCGTCTGCGCCAACCCCGGCGATCGATAGGTCCCGCGCCGCATCTGAGCCGGCGATCGCGGACCCGCCATGATGTCCGCTAATTGCCAGTCAAACCTGGCTGATGGGTCTAAGGTGGATGACATGTCCACAGCCATCCGCTTCGTGGGTTACACGCTCCTCGCCGCGACCTTTAGCTTCGGCCAGAGCCAGCCGGCCTCCCCGGAAGCCGCGAGTTCCGGTACATCCAACGATCTTTTCGTGATGTTCGGTTCGGACCTCGTCCGGCCCGGCCTCCTACCGAAGGCAAACTACAACATCGGACTGGGCCACACTTTCGGATTCTTGAGCAAGGACCCCATCGGGGACGAGATCACGTTTGCCTACACGTACGAAAACGCCGGCTCCCATGGATTTCTCCGCACGGACTTTGGGTCGCACACCGAGGCGCTCGGACTGATGAAGAATTTTGCCATCCCCCGGACTAAGCGGGTCACAGGCTACACGTGGATTCAGGGCGGTCTCACCAGCCTCACGGGCAACGCATTCGTCCAAAACCGGTTCTACGACGGCGAGGCCTTGGGCGCGATTGTCCATCTCAACGACCGCAGCTCCCTCTGGGTCCAGGAGATGTTCAACAAGATTGTTACCGTTCCGTGGTACACAACCGCCAGCATCGGATACACACGAAGCTGGTAGCCGTGTCCATATCAGGCCGTCAGGCCTGCGTTGTACAGATACATCGCCCCGTACGCGCGCCAGGGACGCCAGCATTCGGCGCTCCTCAAGTCTCTCGCCGAACAAATCGGGAAGGCATCGGGTTCGCCAAACGCGCGCATCGCAATATAACCAGCCATTGGCCCACTGATCCCGGGCGCCACCCGGATTCGCGCGATTGCGTCGTCCAGGTTCATGGAGGCTTCAAAGGTCAGCTCCCTCTTCGAGACCGCACGGGACAGCGCTCGAATCGCGGAAGCCGGTTCGCCACGAATGTGCGCGACCCCAAGATCCGCTTCAGCCAGGTCCTCCGGGCGAGGGAAGACGTGGGTGAGTCCGGGAATGGACGTGGTGACCGGCCGGCCAAACGCCCGTGTGAGTCTTGCCAGTGAAGCCATGGGAGTCTGGCCGGCCAGCCGCTCTCCCAGTGCGGCCCTGACCGCGGCTTCAAAGCCGTCCCAAATTCCAGGGACCCGAAGTCCGGGATGGGCCGTCAACCAGGGCTTCAACTTCCGGTCGCGTGAAAGCCGGCCGGCAATGCGATAGGGATCGGCATCCAGATCGAAGATGCGCCGGACGCGCTGCGCGATTCCCATCAGGGACTCATAGCGCGGCAATTCGATGCTCACCACCAGTTGGCGCTGGCGCGGGGCGTGGCGCACCTCGATCGCGCCCGCTACGCCGTCAATTTCGATGGACCTCCGATACGCATTGGATTGAATGGACTCAACGCCCACGATGGCGCGCTGAGCGAAGAAGGCAAGCAAGCCCGGCCAGTGGAAGGGCGGACGGTAGGACAGACGAATCAGGAGTCCTGACCGCGCAGTTGCAACGGGCGGGACGCCCCGTAGCCTGCGAATTTCCGAGGGCGACTCGCCGGCAGTGGTCCGCATCGCGTGATTGAATTGACGGATGCTCCGGAATCCGGCGCAAGCCGCGAGCCGGGTGATGGGCAGATCCGTCTCTTCGATGAGATTGCGTGCGAAATGCACGCGGCGCGTGATCGCGATGCGGACGGGAGAGGCGCCCAGATGCTCCACAAACAGGCGCCGCAGATGGCGGGATCCAATACCCACGCGATTCGCCAGCTCCTCGACATTGCCGTTGTCCAGCGCGCCTTCGACAATCAACCGCAACGCCCGCGAAACAACCGCCGATGTGCCTGCCCAGGCGGGAGTACCCGGGGACGCCGCGGCCCGGCATCTCCGGCAAGGGTGAAACCCCGCTGCCTCGGCGGCGGCTGCCGATGCGAACCAGATAATGTTTCCCGACTTCGCGAACGGTACCGGGCAAACGGAGCGGCAGTATACGCCTGTGGTTACGGCGCCCGCGAAGAATCGTCCGTCGAATCGGGCATCGCGGCTGTACGCCGCTTGCCAGCACACTTCCGGCTGCAAGTCAGCGCGCCCGCACTCCGCCCGGGCAAGGACGTCCATACGCTTTATCTTAGGGCAAGCCGGCGCACCGGGCTGGCAATTTTCGGACATGATTTCGTCGACAGCGCCGGCCTAACGCGGCCTGGCGACGCCAGGAGCGGCGCCACCAGCGGAACCGCCGTTCGATACCGGATCTTGCCGGGACGACTCGCTCGGCGACTTCGAGAATGCTCTTTCCGGGCCGAGCGTCAGCCGTACGTGAGGTCCGTGCTCTGTCCGACTTCGATAATATATCCGTCAGGATCGCGGATGTAGCAACGCGTCTCGCCGTATTTGGGGATCGGCTCCGTGATGAAATTCGCTCCGCGACTTTTCCATAATTGATAGCACGCTTGAATATCCGCAACGCGGAAATTCATAAAGCTGTTGATGTGATTCGGGTCGGGGACGCTCAGCGTCACCGTCGGCTTATCCGGGGTCGGCCCTCCTCCAACGTTCAGAATCATCCAGATATTCGCAAGCTGAAGGTACCCAGGCGCGTTGCCGTCACCCAAGCTCAGAATCCGGGCGCCGAAGACCTTTTCGTAGTAGCGAGCCGATCGCTCGATGTCGGCGACGGTGAGAAAATGTGCGATGCTGATCCCCTCCCTCGGGGGCATCTCATAGCTCTTCTGCTCAATTTGTACGCTGCTCATTTGACGACTCCAATTCCAACATCGTACATCCGGCTGGGAACCGCCAGGAACACGGCGAACCTGACCCATTGACCTGGGAGCGGCGCTATCGGGCGTCCATGCATCACCCCGCCGTAGCCTGACCTTGCCTCCCTTACGGAACGGAAGTTAGCCCTACTCCCCCATTTCGTAGTGCTTCAGAATCCCCGCCCAAAGCCCCTGCGCCTTGAGAATCACCTCAATCGCTTCCCGCACGGCGCCGTCTCCGCCCGCCGCGCGGGTCACGTAATGCGCGGCGCCCTTCACCTCCGCGCGCGCATTGGCCGGCGCCACCGCGAAGCCTACGCGCCGCATAATCGTCACATCGGTCAGGTCGTCGCCGATGTAGGCAACCTCGCCGCTCGCCACCTGCGCATCGTGCAGAATCTCTTCCAGGATCGGAATCTTCTCGATGTGCCCCTGGTACACGTACGTCATGCGGCATTGCCGCGCCCGCTCCGCCGTCGCCGGTGAATCGCGGCCGCTGATGACGCCCGTCCGTATGCCCTGCCACGTCAGCCATTGCAGGGCGATTCCGTCTTGCGCGTTGAAGCCCTTAGTCTCCACCATCTTGCCCTCGGGACCGGGCACATTGAAGATCTTGCCATCCGTGAGGACGCCGTCCACGTCCATCAGCAGAAGCTTGACCCTGGCTGCCAGCGCCTGGATATCCACTAGTCCAGCCACTCCGTGTGGAACTGCTGGCCGCGCGGCCGGTCCACCCGCTCGTAGCCGTGTGCGCCGAAGCAATCGCGCTGCGCCTGCAAGAGGTTCTGCGGGAGGCGCTCTGTGCGGTAGCTGTCGATATAGCCCAACGCGGCGCACATCCCCAGCGCCGGAATTCCCACTTCGAGCGCCATCCCGGCAGCCGTCCGCAGGCTGGGGATCAGTTGGTTGACCATGGGTGCGAACTCCCCCGCGGTCATGAGATTCACCAGGCTGGGCTGCGCGGCGAACGCGGCGCGCATCCGGTCCAAGACCTTCGCCCGGATGATGCATCCGCCGCGCCAGATCTTGGCGATCTCGTCGAAATGCAGATCGTATGCGTACTCCTGGGACGCTTCGCGCAGCAGCGAAAACCCCTGCGCGTAGCCGGTGAACGTAGCCAGCTTGAGCGCGTCCCGCAGAATATCCAGATGCTCCTTGCGGTCGCCCTCGAGCTTCAGTGCCGGCCCGGTCAAAATGCGCGACGCCGCCACCCGCTCATCCTTGACCGCCGAGAGGATGCGGGCTTCAAGCGCGGCGTTGATGGTCGGAATGGCCACGCCCAGATCCATCGCGTTCTGCGAGGTCCACTTGCCGGTACCCTTCTGGCCCGCGCGGTCGAGGATCGAATCCACCATCGGCTTGCCGGTCTCGGGGTCCGTCTTGCCCAGAACGGCCGCCGTGATCTCCAGCAGGTAGGAGTTCATGTCGCCCGCGTTCCATTCGGTGAAGACCTGGCGCATCTCGGCCGGGGTCATGCCCAAGCCTCTACGCATCACGTCATACGCCTCGCAGATAAGCTGCATAATGGCGTACTCGATGCCGTTGTGCACCATCTTGACGTAATGGCCGGCGCCGCCTTTGCCGATATATCCACAGCATGGTTCGCCGTCCACTTTGGCGGCGATGGCGTCGAGCACCGGTTCCACCAGCCGGTAGGCCTCTTCCTGGCCGCCGGGCATCAGGGCGGGACCGTGCCGCGCGCCTTCTTCGCCGCCGCTCACGCCCATGCCGATGAAGCGCACGCCCGCGGCCTCCAGTTCCATGCCGCGCCGGTCCGTGTCGGGGAAAAAGGAGTTGCCGCCGTCGATGAGGATGTCTCCCGGCTGCAAATGCGGCTTGAGATCGTGAATCACGGAGTCCACCGGCTTGCCGGCGGGCACCATGATCAGGAAACGGCGGGGCACTTCGAGGGATGCAGCCAGGTCCGCCATGCTACTGGCGGTCTTCATCGGGCGGCCGGCGAACTTGGCCGCGGCGGCCTGGCTCTTCCCGGAATCCAGGTCGAAGCCGGCGGCCGGAAAACCGTTGTCCGCGATGTTCAGAGCCAGGTTCTGGCCCATCACTCCCAATCCAACGATGCCGATTTTGTATTGAGTCATAGCATTTTCCGTGGAACGCGCGGTGGCTGCCCAAGACAACCGCCACGCTACAATCGGACTGTGTTCGAGCGCGTGGTTGAATTCATCACCCGTTATAGCATGTTCGGGCGCGGGGCACGGGTGGGCGTGGCCGTCTCCGGCGGCGCCGATTCGGTGTGCCTGCTGCACCTGCTGCTCGAACTCGCGCCCCGCTGGGATCTGCGCCTGAGCGTACTCCACCTGAATCACAAGCTGCGCGGCGAGGAATCCGACGCGGATGAGCAATTCGTGCGCGAAATGGCCGCCCGCCTGAATCTGCCTGCCATCGTTGAGTCCTGGGAGTGGGGCGGGCCGGGGTGCCCAGGGCCTTTGTGGGCCCGCCTGCCTTCCGGATTGTCTCAGGAAAGAAGCCAGGCGGACCCAGGAACTGCGTTGGCCCCCATGCCCCCTGACCTCTGGCCCCTTACCTCCGACCCCCAGCCCCCGGCCCCCGGCTCCCAGCCTCTTACCTCCGACCCCCGGCCCCCAGTTCCCGGCCCCCGATTCCCCAACCTCGAAGAAGCCGCCCGCGAAGCCCGTCTGGCCTTCTTTGCCCAGGCGATGGAAAGCGGCGCCGTCGAGCGAGTCGCACTTGGGCACACACGCTCCGACCAGGCCGAAACCGTTCTCTTCCGCTTCCTGCGCGGCGCCGGAACCGCGGGGTTGGCCGGCATACGGCCCGTCACCCCGGCGGGAGTCGTGCGCCCTCTGCTCAGCGTGGAACGCGCCGAAGTGGAGGCATTTCTGCGCGAGCGCGGCATCCCGTGGAGGGAAGATTCGAGCAACGCCACCCCTCAGTTTGCGCGCAACCGCATCCGCCATGACCTGCTTCCCCAACTGGCGCGCGATTGGAATCCATCCATCGGCGAAACCCTGGCGAACACGGCCGATTGGGCGCTGGCGGAAGAGGCTTATTGGGAGGAAGAGATCGCCCGGCTAGCGCCTGGCCGTATGCGTGAGGCCGGCGGTACGGTCATTTTGCGCGCCGAGGCTCTCAGGTGTTTACCGGTGGCCGCCGCCCGCCGCATGGTGCGCCACGCCATAGCGCGCGTGAAGGGCGACCTGCGTGGAATCGATTTCCGCCACATCGCGGCGGTGATGCAAATGGCAGCCTCCGCCGAGGGGCATGGGCGGCTCCAGACGCCCGGTCTCGACATTTACCGCTCATTCGATTGGGTTCGTTTGGCGCGGCCCGGCAGCGATACTTTGGCCAATCGAAACTACGAGTTCGCAGCCACCGTCCCAGGCTCCTTCGAAATCCCCGGTCCGGGCGGCGTGGTTCGCCTCGAACTCGTTGAAATAAAGGAAACTTCGGAAGCGTTGGATTCCGTATATAATGGTGTCTTGGCTGGTTTAGACTGGGAGCGTGTGTCCGGAGTTCTCGTTTTGAGGAACTGGAGGCCCGGCGACCGGTACCGGCCCGCCGGCCATTCCGCCGGGGAGAAGATCAAGACTCTCTTCCAGGAAGCTCGGATTCCGTTGTGGGAACGCCGGTATTGGCCCGTCCTGACGGACGATTCTTCGATTGTGTGGGCGCGCCGGTTTGGCCCGGCGCAGGAATATGCCGTCCACGCGGGTACGCGGGTGGCGCTGAAGATTCTCGACGGCGGATACAGTGAAGCCGCATGACCGGCGCGTTCCGCCAGGAATAAGGAATCGCGATGCAGCGGGACGGCGTCTATAAGAGTATCGGGGTTCCTACGGAGGTTTCGTGAATTCGAATATTAAGACACTGCTGTTTTGGGTCATTCTGGTATGCCTGGCGCTGCTCCTGTTCATGGTGGTGCGCAGCGGTCAGGGACGCCGGGAAACAGCCCTCAACTTCACCGACTTCATGAACAAGGTGAACGAGCAGCAGGTCAAGGACGTCACCATTTCGGGGAGTGAGGTCCACGGTGAATACCGGAATTCCGACTCCGGCTTCAGCACCCAGATTCCGCTTCAGTACGACAAGCTGTACGACACGTTGATGGACAAGGGCGTCACCATCAACATGAAGGACGCCAGTTCCGGCAACTGGGTCTCCATGCTGGTGAATATCTCGCCCATCATTCTGCTGGCGTTCTTCTGGATCTTCATGATGCGCCAGATGCAGAGCGGCGGCAATAAGGCCCTCAGCTTCGGCAAGAGCCGCGCCCGCCTGCATTCCACGCAGCAAAAGAAGGTCACCTTCAAGGATGTGGCCGGCGTGGAGGAAGCCAAAGAGGAGTTACAGGAGATCATCGAGTTCCTGCGCGAGCCGCAGAAGTTCCAGAAACTGGGCGGCCGCATCCCCAAGGGCGTGCTGTTGATCGGCCCTCCGGGTACCGGCAAGACCTTGCTGGCGCGCGCCATCGCGGGAGAGGCCAGCGTACCGTTTTTCTCCATCTCGGGTTCCGATTTTGTCGAGATGTTCGTGGGCGTGGGCGCAAGCCGCGTGCGCGACCTCTTCGAGCAGGGCAAGAAGAACGCGCCCTGCATCGTGTTCATCGATGAAATCGACGCCGTGGGACGGCATCGCGGGGCGGGTCTCGGCGGCGGGCACGATGAGCGCGAGCAGACCCTCAACCAGTTGCTGGTGGAAATGGACGGCTTCGAATCGAACGAAGGCGTAATCCTGGTGGCAGCCACCAACCGGCCCGACGTGCTCGACCCGGCGCTCCTGCGCCCTGGCCGCTTCGACCGCCGGGTGGTGGTTGGCCGGCCCGACGTGGGCGGACGCGAGGCCATTCTGCGCGTCCACACCAAGAAAATTCCGCTGGGCGATAATGTCTATCTGTCGGTCCTCGGCCGCGGAACCCCGGGCTTGGCCGGCGCCGATCTGGCGAACCTGGTGAATGAGGCGGCGCTCAATGCCGCGCGCCAGAACCGCAAGGTCGTCATGATGACCGATTTCGAAACCGCCAAGGACAAAATCCTGATGGGCGCGGAGCGCAAATCGCTCATCCTCAGCGACGCCGAGAAGCGCAATACCGCCTATCACGAAGCCGGGCACGCGCTGGTGGCCACGCAACTGAAGGAAGCCGACCCGCTGCACAAAGTCACCATCATCCCCCGAGGTATGGCGCTGGGCGTGACCATGCAGTTGCCCATCGACGACAAGCATTCTTACAGCAAGGACTATCTGCTGGCGCAGCTTGCCATCCTGATGGCCGGCCGCATCGCCGAAGAGCGCTACATGCACCACATGACCACCGGCGCGGGCAACGACATTGAGCGCGCTACCGATCTGGCCCGCAAGATGGTGTGCGAATGGGGCATGAGCGAGCTTGGACCGCTGAGCTTCGGCAAGAAGGAGGAGCAGATCTTCCTCGGCCGCGAAATCGCGCAACACCGCGATTACAGCGAGGAAACCGCCATCCGCATTGACGAGCAGGTCAAGAAATTCGTGCAGGGCGCCTACGATACCTCCACCCAGATTCTGGAGAGCAACTCGGACGCGCTGGTCCGCGTCGCGGAGGCGCTGCTCGAACGCGAAATCCTGGACGGCGATGAAGTGATGCAGATCATCGCAGGCAAGACCCTCGAGCCGCGTCCGCCGGCCGTCCCGAAGGATACCGAAGACCATACCCAGCAAGTGCTCCGGCCCGAGTCCGGGCGGCGCGTGCCGGGGCTTTCCGAAGGGGAGCATCCTCAGCCCGCGTGACCCGCTTCCCGGTTTATCTGTTCGATTTGGACGGCACGCTGCTCGATTCCGCCCAGGATATCTGCGGCGCCATTCAGCAGGTGCTCGTGACCACGCCGAGCCGTCCGGTTACCTTCGAATACCTCAAGGGATTCGTCGGACTGCACCTCATCGACATGTTCCAAGATGTGCTGCCGGAGTATTCCGCCGAGCAGGTGCAGGCATTGATAGAGCAGTACCGCACCATCTACCATGCCCGCAATAACACGATGACGCGCATGTATCCGGGCGTCACCGAGGCGCTCGATTCCGTGGGCGGGCGCAAATCGATCGCCACCACCAAGGGCACGCCCTACACGCGCATCGTCCTCGAGCAGTTCGGCCTGCTCCGCTACTTCGACCACGTGCAGGGCACGGACGGCTTCCCCTGCAAACCCGCGCCAGACGTGATTCTGCACGCCCTGGAAGCTCTCGGCGGCAAGCCGGAGGAGTGCCTGATGGTCGGCGACTCGCCCGCCGACATGGAAGCCGGCCGCCGCGCCGGCGTCAAGATCTGCGCCGTGCGCTACGGCTACGGCAAACTCGAAGACATGGCCCGCTTCGAGCCGGACTTCTGGATCGACGACCTGCGGGAACTCTGCAACTAAAGTGGGGCAGGATGGCCGGCGGGCAACCTGCGGCCGATTGCCAATCGGCCCCACCGGCTCCACGCTAGAATCTAGGTCATGGACCGCCGTGATTTCTTAAAAGCCAGTTTCGGCAGCGCTCTTCTGACAAGTCAGGCGAGACGTGCTGTAGCCGCTTCCGACTTGGAAGCGGAAATCCTGGAATACAAAAAGCCCGTCTTCAACCTGCACAAGTTCTTCCCCGCCCCTGTCAAGATTGCTTCCATCGAGCTCCTGCAAGCGCACGGCCAGTACTTCCTCCGCACGCGGTCGGCTGACGGCGCCGAAGGGATCGTTCAGACAAAGGACATCGCGGACTACATCCAGATCCTGGGGCGCCGGGTCCTGCCGCACTTCCTGGGCAAAGACGCTCGCGATCTGGAACAACTGGTCGACGATGTCTATGCCGAGGACTCCAACTACAAACTGGCGGGGCAGGAGTTTTGGTGCCCGGTGGCCTACATCGAGCAGAGCCTTTTCGACCTGATGGGGAAGGCCCTGAAGAAACCGGTAGCCGATCTCATGGGCGGAGCGCTTCGCAAGGAAATTCCGGTCTATCTTTCCGGTTCCGGCCGCGACACCACCGCCGACCAAGAGGTCGACGTGTACGTGCGCGAGGTCGCGAGGACCGGCGCAAAGGCCGTGAAGTTCAAGATCGGCGGCCGCATGAGCGATAACCGCGACGCCTACCCGGAGCGTACCAATAAGATCTTCGAACTGGCGCAGCAAAAGCTCGCCGGCAAAGTGACCCTGATGGCCGACGCCAACGGGTCCTACGATGCAAACAACGCCATCGAGATCGGCAAGCGCCTGCAGGAGATGAAATACCTGTGGTTTGAGGAGCCATGTCCCTGGGAGGAATTAAGCGAAACCAAAAAAGTCGCCGACGCCCTGGATATGAAGGTGGCGTTCGGCGAGCAGGACTCCAGCTTGTGGCTGTTCCAATGGATGATCGACAACCAGGTGATGGACGTTGTCCAGCCCGATCTGAACTATAACGGCGGATTCATCCGCGCCGCCAAAGTAGCGCGGATGGCGCGCAAGGCGGGCATGTGGATCTGCCCCCATAACACGCAGACCGGCGCGGCTTCGGTGAATATCCTGCAATTCGCCGCGACCACTCCCAACATTGGGCCCTGGATGGAATACGTTTCCCGCCAGCCGCCAAGAAATGAACCGTGGTACGCGCCCAATTTCGACATTAAAGACGGCGTCATTCCGGTTCCAACCGGACCGGGCATGGGCCTGGAATTCGATCCGGACTTCCTGAAGACCGCCACGCCGGTAAAGCTTGCCTAACCGCCCCAGCCCGCTGAGCGCTGCGAAAGCTACTGCTTAACCGCAATGAACCAAGCAGCGACAATCGGTCCCTGTGGACCGCGGCCACGTCCGCCCGCCGCCGGTGGCGGCGCGCCGGCAGCCGGCGCCGGAGCCGGACCGCGCTCAGGCTGGAATAGATACGCATTGTGCGTCTTTGGATCCACGCAGATGGTCTTCGCGCCGGCGAACGTCGGAACCGTGGCCACCGTCGTGTACTTGTCGGGCGAATCCTGGTGCACCACCGTCACCGTGCCGTCGCCCCCATTCGGAATAAAAATCAGTTTCTTCGACGGATCGTATCCCAGTGCGTCCACGCGCGTGCCGTTCTTGATGGTCGCCACAATCTTGCCCGAGCTTGCGTCAACCACCACCGACGTGTTGCTGCAGCCCGAGAAAATGCGGTTCGAAGCCTTATCGTACGCGATTCCCGTCGGTCCTTCGCACGGCGCGAGCGGCCATGAGGCGGTCGCCTTCCACGTCTTGACGTCAATCGACTGAATTGTGCTCTTGCCTTCGTTGTTGACGAAAATGTGCCCCTTGCCATCGGCCGCCGCGCCTTCCGGCCCGTTGTCTTCGAGTTCCGCGTTGCCCACGATGTCGCCGGTCTTCGGGTCCAGAGCCGTGACCAGGCCGACCGGCCGGCTATGCCGCGTCAGAATGATCAGGTTGTCCGGCTCATCGTACATGATGCCGTCGAGACCGTTGCCCACATGGATCTGCTTAATCACCGCCAGCGTCTTCAAGTCGAACATGGTGACGGTGTCATCGCCGCCATTGGTCGTAAAGCCGTGGCCGGCCTTGGTGGCGATGCCCGCGCCATGCACGCCCGGCGTGTTCGGAATGTCGCCGAGTACTTTGCCCGTAGCTCCTTCGACCACCATCACGTGCGTACCGCGCGAAACAAACACGCGCCCCGTGGCGGCTTCGACGGCCACATAGTCGGTGCCTCCGTCACCCTTGATATCGAATTTCTCAACCTTAAACGTCTGCGCGCGCCCAATGCCGGGCGCGGCCAGGGTGCTTGCGAAAAGGACCGCAATCGTCGTCAGTAACCGTCTTGTCATAATGCCTCCGCCGTGTCGCGCGCGTGATGCGTATAAGCGCGCGAAATCGATTCTGGCTCCTCAGCTAGGAGTATACATCCCGCCGGGGCTGGAACGCCCGCGCAGCTCGGCAGGAAACACATCTCTCGTGAAAGCGGTTGGTAGAATGATTGCTTCCGGCGAGGAAGCCTAAGAGGAATTATGCTCTTGCCTTTGGTAAAACTTGTCGCGCGCGGGTTGATGGGCGTTTCCGCGAAACGGGAAGCCGCGGCCGCCGCGCGAGCCCGGTATGCCGTTACCGAGGAGCCGGCTGGCGGTCCCGATACTCCCCGCGTAATCGTGCTGCACGATTACCAGACGGGCATGCATGCCGCGGTGACGCCATCCGAAGGCGGCGAACTGACTAGCCTGAGCGTCAGGTTCCAGCACCGGCCGGTCGAGCTCCTATATCGCGCCCGCGACTACGGACCGGCTCTGGATTTTCGTGGCAGGGCGCCGTTGCTCTGGCCCGCCATCGGGTCGCAGTGCATACCTGGCGATGGCTTCGCTAAGGACCTTCCCTGGTCTGAAGCCGGCCATTTGGACGGTGCGCAAGGCGCGCGCCTGCTGCTCGAACTGCGCGACTCGGAGCGGACCCGCGCCGGTTACCCATTCGGATTCCTGGTGCGGACGGGCTACGAGCTCGCGGATGGCCGCTTGACCATCAACTATACCGTATGCGCCTCCAGGGAAAATCCGGCGCCCATGCCGTTTTCCATCGGCAATCGTATGGCATTCCGCCTTCCATTCGTGGATGGCACGCAGCCGGACGACATGCGGTTTCAGACCAACTGCACGCGGCAAATCCTGCCGGCCGAGGCGGGAGCTGAGAACGGGGAACAGCGCGACCGCTCGTTCGACACTCCGGCCAGACTGGGCGATTTCGATGCTACGGAGGCGCTCCCGCTCGCAGGGTATCAAGGCATCCCTTACGCGCGGCTGATCGATCTGCAGGGCGTGGCCGTCAGCATCCGGCACCGCGCCTCAACCACACTGCCGGAGCCGCTCGTGCAGTTCAACGTCTACGGCGGTCCGCGGCTTGGTTTTCTCTGTCCGTCTCCGTGGTTCGGCATGACTACGCTCGAGCCTGGCGCGGATTGGCAATGGACTGTGGAACTGAGCCCTGTAATCGCGGCCGAGCCATGCCAATGAGGTAAGGCAGGTTACGTCGGGGCGCGGCCCGCTCCGCAGCGTTCGCTTTTTGTTATCATTCCATTGGAATCATCGGATTGGGAGGTCTTTATGGCTAACGAAGTGAACCGCCGCGGTTTCCTGAAAGCCGCTGCCATCGCCGCTGGGCCGGCCATGATCCCGGCGCGCGGCGCCAACGAAAAGATCAATGTCGGGTGGATCGGCGTGGGCACCCGCGGCGACTACGGCATCCGCTGGCTACACGACGCGGCGCCCGACGACGTTCAGCTTACGGCCATCTGCGACACCTGCCAATACTACATCGACCGCGGCATCGCCAACGTCCAGAAGACCTGGGGAAACAAGCCCACAATCTACAAGGACTATCGCGATTTGCTGGCCGACAAGAGCATCGACGCCGTCTATATCATGACGCCCGAGCACCTGCACCACAACATGGCCATCGCCGCTCTCGAAGCCGGCAAGCACGTGTACACAGAAAAACCGCTGGCGCACACCATCGAGGAAGGTTGGGACATTGTCAAGGCGTGGGAGAAAGCCGGCAAGGTCTGCCAGGTCGGGACGCAGAACCGCAGCTCCATGCTTTACAAAACGGCCAAGGAGTGGATCGCCAAGGGCATGATCGGCGAGGTTCACTACGCGCGCGCCTTCTGGTACCGCAACTCGGCGCCCAACGCTCCCGCCTGGCGCTATGTCATTCCCCCGGGCGTGAATGAGCAGAACACCGATTGGGAGCGCTTCCTGGGGCCGGCGCCCAAGCGCGCGTGGGACCCTCACCGCTACTTCCAGTGGCGCCTCTATTGGGATTATTCGGGCGGCATCTCCACCGACCTGCTGGTCCACCAGACCGACATCATCAACTTCATGCTGAATAAGACCACGCCGGTCTCGGCCATCGCATCGGGCGGAATCTACCGCTGGACCAAGGATGACGACCGTGACACCGGCGACACCATGAGCGCCATCTTCGAGTACCCCGACAAATTCCAGATCAATTACAGCAGCTACTTCGGCAACGTGAAGTACGGCTACGGCGAGCAGATTCTAGGCACCGAAGGCACTATCGAAGTGATGAACCGCTCGGATCTCTACTTCACGCCCGAAACCTATAGCGGCGTGTCGGCCGCCATCAAGTCGCGCAAGGCCGTCCACATGGCCAACGACGCTTCGCCCGACGTGAAGGCGGGCACGATGAAGTCCGATTTCAACGAAGTCGACGGCGTGCAGGGCCACTTCAAGAACTTCATCGCGTCCATCAAGGGGACGGAGCAGCCGATCGCCCCGCCGCCCATCGGCCAGCAAGCGGCCATCGGCGGTCACATGGCCACGCTCGCATACAAGAACCGGAAGATGGTCCTTTGGGACGCCGCCGCCAATAAGTACTCGTTCACGTAGCGGTGGGGCAGGATGTCATCCTGCGCGGCGATTGTCCGGGGTGCCCTCTGGGCCGCGCGCAGGCCGATTGGGGGTGCCCTCTGGGCCCGGCCCGCAGGTTGGGCGCCGCAGCGCGCTATTTCTTCCCCGGCAATCCCGCCGGGTTATCGTGCGTGCGCTCGCGGAAATTCCCGCGCAGGCTGGCCGCCAGTGAGATCGCCGAATCCCCGAACTTGTCCCGCATTTTGTCCGCGGCAGCCAGCGCCCGCGACCACTTCTCGCGCCGCTCTTCGCCGGCCAGCTCCATTTGCGCGGCTCCTTCCGCCCATGATGAAGCGTGTACCCCCAGCAGCCGCACGGTCGCGCCGGGCTTCCAGTTCCGGTGGAACAACTCGCGGATTTCCTCGAAGATCTCCGTATCGATCTGCGTCCCCCGTGCGATGGAATGCGCGCGCGTGATGGTGGAAAAATCGGTGTAGCGCAGCTTGAGCTGAATGGTGGCGGCGCGCAGCCCGTGTTCCCGCAGACGCCGTCCCACCATCTCGCACAAGCGCGAAAGCGTCGCTTCGATCCGCGCCACATCCGCCGTATCCTCCATGAACGTGTGCTCGTGGCTGATGGATTTGGGACCCTCGCCCGCGCCGATCTCGGTATCGAACCAGCCGCCCGCGTCGAGTCCGTGCGACTTCCCGGCGAGCGCCAGCCCCCACTTGCCGAAGTGTTCGCCGAGGAACTTCTCGTCCAGGCGCGCCATGTCGCCCACCTTGCGAATCCCCAGCGTGTGCAGGTTCTTTTCCGTCACCTTGCCCACGCCGGGAACCTTGCGCACGTCAAGCGGCGCCAGGAATGCCGCTTCCCGCCCGGGGATCACCCACAGCACGCCGTTCGGCTTGGCCTGGTCGGAGCTGATCTTGGCCACCATGCGCGAGGCCGAAATGCCAACGGAGCAGTTCAATCCCGTGTCCGCCTTCATGCGCGCGTGCAGTAGGTGCGCCGCGCGTAACGGCGGCCCGTGCAGCCGCTCGGTCCCGGTCATATCGAGGTACGCTTCGTCGATCGACGCCATCTCCACCACCGGCGAAAATGCGCGCAGCACCTCGTAAACCTTGCCCGAGTACTCGCGGTAGCGCTCCGGATGCCCTTCGACGAAAATGGCTTGCGGGCAGTGCTGGTAAGCCGTGCGCAGCGGCATGGCCGAGTGCACCCCGAACTTGCGCGCGGCGTAGGATGCCGCCGAAACCACCCCGCGCTCGTCCGGCTTTCCGCCAACCACGACAGGCTTCCCTTTGAGCGACGGGTCGTACAGTTCTTCCACGGATACGAAGAACGCGTCCATATCGACGTGGAAAAAAGTCCTGCCCACCCACGCAGTCTATAACGTTTCGGCCGGCGCTACCAATCCGCTAAAATTGAGTCCACGGCCGAATCCAAGAAATCTCGCGCTGTTCCCTGGCTGGCGCTGGCGCTCGCGCTCACCCTTTGGAGCGCCGGCGCCGTCTGGTTCTTCTCCGCGCACGGCTGGCTGCTCTACTACGGCGACGCCGAATCCCACCTCAACGCCGCGCGCCGCATTTTCGATTCCCAAACGCCTGGCTACGACCAACTCGGCCCTCCCTGGCTACCCTTGCCGCACCTGCTCATGTTGCCGTTCGTGCGCAACGACAGCCTATGGCGCAGCGGCCTAGCCGGCTCCATTCCACCCGCCATCTGCTTCGTAACCGCGGCGATGTTCCTGTTCGCGGCGGCGCGACGCATTTTCCATTCCACGCCCGCCGCGGTCGCCGCTGCCGCGCTGTTCGCCCTGAACCCCAACATCATGTACCTCCAGTCCATCGCCATGACGGAGGCGATTTTCGCGGCGTCCCTCGCGGCTTTGCTCTATTTCAGCGCCCGTTTCCGCGACACCCAGGGATGGGGCGCCGTCTGCGGCGCGGGAATCGCGGCCCTGGCGGGAACGCTCACGCGCTACGACGGCTGGTTCCTGCTGCCCTTCGCCGCGGCGTATTTCTTTTTCACGGCCAAGCGCCGCCGCGCCCCGGTGGTCCTCGTCTTCTCAGCTCTGGCGGGCGCGGGGCCGCTCTTCTGGCTCTTCCACAACTGGTGGCTTACCGGCGACGCGCTAGATTTCTACCGCGGGCCGTATTCCGCCGGCGCCATACAGGGCGGCAAATACTACCCAGGCAAGGGCAGTTGGTCCCTGGCCTGGCTCTATTACCGCACCGCCGTCCAACTGGCGGTCGGGCCGTGGCTGGCGGTCTTGGCGGGCGCCGGAGTCCTGGCGGCGCTGGCCAGGCGGGTCTTCTGGCCGTTGCTGCTGCTGGCGCTTCCCGGCGTGTTTTACCTTTGGAGCGTGCATTCTTCCGGCCTCCCGATTTACGTTCCGGAACTCTGGCCGAATTCCTACTACAACACCCGCTACGGTCTCGCTGTCCTCCCGCTCATGGCGCTGGCCGCGGCCGCTCTCGTTGCGCTTGTCCCGCCGCGCGGCGCCGCGCTCGTTGCCGTCCTTGCGGTCGCCGCCGGCTCCGGCTATTGGCTGGCGCACCCCACGCCGGAGCGCTGGGTCACCTGGGCCGAATCGCGCGCCAATTCACAGAACCGCCGCGCCTGGATGCGGGAAGCCGCCGCGTTCCTCGCTCCACGCTACGTGCGCGGTTCGGGGATCGTCACCTCGGGCGGCGACGACCTGGCCGGCATCTACCGCGAAATGGGCATCCCATTGCGCGAGACCTTCAGCGTCTCCAATGGCCTGCCGTGGCTCGCGACGCTGCGTCGTCCCGACCTCTGGCTTTGGCAGGAATGGGCGGTGGTCGAGCGCGGGGACAAGGTGGACGCCGCCATCCACCTGGCCGCCACCGAGGGCATCCGCTACGACCTGGAACTCACTATCGCCAAGAAGTTCGAGCCGGTAATCGACCTGTATCACCGCACGGGCAACGCGCACAAATCACCCCAATGAAGATTCCGTTCACCAAAGCGCACGGCGCCAGAAACGACTTTCTCCTAACCTGGGAGCGCGACGCCCCAGATCCCGCCCGGCGGCCCGCCATTGCCCGTGCCATCTGCGACCGTCACACCGGCGTGGGCGCGGACGGTTGGATGCTGATTTCGCCATCCGGCGCCGAGTCCCACGGCGGCATCCAGCTCTACAATTCCGATGGCAGCACGGCCGAGATGAGCGGCAACGGAACACGCTGCGCGGCCGCGTTCCTCATCCGGCACGGATTGGCCGCCGACCCCATCCGCATCCGCACCGGCGCCGGCGTCAAGACCCTGCGTCTGCTGCGCCGCTCCGATTTAGAATTTGAATTTGAAATGGATATGGGAAAGCCGGAGATCGCCGCCCCTCGTTTCGATCTGCCGCTCTCCACCGGAGCCCGCGACGTCACCCTCCTGTGGGTGGGGAACCCGCAATGCGCCGTACCGGTACCCGATTTCGATTTCGACTGGCGCGCCATGGGCGCCGAAATCGAGCGCCATCCGCACTTCCCCAACCGCACCAACGTCTCTTTCGTCAGGCCCATGGACGAACACGCCATCGATGTGCGATTCTGGGAGCGAGGCGCGGGCGAAACCATGAGTTCAGGTACCGGGTCTACCGGCGCGGCTGCGATGGCCGTGGCGCGAGGCTTGGCCAAGTCTCCGGTGCGGGTGCACACTCCGGCAGGGCCGCTCGATATCCGCGTGGAGGCGAGCGTCTATCTTACCGGGCCCGCCGCCCTGATCGCCGAAGGCGAGTTTCTTCTGGGAGAATAATCGATCATGCACGAAGTACAGGACGTCGTCGAATCCGCCGCGCGGATTCTCGAAGAGAAGATTCGCTCTCGCCGCGCGCGCATCGGCATCGTGGGGATGGGATATGTGGGCCTGCCGCTCGCGGTGGAGTTCGCCAAGGCCGGCTTCACCGTCACCGGGATCGATATCAGCGAGGGCAAAGTCGCGCGCGTGAACGCCGGAGATTCCTATATCGGCGATATCCCCAGTTCCACGCTCGCTCCGCTGGTGGAAGCCGGCAAGTTGCGCGCCACATGCGATTTTTCCGCGCTGCTCGAACTCGATACGGTCAACATCTGCGTGCCAACGCCGTTGCGCAAGACCAAGGACCCCGACATGAGTTACATTGTCGCGTCCTGCCAGGAAATCGCGAAGAATATTCATCCGGGCATGCTGGTGATTCTGGAATCCACCACCTATCCCGGCACCACCTATGAGCTGGTGCTTCCTATGCTCGCCAAGCCGGGCCTCGAAGTGGGGCGCGATTTCTTCCTGTGTTTCTCACCCGAGCGCGTCGACCCCGGCAACCCCGTCTACCAGACCGCCAACATCCCCAAAGTGGTGGGAGGATGCACCCCGGCGTGCACCCGTATGGGCCAGTTGTTCTATTCGCAGGCGCTTGAGCGCGTGGTACCGGTCGGTTCCACCCAGGTCGCCGAGATGGTGAAGCTGCTTGAAAACACCTTCCGCATGATCAATATCGGCCTCGCGAACGAAATGGCCATGATGTGCGGCAATATGGGGATCGACGTCTGGGAAGTGATTGACGCCGCCGCCACCAAGCCGTTCGGCTTCATGCCGTTTTACCCCGGCCCCGGACTGGGCGGCCATTGCATTCCCATCGATCCGTTCTACCTCTCCTGGAAGACCAAGCAGACGGGCATCGAGGCTCGCTTCATCGAGCTGGCCGGATACATCAACGGCCAGATGCCGCACTTCGCCGCGGACCGCGTTCGCGATGCCCTGAACACCGCCGGCAAGGCCGTCAAGGGATCGCGCATTCACATCATGGGCGTGGCCTACAAGCGCAATATCGACGACCTGCGCGAGTCGCCCGCTCTGGACGTGATGCTGCTCTTGCAGCGATGGGGCGCCGTGCTCACGTACAGCGATCCGCACGTCCCCGTCTTGCGCCTGGAGGGCCTGAACCTCGAAACGTCGCCCGAGGAAGCCGCCGCCGCCGCCGATTGCGTGGTCATTATCACGGACCATTCGTCGTTCGATTACAAGGCGCTGGTGGAGCGGTCCCGCCTGATTGTGGACACCCGCAACGCCCTGAAAGGCATCGGTTCACCGAAAATCGTCCGCCTGTAGCTGTGACGCAAGCCGCCATGCTTGCAGAGCCGGCTGTCGAGCCGACTTTCCGAGGCCCGAGACGGCTCTCGCCCGCGGGTGTGGCGACTGACGCCTCCGCGCGCCGGAAATCGGGCTTATCTTAACGCCTAAGCATGGCGCCCGGTCGCCCATCCCGCGCTCGGCCATCAATCCCCGCGCGCCTCAACGATCTCGTCAGTTCGCCCGCAGCGGCGAGCCAAAATGGAAATCCCGGATTAAAGCGCGCACCAAGTTTTGGCCAGCGTAGTAGGATGGTTCTCGTGTTCGGAAAGGTCGAAATGAAGATATCCATGCAGAAAGTCGGCTTGGTTTTAGCTTTGATGGCGGCGTCACGGCTCCCCGCGGCCGACGTCTCCATCCCTCCGGTGGCACATTTCGCTTTGGCGCTATCCGACGACGAGATCAACGAGTATATGCGCTACGTTTTGCTGATGAGGCCTCGGCCCGGGCTGGATTCCGTGACCGTAAAGATCTTCCCGCACAATTACGTCTCCACGTTCATGGTCGTCGATTTCGACGCCGTCGAGCGCTGGAAACCGGGCACAATTCCGGCTCTGCTGCGGCACATCCTCCGTGGCAAGCAGTCCGTCTGGGTGGATTACCGCTTCACAGCCGCCGATTCGAGACTCACCTTCTCCGTGGAAAAGGCGTACTACGACAAGATCCGCCTGCCAGCGTTCTTTGTAGAAAAAATGATCGAGCTTTATACGGGAAAATCGAGCGCTGGCGCAAATCGCTGAAGGGGGCGAATCTTTGAGATGGCGCCTGGCGCGCCGGGCCCCGTCTTCACCGATCGCCCCGCAGGCTCGTCAACTCCTCTGCGAAATCGGGGCCCAAAAGGATCCTGGAGGAAAAATTGCAAGTCGCAGATCGCGTGGGAGTATACTTGGGTGGATCGGCGGTCGCCATGCAGAAAGCCCTTGGGATGATCCTGGTTGTACTTGGTCTAATCGGTCTCGTGTGGGGCGGCTTTATATACACAACCAGGGAAAAGATCGTAGACATTGGACCGTTTCACGCTACACGCGAAAAGACACACGCCGTTCCGCTGCCTCCCGTCTTTGGCGCGGTGGCGCTCACTGTTGCCGTTGTACTCCTTTTGGGAGCAGGCAGAAAATCATGACCGTTCCTGACTGGAAAGTCTGAAGAAAAGGAAGATCGACAACGTTGACCATGTGGCTTTAGAATTTGGGATTAGCAGATTGTTCGATATAGCGTTTGCATCGCTCGACTGACTCGAAACGCGGCTGCATGTTGAGCAGAGCGCGTTTGGGAATTGAACCTGGGAGGCGCCTCATGGAAATCACGTTAGCGGAACAAGGAGTCTTCTTCCTTCCTGTCCAAGTAACTCCGGACCAGGCGAGGGAAAAAGCCTCGGAACAGAAGCTGAACGTTTTCGGCTCGCTGGCCAAGTTTTTCATGCGGCCCAAGGCCGAAGAGATCCAAGTGAGCTTGCTGGAACTGCGCTATCAGCCCTTCTGGCATGCCACCGGCCACAAGCGTTTCCGCTACGACCGCCGCTTCCATTACCCGGTGCCGGTCCTGGACGATGTCCAATCCGTTGAGATCGCCGGGCAGATTTACAACCCTGCTCAGGGCAGGGTGACGATACAGGGCATGGACCACTGTCTCTTCGAAGAGCGCCACGAGATTTTTCTGGACGCTCTCACCGGCGAGGCTCAGGACCTGAAACGCTATCTGGCCTTCGACCGGATCGCAGCCGGCAGCAATGGCGCATTGCCTGCCGACTTGGAACTGGCGCCTCCCGAAGTGCGCGCTTCGGTGGTGGTACGCCAGGTGCTCGGTGACGTTCTCAATCCACCGTCAGCCGACAAGGTTCTGGAAGCGGAAGTGGTGGTCGACTGCCTTGATCTCTTCTACCGGCCAGTCTACGCATTCGAGTATGTGTGGCAAGCCAGGGACATGCGCGCCACCGTGGAGGTAGACGGCCTTACCAAGGAGTTCGAGTCCACGGGAAAGGCCTTCGGGAGTGAGCTCAAGCGCGTGATGAGCCGTGACATGCTTTTCGAAATCGGCGCGGAAACGATGGGCTTGGTGGTCCCCGGCGGCGGCCTCGCTGTAAAACTGACCAAGGCTGTCACCGACCGCCGAGGCAAATCCGATTGACCAGGCGCCGTTCGGGACGGAGCCCCGGAGAGGCAGGCTCAGGAATCGAAATCGCTGGGTGATCGCTCGGCTCTCAACTACGAGCGGGGAGCCCCCGCGGTAGCGGTTCGAAGATATGTCTTCTTGCCTGCCACGAGGAGCACAACGCCGCCGATGAGCGCCACCGCGCCAAAGATGGCTTGCGCCGGAATGATGTGTGTCTTCTTGCGTGTCGTGTGAAATGGTCCGATGTTGACCTTTTCAGTGGTTGCGTAGGTAACCCCCAACCATGGCCGCCGGTCCTGCTTAGCCAAACCGCCCCACGCAAGACCGAGCAGACCAACTACCACCAGGATCGTCCCAAGCGTTCTGTTCACGGCAGCCTCCTTTGGCAGCGCTGGCTAAAAGCAGTGACATCTCTAAATGGAGCTATGTGCACTGCGCAGCGAACCAGATCATTCTACTTCTCGAATACGATGCGTGTCAAACAATCTCAAAATGGATGCGCCTCGCCGCCGTCTCGCCCGTTTCCAGGGAGCGCGGCGCCTTGTTCAAGGCGCTTCACTGCTTCTTCTTGTGCCCGGTGATGAGGGCGCCGACCTTCCCGACGCCCTTCCCGACGCCTTTTAGGATGTCCTTCGGAATTTCCTTCAGCGTGCAGCGCTTAAAGGCCTCGAAGTCCGAGCTCTTGGTAACCTCGTCGATCGAATAGTGCACGAGATCTTCTTCGATGCCATAACAGCCGCCGACGAATCCCGCTTCGATCATGTACCGCTGCGCGTCGCGCCAGTTCTGGAGATCGATCGCCATCCCGGTCTCGTGAAATGACATCCCGGGTTGGGCAACCTTTCCGTGACCGTTCAGCTCCTTGTAAAGCTCGTATTGCAATTCGTTCTGCCGAAAGCCGTAATTGATTTTGAGATGCTGCCCCTTCTTCTTGAACATGGCCCCGTCGGCCGCCAGGAGCTTGTCGCGAATCGTCTGGCGCAGGAACACCGTGTGGCCGCGAAGATCCTTCGCGTACTTGCCGTCGATGGGGATCGGAACGAGCCGCTCATGCAGCGTTCTCGCGGAAACCTTCGGCCCCAGATAGTTGCCGGATTGCACATCTAGTATGAAGCCCCTGCGGATGAAGTCCTGCTCGAGCTCGGCCGGCACTGCACCGGGGCGGTACACGGACGCGTCAACTGACGCAGGCGGCTTGCTCAGGCTCACTTCCTCCACGGCGCTGTCCTCACGGATTGGAGCGGCGCTGGGAGCCTTTGCAGCCGGCGGTGGTTCTGGCCGCGGACCTTCAGGTATGGGTGCATCCGATGGTGCGGTTGCGGGCACGGTAGCGCCCGCGTGACTTGAAGAACGACTGGAGCGCGCGACGATGAAGAGCAGCACGACGCTTAGGGTACCCGCCGTGATCAGGAGTATTTTAGATTTTGTCGTCCCAGGTTTCTTATCGGTACCCAATAGTTCCATCTTGCCCCCCCTGGGTTTGGTCTAGCGTATCACAGACCGCCAATTTTTGGTCCTCGGCAGTGGATGCCTTTGGTGCTGTTTCTCACGGCGCGCTGCATCGCAGCACAAAAAGCCGTTCTCTAACCGCAGCGCCGCCGTCCACCGGTCACTCAAACTTTTTAAAAAGTAACTCTCTTTCTTTCCCGCAACTTACCCCTCTCCCATGTCAGAGACCTCCCTACGCCCATGTCACTCTGTAATTGGAAGGATATTCAGAGAATCCCATGACAAACTCTCAAAACAGCATCTCCCCAGAGCAATTCGCAGCCAATCGCGCCAATGCCGCCGGTTCTACCGGCCCCCGCACACCCGATGGCAAAGCCCGTTCTTCCCAGAACGCGCGTAAACACGGCTTCGCCGCCGCCGCGTACACCGTCCCCCGCCTCGAAGACATCGATGAAATCGCCGAGCTCAGAGAAAGCGTCATCGATCTCTATAAGCCAACCAACGCCCAGGAACTCTTCGCCGTCGAGCGCATCGCCATCACCCAACAATCCATGAACCGCGCCTCCCGCCTTGAAGCCGGGACGCTCACCACCTGCCTCAACGACGTCCTCAGTCTCCGCGAGCGTCCCTACATGGAGATGGACCCGGAAATGTACGGCGGTGGCGAACCCGGCAAGCAGCAAGTCAAAAACTACCTGTTAGCCGAAGGATTCCGCCGCAGCGTCGGCGCCTCCAACGTCTTCCACCTGTGCATGCGCTACAACGCCCAAGCCGAGCGCCTCTACCGCCGCGCCGTCCAGGACCTCGAGCGAATTAGGTCCCTCCCCTGCCCTCTTGAACCCCTCCCAGACAGTGGCGCAGGCCCTTTGGCCTGCGTTCTTGATCCGTCCGAATCGCCAGTACCCCAAACGAACCCAAATCCACCAGAACCCACACAAACCGAACCACTTACTCCACCCGAACCAGCCCCCGAAACCACCTCCGAACCCTCCGATCCTGCCAAAGTCGCCAACCGCAAACCCTGCGGCCCTCCCAACGGCGACAATACCCACCATTACAACGGCTGCACCTGCGATTTATGCCTCGCCGATCCGAGGCGCCTCGCTGAAAGGACCTAAAATCCCGTCGCCCCGATGCCAACCCGACGCCCAAATTGGCGCACCGCCCCACAACCACGTCCGATTTTCAGATTTTCGTGTCCTGATATCCCACACGAATCTTGTCTTCCGCCCCTTAACTCCTTTCCTTTCTGCATGGCCCCCCCCGTGCATAACCGTTCCGCGAAGGAGAATCTCTCAATGAGCGATCCGTCTACGTACTGGTTGAATGTCATGAACATCGCCTTAGGCGTCTTAGTCCTCGTCGCGTGCCTCGCGGTTGCGTTTGGCGTCGTCCAGGAACTGGCCGCCAGGCGTAAGAAATCCGCCGCAATGTCCCACCTCGATCGCGAGGTCGCCGACCTCGTTTCCTCCTATGACGGGCACGCCTTCAACGTCTCCGGACTCGGTCTCACCATGGCCGATGGCGGTGAAGAGCGCGACAAGAAGGACGAGAAAGAAAAGCGGTAACATCATGGCCTGCCCTTTTCTCAGGGAAGTCCACGTCAAGTATTGCCAGTCGGCGGCCATCCGCAAGCTGATCCCCACCCTGGGATCGGGCCACGCCGACGAAAAGTGCGACTCCGCCAGTCACCTGAGCTGCAAGCTGTTCCAGTCCCAGGCGGCGGAGGAGGAATCCCAGGCCTGTCCCTACCTGCGCGAGTCGTTGATGCAGTATTGCGGGGCCGCGCCGGTAGCCAAGTTCGTCCCCTACAGTGAATCGCTGCTCTCGCGCTGCGGCAACGATAGCCACCGCTACTGCGAGCTCTATCTGGCGTTGTCCCACCCGGAAACGGCCGGCCGCGCCACCGAGGTCGATGCCATCCCCATGCCGGAAGGGCTTCTTTATTCCGCCAACCACATGTGGCTCGACCTGACCGAAGACGGCATTTGCCACGCCGGCATCGACGCGTTCTTGAGCCGCACCTTGGGCAAGATCGACCGCATCAGCTACGTCTGGACCAAGGGCCGCCGCCATCCCACCGCCGTCCTGAGCGCGGCCGGGTGCGACCTGGAAGTGGTGTTTCCGAACGAAATCCTGCTCACCGGATGCAACCTCTACCTGCGCGCCGACCCTTCCCGCCTGGTGGCGGAACCATACACGGCAGGCTGGCTGTTTGAAGGCGAGCCGCTGCCGGAAACGCAGCAGAACCTCCTCGAAGGGGCCGAAGCGCGCAAGTGGATGGAGCGGGAAGAGCGCAGGATGAACGAATTCGTGCAACAGCAGATTGTCGACCGGGCCGGCCCTCTGGCCGCCGATGGCGGTCTGTTCGCCGCCGGAGTGGCGCGTCATCTCGACCGCGAACGCGTCCTGGCCTTGTTCCATGAGTTTTTCTCGCCTTATGCGAGTGAGAAGAGATAACCGGTGAAGATTCCCGTATATATGCCGTTTCTTGCGGGGGCGCTGGCCGCCCTGGGCGCGGGCTGGGTCGGCTTCCCGCATGCAATTTATAAGAGCCGGCCTCAGCCGGTCGATTTCAGCCACAAGGTGCACGCCGATAAGGCCGGAACCAAGTGCGAGGATTGCCACGCGTTTCGCGAAGATGGAACCTTCGCGGGCATCCCCTCGCTCAGCACCTGCGCGGCCTGCCATGCCGCGCCCATGGGCACAACGGTCGCGGAAAAGAACTTCATCGATCGTTACGTCACGCCCAATCGCGAACCGGATTGGGCCTCCTACGCGCAACAGCCGGAGAACGTCTTCTTTTCGCACATCACCCACGTCAAGCTCGGCCAACTGAAGTGCGAACAGTGCCATGGCGATCAGGGCGCGTCGGATAAGCTCCGTCCCTACCAGGTGGACCGCATCAGCGGCTACTCGCGCGACATCTGGGGCCCCACGCTGTTTCAGAGCAAGGCGGCGGGGACCGTTCCAGGCATGAAGATGGACGATTGCGTCGATTGCCACCGCAAACAGGGCCTCTCGCACAGTTGTCTGGATTGCCACAAGTAGAGGCTCCTATGCAAAGAACCCGCAGAGAAATTCTTCTTTTCATGGGCGGCGGGGCAGCCGGCGCCATGTTGACGCCGGCGCCGTGGCGGCTCGTCACGGATGCGGCCATCTGGTCTGAGAACTGGCCGGGGATTCCGCGGCCCGCTCGCGGCGAAATCACGGCCCGCTACACGAATTGCGCGCTCTGCCCGGCCGGGTGCGCGGTGCGTGCGCGGTGCGTCGCCGGTCAGCCGGTTTCCCTAGCCGGAGTTTCCGGTGGTCCGCTGAGCCTGGGCGCGCTCTGCGCCTTCGGATTGACGGGGCACCATCTTCCCTACCATCCCAAACGTCTGAAACAAGGCACTCCCGAAGAAGCCGCCGCGGCGGTTCGCGGAGCGATGGCGAAGTGCGGACCCAGTGAAAACATCGCCGTTCTCGACCTCGCTCCCGGCCGCTCGGCCTCATGGACCTACCGCCGCGCCATGGCCGCGGTCGCGAATGGCGTCTATCTGGCGCCGCCGCTTCCCCTGGGCGGCGCGGCGGTGAATCTGGCGAAGGCGCGCATCGTGCTGAGCCTTGGCGCCCCGCTGCTCGATGGCTGGGGAACGCCCGGCAACGTGCACGCGGCGCGCGCCAATTTCCGCCTCGTCCAGGCCGAGCCGTGGGAATCGCGAACCGCGGCGCTGGCCGATGAGTGGCTGCCTATACGGCCCGGCTCGGAGGCCGCGCTCGCGCTCGCGCTGACAGATCCGAAAACCGCGGCGTCCGCGGCCCAAGCCACCGGCCTGACGGAAAAACAAATTGCCGGTCTTGCCAACGAGTTGCGCGCCAACGGGCCGGCGCTGGTCCTCTCCGCGGACGATCTGCCGGAGGCGATGGCGCTCAACCAGGCTCTCGGCGCCTGGGGCCAAACTCTGGCAGCGGGCTCGGAAGCCCCGCTTCCCGATGTGTGGAAGAAGGCCGCGCCGGAGCGGGTTGTGGCGTCGGTCGCGGACAACTCCATCCGCGTGCTCTTCATCGATGAGTCTGTCCCAGGAAGCCACATCCCCTGGAGCGCCGTGGAAAAGAAGCTGGTTCGCGACAACCCCGTGGTGGTCGCGTTCGCCTGGTCTCTTGAAGGCTACGGACGGCATGCGCAATTCACTCTGCCCACCGCGGTGTACCCCGAACTGACCGGCGACATTCCGCCGGCCGTCGATTCGCCCGCCGCCACGTTCCGTATCGCGGCGCCGCTCGTTGCGCCGCCGGCCGGAATGACGGACCCGTCCGCGTTCATCGCCAAGGCGACCGGTATCGACCCGGGAAATGCTCTCCAGGAAAGAGCCGATGCCATCTACAAGTCCGGCCAAGGAACGTTGTTCACCTACGCCGATGCCAAGTCCACGCCATTGAAAGACCTGAAGCCAGCCGATTTCTGGAAGTCCCTCAACGAAGGTGGTGCCTGGATTGCTAATGCAGCAGTGGGGCAGGATGCCATCCTGCGCGGCGATTGTCAATCGCCGCGCGGGCCGATTGCCAATCGGCCCGCAGGTTGCCTGCCGGCCAACCTGCCCCACATCGGAAGTCTCGACACCGCCTTCCCGCTGCCGGTCGCCTTCTCCGAACCCCAGTCCGCGTCGCTCACCTCCCCGCTCATGTCGAAGCTCTATCAGGATTCCGACCTCCGCATGCCCCCCAACACGGCCGCACTCCATCCCGATACCGCGCGCGCCTCGGGCATCTTGGGCGCCGCTCGCGCAGTGCTCGAAACGCAGTACGGACGCTGCGCTATCGGCGTGATTCCAGACGCCTCCGTTCCACCCGGCATGTTGGCAGTTGCGGCTGGAGCCGAAGTCCTAGATATCTGCGGCGCGCTCACGCGCGCCAAGGTGGTGGCAGCATGATCGCATCAAACCCCGCAATCCAACCGAACCCCGCAATCCAACCGAACGCCACAATCCAACCGAACACCGAACGCCAACCGAGCCGCGAACGTAAGAGAGCGGTTTCCCGTTACGGCATGAGCATCGACCTCGATCGCTGCACAGGCTGCGGCGCCTGCATGGTCGCCTGCGCCGTGGAAAATAACATCCCGCCGGCGCACGAAGGCGCTACCGCCCGCAAAGGCATCACCTGGATACGCGTCTTCAAAGTGGATAACGGCGAAGAAGGCCCAGCCCGCCGCTCGGTTTTCGTTCCCGTGCTCTGCCAGCAATGCGGCGAGGACACGCCCTGTGTGCACGTCTGCCCGCAGCAGGCTGTGGAAGTGGACCCGGCTACCGGAATCGTGGGCCAGATGCCCGAGCGCTGCCTGGGCTGCCGCTACTGCATGGCGGCTTGCCCCTATCACGCGCGGTTCTTCAACTGGTGGGATCCGGCGTGGCCCGCCGGCATGGAAAAAACCCTGAATCCCGACGTTGCCCCACGCATGCGCGGCGTCGTCGAGAAGTGCAACTTCTGCCACGGCCGCTGGCATGCCGCCAAAGAGCGTGCCGCTGCCGCCGGGAAGCCGGAAATCGAAGCCGGCGCCTACGTGCCCGCGTGTGTGGAATCCTGCCCCACCGGCGCGATCCGCTTCGGCGATCTGAAGGACTCCGCCAGCGAACCAGCCGTGGCCGCCAAAGACGCGCATAGCTTCCGCCTGCTGGAGAAACTCGGCACGGAACCCAAGATTTATTACCGGTCCAAGCGGGATTGGGTGCGCCAGGTGGCTGCCGCGCCCAAACCGCCCAGCGGAAAGGAGAACGCCCGTGGATAAGCAATTCATCACACGCGGCGTGAAACGCTGCTCCAGCGGAAAATTCCTGTTATGGATTCTGCCGTGGGTCGCCATGCTGATTTTCGGCCTCTATAGCGCCGGCCTGTGTCTGGTCAAGGGCCTCAATCAGACCAATATGGATAATCGTTTCGCCTTCGGTCTGTGGATCTTCCTCGACCTGACGGTGATCGCCCTCGGCGCCGGGGCCTTCTTTACCGGCTTCCTGCTCTACATTTTGAAAATGAAGGAACTGCGCGCCGTCATCAACAGCGCCGTAGTGATCGGCGTGGTCTGCTACAGCGGCGCCATGTGCGCCCTGGCCGTGGACGTGGGCCAGCCGCTGCGCTTCTGGTTCACCTTTTGGTACCCCAACGTCCACTCTATGCTCACCGAGGTCACCTTCTGCATCACGTGTTACCTCACCGTTCTGATGATCGAGTATCTGCCCATCGTCCTCAAGAACCGCAAGCTCCGCGACGTGCCCGAGTTCCTGGTCTTCGAACACGAGCTGCACAAGCTGATCTACGTGCTGGCGGGCGTCGGGACGTTCCTTTCGTTCTTTCACCAGGGATCGCTCGGCGGCTTGTACGGCGTGCTGCGCGGCCGGCCCTTCGCCTTCCGTGAAGGCCTGGCTATCTGGCCGTCCACGTTCTTCCTCTTTATCCTGTCCGCCGCCGCGGTGGGTCCCAGCTTTGTGCTGCTCACCTCCTGGCTGGTGCAGACAATTTCGAAAAAGCGGCTGGTAAAGCCGGAGGCGATGCAGATGCTGGGACGCATCTCCGGCCTGCTGCTGGCGGTCTACGTGCTCCTGAAAACTATCGACACGCTGGTGTGGATCAACCGCACTTCACCGGGCAACGGCTTCCCCGCCGCGCAGTATTACGCCTGGCATCCGTTCGGCACGTGGATTCTGTTCACGGAAATCGCGCTGCTCGGGATGGTTCCGGCGTTGATCCTGCTGACGCCCAAACTGCGCGCCCGCACCGGCTGGCTGGTTTCGGCCGCTGCCATGGCCTGCTGCGGCGTGGCGCTGAACCGTTTCGTGCAAACCGTGCAAACGCTGGCTGTGCCGACTCTTTCTTTCGACAAGTTCATGACTTACACGCCGAGCTGGCAGGAAGTCGGGACGTTCCTCGCGGTCCTCGCATACGGCGTGCTGGTGTACTCATTCTCGTTCCGCTACTTCCAGTTGTTCCCGGATGAGCGTGAACTCAAGCTCGAAGTGGCGCGGGTGGAAGAAGAACCCGCCCTGGTAGGGAGATACTAACGATGTTGCCTTGGAACTACGGATTTCATTGGACCGCCGGAACCATGATCTTCATGGGCGCATTCTACACCGTCGTGGTGATTGTGGCGTCCACACTCTTCAGCGCCGCGCTGCGTTCGCGCCGGGCCCTGCGCGGCCGGCAGACCGAGCGAATCCGCTGGGCTGAGGATTTTCACGACCTGCCCGCGCGTGACCGTCAATGCCGCCACGTGCTCACCGGCGAGTTCGGTTATCGCGAATGCCCCCACGCCTTCGACTGCCGTCAGTGCGAGACTCACTCCCATTTGGTCGCCAGGCGCCCGCCGGACCAGGCCTCCGAGCCGGAAGAAGACATCTTCGGAATGGCGTTCCCGCTCGATCGCGTCTATCATCGCGGCCACACCTGGGTGCACAGCGAGCCGGATGGCACGGTAACGGTGGGTCTCGACGACCTCGGCCGACGCCTGCTCGGCGAGCCGGACCGTGTGGATTTGCCGCAGCCCGGCGGCCGCGTCTCCGTGAACGGAACCGCGTGGCATGCGCACAAGCGCAATGCCGATGTGCGCATCCTCTCCCCCGTGGATGGTGAAATCGTCGCGACCGGCGGTCCGGATGCCCCGTGGTATCTGAAGATCCGCCCCGACCGCATGGACTTCCGCAATCTGCTAGGCGGCCACGAAATCCGCCCCTGGGTGATGCGTGAAATGGAGCGCCTGCAACTGGCCCTCTCCGCCGAAGGCGCCGCCCCGACCCTGGCCGATGGCGGCGTCCCCGTCCAAGACATCGCCGCCGTCTATCCGCAAGCCGATTGGGACGCGGTCTGCGGCGAGATGTTCCTGGAAGCGTAGTAGCGGAATCAGCCAGGCTGCACGAAGGGGTTCACGATCTCAAGCGGCCAACGAACATTGCGGCCTGGCAGATCTTCCGAATATAGCCGCGTAACGCTACATTCCAGGCAGGCGGCTACAATCATCGCGTCCCAGAATGACCATCCATCTTCTTCATGGAGTCGACGATCGTAAAGCCCTGGGATCTCAGCTTCCTGGATGCCGCCACGAACTCACACGCCACCTGCCACAGCAGCACGCCGTCGTCGGCGCTTGAAACGAGATCGAGTGCCACTCGTTGTCGCTTGATATCGGCTTTGTCGCAGGCGTAAATGAGAATGTTCGTATCAAGGGCGATCATGAAGTTCGTCCCGGGAGGGCAAACGATCACGGGAGGAGAACTCCATCCCCTCGATCCCCGCCAGGAGCCGCAGCAGGGCTGCCGGTCTGTCTCCGCGGACGGCGTCATCGTCCAGTGGGTCGACGATCAGCCGCACACGCTGGGCTTCACGCAACGCCAGTTTCTCCCTGGGTTTGAGAACTCCGTTCGTGTAGACAGCCTCTGTAAACTGAGCCATTAAGCAGCCCCCTCACTCCATCCTAAACCTATTTTCCGCCTGTCCCGCCGCACCCGTCCGAATCGCGAAAACTCCGCCGGCCAGCCGGTCTCCCGGGGGTGCGCCGGCCGATGCGCTGGTTGCGTAAAGCGTCCGGTAGTCCGCGCCGCCAAACGTGCAACTGGTGATGTTGGCCGTCGGCATCTCGATTACGCGGTCGATTCCGCCATCCGGCGCCACCCGGACGATGCAACCGCCGCCGTAGCGGCAATTCCACAGATAGCCTTCGCTATCCATCGCGGAACCGTCCGGAAGCCCGCGCGAAAAGCCCTCGAAAAACGAACGCTCGCCGCCGATCGCGCCCGTGAGCCGGTCGTAATCGTAGACGCAAACCTGGTTCCGGAGCGTATCGGCGAAATAGAATTTCGTCCGATCGGGATTCCAGGCCAGCGTGTTCGAAATGCCGATCCCGCGCTTCCATTCGCTTACCGCGCCATCCGGGTCCACCCGGAAGAGAATGCCGTCGGCGCCTCCGGCTTCGCCGGGCGCTCCGTCCGCGCCCACGTTGTTGCGCATGGATCCAACCCAGAGAGAGCCGCGCGGATCGGGCCGTCCGTCATTCAGGCGGACGCCGGGCCAGCCATGCAGGCGAAAGCCATGGTCGCGGCGTTCGTCAAGGCGCGGCTTCCACAGCAGCACGCGCGAACCGAGCGCCACCGCCAGGGTGTCCTCACGGCCGGTCAGCGCCAGCGCCGTCACCGGCTCATCGAAAAACCAGGACTTTACGCAACCGTGGGCGGGCTGCAGGCGATGAATCAGGAAGCGGTTGATGTCGGTCCAGTAGAGCGCCTGCTCCTCGGGATGCCAGACCGGCGCTTCTCCGCACCGGTCTCCCGCCGGCGCCACGCAAACCGGCTCGCCTACCGTCGTGTTCGGCATTTCAGCCTCGTAGGTGCATTATACTAGGCCATTCAGGAGGAGAAATGCGTCGAAACTTGCTCCCGCTTGTGTTTGCCGGCCTGTTGACGGCCACGGTAGCCCAGTGCCAGTTGGTGGACGAATACAACCCGCCGAGGTCCAATTGCTGTCTGACAAACTCGGCCAAGGCCCTCTCTGACCAGCTTCAGGACTGGGACCAGATTGGCCGTTACCACGCCGCCGACGTGGAGTTGAAGAAGCAGCCGGCCGACCCGAAACGCGTCGTCTTCATGGGCGATTCCATCACCGACGGCTGGCGGCTGACCGACTATTTCCCGGACAAGCCCTACGTAAACCGCGGCATCAGCGGGCAAACGACGCCGCAAATGGTGGTCCGCATGTACCCCGACGTGGTCGATCTGAAACCGGCGGCGGTGGTGATTCTGGCGGGCACCAACGACATCGCGCGCAACACCGGGGAGGAGACGGCGGAGATGATCGAGGACAACTTCATGGCCATGACCGATATCGCCCAGCGCAACGGCATCAAGGTAGTGCTGTGCTCCGTCATGCCCGTCAGCGATTATCCGTTTCTTGCCCAGCAAAACGCAGCCGCGGCGCAGGGCGGCGGGAGAGCCATGCGTTCCCGGATGACGGTGCAGCACCCGCCGGCGGACATCCTGAAGCTGAACGCCTGGATGAAGAACTATGCGGCCAAAGTGGGTGCGGTGTACGCCGACTATTTCTCGGCCATGGTAGACGACAAGGGATGGATGAAGGACGGCATCTCCGCCGACGGTCTGCATCCCACCGCGGACGGCTACAAGCTGATGGTCCCGGTGGTCAACGCCGCGCTGCAGAAAGCCCTGCCGTAAGGGGCGCCACGGTACAATCGGACTTGGGGCTATCTTGACGCGGTCATGAACATAGGCGAGGCTTTTCGGTTTAGCGTCAACGCCCTGAGCGCCAACAAGCTGCGTTCGACGCTGACCGCCCTGGGCATGGTGATCGGGAATGCGTCGGTGATTCTGGTGGTCACCATCGCCATCACCAGCCGCGATTACATCCTGCAGCAGATTCGCGGAATCGGCTCCAACATTGTCTACGCGTACTGCCAAAACGCCGGCCCGCAGGGCGCGGAAGTGGATGCGGATTTCGTGAAGCTGGCCGATATCGACGCGGTCCGCGAACAGCTCGGGACACGCATCGTGGCTGCCACCGGGGTGATCACCGCGTTCGACCTGATGCGCATCGGGGGGCGGGAAGAGAACGTGCGCGTGATCGGCTCCGACGAGGAATACGCTCCCGTGCGGAACCTCGCGGTGGTGGCGGGCCGCTCCCTGGTTCAGGGCGACTTGCTGCTTCGCGGCAAAGTGGCGCTGCTGACCGAAAAACTGGCGTTGCGCCTCTATGGCGACCCGCAGTCCGCCATCGGGCAGGTTCTGAAGATCCACGGTCTCCAGTTCACTGTGGTGGGCGTGTTCAAAGAGCGGGTCGCCAGCTTCGGGTTGTCGGAACTGTCCGATGAGGCGGTGCTGATTCCCGTGACCGTGATCCGGTACTTCACTCCGGTGGAACGCGTCGACCCCATGTACGTGCAGGCGCCGAGCCCGGACGACGTGCCAGGCATCACCCTGGCCGTGCGGCAAATTCTCGAAAGCCGTCACAACCCGCGGGCCCGCTACCTGGTGGAGAACCTGACGGCCATCCTGGAAACGGCCAAACAGGTGTCGCTGGTCCTGACCGTGGTTCTGCTGCTGATTTCGGCCATCGCGCTGATCATTTCCGGCATCGGGATCATGAACATCATGCTGGTAACCGTGACCGAGCGGACGCGGGAGATTGGATTGCGGATGGCAATCGGGGCGTCGCGGCGAGAAGTGCTGCGCCAGTTCGTCCTGGAAGCCATGATGCTCAGCCTGTCGGGAGGGCTGATCGGAATTCTGCTGGGGATTTCGATACCGCTGAGCGCGCGGTACTTCCTGGAGGGGGTGGACATTCCCATTTCCCCGATTTCCATCGTGGTGGCGCTGAGCGTCTCGTGCCTGGTGGGCCTGGTATTCGGGCTATTGCCCGCCAATCGCGCGGCGAGGTTGAACCCGAGCGAGGCGCTCCGCTACGAGTGAGCGGCGCGATTAGCCCTGCCCCTCGGCCGCGTGCTTCTGACGGGCCTTGCGGCGGGCCGCCCAGTAAGATTTCATTCGCTCCGAGACCTGTTCGCGTTCCACCGGGGGCATCGATTTCCGGCCGCGGCGCTTTAAGCCAGGAGGTGGATCCGGGGTAACGCCGGCCGTTCGCTGCAATTCCTCCAAGGAGGCAATTACACGCTCAAGTCTCTCTTTTTCGCCGTACAGCTCTTGTATGGCCTTGTAAAGATCCATCGGATGCAATACCTAATTCTGATGACTGTTACGCTATCAAACACGATAGTACATCTTTACAAGGTTTTATTCTACTCAAATCCTACTCAAAAATGAAATTAATGGGTTAGAAACGGCCAATGCGGTACTAGAACATACCCAAATCGGGTGGTAGCCAGGTAGAGCGCCAAGGCTAGCAGCAATAGTACGCCAAGAACCACCCAGCGGACGGTCCGCCACGGGAATGTCCGGCCTTCGCGATGCAGCACAAGGAGATAGCTGGCAAATATGCCGATGTAGAAGAGCAGGCACATGGGCACGGCGAAGAGCATGAGGTTGAAAACGTCCGGTGTCGGGGTGACGATGGCCGCGATAATAAATATCGCCAGGATGGCGTAGCGGCTATGCCGCAGGAGGAAGCTGGGGCTGGCGAGCCTGAGCAGGGTGAGGAAAAAGATCAGGATCGGCATCTCGAATACTAATGAGACACCCAGCATTACGTTCACAAACAGCTCGAAATAGCTGGTGACGGAGACCACCGGCTCGACGCCATTGCCCATTCCAATACCCAAAAGAAAGGTCAGGGCGTAGCGGAAGACGACAAAATAGGCGAATGCGCCGCCCATGAGGAACAGGCCGGCCGAGCTGAGGATAAACGGGACCGCATAGCGGCGTTCGCGCTTGTACAGACCGGGCGCGATGAACGCCCAGACCTGGTACAGAATCCAGGGCGAAGCGACGAAGAGGGAGCACAACACGGGCATCCAGAACCAGATGATGTTGAAGCCCTCCATCGGGGTGAGCGTGTGCAGCACCGGCGGTTTGACTCCGAGGGTGGTCAAAGCAGCGACTGCCGGCTGCTCAACGGTAGTCCAAACCGGGTAAGAGAAGGTCAGGCATACGAGGAAGGCAACCAGCAGCCCGAGGAGCATTCTGATGATGCGGGTGCGCAGTTCCTGCAAATGATCGAGGAAGGACATCCGGAGCATGTCTTCCTCTTCGTCCTCCTCATCCGTGCTCCGTGGCGGAGGCGGCAGGATACCCCCGCCGCCGCCGCCGAGGTGGGAGCGGATCTTGGCAAGCAGTGACGATGGCGTGGAGACAGACGCCACGGAGGAGGCCCGGCCGGCCCCCTTGGGATCATCCGGTAAACTCATGCGTTAGACTTTGTGCTCAGCCGAGGGGGAAACCGTCTCGTGGTCCAGAGCTTGCGCGGATTCCTGGCTTGGCGCCAGGCTTTCCGGCGTCTCGGGTTCGGCGCCGCGGGCTACGACGCCTTCCGGCGCCTCGCTCGGGGGTAATTCGCCGGACGGCAATTCGGCTAACGGTGATTCGGCGCCCTGAGGTGCGGATGCGCTTTCGGTGGAAGGGTCGGCAGCAGCGGTGATTTCCAGTGGAGGTTCGTTCGACGCCTCATATTGAGACTGATACGAGGAATAGTCGTAATTGTAGGTGTCGTTTTGAATCTCGGCGGTACTTTGCGTAATCGCTTTGGTTTCCCGCTCCAGGTTTTCCATTTCGGCCGTAAAGGTGCTCTTCAACTCGGCGGAAGCTTTGCGGAATTCGGTATAGGCCTTGCCCAATGTGCGGCCGATTTCCGGCAATTTCTTCGGTCCGAAGAGCACCAGCGCCAGGACGAAGATGACCATCATCTCCGGCACGCCTAAGGGACCCATCGGTTTTCAATCCTCCCAGTGAAGTAAGTCGATCTTATGATAGCACGGGGCAAATCGAACAAGGCGCAGGGTGGCGCGGGCACAGCATAGGGGCGAGAGCGGTCCCGGCCCTCGAAAAGTCGGCTCGACAGCCGACTCCGCAAGCCTGGCGGCTTGCGCCACTCAGTCCTGGAGGGAGGGTTCGGCTAGGATCTTCTCTCTTTGATCGGCGCGGAAGCGGCGGAGCTTTTCGCGCAATTCCGGGCGGCTATTGGCCAGGATGGCGATGGCCAGCAGGGCCGCGTTGCGCGCACCCGGCGCCCCGATCGCCAGGGTTCCCACTGGAATCCCGGCGGGCATCTGGACGGTGGATAGCAGCGAATCCAGTCCCTTGAGCGAGGCGCTCTCCATGGGAACGCCGAGCACCGGCAACAGGGTGTGCGCGGCGCACACGCCGGCCAGGTGCGCGGCCCCGCCGGCGGCCGCCACGATCACTTCGATTCCGCGGGACTCCGCCTGGCTGACATACTCCGCCGTCTCGGCGGGCGTGCGGTGAGCGGAAAGCACGCGGCACTCGTGGGGAACTCCGAACGTGGTGAGCGTGGCGGCGGCCTGGCGCATCACGTCCCAATCCGACTTGCTGCCCATCATCACGGCTACTAGAGGAGATTCCATGGCTTATTGTCCCTGAACCAGCGTGAACCCCGGCTGGCCGTCGAAATTGCGCAACGTTTCGGTCATGACGATATCGAACCCCGCATCGGAAAGACGCTGCAACAGCGCGACGATCTGGCCCATGCCGGTTGGCGCCTCCGCCAAAAAGCGGCAGCGAAAGCTATCGGTGCAGAACGTCCAGGCGTCTCCAGCCGGCCAGACTTTGACGCCGCGGTTGTCGATGGTTTGCAGTGCGATCCCGGACCCGGCGTGCTTGCCGATAGCGGCCGCCAGTTCGGCGGCATTGCGCGACGGCCAGTACACGAAGACATCGACGCCCAGAAGTTCCATTTTCACGGGAGCGCGCGGAGAGGGCGCGAAAGGCTCGGGCGGAGGAGTGGCGGCGGCGTAGACCACCGGCTTCAACCGATTGGGCTTCTGGCCCAGCCGCGCGATCACGGCCTCGGCGAATTCGCAGGTTCCCACCTTCCGGGAACTGACGCCTTCGGTGAAGACGTCATAGGTATGAACTCCGTCTTCAATGGTGCGCAGCCAGGCATTGTGCACCAGCCCGGCGGCGTCCGGCAAATGGATGTGCACCAGCATCAGCACCGCGCCCAGCAACAGGCCGGAGGGATTGGCCAGATTTTGGCCGGCGCGCCGTGGGGCGGAACCGTGCATGGCCTCAAAGGTGGCGCACCGGTCGCCGATATCGGCGGAACCGGCCAGGCCCACCGACCCGGCGATCTGCGCGGCCACGCCGGAGAGGATATCGCCGTAGAGATTGGGCATGACGATCACGTCGAAGGCTTCCGGCGTGTCCGCCAGTTTCGCGGCGCCGACGTCGACCATCCAGACATCCTTTTGGATGTCCGGATAACGCGCGCCGATTTCGTTGAAAACCTGGTGGAACAGGCCGTCGGTCATCTTCATGACGGTGTCCTTCATGAAGCAGGCGACCTTCTTGCGATTGTGGCGGCGGGCGTACTCGAAGGCGTAGCAGACGATCTTTTCGCAGCCTGGCCGCGAAGCGATTTTGACGGAGGCCGCGACTTCAGGGCTCATGCGGTACTCGATGCCGGCGTACACGTCCTCTTCATTCTCACGGATGACAACCACATCCATATTTGGGTGGCGGGTTTCGATGAAGGGGTGGTAGGAGACGCACGGCCTCACGTTGGCATACTGGCCCAACTTCTTGCGCGCGGTCACATTGAGGCTCTGGAAGCCGCCGCCCGCGGGCGTTGTAATGGGCGCCCTGAGGAAGACCCTGGTGCGCAGCAGCGATTCCCAGGAGACGGGCTCGATGCCGGCGCGGTTGCCCCGGAGGTACGCCTTCTCGCCGATTTCAACGGTTTCGACTTCAAGAGGCGCTCCGGAGGCTTCCAGAATCCGGAGGGTTGCGGTCATGATTTCGGGACCGATGCCGTCGCCGTGGGCGACCGTGATAGGGATCTTGGCCATGACGGAGTACCCAAAATAGTAACATTACCGGGGAGGCGGGCCCGCAAGGGCAGCGACGTTAGCTCCTGGCCGTGTTCGGTAATCACCGACAGGTACTCGGAGGCTTCCGCGCCGGTAGCCTTCACGTCGCCCCATGAACCTCTGCCGCTGAAGACGGTGTTGCGCGGGGTCAGGTTGATGCCCTCGCCTACACGCAGAATCCGGGATGCTGGCCGCCTCCCGCACAGGCGACTTCGCCTAAGTGGAATCTCGGAGCGCTTCGGCGGTAAGATGGTGGCGAGAGGTGGGACGAAGTGAACCGCCAGGCGCAATTGCCGAACGAAGCGAGCACTAAGCCGCCGCTCCCGCCGGCTCAGGGCCGCGAGGCTATCGACACCGCCACGCTCGACCTCCTGACGGCTTGGCGCCTTGACGACGCCACCGATAACGTAGACGAGATCCGCGCCGCCGAGCGCGAGTTGTCCGAGTTCAAGAAGGCGATGAACGAAACCCGGACGCTGGCTGGCGAACTGCCGATCTATCCGTGATTCCTTTCCTCTTCCTGGATTCCGGCCCGTTGGGGCTGCTTACCCATCCACAACGGAGCGCCGAAGTCATCGGCATTACGGACTGGTTGTCGAGGCATCTGCGGGCGGGCAGCCATGTCATCGTGCCGGCCATCGTTTACTACGAACTGAAGAGGGAGTTGCTTCGCGCCCAGAAATCGGCGGGCATCGCCAGGCTCGACGCGTTCGTGAGCGCCGCCCCCGGCCGCTACCTCCCGCTGACCGATCAGGCTCTCCGGCTCGCGGCTGACCTATGGGCGAAGGCGCGACGAGCGGGACGGCCCACGGCGGAGCCAGGCGCGCTGGATATCGATGTTCTGATCGCCGCGCAGGCCTGCTCGTTTGGAGCCGCTTCGGAGGTCGTGATCGTAACGGCCAACCCGAGGCACCTCGCACAGTTTACTGCGGCCAAACGCTGGAATGAGATCCATCCCTGAGGGCATAAGCGGCGAAAAACCGAATTGGGTCATCTAAAATGTCACACAGAAGGCCTCGGTTGAGAGTCACGTAAGAATGCAGCCCTAACGGGCGCGGTGCATGGCGCCAAGGAGAGGTGGACATGCACGCGCGGACGCAGTATTTAGTAGAGGTGCGGAAGGGGTATGAGCGCGCCGGCGAGAAGGGCCGAAGCCGGCTGCTCGACGAAGCAAAAAAGCGGACGGGATAGCCGGCAGGGCCACTTTACGGAATAAAGGAATGGAACCTCACTTACCGGGCGCCACTCCAGGTTGGGCTGATGCGGGCCAAAGGAGCAGGCCGCCCGGTATGCTGGGGTCGGCGGCGAATACCCCAAGTTATTCGTGGCCGCCGTGCTGGCGCAGCAACTCGGCCACGGCCAGCAACTTCTCAGGAACCTTGTTGCCTGCCCGTTGTAATTCCGTATATTGCAAAGGCGTCCTGCCGCGGTTGTCCTTGGCGTTGACTTCGGCCCCCCTCCCTAGCAAAAACTCTGCGACGTCCTTGCTGCCACCGGATGCCGCCGAGTGCAAAGGCGCCATACCGTTCTTGTCCTTGGCATCGATCCCGGCCCCGCCAGCCACCAATGATTCAGCTATATCTCTGCGGCCGTCGTAAGCCGCCCAGTGCAAAGGCGTCCAACCTTTAGTGTCTTGGGCATTAACCTCGGCCTTGCTCGCCAGGAGAAGTTCTACATTTCCCCGACTGCCCGACATCGCGGCCAGGTGCAATGGTGTCAGACCCTCTTTGTTCCTCGCATTGACCTCGGCATGGTCGGCCAGTAGCAGTTCGACCACGGACTTGTCACCATTTACCGCCGCACGATGCAAGGGCGTCTGACCATCAAAGGCCTTGGCATTGGCGTCGGCCTTGTGCGCCAGCAGCAAGCCCGCCACCTTGCTGCTGTCCCTATCTGCCGCCATGTGGAGGGGCGTCCAACCGTTTCTAATGTCCCTGGCATTAACGTCGGCTTTATTTGCCAGCAGCAATTCCGTCGCGGTCTCGTCACCGATCATCGCCGCCTGATGTAAGGGTGTCATGCCATTTCTGTCCTTGGCGTTGACGTCGGCTCTGCTGGCCAGCAGCAGTTCCACCACGTGCCTCTGGCCTTTGGTCACCGCCCACTCTAATGGCGTCGAACCGTAGTTATCTCGGCTAGAAACGAGGCTGGGATTCCGTTTAAGCAGTGCTTTGACCGTTTCCAGGTCACCGCTTGCAGCGGCGTCATGAATCTCGCCGCCGAAGGCGAGGCCGCCCCAGGCCAGCGCGAGGAGAGCGACGGCGGCAAAACCGCTGCTGAATCGCATAGTCTGATCACATGATAGCGCCCGTCCATATCCGTGGTGGACGATATACGGGGTTTCATCCAAGTTCGCCAGCGAGGTTCCCCAACCAATCACCGGGAGTGACGCCAGACCTCACCGAAGCGGCAGTCTGCGGAAACGTACTGCAACGCCGTCGGTGGACACTGCAGCGCCCTTGGCGATGGCTTCCCCACAGGCGGCCCACACGGCCTTGATGAGAGCGACCTGCCCCTCAGCGGTCAGTCCCTCAATGCGAAGCATAATGACCGAGGGGCTCGTCGAGAGCGCCAGGGCGAGATGCGTGTGGAAATCATGATCGAGGGTGACACATGCCATCCCGCGCTGCCGTGCAAATTCCAGGATGTCGGAATCGTCGGCTCGGTCCAGACCCGCGTCGCCTACATGCAGCGCCTCCCACCCTTCCGCGCGTAACAACTTCGCGGCCCTTGGCGCAAGGCCCTGGTCAAGCAGAATACTCGTCATGCCACCCGGTTCAACTCGACCTGATCCTCATCGACGGAGGCGGCTGCGTAGCGGAGAGCCTGCTGGAGATCTTCCTCTTCGAGAAAAGGGTACTCGCGGAAAAGCTCGTCCCGATCGCGGTGGACAGCCAGGATTTCCAAAACCCGGCGCACTGTGATCCGCATCCCGCGGATACAGGGTTTGCCGCCGCACTTGCCCGCTTCCACGGTCACGCGATCAAACGCCGGATTCGCAGCCATATGCATTCAGTCTAACGCTTCAGAAGCCGACTGGCTCGTTGGCTTGTGAAGCACGTTGTGGCTCGCAAGCCGGCTCGTGCACGAAAAACGGGAATCCTTTCCTTTGACGCAACGTCGCTCAAGCTCAAGCGGGCGCGCATTTGTTCGGCGATCACACGGAGGATCGTCGATTGCAGTCGACCTCCGACCTCAGGCCGGTGTCTTGTCCTGAAGGGCTGCGCGGACGGCTCTCGGATTCCGGTCAATCACGGTGAGGTATGCGCGCACGGCGCTGGGTGGCCTGGCGCCGCTTGACTCCCACTCCTGCAACGTTCGGACGCTGAAGCCGTATTCTCGCGCGAACTCGGACTGCGATAGCCCGGAGCGGGCGCGGATGGCCCGAACGTCGACTGGCCCAGGAACCTCATATTCGCGCGCAGGAAGTGCGATCTCCCCCCGCGCGTGGGAAATGGCCTCTTTCAGACCGGCGACCACGTCCTTGCCCACGCGCGTGAGTTTCTGCCTCTCGCGAACGACCTTGGTTCTTGCCCTTGGCATCTTTCAGCGCCTCCACAAATCTCCTGGCGGCTTTCTTGTCCGCCGCATCCATGTCCGCTTGTTCGTTCTTGGAGTAAATCGACAGCATGTAGACCTCGCCGTCGCGGAGCCAGTAGTAGTAGATAATCGGGAACGACAGGATGGGACTCGGGGTCGGCCGCGATCGCGCTTTCCATGCTGGCTATCTCCGCTTTCGACAGCAGCCGTTTCGCCTCCCGCTCGTACCGGCTGGTGGCGAATACTCTTGTCCGCGCTGCCTCCACTATACGGAACTTCCGTATATCGAGTCAAGGGGATTCGCTGTCTGCGATACGAGTGGGCTGCGAGAATAACGCCTCCGCTGCCGGAACCTCGCACACACAGCGGTTGCTTACAGGCCGAAAAATGGACAGGACTAACCAGCTCAGACTCGGCGTCTTTGCGGCTCGGCGGTTTCAGATCTTGGCCGGATCGGGCGACTCGGGTTTCGCCTGTGCGGCGGGCGACGGTTCCAGGCGCACGGTTCGGGTGGGGAACGGAATGGCTATGCCCGCTTCCCTGAAGCGGCGGAAGATGCGCTTTCGCAATTCGTTGCGCACGGCGAACTGGTTGGCGAACTCGGCCACCTGGAAGCCCAGGGTGAAGCCCAGCCCGGATTCGCCGAAGCCGGGGTCGAATGACACGGACGGGGCCGGGTCGGCCAGCATTCCGGCAATCTCACGGGAACCCTGTTTGCCGATTTCGAGCAGCAGGCGCTCCACCTGGTCCGGGTCGGAATCGTAGGTCACGTCCACCCGCACGGATGCCGACATAGGCTTTACGGGCAGGTGGTAATTGGTGACGATGGCTTGGGCCAGCTTGGTATTGGGCACGATAATGAGGTTGTTGCCGAGCGACCGGATGATGGTGCTGCGCCAGGTGATATCGGCGACATAGCCCTCTTCGCTGCTGTTCAGTTTGATGTAATCCCCGAGCCGCACCTGCCCGGCCACGGCCACGTAGAAACCAGCGAAGAGGTTGGCAAGAGTGTCCTGGAGGGCCAGGGCGACCGCCAGGCCGCCGACGCCCAAAGCCGTCAGGATGGGGGTGACTCCCACGCCGAACTGGTTGAGCAGCCCCAGAATGCCCAGGACCGCGACGACGCCCTGCGCCAGGTTCTGGGTCAGGCTGGTGACCCGTTGCGCGCCGGGGATCTTGGCGCCGTAATGCCTGGCGAGATCCCGCGCGATCTGCATACACATGACCGTGAAGAAGATAATCCACAGCGACGCCAGGATTTTGGGTTCCTGGGTGGTCACCTCTTTCGGTAATTTGGAGACCTGGATGGCGAAATGCACCCCTAGAATGGCGATGTAGATCAGGGTGGGAACGCGCAGAGCCTCGACCAGGATGATTCCCGGGCGGCTTTGGACGCGCGACGCCCATGCGCGCAGGGCATGCAGGAGGACGCGCCTTACCAGCCAGGCGGCCAGAACCGTGGCCACGAAAACAGCCGAGGGACCGATCCAGGCTTCCGGGTTCGGCATCAGCCGGGACAAGGCGGCTAGCATTCCGGTCCTTTCGGCATAACACACTAGTTTAGGGCAGAAGAAGGCAGACCAGGAGGTCCGCCCTACCTACAATCGGTTGCACGCATTGGCTGGGGCGCTCGTCAATCTGGTGTGGGGGTTCGCGCAATCGTTCTTTGTCTGTTGACCGCCGGGATTCTGGCTGCGGCGGAGCCTACGGCCGCGCAATTGTTCGCCAAGGGGCGCAAGGCGGAGATTGCGGGCCACATGGCGGAGGCATACATCCTGTATTCCGAGGCGGCCGCCATGGAACCGGGCAACCGCGACTACTGGATGAGCAGCCAGTCCGTACGGACGCGCGCCGAGTTGGAGGAGATGCTGTTGCCGCAGGCGGGTCCGGCCACCGCCGCGAGCGTCGCGCCCGATACGCCGCCGCAGTTCGGTCCGCCGACGCCCGAAGACCTTGCCGCCCTCCGCGAGCCGCTGCCGCCTACGGAGTTGAAAGCCCAGCCGGGGCTGCGGGATTTCGACCTGAATGGCACTTCCCAGCAGTTGTTCGAGGCGGTATCGCGCGCCTTCGGCCTGGAATGCGTCTTCGACGACGACTACCCGCCCGGCGGCGCCATCCATTTCCGCGTGACCGGCGTGGACTACCGGGACGCGCTGCACGAGCTGGAAGCGGCCACGGGATCTTTCGTTGTGCCGCTGTCGGACGTGCGCTTCATGGCGGTCAAGGATACGGCGCAGAAACGCACGGAACGCGAGCCGGTGGCGGCGGTGGCGGTGCATTTGCCGGAAGCCACCAGTCAGCAGGAATTCACCGAAATCATCAACGCCGTGCATCAGGTTATGAACATCGAGCACGTCTCCCAGGACACCATGAACAATACGGTGATCCTGCGCGATAGAATTTCCAAACTGCTTCCGGCGCGCGACCTGTTCGAAGATTTCCTGCGGGCGCGCGCGCAGATTACCTTCGAAGTGCGATTGATGGATGTGAGCAGCAACAGCGACGTCACCTGGGGTCTGACCCTTCCGACGCAGTTTCCAGTGCTGGCCCTGACGAATTGGCTCCACAACGTGCCGTCGATACCCTCGACCATCAACGGCATCCTGGCCTTCGGCGGCGGCAAGACGCTGCTGGGCCTCGGCATCATGGACGCGGCCGCGGTGGCGACGATGTCCCTGGGCACGGGCAACGTGCTGCTCGATTCGGAGATGCGTTCGGTGAACGGACAGCCTGCTACGTTGCACGTCGGGGACCGGTACCCGGTGCTGAGCGCCAGTTATTCGAGTGCGACATCCACGCCGGGAAACAGCTCGACCTACACCATTCCGCCGGCGTTTACGTTCCAGGATCTCGGCCTGACGATGAAGGTGACCCCGATGGTACACGGCACGGACGAAGTCTCGCTCGATATCGAGGCGGCGTTCCAGTTGCTGGCGGGGACATCCCTAAACGGGCTTCCGATCATATCGAACCGGCAGATCAAATCGCAGACGGATCTGAAATTCGGAGAATGGGCGATGATCGCGGGGCTGTTGAACACTCAGGAAGCGCGCACCATCTCCGGCATCGCGGGGCTCGCGCGGATTCCGTTTCTTGGCCCGCTGACAAGCACCCACGATAAGCAGAAGAACCTGGACGAGGTGGTGATCCTCATTCAGCCGCGTTTGGTGACGCCGCCGCCGGGAGCGAGGCGGAGCTGGACGTTTCATTTGGGGTCGGATAATAAGCCGATTACGCCGCTGTAGGGGGGACGGGGCGCCCACGGCCTTCGAAAAGTCGGCTCAACAGCCGACTCTGCAAGCCTGGCGGCTTGCGCCACGCCCGCGCGTCCGCCCGACTTACCGTCCTTCGTTTTTCATCTTGCGGGCGATCAGGAAGGCCAGTTCGAGGGATTGTTCGTAGTTCAGGCGCGGATCGATTTCCGATTCGTAGGCCCGCGACAGGTCCTTGCTGTTCTGGCCGCGGGCGCCGCCGATGCACTCGGTCACGTTCTCGCCCGTCAGTTCCAGGTGCACCCCGCCTAGTTTCCCACCCATGGCGCGGTGAATATCGAAGGCCTGCTCCACTTCGGAATGCACGTCCTCGAAGCTGCGGGTTTTGAGGCCGCCGGAGGTGGTTTGGGTGTTGCCGTGCATGGCGTCGCAAATCCATAGCGGCTGCCCGCCGGCGGCGCGCACGGCTTCAATCAGCCCAGGGAGCGCGTCGCCGATGGAATGCGCGCCGAAGCGGTGAATGAAGGTCAATCTGCCGGGAGCGCGGCGCGGGTCGAGCAGGTCCATCCAGCGGGCCACTTGTTCGCGCGTGAAGCCCGGTCCCACTTTCACGCCCACCGGATTTTCGATGCCGCGCAGGTACTCGATGTGGGCGCCTTCGGGGTGGTTGGTACGCAGCCCCGCCCAGGGAAAATGCGTCGCCAGATTGAACCAGCCCGGCCGGCGCGGGACGGTTCGGGTCTGGGCTTCCTCGTAGCCAAGGTGCAGGGCTTCGTGCGCGGAGAAGAAGTCGATGCGGTCGGTGGCGCCGGCGCGGATGCCCAGGATATTCTCCATGAACCGCAGCGAATCGCCGATGGTTTCGACCGTGCGGTGATATTCGTCGGCGAGGGGGGAATGGCGCACCCAATCGAGGTCGAAATATTCGGGGTGGTGCAGATCGGCGAAGCCGCCCTTGACCAGGGCGCGGATGAAGTTGAGGGTAAGCGCGGCGCGCTCATAACCGCGCAAGAGCCGCCGCGGATCGGGCGTGCGCGCCTCCTCGGAAAATTCCGCGGCGTTGACCAGATCGCCGCGGTAGGAGGGCAGGCGAACCCCGTCGCGCGTCTCGAACTCCGACGAACGCGGCTTGGCGTACTGCCCGGCGAAGCGGCCGATGCGGACGACCGGCCGCTGCGCGCCCACCACCAGGACCAGGCTCATCTGGAGCAGCACCTTCAGCATGTTGGTGATGCGCGGCGAGGTGCAATCCGCGAAGCGTTCGGCGCAATCGCCGGCCTGAAGAACGAATGCGCGTCCCGCCGCGGCCTCCGTCAGTTGGTCGCGCAGCATGACGATTTCCCAACTGGTGACCAGCGGCGGCAGCAGGCGCAGTTCGGCCAGCGCGCGATGGAGCGCGGCGGGGTCGGGGTAATCGGGCTGCTGCAGCGCGGTACGCCGGCGCCAGGAATCGGGAGTCCACGGGGAGGGGTCCGCCGCGACTTCGGTAGGCATGGGATTTCAGGTTAGCACGGCCGCGCTTTACGTCCGCCGCGCGCGCCGCTGCCTGCGCTTGCTGGCCCACTCCTCCTTGACCACCTGGCGGGCGCGGCCGACGGCCAGCGCATCCGGCGGAACATCCTCTGTGATGACGGAGCCGGCGGCGGTGTAGGCACCGTCGCCGATCTTGCGCGGAGCGACAATCGTGGAGTTGCTGCCGATGAAGGCGCCCTTGCCGATGTCGGTCGGATGCTTCTCGAAGCCATCGTAGTTACAGGTGATGGTTCCCGCGCCGATGTTGGCCTCCGCGCCGATGCGCGAATCGCCCAGGTACGTCAGATGGCTGGCCTTTGCCCCGGGGCCCAGGTCCGTCTTCTTCAGCTCGACGAAGTTGCCGACGTGCGCGCCCTCGCCGACGCGATTCTCCATACGGAGCCTGGCAAACGGCCCGACCGAGGCGCCGCGCTCCACCACCGAACGGTTCACGACGGTGAAGGGATGGATCTCCACACGGTCGCCGATCTGGGAATCCTGAATGATGGAGCAGGCGCCGACGCGGCAATTCTCGCCAATGGCGGTCTTGCCCAGAAGCTGCGTGAATGGCGCGATGACCGTATCCATGCCGACGCAGACGCCGGCGTCGATGGTCACCGTATCGGGGTTCTCGATGGTGACGCCGGCCAGCATCAGCTCGCGCGTCTTGGCCTGGCGCAGCAGGCGGTCGGCATAGGCCAGCTCGATGCGATTATTGATGCCCAGGGCCTCGCGGGCGTCGTCGATGCGCATGGCCTCCACGCGATGGCCCGCGCGAGCGAGAATTTCCGCCATATCGGTGAGGTAATATTCGCCGGCGGGATTGTTAGTGGTGAGCTCGCCCGCGTGCTTCCAGAACAGGTCGGCGCGGAAACAATAGATGCCCATGTTGGCTTCGCGGATGGCAAGCTGCTGCGGCGTGCCGGCCTTCTGCTCGACGACGGCGGCGACCGATCCATCGGCCGTGCGCAAGACGCGGCCGTACCCGGTGGGATCTTCCATGATGGCGGTGAGCAGGACGCAAGCATCATCGCCCAGGGCCTCCGCGTCGATCAGGCGGCGAAGCGTCTCCGCGCGTAGGAGCGGCGAATCGCCGTAGAGCACCAATAGATAGCCATCGAGGCCGGCCAGCACCGGGCGTCCGGTGGCCACCGCGTGGCCCGTGCCCAACTGCTCCTTCTGTTCGATGAAGCCGATTCCAGGCGTCGCGACGGCCTTGCGCACCTCGTCGGCCTGATGGCCCACCACCACGAAAATCCGTTCGGCCGGCGCCAATTGCAAGGCGGTGTCCACCACGCGATCGATGAGCGTCTGACCACCGGCGCGGTGCAGCACCTTGGCCTGCCGCGATTTCATGCGCGTACCGAGTCCGGCCGCGAGGATGACCACTGTCACGGGGATTTGCATCAGTTCCATTATCGCCGCTTGGGACGGCGGATCAATGGGCCGGAGGCAGGTCAGGCGTGCCAGCAGGCCGTGGACAGGACGAACGGGTTTCGATGCCCCCGGTCAAGCGGCCGCCGCGCGCGGGCAGGGACGAAGCGCAGGGGTCAGTCAGCACGCGGATGCGATTGTTGCCGTCGTCGGCGATATACACGTTGCCGGCGGAATCCAAGGCGACGGCCAAGGGTTCGTACAACTCGGCGCTGGTGGCCGGGCCGTTGTCGCCGCTGAAGCCCGCGATCCCGTTTCCGGCGATGGTGGCGATGGTCCCGTTTGAGACCCTGCGGATGCGGCTGTTGCCGCCGTCGGCGATGTACAGGTCGCCGGCGGAATCCACGGCGACGCCCGCGGGATAGCTCAACTCGGCGCTGGTGGCCGGGCCGTCATCCCCGCTATAGCCCGATGCCCCGTTTCCCGCCACGGTGACGATCGCCCCGTTCGAGACCTTGCGGATGCGGCTGTTGTACCTGTCCGCGATATAGAGGTTGCCGGCGGAATCCAGCGCGACGCCATAGGGAGAGTTCAACTGGGCGGCGGCGGCCGGGCCGTTGTCGCCACTGTAGCCGGCTGTCCCATTTCCGGCAATGGTGACGATCGCCCCGTTTGAGACCTTGCGGATGCGATTGTTTTGCGTGTCGGCAATGTACAGGTCACCGGCGGCATCCACCGCAACGGCGGTAGGGTAGTTCAACTGGGCGCTGGTGGCCGGGCCATTATCGCCGCTGTAGCCGGCCGTTCCGTTTCCCGCCACGGTCGAGATCGCGCCATTCGAGACCTTACGGATGCGGCTGTTGTTCGTGTCGGCGATATACAGGTTGCCGGCGGCATCCACGGCGACGCCATAAGGGTATGCCAACTCGGCGCTGAGGGCTGGGCCGTTGTCGCCGCTGTAGCCATACACGCCGTTTCCGGCGGCCGCGTCGATCAGGCCATTTGAAACCTTGCGGACGCGGCTGTCCTCAAGGTCGGCGACGTACAGGCTGCCCGCGGAGTCCGTGACGACGCCCCAGGGGCTCCACAAATTCACCGCTGACGGCTGGCCCGCCGTCGCCGGCTAAGCCGCTTGTCCCGTCTCCCGCTACGGTGGCGATCATGCCGTTCGAGACCTTGCGGATGCGGTCGTTCACCACATCGGCGATGTAGAGGTTGCCTTCCAAATCGACGGCGACGCCGTTGGGATAGTGCAATTGGGCGCTGGTGGCCAGGCCGTTATCGCCGCTATAGCCATCGGTCCCGTTACCCGCGACGGTTGTGATCACCCCGCCTGAAACCCTGCGGATGCTCTGGTTCTTAAAGTCGCCGATGTAGAGGCTGCCGGCAGCGTCCACGGCGATGCCCAACGGTTCGTTCAACTGGGCGCTGGTGGCTGGGCCGTTATCCCCGCTGTAGCCGGCCGTCCCGTTCCCCGCTACGGTGACGATCACGCCGTTCGAGACCTTGCGGATGCGGTTGTTCGCGTCGTCGGCGATGTACAGGTTGCCGGCGGCATCCACGGCGACGGCGTTGGGAATGTTCAACTGGGCGGTGGTGGCGGGGCCGTTGTCGCCGCTGAAGCCTTGAATCCCGTCTCCCGCCACGGTGGTGATGACCCCGTTCGAGACCTTGCGGATGCGGTTGTTACCGGCGTCGGCGATGTACAGGTTGCCGGCGGGATCCACCGCAACGCCGGTGGGATTGTACAACTGAGCGCTGGTGGCCGGGCCGTTGTTCCCGCCGTAGCCTGGCACTCCGGTTCCCGCCACGGTCGTGATTGTCCCATCCGAAACCTCGCGGATGCGGTTGTTTCTAAAGTCGGCAATGTAGACGTTGCCGGCGGAATCCACGGCCAGGCCGGTCGGGGTGTCCAACTGGGCGCGGGAGGCCGGGCCGTCGTCCCCGCTGTAGCCCGCCGTCCCGTTACCCGCCACCAGGGTCAAGCTGCCCGTTGTGGCATCGAGTCTCAGGACGGCATGGTTGATTACCGAGAAAAACAAGTTGCCTTCCGCGTCAACCGCAACATAGCCCGGCTGCTGCAGGACGGCGGAGGTTGCCGGAATGTTCACCGGCAGGCCGCCGCCGGCGAAGGTCCGAATGGAATAGGTCTGGCCGAGTGCGCAAAACGAGACGGTCAGGGTGAGTATCGCCGCGGAGAGCAGGCGCATGACACATCCTCCTGTGCGCCGGAAGGGCGCATTCCATCTTCCCCCGACGTTGCTGGTCTTACCGGCGTTTCGTATTTTTAGACCCGGCGATCCTGATTGTGCCGGAATCTTCGCCGCTTGGGGCGCACCGGCTCACTGTGCTGGAGGCGGGTCGAGCGCGGCAGGCCGTGGGCAGGACGAACGGGTCTCGATGCCCTCGGTAAAGCGACCCTCGGTTGCGCGTGCGGACGGAGCGCAGGAGGGCGTCAGGATGCGGATGCGGTCGTTATCGGTGTCGGCGATGTACACGTTGCCCGCGGAATCCACGGCGACGCCGCTTGGGAGGTACAACTCAGCGTCGGTGGCCGGGCCGCCGTCGCCGCTGAAGCCGGACGTCCCGTTACCGGCAACGGTTGTGATCACCCCATTCGCGACCTTGCGGATGTGAGCCGGATCGCTGATGTACAGATTGCCGGCGGAATCCACGGTTACGCCCTGCGGCAGGCCCAACCGGGCGTTGGTGGCCGGGCCATTGTCCCCGCTGTACCCTCCCGTCCCATCTCCCGCCACGGTAGTGATTACCCCATTCGAAACCTCGCGGATAACGGCGTTATAGAAGTCCGCGATGTACAGGTTGCCTGTGGAATCCACGGCCACGCCGTCGGGCTGGTATAACTGGGCGCTGGTGGCCGGGCCGCCGTCGCCGCTGTACCCACCTAGAAGCTGGGTACCGCTCCCAGCCACCGTAGCGATGACGCCGTTCGAGATCTTGCGGACGCGATTGTTCAGGGTGTCGGCGAAGTACAGGTTGCCGGCGGGATCCACGGCAATGCCGCTAGGGGCGTAAAGCTCTGCGTCGATGGCCGGGCCGCCGTCGCCGCTGAAGCCTGGCGTCCCGTTCCCCGCCACGGTCGTGATGACCCCGTTGGAGACTTTCCGAATTCGCCAGTTACCATAGTCGGCGATGTACAAATTGTCCGCTGAATCCACGGCGACGCCCCAGGGATTGTTCAACTGGGCGCTGGCGGCCGGTCCGCCGTCGCCGCTATAGCCTTGCGCGCCGTTTCCAGCCACGGTCGCGATCGCCCCGTTCGAGACTTTCCGGATGCGGTTGTTATACCTGTCGGCGATGTAGACGTTGCCAACGGAATCCATGGCGACGCCCGAGGGATCGAACAACTGACCGCTGGTGGCAGGAGCGTCGTCACCGGCGCGGCCGGCTGTGCCGTCTCCCGCTATGGTGGCGATCACCCCGCTGGAGACCTTGCGGATGCGGTCATTGAACAGATCCGCGATGTACAGGTTTCCGGTGGAATCCACGGCGACGCCGAAGGGAGAGTTCAACCTGGCGCTGGTGGCCGGGCCATTGTCGCCCAACGCGCCGCCTCCGCCCGCCACCGTCGTAATCACTCCGTTCGAGACCTTGCGGATGCACGAGTCGGTCATGTCCGCAATGTATAGGTTGCCCGCGGAATCGACGGCGAGGCCTGTGAAGTTGCGCCCCAATTGGGCGCTAGTGGCCGGGCCGTTGTCGCCGCTGAATCCCGGCGTCCCGTTCCCCGCGACGGTGGTGATGATGCCGTTCGAGACCTTGCGGACGCGATAGTTAGAGCTATCGGCGATGTACAGGTTGCCCGCGGAATCCACGGCCACACCGGAGGGTTGATTCAACTGGGCGCCGGTGGCGGGACCGCCGTCGCCACTGAACCCTTGCGTCCCATTCCCCGCCACGGTTGTGATCGCTCCGTTCGAGACCTTGCGGATGGCGCCGCTGCCCGCGTCGGCGATGTACAGGTTGTCCGCGGAATCCACTGCGACGCCGTAAGGGTAGGCCAACTGGGCGCTGGTGGCCGGGCCATTGTCGCCGCTGTAGCCTACCGTCCCGTTTCCCGCCACGGTGGCGATCACTCCGTTCGAGACCTTGCGGATGCGACGGTTATTCCGGTCGGCGATGTAGAGGGTGCCCGCGAAATCCACGGCGATGCCCAGGGACTGGGGGTGTGCTCCCAATTGGGCGCTGGTGGCTGGGCCGCCGTCGCCGCTGAAACCCGGCGTCCCGTTTCCCGCTACCAGGGTCAGGATGCCGGTTGCGGCATCCAAGCGCAGGACGGCATCGTTTTCTACCGCGATAAAGACGTTGCCCGCTCCGTCCACGGCAACGGAATCCGGCTGTTGCAGGATGGCGGACGTTCCTGGAATATTCACCGGCAGCCCGCCGCCGGCGAACGTCTGCATTGTGTAACGTTGTCCTAACGCGCAAGAGGAGATACTCAGCGCGAGTATCGCCGCGGAGAGCAGGCGCATGACTCTATTTTAGACCTGTTAGTCCTATATTGGGTAGCGGCGCCTCCGGATGCCCCACCCTTGACACCGCGTGCACCAGCTTGCGATATGGGATGGCGGCGTAGCTATCGAAGCTTACCCATTCGCCATCGCGCCAGGTGGAGTAGTACCAGCGGGCGAGCAGGGCCAGGTACTCGCGGCGCTCGCGATGGGTGAGTTTGCGCGGCTCGACCGCGGCGAAGGCTTCGCGCAACTGGCGGTCTAATGAGATGGGCTTGCCTTCGTGCACTTCGAATCCGAAGCGTTGCGGGCGCTGCCAGGCGCCATCGCGCACGAACCACATTTCGACGGCATCGGGCGCGGCCGAACGGGCGATGGCTACGCCGTTGAGACGGTCCACGTCGCAGGCCAGATCGTCGCGCAACTTCAGCGCCTCCTGGACCTTTTCGTAGCGCTTGTGCTGGCGTGCGGCTTCCTCGAACTGCATCTGCTCGCTCAGGCGGTCGCGCGAATGGGCGATGGCGTCCAGCAGCGAGCGGCCTCCAGTCCTCAGAAAGTCCGTTACCCGCGCTACTTCGTGGCCGTACTCCCCGGCGCCCACCACTTGCTGGCACGGCCTGAGGCACATGCCCATCTCGCCGTAGATGCAGCCGGGGTGTTCCGGCGAGGGCTTCAGGTCTTCCTGGCAGCGGCGCATCTGGAACAGGTCCAGGAACTGCGATTCGAAGCGCTCGGCGGACGCACGCGACCGGAACGGCCCGAAGTACAGCCCCGCGGACTGCGTCAGGTGGGTGGTGATGTGGCTGCGCGGGAATTCGTTGGCGAGCACGATCTTCACGTAGGGCGGCATGCGGAGCTTGATCAGGTCTAGGTAGGTTTCGGGAAAGTGACGCCGCGCCTGTTCGTAGAGGACCACGCTCGATTCGAACGCCGATCCCGTCAGCCAGTACTCGATGCGCCTGACCGTATGGCGCAGGTTGAGCCAGCGCGATGGCTTCTCGCGCTCCTGCAACAGGCGCAGCAGGCGGCGGCGCAGGAGGGCGGTTTTGGAAAGATAGGGGTCGCCTTCGCGGGGCCAGAGGGCAAAGACGGCGGGACTGTTGGGCAGCGCTTCGAGCGCGGCGTCGAGGGGCGCGAGGTCGTCCGCGATTTCGATGGCCTCCATCACCGGTAGTCCGGATGCCGTCCCATGCTTCCATTGTGGCGCCACCCCCGGCCGGACGTTGGCAGGCGAAAGCGCCTGCCCCACCTGCTTTTTGGGCCGCCGCGCCACGCCGCGCCACTGGTATGATGGTGCGTATGAGCGTCTTGTCGCCAAGGCTGCAACTCAGGGTCGCGCAGAAGCAAATTCTGACGCCGGGCCTGGTGCAAATGGTGACCGTCCTCCAGCTTAACCGGCTGGAACTGAAAGAGATGATCACCCAGGAGATTGTCAAGAACCCGGTACTCGAAGAAGCCACCGAGGAACCCGGGGAGGAGATCACGCCGGAAGAATTGCTGCCGCTGCTCGAACAGGAGCAGGCGCGCGAGAACAACCCGGCGGACAAGGAACTCCTGGAAACGCTCGTGATGAGCGAATCCGTACCGCTCGATGGCTCGCCCGCGGATGTGGCCATCAACGGGGCCGTGTTCGCGGACGGCGAAGAGGCAGTCGCGCCGCCCCCGGAGACCGAAGCGACGGCAGGCGACCCGAACGAGACGCCGGCGGCCACCACCGATCTCTTCGACCAGATCGATTTCGGCTCTTCGTTCGACGAGTATCTCGACCCCGGCTACAAGAGCCCCGCCGCGGAATCGGTCGATAAGCCTTCCTTTGAGACGTTTCTTTCCTCCCCTGTGACCCTGGGCGACCACTTGCGCGGGCAGTTGAGCGTCAGTCTGGCCCCGGAGGCGATCCGGGACGCGGCAGAGTCCATTATCGGCAACCTGGACGAGGACGGGTATCTTTCCGCGTCGCTCGATGAGATTGCTTCCGTCGGCGGACACAAGCAGGAGGAGGTGGAAAAGGCGCTGCGGGTGGTGCAGTCGCTCGATCCGGCGGGGGTGGGCGCGCGCGACGTGCGGGAGTGCATGTTGCTCCAGATCGAAAGCGAAAACGGCAAAGGCGGCGTAGCCTGGCAAATCGTTTCGGGCCACATGCGGCTGCTCGAGACGCGGCAGTACAAGGAACTGGCCAAGGCGCTCAGCCGGCCCATGGAGCACATCGAAATCGCCGTCAACTCGATCCGCCATTTGAACCCGCGGCCCGGCTTGCGCTATTCCGGCGCGGTGGCGCGGGTGGTGGCGCCGGACGTCCTGTTCTTCAAGGATGGCGACGACTTCATTATCCAGATTGACGACGACGACGTACCGCAGCTCCGGCTGAACGCGCAGTACCGCAAGATGCTCGACCGGGAGAATGGCGCGACGAAAGAGGTTCGCGACTACGTGCGCGAGCGGTATGTTTCCGCGATCCAGCTCATGAAGAACATCGAGCAGCGGAAGCAGACCATATTCAAGGTGTGCCAGGCGATTGTGGGGCGGCAGCGGGATTTCCTGGAGTTCGGGATCGACCGCCTGAAACCGATGATGATCAAGGACGTGGCGGAGGAGGTGGGGGTCCACCCGTCTACCGTCAGCCGTGCGGTGGCCAACAAGTACGTACACACCCCGCAGGGCGTGTTCGAGCTTCGTTATTTCTTTTCGGAAGCCGTACAGGGACCCTCCGGCGGCGCGACGCCGCTGCTGCTGCTCAAGCGCATGGTCAAGAAAATGATCTCGGAAGAGAACCGGACCAAGCCTCTCACCGACGAGCAGATCACCGCCATGTTGCAGAATGTGGGCATCAATGTCACCCGGCGTACCGTGGCCAAGTACCGCGAGGACATGAAGATTCCCTCCACCCATCAGCGCCGTGAACGAAACTGACCGGTTCCCGGCAGACGGTATACAGTAGGAGTAGGGACGCGTCTTCCCCAAGCCAATCGGAAAAGGGAGAACCGCATGAAGATCAAGTACACGGGCAGGCAGATCGGACTGGCGCCGGCCCAGTTGAAGAAGCTGGAAGCCCGGTTCGCCAAGATCGGGAAGCTGCTGGATGGCAGGCGGGAATGCGAGGCGCACGTGGTGCTGTCGATCGAGCGCCACCTGCAGCAGGCGGAAGCCACGGTGAATTATTACGGCCACCCGCTGGTGGGGATGGGGTCGAACGTGGATCTGTTCACGGCCATTCACTCGGCGGCCGAGAAGCTGGAAAAGCAGGCGCTCAAAGCGCGCACCAAATGGCGCGATACCAAGCGCGCCCCGAGGCAGGAGGCTCCCGAGGCGCCCCCCATTCCGGAGGCTCCGCAGGAGGCTGAGGCCGAGCGTCAGGTCTATCGCGTCAACCACCACCAGAAGCGCAAGCCGATGACCCTGGAGGAGGCCGTTCTGGAAATGGAAAAGAAGCGCGACTACGTGGTCTACCGGGATTCCGAAACCGACCGGGTCCAGGTGCTGGTCCGCCGTCCCGACGGGAACTTCGATCTGGTCGAAGGGTAACGCGCCGCTTATGCCGCCAAGAGCGCCTGCGGGAAGAGCGCAAAAGGACCCCGCCGTCCCTGCCGCTGCCGGGGCCAAGCGTAAAGCGGACCGGCGGCCGGAAGTGGTTGTCATCACAGGGCTGAGCGGATCGGGCAAGGGGTCCGTTCTGCGGTCGCTCGAAGACCTGGGGTTTTATTCGGTGGACAACCTGCCGGTGGACCTGATCCCCAAGTTCGCCGAACTGACGCGCGACAACTCCAGCATTCAAGCCGCGGCCCTAGTGGTGGATATCCGTGAAGGGGAAGGGCTGAAGCGCTTCCCGCGGGTTCTGGCGGCCATACGGAAATCGGTGGATGCGAAGCTGATCTTCCTGGAGGCCGACGAGAGCGCCCTGGTGCGGCGTTTCAGCGAGACGCGGAGGCCGCACCCGCTCGGCGCGGGACGGTCGATTGTCCGGAATATTCGCGCCGAGAAGCTCCAGCTTGCGCCCATACGGGCCATGGCGGATCTGACCATCAACACGTCGAAGTTCACGGTGCACGAACTGAGGGAGTTCATCGGCGAGCGGTTCCGCGGACAGCGCGACGAATCGAAGATCCTGATCTACGTAACTAGCTTCGGTTACCGCAACGGAGTGCCGCCGGACAGCGACCTGGTCTTCGACGTACGCTTCCTGCCCAACCCCAATTACATTCCCCGCTTCAAGAATCTGACGGGCAGGAACCCGGGCGTGGCGCGGTACATACGGTCGTTCCCGCAGACGGTGGAATTTGTCGAGCGCATCTCCGAGTTGCTGGTCTACCTGCTGCCGCACTATATTCGGGAGGGCAAGAGCTACCTGACGATCGCCTTCGGGTGCACCGGCGGGCAACACCGCTCCGTGATGATGGCGGACCAGATCCGCAAAAACCTGGCGGAGGCCGGCTTCAAAGCCAAGGTGAACCACCGGGACATCGCCAAGCGGCGGGTGTGAGCGGGAACACAGCTCCTAAAAAATCAAATTTGGCAGGCGAAAGCGCCTGGCCAATTTTTCGTCTATATTACGTTCTATGGCCATCATCGCGGTAGCGGGGCGGAAGGGCGGCATCGGGAAATCGACCATTGTAGGCAACCTGGCCGCGGAATTCGCCGCCATGGGACGGACGGTGGCCGCTCTGGACGCCGACCCGCAGCATAGCCTGGCGGAATGGGCGGCGCAGGGCCAGGGAATGCTTGCGGGATGCGTCGAAAAGGTGGACGGCGGCGCCGAAACGCTGCCGGTGAGGGCACGCAAGGCGCAAAAAGAGGCCGATATCGTGCTGATCGATACGCCTCCTGGGACGCCCTCCATGGCCTACCAAGCCGCGCTGACGGCTGACCTGCTTTTGCTGCCGTGCGGCCCGTCGCCCATGGATTTGTTGGCGCTCAAGGAGGCGCTGGCGCAGGCCCTCAAGGCGCGCGCCGCCCGGCGGACAAAAAGGCCGCGCATCCGCTTTGTTCCGTCGAAGGTTCTGATGAATACGAACCTGGGACGGAGCCTGCACTCGACGCTGAAGGACATGGGCAGGAAGGTGCTGCCGCCGGTCGGGCAGCGCGTCGCGGTGGCGGAAGCGGTGGCGGAAGGCCTGACGGTGCGCGAGTACGCGCCCGGATCGGCGGCGCACATGGAGTTCGAAAAGCTCGCCAAGGCCGTGGACAAAATCGCTTCGCGTTCTTAAATGACTGCGGTTTTGGGCAAATGCCCAAATCAAAACCGTAATGCGCTGATTCTAAATGGCGCCCCCTTTGGCCTTGGGCAAAATGCCCAAAATCGGCCGGTTCATGCATCCTCCGTAGGGGGTCGGGCGTGCCCGACCCCTACCCGCAACCGTGGAGTTACCATGTTCGGGGTAAGGAATCCGGAACAGGAGGATCGGCATGACTTCGAGCAGGTTTGCGCTGCTGACGGCGGCGCTGCTGCTGGCAATGGCTCCGGCGTTCGGCGCGGATGTCACCGGCAAATGGACCGCGTCGTTCGAAACGCAGATCGGAACCCAGAACTACACCTACGACTTCAAAGTGGATGGCGGCAAGCTCACGGGAACGGCGAAGTCGGCGGCCGGCGAAAGCCAGATCGCGGAAGGCGTGGTCAACGGAGACGACATTTCTTTCGTCGAGAACCTGAACTACCAGGGACAGGCGCTCCGCATCGTGTACAAAGGCAAGATCTCCGGCGATGAAATCAAGTTCACCAGGAACGTTGCGGACATGGTCAGCGAAGACCTGGTGGCAAAGCGGGTGAAGTAGCGCCAGGCCATGAGGGAGGTTGCTATGTTCTCACACTCCAAGATAGCTGTGGTCGTTGCCATGACGCTCGCGGGCGCGCTTGCCGCCGCGGCGCAGGCGGGGCAGGTGGCGCTCAAGTCACCCAATGGCGATCTGGAAATCGACATCGCCACGGTTCGTGGACAGGCGGTTCAGGACGCCGGCGGCCAACTGGCGTACCGCGTGACATTCCGCGGAAAGACGGTGCTTGACTGGTCCAACCTGGGGCTGACGATGGAAGGCAATGCGGTTCTGGGCGCGGCGGTCCATATCGAATCCTCGCAGCCATCCAGCCAGGACCAGACCTGGAACCCGGTCGCCGGGAAGGCCAATCCAATTCGGGACCACTACAATGCCGTAACCGTGCAGACTGTGGAGACGGCCGCGGGCGGACGGCGCCTGGCCATCGAAGCCCGCGCTTTCGACGATGGCGTGGCGTTCCGCTACGGCTTGCCGGCGCAGCCATCCGTGCAGGAGGTGCGCATTTCCAACGAAGCCACCGAGTTTCGCTTCGTGAAGGACGCCACTACGTGGCCGCTGATTTTGCGCGATTTTCAGACCAGCAGCGAAGACGATTATCACGAATTGACCGTGAGCGGCCTGCATCCGGAATATCTCATCGGGCTGCCGCTTCTGGTGGAAGTGCCGGGCGTGGCGTGGGTCGGATTGACGGAGGCGGACATCGACGATTGGGCGGGGCTGTTCGTCCACACGTCGGCGGCGGGCATCCTGACGGCCCGGCTTGCGCCGCGCGTGGAGGACCGCAACGCGCCGCACATCCCCTGGCCGATCGACCCGAAGGCGGATCCCTCCATGGTTTCGGTTGTGAGACAGGCGCCGGCCAACTCGCCTTGGCGCGTGCTGACGATTGCCGACGTTCCTGGACGGCTGGTGGAATCCAACATGGTGGTCAACCTGAATCCGCCATCGGGCATTGCGGACACGTCGTGGATTAAACCCGGCAAGACCTCCTGGGATTGGTGGTCGGGCAGCCTGGCCAAGGGCGTCTCTTTCCGGCCAGGCATGAACACGGACACCATGAAGTACTACATCGACTTCTCCTCGCGCAGCGGCTTCCCCTACATGCTGATCGACGCGGGATGGGCGGGACGCCTGGCCGGCGGCGGAAGAGGGGCGAACGGCAGCGGAATGGACCTCACCAAGACCAGCGCCAATATCGACATGCCGGCGCTGCTGGCGTATGCGAAATCCAAGAACGTGCGGCTGTGGCTCTGGGCCAACTGGCTGGACATGGACCGGCAGGCGGACGAAGCGTTCGCGTTGTTCGAGAAGTGGGGCATCGCGGGAGTGAAGATCGATTTCATGGACCGGGCGGACCAGTGGATGGCGAACTGGTACCGGCAGATCGCCAAGAAGGCGGCGGATCACCACCTGATGCTGGACTACCACGGCGCTTTCAAGCCCGATGGACTGCGGCGCACTTACCCAAACGTTTTGACGCGCGAGGGCGTGATGGGCGCGGAGTACAACAAGTGGAGCGCGCGAGAGACGCCGGTGCATAACACGACGCTGCCTTTTACCCGCATGCTGGCTGGGCCGATGGATTACACCCCCGGCGGTTTTGAGAATGCGACCAAAGACGAATTCGTGGCGCGCAACTCGAATCCGATGGTCATGGGGACTCGCGCGCACCAGACGGCGCTGTTTGTGGTGTTCGAGAGCCCGTTCCAAATGGTGGCGGATTACCCCGGCGCTTACGACGGACAGAAGGAGATGGAGTTTCTCAAGGAGGTTCCGACTACCTGGGATGAGACGCGCGTGATGGACGGCCGCCCGGCGCGATTCATTACCATCGCACGCCGCAGCGGACGGGACTGGTACGTGGGCAGCATCACCAACTGGGATCCGCGCGAGATGGATTTGCCGTTGGGCTTTCTTGGGACCGGTTCCTACAACGCCGAGATCTACGCCGACGGCCCCAACGCCGCCACCCAGGCCAAGGACAGCGTGCTTGAGAAGCGCACGGTCAATGCCGCGACTGTGCTCAAGCTGAAGCTGGCCCCGGGAGGCGGGACGGCGATACGGCTGATTCCGGCGCAGTAACCGCAATCGCGCCGGCAACCGCTCTCTTACGTTCGCGGCTCGGATCGAAGTGCGTGGCCCCCGGGCGGCGCTATTTCACCGTGAAGTCAACGGAGCCGGAGTAGTTGTCCCAGGCCAGCGTGAGCCTGCCCTTATTGCCGCCTAGATCGGTGAGCGTGTACTTCAAGTTCTCGACGTTGGCGGGCGGCTTGCTCATCGTCATCTTGACGCGTCCCAGGTCCTGCGGCTTGTTGTACGTCAGGCCCCACTGGTGGAGCTCCTTGTTGACAATCAACGTCCATTGGGCCGGATCGGTGAGATCCACGTACAGGGTGTACCAGCCCCCCTGCTCGGTGCCGCTTTTTTCCCCCGGCACGGCCAAGCCGCCCAGGTCGAGATCGGCTTCCGTGTGGAACATGGTGGCGGGGCCGTCACCGGCGCGCCATATCGGATAGCTTGAGTCCTTGCTGATCAGGCCGTCCTTGGTGAATATCTTGCCCGCCTGGTCCTTTACTGCGGGCGAAGCGTACTTGATGGTCATCGTGTTGCCGGCGATGACCTTGGTTTCGGTGGCATCCGGACTCTGTGCGAAAACCAGGCCCGCGGCCGCGATAAGCGCGCCTGCGCATGTCAAAAAGGATTTCATAGTGCTCTCTCCTAAAAAGACGCGCCCTTTAGGACGAAGGTGACAGGTCCCGAGGCCGTCCGCGATGAAAGTTTGAGTTCCGTGAGCGCTCTGCGCGGCAGGACGCCCGCCACCATTCTAGCAACACGGCGGCTCGATAAGCCGAGCCTATTGTCCTTTCACGGCGGATTGCCGCCGCAATTCCAGGGCGCCGTCCAGTTCTTCCCGCACGCCCTCAAGCCCCGGGTCGAGGCGAAGGGCTTCCTGGAACTCCTCGATAGCCTCATTGAGACGTCCCAGGTTGGCCAGCGCGCTCCCCAGGTTGGCGTGCGCCCTGGCGTAATCCGGCTTGAGCCGCACGGCCGCACGCAACGGATCGAGAGCTTCCTCGAACCTTCCCTGACCGGCCAGCGCGGTTCCCAGGTTGTATTGGGCTTCCTCATCGCCGGGCTTCAGCCGGACTGCCGTGGCGGCCTCGGTGAGGGACTCGGCGGCGCGGCCGTCCTCAAGGAGCGCCTGGCTCAAGTTGGCATGCGCATCCTCGAATCCGGGGTTGATCTCGATGGCCTTACGGTAGCTGGCGACGGCGTCGTCCAGGCGTCCCCGGTCGCGGAGCGCCAAACCCAGGATGTTGTAGCCGAGGTAGTTGCCGCTGGTGACGGCGAGCGAGTGGCGGAACAGGGTAACGGTATCCTGCCAATATTCCACCTGCCGCCACGTGAGCGCGGCGCACGCCAGACAGACGGCCACCCCCATGCCCGCCACGGCGGTCTTCAGCCTGGGCCGGCGTTGGGCGAGTTCCGACGCGCCCCACGCCAGCGCGATCGAGATCCCAACCATGGGGATGTATGTGTACCGGTCCGCCCGAGCCTGGGAGCCCACCTGCACCAGCCCGATGACGGGCGTCAGCGTAAAAAGGTACCAGAACCAGCCAACGGCCAGATAGGGACGCCGCCCGCTCCATCTCAGGGCCAGCATGGAAACGGCCAGGATCGCCACGCCCGCAGCCGCCGGCTGCCACCACGGGACATGGAACCGAAAGGGATAGAATACGGCCAGGCTCGCCGGCCAGAACCAGTCGCCAAGGTACGCGGCGTAGGAAACCAGAGCGTTGCCCAGGCGCTGCGAAAGCGGAATCAGACCGAGCGGCATGACGTAATGGCTGCGCTGCTGGACGAGGAAGGTGGCTGCCCCCACGGCGAGCGAGAGCGCCAGCAGCGGGATCTTTTCGCGGAGAACCCAGCGCGCCCCGCGCCCGCCAATCCGCCGCAAGGGCCAAAAATCCAAGAGAAGGAGCACGATAGGCAGCGTCACGAGCATGGATTTCGCCATCAATCCCAGGCCGAAAACCGCCGCTACCAACAGGTACCGACCCCAGTTCGGCCGTTTGACGTAGCCCAGGTATGCCCAAATGGCGATAAACCAGAGAAATCCGCTGAGCACGTCTTTGCGCTCCGCGATCCAGGCGACCGATTCCGTGTGCAGGGGATGCAGACTGAACAGGAAGGCGACAAACGCGCTCCGCCAGACCGCCCCGGTCATCCGTCTGAGAACGGCGAACAGCAGCACCGCGCCAAGCCCGTGGAAAAGCGCGTTGACCAGGTGAAGCGCACCGCTATCGACGCCGAAGACCGAGCAATCGGCCATGAGAGATAGCCAAGTCAACGGAAACCAGTTCCCCCCGTAGCCGGTGGTGAATGCCCAAGCCACCCCATGCAAAGTCAATCCGGCGCGTACGTGGGCGTTGCCGGTGACGTAAATGGGGTCGTCGTAGAGAAGGAAATCGTGGCGCCGCACCTGGAAATAGACGGCGAATGTGACGAGGAACAGCACCGCGCCCAGGAGGATCTCGCGCCGCAAGCCGGGCGCGGGTTTCACGGGCCTGTCTGTTTTCGTTCTTGGGCGAGCTTTTGGCCCAGACGGACGCGCCATGGCTTCTCCATCATAATGGGAACCGCTCCGCAGCCGCTCGCCTCTATGGGCGTTGCGAGCTATTCTCATAGGGAAGGAGTCCGATGATGAAACTCTGGCTTTGCGCCGTTCTGGCGGCGGCCGCATTGGCTCTCGCGCCGCTTCCGCTTCACGCCCAACGACTACCCGAAGTAACCACCTCGCCGGCCATCCTGGCGACGTCGTCGTACGTCACCTTCGGAATGGCAGGCATCGCCTCCACCCAGACGGCGCGTGTCAACGCGCTGAACCTGGCGGCGGGCGGCCCGATTATCCTTGGGGGGTCCTGTCAGGTGACGGTGACCTTCCTCGACGCAAGCGGTAACACGCTGGCGACCGACAGCCTTCCGGTCGGACAAGGCCAGGCGGTACACTTCGACCTGCTGAGGAGTCAGGCCGGTTCCGGCGTCGATCCGGTGGAGATTCGCGCGACGGTCAGCGCGGTTTTCAGCGTCTCGGCCACCGCGACCACGTCATCGCCGGCTTTCTGCTCGATTGTGCCCACGATGGAGATTTTCAACCAGAACACGGGCAGTACCGTGGCGCATCTGGAAACCACGCACACGCTGTCGGCGGTTGTGCCGCTCACGGCTTTGCCAGATTAGAAAAAGAGGAATGGGCCACAGATGAACACAGATAAACACAGATAAGAAACACCACGGTTAAGTTGCTCTTGCGTCCTATCGGTGTTCATCTGTGGCCCAATTCTCTTTCCGGGGGACCGTTACCTCAATTCGTTGGTTTGGTCAGCCAACCGTTCAGCTTGAGCCACTCCTCGACACGGTCGAGATAGTGGTCCGCGCCGCCGCCCTTCTTTCCAAAGCCGTGGGCGCCGGTCTGGAAGACGTGCAACTCGGCCGGCAGCCCGGCTTTTCGCCACGCGCCGAACAGGTCGATCGACCCCTGGAATCCCACCGTCGTGTCGTCCGCGGCCACGGCGATGAACAACGGCGGAGCGCCTTCCGGCGGAGGATTCGAATTCGCGCCGGCGGCGTAGATTGGGGCCGCGAAATCCGGCCTTCCATCGGCGGGGCCGTACACCGTCGAAAGAACCACCCCGCCTCCGGCTGAGAAGCCAATGATGCCGATTCGATTGGGCGCCACGCGGTACTCCGCCGCGCGCTGCCGCAGCAGCCGCACCGCCTGTTGCCCGTCCGCGCCCGCCATGGCACGCACATTCTGGCCCGCTTGCGGACCTGTGGCGGCCGCGGCTGCGGCTGCTCCCGCCGCGGCGGCGGGTGGCGGATTCGGGTTGACGTAGGTGGTCCGGTACTTCAAGACAAACGCGTCCACGCCCATCTGGTTCAGCCGCCGGGCGACATCCACGCCTTCATACGACATCATGAGCGTCCGGTAACCGCCGCCGGGGGCGACGATCATCGCCGTCCCCACGGCGTTAGCCTTCTCGGCCGGGTAATACAGCAGCACCGGCCGAACGATGTTCTGCGCCTGCGGATTGCCCGGCGTGCCGGCGGTTGTCTCGGCCCAGTTCCAGTTCTCCGAACCGGGCGCGACACCCGGATAAAGCGGGATTTCACTCGCCGGCGGGGCCAGTTGTGCCCAGCCGCCCACGGCCAACACGGCCAGAATGCAGGTCTTTGGAAGGTTCAGCATCGGCATGAGAAGCCTCTTTCCCCGAAAGTGAAATGCTACCACCGTACTGGGGCGAGCGCGGCGGTGGCGGCGACATGATGGCGGCTACCGCTCTCTTACGTTCGCGGCTCGGTTCGCGGCGCGGTTCGCGATTCTACTCTTCTGCCGGCGGGATAAACATGGCGATGGCCTCAATCTCGACCAACAGCTCGGGACGGCACAAAATCGCCTGGATTCCGGTCGAAGCCGGCAGCGGGTCGAGTGCCTGCTCCTGGAAGAACGCCGTGCGGCCTTCGTTGAACGCCGCGTAATCGCGCTCCATGTCGCGCAGGTAGCAGGTGGTGCGGACCACGTCCTTCCAGGTGGCGCCCGCGGCCGCCAGCAGGCCCGTGATGTTGTCGTAGGTACGGCGCAATTGCGCCCGGAAGTCGCCCACGTGGACAGTCTGCCCCTGCTCGTCGATGCTGGCCGTGCCGGAGATCAGCAGGATGGCCAGCCCGTTCAGGTCGATGCGCAATCCGCGCGAAAAAGAGCTGGGCTTCTCATAGGCAAACGCTTCGTTCAGCACCTTCGGGTTACTGATGGCGCTGCGTTTGACCTGCGTCGCGCCGCCGATCCGTTCGAGTGCTTCCGTGATGGTCATTACTTTGGGTCTCCCGTGTTGATTCGGATTCCGTGACTTACTCCCCTGGCTGTCGCTACCCATAGATCGTCTCCCTGAAAATCGACGTCGGAGTGTAGTGCGTCGCGCACCAGCATCTCGGGGGTTTTCACCTGACTCGGAAAATTGCCCGGCAGGCCGCTCACAGAAATGGCGATTTCGTGGATGAGACCCTCGTTTTGGTGGAGGACAATCGCGTTTTCACCGTTCGGATCGTACTCCAGCACCCCGCCCCCCCATACCGCGTAGTATACCTTGTCCTGGGCAGCTGTGACACTGAGGGGTGGACCGTTTCGGCTACTGCATCTCTCCCCGCGCGTTGAACTGTACGGCGCCGGCGAGCGTCGTGCCCGAAGCCAGCACCTGCCGCACGCGGCCCCGGTTCGCTCCGGCCTTCTCCGTGGCTTCCGCCATCGTGCGCACGGCCTGCTCGATGGAGCCGTCCGGAGTCATGCGGAAGATCCACGGAATGTTTAGCGCCGTCAGCGAGCGGTCGGTGGAAAGCGCGATCAGCGGCACGAACATCTTCACGGCGAGCTGCTCGGCCAGGTGGCTGGAGTTCCGGTCGGTGGAGATCAGCCCGATCAACCGGTCCTGCCCCATCAGCTCGACCAGAGCGTTGGAAGCCTTGCCCCACGCGCCCTCCGAAGGCACTCCCACCAGCCTGTAGCGGCGGCCCGCGGCCGAGTAGCTGTCGAGTACGCGCTGTAGCCCCGAATCGCCGGCCAGCTTATCGGCTTGCGGCCCGAAAACGCCAATGCGCACTTCGCCCGGCGGATTGTCCGCGAGCGGCGGTCCCGAGTAGGCGACAACCTCTTCATCGACATTGGCGTAGGCCTTCTGCATGGGCTCGGGACGGAACGCGGCTTTTCCATTGTGGATGGTCCCTAAAAACAGCGGAGCAATATTCTTCGCGTTGGGGTCGAACACCATTTCTCCCGTCACGCCGCGATACCGCTCCATGCCATAAAACACGTCGCGGATGCGCGCGCGGTTCAGTCCGGCGCGGCAGACGGACGCCAGCATGATACGCATGCCGTCGTAGCCCAGAGACGCAAAGGTGTCCGGCGCTTTGCCGAAGCGCTTGGTGAAGCGGGCGTTGAAATCGATCCACGCGGGGTCTTCGCGGCTGGGATCGTAGGGGTAAACAAACTCCAGCCCCTCGGCGGCCGGTCCGGCGATGCGCAGCATGTCTTCGCCGTAGACGCGGTAGGCGCCAAAAACGCGCTGCTTCATGCCCATCTCCCGCATCTGTTTCAGGAAGTTGCCGGCGGGTATCTGGTCGGCCAGGAGGACGATGGCATCCGCCTTGGAATCCTGAATGACGCGGAGCTGGGCGTGGAAATCGGTGTCGCCCGGCATGAACTTCTGCTCAAGGACCAGGGGGTGTCCCAGGCGGCGGGCGGCATCCTTCAGTTTTGTATTCCCAAAGCGGCCATAGGTTTCGTTGCCGCGCACCAGCGCCACGCGTTTCAAACCCAGTTCGGTGAACATGCGCCGCGCCAGCGTGTAGCCCTGCTCGCGGTCATCCTGGATGGCGGTAAGCAGCCAGGGTATGGTGGTCTCCGGCAGCGTGGGATCGGTGGAAACCGCATTGACGATGGGCAACTCCGCCTTCAGGGAGACGCGCAATGCGATATGCGTGGTGTTGGGGTCAATCGATCCCAACATCCCCCAGACCTTTTCGTCGTAAATCATCTTGACGATTTCGTTGCTGGAGGCGCCCCAGGTGGCGGAATCGTTGTGCACCATCAGTTTGAATGGCTTGCCGCCATAACCACCCGCGGCGTTGACGTCCTCGATCGCCATGGTGGCGCCGTTGAGCATCATGCGGCCCAGGACCTGGTCGCTGTTGTTCTCAAGCGGGCCCAGGAAACCGATAGGAATATCGGTGATGTCCTTAAGGTCCGGCACGGGTATATCCCGCCCCGGACCGTTATACTCCACGGTCTTGGTGTAGTTCTCGTAGTAAGGCTGGGTAAAGTTCGAGTACGGGCGCAGATCGTCGGGCGCATTGGCGTAAGGCGCCAGCGTGCGCGTCTCAGGCCGGCCCGGCGGATTGGCGCCGCAAGAGCAGGGGGCAACAGGTTGCGCCATGGCGGCCCCGGCAAAGAAAGCAATGACAAGCAGTCTACGCATCAGATCGCTCCCTGTACAGTCGCGCTCGATTCTATGGCCGCGGCTCGCCGGGCTCGCCGGCGGGGTTGCGGAACATCGCGATGGCTTCGCATTCCACCAGCAGCTCCGGACGGCATAGGATCGCCTGAATGCCCGTGGACGCCGGCAGGGGGTCCAGCCCCTGTTCCGTGTAGAACGCCGTGCGCTCCTCATTGAACTCGCGATAGTCGCGTTCGATATCGCGCAAATAGAAAGTGGTGCGCACGATGTCGCGCCAAGTGGCCCCTTCCGCCCTCAACAGACCAGTGATGTTGTAGAACGTGCGCCGGCACTGCGCGCGGAAGTCCCCCACGTGCACGGTTTCGCCGTTCTCGTCGATGCTGGCCGTTCCGGAGATCAAGAGCACGACCAGGCCGTTCAGGTCGATCCTCAGGGCGCGCGAAAAAGAACTGGGCCGCTCGTAATCGTAGGCCTCGTTGAGCACGTTCAGGTCAGTGACAGCCCGCTTCCGAACGGCCGCGCCGGCGATTTCAGCGACTGCTTCTTCGAGTAACATTCTGTGTATCCTCCTGTTCCATACGTATCCCGTGGCTTAGGCCTTTGGCTGTGGCGACCCAAATGTCGTTGCCCTGAAAGTCGACTCCGAAAATGTAATTATTCGCGGGCGCGGTATCGGTCTCGATTTGCTTGACGTTGCCCTTACCGTCGCGCACCAGCATTTCGGGTTTGCCGGTATCGAGCGCGGGCCTGTAAACGGCCCAGTTCTCGCCGTCGTAATAAGCCAATCCCTTGTCGGTGGAGAACCAAGCGTGGTTGCCATCCACGCCCTTCACCTGGTTCATAAAATTGCTGGGCAGGCCGCTGTCTTTCTCCATGAAGTTGTGCCAGTTGCGGCCGTCGTAGCGGCTGGCGCCGAAGTAAGTGCTGACCCACAGGATTTTATCCGCCTCCATCCAACTGACGGAAGTAGTGATTTCGTGAATGAGCCCCTGGTCCTTGTAGAGCACCATTTCGGTCTCGCCATCAGGATCGTGGTAGTCCTTCCAGGTCCCGGTCTTGACGTCGTATTCCAGAACGCCGCCGCCCCACACCGCGTAATACGTTTTGCTGGCGCCGGTGCTGACGCCGTAAGTCCAAATCTCATGCATGGGCGTGTTGCGTTCGTTGTAGAGGCTCCATTCGCCGGTGCGCGTATTCAAACGGCTGGCGCCGGCTGCCGTAGCCACCCAGACGTAGTCGTCCTGCACGGCGACCCCGTAGACGACGTCGTTGCTCAGGCCACTATTGATCTGCGTGAAGTTATCGAAGCGGCCGGCCGTGAAGCGGCTCAGCCCACCCATTGTGGCAGCCCAAACGTCGTGCGTCTTCTTGTCGACGGCCACGTACGTCACAGCGCGATGGGCCAGGCCATCTGCCGGGCGGAACACCTTCCATTTGCCGTTCTCATACAATCCCAGGCCGTTTTCAGTCCCGGCCCAGATGCGGTCGCCGTCCACCGCCACGCTGAAGACGCGATTGTCCGGCAGGCCGTCCGCGGTGGTGAAATTCTGCCAGCGGTAGCGCGGCATCGATTGAGCCGAGGCGGCCAAGGGCAGCAGCGAAAGGAGCAGAAGCCAGGTATTGTGCCTCATAATGTTTTCAAGTATTCAACCATATCGTTGAGTTCGTCCTTGGTCAGGTCGGTAGTCACCCCGTGGGTATCCTTCAGGCTGAAGACCGTCCAGATCTCCTCCAGCGTCCGGGCCGAGCCGTCATGAAGATAGGGGGCGCTGTAGGCCACGTTGGTCAACTGCGGAACGTCGATCTTGGGCGACCGGTCGGTGGGCTTGCCCGATCCCACGTCCGCCAGTTGCAGGTTGGTATAGTACGGTCCGGAGTGGCACACGGCGCACTGGTTTGCCGCGGGAATGGGCGTGCCGTCCTTCTTGGCTGTACGTTCGAAGATCGCCTTGCCGCGCTCCTGCGCCGGCGTCAACTCGCCGTCCGGAAGCCGGTAACGGTTGGGCCGCAGCGGGATGGACGTGACGTATTGCGCCAGGTCCTGCAAATCGTCTCCCCGGAAACCTTGCGAGCGGAAGAAGAAGCGCTCCGTACGCGGACCGCACTCCGTAGCTAGATCCGGATTGCTGCCGTTCCATTTGTACGGCGCCGTTCCGCCAATGTCTTCAAGTTGCCGGTTGTCCACGATGTCGATGCCGAAGCCATCCGGTTCCAGGTCCCATTGCAAACCATCGAAGGTGGAATCCAGGTGGCAGTTGGCGCAGCCGAACTCCCCGCCCCAGGCATATTTCGAGGAGTAGAACAGGCGCTCGCCGCGGCGTTCGGCCGTCAGCGTGGCCGGTCCCCCGAGCGAAATTGTGCCCGTGACAATGCCGCGCGCCGTATCCACCACCGAAACCGTGTCGTCCAGGCGGTTGGCCACGTACAACGCGCCGCCATCGGGCGAGAGCGCTACCGTCCGCGGGTTTCTCCCTACCGGGATGCGCGCCAGCACGTACTTCGCGGAGGCCGATAAATCGTTGGCCAGACTGGCCGCATCCGGGGACTTGGCGGCCGCCACCAGCTTCCGCAAATCGACGATGGCAATTTCGTCCGTGCCGCTGGCAGAGAAATACGCCTTCGATTTATCCGGCGCGATGGCCACACCGAAGGGCAGCGAGAAGTAGCTCTCAATCCGGTCGAGCGGCAACTGCACGGCGCGGCCGCCCACGTCGTCGCCAAAGACCGTCAGCGAATTGCCCATCGCCCAGCCGTGTTCCACATGCGCCAGCGGCACCAGATTCTTGGGCCGCAACTGCGTCGCGATTCCCAGGCGTCCATCGCGCGACAACGCCACGTGAAACACGCCGCCCACGTTGTGCAAGCCGATGCGCGCATGGACCGTCTGCCGCCCGGCGTCGATCTCCGTAATTTCCGATTCCGGCGTGGTCCGCCACTTCGCCGCGTTGGGGTAGATGTGGGTGACGTAAACCCGCGCGCCGTCGGCCGTCGCCACCACGTAGCTTGCGCCGCGCCCCGCCGGGAGCCGTTTGGCGTCCTGCCCGCTCGCCAGATCGATCAGCGAAATATCGCCGCCGATCCGGTTGCCGACGTAAAGCGTTCCATGCCCATCCACCGCGATCCCGGTAGGCTCAAAACCTGCCGTGAGCGTCCGCACGGACTTGAACGTAGCTGCGTCGATCTCCGTAACCGTGTCGGACCATGAGTTGGTGACGTACAGGCGCTTGCCGTCCGGAGCAATGGCCACGCCACGCGGCACGCGCCCCACCGCTACGCGCCCGGCAATGGATTTCGCCGCCAGATCGACCGAAACCAGCTCGTCCGTGCCGCTGCAAACCACGTACAGATGGCGACCGTCGGGCGAAACCGCCATATCGTCGGGGCTGGGATAACGGTTGGGCGTTTCGGGGACGGATTGGCCGAAAAGCAAGCAAGCGCAGCCCAGCGCGGCGACGATTGGCCACGCCAACCGCTCTCTGACGTGGCAGAGCCGCGAACGTAAGAGAGCGGTTGCTTCCAGTCGCATCCTACTTCTCCGTCACCGTGAGCACCTGGTCCGCGGCCACATTCTCCAGCGTCTGCACCGTCCCGCTGGGCCAAGTCACCGTGATCTTGCCAGCGCGCGCGTTTGGCCCCAGGCCGAAATGCAAACGCCAATCGTCCTGGCTGAGGTATCCCGATCCGGCGACCCGCTGCGAGACCTGCTTCAGCCCGCCGGCCTCTACTTCCACCTTCGCGCCGATCCCGTCGCGATTGCTCTTCGTTCCCACCAGATGAATAGTCAGCCAGTGACCGGCGCCGGCCGTGGCATTGTGCAGCAACACGCCGGGCCCGTTCAAATTCACCTGGAAGGCATCCACTTTGCCGTCGTTATCGTAATCGGCGAAGCAGGCGCCGCGGCCCACCGATTTGGTATCGAAGAACGGACCGCCGGTGGTGGAAACATCCTGGAACTTGCCACCGCCCAGGTTTCGGAACAGCGAATCTTCCTGCCGAACCATCTGAATCAGGCCGCCGTGAACGATGAAGAGGTCCTTCCATCCGTCGTTGTCGAAATCGTACGCGCCGGTGCCCCAGCTTGTGTATTGCGCCGTGAGTTGTGAGATGCCGGCCTGCTGCGTCACGTCCTCGAACGGCAGTTTGCCGCTGTTCTTCAACAGGCGGTTGTACCTGGAATCGGTCACCCACAGATCCATCGCGCCCGTGTTCGTCATGTCGAAGAACACCGGGCCCATGGCGGAGGTAGACTCGCCATTCTGTCCGAACGCCGCCCCGGCTTCGAGCGCGATTTCCTCGAACGTGCCGTTGCGTTTGTTGTGCAGCAGGAAATTCTCGGTCTTGTCGTTGGTGACGTAGAGATCGGGGTACCCGTCGCCATCGAAGTCCGCCGCCGTGACGCCCATGGAGCGTCCCGTCAACCCCGCGATCCCGGAAGTTTCGCTCACGTCCGTGAAACCGCCCTTGCAGTTGTTGTGAAACAGCAGGTTGGAATCGCCGGCGTAATCGAGAGGGCCGGGAAAATTGTCGGCGGCGTAGTAGGCGTGATAAGCCGGATCGAACTTTACGTAGCGGCCGATGAACAGGTCCACGCAGCCGTCGCGGTCGTAATCCAGCCATGCCGCGTCGATGGCCCAGCCCTTCACTTTATCGAGCCCCGCTTTGGCGGTGACGTCCTCAAACGTTCCGTCGCCCTTGTTGCGATAGAGCGTCACGTGTCCGTAGCTCGTCACCAGCAAATCCGTATAGCCGTCGTTATCGAAATCGGCGGCCACCGCGGAAAAGCTGAAGCCGTCGCCGGGCACGCCCGCCTGGTCCGTTACATCCGTGAACTTGCCGTTGCCGTCATTGCGGTACAGCCGATTGTGCGGCGGCGTTTCCGGTTCCTTCTTCAGGGGATACGGGTGCATCCCCTTCTCCAGCGGACGCCCGCTCACCACATACAAATCCGGCTTGCCATCGTGGTTGTAATCCAGCCACACGCAACCCGCGCCGGTGCTTTCGATCAGCGAGCCCAGCCGTTCGGCTCCAAACGAATGCGTGAAGTGTATGCCCGACTGCGCGGTGACGTCGTCGAAGCGGATCGGCCCGGCGGCGGGGTCGGCCGCCAACAGCGCGCACGGTGCCAGGCAAATGGCGAGGATTCGGAATGTGTCGTGAAGAGTCATTGTGGCGGGGCCGGCATTTTTACCGGGACGGTGCTGTGCAAGAGAACTTCGGGGACCTTGTTTTCCGGCGCCCGCTCGGGACCGGTATGGCACCCCACGCAGATCCGCTGTTCGCTGGGGCGCATCCAGAACCAGTCGCGTTCGGCGCGAACCGTGTGGCCGGCGGCATCGAGCAATTCCATGCGGACCGCCCGGTCGGCGGGAACCTGAACGTAAAAGGAACCGTCATGCGCCACCTCAGCCTGCCCCAGTTGGACCGCCGCGCCATTCGCGCCGCGCGCATAGATCCGAACGAAGCTGACCGCGGCTGCGATGGGAGTCTTCGACTGCCGTGCATTCAGGCAAAGCAGGTTTCCAGCCGTTCGCGTGGTCACCAGGGCGGAAGGGAACTCGCGCGGCGGAACGCGCGCGGCTACGATGGCCGGTTCCACGTCGTTGGCATCCTTCGACCCCTCGATGAACTTGGTTCGGCCGTCGCCAGCATCCCAAACCGCCAGGCCGAATGGCCCTGTGCCGCCGCCATCGGACACGATCCACCGTCCCGCCGAAATCTCCGCGATAGGGCCGTCCGCCCCGATTTTGGGCTGCGCAACATCCGTTTGAACCGCCAGCGCGGAAGTAAATCGCGCCAGGCGCCCACCCACGCCGAAGATCACATCGCCAGACGATACCTGGCGCGCGCCGTAGCGGTCCGGCCCGTGATCGCAGCGCAGCGATTCGACGCCGGTCCCATCCGGATAAACCGTGAACAACTCGCGCGTGCGCCCGCTCGCCGCGTACTCGAACAGAATTCTCCCGTCGTGCAGCACGTCGTCGGTCAAGACCCATCCCGGCGCATACGTCAGCCGCTCCGCCTTACCGCCCGCCAGAGGAACGATTTCGACGACCGACCCCTGCGCGGAGATGCGCGTATAGGCCACCCGCCCATCGGGAACGTAAAGGGGACGGACGCAATTAGAATCTCCGGAGGTGATTTGCCGGGGTGCGCCGCCCTCGATGGCCGTTTCCCAAACCTGCCAGGGGCCGGCGCTCTCGCGCCTTCCGGCGAACAGCGCCCTGGTCCCGTCATAAGAAACCGCCGCATCCGCCGAGGCGTAAAACCCGGAGACCAGGGGCCGCCGCTTCTGTCCGGAAACGAAGGTAAGCGTTGCCCCGGATGGAAAACGGTCGCGCCCGGCCAACCATGCCTGGGCATCGTAACGGGGCGCGGAGGTAAATACGTAGGACGGAACCGCCGGCGCATCGACAACGGCCGCGCAAACTACGGCGCCCGCCAGCGCTACCGCCGCCAATAGTCGGCCCTGCAAACCCATCTCATTTAGAATTCTAGGCAAATCGGACCTTATAAGCAGTAATCGGAATGTACTAGAGGGGTGCGCCGGCAACCGCTCTCTTACGTTCGCGGCTCGGTTCGCAACGTAAGGGAGCGGTTTCTCGGGCGTTCAGGATATTTCGCATGTCTGCGCGGGTCCCGCCCTCACATTGGGATTCGGCGGATGGGTAGCGCCGGGCCAGACCCCTTATTTCCGGCGGGGGCCTGAGCGGGGACGATTCGCGGCGCCTGGTAGTTTCCGAAATCGAGGTCGCTATCGCTAAAGGTAAGGTCGCGGTCGAGCACCATTTCCACGGTGTCGCCCCGGGCCAGAACTGCGTCGGGACCGCGCGTGGCGAGCACCGCGATCAACCCCGCCGCGACCCCCGCGCCAGAACCGATGCCCAGCCCCAGGCCGGGGTGGCTCATTGCGCTGCCCGCGATGGCGCCCACCGAGGCGCCCGCCGCGGTGGTCTCGCCGATGGTTCTCGCGTCGCCGGCTTTATTGCCGTCGCTAATTACCTTGCCTTCCGTCTGATCCAGTTGCCCCGCCGCGGTGCCGTCCAGACCGCCGATTCGCGCGATAAACGATCGCGTAACCCCATTAGGCAGCGTGAGAGTTTCAAACCGGATGTAGATTTCCCCCCGGCCCTTGACCCTGCCCGGTTTCTTGACCTGCGTCACCACACCGGCCACGTAGCTGCCGACGGGAATGACGATGCGTCCATTCTCCAGAATGGGAAAGGCGGTCTCCAGGTACACACGGTCGCCCGCCACCGAATGTTTCGTGCTGATGCTGTTAATCAGGCTGAGCGGCACCTTGGAACCGGAGTCCACCTTATAGACGGCCGCATTGGCTGCCGGAGCCGCTCCCGCCGCAACGTCCGCCGGCGGCGTCTGCGCGGCAAGCAACCCCCCGGTCAAGAGGAGAGTTCCCAAGCCATGGCGTAGCATCATCTTGGCGCCCCCTTATCCGATTCTAGCCCAATTCGTTTCGGCGCGCCCGGCGCCGGATGCCGCGGCAGTCAGGCCTGGTCAGAGGAACACCTGCGGCAGCGGCGCGATGAACTGCACGCCCGCGACCGTCTTGCGGCTTAATCGGGCATCGTTGGTGATGAACAGGTCGGTTCCCGCCGCAGCCGCGCACGCAAGCTGAATGGCGTCGGGCGGCCGAATACTCCGATCCTGCCGAATCCGGGCGTAGATCCTGGACCCCTCCCGGTCGAACGGGACGATCCGGACGCCGGGCGAATCCAGAAACCGCTCATAACGCTCCGCCAAGTCGGACCGGCCGATCTCCAGGGGCTTCACTAGCACCTCGCCAAGGGTCAGCGTGGAAGTGAGTAATTCGTCCCTGCGTTCGGCCATTCGATCGAGGAGTTTCCGAACCAGTTGGAACGAGTCGCCCGCCCCCTCCAGCAGGTAAATGAAGAGATTGGTGTCCCAGAAGATCCGGCTCAATCCCAGCCCTCCCGCAGTTGTTGCACGTATTCATCGGGATGAACGCCTTGGAAGACCTCTTTGCCGGCCCCAATCATTTCGAAGACTCCCCGCAACCAGGTGTCTCGCGGCGGAACCGCATACTCATTGCGATACCAGTCCAGCAGGTAACGGTATCGTTCCGGTATGGCGTTGGCCTCGGGTACGATCTTCCCATCGCGTTTCGGGTGGGTCGGGTCGCCCTCCCGGTAAAGCCGCCGCATGCCCTCGACGGGCTCGGTAAGCATGCGGAGTTGAGCGGGTTCCGGCTCTCTGCCGGCAACGCAGTGGAACTGGACGTGCGTCTTGACCCCAGGACGCAAGGGTTCGACGATGTTCTCGGCGCGTGCGCGTTCCACGATCTCCTGAACGGAAAAGCCCTGCCTCTCTGGGTGTTCGCGATGAAGGAGGGCGGTCGCAATCCAGGCCTCATCGGCTACGAGAAGGCCGGCTCTCGAGGTAACCGGTGAATGCCTCATAATTCAAATATATAGATGATTTTATGAAATGTCAACGAGTGCAATGAACAGTGAAGGCTCGCGCGGGAGTGGACGGTTCCGGATAGCTGCAGCTCACCGAGGGCGAAGCGGCAACCCTGCAGCTTGCATTGACGCCGTGGCCCGATTAGCAGCCGCGCCTGCCGGCTCGACGGCGAGCAGAATTCCCGCCGGGCTCACCTCGCTCCCCACGGCCACGCGGATTTCCGGGTTGGGTCCCACATCGTCCGGCAGCACCAGGTTGATTTGATAGAGTCCCGCCCAGCCCGGACAGATGCCGGCGTACAGAACCCGGCGCGGGTCGAGCGGCGTACCGTTGAGTAACACCTGGAAATCGGCGATCCTCTCGATTACCCCGGCGTACAAAGGAATTTCAGCAGGCTCCGCCGGATACGGCTCCGTCGTGCCCAGTCCAGTGGCATACAGGATCACGATGCCAGCGGGCGGGGCCGGTGACGCCGGTCCAATTAGCGAATAAGCCGGCCACAGTTGCGCGATGGCGTAATCCGGGGCTAAGGGGGACGGAAACAACGCCGGCGCCGCGTCCTGAAGAGTGATGGATATTTGCGGCCCCGCGATCGAGTTGAGCACTACCCAGACCGTCACCGGCCCGACTACCTGGTTGGGGGGCATCAGGAAGTTGATTTGCGTGGGGGAAATGTAAAACAGCGGCGCGGGCATCCCGTCCACCATGACTTCGACGCCATTGAGGGTAGTGGGCAAGGCGCCGTCCGTGATGTCCGTGGCTGTCAGCGCCCGCGTGGAAAGCGCCATTCCACTTCCGAGGATTGTGATCCCGGTGTTCGGCGCGTACGGGCCGTGAGCCTGGTTACAGGTGTTGAGAACGGTCGCCGCGGAATAGGAAGGAGCCTGTCCCGACACGGTTGCCAACGACCACAGGGCCAGGGCCGGGAGGGCGCACAATCGCTTCATAGGGATGCCTGACTCCTGTAGTGCCTCGGGCAACCCGGAATTCTCAAAAAAATCGGCCAACCGAATCCCTGGGGAACCGCGTACAATAGGGCTATCGGACTCCATCTCTTAGGCTTCTTCCTGCTCCTGGCCCCCCTGCTGTTCGTGTGGGCGGCCGTGAGCCGGCGCGACTGACATGCATTTGGATTTTCAAACCGCCATTCTCAACGTGCTGCTACTGTGGATTCTCACAACGCCGCACGAGTTCGCTCATGCCTGGGTGGCCACGCGCCTCGGCGACGATACGCCGCGCCTCCAGGGCCGTTTGACGCTGAACCCACTGGCCCACGTGGATTGGCTGGGAACGGCGATACTCCCCTTTCTGACCTCGCTCTTCACGGGCGGCTTTCTGGGATGGGGCAAGCCCGTCTCGACCAACACCTCCAAGCTCAAGGGCGGCCGCAACGGGCTCGCGCTGGTAGCCCTGGCGGGTCCCGCGAGCAACGTGGTTATGGCCGTCGTCCTGGCACTGGTGGCGCGGCTTGCGCTGCCCGTCGCGCCGGCGTTCGCGACTTTCGCGGCCAGCGGCGTCGAACTGAGCCTCTACCTGGCCATTTTCAACCTGCTGCCGGTGCCCCCGCTCGATGGCTCCAAGCTGTTGCTGGCAATGCGCGTCCCGATCGTCGTCTACCAGGAGATCGCCCGCTTCGGGTTCATGGCGATGATTATCCTGGTTTCGTATTACGGGGTCGGCCGCTGGATGGCCCAATGGAGCGAGACCGGCGCGCGCGCAATCTTCCAAGTCTTCGGGTGAGGCCGGTACCCTGGTAACCTGTAAGCAGATCATGAAATCCCAAATTGCGGTCGCCACGTCCGATGGCGTGTGCCTTTGCGACCACCTGGCGAAGAGCGCCGCTTTTGTCGTCCTGAGCGTCGAGGACGGGCGCATCGTTTCCCGCGCCGTCCGCACCCGCGGCCTTGGGCCTTGCGGCAACCACAAGAGTTTCGTCGAGATGCTGGAAGGCTGCGACGCCGTGATCTGCGGCGGCATCGGTCAGGGCGCGTTCGATGCCCTCACCGCGCACGGCATCGCGCCGGTGGTGGCCGCCGGAGTTTGCGCCATTGACGAGGCGGCGAAGCAATACCTGGCCGGAAGCCTGGCGACCACCGGCGAACGCGTCTGCCTCTGCCACTAGTTTAGTGGGGCGGATCTCCTGGTCTGCCTCTATCGCCGCGGGCCACCTAACTAAACCCCTCGCAGATCCAGCGTGGGGCGGCGATTGTCATCGCCGCACGGTGCGAGTGGCAGGCGTGGCAGCTCGCGCCACGCCCGCCCCACGTTAGCATTAGCATTCGTTGGCGAGGTCGCCTTGCGGCAAGCCGGAAGCCTTGGTGCTTCCAGCGAATCAGGACTTACATCTCAGGACTTACATCGAGAACAACCCCGTGAAGGCCGGAGCGCCAATCCGCGGCGGAAAGCCGAGACGACTCTCGGCTCAGCAAGCCTGGCGGCTTGCGCCACGCCTTCTTACCTGACGGTCCCCCCGGCCCGCCCACTCTCCTGTGATACCCTCCTCAGAGGAGGTTCGATGCGCCGCCACCTTTCCGCCCGTCCGGCAGCCCTGCTGCTGATCGCGTTCGTCTGCGCCCCCTTGTTCGCCCAGGATATCGATATCCCCTTCAAGAGATTCGTCCTCGCGAACGGACTCACCCTGGTGGTCCACGAAGATCACAAAGCGCCCATCGCGGCGGTCAACATCTGGTACCACGTCGGCTCGAAAAACGAGCGGCCGGGCCAAACCGGGTTCGCGCACCTATTCGAACACCTCATGTTCGGCGGCAGCGAACATTTCCAGGGCCGCTACATCGACGCCATGGAGCGCATCGGCGCTACCGACCTCAACGGCACCACTAACGAGGACCGAACCAACTTCTTCGAAAATGTCCCCGTGTCCGCGCTCGATTACACGCTCTGGATGGAGTCGGACCGCATGGGCTACATGGTGGGCGCTATCGACCAGAAGACGCTCGATCTCCAGCGCGGCGTGGTCCAGAACGAAAAGCGGCAGGACGAAAACGAGCCTTATGGCCTGGTGGACGAACAAATCGACCGCGACACGCATCCCACCGGCCACCCCTATTCCTGGAGCGTCATCGGCTCCATGGAAGACCTTAACGCCGCCTCGCTCGACGACGTTCACGAGTGGTTCAAGACCTACTACGGCCCCTCCAACGCCGTGCTGACCGTTGCCGGCGACGTGGATGCCGAAACGGTTCATCAAAAGGTCGAGAAGTATTTCGGCGAGATTCCTCCCGGTCCGCCGGTGGCCCGCCAGCGCGCGTGGATCGCCAAGATGACCGGCACGCACCGCGCCGCGATGCAGGCCCGCGTGCCCCAGGCGCGCATCGTCAAAGTCTGGAACATGCCCGAATACGGAGCCGTCGATTCCGACTATCTGGACCTGGTGAGCGACGTCCTCGGCACGGGCGAGACTTCGCGCTTGTACAAGCGCCTGGTGTATGACGACCAGATCGCCACCGATGTCGCCGCCTACGTCGATCCCCGCGAAATCGGCGGCCAGTTCGCGATTCAGGCCACCGCCCGTTCCGGCGTCCCGCTGGCGAAACTGGAAAAGGCCATTGACGAGGAACTGGCGCGCTTCCTGGCCACCGGCCCCACCGAAGCGGAAGTGCACCGCGTCCGCACCGAATATCTGGCAAATTTCATCCGGCAGGCGGACCGCATCGGCGGCTTCGGCGGCAAGTCGGACGTGCTCGCCATGGCCCAGGTCTACCTGGGCGACGCGGCCGCCTATAAGACCAAACTGACCCGCGTGAAGGAGGCGACAGCCCTCAAACTCCAAGGCGCCGCCAAACGCTGGCTTTCCGATGGCGTCTATGTGCTGGAGGTGCTGCCCTTCGGCGAACCCGCCCCCGCCACCCAGACCGCCGACCGCTCCCATCCCCCCGAAATCGGCCAGCCTCCCGAATTACGCCTGCCCAAGCTCGACCGCGCCACCCTCTCCAATGGCCTCAAAGTGGTGCTGGCGGAGCGGCATGAGATCCCCGTGGTCAATCTCTCCCTGTTGGTCGATTCCGGTTTTGCGGCCGATCCCGCCAACGCGCCGGGGACCGCAACCCTGGTCGCCGCGCTGCTCAACAAGGGCACGAAGACTCGCACCGCGCTCGAGATCAGCGAGCAACTGGCCCAGCTCGGCTCCCAATTGTCCGTATCGGCGAGCGTCGATTGCATCCAGGCGCGTCTCTCCGCGCTCAAGGCGAACCTGGACGCGTCGCTCGATATCTTCGCCGATCTGACGCTCGGCCCCACCTTCCCGCAAGCCGATTTCCTGCGGGAGCAGAAACAGCAACTGGCCGCCATCGACCGCGAGAAAAGCGAACCGATGGACACCGCGCTGCGCATCCTGCCGGCGCTGATTTACGGCAAGGGCCACGCCTATGCGGAGCCGTGGACAGGATCCGGAACCGCCGCCAGCGTCTCCAAGCTCACCCGCGAGGACGCGGTCAAGTTTCACGCCACCTGGTTCAAGCCGAACCACTCCACGCTGATTGTGGCCGGAGACACCACGCTGGCCGAGATGCGCCCGAAGCTCGAGAAGCTGTTCGCGGCGTGGCAGCCGGGTGAGCCTCCCGCCAAGAACATCGCCACCGTCGCCCTGCCGGACAAGTCCGTGGTGTATCTGGTCGACCGGCCGGGGTCGGAACAGACTCTGATTTTGGCGGGCAACGTCGCGCCGCCCAGGAACAACCCGGAAGAGGTCGCCATCACCACCATGAACAACATCCTCGGCGGCGATTTCGGCGCGCGCATCAACATGAACCTGCGCGAAGACAAGCACTGGTCCTACGGCGCACAGACTTTCCTTTCGAGCGCCCGCGGCCAGCGCCCCTTCCTGGTCTACGCGCCCGTCCAGACCGATAAAACCAAGGAGTCTTTAACCGAGCTGGATAAGGAACTGCGCGGCATGGTCGGCGACCGCCCCGCGACCGCCGCGGAATTGACCAAGGTAAAAGGGAGTGAGACGCTGCGCCTGCCGGGATCGCGCGAAACCATCGGGCAGGTGTTGGATATGATGGTGAGCCTGGTGCAGTTCAATCTGCCGGACGATTATTACCAGACCTTCGCCCCCAAGGCCCGCGCGCTAACCCTGCCGGATATCGCCAAAGCCGCAACCGCAGTGGTGCAGCCCGCGCATCTGGTCTGGGTGGTGGTGGGAGATCGCGCCAGGATTGAAGCCGGCGTCCGCCAGCTAGGCTTGGGCGAAGTGCGGCTCCTCAACCCGGAATAGCAGCCGCCCCGTTCTCAGTTGTAATGCGCCGCGTTGATTGCCGCGAAGTGCGCCAGTTCCGCCGGAGCCTCGTCCACCGGGAAAACCGAGTTGGTGGGGCAAACGGGCACGCACGCGCCGCAATCGATGCATTCGTCCGGGCTCACATAAAGCTGCGGAGTCGCTTCAAAACCGGCCTCGTCCTTCTTGGGGTGGATGCAGTCCACCGGGCAGGCTTCCACGCACAGCTCGTCCTTGGTGCAAGTATCCGTAATCAGGTATGCCATGCCAGGGCGAGTGCAATCCCGGCGCCAGCGCCAACCGGGGCATAAGTGATGGAAAACACGAGGAGAAAGCCCACATTCCCGTGCCGAAGTGGGTTAAGCCGCGCACCTTGCCCGCATTAGGTTGGTCAAGTGGCGCAATAAGTGGGGCGGACCCCCTGGTCTGCCTTCTGCGGGTTCTGCCTTCTTGCCCGGTTCTTGCGTCCCCAACACTTGCATTCCCCGCCCCACTGCGCCATTTTGAATAAAGATGCCCGTTTCGCTCGAATTCCTCCGCGGCGTCCTCGGATTGATCGGCGCCGGCTGCGCCTACATGCTGGGCCGCTCGGCCGCGTGCGTCCGCAAGGGATGGCAAAAACCCTCCCGCCTCTACGGCTGGATTCTCCGCACCGCCGCCTGCATGATCGCGCTGGCCATCCGCCATCCGCTCGATGCCACGGCTCTCATCGTCTGGGCTGTTGCCGCCGCGGCGTTCGCCTTCGGCTTCTGGAGCGCTTCCCGTCCGCGCAAGGAGGAAGACATCGTGAGCACCATCTTCCCGGACGAGCCGTAACGGACGGTTGCTACAATCCTCTCTTATGGCGCTCGTCGTAGTCGGATCGGTAGCATATGATGGCGTGGAAACGCCGCACGGAGCCGTGGACCGCATGTTGGGCGGCGCGGCCACCTATATCTCGCTGGCCGCAAGTTACTTCACGGGCGCCAGGCTGGTGGGTGTGGTGGGAGACGATTTCGCGCCCGAGGACTCCGCCCTGCTGGCCTCACGCGGCATCGACCTCACCGGCCTGGAGCGCGTACCGGGCAAGACGTTCTTCTGGTCCGGCGTCTACTCCGCCGACATGAACGACCGCACCACCTTGCGCACCGACCTGAACGTCTTCGCCGATTTCAACCCCAACCTGCCCGAATCCTACCGCACCGAACCCTATCTGTTCCTCGGCAACATCCAGCCCGCCTTGCAGCGGAGCGTGCGCGCGCAAATGCCCCGCCTGCGCCTGGCCGGCGGCGACACCATGAATTACTGGATTAACGACTTCCGCGCCGAGCTGCTCGAAACCCTCAAGGGCTGGGACGTCCTGCTCATCAACGACGCCGAGGCTCGCCTGCTCTCGGGCGAAAATAATCTGCGCCGCGCCGCAGCCTGCATCCAGGCCATGGGACCCCGCACGCTGGTGGTGAAGCGCGGCGAGTACGGCGCCGTGCTCTTCCACGATGGATGTCAGTTCATGGCGCCCGGCTATCTCCTGGAAGAGGTATTCGATCCCACCGGCGCGGGCGATTGTTTCGCCGGCGGCTTCATGGGCTATCTGGCCAGCCGCGGCGTGGCCCGCGATGGCGAGGCTCTCGATTTTGCCGACTTGCGCCGCGCCGTGATCTACGGCTCCATCATGGGCAGTTTTTGTTGCGAGCGCTTTGGCGTCGACCGCTTCCGCACCCTGACCCACGCCGAAATCGAAGCGCGCTACAAGGAGTTTCAAGGTTGCACGTCGTTTTGAAAGAGGTTCCTATGCGCAACGTCTCCCTGATCCTGATTCTCACTGCCGCAGCCGCCCTCTTCGCGCAGTCGCCTTCCACGTACCGGGTAACGCACACCTACCTGCTGGGTGGCGATGGAAGCTGGGACTACGTCATCCCGGATCCTCCCAATCACCGCGTTTTCATTGCCCGCCAGACGCGCCTGATGGTGGTCGACGAAGACACCGGCAAGCTGCTTGGCGAAGTCGCCGGCATCAATGGCGCCCACGGAACCGCCGTGGCTGCGTCCACGGGTCATGGATTCGCAACCTCCGGCAACGACCAGTCCGTTGTCATGTTCGATCTGAAGACCTTCAAGACGCTCGGCAAAATCCCGGCCGCCGAAGACGCCGACGCCATCCTCTATGACGCCCCATCGAACCGTGTTTTCACATTGAACGGCGACGCCCATTCGTCAACGGTCATCGACGCCCGCCAGGGAACCCTCATCACGAACCTTCCGCTCGGCGGCAAGCCGGAAAACGGCGCATCGGCCGGCGACGGCAAGCTTTACGCCAACATCACCGACACCAGCGAAGTGGTTGAGATCGATACGAAGACCGCCACCATCGCGCGCCGCTGGTCCACCGCCCCCTGCAAGCAGCCGGTTCCCATGGCACTCGATACCGCCCACCATCGCCTCTTCAGCGGATGCCGCAGCGGCGTGATGGCCATTTCCGACTATCAAGCCGGCAAGGTGGTGGCAACTGTCCCCATCGGCACGGGCGTGGATGGCGCCGGATACGATGCCGCTTCCGGAGACGCGTTTGCTTCGAATGCCGATGGCGCCCTCACCGTCATTCATCAGGACACGCCGGACCAATACCGGGTTCTCGAAAGCGTCCCGACGCCGCAGGGTTCGCGCAATATGGGACTCGACCCCACCAATCACCGCATCTTCCTGGTCTCCGCCAAGTTCGGACCGGCGCCGGCGGGCGGCAGGGGCAGGGCCCCGGTGCTGCCGGATTCTTTCTCGCTAATGGTCATCGAGCGCGCCCCGGCGGGGCGCTGAGTGGGGCGGGCCGGGGAGGCCCACGTCTTCCGCGTAGGCATTAAGACAAGCGCGATCTCCGGCGCAGGGCCGAGAGCCGTCTCGTCCTTCGAAAAGTCGGCTCGACAGCCGACTCTGCAAGCCTGGCGGCTTGCGCCACGGTCGGAATCGGGCTTATCTTAACGTCGATGCGTCTTCCCCCTCTTTTCTTATCTGTGTTTATCCGTGTTCCTCTGTGGCCAATTTCTTTCCCTTATCTCTCCCCCAGATGCAGCGCCACGATCCCCCCTGTCAACATCTCGTAGCTCACCCTTACGAACCCCACGCGCCGCATCTCCTCCGCCAGCTCCGGCGCCCTCGGAAACTTGCGCACCGATTCCGGCAGATACCGGTACGCGTCGGGCGACCCTGAAAGCGCCCCGCCAATCCACGGCAAAATCCGCCGCGAATAAAACTCGTACAGCGCCGCGAATGCCGCGTTGGAGGGCTGCGAAAACTCAAGGATCGCCGCGATCCCGCCGGGACGCAGTACGCGCCGCATTTCCTCCAGGCCCGCGCCGTAATTCGCCAGGTTGCGAAAGCCGAACGCCGCCGTAATTAAATCGAGCGACGCGTCTCTCACCGGCAGCCGCAGCGCGTCGGCCTCAAACAGGCGGGCGCGCGCCGCCCCCCGTTCCGTCTTCGCTCGCGCCGCCGTCAGCATGGGGTGGCAGAAGTCCGACCCGAAAATGGGGCGCTCCGCCGGCCCGCCCTTCGCCAGCGCCAGCAGCAGGTCGCCTGTCCCGCAGCAGATGTCCAAAACGCGTGCCTCCGGCCGCGCCAGAATGCGCCCAACCTGCCGCGCCGTGTGCACCCGCCAGTGCCGGTCAATATTGAAGGACAGCAGGTGGTTGGCCAAGTCGTAGCTGTGCGCCACCCGGCCGAACATGTCGCGCACCCAGAGCGCCGCCTCGCGCTCGTCGCGTGCCCCCGGCGGCGTCGTGCCCTTCATGTGAGCGCGGACCGTATGGCCGCGAGCACCAGCCGCTCGTCCACACCCGACACCACTTCGGCCTCGCCAATCCGCACCGGCAGTACGAAATGAACGTCGCCGCGGATGGTCTTTTTATCGTGTACCAGCCGCGCCAGCAGGTTCTCCGCCGGGATCCCGTCAAGCGTGGGGAGGGGTCCGTAGAGGTCGAGCACCCTGAGCATCCCGGCGCGGTCCCCGTCCGAAAGATGTCCCGCCGCCACGCCCAGATGCGCCGCCGCGCGCATGCCGAACGCCACCGCCTCGCCGTGCAGGAACCGCGTGTACCCCGTCTCGGCTTCGAGCGCGTGCCCGAACGTGTGGCCCAGGTTTAAGATCCGCCGCAGCCCGCTCTCGCGTTCGTCCGCCGAAACCACCTCCGCCTTGATCCGAACCGCATCGCCGATGATGCGGTCCACCGCGGCGGCCTCGCGCGCCAGCACGTCCCCGCTGCGCTCCGCGAAAAACTGGAACAGGCTCGCGTCGCGAATCACCCCGGCCTTGACGATCTCGAAAAGCCCCGCGCGGTACTCGCGCTCCGGCAGCGTATCGAGAACCGCCGGATCGATCCACACCGCCAGCGGCTGATGGAAACTGCCGATCAGGTTCTTGCCCACCTCCAGATTCACACCCGTCTTGCCGCCGATGGCCGCGTCCACCTGCGCAAGCAGCGTCGTCGGCGCGTGAATCACCGGGATGCCGCGCATGAAAATGGCCGCCAGGAACCCGCCCATATCGGTGACAATGCCGCCGCCGAACGTGATGACGAGGCTCGTGCGATCGCCGCCCCGCCGCACCATTTCTTCCGCCGCCGTCTCGAGCGGCCCGAGCCGCTTGCGTTCCTCTCCGCCCGGCAGCCAGATCCGCTCGAAGCCCGTTCCCGCCATCCCGCGCTCGAATGCCGCGCCCTGATGCCGCCACACATCCTCGGTAGAAATCACGAAGACCTTGCCGCGCTTGGCGGGAATGCGCTCGCCCACGCGCTCGAGGATTCCACGCTCAACCACGGCCAAATAATTTCCGTGGGGCGTCTCCACGCGAAAGGAAGGCATAGGGAAGTTGTACCATGATAGCTTAATGAATCCGGACTATCTGGTGATCGGCGCGGGTGTAGCCGGCTTGCGCGCCGCGATCGAACTGGCCGAAGCGGGCCGCGTGCTGGTCGTCGCTAAGGAAAGCCTCAGGGAATCCTCTTCCGAATATGCCCAGGGCGGCGTCGCCGTGGCTTTGAGCGACGACGATGAGGTCCAACTGCATGAGCAGGACACGCTGGTCGCCGGAGACGGCTTGTGCAACCCCGCCGCCGTTCACACCTTGGTCGAAGAAGGCCCCGCCGCCATCCAGCAGTTGATCGATTGGGGCGCCGAGTTCGACCGCCAGGGGTCCAAGCTCGCCTTCACCCGCGAAGGCGCCCACAGCCGCAGCCGCGTCCTGCACGCGCAGGGCGATTCCACCGGACACGAAATCGCACGCACGCTCTACCACAAGGCCGCTTCCCTTCCCAACATCGAACTACGAAGCTATGCCATGTGTACCGGTCTGCTTCCCGGCGATGGCGTGACCGGCGTGGAACTCTACGACGCCCCTTCCGGCGCCACGGTTCAATTCCACGCGCGCGCCGTGCTCCTGGCCACCGGCGGCCTCGGCAACGTCTTCCTCAATACCACCAACCCCGATGTAGCCACAGGCGATGGCGTCGCGCTGGCCTGGCGCGCCGGAGCCGAAATCTCCGACATGGAGTTCGTTCAGTTCCACCCCACCGCCCTGTACGTCCCCGGCGCCCCCCGCTTTCTCCTTTCCGAAGCTCTGCGCGGCGAGGGCGCCTTGCTGTTGAACGTCCGCGGCGAGCGGTTCATGGAAGGCGTCCACCCGTTAAAGGAACTAGCCCCGCGCGATGTGGTGGCGCGCGCCATCGTGTCGGAAATGACCCGCACCGGCGCCGAGCACGTCTTCCTCGACCTGACGCGCCGCGGCCAGACCTTCATCCGCCAGCGCTTCCCGCGGATTTACGAAACCTGCCTGAAGTACGGGATCGATCTTGGCCTGCAACAGGTGCCGGTCGCCCCAGCCGCGCACTACGCCATGGGCGGGGTGCGGACCGATCTCGATGGCCGCTCCTCGGTTCCCCGGTTGTTCATCGCCGGAGAAGCGGCTTGTACGGGCGTTCACGGCGCCAACCGGCTGGCCAGCAACTCCCTCCTGGAAGGGATCGTATTCGGGGCGCGCGCCGGCCGGGCCATGCGCGAATCCGCCGTCCATGGGACCGCGCAGGCCCCGCTTTCCCTCGACGGCTTCCCCGGCGGTCTGCTCCGCCAGGAAATCCAGCGCATCGCCTGGGAGCGGTGCGGCATCCTCCGCGATGCGGAAGGCCTCCGCGCCGCCTGCGCCGCGCTCGGCCGGACCGAAACCGATCCCGCGCCCGCCTTCACTCCGGAACGCGCCGAGGCGCGCAACATGCAGCAGGTCGCTCTCCTCATCGCCCGTTCCGCCCTCGCGCGCCAGGAAAGCCGCGGCGCCCACTTCCGCACCGATTTCCCCGAGAAAATCGCCCCTTGCGGCGAACACTCCGTCGCCCGGGAAAACAACCCCATCGCATTCGGCTAAGTGGCGCAGACCCTCTGATCTGCCCCCCGGGCCTGCGCGGGTCCCCCTGGGACCGCTCTTCGCTCAGTGAGTCGGCGCGCCAAGGACGCTGCCGCGATTCAGCACGCGATCGAAAGGCCGATGCCAGGCCTGCGGTTGAAATCAGGCGCGCCGCGGAAGGCAGCGCGCGAAGCCGCAGCGACACCCAAGGGCTAGATCCAGTACAAGCGATTGATGGCCTGAACGCCTTTACGGCAGAGAGGCGCCAAGGTTCCAAAGTCCGGAGGGAACGACGGTCCTTGAACCTGTTCCTGCAGGAGGTGGGCGCGGTTAGCTGCGGCTTCGGCCATGGTGCTGACTTCAAAGTAATCGTGATGGTCCGCCAGGAAACGGAGCAAACCAAGATAGCGCGCAATCACCAGGCGGTTCGGCTTGATCTGCGAGTAATAAACGTCCTTATGCTTGACAGCGCTGAAGCTGTGAAACAGGATTACGCAATCCCGCAACCCGCAGGTATGCGCTTCGAGAAGAGCGGTTTCGAGTTCGCGCAGACTCACGGCGCTGATTTCCAGGTGTTTATAACGGCGGAACGGCCCGACGCCGGTGCTTCCCACCGAGACAGGGAATTCAAAGATACCTTCCACTTTCTGCACCACGTTGGGCCGGAGGCGCGTGCCGGAAAACGACTGGCCGTCGCTGGGATCGTAACTGGAATCGATGACAATGCTCTCGGGCAGAGCGGCCAGAGTATCGACATTCGCATGGAATGAACCGGCGCGGTAGGCGACGGGAGGGAAACCGGCGAAACGGAGAAAGAAACTGTGGGCTTCCCGCAGAAGTGCACGTTGCTCTTCCCGGCCGTACCGGTTGATATCATCCGGAAGATCCTTGTAATACGCGAAGTCTTTGCGGTGGCCGTTGCGGGTTGCCAGCGCATAGTTGCGGAAAGTGGGGTGGGTGTGGAGCTGAACGTCCTGCCCGCTTTCCAGCAGGTAATCGAAAACGCGCCGGATGGGCTCTTCACCAAGGCAAAGCGCGCTGAAAACCTCCACAAAGAAGGTCGCTTGGAATCCGTAGCCGCGGAGCGCGTCAACCATGAAGGACAGCCCATAAGCATGGCCGTCTCTCTGGCAAAGAATCCGTTTTTCAATGGGGAGCGGATACCGGTCCAATTCTGTCCATGCCGACCCCATGGAAGTTTCCGCATCGATGGTAAGGTAGACCCGAGTCTTGCTCTTTACTGCCGTTTCGACAACTGGCGTCCGCTGCTCTGCCTGTCGCTCGCCGCCACCATACTCGAAGTGCTTCTTGAGCCGCAGAATGGGCTGCTCCAGGAACCGGCGGGAGATCCCGGCAAGGGCAAAAACTACGCCCACGACTACCAAGCCTCTCACGATCAGCGCGCCGCGAGGCCCGAAAATCGCAATCGTGTCGATTCCGCTCGTCCTCACGAAGTACTGGTAGGAATCCAAAACACCCACATGGATGAGGTAGATGCAGTAACTGAGTTCGCCACTCAGCTTGGCGAACGGCCAGCGAAGAGGAGCACAGTAGACGGCACCCCTGAGCGCGACTGCCGCCAGAACTCCGCCGGCAAACGCGGCGTCCACCTGCGTATACCGAAATGGCGAACCCTTGGACATGATTCCCAGCGGCAGTCCGGCAACGGTAAGGACGATCGAAAAAGCAACCAGCCCGGCAACCAATTGCAGCGATGTGCGCCGATTTGCCCAGCGGGAGCGCGTCCAAATCGCAAGTAAAGCTCCGATCGCCAAGCCGTCGAAACGGAAGGGGGAATATGTGTAGATCTCCCCCGCGGGATTCCAACCCGCATGAAACGCCCAAAGGCGCAGGATGGGGGCCGCCAGCACGATAGCACACGCGGTAAGCGTGAGGGCTTTTCTCGTCAAAAGACGTACCGCCCAGGGCCAAGCCAGGTAGAAATGCTCTTCCACGGCCAGCGACCAAAAGACGCTGGCGCCATGCGGCGCATGAGCATTGAACGCGTGGTTGAAATTAGCCAGAAAAAGCAGACACAGCACAAAATAACGGCTGCCGTACCGATAGCTCGCCCACATCACCGCAATCACGGTGAAATAGAGCGGTATGATTCGAAGGAAACGGCGCGCGTAGAAGTTCCGAAAGTAGCCCGGCTTATCTCTTGAGTCCAGTAGGATACCTGTGATCAGGAAGCCCGAGAGGATAAAGAACAGATCGACCCCAAGCCAACCGTGGTCCAACGCGAACATCAACCACGGCGGAATCGCCGCGCCCACTTGCGCGGGTAGCTTCGAAACGTCCGTGAGGTGAAGGCACACCACCATCCAGACAGCGACCGCCCGGATTCCGTCCAATTCCGGAATATACCTGCTTGGTCCCAGGAAGTTTTTGGCCCTGGGTGTGTCGCTTGTGGTTTCCATCTGGAATTTCGTTATGGAACGAGGCCCGCGGACAGTATACACCCAGCCGCCAACTTCGGTCCTCACGGCGAATTGGGTCTGTCAAGCCTCGTTTAAAATGTCCCCTGTCTTAACTCATTAGAAATGTCCCCTTTGCCGGTTTTCGTTCAATTGTACTGGCGGCTCCCGAAGCGAAGCCCTGCGAGGCCGTAGGCCGAGCGC